>Ga0209211_10000071_pt1 | contig 212485 bp, 212 predicted proteins | sample RifGroA2_FD_183992 | JGI IMG/M metagenome (GOLD analysis project Ga0209211, IMG submission 183992) | Groundwater microbial communities from Rifle, Colorado, USA - Groundwater A2 (SPAdes) (version 2) | ecosystem: Environmental > Aquatic > Deep subsurface > Groundwater | place: Rifle, Colorado...
GTTTCCGAAGGCGTGATGCGTTTGATTCAGTATTTTATCAGTAAAGGAAAAGGCGCGTCCGAAACCATTGAAAAAAAGAAGAAAAAATGAGAAAATAGCGCCCCTGAAAAGGGGCTTTTTTTGTTATTGCCTTTTTGCATTTTTTGGTCTAGTATGGATTATATGTCCTTCGTCCATCTTCATGTTCATTCTCATTTTTCTCTTTTAGAGGGCTTGCCAAAAATTGACGAGCTGGTTCGCGCTGCCAAAAAAATGAACATGAAAGCGTTGGCTTTGACTGATTACGGCTCTCTTTACGGCGCCATTGAATTTTATAAATCCGCTCGTCGCGCCGGCATCAAACCGATTATAGGTTTGGAGGCATATATTTTGGTTGGAGAAAACACATATCATTTGATTCTTCTTGCGGAAAACGAGATTGGTTATAAAAATTTATTAAAACTTTCTTCCTTGGGGCATTTGGAAAATTTCGGGCCCAATAGCGCGCGCGAGTTGGTGCCGCGTCTGACCAAAGAGTGGCTTAAAACATATCACGAAGGTCTTATTGCTCTTTCCGGATGTTTGGAGGGCGAGATTCCTCAATTAATTTATAAACAAGAAAATTATACCAAAGCAAAATCAGCGGCTTTGGATTACGCTCAAATTTTCGGTCTCGATCATTTTTATTTGGAATTGCAAGATCATCCGGATTTGCCAGGTCAGATTGAAGTGAACAACGGTTTGATTAAAATGGCCGAGGAAACCGGCTTGCCAATGGTCGTCACGCGCGATGTGCATTATCTTTCTTTTGATGATCGCGAGGCGCAAGATATTTTGACCTGCATTAAATCAGGAAGGACAATCAATGAGCCCGGCCGGCCGAGTTTTGTATCAGTCAACCGTTCTTTAAATTCTCAAGAAGATATTGGTTCTCGTTTTCGCCATGTGGCTTCGGCTTTGGAAAATACTGTCAAAATAGCCGATCGTTGCAATCTGGAATTAAAATTAGGCAAATGGCATTTTCCTCCGGTGGAAATTCCCGAAGGCAAAACCGCCAATCAAATTTTGGAAGAAAATGCCCGAGTTGGACTTAAAGAATTATTCAAAGAAGTTACCCCAGCAATTGAGGAGAGAATGAATTATGAATTGGGCGTTATTACTAAAAAAGGTTATGCTCCATATTTTTTAGCAGTGGCCGACTATGTAAAATGGTCGCGGGAACACGACATTGTCATTACTACCCGCGGAAGCGCCGCCGGTTCTTTGGTTTCTTATCTTTTGGGAATAATTGATGTAAATCCTTTGTATTTTTTACTGCCATTTGAAAGATTTTTAAATCCGCACCGTCCTTCGCCGCCTGATATTGATGTTGATTTTGCAGATAACAGGCGCGATGATGTGATCGCCTATGTTACGCAAAAATATGGTGCTGATAAAGTCGCTCAGATAATTACTTTTGGAACAATGGCGGCGCGAGCGGCAGTGCGCGACACCGGCCGCGCGTTAGGGTATTCATATTCTTTTTGCGACCAAGTTGCTAAAATAATTCCTTTTGGTTCGCAGGGCTTTCCAATGACCATAGAAAAGGCGTTGGCAATAACGCCGGAACTTTTTGCTTTGTATAATTCCAACGTAGAGGTCAAACGACTTTTGGATTTGGCGCAAAAAATTGAAGGGTGCGCTCGCCACACATCTGTTCACGCTGCCGGTGTGGTAATTTCTCCAACTCCTTTGACGGATTTTACTCCGGTGCAAAAGGAAACTGGCGGAGACAAAATTGTTACTCAATATGAAATGCATTCGGTGGAAGAAGCCGGCCTTTTGAAAATGGATTTTTTGGGTATTCGTAATCTTTCCATTTTGGGCGAAGCAGTGAAAATTGTGGAAAAAATTCATGGCATTAAAGTAAAATTGCATGATATTCCTTGGGATGATAAGCAAACTTATGAAATGCTCGCGCGCGGTGAAACCGGAGGATTGTTTCAATTGGGCGGTTCAGGCATGACGCGATATTTGGAAGATCTCAAGCCGTCAAATATCTTTGATATTATGGCCATGGTGGCTTTGTTTCGTCCCGGCCCGATGGAGTCCATTCCTGAATTTATTCGTCGCAAACACAATCCAAAACTCATCAGTTATTTGGACCCGCGCATGAAGGATTATTTGCAGAATTCATATGGTGTTATCGCGTATCAAGATGATGTTTTGTTAACAGCCATTAACATTGCCGGATATACTTGGGAAGAGGCGGACAAATTGCGCAAAGCCATGGGTAAAAAAATTCCGGAAGAAATGGCGGCGCAAAAAGAAAAATTCATTTCTGGCTGTATCACCAATGGTTTAAAATCCAAAAAAGCCAAAGAATTGTGGGAATTGATTGAGCCGTTCGCGGCGTACGGGTTTAATAAAGCTCATGCCGCGAGCTACGCTGTAATTGCTTATCAAACCGCTTATTTAAAAGCGCATTTTCCCGAAGAATACATGGCGGCCGTGCTTTCAGCAGAGTCGGCTGATATTGAAAAAGTCAGTGAAAATGTGGCTGAGTGCAGAAAAATGGGCATTGAAGTTTTGCCGCCTGATGTTAATGAAAGTTTCGCGTTGTTTTCCGTTGTGCCGCGTAAGAGCAAAGAAGACAAGCCAAAAATTCGTTTTGGACTGGAGGCGATTAAAAATATGGGTCAGCACATTGCCGAGCGTGTGATTGAAGAACGAAAAGCCAACGGGCCTTATCTAGATTTGGAAGATTTTCTCGGTCGCGTTCAGGATAAGGATTTGAATAAAAAATCAATGGAGAGTTTGATTAAAACAGGCGCTTTGGATTGTTTTGGCGAGCGCGGGCAATTGTTAGCCAACACGATTTTATTAACAGGTTTTGCGCAAGATAGCCGTCGAGATTTGGAAAGTAATCAAAGCTCTCTTTTTGAATTGGGCGCCAACCCAACAAAAGGACGGCTGCATTTGAAGCCCGCGTCTCCTGCCGGTCGCGAGGAAAAATTAACATGGGAAAAAGAATTACTCGGTTTATATATTTCCGAACATCCTTTTGCTGAAATGACCAAAAAATTAGGCCATGACATTTTGCCGATAAAAAAGATTTTGGAAACAGAGTCCAAAGATCCATGGTTTTTGTTTTGCGGACAAATTGTTTCAGCCAAGCGCATTGTCACAAAAAAAGGCGATTTTATGCTTTTTGTGGGATTGGAAGATATGACAGCCAAGGTTGAGGTGATTGTTTTTCCGCGCGTTTATCAAAAATTTAAAGATGTGTTGTTGGCGGACAGCAAGGTTTGCATCATCGGCAAAATTTCCAATCGGGAAGAAGATAGAGAAAAAAAGATTATTGCCGAAACAGTGGAGGTTTTGACAGAAGCAAGCATCGCCGGAATTAAAGAAAGATATAAGATGATGTTACAGAGCGGAGTTGCTCCAGCGTTAGAATCCGCGCCAGTAGAAAAAACACCCGAGGTATTGATTTCAGTGAGCAGAGCTTTGGATAAAATTACAGTGGCGGAATTGAAGAAAATTTGGTCGGCTTATCCCGGTGATGCGCCTGTGTTTGTCTTGGCCGGACAAAATGAAATTAAAAAGAAAATAGCCACTGGCGTAAAAGTGGCTATTGCTCCGGTAATGAAACAAGAAATAGAAAAATTAATCGGTCCCGGAACTGTCTTGTTTACTTAAGATATTCTTTATCCAAAAATTCGCCAACTGAATTGTCTGTGTGGATAATTTCAATGGTTTTGGCAATAATATTGGCAGGAGAAAGTAGGTGAAACTCAAATTGAGTCGCCTGTTTTTTTGTTTCAGGCACCGGCACTGTATTTATGGCGATTAATTCTTTAATACCGCTTTGGTTCAGTGTAGACATAGCATTGCCACTCAATATTGGGTGGGTTGTAGCTACGCGGATTTCGCTCGGTCGTTCATTCGCAGGCAGTCGTTGGAAAAAATCAGCAGCTTCTTTAATTGTGCCGCCGCTTGAAATTTCATCATCAATAATCAAAGCGACTTTTCCGCCAACATCACCGATCAATTTGTGTACTGTTGGTTTTTCATCATGAGCGTAGCGTCGTTTGTCCAACATGGCTAGCGGAAGTTGAGGCATTAATTCTTGAAATGGGTGTAATTTTTTTGCTTCACCGGCATCAGGCGCGACGATTACATAATTGGATAAATCTCGTTGTTTTAAAAATTTGCAGATTAAACCGGCGCCGTTGATGGTGTCAGTTGGCAAACGGAAAAATCCCTGAATTTGCGGCGCATGCAAATCAATAAAAATGGCGCGGTTAATGCCTGATGTTTCGAGCATTTGAGCCACCAGTCGCGAAACAATGGCAATGCGCGGCCGGTCTTTTTTATCAGAGCGCGATTCGAATAAATAGGGGATTACAGCTGTGATCCGTCTGGCCGAGGCATAGCGCAGAGCATTAATGAGAATACAAAAAGAAATAAAATTTTCAGAAGCCGGAGGCGCTTGCGTGCCAATCACAAACACATCACTGCCGCGCACGCATTCCTGAATTTCCACAATCGGGTTGCCATTGCTGAAAATTTGAATATTCGCTTGACCCAATGGCATTTGCAATTCCGCGCAGATTTCTTTAGCCAATTCGGGATGAGATAAATCAGAGAAGATTTTTAAGTTAGACATATTTTAGGTCAGATCCCAATTGGGGTCGGCATTTAATTTTTTCCAAGGAATAAATTGTTTTTTTCGCGCGTGAAAATATCCGGCGGCCGCGATCATGGCGGCATTGTCACCGCAGTATTCTATTGGCAAGGCGGTATATTTTGTTTTTTGCAGATTATTCGCAATCGCGGCTTTTAATTGTTTTTGCAGTTCGCTGTTTGCCGCGACTCCACCACCCAAAAGTATTGTTTTAACTTTATGTTTTTTTGCCGCGGCTATTGTTTTAGTAATAATAACATCAATGCAGGCCTGTTGAAAAGAGGCGCAAATGTCAGCGATTATTTTTTGGTTTTTTTGACTGGATTTTGGAATTTTTTTAAAATGATAAAGCACTGCTGTTTTTAATCCTGAAAAACTAAAATCAAAATCATGCGAGTCAATCATCGGCCTCGGAAATTTAATAGCCGCTGGATTGCCTTTGGCAGCATGTTTTGCAACTTCCGGCCCGCCGGGATAGGGGAGTTTAAGAATTTTTCCAACTTTATCAAAACATTCGCCAACAGCGTCGTCACGCGTTTGGCCAATCAATTTGTATTTCAAATGTTTTTTCATTATTACCAATTCCGTGTGCCCGCCGGAAATAATTAAACAAAGGGCCGGAAATTTGATGTCATCCCGAACGAAAGCGCGGATCTTGAGATTTCTTGAAACAATTTCAGGATGAGACACCGGCAACCAATTGGCATAAATATGCCCGGCCAGGTGATTCACTGCCACCACTGGTTTTTTCCATAGATAAGCCAAAGTTCGCGCGGTTTCCACTCCCACCAATAGCGCTGTGGCAAGGCCAGGCCCGGCAGTTACGGCGATAACATCCGGCCTAAGTCGTTTTTTTTTGTCATTCCCCGATTTAATCGGGGAATACAGCGCTTCCTCTAGCATCATCGCGATTTTCTCCATATGCGCCCGAGCAGCCACTTCCGGCACAACTCCGCCATATTTGGCGTGTGTGATAGTTTGAGAGAAAATAAGGTTTTTTTGCAATGTAAATTTACCCCCTTTGTCTTCCAGTAAAGCCAGCGAGGTCTCATCGCACGAGGTTTCTATGCCTAAAATTAACATACCCCTTTATCCTATCAGATTTGACTTTTTCATTCAATTGCTATATATTATTTCCATTGGCCTCATCGTCTAATGGTTAGGACACCAGGTTTTCATCCTGGTAATCGGGGTTCGATTCCCCGTGGGGCTACCAAAATCCGACAATCTAAAATTTTACCAATTTTTTCTCTGGCGGCGCCGAGCGCCGCCCACGGCGTTTGCGGCGAATTATCGCCGTTTTTTAATTCCACTAAAACCACCTTTCGCGCCGCGAGGCGCAGGTTCGAGCCAAAAACTTTTTTGGCTATAACCTTTTTGGCGAAAAGGTTATTCTCACGCGCGATTTTAGGCAGATTCTCTGCCTCTTTTATCCAATCCTTCATCGGTTCGAGCCAGCCAGTCCGCTTTTGTTCAAAGTGGATTATTTTTTCTTCCAGCGACTTTTTCTCGCCCATAAACTTCGCTTTCTTTTCAAGATAGGTTTCCCGCTCAATATCCTGCTCTAAATAGCTGTCTAAAAGTCGCTGGAGCTTGGTTTTAATAGTTTCTATAGTATTACGTGTCTCTTGAACAAAAGCGGCCGAGGATTGGGCATTATCACTTTTGTCTTTTTCCAACATAGCCAGCAATTGTTTGGCCCAATCCTCGCTCAAAGAAAATTTTTGAAGCAAAAAGGATACTTGTTCGTCTAAACTTTCCTGGCGAATAAAAGGTTCGCTACATTTTATTGCTTTATTCTTTCTGGTGCAGTGGTAGTAAATATAATCGTGGATATTTCCGTTTTTTTGACGCTTCACCTTATATTCGCCAGTTATGCCCATTCCGCAAATGCCGCACTTCAATAATCCGCAAAATGCTTGCGGTTCGTTTTTGGTTTTATGGTGCGGCCGTCCTTTTTGCTTCAAAATATTTTGGACAGTATCAAAAATTTTCTTTGAGATGACTGGCTGGTGCTTGCCTTCGTAAAGTTCCTTGCTGTATCGAAAAAATCCTACATAGAACGGATTGGATAAAATATAAGAAATTCTGTCTCGTTTTAACGGTTTGTGATTTCGCGAGGTTATTCCGTGTTGCGCCAAAAAGTTAGAAATATCTTCAAGCCGCGAATTGCCTTGGCTGTATAATTCAAACATTTGTCGGACTATTTCCGACTTCTTTTCGTCTACCACGACATTTTTAATTCGCGGGTCATTGAAATAGCCAATGGGCGCAAGCCCCGGATATTCTCCGCGCCTAACTTTTTGGCGCATACCGCGTTTTACGTTTTCGCTCAATGAATCAACGTAATATTTGCTTTGCCCAAAAGCGATATTAAGCATAAATTTGCCTTGCGGCGTTGGTTCAAACCAAAACTGATGAAATTTCAGCGCGATAATACGCCCGCAATCCAAAAGATAAATTATCTTGCCGCCGTCAACGGAATTGCGCGCCAATCTGTCCGGATGCCAACTGATAATGCCATTGGCTTCGCCTTGCTCAATTCTATTCAGCATGGCATCAAAAATTGGTCTGCCTGGGATTTTAGCTGATTGCTTTTCTATCAGCTCCTCAACAATATTCAGCCCTTCATTTTTCGCAAAGGCGCGCAATTCCGCGATCTGGGCTTCAATGCTTAAAATTTGTTTATCCTCCACGTCCGTGGATTTGCGGGCGTACAAAAAGAATTTTTGCATAATATTTTTATTAAAACTTAAATAGCCACCCCGGTGCGACAAACCCAAAAAGCTTGGATTGTTTCCGAGATGGCTATTAAAAAAGCCCTTTGGTTGTTTGTCGCAATTTCATTGTAGCATAAATTTAAATAAAGGTAAAAATTCTTTTAGTGTTATTGGTTTTGGGCAAAGCAAAAAAACGAGACAGAATTTCAAAATCGCGCGGGAGGCGAACCTGCGCCTCGTGGCGCGAAAAGTGGTTTTAGTGGAATTAAAAAATGGCGATAATTCGCCGCAAACGCCGTGGGCGGCGCTCGGCGCCGCCAGAGAAAAAATTGGTAAAATTTTAGATTGTCGGATTTTGGTATATCTTTACGACGAAATTCGAACTTTTTTTAAACGAAACGATTGATTGCCGCCCCGCCGCGGCGGGGCGAACCGAAACGACCGACCGCAGGCGGGCAAAAAGGAAGGGGGTTGGGGGGAAGGAATTTTTGCCCGCCCTCGCTTGTCCGCCGAAGCCTCGGCGCAGGCGGGCTCCGCCGCCGCAAAATTTCGTATTGCGCTTATGCGCAAAACGCCGCTTTAAGGATTGCGCTTGCCCCGCCCGCCCGTGCGCGCGCAATCATTTAGGAACTCCCTTTTTGTTTGCTTAAATTCAATATTTTTGATAATATGGAAGTGAATATATTAGAAAAAATCGCCAAAGCGTTTGGTATTAGCGTTGACGATTTCATACAGAAATAATTATGGCGAGAAAATCATCAATTAAAAATCTTAAGAAAGCAAGGAAAGCAAAGAATGACGAGTTTTATACTCAGTACATTGATATTCAAAAAGAGATTGAAAAGTACCTGGATTATGATTCTAATACTTTTCGCAATAAGGTAATATATTGCAACTGCGACGATCCCTTTGAAAGCAACTTCTTTCGTTATTTCGTTCTCAATTTTAACAGGCTTGGATTAAAACAGCTTATCACCACCAGCTACAAACCTTCGCCTGTAGCCAATATTCAGCTACAATTATTTGGCGATGATAAAACTCTCCCAAAATCAAAAGGCCGTCCGAAGGTAACAGCTAACAAGTTTATTATCAACGAAGTGCACGACATAGACGGCGACGGTGAGTTCGATTTGAAGGATGTTGCCAAACAGTTAAAGGCAAACAAACACAATGAATGGGCGCCGTTAGAAAAAAACGGTGATTTTAGAAGTCCTGAGTGCGTGGAATTGCTAAAAAAATCCGATATCGTTATAACAAATCCACCTTTCAGTTTGTTTCGCGAATACGTTAAACAACTTTTTGATTATGATAAAAAGTTTTTGATTATTGGCAATATAAATTGCCTAACTTATAGAGAAATATTCCAAAAAGTTAAAAAAAATAAAGCATGGCTTGGTAATGGAATGGGAAGATGGATTTCTGGATTTATTGTACCTAAATCCTACGAATTGTACGGATCAGAAGCTCGAATAGATAAAAATGGAGACAGAATTGTTGCCACTAATAATTGTTTATGGCTTACTAATCTTGACCACGGGCGCCGTCATCAACCATTACCCCTCATGACAATGGCAGAAAATTTAAAATATAGTAAACATAAAGAAATTAAAGACAAAAAAGAATATCCTAAATATGACAATTATGATGCAATAGAAGTACCTTTTACCGATGCAATTCCAAGTGATTATAAAGGTGTAATGGGTGTACCGATTACATTTCTTGACAAATATAATCCTGAACAGTTTGAAATTATCGATATTAATCCTCATTTTTTTACGATAGTTGAGAAAGGATTACCAAAACCACCCCAGTTAAAAATTGCTGGCCGTAACGATCCATACGCTCGTATTTTAATTAAAAAAAGTAGAAAAATAATATGAAAACAATTTTAAAAACCACCATAACCATAAAAGAAATCTGTAATGGGTTTGTTTATAACGAGCTTGAAGGTAAGGGTCTGTTCGGCTTGTCTGGTAAACTCACCATTCAGCCTGAATACCAGCGTAACTATATCTACGCCGAAGAAAACAGAGAAGCAGGCGTAATCGAGTCTGTTCTCAAAGAATATCCAATTGGCTTGATTTATTTCAATAAAGTTGGCAAAGACACATTTGAAGTTTTAGATGGGCAACAGCGCGTCACCAGTCTCGGACGATTCATCACCGACAAATTTGCCATTAAAGATGAAAACGGGATGCCGCAGATTTTTGGTAACATGGCAAAGGACAAGCAAAACAAGATTTTAGAAACAAAATTGCTCATTTACGAATGTGAAGGTACAGAAAGCCAAATAAAAGAATGGTTTAAGACCATAAATATTGCAGGTGTTCCGCTCAATAATCAGGAATTACTTAACGCTGTGTATTCTGGCCCATTCGTAACTAAGGCTAAAGAGGAATTCAGCAATAGCCAAAATGCCAATATTCAAAAATGGAGTGCGTATGTTTCCGGTAGTGCGAACCGACAGAAATTTTTGGAATGTGCTCTCGATTGGGTAAGCAAAGGCAATATTGGCGATTACATGAGCAAACATCGCAAAGACAAAAATATTGATGAGTTGAAAAAATATTTTAACACCGTCATTGATTGGATATCTAGCGTATTTACTGACGTAGAAAGCGAAATGTGCGGGCTTGAATGGGGCCGACTTTACGAGGAACATCACACAAAGAAATTCAATCCGGCCAAAGTATCAGCCGAGGTACGCAAGCTCTATGGCGACTTTTTTGTTAAGGATAAAAAAGGGATTTTTGAATATATTTTGGGAGGTAATAACGACACAAAATTGCTTAATATTCGTATTTTTGATGAACCAACTAAAAGAGCTGTTTATGAAAAGCAGACTCGCGAAGCTGAAACTAAAAAGAAATCAAATTGTTCACTTTGTGCAGTTGGACACGACGCTAATAAGGATAAGATTTGGAGTTTTGGTGAAATGGAAGCAGATCATGTATCAGCGTGGAGTAAGGGTGGTGCTACTTCAACGAAGAATTGCGAGATGCTGTGTAGGACACACAATCGAGCAAAAGGAAATCGGTAGTAGAGTTAGCAATTCAAATTATCTCGGCCATACAGGTGTGAATTAAAAAACGGTTTTTTACAGCCGTTTTTTAATTGATAGGGGTGTGGATAAGTTATACTATTGACTTTTGATTATACGGGGAGTAGTATTACCACTATGGGAGCAATAAATATGATATCCATAAAGCAGAATCAAAAAGACAAAGAATATGAAATTAATAGGCATACAACCATTGCGGGATTTCGTGAATGTATATGCTGATTCGCGATCGCAAATTGAATCATGGGAGGCTGAAGCTGAAGAAGCTCAATGGGGTACGCCGCATGATCTCAAGAGCAAATATCCAAAAGCAAGTATTTTGAAGGACAAGAACATAATTTTCGACATTTGTAGAAATAAGTATAGGTTATGGGTAAAGGTAAGTTACAAGAATCAAACCATTTTAATAAAGAAAATTGGCACCCACAAAGAATACGATAAGTGGCAAATAATTTAGTAAAAAATATGGACGAAATTAAAATTATTAAAACTGAAGAAGATTACCAAAAAGCTCTTAAAATGGCAGAGGAGCTAATTGTTCGTGATCCAAATCCAGATTCCCCAGAAGGAGAACAGCTAAGACTTCTTACTACTCTTATAAAAGATTATGAATCTCAAGTTTTCTCCAAAATACTCCCTGATCCGGTTGAGGCAATTAAATTCAGAATGGAACAAGCTGATCTTAAACCCGCCGATTTAATTCCTTACATAGGTAGCCGTAGTCGTGTTTCAGAAATTCTTTCTGGTAAACGCCAACTTACACTTGATATGGTTAGAGTGCTTTCCACAGGACTCGGTATACCAGCAAAGGTATTAATACAAAAGCAAATGCGACCAGAATTACAAAATTGGGATACAGGCCTTATAAGAACAATGGAACAACGAGGTTATTTCGGCAAAAAGACACTTAAAAAATATAATAAATCTGAGCTTATAAGTAGCTTCTTTGAGATGTTTGGTAGTTTACAGCCAGCTGTTTTGTATCGAAAAACTAGTTTTCGTTCTTCGCCTCGTACCGACAATAATGCTTTGATCGCATGGGGTTTGCGAGTGTCGCAGAAGGCTGCGCAAATAAAAACTTCTGTTAAATACAAAAAGGGTACGGCAAACCTTAAATTTATGCAGGATGTTCTGCGATTTAGCACCCAAGACAATGGCCCCTTATTTGCGCGTGATTATCTCAAAGAGCACGGCATAAAGCTAGTTATAGAATCACATCTTCCCAAAACTCACTTAGACGGTGCTACGTTATTCGTGGACAAGGATAATCCTATTATTGGTCTTACAGTCCGTCACGATCGTCCTGATAATTTTTGGTTTTCGTTAATGCATGAGCTCGCACATATTGCGCTACACTATGAAAATGGAATTGAATATTTCTATGATGAAAAAATTCAAGAAAAGGATGGAATACAAGTTGATGACAGAGAAAAAGCCGCTGACGAACTCGCAGAAGAATCGATTTTACCCAGAAGTAAATGGGAAACAAGTGCCGCAAAACGAACACCTAACCAATTTTCTACATTGGATTTGGCCAATGAATTAGGCGTACAGGCTGCGGTTATCGCAGGAATGATTCGGTTCAAACATAAAAAATTCTATTATTTAAACGAAATGATTTACGACGAAAATCTTAAGATTAAACAATTCTTCCCCGAAGAATTTAAAGAACAAATATGACTATAATAAATTCTTACATTCCAATACTTCGCTGGAAATTAGCTGAGAGAAAAGCACTAGAGCAACTTTTTCAACAAGATAGAGAAAATTTAACACCCTTAATAGAGTTCGTAATGCCATCGGCTACAACCAAGAAGCAGGGTGATAAAATTGTAATTACAAAAACATCCAAAGAAAAACTCACCGAGATGTTGTCTGATGTCGCAAATAATTTTTTGAAGTCATGCGGACAAAATATTATATTTATTGACGTCCACTTACTGGATAGCGATGTAAGGGTTTCTTCGTTTGAACAGATTCTGTCATCATCAAATAAACTAAATTTACTCTCAGTTCCGGTAATCTACATCATACCCGTGACCAGCACCAGCGCCGATATGGCAACTCGGACTGTTGCCATCAATTATGCAAAATCGAGCGGGCACGGACTTTGTATCCGTATTGATAGGTCCCACTTTGACGAAAATGATCTCTCATCACATATTTCTAAGTTTGTTGCCGACAATAAACTTGATACTAAGAACATTGATTTACTCGTTGATCTGGGTGTTATTGGCCAAGGCATAATTGCAGAGGACATAGTAAAAAAACTTACTCAAATTCCTAATATGAATAATTGGCGCTCATTTATTATATCTGCAGGCGCCTTCCCAAAAAATTTAACAGAATTTATGCCGGGCAAAGTGCATGAACTTGATCGATTAGACTGGAAGCTATGGAAATCCATTAAAGATACCACTAGCTTATCACGCATCCCACTTTTTTCTGACTACACGATTCAGTGCCCTATATATGATCCGGTTAATATTAGAGGTAGTGTAAGTGTACGGTACACAGATAACGATAAATGGTGGATATTTAGAGGTAAAAAACCAGGAATTATTGACCAAAAGACTAAAGAGAAAGGACCGGGGCTAGAACAGTATATAGATCACGCCAAAACGCTTATAGGAGAAAGCTTTAGTAAATTTTATAAAGGTGCCGATTATAGTTTTGGTGATGCAGAAATTGCTCGAATCGCCGCGCCCAAAAATAAAAAGCCGGGAAACCCGACCACATGGCTTACCATTGGTATTAATCACCACATCACGCTGGTTGCACGTCAGTTCTCCAATTCTGTCGAGAAGAAAGCAGAACACTCCTAATATGTTTCTTTAACATCTTAAGTTCGATTGATTCGGCGAGTCGCTGATACACCACTTCTCTAGGTTTTGAGCGAACACCTTCTGCCTTACCAAGACTTTCAAGTTTATCTAGGGCTTCTTGCCTCCACAATAATCGCGCAATTGAAACAGCATGTTGTTCAGGATTATTCTTTGCTTTTCTAATTAAATTGAAAAAGACAGCGCCATTGTCGCTTATGTGTGCCGTTTCTACTCCCCACCAATCGGGAATCATTTTAAATGCATCAATGAGATGTTTGCTGCCAAGAATTAGAGTAATCTGATCAAAAATAGCATTATATGCTTGCACCTGTTCTGGTAATCTATCAAGAGTATCGCGATCGCTCTTGATTTCATAGCCGTGCATTATACCGTTTATAACCGCAATATCTATTCTAACGCTCCCATGTTGAACGCCTAATTCATCGATTATTCTCAATTTTTTATCCTTTGCGTATTTCTTTTTTAAAACTTCTTTAAGCGCGGACCTTATGATCAAATCGTTTGTAGAGAGAATATTTTTTGATTTTTGTTTCTCAATCATAAAGATTTAAATCATGTATTTATATCACTTTTATTATATCACAGATTAAAATATTATGGTATATAAATAAGGCTCTTTAAAAACTGGCGGGGATAAACTTCCTCCCACTTTTCTGTAATCATGCTAAGTCCCTTTTATCCCCCTCCGCAGCTGCTTTTTAAGGCATTTGCGGCGGGGGTTGGTATAAAAGGTCGACAGCCCTGATTAATAGAAAATAAGTTGAAGTTAAAAGTATGAGCAAGAAAATTACTACTCATACGGGAGAGAAGGCACCCGTATCTGGACAATACCAGCCTGCGGGTACCAAACAAGAGATTACCTTATCAAAAGGTGATCGCGTGCCTCCATATCATCAAAGAGCAAAGTCATTTGTTCTTGTTGATAGAACGAAGCACAAGAAGTAATCTTTCCCGTTCCTCGCCAGTTTTTAGGGAGTTCTAATTAATCAATCGAATCGAACGGCGATTCGTGACGGCGCGCCAGCTTCGCTGGCACGAAATTTTGCGGCGGCGGAGCCCGCCTGCGCCGAGGCTTCGGCGGACAAGCGAGGGCGGGCAAAAATTCCTTCCCCCCAACCCCCTTCCTTTTTGCCCGCCCGAGCGGTCGTTTCGGTTCGCCCCGCCGCGGCGGGGCGGCAATCAATCGTTTCGTTTAAAAAAAGTTCGAATTTCGTCGTAAAGATATACCAATAATAAACAAAACTCCCTCGGATATCCGAGGGAGTTTGATTTTAAAATTATTTTTTCAAAGCGTCTTTTAATGTTTTACCCGCTTTAAATTTTGGAACAGTGACTGGCGGGATCTGAATTTTTTCTGTTGGTCTTTGCGGATTCACGCCAATTCGTCCTGCTCGTTTCTTGGCTGAAAAAGTTCCAAAACCGGCGATAGTAACTTCTCCTGCGGCTTTCAAAGTGGCTGTTACTGTATCAGTGTAGCACTCTAGCATTTCTTCCGCCTGTTTTTTGGAAACAGCGCATTTTTCCGCGATAATCTCAGCTAACGCAACTTTATTCATAGTCCACCTCCCCTCTATCGGGCTAAAGCCCGTTATATTTTAATTTCTTTTTGAATCAATTTGATTTTTTTCGTTTTTTTGGTTTTTGGATCAACTTCCACATATAGCGCGTTCACCATGGCAACTTCGGTTTCCGGCCATTCAAATTTGGCGTCATTTTCTTTAAGAAATCTTTCAATCACTTTTTCTTTGGCCACTCCGATAACAGTATTTACGGCTCCAGTCATGCCCACATCAGTGACAAATCCTGTGCCGCCAGGCAAGACGCGAGCATCGGCTGTTGGCACATGCGTGTGCGTGCCCCAGACAGCCGAGACGCGTCCGTCCAGAAAATAGCCCATGGCCACTTGTTCGGATGTGGCTTCTGTGTGGAAATCCAGTAAAATAGCGTCAATTTTTTTATCGGCATATTTTATCAAGATTTCTTCCATTATTGTGAAAGGATTGGATAGCTTGATTTTTCTTTGTTTATCCTCGCCTTTTTTTTTCAGATTGTCTTCAATAAAGACCCGACCCAACAAGTTTACCACAAGAACCTTTTTTGTGGCAAGAGTTAGCAATTTTTCTCCAACACCAGGCTGATTGACCATATTAGCCGGCCGCAAAAGAGGGGAGTCAATTTCCGTTAGAATTTGATCCACTTCCGGCTTGTCAAAACAATGATCACCGTTGGTGAAAAAGTCCACGCCGGCCAGTTGCATTTCGCGCAAGGTTTTGGGAGTAACTCCAGAGCCATGCGCCGCATTTTCCGCATTAGCAATCACCAAGTTTGGTTTATATTGTTTTTTCAGCGACGGCAGAATTTTTTGCAAAGCCTCGCGACCGGTGCGGCCGACAATGTCGCCGAAAATGAGAAATTTTAACATATTACTTCGCGTATTCAATCACTCTTTTTTCTCTGATTACTGTAATTCTGATTTCACCGGGATATTGCAATTCTTGTTCAACTTTCTGCGCGATGTTGCGCGCCAAATTATATGCGTTTAAATCATCAATTTCTTCCGGTTTTACAAACACGCGCACTTCGCGGCCAGCTTGAATCGCGTAAACTTTTTCAATGCCAGGAAAAGAATTTGCTACATTTTCCAACTCTTCCAAACGATGCACAAATTGTTCGTATGAGTCCTTGCGGGCTCCGCGCCGCGCTCCGGAAATTGCGTCAGCCGCTTTTACAATGCAAGCAATCAAAGTTGTCGGCTTGTCTTCATGGTGCGCCAAAGCAGCGTAAGCGATTTCTTCGTCAAAATTAAATTTCTTTAAAATTTGGTGTCCGATTTCCGGATGCCCGCCTTGCGTTTCATGATCAATGGCTTTGCCAATGTCGTGAAAGAATCCAGCTTTTTTAGCCACCACCGGATTTATGCCCAACTCTTCAGCCATCATGGCGGACAGGTGCGCCACCTCCGTGGAGTGGTTCAAGATATTTTGGCCATAGCTGGTGCGATATTTCAAACGGCCGATAATGGAAATCATTTTCGGATCCAAGCCGGTAAAACCAAGTTGGTATACTGCTTCTTCACCTGTTTTTTTAATGTCAGTGGACAGTTCAATTTTGGCCGCTTCCACATATTCTTCAATGCGCGCCGGCTGAATTCGTCCGTCGGCAATCAATTTAGTCAAAGCCAATTTAGCCACTTGTCGGCGGATTGGCGAGAATCCGGAAATAGTAATTGCTTGCGGAGTATCATCCACAATCAATTCACAACCGGTAAGTTTTTCAATTGTTTTAATGTTGCGACCTTCTTTGCCAATAATACGGCCTTTCATTTCTTCATTTGGCAAGTCAACCACAGAGCTCGTGGTCTCGGCCGCGTGCGAAGACGCGTAACGCTGGATAGCAGTGATAATAATTTCTTTGGATTTTTGTTCAAACACATCGGATGATTCTTGTTCCAATTTGTAGACGCGGCCAATCAAATCATCTTTGATTTTTTGCTCCACTTGTTTGAGCAATTCTTCGCGAGCTTGTTCTTGCGTGAGAGCGGCCACAGCTTGTAATTTTAAAATGGCCTCGTCGCGCAGTTTTTCCACCTCTGCTTTTATTTCATTAAGTTTGTCAACCCGTTCTTGCAATTTTTGTTGTTTATCCTGCAATTCCAAAAGTTTTTGGTCAAACATTGATTCGCGTTTTTCCAACCGTTGTTGGATTAGGCGCAATTCTTGGCGGCGCGTTTCTTCTTCTTTTTTTGCCTCGTCAATAATCTGCATGGCCTTTTCGCGCGCGCGCAACACCATTTCCTGTTGCTTGGCCTTTGTTTCGTTGATTAATTTTTCCGCCTTGGCTTCCACTGAATCAGCGCGTGAGCGGGCAATGCGTTGGCGCAGAAAATAGCCAATTAAAAGACCGAGTCCTCCGCTCAAAATAAAGAGGAAAAGTAAAATTGTATTCATACCTCGTTCCAAATCCCCAGGGGTTTAGAATAGGTTGATAGAAAGCAAAAATTTGCCTGTATTCAGGCGAGAATGTAGAGTAGTTATTTTTTCAGAATTGGAGAATAAGAACATGAAGATAAAATTTGGCTGAAAAATCACTGTTTTTGCCTTACTTCAACCCTTTGGCTTCCAAAATCCGGTAGGATTTAATTAATAATTAAGTATGAATATATGATAGCACAGATTGAAATTTTTGTCAAAATTAGGGCTGAAACCGGTGGCAGAGATAAAAAATACCGCCAGCTTGGTAGCTAGCGGCGCGAAGGGTGAGTTTCGTTGGGTTGTCAAAGCGAGGCGAGTGAGAGTAGATCCTCCATATTTAGTATTTTGACCGGCTTGATATTGTCTGGATCAGATGGGCCGAAGACGCCAATATAGCCATCCAAGCGGTTTTTGTCCGGTAGGAAGAGCGCGCGTAACCGGCCGACAAGGAACTTTGTCCCGGCTGGGTCTTGCACAAACAGCAAGCCGGTCGGAGTGATTTCAAAGTCGCGTTTTTCTACAAAAACTATGTATGACCACTGAAGTCGCTTCGTGATTTTGCCATCGGCATCAATCACGAGTCCGCTGATAATATGTCCATGTATATCAACTCCAGCCGCGCGGCAGGGTATACCTAATGTCGGTTCTTGGGTAACTTTTGGCGGTCCATGCCGGTCGCTAGTTTTTACTGTAAAGAATTTGTAGCGGCCAGTTGGATTGCCATCGTTATCTGTTTCAGGGCACTGTACTGTGGCAGTAAACCATTCGCGGCTACAACATGATGTCAGCATGCATTCCCACTCGCCGCGGCATGGTATAGTAATTTCTGTCCCTTTTGGAAAATCCCTGATCAATTTCAAAACACTCAAAGTCGCATCGTTCATTTGTCCCCCTTTCCTCTGGTTAAAGAGGAGTTAGTTGTGTATCTGCACTTTATTTCATTTAATCTGTTTTGTCAAAACGCGCCATTTGACTATAAAGCGCAAAAAGAGTATCATTTGAATACATGAATGTCTCTGAATTAGCCCGACAACTTAATACCACAACTACCGAACTGTATCATTTATTACCGCAGTTTGGTTTTGATATTGGCCGCAAGGCCGTAAAGGTGGATGATCGTGTGGCGTATAAAATACAGGCGGCCTGGCCTCCATTGTATAGAAAATGGCAGGATGAACAAAAAGCCAAATATTCTTTAAACGCGAATGAGGCGCTTAAAGCGCGGGGAGCCGGAGAAGAAGTGGAGAAAAAAATTGTGCCGGTTCCACCGGCCATTACAGTGCGCGATTTTGCCGTCCGGCTGAATCTTCCAATCACAACTGTTATTCGTGAATTATTAAAAAATGGAATTTTGGCATCGCTTAATGAACGGATTGATTATGAAACCGCGAACATTATTGGCGGGGATTTGGGAGTAAAAATTGAACCGGAAGTGGAAAAAAAAGGAGATGAAATAGATACGACTTCGTTGGATAGATTAAAAGATATTTTGGAAAGCGAAGATAAAAAAGATTTGGAACCGCGGCCACCGGTAGTGGTTGTGATGGGTCATGTTGACCATGGCAAAACGCGGCTATTGGATGCCATTCGCAAAACCAATGTCATGGGCGGCGAGGCCGGCGGCATTACCCAGCACATTGGCGCGTATCAAGTAATGGTGCCTTTTAAAAATGAAACGCATGGAAAAATTGAAAATCGTTCGCTGACATTTATTGACACTCCTGGTCACGAGGCCTTTACTGTAATGCGTTCGCGCGGCGCCAAGGTGGCTGATATTGCCATTCTCGTGGTGGCGGCTGATGACGGAGTCCAACCTCAAACAAAAGAGGCGGTTAAAATTATTGAAGCGGCCAAGTTGCCGTTTTTGGTGGCGTTGAATAAAATTGACAAGCCCGAGGCGGATATTGATAGAGTGAAAGCGCAATTAGCGGAAATCGGATTGCAAGCAGAAGAGTGGGGCGGCAAGACAGTGATTGTGCCAATTTCCGCCAAGGCCGGAATGAACATTGATAAATTATTGGAAATGGTTTTATTGCTCGCTGATATTGATAAAGAAAAAATCGTGTCCAATCCCAATCGTCGGGCGGTTGGTACAATCGTTGAATCGCACATTGACCCGCAGGCAGGGCCCGTGGCAACTCTTTTGGTGCAGAGCGGAACTTTGCGCGTTGGTGAAAATTTAGCAATAAATTTTGCTTTGTACGGCCGTGTTAAGGCCTTGAAAAATTGGAAAGGCGAGTTTGCCAAATTTGCTCCGCCATCAATGCCTGTGCAGATTTTGGGTTTTAAAGTCGCGCCGGCAGTAGGTGATATTTTGGAGGTGCCGGAATCAGTAAAGGGCTTGGAGAAAAAATTAAAACCATCGTATTTGGTACAGGAAAAATCAGTGATTACTCAGCCGATTCAGGTGGCGGCAGGTGAAGAAGCAGTGGCAAAGAAAAAATATTCAATAATTATTCGCGCTGATGTACTTGGTTCTTTAGAGGCGATTTTGGGTTCATTGGAAAGAATGATTCATCCGGAAGTCGGTGTGGAGGTGGTGGCCAAGGGTTTAGGTTCTGTCACCGACGCCGAGATTTTGCGAGCGGCAGCTACCGGAGCTCATATTTTGGGTTTTCATGTGCCAATCGCGCCAAAAGCGGAATTATTAGCCAAACAAAAAGGCGTCACGATTAAACATTACAAAATTATTTATGATTTATTGGGCGATGTGAAAAAAGAATTAGAAAAACTTTTGCCTTTGGAAATTTTGCGCGAAGAGCTTGGTAAGATTGAGGTTTTGGCGATTTTCAGAACAGAGAAAAAATATCAAATAGTGGGCGGTCGTGTGTCTGACGGCCGAGCGGAAAATAACGTGAAGGCGCGCATTATGCGCAATGGCGAGCAAGTTGGCTCTGGCGAAGTGGTTGAGTTGCAAGCAGGTCGGCAGAAAGTCAAAGACGCTTTGGCCGGACAAGAATGCGGATTGAAACTGCAGACCAAAGACGCGGTTGAGGTGGGGGATAAGATTGAGTTGTATCACGAAGAAATTAAAGAAAGAAAATTAGGATTTTAAATTTATGTTAGAGTTAAATAAGGACAATTTTAAAAAAGAGGTTTTGGAAAGTGCGGTTCCGGTGCTGGTGGATTTTTTCGCCACTTGGTGCGGGCCGTGCAAAATTATGATGCCAATTGTGGAGGAATTGGCCGCAGCCGCCGGACAAAATTTCAAAGTCGCCAAAATCAATGTTGACGAGGCCAATGATTTGGCGCAGGAATACGAAGTAATGAGCATCCCCACATTTATTGTTTTTAAAAACGGCAAAGAAACTGAACGGGTAATGGGAGCTCAAGCCAAAGAAAAATTATTAGAATTATTAAAATAATTTTTTATGTCTGTTTTCAAATCAGCGCTCAATCAATTAAAAACAGCGGCCGAGGCCATGAATTTGGATCCATCGGTTTTGGAAGTTTTAAAAAAACCACAACGCGTGATTGAATTATCATTGCCTTTGAAAAAAGATAATGGTACGGTAGAAGCGTTTGAGGCCTATCGCGTGCAGTATAACAACGCGCGCGGGCCATTTAAGGGAGGTATTCGTTATCATCCCGATGCATCTTTGGATGAAGTAAAAGCCTTGGCTTTTTGGATGACAATCAAATGTGCCGTGGCTGACATTCCTTATGGTGGAGCTAAGGGCGGAATTAAACTTGACCCGAAAAAATTATCCGAGCATGAATTGGAGCATTTGACTCGCGGCTATACTCGCGCTTTACGTTGGGCAATAGGGCCTAAACAAGATATCCCGGCTCCTGATGTAAATACCAACGGGAAAATAATGGGCTGGATCGCGGATGAATTTGGCAATTTAGTTGGTGAGTACAAGCCGGCGGTTGTGACCGGCAAGCCCATTGCCATTGGCGGATCGGAAGGGCGTGAAGTGGCTACCGGAACCGGCGGTTTTTTCGTGCTCGCAGAAGTTTTGAAAAAAATGAAAAAAGACCCGAAAAAAATGAAAGTGGTGGTTCAGGGCATTGGCAATGTGGGATATTGGTTTGCCAAAGCCGCGCAAGCCGCTGGGATGAAAATTGTGGGTGTGTCTGATTCTCGCGGCGGAATTTATGACAAACGCGGCTTAGGAATGGACATTGATCATGTGATGGAAACAAAAAAGAGTAAAGGGCTTTTGGCAGGATGTTATTGCTCCGGTTCTGTGTGTGATTGCAAAAATTATCAGGCAGTGAGTAATGAAAAATTATTGGAATTGCCTTGCGATGTGCTGGTGCCCGCTGCTTTGGAAAATCAAATTATGGCTCATAATGCCAATCGTATCAAAGCGCCTATTATTTTGGAACTTGCCAATGGTCCAATTGATTCAGAGGCTGATGTCAAATTGGCGAAAAAGAATGTTTTAATAATTCCTGATGTTTTGGCAAATTCTGGCGGAGTTGTCGGAAGCTATTTGGAATGGGTGCAAAATCTTTACGGATATTCTTGGAAAGAAGAAGAGGTTTTGAATAAAATGAAAGATAAATTGGCCGCGGCTTTTGGAGCTGTGTGGCAGGCGCGCGAAAAACAAAAGGTGACTATGCGCGTGGCCGCTTTCATCGTTGCTTTGCGCCGTTTGGGCGAGGCGATGAAAGGCAGGGGGGTGATTTAAGAATAAAAACCGGGCAACTCGCTCGGTTTTTTGTTTTTTGGTATAATAAATAGGTATGTGGCTCTTAATTACAGCCGTCGCTTATTTTTTAAACGCCATCGCGGCAGTCGTGGATAAGTTTTTGATTTCCAAGAAAATTTCAAATCCGGCTGTGTACGCGTTTGCGATTAGCTCTTTAGGGCTTTTGGGACTGGTTTTAATACCATGGGGATTTGACTGGATTGGCTGGTACAATTTTGGCATTGTTTTTATAGCCGGCATCTCGTTTACTTGCGCGCTTTTGCATCTTTTTAAGGGGTTGGCGGTGAATGAAAGTTCGCGCATTACGCCATTTATCGGCGGCTTGTCGCCGATTTTTGTGTTTTTATTTTCTTTTTGGTTGCTGGGCGAGCGGCTTGGCGGAAAACAGTTGTTCGCTTTTATTTTAATCATCATCGGCACGATTTTCATTTCTCTTGACAAGAGCAACAAGAAAAATTTGGCGCGTGGTTTTTTGTACGCTGGAATTTCGGCTTTGATGTTTGGCATTTCTTACACTTTGACAAAATTAGCTTACAATAATTTGTCTTTTATTAATGGTTTTGTCTGGCTGCGCATTACAACTTTTATTGGCGGATTGTTTTTGTTGTATAGCGCTACCAATCGGCGCGATATTTTTCATCCGAGTGAAAAAACAGTTAAAAAAGCAGGGCTGTTGTTTTTATTTGGCCAGGTTGCCGGAGCCGCGAGTTTTCTTTTGGTTAATTACGCGATTTCCATTTCCAGCGTGACGATTGTCAATGCTTTGCAAGGTTTGCAATATGTGTTTTTGTTGATTATGGTTTTGATTTTGGCGCGATGGCGGCCGCGAGTATTGGAAGAGAAATTGCGCGGCGGGGTGTTGGCGCAAAAAATCGGGGCGATTATTTTAATCGGCGCCGGATTGTATTTGTTGGTTTAAAATGTTATGAAAAAAATTTTAATATCCATTGCGGTTTTGTTGGCGGTATTTTTAGTTTTTTTCTGGACGCGCGATTATTCCTCTGGTCGTTCGATGATTTTTGGCGTTACTTTCAGTCAGCCCCAAGCAGAATATTTGGGACTGGATTGGAAAAAGACCTATATAGATATGCTGGATAATTTAAAAGTGCGAAATCTGCGCTTGCTGGCTTATTGGCCAAAGATTGAAAAAGAGTCGGGTAAGTTTGATTTCAGCGATTTGGATTGGCAAATTAACGAAGCCAAAAAGAGAAATGCCAAAATTATTTTGGCAATTGGCGAGCGTTTGCCACATTGGCCTGAATGCCACGCGCCTGATTGGGCAAAGGATTTATCACCGGATAAAAAACAGGGTCAGGTGATTGAGATGTTGCAGGCGGTTGTGAAACATTACAAAAAACAAAGCAATATTATAATGTGGCAGGTGGATAATGAGCCATTGGTAAATTGGTTTGGCCAGTGCGGTCAGGCGGACAAGGAATTTGTGAAAAAAGAAATTGTGCTTGTGAAATCAATGGATTTTCGGCCAGTGTTGATTACTGATAGCGGGGAATTGGGCTGGTGGCGGCCGGCGTCGCGATTGGGTGATTTTTTCGGCACAACACTTTATCGCGTTGTGTGGAATAAATATGTTGGTTATTGGAATTATAAATATCTGATTCCGCCAGCGCTTTATTATTGGAAAGCCAAATTGGCCGGGCTCTATCCTGCCGGCGTGATTATCGCAGAGTTGCAAGCAGAGCCATGGTTGCGCGAAGATATCAGCAAAATTACTTTGGAAGAACAGCGCCATTCAATGGATGCGACCAAATTTCGTGAAGCAGTAAGTTTCGCTCGTCGCACCGGTTTTGCCGAATCATATTTGTGGGGCGTGGAGTATTGGTATTGGTTGAAAGACAAAAAAGGCGACAGTTCGCTTTATGACGAAGCGAAAAAGGTGTGGATGAAGTAAGATTTAATGATGAACAGGCGCGTATTGCCATACGCGCCTTTCTTTGTTAAAATATATAGCATAAATATGGATAAGTACAATCCGCAAAAAATTGAGAAAAAGTGGCAAAAGTACTGGGAGAATGAGAAGATTTTTCGCGTATCGAACAATTTTAGCAAACCAAAGAAATTCATTTTGGATATGTTTCCATACCCTTCTGGCGTAGGCCTGCACGTTGGGCACCCTAAGGGATATATTGCCACTGATGTTATTTCCAGAATGAAAATGGCGCAAGGTTTTAATGTTTTGCATCCAATGGGTTGGGACGCGTTTGGTTTGCCTGCGGAAAATTACGCTTTGAAAAATCATGTGCATCCGCGCGAAGCCGTGGAGCGTAATATTGCCACTTTCAAAAGACAGTTGGAAACATTGGGTTTTACTTATGATTGGGACAGAGAAATAAATACCACTGACCCGCAATATTACAAATGGACGCAATGGGCATTTTTACAAATGTTCAAACGAGGTTTGGCGTTTGAATCAAATGAACCAATCAATTGGTGTCCGTCTTGCCAAACCGGACTGGCAAATGAGGATTTGGAAGACGGCAAGTGCGAAAGATGTGGCACTATAATTGAACGCAAACCAATGCGTCAGTGGGTTTTAAAAATCACCGACTACGCGGAACGGCTACTTAATGATTTGGAAAAATTGTCCGAGTGGGAGGAATCAATTAAAGGCATGCAAAAAAATTGGATTGGGAAAAGCGAAGGGGCGGAGGTGGCATTCAGTGTCATTGCGAGCGAAGCGAAGCAATCTCGTGATAAAAATGCGGAGATTGCCGCGTCGCCTCCGGCTCCTCGCAATGACATTTTAAAAATTTTCACCACCCGACCCGACACTCTTTTTGGCGCTACATATACGGTTGTTGCGCCGGAGCATCCTTTAGTGGCGGATAATTTACAGCTAATCACTAACAGGCAGGAAGTTGAGAAATATATTGCCAAGGTGAAAAACAAAAGCGATTTGGAGCGCACTGATTTGGCAAAAGAAAAAAATGGCGTAGAATTAAAAGGGGTTAAGGCAATAAATCCTGTGAATGACGAGAAATTGCCAGTTTGGATTGCGGACTATGTTTTAATGAGCTATGGAACCGGCGCCATAATGGCTGTGCCAGGGCACGACGAGCGCGATTGGGAGTTTGCGAAAAAATACGGATTGGAAATTAAAGAAGTTGTTAAAGGCGGTGATGTTATTAAAGCTGCGTTTATAGCGAATGGCGTGAATGTAAATTCCGATTTTTTAAATGGTTTGACAACAGTCGAAGCCAAAGAAAAAATGATTCAATGGTTGGAAAAAAATAATTTTGGCAAACGACATGTAAATTATAAAATTCGTGATTGGGTTTTCTCTAGACAAAGATATTGGGGCGAGCCGATTCCTTTGATTTATTGCGTCAAGTGTGGTTGGGTGCCTGTGCCTGAAAAGGATTTGCCTGTGGAATTGCCCAAAGTTGATAAATACGAACCAACAGGCACAGGTGAATCGCCTTTGGCGAAAATTGACAAATGGGTCAATACCAAATGTCCCAAATGCAACGGGTCGGCCAAACGAGAAACCAATACTATGCCGCAGTGGGCAGGGTCGTGCTGGTATTATCTCCGCTATATTGACGCGTATAATAATAAGGCCTTGGTGGATAAGGACAAAGAAATATATTGGTCGCCGGTGGATATTTATATTGGCGGGGCAGAGCACGCTACACGGCATTTGATTTATGCTCGTTTTTGGCACAAATTTTTATTTGACATCGGCGTTGTGAGTCATGAAGAGCCGTTTGTCAAAATGCAGCATGTTGGTTTGATTTTGTCCGAAGACGGACGCAAAATGAGTAAACGCTGGGGCAATGTTATAAATCCCGATGATGTAATTTTGAATTATGGCGCTGATGCTATGCGCGTTTACGAAATGTTTATGGGGCCGTTTGACCAACCATGCGCTTGGAGCACTCAAGGGCTCGTTGGCGTGAGGCGATTTTTGGATAAGGTTTGGGGATTGGCTGATAAGTTGGGCGGTAGTGAATCGTCCGTTGAGTCTTTGCTTCACCAAACAATTAAAAAAGTTACAGCTGATATTGACACCATGCGATTTAATACAGCCATTTCCGCTTTGATGATTTTAACAAATGCTTTTGCTGATTTGGCCAAAATTTCAGTGTGGGATTACAAAATTTTGTTGCAGCTGCTTTCTCCATTTGCCCCGCATATGTGCGAAGAGTTGTGGCAGACCTTGGGCGAAAAGAAATCCATTATTTTTGCCGCTTGGCCGAAGTTTGACGCTACCAAAGCCAAGGATCAAACTCAAATTATTGTCGTGCAGGTGAACGGAAAATTACGCGATCAATTTGAAATTTCAGCTGATGAATTAACCGAAAATGTAGCTAAAGAAAAAGCGTTGGAGAGCGCGACAATTCAAAAATGGCTTTCCGGCCAAACACCAAAAAAAGTGATTTATGTGAAGGAAAAATTGGTGAATATAGTTATTTAAAATGTTCTTACACAAACTAGCCCAATCCAAATCCGGTGTTTTTATTTTTGTTTTGAGTAGCTTTATTATCGGCGCGGTTGCCGCGCCTGTTTTGAAAATCAGTCGAGCCAATTTGAGCCAGCTGATTTTTATTTTTATTTTATTGATTGCGGCTGCGGTGGTGTTTTGGCCAAAAAAGAACTGGCGCCTGTTGTCTCTTGGCGCTCTTTTTTTATTTTTATCTTTTTTTCGTTTTTCTATGACTGAGCCGCCGCTCGCGCCGTCAAATTTGATTTTTTATCATGATCGATGGATTGCGGCGGAAGGAGTTATTTCCGACGATCCAAGTTTTGATGGTAAGCAGAAAATAATTTTACAGGTTGAGAAATTGAAAGTCATCACGAGCGATGACGAAACGCGCGCCGTGAACGGCAAGGCAATTTTGTATTTAGATCGTTATCCGGAATATCATTATGGCGATTTATTATCATTAAATTGCAATTTGGTCAAGCCGTTGGAAAGCGAAGATGGCGAGCAAAAATTTTCTTATCCGGCCTATTTGGCGCGGCAGGGCGTTTGGAGCGTGTGTTTGAACGGGAGAATTAAAGAAGTTGAGCCGGGACACGGTAATTGGTTTTATGGAAAAATTTTAATATTTAAAAGTATTTTGGTTGAGGGAGTGAATAAAATTTTGCCCGAACCGCAATCGTCTTTTCTCGGCGGTTTGCTTTACGGCGCGCGTCAGTCAATTCCAGCTGATTTAAAATTGGCTTTCAGCCGCACCGGTACGGCGCACATTGTTGCTGTCTCAGGCTATAATATCACTATTATTGCCGCGGCTATTCTCGCGATTTTGCAGGGTTTAAGCGTGCCGCGCAAGCGCGCTTTTGGGGTTTCGGTTGTTTTAATTGTTGTTTTTGTTTTGCTGACCGGAGCGAGCGCGTCTGTGGTGCGGGCAGGGCTTATGGGTATTATTGTTTTGTGGGCGCGCCATGTTGGGCGATTGAGTCAAGCCGGACGGGTTTTGGTTTTTACCGCCTTTTTAATGCTGTTGTTTAATCCGCGGCTGATTTTTTTTGATGCCGGATTTCAATTATCATTTGCCTCCACTTTGGGAATTTTGTATTTGTCGCCGATTTTGGAAAATTACAGCCGGTCTTGGCCCAAGATTTTGGGGTTTAAGGAATCTTTGCTTACCACTTTGAGCGCCATTGCGGCCACCGCGCCTTTGATCGCCTATTCGTTCGGCAGTTTTTCTCTGGTCGCGCCGATTGTGAATTTATTGATTTTGCCAGCCATTCCTTACACCATGGCTTTGGGTTTTGGCGCCATGATTTTGGGCTTATTGTATTTTCCATTGGGACAGGTGTGGGGTTCGGTTGTTTGGCTGCCGCTGACATACATTATTAAAGTGGTGGAGTATTTTTCCAGTTTGGGTTGGGCGTCAATCGCTGTGCCGCAAGTGTCATGGTGGGTGATGATTTTAGCGTATGCGGTTTTGATTTGGATTATGTGGAGATTCAGGCGTCCAGCAAATTTATGAAAAAGAAATTATTTGTTGCCATCATTTTTGTCGCTGTCTCTGTCATCGGCCTATTTTTTTATCGTCAACCGGTGAAAATAGCCACTCCGCCAATTTTTAGCTCATCAAAAATTGCAACTTCTTCGTTACGGGTAATTTTCTTTGATGTTGGTCAAGGTGATTCAGCTTTGATAATAACGCCGCAAGACAAGACAATTTTGGTGGACGGTGGACCGGATGACAAAGTATTGACAAAATTGGGAAAATATTTGCCGTTGAGTCAAAAGAAAATTGATTATATGATTTTGACTCATCCGCACGCCGACCATTTGGATGGCTTGGTTTCTGTTTTGAAAAGATACGATGTGGGTGTTGTATATTATTCCGGTGTGGCGCACACCACTTATTCTTTTTTGGAATGGTTGAAATTGATAAAAGAAAAAAATATCACGATGAAAACTATTGATAAGCCGCAGGTTTTGGAATTGGACAGCGGAATAAAATTGGATTTTTTATATCCCAACAAAGATTTGTCAGGTATTGAAATAAAAGGGCAGGAAGAATCAAAATTCGCGAAAATCAATAATTTGAATAATGTTTCCATTATTTTTAAACTGATTTATGGTCGGACGAAATTTTTATTCACCGGCGACGCGGAAACTCCGGTGGAGGAGGAGTTATTAAAAGATAAAGCAGATTTGCGCGCGGATGTCTTGAAAGTCGCCCATCACGGTTCTCATTCATCCACCAATGATAAATTTTTAAAAGCAGTCCAGCCGCAAATGGCCGTGATTTCTTCTGGTCTTGGCAATGATTTTGGCCATCCGCATTTGCGCACACTGCGCCGCTTGGAGCGGAACAGCGTAAAAATTTTTCGCACTGATACAGATGGCGATGTGGAGATGGCAAGTGACGGCGAGGCCATAAAATGATACAATATGCTCATGCGTTATTTTATTGCACTATTGTTTATATTTTTCTTTGTCTCTCCCGCTCGAGCCATTGAATCTGACGCAACGGATTCTGACAATGATGGCCTGACTGACGCATTGGAATTGGCTTTTGGCTCTGATTCTGCCAAAATTGATTCAGACAACGACGGCTATCCTGATGGTTTGGAAGTGCAGAATGCCTATAGTCCGGTTGATCCCGCGCCAATCAAATTGCCTAAAAAAATCGCAGTTGATTTGGCCATTCAGCGCTTAAGCTATTTTTTAGGTCATGTGGAATTGGGAAGTTTTTTGATTTCCAGCGGTCTGCCCAAAATGCCCACGCCCAAGGGAGAATTTACAGTGCTGGCAAAAAAGCCACTGGTAAATTATGGCGGTCCCGGGTATAGTTATCCAAACACTAAGTGGAATTTGATGTTTAAAAAAGGCAAGGGTTTTAATTACTACATTCACGGCGCTTTTTGGCATAACAAATTCGGCAAACAGATGAGTCACGGATGCGTGAACGTTTCATACGCCAATATGGAAGGATTGTATCAGTGGGCGGATAAAGGGACTAAAATAATAATCAAATGACAATTTTTTCCGTTTCCGAATTTATTCAATTTCTTAACGACGCGTTGGCTTCCATAGCTCCATATAATGATTTGGCGATTGAGGGCGAGGTTGCGGATTTTAACATTTCACAAGGTAAGTGGATTTGGTTTAGTTTGAAAGATGAGTCCGGAGTTGTCACTTGTTTTATGACCGCTTGGAATTTGAAAACGGCTTTGGAAGATGGAATGAAAGTGCGCGTGTTTGGCTATCCGAAAATTTATCAAAAATCCGGCAAATTTTCTTTTACCGTTAATAAAGTGGAGCTTTTGGGCGAAGGGACATTGAAAAAGGCGTATGATTTGTTAAAGAAAAAATTAACAGCCGAGGGGTTATTCGCGTCTGAACGCAAACGGCAAATTCCGCGTTTTCCTTCGCGAATCGCTTTGATTACATCGCCGGGCGCGGCTGCTTACACTGATTTTTTAAAGATTTTAAACAATCGTTGGGGCGGGGTGGAAATTGATTTGATTCCTGTGACAGTGCAGGGCGCTTCGGCTATTGGGGAAATTACGAGTGCTTTTAAATGGCTTAACAGTCATGCGGATGATTATGATGTTTGCGTGTTGACTCGAGGCGGCGGGTCAATGGAGGATTTACAAGCATTTAACAGCGAAGAGGTGGCGCGAGCTGTGTATGGAGTAAAAGTGCCGGTGATTTGCGGCATTGGCCATGAACGCGATGAATGTTTAGCGGAATTTGTTGCCGATGTTCGCGCGTCCACGCCTTCCAACGCGGCCGAACGCGCCGTGCCCAGCCGGACGGAAATTGTTTCCGAGCTGAATTTTATAATTGAACAAATGGAAGGCAATTTGAATTATAAAATCAGCAACGCGAGTCATGAAGTGGACAGGATTTTTTCTTTGATTGAATACAATGCGCGCGCGCCATTGATTAAATGCCAGGAATTGTTTGGAAATTTTCAGCATCGTTTTGAAAGTTTCTTTTTTCAGCTGGAAAATTACGGCCAGGGGTTGAATAATTTTCAAAAAATGCTTGTGAATCTTGACCCGGCGCGGTTGTTGTCGCGCGGTTACAGCATTGTCCGCGGAGAGCGCGGTATCATCCGCCGCGCCGAGGATGTAGCCATTGGGGAGGAAATTGTGGTAGAATTGGGAAATGGGAAATTAGGAGCAGGGGTTAACAAGAAATTTTAAATTTATGTCAGCAAAAACAACAAGTAAAATCAATTTCGCCAAATCCTACGATGAACTGCAAAAACTCGTGGAGTGGTTTGAAAAAGGCGATGTGGATTTGGAAGAGGGTGTGAAAAAATTTGAAGATGGGATTAAGCTGGTGGGAGAGCTTAAAAAATACTTGGGAAATATTGAAGCCAAGGTGAAACAAATTAAAGCGAAGTTTGAAAATAACACGGAGGAAGACGACGATGAAGAAGAAAAAGACGGAAAATTATTTTAGAAAAAGTTAGTATGAAAAATTATTCGCGCAAAACATCTACTCCGGGCAAGACGGCCTATCGCACGCCCAGTAGATTCCGTGTGACAAAAAATATTGAGGTAATGCAAGAAAAAGCGCAATATTGCAAGGGGTTGAAAGGAAAAAGAGTTTGTTAGTATGTTAAAAAATAAAATCATTGTTTTATCTTTAGGCGGTTCTTTGATTATTCCAAAAGATGGATTTAATTTAAAATTTCTCAAAGGTTTTAAAAAACTAATTTCGAAATTTGTAAAAAAAGGCGCGCGATTTATCATTGTCTGCGGAGGAGGGCACACGGCGCGCGCGTATCAGGATATTGCCAAAGGTATTGGCGAATTGACTCCGGAAGATATTGATTGGATTGGCATACATTCCACGCGGCTAAACGCCCATTTTATGCGCACGATTTTCAGAAAGTGGGCGCATTCAGTGGTAGTGAAAGACCCAACTCACAAATTACAATGGACAGAGCCGATTTTAGTCGGTTCCGGATGGAAGCCGGGCTGGTCCACTGATTATGACGCTGTTAAATTGGCGGAATTGTACGGCGCAAAAACAGTAATCAACCTTTCCAATGTAGCTTATGTTTGCGACAAAGACCCCAAGAAATTTCCTGATGCCAAAAAATTAAAAGAAATTTCCTGGGTCGGATATAGAAAAATTGTGGGTGATAAATGGAGTCCAGGAGCCAATTGGCCGTTTGATCCAGTGGCCAGTAAAGAGGCCGAGAAAATGAAATTAAAAGTAATTGTAATGGACGGGACAAATTTATTGGAAGTAGAAAAAGCGATTGTGGGAAAGAAATTTAAAGGAACAGAAATAATATGACCGAAGGCAGACCAATTTCATTGGAGGAATTGCGCGCTAGGTTTGAGCAAGAGCAGGTGCAAAACGCCAAATTAAGAAGTTTGGACGGAATGGCGCGGAAAGGCGGAGCGCAAGCCGAAGCGGCTGAAAAAGCCAAGCGGCGATTGTTTTTGGGAAATAAGCGTGAGGGGAAATAATTTCTTGACACCTTTTTTATATCCTGTATAATACAGATAACCATAGACAGCAGGTGGCCGATTTGGCCTTAATTGCCTGCCGAGGTTTGAGCTGATTTTGCCTATTTTAGGCAAATTAAGGTCGAAGCAAACCGTAGTTTCTGTGGTAAAACACAGATTTTTTGTTTATATATGCCAAAAACACGAGATGAAAAAACGCAAATCGTAGCTGATTTGACCAAAACTTTTAAGGAAATGAAGTCAGCTGTTTTTGCTGATTTCAAAGGTTTGAAAGTCAAAGATATTACTGAATTGCGTCGGCTTTGCCAGGGTCAAAAAATTTCCTATGGCGTGGCCAAAAAAACATTAATCCGCATTGCTGCTAAAAATGCAGGTTTGGATTTTAATCCTGACAGCATGGATGGCTCTTATGCAATGGCTTGCGGATTGGAAGACGAAGTTGCTCCAGCCAAGATGTTGGCTGATTTTGCCAAAAAACATGAGGCCCTAAAAATCCTTGGTGGTATTTTGGAAGGGAAGACTGTAGACAAAACAGCAATCGGCTTTTTGGCCAAATTACCAAGCAAGCCCGAACTTCTGGCAAAATTGGTTGGTTCTTTGCAATCGCCGATTTCAGGAATTGTCAATGTTTTAGCCGGTAATTTGCGCGGTTTGGTGCAAGTTCTTAACGCTTATCAAAAATCTAAAGCTTAATTAAAAATATATGTCTGACGAACAAAAAAAAGAAGTGCCTGAAAAATTCAAGGCATTAGTTGAGCAGATTGAAAAATTATCTGTTTTGGATCTTGCCGAATTGGTAAAGGTTTTGGAAGAAAAGTTTGGAGTTTCCGCCGCCGCGCCAGTCGCAGCCGCGGCTGCCGTAGCTGCCGCTCCGGCCGAAGAAGAAAAGTCATCTTTCAATGTGGAATTGACTGAAACAGGAGGCAACAAAATCGCGGTGATTAAAGTTGTCCGCGAAGTTACAGGTTTGGGTTTGGCTGATGCCAAGGGATTGGTTGATGGCGCACCCAAAATGATTAAAGAAGGTGTGGATAAAGCCACAGCCGAGTCCATTCAAAAGAAAGTGACTGAAGCCGGAGGCAAAGTGACTTTGAAGTAATGTTTTAAAAAATTCCCCGCTGAATCAGCGGGGAATTTTTAGTATTTGATATTTTGTATTTTCATTCCATTCAGCAAGTAAATTGTTTTGTTTTTTTCATCAATGCTGAAATCTTTTAGATCAATAAATTCTTCGGCAGTATATTGAGCAATCAATTTTTGCGTTTTTTTATTCCAAATAATCATTCGTTTTTGTCCGGGGTCAAGAATGAAAAGATTTGTCGAATCCGGTGAGCTGAAAATTTTTACAGCCGAATTTAGTTGCGGATCCAATGCGATAAGAGAAAAATTTTGTAATTGGCCTCCGTCAAATTTGTTAATGGTTCCATTTGGCTTGGCTGTGTAAATTGATCCGTCAATTGTCCAGGCGGTAATGTCAGACACGGAGCCGTTTTCTTTAAGCCACGCCGAACCCTTGGTAAATCCGGTTGTACTTTCTTTATGCTTGGTAATTAGATTATTTTTTGTATCAAGCGAGTAAAGATAAGTATTGTAGTGTCCGATGAGTTTTATTTCCGAATCGGTTTTTGGCCATGTTACTTCCAATGAAGAAAATGAGCCGGTGGTAGGATCAAATTGGGTAAGTCGATTTTGGCCATTGAGTAAAAGTATTGCGCCGTCTTTTTTAACAAATTTATTTTTTAATTCTCCCAATATGGGAGACGTAAGCCCGACTGTCGTTTTATTTTTTATATCATATTGCCAAAAGTTTTCGTCATTTTTGCAGAAAAAGAAAAATGATAATTTGGTGCTAATTAAATCAGTTGGTTGGCAAGCTAAATTAAGGACGGTTAAATCAGCCGCGAGTGTTGGCACGACTGTTTCCAAATGTCGCAATTTGGCGGCAATGGTGTCTGCGTTGGCCAATAAATTATTACGAATTTCGCGTCGATTAGCGGTATCTCGCGGAAATCCGGCCAAATCATTTTTAATCTCCGTTAACAATTTTTTGGCTTGTTCTTCGTTTTTGTAAATAATACTGGAATCGGCTTGATCTATTTTTTCTTTAATACTATTAAGCAATTGATTATATTTTTCTTGTTCCAGACGATTACTGTTTTGTTGATAAGTCAAGCCAACACTTACGACAAAAATTGTACCAATTATCACAGCTCCGAGAAACAAATAGCGGCGGGTTGGTGGAAGCGCCAAGAGTCTGGCGCGTGCCATTTGCCAAAGTTTTTGAATCAGCATCTTTATTGTAACAACACCCACTTGCCACAAATTTATTAATTTTTGTCTCAATTCAATTTTATATTGAATTTTTGAATGTGTTGTTTTAGCCGATTTTTTTGAGGCAATTATTTTTTCCACAGGCGCATCTTCCGTTGGTCGCGCCGGTCGGCTGAAAAATTTAATTGTCGTTCGCCAAGTTTTTTTCACCTGTCCTTGCCAGCCGGTAATGCGATTATAGATTTTCGCAATTTTTTTAATTGTTTCCAAATCAGATCGAGGCTGGACAGTTGGTTCTGTTTCCGTTTCATTATTTGGCACTTTTTTCTTTTCGAATTTTTCAAAAAAGTTCTTAAATACCGCCAACAAAGATGGAGACAAAATATTTTCCGTTTCTCTTTCTTTGCGCACCAATCGGCGAATGGAATTATCCGGTGTAATTTTAACAGAGGAGGCAATTTGAATCTGTCTTTGTGCAGTTGGAGTTAACAAATTGATAATCAATCCGCCAAAAGAAAGTTGATTTTCTATTTGGTTTAATGTTTTTTCCAAGTAGCGGCAGGCATCTTCCATTGGGCGCGACAGTATTATTTTTTCCAAACGATCAATTGTTAGGAAATCAAAAACAGGGGCGGTACAAAATATCACCAAATTGTCAGGACTCAAGTCACCGGAAATCAAATTGGAAAAAAAGGGTCCGGTTTCTTTTTGCTTATCGCCATAGGTTTTTATTAAATCAAGGTGTCGATATTTTTCTCCTTCTTTAAAAATAATATAGCCGTTAATTTTACCGTTATAAGCAAACTGTAATTGATTATTTTTTATGCCTCCAAAAATGAAATTCAATTCATTCAGCTCGTTCGGCTTTAGCATTTGATTGATCAGGCGATTGGCCCATTCCAAATTGTGTTCAAAAGCGTTTTCCGGATTATCTTTCACTTCTTCTTCATAATGCCGAAGCATTTGGTTGATAAGAATCGGTAGCACTTCTTTAAGATGGGGCATTGGAGGATGCTCCACCATGACAAAAAGGCGGCTCATTGGCAGATTATGTTTTGGCAACGGAGCTAAAGACAAAAGTACGCGCGAGCGGTCTTTGAGAGGTGATTGCACGAGAAATGTATTTAGTCCGGTGGAATTGATCGGCATATACAAAAATGAACCCGCGGGGTATTTTATCTGCGCTCACTCGGAAATGAAAAACTACGGTTTTTCATTTCTCTCGCTTCACTTGATAATAATGCTGTGCGTTTGACTGCGCACCCTGCATAAATTATACTATAAGAAGAGTGTGTTATCAAATCAATATTAATTTTAATCTTATTTATGCTCGAATACCTTTTTGGTTCAAAGACCCGTCTTAAGCTTTTGCGCCTTTTTTTTAATCAGCCAAAGCAAAAATTCTTTGTCCGTGAGCTGACGCGGCTTGTGGACGCTCAGATTAATTCCGTGCGTCGCGAATTGGGGCATTTGTTAGAGGCTCAAATTATTATTCCGGGCGAGGCCGATGAATCTGTGGCTGAAAAATGCGTCAAGGTCAAGGCAGGCAACAAAAGAAAATATTATTGTCTGAATCCGCAGGGCATTATCAATCTTGAATTGCAGGCGCTGATGTTAAAGGCGCAATTTTGGGGAGAGAGGCAATTGATTGAAACAGTGAAAAAAATCGGGCATATTGATTTTTTGGTTTTGGCAGGTCGTTTTGTAAATTTGCCTGACGCACCAACTGATTTATTGATTGTTGGTAATTTGGCAAAAAAGGATTTGGGCAAATTGGTTCGCGTGTTTGAAGATGATTTTGGCGGCGAGGTGCGCTACACAATGATGACGCCAAAGGAATTTTTGTATCGCCGCGATGTGGCTGACAAATTTTTATCGGCTATTTTTGAAAACAAACATATTGTGGCAGTGGATAATTTACCAACTCCATATAGTTTGAAAAAGTAATATGCCAGGATTGTTTTTAATCATTGATATTACTGATTTTGAAAAATTGACCATAGTCCTTTGGCGCAGCGGTGAATTGAAGAAAAAAATTTGGCCAAAATTACCCGGGCGGCATTTGAACATTCTGGCTTGTTTGGATAATTTTTTAAAGCAGGCAAAAATCAAATTAAAAGATTTATCAGGTCTGGTTTTGTTGGAAGGCAACGGAAGTTTTTCAGGCACTCGTCAAGCCGCGGCAATTTTAAACACGATTTGTTTGGTGGAAAAAATTCCTGCGTTAGGAGTGGACAAAAGAAAATACGGCGATGATTGGCAAAAAATCATTCAAACAATGGAAAAATATTTTCGAGCGTCGAAAAAGGAAAAATTTATAAAACCGATTTATAACGGCGAGCCCAACATTACATGTCCGACTATTTAAAATATCGTTTTTTGGAAATCATTCCGGGCTTTATGGTCTGGACGACTTTGATAATGTCCGTAGTTTTGTCTTTTGTAAAACCGGTGTGGCTGATGTATTTTGTAATTGTGTTTGATTTGTATTGGCTGTTCCGCGTCAGTTATTTTATTTTTTACCTTTTTATTTCCGGTTTTCGCTTGAATCGCACCAAGAAAATTGATTGGTTGGCCAAATTGGAAAAAGAAGTTCCAACATGGAAAGACAAATATCATTTGATTTTTTTGCCAACCGCCAACGAACCATTTAATGTGATTGAGGGCACTTTTAAGGCCTTAAACGAAGCCAAATATCCTTTGGATAAATTTATCGTGGTTTTGTGCGGTGAAGAGCGCGGCGGCAAAGAAAGATTTTTAAATATTGCCGAAAAGATTAAAAATCAATTTGGCGATAAATTTAAAAAATTTATTGTCACAGTCCACCCCGATGGCATGGTTGGCGAAATAAAAGGCAAGGGGTCAAATTTGAATTATGCCGGACACTTGGTTCAAAAAATGATTGACACAGAGAAAATTCCTTATGATGATATTGTTGTTTCCAGTTTTGACATTGACACGCGCGTGCATCCGCAATATTTTGCCTATCTAACCTATCTTTATTGCACTGAACCAAAACCAATGCACGCTTCGTACCAGCCGGTGGCACTTTACAACAATAACATTTGGCAGAGTAATCCTTTGTTGCGCGTGACTGCTTTTGGCACGACTTTTTGGATTATGACTGAATTGGAGCGGCCGGACCGGCTTTTTACTTTTTCTTCGCACAGCATGTCTTTTCGAGCGTTGACCGATGTGGGTTTTTGGCAGAAAAATATCGTGACAGAGGACTCGCGCATTTTTTTGCAATGTTTTTTGCGTTATAGCGGGGATTATCGCGTTGTGCCTATATATTTGCCGGTTTCCATGAATACGGCCGAGGGAGAACATTTTTGGGACAGTGTTAAAAATGTATACAAACAGCAGAGGCGGTGGGCTTGGGGAGTGGAGCATTTTCCTTTTATGGTGTGGCATTTTATGCGGCACAAGCACATTCCGTGGGCGAAAAAAATCAAATATCTTTGGAATTTGGGCGAGGGCATGTATTCTTGGGCTTCCGCGCCGATTTTAATTTTCATTTTAGGCCGTTTGCCATTGTATCTGGCGCCCGAAGCGGTGCGTAGCTCGGCGTTTTATCAAAATACGCCTTTTACTTTGGAGTTTTTAATGAATTTGGCAATGGCCGGAATTTTGTTTTCAGCGATTTTCAATGTGTTGCTTTTGCCAAAGCCGCCAAAGTCCAAACCGTGGAATTATCCGATTATGATTTTGCAGTGGATTTTTCTTCCCGTCACTTTAATTATTTTCGGCTCCATACCGGCCATTGACGCGCAAACGCGGCTGATGTTGGGGCGTTATTTGGGTTTTTATGTCAGCAAAAAGAAAACTGATTAAAATTTTGTTGGTCGTTGTTTTGGTTTTCGCAATTGGCGTTGTTGCGAAATTATTTTGGCAATCAAAAAATGGCGTTGCCCCAGTCGCGACTCAAGAAAGCGGTTTGACGCAAATTTTGCAAAATACCACCGAACTGAAAGACGCGGTTTCTTTAATGCCCAATTTTTTGGGTTATGATAAGCCGCGAATTTATCTTGTATTATTTTTGAATAATGCCGAGATTCGGCCGGGTGGAGGATTTATCGGAAGCTACGCCGTTGTGAAATTGGACAAAGGCAAATTAACATCGTTTGAATCCAGCGGTTCTGAAAATTTGGATTGGGCCGCGCCGGATGATTTTAAAGTTGAGCCGCCTGAAGCATTGAAAAAATATTTGTATTTGAAAAATTGGTATTTTCGCGATGCTAATTGGTCGCCGGATTGGCGCGAAAGCGCTCGCGCCGCGTTGTGGTTTTATCGTTTTGAGGGCGGAGCGGACGGATCCAAAATTGACGGCGTGATTGGACTCACACCGCGTATAGTTGAGGAATTGGTAAAAATCACCGGGCCGGTGACAGTTGAAGGAAAAGTTTTTAACACCGAAAACATTATAGATGAATTGCAGTATCAAGTGGAGGTCGGATTTTTAAAAGAAGGCAAGCCACGCGCCGAGCGCAAGGAATTGGTGGAGAAATTGGGGCGCGAATTGCTTAAAAAAATCGCTGATCTGTCGCCGTGGAAATGGGCGGGAATTTATTCAATGGCGCAAGAAATGTTTAAAGAAAAACAATTGATGATTTGGAGTAGCGATGACGCCATGGAGGCAGCTTTGATAAAACAGGGCTGGGCCGGTGAAGTGAAACAAGTTGATGGTGATCATTTAATGGTTGTGGATGCCAATATGGCGGCTTTGAAAACCGATCCGGAAGTAGACAGGTCAATTCATTATGAAATCAAGCCAGATGGAGAGCGGCTAAAAGCGCGAGTGACTGTTTCATACAATCATCACGGAGAATTTGATTGGAAGACCACTCGTTATCGCAGTTATACCCGTGTGTATGTTCCGCTTAGCAGTGAATTAATCAGTTCAAATGGTTTTATTGAAAATGATAAAATTAGAAGCAATGGGAAAATTGAATCCGTGCCAGCCAAGGTTGGCGAGGAATTGGGCAAGACAGTTTTTGGAGGATTTATTGCCGTTGAACCGGGTGAGAGTAAGACATTGGTTTTGGAGTATTATCTACCAGAAAAAATTACTCAACAGGCCACGGCCGGCTTGTATACATTATTTGTTCAAAAGCAATTGGGCACTGTGGCACCCAAATTGACAGTTGATGTGGATTTTGGTAAAACTGTTAAGCAAGAATCCCGGCATCAAGAGACAAATTTGCTGGAAGACAGGAGATTTAGATTTTGATATTTTTTGGCAGGCGGAGGCAATGTGATTTTCTGAAGCGAGGATATGTTTGAGCCAGACCGAGGCATTCTGCTATGGCTAAGGCCGTGAATGCCGAGGTCGGTGGCCTGAAAGGCCAGGCGAGTTTATCCAAGCAAAGAAAATCACTTGCCGAGCCTGCCCGAAGGATATGTTCATAAAAAAGATCGCCATTGATTTGGGAACAACGAGCGTGCTGGTTCATGTGCCTGGACGCGGTGTTGTGATAAATGAGCCGTCAGTTGTGGCTATTTCCAAAGACGACCGCAAAATTTTGGCAGTTGGCGGCGAAGCCAAAGAAATGCTTGGCAGAACTCCGGAAACCATTATCGCTTTGCGTCCGCTCAAAGACGGCGTGATCGCGGATTACAGAAGCACCGAAGCAATGTTGCGCTATTTTATCAACAAAGCCATCGGCGGGTTTAGAATTTTTCGTCCTGAAGTAATGGTGGCTGTGCCCGGAGGCATTACCTCCACTGAACGGCGTGCTGTGATTGACGCGACTATCGCGGCCGGAGCTCGCGCCGCTTACATTATTAAAGAGCCGATTGTGGCGGCTATTGGGGCTGACATTCCAATTGGCAGCGCGTCAGGACATTTGATTGTTGATATTGGTGGAGGCACATCAGAGATGGCGGTGATTTCTTTGGGCGGAATTGTTACAAGCAAATCAGTGCGCATTGGCGGCAATCGTTTTGATTCGGCCATTCAAGAATATACGCGGCGCAAATACGGTTTGGCAATAGGAGAGCGCACGGCTGAAGAAGTGAAAATCGGTATTGGCTCGGCTATGTTTTTGGATAAAAAATTGGAAATGGAAATCAAAGGCCGCGATATGGTTTCCGGCTTGCCGCGCATTTTAAAATTAACATCCGATGATATTACAGAAGCCATACAAGTGGAATTGGAAGGCATGGTTAGCGCTTTGAAAGAATTATTATCCGAGACCCCGCCGGAATTATCAGCTGATGTAATGGACAAGGGTATGGTGCTTTCCGGCGGTTCTTCGCAATTGCGCAACATTGAACAACTATTTGCCAAAGCAACTGGCGTGCCTGCTTTTGTGGCAGACGAGCCGGTATTTTGCGTGGTCAAAGGAACTGGCATTGCTTTGGAAAATTTGGAGTCGTATAAAAGGTCAATTCTCGCGACCAGATAAAAATTATGTTACTTCTCATTGACGCGTCTCGCGCCAATAATGAACAGAAAACAGGCGTAGAGTGGTACGGTTTTTTTGTGATTCAAGAATTGAAAAAAATCGTGTCGCCTGATACGCGAGTTATTTTGTATACTCGCGAGCCGCTCAAAGGCGAGCTGACGAATTTGCCGCCAAACTGGAAGGAACAGGTTTTGCCTTGGCCACCTCGACGGCTATGGACACAGATACGATTGTCTTGGGAAATTTGGCGAGTAAAAAGTGGATCACGGAATTATGCCGCCGGCGTGCCAAAGAAAGAAATTGTTTTGTTTGTTCCGGCGCATGTTTTGCCTTTAGTTTGCCCAACGCGGACTTTTATCACCATTCACGATTTAGGAGGATTGCGTTTCCCGTCCGGCTATTCTTTATTTGAAAAATGGTACGCACGGTTCGCCACTTGGTTTGCTTTGCGTTGCGCCACCGTGTTCACACCATCGGAATTTAGCAAAAGAGAAATTGAGAGTGTGTTTGGAAATGGGAAAATCACGGTTGTCCCCAATGGTTTTGATGATTCAAAATATCATCTGATTGATGATAAGGAAGCGATTGGGAAAATCGTGGAGAAATATAACATCAAGCCGCCGTATTTCTTAAGCATCAGCCGGCTGGAAGAAAAGAAAAACACCGTTGGAATCATTGAGGCGTATAAAATTTTTCAGGAAAAAATATTATTGAAATCCAATTTAGAAAATTATTCATTGGTTCTTTTGGGCAAGCCCGGCTATGGTTATAAAAAAGTAACGGATGCAATTAGGAAATCCGGCTATCAACACACCATTATTATACCCGGCTGGGTGGAGGCCGAAGATGTGCCATATTTAATGGCTGGCGCTTCGGCCTTTGTTTTTCCAAGTTTTTATGAGGGTTTTGGTATTCCTGTTTTGGAAGCAATGGCTTGCGGCGTGTCGATAGTCGCATCCAATCGTGCTGCTTTGCCAGAGGTGGCAGATGGCGCGGCTTTACTCGTTGACCCATACAAGCCCGGGGATATCGCGCAAGCCATGTTGGAAATTGTTTCTTCCTCGGCCTTGAAAGAGGAATTGGTTCGGCGTGGTTTGACTCGGGTGCGGGAGTTTGGGTGGGAAAAGACAGCGAGGGGGATTTGGGAGCAATTGTGTAATCATACAATTTGTGATTAAATAGATAACAGTAAAAAAATAATATGCAAATAATAATAGAAGCTGAAAAAGACGAACTTAATGAGGAGGAACAAAAGTGCGAACTAAAATTAACCAACGATGATTGCAGCAACAATCCAAACTTCGTAGATATGATTTTAGATGACAAAGAGTATACCATTTCGGTTGAGGATTTATTCAGAGCAGTGGAGGTGTTTGAGAAGATAAGAAGAGATGGGTGTGGAGATATGTTGGAGAGTGAAGAGTCATGAAAATAGATAGTGTGTTTTGTTATTATGTGTTATATAATATGGAGAGGAGGCGCTCTGTCGGATTATTTTTTTAAACAAAAACATATGTCTAATGGAGAAAAAATGGGGCCAATTAATAAACCGCTTGAAAGGCCGGAAGAATCTGGCAAAAAGCCGGAAAAATTATCTCCGGCGCAAATTCTTGAACGCATGCAATCAGCTCAATCTCGATTGGAGAGCGAGGAAGAAAAACGAGTGGATTCACTTTTGGAAAGAGAAGTTGAATGCAACAAAACAATTGACAACCTTCAGGCAAGATTGGAGGAAGCGAAAAAGGCCTTGGGTATAGCTCGAGAATCCGTTGCTGGCAAAAAAAATGTTTCTGAAGAATATACCGCTGGATTTGAAGAATTGGAAGAAACAGCTAAACAAACAGAAGATAGTTTGCGGGTGCTTCGCGCTGAATTGGATGAAATCAGAAAAGATCCTGGGGTGATAGAAAGGAAAAAACAGGAAGCGGAAAAAAAGAAAAAACAAGCCAAGGAGGTTGAAATAAAAAAATTGAGTGATGAAGTTAGGGAAGAAGAAAAAAAAGTTGGAGAACTTGTCATGAAAATGATTGCTTTTTTAAGTGAGGATAAGGGGTGGTCTGTTGATCTTGATAAACTGCATTTGTTTGGTTATAGCAAAGTTGGAGGTTTATTTAATAATGATGTTGATGAATTACAGAAAGATATTTCTCCGTTGGATGAAGAAATGAAAGAAGCTCTTTCTAAATTAGAAGTTGTGGAACAAAGCTATTGGAAATTAGGTGTTAAAAAATTGAGAGAAAGGATCGGTGTTTTAGGAGAAAAAATTTCGGAACTTGTCAACCGACAGAATGAATTAAAAATAAGAGTAGGTGAAAAAAGAAAAGAATTTATAAAAATTGAAGCAGTGCTTCGAGGACAGATTTCCGTTTATCATACTCGTTTGCAACAATTGGAACAAAAGACAGGTAAAAAACCGGAAGGGACTAAAATTAAATTATCAGACGATTTTCTTAAAGATTTTTATAGGACAAGAGGTGGCTATGACGCACCGATTGCAGGTTTTGGGATATATAAACCACTCTTGAAACAGTTTGGGTTTGATGCCGATCGATCGGTTGCGAAGTAATTAGAATAACAAAACATTGTCAACTAACCCTGCGGCTGGTATAATAATGTCATGCTTATCGGCCATTCAGCCCAGTTAAGTTTTCTTCGCCGCTCTTTTGAAAGCGGTAATTTAGCGCACGCTTATCTTTTTGTGGGGCCTGAAGGCGTAGGCAAAAAAAAAATGGCGTCGGAGCTTGCTAATTGGTGTTTGGGACGGATTGCGTCTGTTGGATTTCCGGTCAAGCCGGGAATGACAACGGGAAGCGTCGGGAGAATAGAAGAAGGCGGGTTAGTTGATGATTTAAGTCACGATTGGCAAATAAAATTTGTGGAGCGGGTTTATGACGAGAAAACCGGTAAATTGCGCAAAGATATTTCCATTAAGCAAATTCATGAAGTTCGCGAGTCGCTGAATCATCATTCTTTGGTAAGTTCGTATAAAATTGTTATAATAGATTCAGCTGAACAAATGAGCATAAGTGCCGCTAATGCTTTGCTCAAAACATTGGAAGAACCCAGCCCGAAAACATTGATTGTACTTTTAACAACTGATGAAAAGGCCTTGCCCGACACAATTGTTTCCCGTTGTCAAGTTGTTAGATTTTATCAAGTGCCGACTAAAAAAATTTATAATGCCCTGCTTGCCAATGGCGCTAATCGGGATATGGCTTTGGAAATAGCTCGTTTGGCTTTTGGCTCGCCCGGCCGCGCTTTGGATTTATTGGCCGATTCGGAAAAATTAAAATTTTTTCAAAATGAGCGAGTTAGATTTTGGCAATTATTATCAGACGGATTGGCGGAAAGATTGGCGTGTTTGGCAAATTTATTCGGCAGCAAGGATGACCATATAGAGGCGCGCGATAAATTGATTGAGATTTTGAAGATTTGGCAAACTTTATGGCGCGATATTTTATATTCGCGGCAAGGAGCCGGAGAGCTGGTGGCTAATATAGCCAAAGAAGATGAAATAAAAAAGCAAGCCAAAAGATACAGCGGAACGCAAATCGCGGAAATGATTAAAAAAATTGAGGATTCCATCGCGCTTTTGCGTCAAAATGTCAATCCCAAATTGATTATTGAAAATTTAATTTTATCTTTCTACTAATAAATATGCGCAAGACAATATTTTTTTTCGGTTTAATTTTATCCGCGCTGGTGTTGGCAGGCGCAGGGTGCCAGATCGGCCCTTTTTCTTTTGGCGGAGGAGGGACGACCGGCAATGACGGCGGAATTTATAAAAGCCAAGACAAGGCCGACACTTGGGCGCAGAAAACGCAAATTCTCGCCGTGGGTGGGGCAATTAAGAATTTTGGCAACATTAATATAATCAGTTTTGCGTTTGATCCATCTGACCATAACGCGATTTACGCCGGTTCAGCGGGCAATGGCTTGTTTTACAGTTATGACGCTGGCGCGAGCTGGCAGCAGCCAACGCAAATTACGGCCGGCGCGATTCGCTCCATTGCTATTGACCCGAAAAACAAATGCGTGATTTATCTTACAGTTGGCAATCAAATTTTGAAATCAGTTGATTGCAATCGCAATTTTGTTTCAATTTATCAGGAAACGCGGGCAGATGTAACTTTGAATCAAATTGCGATTGATTCTTACAATTCAGCCAATCTTTTCTTGGGTAATAGCGTTGGTGATTTGTTAAAAAGTTCTGACGCCGGCAAGTCCTGGGTGGTGATTCGTCATTTTGATAATTCCATTACAAAAATGGTGATGAATCCGTTGGATACGCGAAAGATTTATGTGGCCACGCAGGATTATGGAATTTTTCGCACCGGCGATTCCGGAGCAAGTTGGGTGGATTTGAATCAGGGATTAAAGCAATACGGTGGTGCCTTTGTTTTTCATGATTTTATTTTAATGGATGCCAAAGCCGAGAGTTTATTGTTATCTTCGCAATATGGATTGATTAAATCAGGAGATGGCGGAGTGAGCTGGACCGCACTTCAACTTTTAACCCCACCTTCCGGAGCTGATTTAAAAGTGGTGACGGTTAATCCGCAAAATCCAAAAGAGATTTTTTATGCCACGCCGTCAACGTTTTACAAATCATTTGACGGAGGGACAAAATGGACAACTAAAAAATTACCAAGCACTCGCCAGCCGACTGTTTTGATTAATGATCCACTGGATCCAAAAGTAATGTATATGGCGTTTTTACAAGTGAAAAAATAATATGTTAAATCTAGAAACATTTCGTCCTCAATTCACAAAAATTCTTGACCATCTGAAAGTTGAACTTGGTTCTTTGCGCACTGGCCGAGCCAATGCCGCGATTTTGGATACTGTGCAAGTGCAGGTGTACGGACAGAGTATGTTGTTAAAAAGCGTGTCTTCAATCAGCGTGCCTGACGCCCGCACAATTACTGTTGAGCCGTGGGACAAAAGTATTTTAAAAGATGTGGAAAAGGCGATTTTGGACGCGAAACTCGGCGTCAATCCGGTGAATGAAGGCCAGTTGATTCGTTTGCCAATGCCGTCTTTAACAGAGGAATCGCGCAAGGATTTACTCAAAATCCTTAATCAAAAATTGGAGCATGCTCGCATTACCACGCGTCAACAGCGCGATACTGTGCGCGATAAAATTGTGCAGGAAGAAAAAGAAAAGTTAATTGGAGAAGACCAAAGATTTCGTCTTCAGCAAAAATTGGATGAAATGGTAAAAGAGATAAATGATAAAATAAAAGCAATGGGGGAAGAAAAGGAAAAAGAAATAATGACAGTGTAATATGTCCGAACAATCAAAAATGGACAAATTAATTTCCCTTTGCAAGCGTCGCGGATTTATATTTCCATCATCGGAAATTTATGGCGGATTTTCAGCTGCTTATGACTGGGGGCCTTTGGGGGTGGAGTTAGCCAACAATATAAAAAAGGCCTGGTGGCAAATGTTTGTGCGCGAGCGCGAAGATATGGTGGGAGTTGACGCCGCGATTATTATGAATCCGCGTGTCTGGGAGGCATCAGGGCATATACAGAATTTTTCTGATCCGTTGGTGGAGTGCAAAAAATGCCACCAAAGATTTCGTGAAGATCATTTATTGGAAGCGCGAAGCCGCGAACCGGGTTATGACAAAGAAAAGCCGGCTGATAAAGGCGATTTGAAATGTCCTGAATGCGGCGGCGCCTTGACCGAAGCCAAGCAATTTAATTTAATGTTTAAAACATTTGTCGGCCCGGCCGAGAATTCCGCGTCTGTTGCTTATTTGCGTCCGGAAACAGCCGGTGGAATTTTTGTCAATTACAAAAATGTTCAACAATCTACGCGTAAAAAATTGCCTTTTGGCATCGCGCAAATTGGCAAGGCCTTTCGCAATGAAATCACAGTTGAAAATTATATTTTCCGCGTTCGCGAATTTGAACAAATGGAGGTGGAATATTTTATCAATCCAAAAGATTGGGAAAAACATTTTGAACAATGGTTGGCAATGATGAAAAAATGGTGCGCGTTTTTGGGTTTATCAGAAAGCGACTTGATGTTTCATGAAATTCCGGACAATGAGCGCGCCTTTTATTCAAAACGCACGATTGACATTGAGTACAATTTCCCTTTTGGCATGAAAGAGCTGTTTGGTTTGGCGTATCGCACTGATTTTGATTTATCGCGTCATCAAAAATTCAGCGGCGAGGATCTAAGTTATTTGGATGCGGAAACCGGTGAGAAATTTATCCCGCATGTGATTGAGCCGTCGCTTGGTTTACAGAGAAGTGTTCTGGCAACGCTTTTATCAGCCTATGAAGAAGTTAAAGGCGGCCGTACCACCACCACTGAATCAGCCAAAGAAGAAGAAATGGTGTTGCGTTTGCCATATTCTTTGGCGCCGGTAAAAGTGGCGATTTTACCATTGTCTAAAAAAGAGCCACTCGCCACTATGGCGCGCGCCATCGCGCAAGATTTGCGTCAGTTTTGGAATATTCAATATGATGACGCCGCCTCAATTGGCCGCCGTTATCGTCGTCAGGATGAAATTGGCACGCCTTATTGCGTCACTGTTGATTTTGAATCAGCGGAAGATGAAAAAGTGACGGTGCGCGACCGCGACACAATGAAACAAGACCGTGTCGCCATCGCGGAATTGAAAAATTATTTATTAGAAAAAATTTAATATGAACCCCAATCCTCCACTGGAAGCAAGAAAAGAACATCTGGCCGCGCAAAAAGATTTGTTGAATAAACAAATCGCTGAAATCAGAAGCCAGCTGGCTTATATTTTTGAAGGCAAAGAATTTGTCATTAATCCTAAGACCGGTAAGGTTGAGCATCGATTTGGTCAATTGGAAATGGACGCGGTTGATAAAGAATTTATTGTTGATGCCGAAAAGCGTCTGCAAGAAATTTATAAACAATTAGAAGAGATTAAGTAAAGGTCGAAACACATTAATTATGTTTTATTTACTTTAATTTAAATTCATTCTTTAAAATTATGAAATATAAAATTTTTATTTTCACGCTTTTAACTGGATTGGGATTGGCTAGTTTTGGCATTACATTTGCTGATGCCGCTACCCAGCCGGCCCTTTCAGTTTTTACATCATCAAATAGAATAAATACCGAACAAATGGTTTCTTTAACGGCTTTGGCTTCTTCGCATTTGGGAGCGGCAGTGTCAAGCATAATAATTGATTTTGGTGGCAACAAACAAATTTGTGAAAATGCCTATTATTGCGATATAAACGTCGGCCCGTTTGATAAAAAAGGTAATGTCAAATACACAGTTGAAGCAAAGATGAAATCAGCCAATGGAAAAGAGTCCCGTACTGTTAAAAAAGGAGTGATTGTTGTGGTGGCTCCTTCAGCTGTGCTTAAAGAAAAAATTAGGACGCCAATCACACTTTCAGTTTTTACATCAACAAATAAAATTGATACTCAACAAACAGTGGATCTAACAGCTTTGGCCTCGGTTCAAGTGGGAGAACCTGTTTCTTCAATAACAATTGATGTTGGCGGCGTAAAACAAACTTGTGAAAACCTTTATTTTTGCCAATTAACAGCCGGTCCATTTGAGAAAAAAGGCAATGTCAAATACACTGTGGAAGCCAAGATGACATTGGTAACCGCAAAGAACGGTAAAGTAACAAGTAAAGAAGTCCGTTCTATTAAAAAAGGAGTTATAACTGTTGTGGCCGCGAAAAAAGTAGCGACTCCTGTAACGGAAAAACCAGCCACCAGTTATGTCGGCGGGTCTCAACCAAGCGCGGGTGCTAGTGTTGTCAGTGGAGCAAATTATAAAGGCCCTTTCCCAGCTCCGGAAGGCATGGTGTTGACTGGCACAACCGGTGAGGATAAATTTCAAAATCCTACCGGCAACGGTACCTATCGTTTTAAAATACAAACATCGTGGAAAAAGAATATCGCCTGTTTAGATGAAACCAGAACAGTAGTTGGTAGCAAGGGCAAGACCTGGGAAGAGGGGTATTGGAAAGGCGGGGATTTGGGTAAAACAGCCAAGAGCGCCATTATAGTGGTTTATGATGAAACACCCAAAGGTGACAAAGCTGGCACAGCTCTTTACGACGAAGGATACAAAGCCGGTTATGCCGCAGGATTTGCCGATGTGGCGCCTCCTTATGTATATGGGTGTCACGATGATGAAGGATTTGATATTAGTAAATATGATAAGGACGGTTGGGTAAAACAATCAATGGATAAACTGCCTGGATTAAGCGCCTTGTACTTGCCGGTTGAAGGCGCTGTATTGTCCAATTTGGATTCTGTATTGGGCAGTAGTGGGGTGGTGTTTAGTTTTGATGACATTAACAGTCCAATTAATAAAACTGCGTTGAATGTTGGAAAACCAAAACTCAATATCTCGCGCGTTGATTTTATAGAAGGCCAGCTTGATTCAGCCGAAGCCGCTTTGTCTGCCGCGGAATTTGCCCAGGCCTTTTATAACCAGCAGAAAAAAGTCATTGAAAACAAATACAAAGGATCGTGCGCTGTCGCGGATCCGGCAATTACCGATGAGGCCTACGGAGGTAATAATTTCGCCAATTTGGCTTTTATTACAGTGTGCTTGGATTCTTCAGGTGGAGAAAATAAATGGGCTCTTTCCAAATACAGTTTTATGAAGATGCCAGGCGATAAAATGTTAATGGTCAGTATTGGCGGCATTGATGATGTGAAAGCAAAAGGAGCTGATACAACCGATAGCGCGAAGATTCCAAGCAAAGATTTTATTGCTCAATTGTATTCCAAAATTCAAGTTAAATAATATAACATTTACTGTCTATGTCTAAGACAACAAAGATAGCGCTCGGAATTGTCGGCATTGCGATTATTATCGCTTTGGCGCTCGTGAGCATGTACAACGGTTTGGTGCGGGGTAATGAAACCGTAACCACGGCCTGGGCGCAAGTGGAAACGCAATATCAACGCCGTTTTGATTTGATTCCCAATTTAGTTGAGAGCGTTAAGTCGGTATTGAAACAGGAGCAGACAGTATTTGGTGATTTGGCAGAAGCGCGCACTAAATATGCCGGAGCTGTGAGTCCGGAAGCCAAAGTGGCGGCGGCAAATGGCGTAGAAAGTGTCTTGTCACGATTGTTGGTGATTATGGAAAATTATCCGCAATTGAAATCCAATGAAACAGTGCAGACCTTGATGGCTCAATTGGAGGGCGCGGAAAATCGCATCAGTGTAGAGCGGAGCCGATATAATGAATCCGTGAAAGTGTTTAACATTAAAGTCAAGACATTTCCGACTAATATGATTGCCGGCTGGTTTGGATTCAGTCCGCGAACCATGTTTGAAGCAGTCAAAGGTGCGGAAACAGCGCCAAAAGTGGATCTAAAGATAGAGTAGAGTTGAAAGAATCTGGTGCGCCAAAATCTTTTTTGCGCTGCGTACTGTCGCCGCGACTGCAAAAAAAGATATTGGCGCATCCTTGTACTGTGAAATTATGCAAAGTAAAATTTCGGCGTTTTTATTTTTTTCACTATTTTTTCCTTCCCTTGTTTTAGCATATTATAATCCCGGCGCGCCGCAAGGATATGTGAGCGATTACGCGTCAATGTTGAGCGCGGCAACTAAAACGCAATTGGAGCAGGATTTGGGTAATTTTGAAAAAGAAACCAAACATGAAATTTCCGTGGTGACGGTTCTTGATTTGCAGGGCGATACGATTGAAAATTTTGCCGTGAAATTATTTGAAGAGTGGGGGATGGGGAAAAAGGGCGCTGACAATGGAGTGTTATTTTTAATTGCCAAAGACGATCGGCAGATGCGGATTGAAGTTGGATATGGATTGGAGGGTGCTTTGCCAGATGCCACTGCATGGCAGATTATTGATAAAATAGCGACGCCTGCTTTTAAAAACAGCAATTATGACAGCGGGGTTTTGCAATCAGTTAGCGCGATTGAGGCGGCCATCAGGGGCGAGGATGTGAGCGGGCGACTGACAACTACAAATGAAAAAAACAGTTTATTCCGTGTTGTCAATCAATTTGGCTATCTTTTTTTCTTTTTGTTTTTAGGTTTAATGGAAATTATCGCTCATTATTTCAGTAAAAGCAAAAAATGGTGGCCGGGCGGGTTATTTGGCGCTATTTTAGGTTTAATAATCGGTTTGATTTTATTCGCGACTGTTGGGACAGTAATTTTGACAATCATTTTGGGATTGCTGGGATTGTTGATTGATTACAAGGCGTCTAAAAAAGGCCCTGATGGTTGGGGCAAAGGCGGCCGCGGCGGAATGTTTTTTGGCGGTGGTGGCTTTGGCGGCTCGGGCGGAGGAGGTTTTGGCGGATTTGGCGGCGGCGGCTCGGGCGGAGGAGGATCAAGCGGAAGGTGGTAGGAATTTTGAATGGGCGGAGGCAGATGTCGAGCCCATGAATATATGTATCGTAAACAAAAATTATCAAATGGAATAAATTTACTCACCGTCCCGGTCGCCGGCACCGAGGCAGTGACTGTTTTGGCATTGTTTCCGGTTGGTTCGCGCTATGAAACTTTAAAACAAAACGGCATCTCGCATTTTATTGAACACTTGATGTTCAAGGGTACTGACAAACGGCCGTCCACTTTGGATATTTCGCGCGAACTGGATAAAGTCGGAGCAGAGTATAATGCCTATACAGGTCGAGATCACACGGGATATTATGTCAAAGTCAGCGCTGACAAAACCGAGCTGGCCTTGGACTTGCTTTCAGACATGTTGTGGCATTCTAAATTTGACGCCGCGGAAATTGAACGGGAAAAAGGCGTTATTATTGAAGAATTGAACATGTACAAAGATAATCCGACCATGTATGTTGAGCAGTTGTTTGAGGAATTGATGTATAAAAATCATCCTTTGGGCAGAGATGTCGGCGGCACGCCGGAAACAGTGCGTGCGTTGAGCCGCGAGATGATCCTTAATTATTATCATCAATTTTACAATCCTCATAATTTGGTTTTGGTTGTGGCCGGAAAGATTGTCAAAAATACTCGTCAGCTGATTGATAGATATTTTTCTTTTTCCAATCTCAAAAAATCAAAGCAGCTGTTTTCCACATTTTCTTTTTCCACAAAATCAGCCGTGGAAGTAACCGCGAATTTTAAAAAAACTGATCAGATCCACATTGCCATGGGTTTTCCGGGATTTTCATATGATGATCCGCGTTCACCAACTCTCGCGATGTTGAATATAATTTTGGGAGCGACAATGAGTTCGCGGCTTTTTACCGAGGTGCGCGAACGCCGCGGTTTGGCCTATGTGATTCAATCGGGCATGAATCGTTATCACGAAACAGGCAATTTGGTGATCAGAGCCGGACTGGACAAAAGCAGAATGAAAGAGGCGTTGAAAGTGATTATTGAGGAATTGGAAAAAATTAAAAAGTATGGAGTTACCGCGGATGAATTGAAAACAGCCAAAGATAATTTGGCCGGACACATGGTTTTGCAATTGGAGGATTCCAGCGCTCAAGCCGAGTGGTATGGCCGGAGCGCGCTTTTAAAAAAGAAAATCAGGACTCCGCAAGAGGAATTAGCGCTTTATCGCGCTGTTAAATTAGTAGAGGTTCAAAAAATTGCTAATCAAGTTTTTCAAATGCCACGGTTGCGTTTATCAGCCATTGGGCCATATAAAGATAATTTAGAATTGAAGAAGATGTTGAAAACGAGTATAATGTGTATATGTCCAAATTAATTGTTGCCAATTGGAAAATGTATCTTTCGCCAAAGAATTCGGTGGAACTTTTTGGTGCGGTGGGAAAAAAAGGCGAGGTAGTTATTTGCCCGTCTTTTGCGGCTTTGAATCAATTAAGTACGTTGGCTAAAAAGAGTGGTATTGGTTTAGGCGCGCAAGATTGTTTTTGGACCAATCGTGGGGCGTATACCGGCGAGATTTCGCCAGTGGATTTAAAAGAAATTGGTTGTGAATATGTGATTGTCGGACACAGCGAACGCCGTGGTTATTTTCAAGAAACCGATGAGATGGTTGGGAAAAAAGTAAAAGCCGCTTTGGCAACCGGATTGATTCCAATTTTATGCGTTGGTGAAAATGAATTTGAGAGAAAAAAAGGGAAAGCCGCTACGCACGTTGTTGAGCAGTTAAAAAAGACCTTGACTGGTCTTGGCAAGTTGAGAGCGGGGCAGGAGATTATTATCGCGTATGAGCCGGTTTGGGCCATTGGCACCGGTAAGGCCTGCGATCCGGAAACAGCAGTGGAAATGCATCAATTGATAAAAGAAAAAGTCGCTGAATTGATTGGTGTAAAAAATGTTCGTGTGCTTTACGGCGGTAGTGTGAATGATAAAAATATCGCGAGCTATTTGGAATACGCGGAGATTGATGGTGCCTTGGTTGGTGGGGCCAGTACTAAAAAAGATATTTTCGCGTCTTTATTGTCCATTGCGTCAAAGTTTTGATAAAGTATGTTTTATTCTTTTTTTCCAATTTTTTTAATTTTCATCAGTTTGGCCGCGATTGTAATTATTGTCGTGCGTAAATTTCCACAGATGACCGGGCTTGATACTGAAAAATTGCCGGAAGTAAAACAAGCGAAAATCAAAGAAGAAATACAATTTCAGAAATTTTTGCGGCATTTGAGTATCCTGGGTGTTAAATTAAAAAGTCAGTCAAAGTATCTCGGATTTTTTAAACAAGGTTGGTTGGCGACGCAGGGCAGGTTTCGCGTGTCTGTGCATAATTTGCAAGAGAAGTACAAAAAGTCAGTGATAGCTGAATTTAGAAAAGAAGTGAAAGAATCAGCAGAGGAAATAAAATCAAAAAAAGGCGCGGTTAAGAAAAAAACAGCAGCGGCTCCAAGCACGGCTAGTTCTAGCGGCGATCCTTTAAAACAAGCTGAAAAAAGCCGCGAAGCCGGCGATCTGCCTTCTGCCGAACGATTATTTATTGAAGTGATTAAGACCAATCCGCGCGAAGCCGATGCGTATCGCGGACTTGGTAAAACATATTTGGCAATGGAAAAATTAAAAGAAGCAAAAGAGACATTTGAATTTTTGGCAAAACTCAAGCCGGATGAAGATCGTGTGTATAATTATTTGGGCATGGTGGCTGAAGCGCAGGGGAAAAAGGCCGAGGCAATCAGATATTTTGAAGAGGCAGTGCGTTTGAATGATAAATTGGCTGTGCGATTTTACGATTTGGGCAGGATGTACGCGTCAGCCAAGCGCCCGGCAGCGGCTTTGCGCAATTTCGCGCGCGCGGCTGAAATTGAGCCCAATAATCCAAAATACCTTGACCAATTGCTGGAAATGAGTATAATTACTGGAGATGTAGATTTGGCGCAAGAGGTTTATGACCGTTTCCGCTTAACCAATCCTGATAATCAAAAACTGCCGGAATTCAAGCAGAGGATTGAAGAGATGGAGGAATAGAATTTAACAATTTAATGCCGTTGTAGCTCAGCTGGTAGAGCAACTCCATGGTAAGGAGTAGGTCCGCGGTTCAATTCCGCGCAACGGCTCCATTTTGGGTGGGTACCGAAGCGGTCAAACGGGACTGGCTGTAAACCAGTTGACTTTTGTCTTCCTAGGTTCGAATCCTAGCCCACCCAATTGCCGCCTTAGCTCAGTGGTAGAGCAATGCTTTTGTAAAGCAAAGGTCCTCGGTTCAAATCCGAGAGGCGGCTCCAGAAGAGCTAAAATAATAAAATAATTAAAAGATAAATTTATGTCCCAAGACAATCTTATCAAGTTGGAGTGCACAGGTTGCAAGCGCGTGACGCATCATTCGCATAAGAATAAAAAAATTCTCAAGACCCGCTTGGAATTGAATAAATTCTGCAAGCATTGCAAAAAGCACACCAAACACAAAGAGACGAAATAAACGCGGGGCGGAAATGTTCCGCCCTTTTCAATGGGGGCGTCGTATAATGGTAGTACGCTGGTCTCCAAAACCAGCTGCGTAGGTCCGATTCCTACCGCCCCTGCCAGATAATAAATTTGGCGTTTTTCAAAAGGTTGCCCTCAAGGGTGACTTTTGGGTTTAAAGAATGAGTTAAAAATTATGTCCGAGAATGTAATTTTGCGGTTTGACAATGCCACATTTGAATACGAAGAAAAAAAGCCAGTTTTAGACGAGGTTTGTTTTAGTGTGCGTCAAGGCGCGAAGATAACTTTAATGGGGCAAAACGGCGCCGGTAAAAGCACAATCTTTAAATTGATCAAAGGAGAATTAAAACCCACTAAAGGCAATGTTTTCATTACCAACAACGCGACCATTGCCACCGCTCGGCAAATGATTGACAAGCAAGATTTGAATTTAACATTGGAAAAATATTTTTTAAAGGCCTTTGTAAATGTGCCGGGAAATATTAAAAGTCAGATAAGCAAAGTGATGACAGCTGTTAATTTAATAGTTCCGATTGATAGATTGGTAGGGGATTTATCCGGCGGCCAGCAAGCGAGAATTTTATTGGCTTTTGCCTTGATACAAAATCCCGACATTTTGCTTTTGGACGAACCGACGAATAATTTGGATCAAGCGGGTATTGATCATTTGATAGAATTTTTGGTGATGTATGATAAAACAGTGATAGTGATTTCTCACGACGCTGATTTTTTAAATTGCTTCACCGAAGGAGTTATTTATTTGGATGTTTTTACCAAAAAAATTGAAACCTATGTCGGCGACTATTTTTCCGTAGTGGAAGAAATCACAGCCAGAATTGAAAGAGAAATAAAGAAAAATGCTCAATTGGAAAAAGAAATTTTGGACAACAAAGCCAAGGTGAATTTTTTTGCCAACAAAGGCGGTAAAATGCGTAAACTCGCGAGTAAATTAAAAGAAGAAATTGAAGAGTTGGAGGAAAACAAAGTTGATGTGCGGCGCGAGGATAAGACCATCAGGGATTTTAATATCCCGGCACAGGGAATTATCGGCAATGTCGTGACTATCAAGTCGGTTAAAATAATTAAAAATCACAAACCGATAAAAAAAGAAGTGAATATTATATTGCGGCAAAGAGATCGGCTGTTGATTTCCGGACCAAACGGCATTGGCAAAAGTACTTTGTTGCGTTCTTTGGTAAATGGCTCGAGTGAAGACACAGTAATTTTGCCAGACACTCGCGTGGGTTATTACAGTCAAGATTTTGCAACTTTGGACTACGGACAAACTGTTTTTGATTCTTTGAAAAGCGTCTTGGTTGATGGCACAGATATTCAAGAAATGCGTTCTGTCGCCGCAGGGCTTTTGATTACAGGCGAATTAATGGGCTTGCCGATTTCCAGTTTGTCAGAAGGTCAAAAGGGATTACTCTCTTTCGCGCGATTGGTCTTGATGAAACCGGGTCTTTTGGTTTTAGACGAGCCGACCAATCATATTAATTTTCGCCATATTCCGGTGATTGCTCAAGCTATTAATAATTACGACGGTACTATAATTCTAATCAGTCATATGCCCGATTTTGTAAAAGCGATTAAAGTTAATGAAAGATTGGATCTCGGAGCTTTGTAAAAATTTCCAAAACAAAATACCCCGCGCCATTAAAGCGCGGGGTATTTTTGTATCTTTTTGAAAAAGATTATGCGCGGGTCACATTGATCGCGCGAGGTCCTTTTTCAGACTGCTCTTCATCAAAGTTCACGGCATCACCGGATTTCAATTCAGAGAATTGAATTCCGACAAGACCGGTTTCATGAAAGAAGAGATCCTTTACTCCACCGTCAGGTGTAATAAAGCCAAAATGCTTTTCAGCAATTATTGTTTTAATAGTACCTTTCATATTGGTAATAAAAATAAAATTTCTATCCTGTTTAAGAAAACCGACCAATTTTCTAAGGATGTTGATATTATATCATAAATGCAAGGAATTGTCAACAGCAAGCTCATTTCCTTGACAAAAACGCCATTTTGTGCTATACTGATATATTCCGGCTGTATTAAGCAGCCAACGACTCGGATCTCTTGTGTCATTATGTGACCCAGTAGAAACTCGGGTCACATAATTTATGACACACACAAACCAAATTGTGCCTAGTTTTAACACACTTGGCATTGCTCCGGAAATGCTTGAGGTATTAAGTCGCATGCGTTTCACAACTCCAACGCCCATTCAGCACCAGTGTATTCCAGCTGCTTTAGATGGTAAAGACATTGTTGGTATTGCTCAAACAGGCACTGGCAAGACCTTGGCTTTTGGCATACCTATGATTCAATTGCTTGGCCAGAATAAAGGCCAAGGATTGATTTTATTGCCCACTCGCGAATTGGCTTTGCAGGTGAATGATGTGCTACAGACACTTGGCCGTAAATTCGGTTTGCGCACTGCTGTTGTAATTGGAGGAGCGTCTTCTTTTCAACAAATTCAGGCCATTCGCCGACGGCCGCATATCATCGTGTCCACTCCCGGCCGTTTGATTGACCATTTGCAAAACAAAAATATCACTTTGGAAAAAGTGAATATGATTGTAATGGATGAGGCGGACAGAATGTTTGACATTGGTTTTCTTCCGCAGATCAAACAGATTTTGAGCGCCGCTCCAAAAGAGCGCCAGACCTTGATGTTTTCAGCTACAATGCCCAAAGCCATTGCAGAAGTTGCCGCACGATTTATGAAAATGCCATGGCGTATTGAAGTTGCTCCGGCAGGCACTCCGGCTGCTCAGGTGGAGCAAGAAATTTTTATCGCGCCCAAAGATGTGCGCGTTCAACTTTTAGATAAATTATTAACCGACACTCATGGCACTGTTTTGATTTTTTCTCGCACCAAACACGGCGCAAAAAGAATTGCCGGACAGGTAAGAGACATGGGGCATTCGGCAATTGAAATACATTCCAATCGTTCGCTTGCCCAAAGACAGGCGGCCATGGCCGGATTCAAGGCCGGCAAGTATCGCGTGCTTGTGGCCACTGACATTGCCGCTCGAGGAATTGATGTAGAAGATATTGCTTTGGTTGTTAATTATGATTTGCCTGATAATCCGGAAGATTATGTTCATCGCATTGGCCGCACAGGTCGCGCCGGAAGCACCGGCAAGGCGGTTTCTTTTGCCGGTCCGGATCAAAGGATGGATGTTAAACAAATTGAACGACTTATTAAAAAAACCATTCCGGTTTCCGAATTGCCAATTTTGCCGGCTCGTCGCGCTGTTAGACCTGGCACCAAGGTGATTGAAGTTGACGCACCATATCGTGGCGGCGGTCGGCCGTTTCATGGACAAAATAGAAATTTTAGACGCCGTCGGTAATTTTCTCAATAAGCAATGCAATGGCCGCTTCTTGACTTTTGAAGCGGCTTTTGTTAATATATCGAATAATCGCGGGCTAGGTTGGTCCGCACGAACCACAACTTGAGAAGGAGGAATAGATGAGTAGGGCTTTGGTTCGGGAAGGATTTCACAGAGGAAGCAGCGGCAGGCGGCCGTCGGTCGGCGAAGAGCACGAGTGTTTTCAGCCGTGCGATGACATGAGCGGTCACTGCGCCACAACCGGAGTATCGTGCGAACGCACGATACGCGTCGCGTCGGCAGTACATGTGGTTGCGGCGAAGGACAACAAGCCATGGATCTGCGGGGTTTGTACTGCCCAAAATAATCCCGGAAATATTAGCTGCTTTTCTTGCTGCACTTTCCGCGACACGCAACTCGTCTAGCCAACTCAACAATTTTCACAACGGACGGCGCTGACTGCTAACCCAGTTGCCCGTCTTTTTTTTTTATAGTATAATATAGCTACCATATTATGATATATCTTAGTAAAATTTTGGGGGCAAAAATTAAAGATAGCGCTGATCAGACAATCGGAATTTTGAAAGATGTATTAATCAAGCCAACACCCGGAGAATACTCTCCATTGGAGGCGTTATTGGTAAAATCAAAAAAGAAACAGCATTATTTTTACATTCCATATCATTATGTGGAAAATTTGGCGGCCGATGAAATAACTCTGAAAACTTTAGAAGAAAAAATTATTGATTATACATCTGAATCTGGCGACATTCTTCTTTTGCGCGATGTAATGGATCAGCAGATTGTGGACACGGCCGGCGCTCGCGTGGTTCGTGTAAATGATTTGCAAATTGGAGAAGCAGAGGGTGAAATGTGCGTGTTGGGAATTGACATTAGCACGCGCGGATTGATGCGCCGTTTGGGCCTGACGAAAACAGGCCTTTTTAATTGGTTGCATGTAAATTTGATTGATTGGAAGCAAGCTCAGCCGATTAAGGGTACTTTGAAATTGGAAACATTATCCAGGGACTTGGTAAAATTGCACCCTGCTGATTTAGCCAACATTGTGGAAAAATTAAACATTAAACAAGGACGAGCTTTGGTGGAGGCCATGGATCCGAAAACCGCCGCTAAAATTTTGGAAGAAATTGATCCGCGCGTGCAGAGAATTTTGGTGCAGGCGTTGGGGCCGGAAAAAGCCGCGAAAATTTCCGAAAGAATGTCCATTGATGAGCTGGTGGATTTGATAAAATTATTGCCTTATGACGAGGCCAAAGAAGTTTGCGCGGTTTTTCAAAATGGCCGCAAGAGCAAGCTGGAAAAACTACTGACTTACAAAGATGACACTGCCGGCGGACTTATGACCACGGAATTTATCAGCGCCTTGCCCAGCTGGACAGTTCAGCAGGTGATTGATGAAATTAAACGCACTTCTGAATCATTTCGTTCCATTTTATATATTTACATCGCTGACAGCAAGGGGATTTATAAAGGAGTGGTGTCTTTGCGTCGACTTTTAACAGCTAATCCAACCGACAAAATTGAGCAGGTGATGAAAAAGGCCAAGCGTCTGCCTTGCGCCAAAGTGCACCAGAGGGTTCGCGAGGTTGGAAAATTAATGACCAAATATGATTTAAATTCAGTGGCGGTAGTTGATCATCACCATCGTCTTTTGGGCGTGGTGGCAGTGGATGATGTGATGCGGACATTTTTCCCGCACGCGTAAAATGGTTTGTCGCTAAATATGGGAAAATTAAAACATTGGGGAGCCAGAATTTTATTGATTTTGAGTGTTATCGGCCCGGGCATTATTACCGCGAATGCTGATAATGACGCCGGCGGCATTAGCACTTATTCCATTGTAGGCGCTCATTATGGATATTCTTTGTTGTGGGTGCTTTTTTTAATTACTTTTTCCTTGGGCATTACGCAGGAATTTGGCATGCGACTTGGCATTGTCACGGGTAAAGGACTTGCCGCATTGATTAGGGAAAAATTTGGTGTGAAATTGACTGTTTTTGCAATGTTCACAATGCTCGTTGCTAACTTGGGCACCATAACAGCGGAATTTTCCGGCGTGGCAGCGAGTTTCAGTTTGATTGGCGTGAGCAAATATTTTGCAGTGCCCTTTTTTGCTTTGATAGTTTGGTTTATTTTATACAAGGGCTCGTTTAAAAAAGCTGAAAAGATATTTTTGCTTTTGTCTTCTTTTTACATTGTGTATATTATTGCAGGGTTTATGGTCAAGCCGGATTTTGGAGCGGCCGCAACTGCCTTGGTCACCCCGAGTTTTCATTTTGACATAAAATATTTAATCGCTTTTATCGCTTTGATTGGAACTACGATTACTCCTTGGGGACAATTTTTTGTGCAGTCGTATGTGGTTGACAAGGGCGTGCGCTCCAAACATTTGAATATTTCTCGTTTTGAGGCCTATTTTGGGGCGATAATTACGAATTTAGTTAGTTTTTTCATTATAGTTACAACAGCCAATGTTTTATTTAAGTATGGTTTGACCATTACAAGCGCTGGTGATGCCGCTCTAGCTTTGCGGCCATTGGCCGGGGAGTTTGCCCAGTTTTTATTTGCTTTTGGATTGTTTAGCGCGTCAATGCTAGGCGCTTTGATTTTGCCGGTAGCAACAGCTTACGCCATTTGCGAAGCGTTTGGTTGGGAGTCGGGATTTAATTTGAATTGGTCAAGAGGCAGAATTTTTTACAGTTTGATTATTTTTTCCATTGTCATTCCGTCCGCGATTGTTCTTTTGCCATGTGTTAATTTAATGTTTTTAATGTTAATGTCGCAGGCGGTCAACGGTATGCTTTTACCGGTGATTTTGATTTATCTGATGCGTTTGATGAATGATAAAGAGTTGTTGGGCAAACATGTTAATGGTATGATTGTTAATGTGGTCGCGGGAATTACCGTGGTTGGTTTGATCGCGGCTTCAATAATTTTAATGGGGGTATCGTTTTTTCCTCAATTAACAATGTAAGAGAGGGGGTGGAATTATGGGTTGCTGTAAAAAATCATTTGGCAAAAATGGAATGTTTTTTGCCGTTTTGTTCGCTCTGCTTTATGTGTTGTGCTTTTTTTGGTATTACACTATTAGCGATGCCGGTTTGAAAGAATTATACATGAACATGCACCGCATGAGTTTTATGTGGTTTAGCGGAATGAATTTCGCGAGTTTTATTTCCGGCTTGGTGCAGGTATATATTTTGGGCTGGGTAGTGGCTTTGGCGATTAAAATTGCCGGTCTGTGTTGCGGTTGTTGTAAAGATGAGTGCAAGATTGAGGAAAAGAAATAATCAGGTATGTTAAAAAAAGAAAGATTCAAAGCAGTCCTGTTTGACATGGACGGTATTATTATTAATAGTGAAATTTATTGGGAAAAGATTGAAAAAGAATATGCGCGTCTTAAAGGACTAAAATACACTGATTCCTATCGTCGGACGATTATGGCTTTGAGCGAAAGAGAGTTGGCCGAGGTTTTGCGCGCGCGTCATGGACTTAAAGAAACCGTGGAACAAATTGTGACAGAACGGGGCTTTATGGCTCTTGGGATCTATAAAAAAGAGGCGAAACTTTTGCCGGATTTTTTGTTGTTGATTAAAAAGTTGCATGGGAAATACAAAATCGCTTTGGTCAGCTCTTCGCCGTTTAAGTGGATCAATCCCATTTTGCGAAGATTTAAAATAAAAAAGTATTTTGACGAAATTATTTCAGCTGAAGAAATGCGCGACGGCCACGGTAAGCCACATCCGGCGATTTATCTTTTTGCAGCGCGTAGATTGGGTGTGCGGCCAAAAGATTGTTTGGTGTTTGAGGACTCGGTAAATGGCGTTAAAGCCGCCAAGGCCGCCGGCATGTTTTGCGTGGCCGTGCCAGGTGTATGGGTAAAAGACCGCCGCGGAGTTGGCGAGGCGGATTTGGTGGCAAAGCATTTGGGAGATAGGAAAATTGTTGAAATTTTGATACAATAGAAGTATGCAAGAAAAATCACTTTCTTTTTTCGAGGCCTTGGCAGTGCTTGTCGGCTCGGTAATTGGCGCCGGTGTTTTGGGTATTCCGTATGCTGTGGCGCGCGTTGGTTGGGCAATTGGCGTAGTTTATCTTTTGGCTTTGGGAGTGTTGGTTATGGGATTGAATCTGCTTTTGGGTGAGATTGTTTTGCGCACCAAGCATCATTTGCAGATTCCCGGACTCGCGGCCAAATACCTTGGCCCCAAAGGCAAATATTTTGTCACTTTTTCCGTGCTGTTCGGCTCTTACGGTGGACTTTTGGCCTATGTTATTGGCGAAGGTCAAGTTTTGAAAGCGCTTTTTGGCGGGGATGCTTTTTGGTGGAGTTTATTTTTTTGGGTGGCCGGTTCATACGCGGTGTTTTATGGTTTGCGGCTGATTAAAAAATTGGACTTGATTTTAACTTTGATAATTTTTGTTGTAGTTTTGATAATCACGGTATGGAGCGCGCCTGATATTCATTGGCCAAATTTAGGCAATCATGTTACTTGGGCTAATTTATTTTTACCATATGGCGTAATTTTATTCGCTTTGCAAGGCGCGGCGGCGATTCCGCAGGTGAAAGAAATTTTGCCGCATCAGCAGAAAAATTTGAGGTCGGTGATTACTTGGGGCGGCATCATTCCCATTTTTGTTTATTTTTTATTTATGACAGCGGTGGTTGGTGTTACCGGCTCGGCCACCACAGAAATTGCCACAGTTGGTTTGGGGCAAAAACTCGGCCCGGCTTTGGTGATTTTCGGTAATTTGTTTGCCTTGTTCGCCATGGGCACTTGTTTTTTAAATAATGCCATCGCGGTGAAAAAACAATTTGAATGGGATTATAAATTGGATAGATTTAACGCTTGGGTTTTGACAATTATGGCGCCATTGCTTTTGTTTTTACTCGGCGCCAGAAATTTTATAGGAACTTTGGAAATTGTGGGCGCTTTATTCGGCAGTTTCAACGCCATTATCATCATCATTATTTATTGGCAGGCCAAACGAAAAGGGGATTTGCCTGTGCGGTGGTATAGTTTGCATCACGCTTTGCTTTTAAGCGTTTTAATTATTTTAATTTTTGTCATTGGAGCGATTTTAACTTTTTGGCAAATTGGGAGGTGATATATGTTAAAAATTTGTATTCTAGGCAGTGGGAGCATGGGTACTGCTCTCGCGCATTTAATTGGCAACAATGGGCATAAGGTCGTGATTTGGAGTATTGATAAGGATGTTAGCGAGCATATTAATATCCATCATGAAAATAAAAAGTTTTTGCCGGGTGTTTCTTTGAGCAAAAATGTTTCGGCCAATTTGATTTTGCCTTTGGCTTTGGCCGACGCTTCCGTAGTAATTGTGGCCTTGCCAACGCAAGCGGTGAATCAAGTATTGCACGCGCTTCGCAATCATCTGGCTGATAATACCGCGATTGTGAGCGTCTCAAAAGGCATTGATGTGAAAAGTGGGCAAACTGTCTCGCAAATCATTAAGTCCGTTCTGCCACAGGCGCGTAATAAAAACATAGCGGCTTTGATGGGGCCGTTGTTTGCCACGGAAATTTCCGCCAAAGTGCCGAGCGTGGGGCTTTTGGCAACCGCTGATATTAAAGTTTTTAAATTTTTACAAAAGATTTTAGTTAATAAACATTTTTTTGTCAGATATTCAGATGATTTGATTGGCGCGGAACTCGGCGGCGCCTTGAAAAATATCTATGCCATACTTTTGGGAGTATGCGATGGCTTGGGTTATGGCTGGAATACCAAATCAGCTCTTATGACCGCGGTGGTAAAAGAAATGGCCGAGGTTGGGCAGTATCTAGGTGGCAAAAAAGAAACATTTTACGGTTTGGCCGGAATGGGGGATTTGCTAACCACCGGATTTGGCGATAAAAGCCGCAATCGTAGGTTTGGCGAGAAATTGTGTTCGGGCAAATCAGTTCAGGAGGCGATTAAAGAAATTGGTCATGTGGTTGAAGGCGCGGCTACGGTCAAGGCGGTGATAAAAATGCTCGGTGCGTTTAAAAAACAAGCGCCTTTATTGTCAGCTGTCAATGATATCGTCAGCAAGCGAAAAAATCCTTGCATGGTTTTACAAAAGCTGTTTAGTGTGATATGATTAAAGCAAAATTATGCATCTTTTAGTGGAAATTTGGAACAATTTTCTATATATCCCGCTTTTAAACGCTTTGATTTGGTTTTACAATGATTGGGGCAAGGAAAACATGGGTTATGCCGTGATTCTTTTGACGATTGCCCTACGCGTTGTGCTTTTGCCCCTGAGTATTGTTTCCGAGCGCAATAAATTGAGGTATAAAACACTGGATAAGAAAATTGTGGAGGCGGAAAAGGCATATAAAAAAGACCGCGTGCTTTTGAAAGAAAAAATCCGCGAGCTATTAAAACAATATAAAATTAGTCCATGGGCCAAGACATTGGTTTTGGGGATTCAGGCCTTGGTGTTGGTTCTTTTGTATCAGGTTTTTATTCACAGCATTACTTATACGCGGCTGAATGTGTTGTATCCTTTTGTTGATCGGCCGGAAATAATTTATACCAATTTTTATGGATTTGAACTGGGGGTGCGTAATCTGTGGTGGGCGGTGGTAGTCGGAGCGGTGTTGTTTATAGAAATTTATCTTGATCAGCGTCGCCGTAAGTCGCAAGTGACTAAAAATGAGCAGGTCTATGCGATTTTATTCCCGATAATGAGTGTTTTGGCGCTTTACGCCTTGCCAATGGTTAAATCGCTCTTTATCTTGACAACTTTGGCTTTTTCATATATGCTATCTATGTTTCGGGTGGTTTTTTATCCCGAAGAAAAAGAAGAACATTAAAGATAAATAATAACATTTTATGGCAGAATCATTAGACAAGTTAATGTATTCATTCGTGGTGGAGGATGTTTTAAAAGGCGTATTTATTTATGTGCCACCAGGCTATGTGGCCTGTGTTTATGATTTGGGCCGTGGTGTTTTGAAAAAGGTTTTGGCTCCCGGATTGCATTTGAAAATTCCTTTTTGGCAAAAAGCCAAATTGTTCAATACACAGACCTTGGAATACACTATCAGCAATGAATTTGATTTGGGCAATGAAAAAGCCATGGGCGATGTACCAGTGTCCGTGATTACCAAAGATAATCGCAAAATTACGGTGCAGGGTTCGGTTTTGCTTCGTTTGGATGTGCACCAGATTCCAGCTATTTGGCAGACCATTGGCGAGGATTTTGTGGCAAAGATTGTGCGTCCGACCATTCGCAGTCGTGTTCGTATGGTTTTGGCGCAATACACCAATCAAGACATTATTGCCGATAAACGCGACAATATTGAGCAAGAATTAAAAAGTGAATTGGAGCGGATTTTTTATCCTCGCGGGATTTATGTGGAAAATGTGCTGTTGAGCGAGGTGGGCGGCGGGGCAAAGGAATAGATTATAAGCAAAACTCCTTTGATTTTCAGAGGAGTTTTTAGTTTAAAGAGATTTTTCTTCGGTCATTTTTCAGAATTGAGATTTTGATTTTTTGTATTTTAAATTTTTTGAGCAGAGGCGCGATTTTTTCCGGCCATTCAATAGCGCAGACAGTATTTGGCGCGCCAAGATATTCCAAAAGTCCGATATTAATCACTTCTTGCGCCGATTTGAGGCGGTAGCAATCCAGATGGACAAGATGTTTTATATTTTTTTGTTCGGGTAATTTATAAATTTTCATTAAATTAAAACTCGGACTGCGCACGGTTTGTTTAATGCCAAAGCCGGATGCCAGTCCTTTGATAAATACGGTTTTGCCAGCGCCTAATTCTCCGGACAATGTCAAAATATCGCCTCCACGCAAGCCGGCAACGGTTTTTTTTCCTAAATTAAATGTTTCTTCCGGCGTGTTTGAGAGATAAAACATACACATTTTCCAAAAGCATGGCTACGGTCATGGGTCCGACTCCGCCAGGCACCGGCGTAATCCAGCCGTTTTTATCGCGCGTTGATTCAAAATTCACATCGCCGCAGATTGAGCCGTCGCCCACCTGTCCGGTAGGCAGGGGTAGGCGATTAATGCCAACATCAATAACAATTGCTCCATCTTTTAAATCATCACCGGCTAGAAAATTCGACTGGCCGACAGCTATAATGACAATATCAAATTGTTTGATGACTTGCCGGTCTAATTGTCCGGAGTGAATGTGACAGGCATCAAGTCCTTTTTGTTTTAGAAACAATTCCAATGGCTCTATAAAAGCGTCGCTGTTGCCGATAATCAATGTTTTTGTCCGGTGCGACGCCTCATCCCCGTCCTTTTTTCTCGCTTCTTCAATCAGCCGCCAAATCGCTTTAGCTAAAACCGGCTCCACATTCGGCCAGACTTCGCGCAATAATTTAATATTTTCCGGATGAAAGCCATCTGCATCCTTATTTGGGTTAATCGCGGCAATTACGCGGTCAGGATTAAGATGAGAAGGGAGCGGCAACTGCGTTAAAATGCCGTGAATTTTTGCCGAGGAGTTTAATTCTTGAATTTTTTGGATAATGGCTTCTTCCTCAATGTCAGCTTGGAAAAGATGTTTTTCAAAATAAATGCCGGCTTCGGCGCAGGCCTTTTCTTTCAAGCGAACATACAAATGAGAAGCCGTGTCATTGCCAACTAAAATAACGCCAAGTCCGGGTTTCAATCCCGAGGCGGCAATTTTTTCTTTCAATTCCGCGCGGATTTTTTTGGCCAGCGCCAGGCCGTCAATTATATTCATGAATAAAGCGGGAATTTTTTAGTCAAATCCACAACCTGTTGGCGAATAGCCGCCAGCTTGGTCTCGTCTTGCCAGTTTTTGATTGCTTCATCAATTAAGTTGGTAATTTGTACCATTTCAGTTTCTTTCATTCCGCGGGTGGTAATGGCTGGCGTGCCTAAACGAATGCCTGACGGATCCATTGGGGAACGCGAGTCATCCGGCACCATATTTTTGTTCACAGTAATGCCAGCCGCGTCAAGGGCGATCTGCGCTTGCTTGCCGGACAGTTCTTTATTTGTCACATCAATTAAAAGCAAATGATTGTCCGTTCCGCTAAAACATAATTTGTAATCTCGTTTGATAAATTCCGCTTCTAGAATTTTAGCGTTCTTTTTGATTTGGCGCGCATAGTCCTTGAAAGCTGGTTCCAGAGCTTCTTTAAAAGCCACGGCTTTGGCCGCTATATTGTTTTCATGCGGCCCACCTTGCAGTCCAGGGAAAACAGCTTTGTCAATTTGTTTGGCCCATTTTTCTTTGCACATAATCATGCCGCCTCTGGGGCCGCGCAATGTTTTGTGCGTGGTTGTGGTGACAACATCAAAAATCGGCACAGGGTTGTTCATTTCTCCGGCTGCAATAAGTCCGGCAATGTGGGCGATGTCAGCCATGGTAATGGCGCCAACTTCATCAGCAATTTTTTGCACCGCCTGATAATCAATTTCGCGAGAATATGCCGAGTAGCCAACCAAGATCATTTTTGGTTTGTGTTCCAATGCCATCTGCCGCAGATTATCCAAATCAATCAAACCAAGAGAATTTGTTTTATAGCGCACGAAATTAAAAATCTGCGCCATGTAGGTGACAGGGTGTCCGTGAGTCAGGTGTCCGCCATGCGATAAATCCATTCCGAGTACTGTTTCGCCCGGTTTAAGCAAAGCAAAATATACAGCGATGTTGGCCGGCGCGCCGGATAGCGGCTGGACATTCACATGCTCGGCATTGAATAATTGTTTGGCGCGGTCAATCGCCAGTTGTTCAATTTCATCAATAAATTGACAGCCGCCATAATACCGTTTGCCGGGATAGCCCTCTGAATATTTATTTGTCAAAATTGAACCCAAGGCCTCCAAAACAGCTGGGGAGACGAAATTTTCCGAAGGAATCATTTCCAAGCCCTCTTCTTGCCGCTGTTTTTCCCGTTCAATCGCGGCGTTAATGTCAGGGTCAAATTGTTCAAGTGTTTGTTTGTGCATATGTCAATATTTTATAAAGTAATAAAGGCGGAGGCAGATAATTTTTACAGCGAGGACATGTTTGAGCCAGGACGAGGCGTTTTGCGATGGCTAAGGTAGAGAACGTCGAGTCCGATGGCCTGAAAGGCCATGCGAGTTTATCCGAGCGAAAAAAATTCATCTGCCGAGCCCATTTTATTTAAATTCCAACGATTCAAAAATCATAGCCCTCTTATTGTATCAGCAATACTTGACAAATTCAATTGGTTGTATTAGGATAATAAATCCGGTGGCGGAGGTGGATTGGGTGAGCAACAATAACAACCTGCTAAAGGAGGGCGAAGAAAGGGGGTGCTAATGGTGTGTGCGCAAGAAACAGATCGTGTTCAGATCAGCGACCACGCTTTGAAGCGATTTTACCAAAGGAGCGTGCGGCTTGGTCTGGACGTTTTCGACAGTGATTGGCAACTGCTTGAAGTAGAGCTTCGACGGATACTGGCGATCAGCGCGTGGCTGGACATAACCAGTTTGCGCAATTGGAAGAAAAGGAAAAGGCAATATCCGGGTTCAAGCTATTTTCGTTACGAACGGTTTGTGCTGGTGATGAATTCCGCGAGCAACACGCTCGTCACTTGTTTTCTTTTCCAAGGACGCCGCGCCACGCATCGTAAGCCAAGGACTCGCGATGAGCGGGCGCGCCACAAGACGGCTTTGCGCCGTCATCTGCATGAAGGCGGAGAACTTTAACTTTTGGAGGGATTAACTGCTTATGTTTTGCCTCGACGGTTTTGTCGGGGCAGTTTTTTTACCATATAGGTTTCGCGAATTTTGTAGCCAAGTTTTTTATAATATCCGCGCACGCCAATGCCGGAAATAACAGCAATGGTGTCCGCGCCGCTTTTGCTGGCAATTTTTTCCGCTTTGGCAATTAATTTTTTGCCCAGCCCTTGATGTTGGCTGGCTTTTTTTGATTTTTGACCAAGCGGCATAAGGTGACCGTAAGTATGCAGTTCGCGGATAAAAGCTGGGTATAGGCCGTCAGCGCCAAGGCGCAAACGACAAAAAGCATAAACAGCGCGGCGTTTAGTATCTTCAAAACTTAAAAAATATTCTGTGCCGCCTGACGTAGAGTATTTATCAATGAATAATTTAGGAATTTTATTTTTTATTTTTTCTTGATGTCCAATTTCGCGACAGCGCAAGCATTGGCACTTGAGTCCGTGTTTTTTCATTTCCTTTTGAATTGTTTGGCGCAAGTTTGTTATTTTATTGCCGGCAACTATTTCCGTGGACGGAATGTCGCGAATCAGGCGCGAAATTCTGCAGTAGCGCGGAATAATTTTTGATTTTACTTTGACAAGCATTTCAATCAATTTTTTGTCAGTATATGGTTTGAATTTACCTTTTTTGTGCCATTGATATAGTTCGGAATTTTTAACAACCGTGCAAGGATAAATTTTAATCATGTCCGGTCGTAAATCCGGGTCAGCAAAATTTTTTTCAAACATTTTGCAGTCCTTTGCCGGAGTGGAGCCGGGCAGTTGTGGCATTAAATGAAAATCAATTTTAAATCCGTAATAACGCAATAACGCGGTTGCTTTTTTCGCGTCTTCAATCGTGTGTCCGCGTTTGGTTAATTGTAGAATTTTGTTATCAGTGTGCTGTATTCCCATTTCCACGCGAGTGCATCCCAGTACGCGCATTTGTTCGGCGGTTTGGTGGGTGATTAAATCCGGGCGCGTTTCCAAAGTAAGGCCGATCAGGCGATGTGCCGCTGTTTCATTCAATTTTTGCGTTTTGGCCAGATTTTGATTTTCGTGTTTTTTATTTGACTGAAAATCATTGCACGCTCTAAAGCATTCTTTAATAAACCAGACTTGATATTTCCATTGGTAGCTGTTCCAGCTGCCGCCTTTCACGATAAGTTCAATTTTGTCAGTCGGGTGGCCGTTGTTGTACAACATCTGCAAGCGGGAAATAACTTGATTATACGGATTAAATTTGTTAAAATAGGCGCGTTGGGCCGCCGGCTCGCTTTTAAGATAACTTTTAGGCATATCCGGCTCCAGCGGACAATAAACACAGCGCCCCGGGCAGGGCCAAGGTTTAGTGAGAACAGTCACGATTGCTACACCGGAAAGCGTGCGCACAGCGCGTTTTTGTAAAATGGCTTCCAATGGCGCCGATGGCGATATTTTTTTATGAGCGACCAGTCGCCGATATTCTTTCAAAACCTCGGCTGTGGACGGCGCGTTGCGATAATTCAAACGCGACCAACTATTTTTCAGTTCGTCAAGTTGCGGGCGCGTCAGATTCCTTTGTTGAATTAATTTTTTGATTAAAGTTTTCATGTATGTATTTGGATGAGGCGAAAAAAATAATGAAAAAAGTCGAAAATGATTATGATGCTGTGGCAAAAGAATGGAATATATCGCGTTTTGTCGCTCGCGCCAATCAAATTAAAGTTGCCAGTCGTATTAAAAATGGCGATCGTGTTTTGGATGTTGGTTGCGGCAATGGTGTATTCTATCCTGTTTTAGCCGATAAGTCAATCAATTATGTCGGCTTGGATGTCAGTAAAAAATTATTGTCATTGGCCAAAAAAAAGGCGTTGAAAAATAAAGGAAAGGCAAAAGTAAAATTTATCAAAGGCAGTATCACCAAATTGCCTTTTATCAATAATCAGTTTGATTGGGTGTGCGTTTTCGCGGTTTTGCATCATATACCGAGTCATGAGTTGCGCAGTCAGGCGTCACAAGAAATTTTGCGCGTATTAAAGCCCGGCGGAAAAGTAATGGTGACTGTTTGGAATATGTTTTCTGATTGGGCCTATAAAAAATTTAACATCAACGAGCAATTGAAAAATAATCAAGAGGGATTGGACAGTGGCGATGTAGTGATTCCGTGGAAGGGGACAGTTGGCAAAGTAATCAGTCGTTACTTGCATGCGTTTACTAAAAATGAATTAAGTAAATTATTTAAAGATGCCGGATTTAAAAAAGTGACGGCTTATTACGCGATAAAAGAAACAGAAGTAAAATCACAAAGCGCTAAAGAGGGAAAAGATTTGGTTTTAATGGCAGAAAAGTAGGCGGAGGCAATGTGATTTTCTGAAGCGAGGATATGTTTGAGCCAGACCGAGGCATCTCGCTATGGCTAAGGCAGGGGGATGCCGAGGTCGGTGGCCTGAAAGGCTGGGCGAGTTTATCCGAGCAAAGAAAATTACTTGCCGAGCCTGCGTTCAACTATATTGTATGTCTTTTGAGAAAATTAAAAAAATTCACTGTGTGGGTATTGGCGGCATCGGCGTGTCAGCCGCGGCCAAGTTTTTTTTGTCGCGCGGCGCGACTGTGACCGGTTCTGATGTTTTTTCCACGGCTATTACGCGAGATTTGGAATTGCGCGGCGCGCGAATTTTTTACGAACACCAAGCGGCCAATGTCGCGGCCGATGTCGATTTAATAATTTATTCTCCGGCTGTTTCAAAAGACAATCCCGAACTGCTGAAAGGCGTCAGTGAATTATCTTATCCGGAATTTTTAGGCGAGTTGTCGCGACAATATTTCACCATTGCCGTTTCCGGAACGCATGGCAAAAGTACTACAACTGCTTTGATTGGTTTGATTTTAGAGGCGGCCGGATTTGACCCATTGGTAATTGTCGGGTCGCGTGTGCCCGGGTGGGAGTTATGTAATATCCGCATCCCGGTGTCATTGCGAGGGAGCGCAGCGACCGAAGCAATCTCGAACAACAAAAAATATTTTGTAGTTGAGGCCTGCGAGCATCAGGCTAATATGCTGAATATTCATCCGCAGGTCGTGGTTGTTACCAATATGGAGCCGGACCATTTGGATTTTTATGGCAATTTTGATAATGTTAAAAATGCATTTCAGAAATTTATTCAATTGGTGCCAAAAAATGGTTTGGTTGTTTATAATGGCGATCGCGAGGCCGAACTGGATTGGAATTACGCTCGTCCAAGTGTTTTGAAATTAATTTGGCAAATGTTTTTCAAAACTCGGCCGCGTTGGCGCAGTTTTGGTTTTAACACTCCAAATGATTATCAAGCATTGGATAGGGAAGTGAAAAATAGTAGTCAGTTTTTTAATGTTCAAAGCACTTTGGCCAAGTTTCATGTAAAATTAAATATCCCTGGCAAATTTAACGCGTATAACGCTTTGGCAGCCATAGCTGCGACATTGGAATTAGGTGCGCCAATTGAAGTATGCCAACAAGTTTTAGCCAATTTCAAAGGCATTTGGCGCAGGTTTGAAATTTTAAAAGAAAAACCGTTGATTATTTCCGATTACGGCCATCACCCGACTGCCATTATTGAAACCGTCAAAGCAACACGCGAATTTTATCCTGGTCGGCGAATTGTTTTAGTTTATCAGCCGCACCAGCATCATCGAACAAAAATGTTATTCAATGATTTCGCGCAAGCGCTATCTTTGCCCGATGTATTAATTTTGTCCGATATTTATGATGTAGCCGGCAGGGAAGAAACAGCTGATCAAGATGTTAATTCTTTAAAACTTTTAGAAATGATAAAATTATCTGGCGGCGTCGGAGAATATCATTACGGCGGTGATATAGTCGAGACTGAGCGATTGGCGCGGGAAATTATAAAAGAAAATGATGCGGTTCTGGTGGTGGGAGCGGGGGATGTTGATAGTGTCGCGAGAAATTTATTCAAGTGATTATTATGTTAAATATAAATATTCAAGAAAATATTCCACTTGCTCCGCTAACTACTTTTAAAATCGGTGGGTCGGCCAGATTTTTTGTTGAAGTTAGTACGGCCGAAGAAATTATTCAGGCCAAGAAATTTGCACAAGAAAAAAATCTTCCAATTTTATTTTTTGGTGGTGGGAGCAATGTCTTAATAAATGATGAAGGATTTCCAGGATTAGTGGTTAGAATCATAAAAGGTGGCTGGACTATCAACGGTAATCAAATTTTTGTTGGAACGAGTGTGTATATGGTGGCTTTGGCTTTTATGGCTTCGCGGCATGGCTTGCGCGGTCTGGAATGGGCAGGTGGCCTCCCGGGCACTTTGGGCGGAGCCATTCGCGGCAATGCCGGGGCATTTCGCTTTGAAATCAGTCAAAATATAAAATCAGTTGAAGTGTTGCGCGGTGACCAGATAATTCATCTCAGGCCGGAAGAGTGCGGTTTTGGTTATCGCACAAGCTGGTTTAAAAATAAATTAAAAGATGATATAATATTATCAGCGAATTTGGAGCTGGCGGTCGGTGATGCTAAAGAAAGTGAAAAACAATTGCAAGATTTTTTAATACATCGACAGGCGCATCAGCCGCAGCACCCAAGCGCAGGTTGCATTTTCAAAAATTTTTCTTTTATTGACATGGCGGATATTATTGAATTAAAAGATATTGTGCCGTCGGAATTTTTAAAGTATAAAAAAATACCGGCGGCCTGGATCGTAGAGCATGCCGGTATGAAAGGCGCGCAAGTCGGTCAGGCGCAGGTTTCAACTATTCATGCCAACTTTATTGTCAATCTCGGCGGCGCAAAAGCAATAGATGTTTTGACAATTATTAGACAAATTAAAGAAAAAGTGTATAATAAATTCCATATAAAATTGGAAGAGGAAGTACAAATAATTTAATTGAATGTATGAAAATTCTTCTCAAAGCCACGAATTTTTCACTCACACCGGCTATCAGCGACTATATTGAAGAAAAAATTGGCGGATTGGCTAAATTTATACCGGATCATGATTCGCCGGCAGTGGAGGCGCGAGTTGAAGTTGGTCGCACCACGCAGCATCATCAAAAAGGTGATGTGTTTCGCGCAGAGGTCAATTTGAAAATTCCCGGTCAACTTTTGCGAGCCGAAAGGGAAACAGGCGACTTATACGCGTCAATTGACGCTGTTCACGATGAAATGAAACGACAAATAATTTCTTTTAAAGAAAAAAGAATTTCAAAAAAAGTCCGCGCGGCAAGGCGGGCTGAAATTTAAATTTTATTATGGTACCAAGCAAAATTTTTTTTACAAAAGGAGTTGGAAGGCACAAAGATTATTTGCAATCATTTGAGCTGGCTCTGCGCGACGCCGGTATTCAGCCATATAACTTGGTGAATGTTTCCAGTATTTTTCCACCAGGTTGCAAAAGAATCAGTAAAGATGAAGGAACAAAAATTTTGAAACACGGCGAAGTGGTGTTTTGCGTTATGGCTCGCAATGCCACGAACGAACCAAATCGTTTGATAGCTGCTTCCATTGGTCTGGCGTTGCCTGCTGATGAAAGTCAGTATGGTTATCTGTCAGAGCATCACCCGCATGGCGAGACAGAAGAAAAAGCCGGAGAATATGCAGAGGATTTGGCAGCTTCAATGTTAGCTAACACTTTGGGTATAGAATTTGACGCCAATCAGTCGTGGGATGAGCGCGAGCATGTTTATAAAATGAGCGGTAAAATCGTTAAAACCACAAATGTTACGCAGTCTGCAGAAGGTCATAAAGATGGTATTTGGACATCAGTTGTGGCAGTAGCGGTTCTTGTGCCTTAATAATAAATTTTTAATTTTAAAAAGAAATATGTCAGAATTTTCAAAAGGAGCGATGTTGTTCACTTCCGAATCAGTGACAGAAGGTCATCCAGATAAAATTTGCGATCAGGTGTCCGACGCGATTTTGGATAGTTTAATAGGGCAGGATCCGGCATCGCATGTGGCGGTGGAGGCATTTACCACTACAGGACTTATGATTGTCGGTGGGGAAGTTACCACGCGAGGATTTGTGGATGTGCAAAAAGTGACGCGTGGCGTGTTGCGTGATATTGGTTATGTTAATCCGGAATATGGCATGGATTGCGATGATGCCGGTGTTTTGGTTTCCATTCATGAACAATCGCCTGATATCGCGCAAGGTGTGAATCGCGCGACTACTGAAGAACAAGGAGCTGGGGATCAGGGCTTGATGTTTGGTTATGCTTGCACCGAAACGTCGGAATTGATGCCATTGCCCATTATGCTCGCGCATAAATTGGCCAAGCAATTATCAGTTGTGCGTAAAACAGGTATTTTGCCATATTTACGGCCTGATGGAAAATCACAAGTGGCAGTGGAATATCGCGACGGCAAGCCAACACGATTGCACAATGTGGTAATTGCCGCTCAACATAATCCGGAAGTTTCCACAGAGCAATTGCGCACTGATATTATTGAAAAAGTAATTAAGCCGATTTGCGGGCAATACCTGGATGAAAAAACCGAGTTTCACATTAATATGACCGGACGGTTTGTGGTCGGTGGGCCTCAAGGCGACACTGGTTTGACCGGAAGAAAAATTATTGTTGATACATACGGAGGCATGGGTAGGCATGGTGGAGGATGTTTTTCCGGCAAAGATCCATCCAAAGTTGATCGTTCCGGAGCTTACATGGCACGCTATGTTGCTAAAAATATGGTGGCGGCCGGCTTGGCTGAACGATTGGAAGTGCAAATTTCCTATGTTATCGGCCGCGCTCTGCCCACTAGCGTTTCAGTAAATGCTTTTGGAACCGGGAAATTGTCTGATGAAAAATTAGTGGAAATTGTTAACAAGCACTTTGATTTGCGTCCTGCTAAAATCATTGAACATTTGAAACTATTGCGTCCGATTTATCAGAAAACAGCGGCTTACGGACATTTTGGCAGGGCTGATGAAGATTTTACTTGGGAAAAAACAGACAAAGTGGCTGAGTTAAATCAATATCTCGTTTAGTATGCCATATCAAAGGAGAGTAACACCAAATAATTTTGGCGGCTTGACTGGTCAAAGTTTTGAGAACGCCAAAGCCGTGATTTTGCAGGTTCCTTATGAAGGTACTGTTTCTTATGGTTCAGGAACTTCCAATGGCCCGCAAGCGATAATTCAATCATCTCGTTTCATGGAATCGTATGATATTGAATTGGACGCGGAGATTTATAAGAAGCCCGGAATTTTTACTTTGGAACCGATGGCAGTCAGAGATTTGCAACCGGAAGACATGACTCTACAAGTTGAAAAGGAATATACCAAATTGGTGGCGGCGAATAAATTCGTGGTGATGATTGGCGGCGAACATTCAATTTCTTACGCCGCGGACAGGCCGTTGCGAGAAAAATATCCGGATTTATCAATTTTGCAATGGGACGCGCACGCTGATTTGCGAGATTCTTTTGAAGGCACAAAATTCAGCCATGGTTGCGCCATGCGGCGGTTTTATGATAATGCCAAAAGAATAGTGCAGGTTGGTATTCGCAGTTTTTCAGTTGAGGAAGCCGAGTATATTAAAAAGAATAATCTGCGCGGCAATATCTTTACTCCTGCGGAATTTGATGTGGAAAAAATTATTGAGCGGCTTTCGCCCAATGTTTATATTACTGTTGATTTGGATGGTTTTGATCCTTCAATTCTTCCGGCCACCGGCACTCCTGAACCGGGCGGCCTTTATTGGCCAGATTTTTTGAAATTGATGCGAGCGGTATTTGCAAAAAGAAATGTGGTTGGTTGCGATGTGGTGGAATTGGCTCCGATCGCAGGCCAACCGGCTTCTGATTTTCTTTCAGCGCTTGCAGTTTACAAAATGATCGGATATAAATTTTGTCAATAAAAAAATTAAAAAGTTTTAGTAAAAAAAATCTTTGAATGCATTTCAAAGATTTTTTTGTTGCCTGTGGATAACTTTTTAAAATTTGTATCAATTTTTTAATTTTTGTTGTATAATATATTGTAGATAATAAAAAATAATTTTATTTTAAAATTTTTTTTCAAAGAATGAAAATCGCGATTCTATCAAACATTTTTGACAGTAATTCTGAAAACAAAGAAGTGGAAGATTCTTTAACGCAAGTGGGAAAAAAAACAAAAGCGGCGTTGGAATCATACGGACACGAAGTCACCTTTTATGATGTGAATGAAAGAGTATTTGAAAAATTGCGTAAGGCAAAGCCGGACGCGGCTTTTAATGTTTGCGAACGATTCAACGGTTCCAGCTTGTTTGAGCCGCATGTGGCTTCAATGTTGGAGCTTTTGGGTATTCCATATACCGGCTCGGGTCCATTGGCTTTGGCCACTTGCATGAATAAGCCCATGGTAAAGGCGGTTTTAATGCACCACGAAATTCCTACTCCCAAATATCAAGTGTTTTATTCTCGTTATCGCAAGCTTGACCCGGAGCTTAAATTTCCTTTGATTGTTAAACCCTGTTCAATGGATAACAGCATTGGCATTACACCGGAATCAGTTGTTAAAAATGAAGAGGAAATGCGTCGCCAGATCAATTTTATTTTAAAAACATATTCCCAGCCGGCATTAGTGGAGGAATTTATGGCCGGTCGAGAATTTACAGTCAGTATTTTGGGCAATGACAAAGAAGCCATGCCATTGCCGGTTTGTGAAATAGAAATGGGAAATATTCCAGATAATCCCAATAAAATTTACAGTTATGACGCCAAGTGGGATGAAAATGGCATTAACTATAATCAAACATACATGGATTGTCCGGCTAAAATTCCAAAATACTTGGAATTGAAATTGCAAAAACTCGCTTTGGAAACGCATCGCGTGCTTGGCGTGCGCGATTATAGCCGCGTTGATTTGCGTTTGGATGAAGAAAACAATCCGTATGTTTTGGAAATGAATCCAAATCCAGGTATTAGCGCCGATTGTTTTCTGCCATATTCAGCAACCGCTTTGAATATTAATTACAATCAACTTATCAATATTATTTTTTGTTGCGCTTTGGAGCGCAATGGAATTAAAAATGATAAAAAAATAAGTTGTGTGGCTGATGTGATTAAAGAAGATGGAGTGGAAAAGGCCGATATGGAGGAAGAAGTGAAAGCTCCTTTGTCAATAAAAGTGTTGGCAGGGCAAGCGGCTTAAGATATGGAAATAATTAAAGATTCGGTGGAGAACCAGCCATTGATTGAATCAGAGATTAAAAAATATGGTTATGCTCCCGAGCATAATTTTTTTTGTTTTAAAGATGATCAGGGCGAAGGAACACAAAATTTTCTTTTTAAAACCGATAACGGATCAATTTTAGCGCGCCAAGAAGATGAAATTTGGTACCTTTTTTCCGAAATTCTCGCTCCGCCGCCAACGCGTATAAAAATTTTATCGGAATTTTTAACACATTGTTTCAATAATAAAAAAACAGACAGAGTCAGTGTTGAATTTGAAACAGATTTTTATCGAGAAGTTTTGAAATTTTTAAAATCATCGCCTTGGCGCGCTTGCACTGTTAATTATTCTTTAACTTGGCCGATTTTTGATTTATCCAAATGGGATCCGGAACTGAAAGGCGGGGATTGGAAAAAATTGCGTTATCAAATCGGGCTATTTTATCGTCAACATAAAGTGGAAATAGTTGACGCTCGCGATTGCAAGCCAAATGATTTGAAAAAAATCGTTGAGGCGTGGAGAAAAAAACGGCAGGGTGGCGATCGCAGTTATGATTATCATTATCTAAATTTGATTGATAATAATTTTGCCGGAGTGAATTTTTGTCGTGTTTTTATTGTAGATGGAGTACCATCCACAATTACCGCCGGTTGGGAAATTCCCAATCAGCCCGGGAGTTATTATTCATCTGTCGGCTTGCATGATTATAGTTGTGATTATCTGGGCGAGGCGGCTAATGTTGATGATTTGTCGTTTTTGAAAAAACAGGGCTATCAATGGGCGAATTTTGGCGGCGGGGAAGGGGAGTTGACCGGATTTAAAATGAAATTTCATCCCTGCCGGACATACGAGACGCACATTTTCTCAATTAAAAGGCGGTGATTAGAGGCTCTTTACACATAAGCCCAAACAGGGTATATTATGTTTACTGTATGTCCATATTTAAAACCCTTTTTGGCAACCCAAATTTAAGAGTAATTAAGCAAATTCAGCCCATAGTTGAGGAAATAAATAAACTGGAGCCGGAATTTTCCAAATTATCAGCTGATGAACTCAAAAATAAGACCGTTGAATTTCGTGAACGGCTGGCTAAAGGCGAGACGCCGGACGCGCTTTTGCCAGAGGCCTTTGCCACTGTTCGCGAGGCGGCAAAACGCACTATCGGCCAGCGGCATTTTGACGCGCAATTAATTGGCGCGGTTGTTTTGCATCGCGGACAAATTTCCGAAATGCGCACTGGTGAAGGCAAGACCTTGACCGCGACTTTAGCAGTGTATTTAAACGCTTTGGAAGGTAAGGGCGTGCATGTGGTTACAGTGAATGATTATTTGGCTAAACGCGACACAGTTTGGATGGGGCAGATTTATAATGCCCTAGGTTTGACAGTTGGGTGTGTTCAACAACAAATGAAAAGTTTTGTGTATGAGCCCGGATATCAGGCCACTGCTCCGGTTGTTAAAGAGACCGGTGTTGATGATGAAGCAAAGGCCGTGTTAGTAAAAATTGAACCATCGCATTTGCGCCCATGCCAGCGCCGCGAGGCCTATCATCGCGATATCACTTATGGCACTAACAATGAATTTGGTTTTGATTATTTGCGTGACAACATGGTGGCGAATTTGGTGGAAATGTCCCAGCGCGATTTGCATTACGCGATTATTGACGAAGTTGATTCAATTTTAATTGATGAAGCGCGCACGCCTTTGATAATTTCCGCTCCGGCAGAGGAAGCGACTGATAAATATTATAAATTTTCCGAGTTGGTCAGCCGATTGACTGAAAATGAAGATTACAACATTGATGAAAAATTGCGCTCGGCCACTTTGACAGAGGCGGGCATTGAAAAATTGGAAAAATGGCTGGGTTTGGAAAATATTTATGCCGAGGGCGGGATGCAGACAGTGCATCATTTAGAGCAGGCGCTTAAAGCGCGCGTGCTTTTTAAATTGGATAAGGATTATGTTGTGAAAGACGGCGAAGTTATCATCGTGGACGAATTTACCGGTCGTTTGATGTTTGGCAGGCGTTTTAGCGAAGGTTTGCATCAGGCCATTGAGGCCAAAGAAAAAACAAAGATTCAACGCGAATCGCAAACGCTCGCCACTGTCACTTTTCAAAATTATTTTCGTCTTTACAAAAAAATTGCCGGTATGACAGGCACGGCAGCCACAGAGGCCGAGGAATTTTCCAAAATTTATAATTTGGAAGTGGTGGAAATTCCAACGCATCGTCCAATGGTTCGCCGCGATGAATCAGATCGTATTTACAAAAATGAATCAGGCAAATTTCAAGCGGTTATTAAAGAAATCAAAGAACGGAACGCCAAAGGTCAGCCGGTTTTGGTCGGCACTATTTCCATTGAAAAAAATGAAGAATTGGGTCGGCTTTTGGAAATGGAAGGAATTCCGCACCAAATTTTAAATGCCAAAAATCATGAAAAAGAAGCCGAGATAATTTCTCAAGCCGGTCGTTTTGGCGCTGTGACTTTGGCCACAAACATGGCCGGCCGCGGCGTGGATATTATTTTAGGCGGCAACTCTTCATCGCCTGAAGAAGCGGCCAAAGTTCGAGAAGCCGGCGGTTTGCATGTGCTTGGCACAGAAAGGCACGAGTCACGGCGCATTGACAATCAGTTGCGCGGTCGTTCCGGCCGCCAAGGCGATCCGGGCTCATCGCAATTTTATGTTTCTCTTGAAGATGATTTGATGCGTATTTTCGGTTCTGACAAAATCAAAAAAATGATGGAGTTTTTGAAAATGCCCGAAGACATGCCGATTGAAAATAGAATGGTTTCGCGCGCGTTGGAATCAGCGCAGAAAAAAGTTGAAGGGCATAATTTTGACATTCGCAAACATTTGCTTGATTATGATGATGTTTTGAACAAGCATCGCGGGGTGATTTACAAAAAACGACGCGAAATTTTAGCAGAATATGAAACGGAAAAATCAGGCTGCCAAAAAGATGTTTTAAAAGCAAGGGTCTTGGAATTGGTGGAGCAAGAAATTGAGCAGATTGTTTTTTTTCATACAGGCGGCACTGCTGGCGGTGATTGGAATATAAAAGAAATTTACGAAACAGCTCTCACTATTTTTTCTTTGAATAACTCTGAAAAAGATGAATTATTTAAAATTGCACGAGAAGACGAAGGAAGAAAAGCCGATGCAGAGGCGCGTTCGTGTTTGGTGGAATTTTTAATTGGTTTGTCCAAAACGCGCTATGATGAAATGAGACAAAAAATCAATAATCCGGAAACGGTGTTGGAAATGGAAAAGGGCATTCTTTTGCGCGCAATTGACACTCTGTGGGTTGACCATTTGGTGGCGATTGATTATCTGCGCGTTGGAATTGGTTTGCGCGGCTATGGCCAACGAGATCCATTAGTGGAATATAAAAAAGAAACATATCGTTTATTCAGCGAGCTGTTGATTTTAATTCAGAAAGAAGTTGTGTATAGTTTTTACAAACTTGGCGCGGCGTTGGATTTGGCGCCGTCGCTTATGCAGAGGCAGGGGATTCAAATGTCAGGCGCGGCAAAAGAAGGTGGCTCAACGGCGTCAATTAGCGCGCCAAAAGAATTTACTAAAACAGCCGAAGGTGATAAAATTGGTAGAAATGACCAGTGCCCGTGCGGGTCTGGAAAAAAATTTAAAAAATGTCACGGGCAATAAATAATAATGTATTATGCCAAAACAATTTTTTCATAAAATTCTCATCATTGGTTATGGCGCGGTGTCACAGTGCACTTTGCCTATTTTATTGGACAAAATTGGGGTGCCATTCAGTAATGTTACGATTATTGATTTTGAAGACAAGTCAGCGGCGTTGAAAAAATACACGGATAAAGGACTGATTTTTATTCACGAACGAATTACACAGGAAAATCTCAATCATGTTTTGTCAAAACATCTGGATAGTGGCAGTTTGCTTATTGACTTGGCCTGGAATATCGGCGCAGAGGACATTATTGGCTGGTGCCACGACCATAATGTTTTGTATGTTAATACTTCGGTTGAGGTTTGGGATTCAGTTGGCGGACTTTTCATTCAAAGTCCGTTTGAAAAATCGCTTTATTGGAGGCAAATGAAATTGAGAGAAATGGTTAAGGATTGGAAAGACGCGCCTACCGCAGTGGTGGATCACGGAGCCAATCCCGGACTCATTTCTCATTTTGTAAAACAAGGGTTGTTGGATATCGCTGCCAAGTCAGTTGCAGATCAAAAAATTGTTGGCCAAGATAAAGAAGAAATTGAACAATATCAAAAAGATAAAAATTTCGCTCAACTTGCTAAAAAATTAGGGGTAAAAGTGATTCATTGCAGTGAAAGAGACACGCAGATTACCAATCGTCCGAAAGAAGTTGATGAATTTGTCGGTACTTGGAGTATTGAGGGTTTGCGCGAAGAAGGCACAGCGCCGGCGGAAATGGGTTGGGGGACACATGAACAAAAATTGCCGGCTTTGGCTCATGTTCCGCCGTATGGCCCGAAAAATCAGATTTTTTTGGCTCAAATGGGTATTAATACTTGGGTAAGGTCGTGGATACCAAATGAAGAAATTGTTGGTATGGTGATTCGTCACGGCGAGGCCTTTGGGCTTTCTGATCGTTTGACAGTTTTGGACGGGGACAAGGCGGTTTATCGCCCGACTGTACATTACGCGTATATGCCATGCCATGAAACACTGTCTTCTTTGTGCGAATTGCGCGGCAGAAATTATGTTTTGCCACCAAAGTTGAGAATTATGGAAGATGAAATCACTTGCGGGGCTGATATTTTGGGCGCGCTTATTATGGGACACCAATTTAATTCTTGGTGGACCGGCAGTGCTTTGACTATTGAAGAAGCCAGGCGGTTGGCTCCCGGGCAGAACGCCACCACTTTGCAGGTTGCTTTGGGAGTTGTTTCCGCGGTACTTTGGATGATTGAAAATCCACGTCGAGGACTTAATTTGCCTGATGATTTGCCGCATGATTTTGTTTTGGATGTGGCCAAGCCGTATTTGGGCGATTTTATTTCCACACCTTCGGATTGGACACCGTTGAAAAATCGCGTAACTTATTTTAAAGAAAATCCGGCGAGTCAAACGCATCCGGATCCGTGGCAATTTGAGAATTTTAAATTTGTTCCTTAAAAATTAATTCATTCTTTGGAATTATGACCAAACAGCGTCAAAAGCTTTTACAAAAAATCGCCAATGAACATGGCACGCCGGTATTTGTGATTGATCTTGAACAAATTAGAGCCAATTATCGCGAGTTTAAAGAAAAATTGTCAAAAGTGCAGGCATATTTCGCGGTCAAAGCCAATTCTGACCCGGAAATAGTGGAAACATTGCATAATTTGGGAGCCAGTTTTGATGTGGCTTCTTTGCCTGAATTTATGCTGGTGCATGAAAACATAAAGCATTTACCCAAAAAAGAAAAACAAGATTTTATTTGGGATAAAATAATTTATGCCAACACCATCAAGCCATCTCATGTTTTGGCCAAATTAAATTGTTACAAGGTTTTGGTGACTTTTGACAATATTGAGGAATTGAAAAAAATTAAAAAATACGCTCCTGATGTGGGATTGGTTTTGCGCTTGCGTGTGCCTAATACCGGTTCAATGGTGGAACTTTCGTCCAAATTTGGCGCTCATCCGGGCGAAGCGGTGGATCTGATAGCTGAAGCGATAAATTTGGGATTGGGAGTCGAGGGTATTAGTTTTCATGTTGGCAGTCAGTGTAATAATTTTGACAATTACATACAGGCGCTGAATGTTTCTCACTCAATTTTCAAAGAAGCGAAATTAAGGGGCTTGGAAATCGGTTTTGTTAAAAATGGCCAAAGAACAAAGGTGTTGGATATTGGCGGAGGTTTTCCGGTAAAATACTCTCCTGATGTAAAGTCATTTACTGTTTTGGCTAAAAAATTAAATTCTGAAATTAACCGTTTATTTGGCAAGGATCGCGTTCAAGTGATTGCCGAACCAGGCAGATTTATGGTAGCCACGGCATGTACATTGGTTACAAAAATTGTTGGAAAATCCATTCGTGACGGCAAGATCTGCTATTATTTGGATGATGGCGTTTATCATACTTTTTCCGGACAAGTTTTTGATCACCAGCATTATCCTCTTCATTCTTTCAAAGATGGAGAAAAAAAGATTTGCGCCACTTTCGGCCCCACTTGCGACGCTTTTGACACAATTTCTCTTTCTGATGAACTACCCGAGGATTTGCAGATTGACGATTTGCTTTATGCCGAAAATATGGGCGCCTATACTACCGGCTCGGCTACTTTTTTCAATGGTTTTCCGCCGGCTAAAGTGGTGTATATCAATAAGTAGCTATGCGCTTGTTTATTTTTTCATTCTATTATATAATAGAGCCAGTTTTTAGATTTTAATTTTTAAGTTTTTCTATGGGTATTCGCAATTTCCGCGTGACCAACACAATGTCGCGTCAGCGCGTCAGATGGGGGACAGTGGGTGTAGCAGTTTTATTAATTTTTACCGCCTTATTTTCCTTTCCACAGGCGTATAATAAGGCCTCTGATGGCTTAAAGAGCAAAAGCGGCATTGATTTGGGGCACTTTCCTTGGAATACTCCATTTCGGCTGGGTTTGGATTTGCTTGGCGGCACGCATTTGGTATATGAGGCAGATGTAACAAAAATGTCTTCAACTGAAAAAGCTGATGCTGTGGAGGGTGTGCGCGATGTGATTGAGCGCCGCGTGAATGCGCTTGGCGTTTCCGAACCAGTGGTGCAAACTGACAGAGCTGGAGAATCATGGCGCGTGATTGTGGAATTAGCAGGCATTAAAGATGTTAATCAAGCCATTAGAATGATTGGAGAAACCCCAATTTTGGAATTTAAAGAAGAGTCGGGTTTTAGCGGAGCGACTGAAGAACAAAAGAAGGAAATGGAAACTTTCAACAAAGAAGTTGTAAAAAAAGCCAATGATGTTTTATCACAGGCCTTGAAACCGGGCGCTGATTTTAGCGCGTTGGCGAAAAAATATTCCGAAGACCCGGGTTCTGGCGCGAACAACGGGGCCTTGGGCTGGTTTGGCGAAGGCACGATGGTCAAGCCATTTGAAGACGCGGTTAAATCATTGGCTATAAATCAATTGACTACAAAATTAGTTCAATCGCAATTTGGCTATCATATTATTAAAAAAATAGGGGAAAGAGAAACGGAAAAAGACGGAAAAAAAGTTAAAGAATACGAGGCAAGTCATATTTTATTAAAAACCAAAAGTGAGGCTGACTACGCTCCGGTTGATCAGTGGAAATTATCAGGACTGTCCGGACAACAATTAAAAAAATCATCAGTGCAATTTGATCCAAATTCAGGCATGCCAACTGTAGCTTTGGAATTTAATGATGAAGGCAAGGATTTATTCGCCGCCATTACCGAACGCAATGTTAATAAGCAAGTGGCGATTTTTTTGGACGGCGCGTTAATTTCCAGTCCGGTGGTGCGTGAGGCAATTCGGGACGGTAAGGCAGTAATTTCCGGTGATTTTTCTATTGCTGAAGCAAAGCAATTATCTCAACGATTAAACGCCGGTGCCTTGCCTGTGCCTGTTACTTTGATTGGTCAGCAAACAGTCGGGGCAAGTTTGGGCGCTGATTCTTTGAACAAAAGTTTGTTTGCCGGTTTGATTGGTTTTGTCGCCGTGGCTTTGTTTATGATTTTGTTTTATAGACTCCCTGGCGTTCTCGCGGTTTTAGCTTTAATTCTTTATACTTTTGTCGTTCTTACCATTTTTAAGATGATTCCAGTCACTTTGACTTTGGCAGGCATTGCCGGATTTATTCTTTCAATCGGCATGGCAGTGGATGCGAATGTTTTGATTTTTGAACGCACCAAAGAAGAATTACGCCGAGGATTATCCATCACGCAGGCATTGAATGAGGGTTTTGCCCGCGCTTGGCTGTCTATTCGCGATTCCAACGCGTCTAGTTTGATTACTTGCGTGATTTTAATGTGGTTTGGCACAAGCATGGTTAAGGGCTTTGCCATTACTTTAGCCATTGGTATTTTGGTAAGTATGTTTTCGGCCATTACAGTCACTCGTATTTTATTGCATTTTGTCGGGCCGTGGATAAAACACACTCAATGGTTTTTGGGAGGAGCTAAAAATGATATTCAAAAATAAATATGACCAATTTCAATCTTGTTAAAAATCAAAAATATTTTCTTTCTTTTTCAGCAGTTCTGATTGTTTGCGGCCTGCTTGCTGTTTTAATTTGGGGGTTAAAACCGGGCTTGGATTTTACCGGTGGGTCACTTTTGGAAGTTGCTTTTTCAGAGTCGCGTCCGGACAATCATGCTGTTGAACAAAAAATCAGTTCATTGGTGGAAAAGCCGGTTTTGATTCCGGCTGGAGAAAAGGATTTGATTATTAAAATGAAAGCGGTTGACGAAGCAAAGCACCAACAAATTTTGTCGGCCTTGAAGGAGTTAGGTGGAGGAGGGGATAAAGTGACTGAGAAAAGATTTGAAATGATAGGCCCCACAGTCAGCGCTGAATTGAAAACAAAATCATTTTTAGCGATCGTGTTTGTTTTACTGGCAATTATTTTCTACATTGCTTTTGCTTTTCGCAAGGTTTCTCGGCCAATCAGTTCTTGGAAATATGGTGTTTGCGCGGTTTTGGCGTTATTTCATGATGTGATAATTCCAACAGGCGTATTTGCGGTTTTGGGGCATTTTTTAGGAGTAGAGGTTGACACATTGTTTGTTACCGCGCTTTTGACTGTACTTGGCTTCTCAGTTCATGATACAATAGTGGTGTATGATCGCATTCGCGAAAATCTTTTGAAATTTCCGCGCGAGACATTTGAAGAAGTTGTCAATCGCAGTGTTAATCAAACAGCAGTGCGTTCAGTCAATACTTCCTTGACCGTGTTGTTGGTACTTCTCGCGACTTTCTTTTTTGGCGGAGAATCAGTCAAGTATTTTGTGCTCACTTTAATTATCGGAGTGGTCTTTGGAACTTACTCATCAATCTTTATTGCGAGCCCATTGCTCGTGATCTGGAATCGAGCGGGGAAAAAATAATTTTGACGCCAGATGATTTCTATGCGAGGAGAATCATTAATGGGTTACACATACGATGAGGTAGAGGGGTACCGCCATGGCGCTTCTCTTTTGATTTGTTTTGCTGTTATTTTAATGTTTTTCGGCGGTTATTTTTCCGCGCAACTGGAATTGAAATGGTTGCAAATTTCCGCATTGCTCGCGGCTTGGCAAACATTTCAGTATTTGGGTTCTACTGAAGTAAAAATGGATTTTTACACGATGATTATCAGAGTTACTGTGTCAATTTTAATCGGCCTTTTATTTTGGCTGATTTTTTTGTTTGGATTTGCCATGGGCTCAAATCATAATTGGTGGGCTTTTTTGCCATTTGTTTTAGTTTATTTTATTTCAGCAAAATATATTCATAAACCATACAAGCGCAAACATTGATTTATGCAGATTAATTTTGATTGGAGCTATATTGATTGGTTTTTAAATTTCATTACTGTCGCACCGCCGACAGATGTTTATATTTATTTGTTTATACACGGCGGCTGGTTGGTTTTATTTTTTATTGTTTTTAAATCGTTCTGGCCGTTTTATCACCTTTCCCGCACTGGCGCGTATCTGGGACAATTGCCATGGATTCTGCTCGCGGTTGACATTCCCAAAGGCAATGAACAAACGCCAAAAGCAGTGGAGCAAATTTTCGCGCATCTGGCAGGCGCGCACAAAACACCTGATTTGGAAGAGCAATTTTTGGCCGGCTTTATGCCGGCTTGGTTTTCATTTGAAATTGTGAGCATTGAGGGATATATTCAATTTATAATTCGCACTGTTAAAAAATATCGTGATTTGGTCGAGGCATCTATTTATGCCCAATATCCTGAAGCGGAAATTACGGAAATTGAGGACTATACCAAGGATTTTCCATCGCATTTTCCTAATAAAGACTATAAACTTTTCGGCACTGAATATGTTCTTACAAATCCGGAGCAAAGTTATCCGATTCGCACTTACAAAGATTTTGAACACACCGCTGCCGAAGATATTTTTAAAGATCCGATTGCAGCTCTTTTGGAAACATTTAGCAGAGTTGGCAAAGGGGAATTTACCGGCTTGCAAATTTTAGTCAAACCCATCAGCAACAAATGGAACAATTGGAAAGAACATGGCGAGGCCGTGGTTAAAAAAATGATTGGAGCAAAGGTTAAAAGTAAGGATTCCATTATTAGTAAGCTCGGCAGTTTGCCAGGGCAGATTTTGGATACCACTGTTGAGGCAGTTGCCGGATACGCTGTTGGAGCGGAAGAGGTGATGAATAAAAAAGATGACCCGCCGTCTTTGATGTTGCATTTGCCGCCCGGGTTTAAGGTAAATATTGAAAAAGTGGAAACCAAAATTAGCAAAATTTGTTTCGCGACCAAAATCCGCTGGATTTATTTGGCTAAAAAAGATGTTTATAATCGCGCTAAAACCAGTTATGGAGTCACCGGCGCGTTCAAACAATATAATGTAGAGGATATGAATGGCCTAAAGCCGGAATTTGCCTCTATTGGCACGCATGTTCATTATTTTATGGTAAATACGCGTAATGATTGGCGCTGCACTCGTTTGGTCAATGCTTACAAAGCTCGCAGTCGTTGGAAAGGCGCGATGGAATATATTATGAATATTGAAGAGCTGGCTTCTTTGTGGCATTTCCCAATGCTCACTGTTAAAGCGCCTATGGTAGCCGGCACCGGAGCCAAGCGCGGTCAGCCACCGGCAGCTCTCCCGATTGAAAGAGAAGGCGGCTTGTTAAGGCCGGTGGAGAAAAAAGTCAAAGGCGCCCCGCCGCAGAATTTGCCAATATAATTTATGGAGGAAGAAACAAAACCACAACTCAAGCCACCATCTGACATTACTTTTTTCGCTGAAACCAGCTTTCGCGGCCAAGGTCGGCGTTTTGGCATTAAAATAGATGATCGCCGCAGGCACATGTATATAATCGGAAAAACAGGTATGGGAAAGACCAATATGATGGAACAGATGGTGCTTTCTGACATTTACAATGGTCATGGAGTTGGGTTGGTGGATCCGCATGGTGATTTTGCCGAGAAAATTTTAAATTATGTTCCTGCAAATCGCCTCAACGATATTATTTATTTTAATCCGGCTGATATTGATTTTCCAATCGGATTTAATGTGTTGGAAACCATTGACCCACGGCACAAGCATTTGGTGGCTTCGGGTCTTATGGGTGTTTTTAAGAAAATTTGGCCGGATGTTTGGAGCCCGCGCATGGAATATATTTTAAATAATTGCTTATTAGCGCTTTTGGATTATCCCAACAGCACTTTGCTTGGCATTAATCGCTTGCTTGTTGATAAGGAATATCGCAAACGGGTAATCGCTCAAATTCAAAATCCGGTTGTCAAAACATTTTGGGTTGATGAATACGCGCGTTATTCCGAAAGATTCGCAACAGAGGCCATCGCTCCGATTCAAAACAAAGTCGGCCAGTTTCTTTCTTCTTCAATTATTCGCAATATCGTGGCGCAGGTAAAATCCACAATCAACATCCGTGATATTATGGATAATAAAAAAATTCTGATAATGAATCTTTCCAAAGGGCGGCTGGGCGAGGATTCATCGCGTTTGCTGGGTGGTATGCTCATCACGAAAATCCAGTTGGCCGCCATGGAGCGAGTGGATATTCCTGAAGACGAGCGCAATGATTTTTATATGTTTGTTGATGAATTTCAAAATTTCGCGACCGAGTCGTTTGCCAATATTTTGTCCGAGGCGCGTAAATATCATTTGGATTTGATTTTGGCGCATCAATATATTGAACAGTTGGATGAAAAAGTCGCCCCGGCGGTTTTTGGCAATGTTGGCACGATAGTGTGCTTTCGCGTGGGTGCCGAAGACGCGGAATTTTTGGCCAAGGAATTCGCGCCGGATTTTACTGAAGAGGATTTGGTAAATTTAGGAAAATATAACGCTTACATGAAACTGATGATTGACGGCGTGGCTTCGACTCCTTTTAGTGCTCAAACATTTTTACCGGCTTTTGAAGTGACTGGAAATTTAGATAAAGTGATTCGCGTTTCGCGCGAACGCTATGCCAAGCCGCGAGAAGCGATTGAAGACAAAATTATGCGCTGGAGCGGATTGGAGGGCGGTGAAGAAGAGAGTGTTAATGGGGGAGTTGTAATTTCTTCGCCGTCCGCGTTTAATGCTACGCCGCGACCGAACATTTCTGTCAGTCCGCGCGTTTCGGCAGCCGGCATGACGGAAAAGAAAAGCCCTCGCGGCGGCAAACGGTATCCGGCAGTGTGTGGCAATTGCAACAAAGACACTGACGCGCCTTTTGAGCCGGATGGTTCGCGGCCGGTGTATTGCCCGGAGTGTTATAAAATAATGATGAATAAAAAACATCAGGAGGAGAAAATGCCGATAGAAAAAAAACAACAACCGGCGCAGGTAATGGAAAAGAAAAAAGATGAATTGCCAAAAGCGGAAAAGATAATTGAAAAAAATGACATATTTCCGGTAAAACCGCCCGCGGTCGAGCGAGTAATCAAGCCGGGTCAAAATATTGTTTTTGATAATTGAGGAAACTGTGGATAACTATTGGATTTTTTAGGAAAAAGATATTTTTTGTGGTATAATATAAACATCGTTAAAATAAATAGGGAAAATGAGCCCAAATATGGGGGATAAAAATTTTAAGAGCTCAATAATAAAAGTAGGGGTATTTTTGATTTTATTCGCGGTTTTCTTTTTTTCAAGCTACGCGCCAGCGCGGGCCGGATTTTTTGATCAGGCCAATTCTTATCTTTCCGAAGGCGGAAAAACATTGGGAGAAGCAACCGACCAGATTGGAACAAACGCGGTAAAGGTTTTGCAAGATATTGGCAGTGGTTTAGGAGAAACATCAAGTCAGCTTGGCGGAAGCGCACTGGAAGTTTGGCAGAAAGTCGGCGATGGACTCGGAGAAGCTGTCGGAATGGTTGTAAAAAATACATCGCAAGCAAGCGGTGCGTTTTTGGGTGGTATTAAAAATTTTGGACAAACAGTTGGTGATTTGGGAAATCAAGTTTCTAAAGGATATGACGCGACGCTTGGTAAAGTGAAACAGGGGACGGATAAAGCGGCGGAGACGGTAATAAATATTTTGCCAAAGAAAAATAATGCGAAAGTCGTCGTACCTAAACCAACGGCAAAAAAAGATACTCAAAAATTAGAAGTGAAAGAGAATGTGGTGGCGTCAGCGCCAATTGCAGTCCAGTCAGAAAAAAACAAAAAAGCGCCCGCGCCAGCCGCGTCAAAAGAAATAATAATCTACTCCAACAAAGCGAATCAAGAAAGTATTCAACCGTTTGTTGCCGCTATCGCCAAGGCCTCGTCCGTTTCCGGCGGTTCCATTTTTGAAACTATCAAATCAAATGGCAATGTGTCTGTCGGCGATGACGCGGTGATTGACGCCGCGACAGGTATCGCGACATTAAAAGGAATAAAAATTATTGGCACTGTGGATTTCACCGGCGCGGAAGTCAAAGGTTTCAAGCAGACGGTAGTGAATAATTATTCTTCCGGCGGGTCATCTCCGTTGGTTGTTTATAATTCTTCCAGTGGAAATTACGAAACTCGCACCAGTATTTCCGGAAACTACGGCGGCGTTTCAGAACAGTTTTCAGTTGGTAAGGATTTGACAGTCGGCCAAAACGCCACGGTCGCGAGCGTTTTGACAATCGGCACCGCTTCGTCCAATGGTTCTTTGACAGTCAATGGTACAGCCGCTATCACAGGCGCGACAACTTTCAGCGGAGTCGCCACCTTGAACAGCGACTTGACTGTCAATGGCAACACCACCTTGGGTGACGCAGTCGGCGACACCATCACTGTTAACGGCCGTCTTTCCACTTTAAATATCTCTGACGGTTCCACCACATCTTCATTGGCAAAAAATAGTTTTTACATCGCGGCTGATTCCTCCAATGCTTTAGGGAAATTCTATGTTGACTCCTCCGGCAATGTCTCCGCTTCCGGAACTATCACTTCTTCGGGGGGTATTTCAATGAGCGGTCATCTTAATCCTGCCTCTGATAATCTTTATGATGTTGGTTCTTCTTCAACTCAATGGCGTTATGGAAATTTTCAAAGCGGCTTGCTTGTGGCAGATGGTTCTACCACTTCCACATTATTGAATAATTCTTTAACTTTAGGACAGGCGAATAATTATAACCAAGGATATTTTAATGTTGACTCCTCCGGCAATACCTCCGCTTCCGGCTCTTTGCGGACTTTTGGAAATGTTACCTCAACAGGGATAATCTACGCTTCCGGCGGATTAATTTCCAGCGCTTCATCCACTTTTTCCAATTCATTAAATACTGATTCTTTAAATGTTGTTAATAATATTCGCGCCTCCTCCACTCTCTTGGTCGGCACAGCCGCTGGCACGGATAATTTGTTTGTTAATGGCAATAATACTTATGTCGCGACTTCCACTGCCGCAGGCACCTCGTATTCTTTAGCAGTCGGCAACGGAACAACCGGAGCAATAATAGCCGGAGGACACATTAGTCCGAGCCATACCGGTTTGTTTGATTTTGGAACTCAATCTCTATTCTGGCGCAATGGATATTTTGGCACCGGTCTGAATGTTTCCGCGGGCAATGTTACTTCTACTCTTACACAAAACTCGTTGACTGTCGGACAGGCGAGTAATTACAATCAAGGGTATTTTTATGTGGATGGCGCTAATGGTAATGTGAACACGTCTGGTTCACTTCAATCAGCCGGCGGTTTATTAACTCTGACCGGCGGGACAGCAATCACAGCCGGTTCCTACCAAATGGGCAGAGACGCGGATGCGACCAACCAGATGCATTTCAATGTACCTACAGGCGCCGCTTATGAATGGTCTGTTAATGATACGGCTGTTGGCACGCTCGGCACAACCGGCATATTCACAGGCGCATCTTTTAATATTACTGGTTCTGCTACTTATGGAGCGAATGCATTGGTTGACACAATAAGAGAATATGGCAGTTCCAATGGTTTGCGATTAAGAGGAAATATGGCAGACGGTGCCACATCTTATGGAGTCAAGCTCGGAGCTACAACGGCTCTAAATACTACCGGAGCTAAAATAGTTGGATTTTATAATGATAACTTTTCCAGTGTTGGCGAAAGAGCTTATATTGATTTAAATGGCGGCGCGACATTTGCGGTTTCATCAACACTTGGCTATGCTGATGGAAGATTCAAAATTGACAATTCCGGCAATGTCTCCGCCTCCGGTTCTTTGCGGACTTTTGGAAATGTTACATCAACCGGCAATCTTTACGCTTTGACCGGCACGGCCAGCACATCTATCTTGAATGGCAGTTCTCTAACTTTGGGACAAGGCACTGCTTACAATTCCGGAATGTTTAATGTTGATAGTAATGGAAATGTGAGCGCGTCGGGAACGTTAAATATCGTGGGGGCGGTTAATTTTACCGGCGTGGCAGTTACCACCACTATCGCCGGCGGTTTAGTAGTGGACACCAACACATTGGTGGTGGATTATTCACAAGATAGAGTTGGGATAGGAACTATCCCTGTTGGTTCTAATAAACTAAGCGTCGCCGGCAATATTTACCTAACTGCAGGCTCTCAACTTGATTGGCAATCAGGTAATGTCAGAATTTTGGAGAGTGCTAATAATTTAATTTTTAAAACTTGGAATGGTGCTGCCTCGACAGAAGTGGCGCGTATAACCAGTGGTGGCGGATTGGCTTTGGGGGTGGCGACAAATTTTAATCAGGGATATCTATTTGCTGATTCTCTCAACGGCAATGTTTCTGCTTCCGGTTCTTTGCGGACTTTTGGGAATGTTACTTCAACCGGCAATCTTTATGCTTTAAGCGGTACAGCCAGCACTTCCATTCTTAATGGCAGTTCTCTGACTTTGGGGCAAGGCACTGGTAGTTATAATAGCGGCATGTTTAATGTTGATAGCAATGGGAATGTGAGCGCGTCAGGTTCACTTCGGTCAGCTGGTGGTTTATTAACCCTAATTGGCGGAACAGCAATCACAGCTGGTTCCTACCAAATGGGTAGAGATGTTGATGCCACAAATCAACTCCATTTCAATGTGCCAACTGGAGCAAGTTTTGAATTTTCAGCGAATGATTCACCTGTGGCAACACTGGCAAGCACTGGTGCGTTCAAAACTTATACCATATCAGAATTAGGTGGAGATACATCATTAGGTTTGTTAGGAAACGCAAACGATGGCGCGGCTGCAGTAGGATTGAAAATTGGCAATATGTCAAATTTAACTATTGCAGGCGCAAAAATAATTTCATTTTATACTGGTGCGGCAGCATTTACGACTGAAAGAGCTTACATCAGTGCTTCTGGCATGCCTGTCTTTGGTATCAATACGGGTTATAATGAAGGATTGTTTAAAATAGATAATTCTGGCAATGTTTCCGCTTCCGGCACGCTCGCTTTCACCAATACTTCCGGCGGAACAGTGTCTTCCACGGTTGGCAATTTAATTTTATCGGCTAGCAATTCCACCAATGACGCCGCTATTAAATTTTTGAGTGGCATAGGCGGCACGAGTGAAATTATGAGAGTCTCAGCAGGGTTAGGTGCGAGTGGATTAATGTTAGGAGTGATGCCTACCGGCCCGGAGCCAAGAGGTGTTGGTTCATTTTATGTAAATGATATGACCGGCAACATTGCCACCTCCGGTACTATCATACAAGCCCCCCTCGCCACCAACATCGTGGGTAATGCCGTTTGTATCACTTCCAACAACCAACTCACCAATGCCGGATCATCTGCCTGCAACCCTTCGGCTTTAAAATTTAAAACTGATGTACAAGATTTGAGTTTAGACACGGCCACCAACATTATTATGGCTTTGAAACCCATTACTTTCACAGACATCTCCCCTGTCTCGGAAAATGATAAACACTTCGGCTTTATTGCCGACTGGAGCAAAGACATTGATAGACGATTAGTAGACTTAAAAGACGGTGAACCGTGGAGCTTTGAATACATGAACTACACTGCCGTGCTCACCAAAGTAATCCAGGAACAGCAAAAACGCTTAGAAGAGCTGGAACAGCTGACGGTTAGTGAAAATAACGATGGCACACTCTCTGGCAATTTAAGTGTGGACAGTAAAACTCTATCGGGTATTCTCGCGGTCAACACATCGGACAACTTATGGTATATTGACGAAACCGGTTTGTTGGTCGCGAAAGACATCAAAGCTGACAGCGTGCAAGCTAAAAAATTTGTCGTTAAGAAAAAAACTGATGCCAAACAAACCAGCGTCGGCGAAGCGACTATATTAAACAATTCAACTTTAATTTTAGTTGAAAATGAACTAGTAACATCAACTTCCAAGATATTTATTACTTTCCGCTCCAACCCGAACGCTTTCTGGTGGATTTCCAAACAGGATGAAGGAATGTTTGAAGTTGCTTTGAGTAAGCCGGCAGAAGGGGATTTGACATTTGATTATTGGATTATTGGCGTGGAAGACGCGTCTGTGTTAGAGACGGAATCTGTTCCGGCCGCGGCTATTGCTCCGGTTGAGACGGCTATGGAGCCAGTTCAAGCCGTTGAACCCGCGCCAATTACCCCAGTCGTTCCGGAAGAGCCGTCCTCATCCTCAACCGTTGAAGCGCCTGTTGCGCCAATAGAACCAATGTCTGAAGTTATCGCGCCGGTGGTAGAATCAGCTTCGGCAGAGCCGGCGTCTGTTTCCAATGATGCTTCTAATCCTTAAAATTTAATCAACTGACATGGACACATTCACCACCAGATTGCTTAATGGCGCAACTAAATTTTGTTTATTTTTGGCTGTTTTTTTAATTCCCATTTTTTATTTGCCTTTTACCGATGAAAAATTGGAATTAAACAAGTATTTTTTGTTATACTTTTTAGTTTTTGTTTCTTTGCTTTGCTGGTTGGGCGGGTCTATTTTAAAGAAAAATTTTGAAATTCGGCGCACGCCGTTGGATATTCCTTTATTGGCAATTTGGTTTTTATATTTTTTAGCCGCCCTGCTTTCACAAGATAAATTTTTAAGCTTTTTCGGCGATTTCAGCTTTTTAGGTCTGTCTTTTTTCGGTCTCACAATGTTTTTGGTTTTTTATTTTTTAATAGTTCAGAATTTATCCAAAATCAGTCAAATCTTGGGCGCGGTATACTTGTTTTTGTTTGGAGGTACTTTGAGCGCGGCGTATTTTTTGCTTTTTACTTTTAAACTCTTTGTTTGGCCGAGTTTTTTGCCGCAATTTGGCTTGGTCAGCGGTTCCAATACTTTGTTCGGCGTTTATTTAGCCGTGATTTTTGTAATGTCTTTGGCCTTTCTAACAGTTAAAAAAAGAGAATTGGTCCTGGATATTTTTTTCTTACTTTGCGCTTTGACAACTTCGGCAGTTTTAGTTGTTTTGGGTTTTAAATTAGTTTGGATAATAACCGCGGCGGCCATATTCTTAATGCTGATTTTCTTTTTGACCTATGCCGACAAAGTGCGCACAATTTGGACTTCAATCGCTTTTACGATTTTTGTGATTTCTTTGCTGTTTATGTTTTTGGGCGTGCCAAAGTTTTTAACGGCTAACTTGCCTTTGGAAGTTTCTTTATCGTCCAATGTTTCTTGGCAAATTGCCACTGACACTATCACGGCTGGAGCCAAGAATTTTCTTTTCGGCACAGGTCCCGGCACTTTTTTGTTTGATTTTTCTCAATATCGGCCGGTTGATTTTAACAATAATTTCGCCTGGAATATCCGTTTCCGACAGTCATATAACAACGCTTTTGATTGGCTGATGACAGTCGGCGTGTTAGGCGCGTTAGCCATGCTGTTTTTGATTTTAATGGTTTTGGGGTTGATTATCAATACTTGGTTAAAACATTTGTTGGAATCGCGCGGCAAGAAAAAAACAGTTGAGGCTGGAGAAGAAGCTGTTGGTTTTTTTCATCGGTCGCCTTTGATTTTTTGGGGGCTGGTTGGCGCGTGGCTCACGCTTTTGATTTCTTTTTTCTTAATGAATTTTGGCGCGGCGCATTGGCTGGCGTTTTGGTTGTTGTTGGGATTAGTTGTTAGCGCGAGCGCCCATTTGTCTAAAATTGACCTACCGGTTTGGAAATTTTCTTTGAAAACCACGCCACAATACGCTTTGGCCACTTCTTTTGGATTTATTTTGATTTTTACGGCTATTATCGTGGTGGGAATTTATTTCGGTCGGTATTTTGCCGCCGAGGTGATTTTCGCGAAAGCAATCAACATTTCATTGGATCAAAAAATCAGTGATTTGAGTAAAGTGGTTGAATGGAGTCCTCATCGCGTCTTGTTTCAACTGACTTTGGCTGACGCGTTTTTGAATAAAGCCGGTGAAATCGCGAGTAAAACCAATGATGTGAATCAAGTGGCGCCGTTGGTGTCCTCGGCCGTGCAAGCGGCTAAAAATGCCACTGACCAATCCCCGAATAATGTGGCTACTTGGGAATATCTTTCCAATATGTACGCGAGCGCCAGAGCTTTCGCGCCGGAAGCCAATAATTGGACTATGGGCGCTTTGGAAAAAGCCGTGGCTTTGGAACCGACTAATCCTACTTTTTATGTGGCCTTGGGCAATGCCAAATTATTGGAAAAACGCTATACCGAAGCCAAAGAGGACTATGATAAAGCCATTGCTTTAAAACCGAATTTTTTAATGGCTTATGTGCGTTTGGCTTTTTTGGAAGAAATGAAAAATAATATAAGCGGCAGTATTGCTGTTTTGGAAAAAGGTTTGAATTATGGCATTCAGGATCCTGGTTATGTTTTTCAGTTGGGCAGATATTATTTTAACCGCGCGCAAAAAGGCGATTATGCCTTGGCAGAAGCCGCGTTTAAAAAAGCAGTTATTTTACAACCCAACTACTCCGATGCCATATTTTCTCTTGGATTGTTGTATGAGAAAATTGGCAACACCGGCGCGGCTTTGGAAATGTACAGAAAAGTTTTGGATTTGAATCCAGGAAATAAGGACATTAAAAAGAAAATTGATGCATTAAGCGGCGGCGGAGAAGAGAAAAAGTAGTTAAGTTAAAATCTTGCCTTAAATTTATAAAAAGAGTATAATACCCTTGAGAAAAAGGGTTTTTATGATTAAACACGGCAAAAATTACAAAATTTGTTTTTTAGCTTCATACACAGTCATTTTTGCGTTAATGGGACAAATTTTGTTCCCATTCGAGGTTAGCGCTTCTGAAATAATAAAAAATAACCTCCCCGGTTTTATCAATACTCGTTCGGTTCAGGCGGTGCAGTTATCCGAAAGCGGATTCAGTGCGGTAGGCGTTAATGTCGCCCGCACTCAATCTGTAACGGCCTCGAGTTTTGCCGTTCCTGTTTTAGTAAATACCGGCGCCAGAATGCTCAATATCTTGAATTCTGTTAGCAGTGTGGTTCAATTGGCTCCTGGAAATGGACTCAAGCTTTTGTTGACAAATTATAATGATGCGTCAACAGATTTATTGGTTATTTCCAGCTCTACTTTCCCCGGATATATTAGTGGAGATAATCCCGCGGCATTTATAGAAACTACTTACGATGGGGAAACAGCGTGGTTGATGTGGATAGGCAATCACAATTCAGGGAGTTTAAATACTAATGTTTATAGGAGTATAAACAACGGCGCGACTTGGAACAGAGTGCAAAACTTGCCAAATGTGGCTCCGCCGCCCGATTCCCAATCCATTGCCATAAATAATGGAACAGTTGTCTGGGGAGAATATGTTGATGGGCCGTCTTTCAGCCATCCCCGCTTTTATATGTCAGAGGATGGTGGAACTAGCTGGAACAACGACACGCCGATATACCAAGAAAATGATTATCTAAGCCATACGCACCAATTATCTTTTAAACCAAATGACCCGACCAAAATCTATGCCATATTTGGAGATAATTCTTCCTGGGCAGAAAGGATTGATCTCAATTCATCTACGGGACAATGGGAAAAAACAAAAGATAATCACGGGCTCGGATTATTTATTGATTCAATGGTTCCTTTTGCCAATGGGAAAATTTTAACTACCGGATTTGGCGGCGTTGGTTCAGTTGACGAAAGTACCTGGCAGGAAACGCCGAAAGTATTTTTTCCAATGCCGTGGAGATCGGATGTCAAATATCAATATCAGCAGCCTTCCGGGACAGGCACCTCAATCCGACGGTTAGCTCTTGATGAAAGTAACGGTATTTTATATGGGGCAATGAATAGTTATTCAACTCCGCCCAATAGCAATCTTTCGCAAGGTATTTATATAAGCGCGGATTATGGAGACACTTGGACATCTATCTATAGAACGCCTACTAATTGGGGTTTTCGGTGGGCCAGTTTTTTAAATGACCGTGTTTATCTTGAATCAGAAGGCGGAATCTATCGAATGAACAAAATTAAAGCGTCCACAGTCAACTCTCTTCGTTTGGATAATAACATTCCTAATACTATAACTTTAAGACAAAATACAACCTTTATTGATTCTAGCGGCAATTCATCAATCGGAAATTGGGCAAATTACAGCGGGTCTCTCGGACCGGCGACTTTGGAAGTAGCGTCTGGAGGAATTGATGATTCAGGTTATAATTTGCATATGGTAACCGGCGGGCCGTCAGTTGACGGCGCTTCAGGCAGAAATTTAATCAAACTCGGACCGTTATCTTCTGTTTTAACTAGCCCGCCAGCAAACGGATCCCAATCATATTACTTAATGAAATTTTGGGCTCGCTCGCCGAATTATGCCAGTAATTATAATCCTATAAGAGCGTATTTATTTGGTTCAGCCGGCATCTTTACGACTTTGTATGTCCGACCGACAGATACATGGCAGGAATTTATCGTAGCCGGGCAACTTAGCGCGTCTGATCTCAACGCCAGCCTTAATTTTATGGTCAGGGCTGATAAAACGAGCGGGACAAACCAAGTTTTTGATGTCTATTTTGATGATTTTCAGCTGTATTTTTCCAACACCCCTTTAGACCCCAAAACATGGAATATCCTGCCCAATTTACCGAATGTTAATGAAAGCTATTATACCGACTATAACATTAATTCCGACAATTGGTCGTTAGGTTTTGATTGGATCGGGCCCGCTTACGACGAATACGGTGGAGGAACTTTACTAACCGTGAAAGATATTCCCGAAAGTCATTACTTAAAGATTAATTGGAATGCTGCTTCTCAAAAATATGAGTTGACCGACGGAATAACGACGGTTTCTACGATTGTGACATATAAACGTCTTCATTTTGATCTGACCCGATTTTATTTGGTCAGCAATGGAACCGATGCTCTTTTGTATATCATTGATCCGGTTAACGGAACGCAAGTCATCGGTTCTGGGGCGCATTTTTCCCTGTCAAATATCGGGAGGGCGTATTATGGCGTGGCGGCTGACAGCTCAAGCAATTATATGCCAGGCAATTATTTTAATACTAAAGGGTGGAATGTATCTCTAACCAGCGCGGAGATTGCCAATGATCTGCTTAATGCTGGTTCCGGCATATTATACAATGATGCGGCCGCGCCAAGCAACGGGTCAATTACTTATCTCAATGGCTCAAATACAAACAAGGTTGTTGCTTTGTCTGTCAATGATGGTTCTGATTCTGATTCAGGAATCAATACTTCTACTAGAACATTACAACGGCGTTCAGCGGTTTTATCCGAAGGAAATTGCGGAGCTTTTGACAGTTTTGTCACAATCAACCTGACCGGAACTTATCCCAATTTCACCGATGTCACAGTTTCTTTTGACAATTGTTACCAATATCAATATCTGGTTTCTGATATTGTTTCCAATCAAGCGATTTATTCTTCTTCTAATATAGTTAAAGTCAGCACGACTGCTTCAAATGTCTCTGGCTCTAATAGCGGCGGCGCGTCTTTCTACACTATTCCTAATTCGACCACCAATACAACCACGAGTACTGTTGTTTTGCCAGACAAGTCGTCGCCGGATGATAAAGTAGCAACTCCCTCAACTTTGCTAAAGAATCCAGCGGTGGGAAGCGATTTGGAAAAGATGACTTCCTCCTCCGCGTTTATTCTTGTCAAAATAAATAATATTGGATTTTTTAAAAAAAATTTGTGGATTGGGGTCAATGGGTTGGCAGTGAAAGAGTTGCAAATCGCGCTCAAAAATTTAGGATATTTTAAATTTTCCAGTATTACCGGATACTTTGGGCCGATTACAGTACAAGCGGTGCGGAAATTTCAGAGAAAATATAATATTAAACCGGTTAGTGGTATTGTCGGGCCAAAGACCAGAAAAGTTTTGAATGAAATTTTTGTGGTTCAATGATATGGCGAAAAAAGTATTATGCGCCATTTCCGGCGGGGTGGACTCGGCCGTATCCGCGGCTTTGTTGCAACAAGCCGGTTATGATGTAACAGGCGCGTTTATGAAGTGTTATGGCGAGGCGGTACCGGGATTGGCGTCTCCATGTTGGATTGAGGACAGGCGCGAGGCGCTGCGTGTGGCGGCGAAGCTTGACATTAAACTTTTGTCGTTTGATTTTGAAAAAGAATATAGTCGCGATGTAATTGATTATTTATTTAAAGAATATCGCATTGGCCGCACGCCCAATCCCGATGTGATGTGCAATAAATATGTAAAAATTCCGCTTTTACTGAAAGCGGCTGAAAAATTAGGTTTTGATTATATTGCTACAGGGCATTACGCGCGTTTACAACGGACAAAAGTCGGTGTTGAATTATTGCAAGCAAAAGATAAAAATAAAGATCAAACATATTTTTTGCACCAATTGGGGCAAAAAGAATTGTCGCGCTTAATTTTTCCAATTGGCGTACTCTATAAAGATGAGGTTCGCACATTGGCCAAACAATTTGATTTGCCTGTGGCTGATAGGGAAGAAAGCATGGGAATTTGTTTTGTGGGTGAAGTGCCGATGAAAGAATTTTTGAGTAAAAAAATTAAGCCGCGTCGCGGGTCAGTTATTTTGAGCAGTGGGAAAAAAGTCAACGAACATGACGGACTGGCTTTTTACACTATTGGCGAACGGTATGGCGGCCTGGCGCGACAGATTCGTAAAGAAGCGACAAAACAGCTTTTTGTGTTGGATAAGCGCAATAAGACCAATCAATTGGTAATTGGCACGACTGACGATCCTCTATTATTTAAGAAAAAGATACAGGTCGATGGGCTTAATTGGATTGCTGGACAAGCGCCTAAATTTCCTTTAAAATGTGAAGTGCGGTTAAGGCATCGTCAGCTGCTTCAAAAAGCCACAATTAAGAATGAAAAATTGAAAATTATAGTGGAGTTTGAAGAGGCGCAAAGAGCTGTTACTCCAGGCCAATTCGCGGTATTTTACAAGGATGGAGAATGTTTTGGAGGAGGAGTGATAAAATAATTATGCTTTCCTATCACGACTTTCGGCAAAAATTTCTTGATTTTTTTCAAAGCAAAGGACATAAAATAATTTCCTCTGCTTCTTTAATTCCGGAAAACGATCCGACTGTGCTTTTCACCACTGCCGGCATGCATCCGTTGGTGCCATATCTTTTGGGTGAAAAACATCCGGAAGGATCGCGTTTGACTAACGCGCAAAAATGTTTGCGCACCGATGATATTGATGAAGTTGGCGATAGATGGCATTTGACTTTTTTTGAAATGCTTGGTAATTGGTCTCTCGGATATGAAGGCGGTGAAGTAAAAGAAAATGGTCCATATTGGAAAAAACAATCTATTGAATGGAGTTGGGAATTTTTAACGGATAAAAAGTGGTTGGGTTTGGATTTGCAGAAAATTTATGTTTCTGTTTTTGCAGGAGATGAAATTGCGCCGCGCGATAATGAAGCGGCTGAAATTTGGCAAAAAATTTTTGAATACGCGAGCATCGACGCGAAAGTTGGGGAAGGAGAGAGGATCGGTTTGTATGGTCGCGCTAAAAATTGGTGGGGGCCGGCAGGACAAACAGGACCATGCGGGCCAGACACTGAGATATTTTATGATACTGGCAAAGAACACGACTCCAAATTCGGTAATAAGTGCCATCAGAATTGCGATTGCGGCCGCTTTGCCGAGATTTGGAATAATGTTTTTATGCAATATGCCAAGACATTTGACGGCGATTGCATTGAAATGACTTACAAAAATGTGGATACTGGCATGGGATTGGAGCGTGTTTTAGCTATTATCAATGACAAATCCAGCGTTTTTGAAACAGAGAGTTTTTTACCTATTATTCGCAAAATTGAAGAATTAAGCAGTAAAAATTATACTGCTGATTTTGAAACAACCAAGGCCATGCGTATTATTGCCGATCATTTGCGCGCGGCTGTTTTTATTTTAGGAGATGAACGCGGAGTAGTGCCATCCAATATTGAGCAAGGATATATTTTGCGTCGGCTGATTCGTCGCGCCATTCGTTTTGGATATCAGATTGGAGTTAAACAAAATTTTACGCCGGAGATCGCGCGATTGGTAATGCAAATTTTTGGAAAATTTTATCCGGAATTGGAAAAAAATCAACAAAGGATTTTTCAAGAACTGTCCGCGGAAGAAAAAAAGTTTTCTCAAACATTAGCCGCCGGTTTGAAAAAGATTGAAATAATGGTGCGCAAGATTCATCGTTTGGAAAATGTTTTAACGCAATTTAATGACGGAGATTTTGACGATGACGATGATCGCCAATTTATGCAATCAATTCTTAAAGATCCTTGGCTCGCCGCCAATGATTTTCTGCGGCGGATGTTGGAATTAAAAAATAAAGAAGAAATAAAACAATTGGTTGACGAGTTTGTTAATTTTTTTAAAATTTCCGGTAGTTTTGTTTTTGATCTTTACACTCAAGAAGGTTTTCCACCCGAGATGATTAAAGAAGTAATGTTGTCGGTGGAACGGCCAACATTAAAATTTGAAACAATAAAATTGCCTTTAGAGCTTGATTGGGAAGGATTTAATCAGGCTTTTAAAGAGCATCAGAATATTTCTCGCGCCGGCGCTGAACAGAAATTCAAAGGCGGCTTGGCTGATACAAGCGATTTGGTGGCTAAACTCCACACTGCGACCCATCTTTTGCAAGCGGCTTTGCGCCATGTCTTGGGCGCCGGGGTAATGCAAAAAGGCAGCAATATCACTGCTGAACGATTGCGTTTTGATTTCAGTTATCCTGAAAAAATGACCGTTGAACAAATCAAACAAGCAGAGGACTTGGTTAATGGCGTTATTGCTTCTGATTTACCTGTAAAATGCGAAGAGATGACTGTGGAAGAAGCGCAAAAAAGCGGAGCCATGGGTTTATTTACGGCAAAGTATGGTGAAAGGGTAAGGGTCTATACTGTTGGCGATGATAAATATTTCAGCCGCGAGATTTGTGGCGGACCGCACGCTTCGCGTACTGGCGAACTCGGGCATTTTAAAATTATCAAAGAAGAGGCCTCTAGCGCCGGAGTAAGGCGTATTAAAGCGATTTTGGAATAACATGCCACGCAAGTTTTTTAGGGCATGTCGCCGAATGTCATTTTGACTGCAATTTTCATCTTTTGGCCAAAATTGTTTCAAAATTTTTCAGCTTAATTTTCAATTAAACCTCAAAATTTATTCAACAATTTTGTCTCAAAATCTGAAAATATCGTTACAAAAGCACATTCGGCGATATGCCCTATTGATTTTTGTCGTCTATTTGTTCACGGCGATTTTTTTGTATCGCCCGATTCTCAAGTCACTTTTTGTTTCTGATGATTTTGACTGGGTCGCTCGCGCGAAAAATACTACATTAGTTTTGGAAAATCTTTTTTTGCGCAATGCAGAGGGTACGCGCGACAGCGGTGTTTATCGTCCTATTACTGTATTATCATTTTGGCCGAATTATCAAGCTAGCGGCTTGAATTCTTTCGGCTATCATTTGGTAAATGTTTTTTTGCATTTTGGCAGCGCATTTTTATTATTTTGGCTGGTGTGGCAATTAACCGGACGAAATAATTGCTGGCTTGCTTTTTTAGTTGGTTTGTTTTTTTTGATTTTTCCCAACCACCCAGAGGCAGTGTCTTGGATTTCGGGCCGCAATGATGTGCTCGCCGTTTTCTTTTTTCTATTGAGTTTTAATCTTTATGTTTTATTCAGAATTGGCGGTCGTTATTTATGGCTGGGCGTTTCATCTTTGGCTTTCGCTTTGGCTATTTTTTCCAAAGAGATGGCCGCTTCATTGCCTATTATTTTATTGGCTTATGAATTGGTTTGGCAAAAAAGCGCGTTGTGGAAGAAAAAGATTTCGTTTATTTTGCCTCTCGCAACAATTTTAGGGCTTTATATATTGTTAAGACAATTTGCCACTGGTTTATTATTCAGTTCTTATTCCAACATTCAATCATCATTTTCGATTTTTTCCGCCATAAATATTTTTATTCGTAGTTTGATAAGTCATTTTATCAGTCCGGCTCAAATTTGGATAACTAACGGATTAGCCAGCCATTGGTTTTTATTTATTTTATTATTAATGTGTGCGGCTTGGTTGGGATGGCGATTTTGTCAAGAAAAAAAACTCTATCTTTTCAGTATTTTGTTTTTCATTATCGCTTTGGGTCCTGTGTATAATTTACAATTAAGCGGTTTCACTAGTGAAGGAGAAAGATTTGTTTATTTGCCTTCAATCGGTATGGCTATGCTTTTAGCTGTAATAGTGGCCGGTTTGTGGAAAAAGTGGCGTATTCTTGGCATTATTACGGCAATGGTTTTAATTGTTTATTTTTCTTTTAATTTGTGGCAAAGGAATTTGATTTGGCAAAATGCCGGCGCTTTAAGTCAGCAATTGCTGGCTGATTTTGCATCCGAGACCAACCTTAAGCCGGGAGAGGGGGCAGTGATTATGGGATTGCCGGACAATATTGGTGGCGCTTATGTTTTCAGAAATGGCTGGATAACCGCTTTGAAACTTTTTTATCCAACATATCTGGTTGATGTTTTACCAACCAAAGCACTTTTAAATTTGTCAAAAAATAATTATAATAAAAAAGTGATTGATTGGACTGTTTTGCCAAACGGCTATCGCGCTTCGGCTATTTCTTCACAGCATCTTTTCACCGGTTCGGCCAAACTGGATTCACTCGACTATTTGTTAAACATTAAAAATTATGATACAATTGTTAAGGCGGGTAACGAAGCGGAATTCCATTTTACGCCAATCTTTATAGCCCAATTATCCTCCAAAACAATTAATTTTTTAGTGTTCAATGAGGGGAGATTAAAAAAAATCGACCCAATTATTTCTGTGTATAAAGAAAACTCAAACTAACCTTTTTAGCTAAATTAAGCCAAAATATATTAAACTTTAAAAAACAGCCCAAAGTTGTTGACAAAAAAAAGGACTTGGGATATAATAGAGCCACTCTAAATTATGCCACAAAACCCAATTGTTACAGAGCCCTCGACAAAAGATGTATTGGAATTAAGAGGTCGTGTAGAGGAATTGTTGCCTTCAGCGAAATTCAAAATCAAATTGGAAAATGGCCATATACTACTCGGCCATTTGGCGGGAAAAATGCGATTAAACAGAATTAGAATCCTGCCGGGCGATGAAGTAAAAGTAGAGGTAAGTTCATACGATTTGACAAAAGGCAGGATTGTTTACAGATTTTAGCCCCGACTTTAATTTGGGTAAAGATTTTTTTTAACAAACATGAAAGTTCGCGCGTCAGTGAAAAAAATTTGCAAAGATTGCCAAGTATTGCGTCGCAAGGGTCGCGTTGTTGTGATTTGCAAAACGCCGAAACATAAACAAAGACAAGGATAATATGGCTGTAGCTCGCATTGCCGGCATTAATTTGCCACAGAACAAAAGAATCGAAATATCCCTTACCTATTTATATGGTATTGGTTTGAGCGTATCCAAGAAAATTTTAAAAGGTTTAGAAATCAATCCTGATACTCGCACTAAGGATTTGAGCGAAGCGGATGTCAATCGCCTGCGCGATTTGGTTGAAAAGAATTATAAAGTGGAAGGTGATTTGCGTCGCGAAGTTTTGTCCAATATTAAACGGTTAAAAGAAATAGGTTGTTATCGTGGCACTCGTCATTCCCGCGGACTTCCTTCCAGAGGCCAGCGCACCAAAACCAATAGCCGCACAGTGCGCGGTAATACTCGCCGCACTATGGGCAGTGGCCGTAAATCAGCTGCCGAAAAGACCTAAAATAATTAGTTATGTCTGAAGAAAACAAAAAAACAGAAGAAATCAAAGAAATATTCATTGAAGATATTGTTTTGGATACCGGAGCGCCTGAAAAAGAAACTAAAGATGAAAAAGGAGATAAAGACGAAAAGGGAAAGAAATCATCCAAACCCCGCGGTCGCGCAAAAAAGAAAGATGTTAAACAAATTCCAATTGGTTTGGCTTTTGTGCAAGCAACATATAATAATACAATGGTGACTTTGACTGATCCTAACGGCAATGTTTTGGCTTGGTCCAGCGCGGGTAAAATGGGTTTTAAAGGCCCGAAAAAAGCCACGCCTTATGCCGCATCGCTTATTGTTAAAAATGTGGCTGAAAAAGTTTTTCCTTATGGTTTGAAAGAAGTAAGCGTGTTTGTCAAAGGAGTCGGATCAGGCCGAGATGGAGCTGTCCGCGCTTTGCACGCTAATAATATCAATGTTACATCAATTAAAGATGTTACCCCGATTCCTCATAATGGTTGCCGTCCGTGCAAGGTAAGAAGGGTCTAATTTTATGCCTAAGCCAGATAGAGTAACAATTCAATGTGCCCGTTGCCGCAGAGCAGGAGAAAAGCTTTTTCTTAAAGGTGATAGATGTTTTGGCGCCAAGTGCGCTTTGACTCGCCGCAGTTTCGCGCCCGGTCAGCATGGTCCTACTCAAAGAATCCGTTTGACCAGCTATGGCGAACAGTTGAAAGAAAAACAGAAAGCCAAACGGGTTTATGGTTTGCGTGAACGCCAGTTTAGCAATTATGTGGCCAAGGCGTCAAAAAGAAAAGGCAACACTGCCGAAGGATTTTTAAAATTTTTAGAAAAACGATTGGACAATGTGGTATATCGTTTGGGTTTGGCAAAATCACGCGAAAGTGCCCGCCAAATTGTTTCTCATTGCCATATTTTGGTTGACAACAAACGAGTGAACATTCCTTCTTTTCAAGTTGAGCCGGATCAAGTCGTGAGCATTGCGGAAAAAAGCCAGTCAAAAAAGATTTTTGAAAATTTGAAGCAAACACTGATTAAACACGAGGTTCCGGTTTGGCTTTCTTTAAATGTTGAAACATTGACAGGAAAAGTTTTGGCCGAACCGAAAATTGAAGGCATGCAATTTAATTTTGATCCTAAAAAAATCATCGAATTTTATTCTCGTTAATTTTTTTTCCAAATATGGAAAAACTTCTTTTGCCATCATCTTTTAAAGTGGAGGAGACGGGCAAGTCCAATGAGGCCAAAATTATCATTGAGCCGTGTTACCATGGTTATGGCATTACTTTGGGTAATACTCTTCGCCGCGTGTTATTATCATCTTTGCCCGGCGCCGCGGTAACAGCTGTGAAAATCAAAGGTGCTCCGCATGAGTTCGCCGCCTTGGAGCATGTGCAAGAAGATGTGGTTGAAATTTTATTGAATTTAAAACAGTTGCGTATGCGCGTTTTTTCAGCTGAGCCGGTGCGTTTATCTTTGGAAGCTAAAGGCGAGGGTGAAGTGACTGCCGCTCAAATCCAGGTGACATCTGATGTGGAGATTGTTAATCCAAATTTGCATATCGCCACTCTGACTCATAAAAACGCGAAATTTGAAATGGAAATTTTTGTTTCCCAAGGCCGCGGTTATGTGCCTGTGGAAGAAAAAGACCGGAAAAAATTGGAAATCGGCATGATTGCCATTGATTCAATTTTTACTCCGGTAATCAATGTCGGATACAAAGTTGAATTTGTCCGCGTGGGCGAAATCACTGATTTTGAAAAATTAATTTTGGATATTGAAACAGACGGAACTGTATCTCCAGTGAGCGCCATGATTCAAGCCACTGAAATTTTAGTTGACCATTTTAATTTGGTTTTGAGTGAATTTGGCGGCAAACCGGAAGTGGAAAAAGAAATTGAGGCATTGAAAGAAGGAGAAACAATGGAAGAGGCAACTGCTGAGGAAACAGTTGAGGATGTGGAAGAAAAAGACGAAGAAGAAACCAAAAAGCCGACTGCTAAACGCGGCAGAAAAAAGGGCTCAACCAATAAAAAGAAATAATATTTATGCGGCATCAGAAGAGTAAAGTTACATTAGATAGAAAAAAAGGACCACGCGTGGCTATGTTGAAAAATTTGGCCATGAGTGTTATTTTATACGAAAAAGTTAAAACAACTCAGGCCAAAGCCAAGGCAGTCGTGCCTTTGGTTGAAAAAATGATTACCTTGGGCAAGCGTAATGATTTACACGCCAATCGTCAGTTGCGTTCATTTTTTCCAATTGAAAACCCTGTTAAAAAAATTGTAGAGGATTTAAAAGTTCGTTATGCAACTCGTCCGGGCGGTTTTACAAGAACCACCAAGCTTGGGCCGCGAGTGGGGGATAGCGCGAATATGGTTTTAATTGAATTGGTTTAATATATATGGAGAAGATTATCAGAACAACTCATACTATTGATGCCGAAGGTAAAATCTTGGGGCGTTTGGCAACGCAGGTTGTTCGCCTGCTTCAGGGTAAGCAAAAAAGAGATTATTCTCCGGCCACAGACATGGGCGATATGGTGATAATTAAAAATGCTTTAAAAATCAAAGTTTCAGGCAAGAAAGCCGAACAAAAAATTTATCGGCATCACACTTTGCATCCGGGTGGTTTGAAAGAACGGCCATTTAAAAGGGTTTTTGCGGCAAATCCGACTGAAGTCATTCATTTGGCTATAATTAAAATGTTACCTAAAAATCGTTTAAGAGATGTAAGATTGAAACGACTCAAGATCTATGCTTAAAAAAACAGAAAAAACAGTTGTAAAAAAGGCCTTGGGCAGACCGCGTAAAGTCAAGTCGGCAGTTGAAGCAGTTGAAAAAGTGAAAGTTCAGCCGCAAGTTGAAAAGATTGAAGTTGAACAAGTGGATGTTCCGGTTATTGTTGCAAGTCCTGTGAAAAGCAAAAAAGGCGAATACATTTCCACTATTGGCCGCCGCAAAGAAGCCACGGCCAGAGTGAGATTTTTTGACAGTGGCAAGGGTAATATCACAGTCAACGGTCAAGAATTAAAAAAATATTTTTCAATTTTTCAGTTGTTTGATTTGGTACTTGCCCCTTTGAAGCAGATTGGAGCAATGGAAAAATATGATATTTCAATCAAAGTAGCTGGCGGCGGTAAAAATAGCCAGGCATTAGCCGCACGGCATGGTATTTCCAGGGCTTTAGTGGAATTTAACGCGGATTTAAAACCTGCTTTGAAAAAAGTCGGTTATATGACTCGCGACTCGCGTGTTAAAGAAAGAAAGAAATTCGGACACAAAAAAGCTCGTCGTTCTCCACAATGGGCAAAACGCTAATCTCCAAAATTCAAACCCCTCCGCAAGGAGGGGTTTTAAATTGACCCAGAGGTATTTAAATGGTAAAATATAGCCAAGTTTATGTCTTCAAATATCGCTAAAAATACAATTTATCTTACAGCGGCCTCGGTGGCGCAGAAGATTTTTTCTTTCATATATTTTACACTTTTAGCGCGATTTATCGGGGTGGAAAACACAGGTTTATACATCACAGCTCTTTCTTTTTCCAGTTTATTTTCGGTTCTGACTGATCTGGGTTTGAATCCGGTTTTAATTCGCGAAGGAGCTAAAGACAATCAAAACATTGCCAAGGTTTTGGGAAATATTTTGACAGTAAAATTGTTTTTAGTCGTGGCGGCTTATGGTGTTTTAAATTTAGTTGTTTATTTAATGGGCTATGGAGCGGATTTGAAAGAATTAATTTTGATTTCCGGTTTGATTATGGTTTTGGATTCTTTCAGTTTGAGTTTTTATGGTGCTTTGCGTTCTTTGCAAAATCTTTGTTTTGAATCAGTCGGCGTGGCTGGCGGGCAATTGGTCACAGTGATTGTCGGGCTTGTTGTGTTATATTTTAAAGGCGAGGTAATGATTTTGCTTTTGGCCTTGGCATCGGGCAGTTTGTTTAATGCTTTGTGGGGGCTTTCAGCTTTGATTCGGCATTATCACATTTGGCCGCGTTTTTTCTTTACGCCCGCGCTTTTGAAAACAATTATTCTCTATGCTGCGCCATTTGCCCTTGCTGGAATTTTTGTAAAAGTATATTCCTATGTTGATGTGGTAATGCTTTCCAAAATGCTTGGCAGTCAGGCAGTGGGTTGGTATGGAGTCGCGGCGAAAATCACTTTTGCTTTTCAATTTATACCAATGGCTTTTGCCGCTTCGCTTTACCCTGCTATGAGTAATTTTTTTGTTCATGACAAAGATCGGCTCAAAACTTCGTTTGAAAAAGGAATGTTGTATTTGGCCATGCTGGCTTTACCAATTGGCGCCGGGCTTATTGTCATTGCCAATGTTTTTGTGACTAAGGTTTATGGCGCGTCATATCAATCATCAATTTTGCCTTTGCAAATTATGGCCGGCAGTTTGATTTTTTCTTTTTTAGGATTTCCCATTGGCTCGCTTTTAAACGCCTGCCACCGCCAAAATATTCAGACAGCTGCCATGGGCGCGACTATGATTTTAAATATTGTGATGAATTTAATTCTGATTCCTTGGATTGGAATTATCGGCTCGGCTGTCGCGGCTTTGGTTGGAAATTTTTTGTTAATGTTGATCGGATTTTTTTGGGTGCCAAAAATTATCACTATGCCCGATAAAATTTTTTGGCTGAATCTTTTGAAAGTGTCAGTGTCATCCGCGATAATGGGATTTTTAGTTTGGTTAAGTCAGCCGATATTGTTAAAATATATTCAACCGCAGGGTTTGATTAAGTCCGTCGCTTATTTGGGAATTTTGATTTTATTTGGCGCGATAGTTTATGTCAGTTTGTTGTGGGTTTGGAAATTGATCAACAAAAAAGATTTGAGTTTTATGTTTCGTCGTAATTAATAATAATTTTAAAGAGGAGCGCCTATATCTTTTTTGCAGTCGCGGCGACAGTCCGCAGCAAAAAAAAGATATAGGCGTGTCTCATCAGTATTTTGTGACTTTAAAAAAATTACCAAAAATTTTACTTGTTACTTTGGAATTTCCTCCTCAAATCGGCGGAGTAAGTCGGTATTATGACGGTTTGGTTAAGCATTGGAGTGGGGAGATCAAAGTACTGTGTGCCAATTTAAAATGGCCTTTATGGCCACATTGGCTGCCTTTGATTTGGCGTACCGGTCAAATGATAAAAAAAGAAAAAATTGAAATGCTCTGGGTAGGGCAGGTTTTGCCTGTCGGGTATATTGCTTTGTGGTTTAAAAAACGCAAAAAAATTCCTTACGCAGTTTTTACGCACGGAATGGACATTTTGGTTCCACAAAAATTACGCCGGAAAAGATATTTGCTGAAAAAAATTTTATTCAACTCCGAATTAGTTGTGGCTAATAGTCAATTTACGCGCGGTGAATTAATTAAATTGGGAGTAGAGGATAGCAAGATTGTGGTGGTGTATCCGTGCCCGATGCCATATCATAGAATGTCTGAAAATAGTTATTGCGAGGAGCGAAGCGACGAAGCAATCCTAAACATTGATGAGATTGATGCCTGCCTGCCGGCAGGCAGGCGCTTGGCTCGCAATGACAATAAAATAATCCTTTCGGTTGGCCGGCTGGTTAAACGAAAGGGCTTTGATAAAGTGATTGAAGTAATGCCGCGCCTACTCAAGCGCGTGCCCGATTTGAAATATATGATTATTGGCAATGGACCTGAGGCGACGGCATTGCAAACTCAAATAGTTGAGTCGGGATTATCTGATAGTATAGAAATTTTGGAAAATATTTCTGATGAAGAATTGCAAGAATGGTATAATAAATGCGCACTTTTTGTTTTGCCATGTCGCCAAATCGGAGCTGATGTTGAAGGTTTTGGTATGGTGTTTTTGGAAGCTGCTTTGGCAAGCAAGCCGGTAGTGGCAGGCAATAGCGGCGGCGCGCCGGAAACAACTCGTCACGGCTATGGAGGATTTATGGTGGAACCAAATTCGCCCGAGGAACTCTATCAGGCCTTGTTGAAAATTTTAACTGATGACGCTTTTGCCAACCGTTTGGGCAATTACGGCCGTGATTGGGTTAGTAAAAATTTCCAGTGGGAGAAAGAAGTGGAGAAATTGGCGGATGTTCTTATGAAATAAAAAGGCTCACCGGTTGCCGGTGAGCGGGAGAGATGGCGGGCGAAAGTTCAGCTAGCCGCGCTTGGATTCTTCTTCGCCATCGAAAGTGCCCGTTGGCTCGGTGCCTTCCACGACATTGAGGAAGATCGTCATCTGGTTCAGTAGCTCATACAGATGGTTGCGATATTCTGGCCTGAGTAGTTGATCGCATGACGAATAAACATTTGTTTGATTACCAAGAAGGAAAAGAAGTCCTCCGCAGTATTCCGGGAGTTCCGTTTTGCGACTCTCCCCGCCAAGTCGGTTATCCTCATCGTGGATGGCGAAGATTGCTCTTTTGCAGACCGTGGGCGACAAGCCCGTGAGTTGTTCACCAAGCTTCAATTCCAGATTTATTTCATGTTCCTTTGCCATGATATTCCCCCTTGTTGTTTCAGGCCGAAAGTGGCCTTCAAAGTATCCTAACATTTTAGTTAAAATATGTCAAGCTCAATCTCGGTTATTATTCCTCATTATAATCACGCTGGTGTTTTGTCGCGGACGCTCGAGAGCGTGGTTGGGCAAAGTCAAAAAAACATTGAGGTTATTGTGGTTGATGACGGATCGGACAATGCGCAGAAAGAATATCTGCGTAAAGAAATCATGCCGCGGTTTTCGCAAGTGAAATTTATTTTTTCCGAGCATGGCGGGGCTTCGGCGGCGCGCAATAGGGGATTTAGAGAATCCAACAGCCAATATGTGATTTTTTGGGACGCGGATATTGTGGGCGCGCCAGACATGCTTGCTAAAATGAAAAAGACCTTGGTTGAACATCCCGAGGCCTCTTACGCGTATTCTTCTTTTAAATTCGGCTGGAAAAAATTTACTTGCGGGCAATTTGACGCGGAACGATTGAAACAAATGAATTACATTACTACAACTTCGCTAATTCGCCGCGAGTATTTTCCAGGATTTGACGAATCATTAAAAAAATTTCAGGATTGGGATTTGTGGCTGACCATGCTGGATCAAGGCCATACTGGTATTTGGGTGCCCGAAGTTTTATTTCACATCGATTCCAATGGCACTATGAGCCAGTGGCTGCCATCTTTTATGTATCATTTTCCATGGTTGCCATTACCGGCAATTAAAAAATATTTTTATTGGAAATCAGTAGTGCAGAAAAAACACGGAATTAACGCATGTAGCCATTTATAAATGCTTCGGCTTTCATTTTCAGTTTGCCCTCTGGCTGTAATTCCTCAATTATTAATACTTGGCCATCGCCGGCCATTGCGCAAAGTATTTTTTTGTTTATTTTAGTGAATGGAGAGAAATTTTTTGTTGAGTTTGCCTCAACAGTAGCGCCACGGCTCATCTTTAAAATTTTAATTTTCATTTTTTTTCCGCCAAACATTGCCTCGGTAAACACCCCTGGCCATGGTTGAAGCGCGCGCCATTGGTTATAAATTTCTCCGGCTGATTTGCTCCAATCAATTTGACCATCTTCTCGCTTAAATTCGTAACAATTAGTAGCTAAAGCATTATCTTGCGCTTGGGGTTGAATTTGGCCTGAAATAAAGCCCTTGACGGCCTCTGTGAGCGCGCTGAAGGCGATTTGAGCGAGTTTTTGAGCGAGGGTGCGGGAAGTTTCATTTGACTCAATTTTAACCTGTTTTTGAAGCAAAATCGGGCCGGTGTCCAGACCCTCATCCATTTTCATAATAGTGACGCCTGTTTGATTTTCACCTTGAAGAATAGCTGACTGAATTGGCGAGGCGCCACGGTATTTGGGAAGAAGCGAAGGGTGAATGTTGATAATGCCGTGTGTTGGTGCCTCCAAGATATTTTTAGGAATTATCAGGCCGTATTGAACGGCAACGCCCAACTCAGCGCCAGTTGGAAGATTGAAATTTTTAAGTGTGGTTGGTTGATCCACTTTGAGTCCATGTTTTTTTGCCAAAATTTTCACTGGCGGCTTCTGCAATTCTTGTTTTCTACCAACCGGCTTGTCCGGCCGGGTGATTACCAATTTAATTTCAAAATCAGGGCTGTCAATCAGTCCTTGCAAAATCGTGGCGGCAAAATCCTCAGTGCCGAAAAAGATTAAAGAGATTTTTTTCATTTATCCACTATTAAAATTCCGTCCAAGTGATCAATTTCGTGTTGAATCACACGGGCAAACAGATTTTCGGCTTGAAAATTTAATGGTCGACCTTTAACATCCAGCGCCTTGATTGTGATTTTGGCATAACGCGCCACTTCTTTTTTCATTCCCGGTATTGACAGACACCCTTCTTCGTCTTTAATTCGTTTCCAAGAATGTTTGGTAATTTTTGGATTGATCAAAATCCAGTCCTTTTTATCCGGCGTGACTTCTTTGTTGATAGTTGCCAGTCGGATATTTTTGCCAATTTGCGGCGCTGCCAAACCAACTCCATCAGCCGAATACATTGTGTCAATCATATCCAAAAACAGCGGCTTTAATTTTAAAATTTCCGTTGGTTTCACGGCTACGGATTTTTGCCGCAGAGACGGTTCAGGAATTGTCAGAATTTTTAATATCGGCATTTTTTTTGGTTTTCCAGAAAAATAATTTTATTTTATTATCGCAATCTGCTTGTTTGACTTCGGAAAAAATTTGTTTGGCTTCTTGAACTCCGATCCGTTTAATCGCGCCCAAATACATACCAAATTTGGAGCGCTCGCCAAAAAATGTGGAAATTTCATCTGCCAGATAATGAATTTCCGAATGGATATTTTTATTTTTATCCGGCATTTTGCTTTTTATGATTTGAGAAATATTTTGCATAATGTTGGTAAACGAGCGGAGGCAATCTGATTTTCTGAAGCGAGGATATGTTTGAGCCAGACCGAGGCATTCTGCTATGGCTAAGGCCGGGGGATGCCGAGGCCGGTGGCCTGAAAGGCCAGGCGAGTTTATCCGAGCAAAGAAAATCACTTGCCGAGCTCGTGTTTACTCTAGCACAAACTCCGCCACCAAATACCCGACTCCCAATGGCCCTTCGTAAGATAATATTTTTAATTTGTAATTCACTCTTTGCAAAATTCCCAATAAAATCAGAAATGATCGCCGTCCGCATTCAGCGGCTGATTCACAAATTTGTGGTTCCAGATTCAACAGGGCGGTAGTATTGTGGCTGGATAAATTTTCAATCAATGTTTCATCAAATTTTTTGCCCTCGGGTGAAAATCCGGCCGGAGCGTCGGAGGTAAGGGCGTGGGATAAATCACCGGAAGCAATCACAGCAACTCGGCGATTGGTGGACATTATTTCTTCTTTGAGCAAATAGCCAAAATTCAGATGCTGCTTCGGCTCCAAAAGGGAATAGCTCAAAGGAATAATTTTAACCTCCGGAAGATGTTTTGTCAAGTAGTGCAAAGGCACGGCCGAGCCGTAATCCAATGCCTGATCAGTATAAAGAGCCAAAGGAATTTCCTTTAATTTTGCCTCATTGGAAATTCTCGCGATCATGGTCATGTCTGATTGGTATTGAGTCTGGGTTGTCAAATCGCCAAATTCGCGCAAATCCACAGTGTAGACTGGGTTTGTGTTAATTGAAAAAGCATCAGGCAAAATGCGGCCATGCGGGGAAATAATTAAAATAGTGTCTGGCTTTGCAACATATAAGTCTTCCTCCATTTTTTCCAAAGCGCTTTTGGTCGTTTGGATTTTTTTAATGTTGTCTTTGCCAATATCCGGAATCAAAATAGGCGGATGCGGAGTAATGGCTGCGAAAACTAAGGGCATATGAGTATATTATAGTATTTTATTAATTTTTAGCCAATGGTTCGGCTAGTGGCGCAATAGCAATAGGAGAGCCGAGGATGTGCAATTCCAGCGCTTTGGCCGATACAGTAATTATATTGCCCCAACTTAACCCAAGCGCGTTGAATGTCGCTTCGTCGGCAATGGGGCGTCGTTCGTTATTGGAAATCAAATACACTTCCGGCGCCTCGTTTTCTTTTATCAACGCGCCATCATTGAATTTAATCGGTTCGCCGTCAGAGTATTTTTTCAACTCGGCGGTTGTTGTTAATCGCGTTTTTTTATTTGGAAAATTTATTTGCGCTATTTTTTTATCCAAAATCGCGTGCTTGACGCTGTTTTCCACAAAAAATAATTCTTTGGTTTTGGAGTTTTGCGTCAAGACGCCCAAAGGAAATTTTTTGTCTTTAACAATCGGCTCGTCGATAGTATAGACAGCCAATTCTTCGTCGTTGGCTTTTACAACTTCATCAGGGTCAAAACCAAAATAATGGAAAGCTGTTTTGTCAATCAGGCGCCGAGCATTTCCGGACAGCAGATAAATTTCACCAACTGGATTTTTCAATAAAGAAAAATCAGGATATTTGATTTTAGCGCCGATTTCATATTGTTCCAATAAATCAGTAATAGTCGCAAGCACTTCATTTGATTTCCAGCGAGAATTAAACGCGGCCGCGGATAGGGGATGGCGCCGTCCGTTTTTAATCAGCCAGATTTGTGAATCATCTCGAGCGCGCACAATCACGCCGTCCGGAAAAATTTGTACCTTGCCAAACCATCTTTGCCAAATTTTCCAAAAATTGTAATTGCCGCGGAAATGTGGAGTGTATGTATAAAGTAAAGCCGTGGCGCGGTTGGCTGGAATCACCGGGATGGAATCAATGCTGTAAAGCAGGCCGGGTTTTTTCAGCCAGACCTCGGGCGGATTATCCAGAAAATATCGAAAAGAAGCGGCGGCTGAATCAATTTGTTTGGCCAGTCCTTTGAATTTGACAATGGCCGGATCATTTTGATCGCAAGCATCGCAACGAGCATAACCGGTTGCCCAATCAAAATTGTATTGAGTCGGGGTGGAGTTTTCCACTAAACTTTGTTCTTTTTGTAATAATACCAACAGCACGCGTGGATTGATTTGATAATTTTGAGATGCCTGAAAAATGATCTCCGTGGCGGTTTTATTCAGTCCTGTGGCAGGATCAATAATTTCGTAATTGGCAAGCGAGCTGGATTTGTTTTTCAAAAAGGCCGCGATGTCTTCATGGCTCATGGTATTGGCATTGGTGAGCTCTTCATCAGTGATAATCATATTGGGATTAAAGTCAGGATCAACTTCTCCATTTATAGCCGGAATTTGCGCCCAAGCAGGGGAGATAGTTATCACAAAATTAACTAAAACAGCCAAAATGAGTAGTTTTTTTAGTTTAATCATGATGGTATTGTATCAGAAAATTGCCCATTGACAAAGAGGTGGATTGATGTTTAAATAAAGGCAGGTGTTCTAGGCGTACAATTTACGAATTTAGGGGGAATGAACATGGGAAATGCAGCTGATATTCAGAGAAGATTTTCTCCTGGCGATGTTCTGCTGGAATTACGTCGTCTTAGTCCGAAGCTGGCCACGATGTCTTCGAATGAACGAGCTATTTTTATATGTGCGCAATTCGGAGCTTCTCCCTTTAATGTGAAAGAGGTGGAAGTGCCGGAAGAAGTGCTCAGGATGGTGTCTCTGCAAGTGTGTCGAGGAATCCGTTGTTTGCCAATTAGTTTTAAGGATGGCCGTTTGACTCTTTGCGTGGCAGATCCGACCAATCAGACTATATCAATGGTTGGTTCTAAATTAGAAATCATGATTGCTTCCCAAGATGACATCATGGCGGCCATTGATCGACTCTATGGGCTGATGGAGGCGCCGACCGAGATCATCGGCTGATGATCTGAAGTAACCGCAATCAGCGTTTTCGTCTTTCCTGTAACGGGAAAGTCAAAGGCGCTGATTTTTTATTCAAAAAAACCGCCCTTTGCAGAGCGGTTTGATTATTTTACTTATTTTCTATCGGCATTATTTTTTTTCTCCCAAGCCAATATCTTACTCCTTCATAACATCCAAATAAAATCGCGACATAAAAAACATCGCCCAAAAGCATATTGCGCCAAAATGGGATAGCCGCGATATAGCTTTCCATAAAACCAACGCCGGTGCGCGGATAGATCACTCCAAATTGCCAAACAGCCCAATTGGTTATTAAAAAGAAAACAGTAGAGCTGGCGAGAGTCGCTCCAAAAGTCGTGATTATTCCTCGGTGTTTAGCCAACCACCAACCTAAAAGACTGGAAACAGCAAAACTCGCATAAACGGAAATCATAATCGGCGCGCTGTAAAAGCCGATGAACAAATCGCTCAAAAACATAGCGGCCATAGGCAGAAGAATGCTCAATCGTTTGTTTAAATAAACGCCAGAAAAGAGCGCTACGGCGGCAATTGGCGTGAAATTAGCCGGATGTGGCAGAAATCGCGTTGCAACGGCCAGAAGAACTAGAAAATACGGAAAGAATTTTTGCATATTTAGATATTAGATAAATGTTAATAATAATCTTCCGAATAAAAATAAAGTTGTACCAACAAAGAGAATCGCGCTTCCAGTAGCCGTTGTGGTAGCTGCTTTTTTCTCAAGAGGGGCGAGGGGTGATGCTGTTTCAGGAGGATTCTCAGTAATGTTTGTTGTGGATTCTGATTCGGCTAGTGTTTCTGTTATTTCGACCGGTACTGGTTCCGCAAGTATGGGATTAAGTAATAATGGTTTAATTATATCAGAAATGGAAATTGGAGGCAAGGTATTTTCAAAAATTTCATTTGTTGATGATGTCGGCGTGGGTAAAATTTCTAAAATTATAGGCAAGGTTGAAGATGCCACAGCTGGAGTAGAGGTAGCGGCAACAGGCATAGTTGATGAGGTAGTAGAGCTAGCGATTTCAATGGGAATAGACAAAAAACTACCAACGCCTCCTCCGCCTCCACCGGAATTTGCGGGAGTCGCCACTGGTTGCGGCTTTGGAGTTAAAATTATTGGCCATGATTTTCCTAAAAGCGCCAGCACGGCATGCTTGGTGCCAAACCAATCCACTGTGTCAGGCGCCCAGCTTGGTTCATAGTATCCATTGGTTTTTAATTGCTCGGTCAAAACTGACCATGGATTTTTATTTTGGCTGTTTGTCCAATCAGTTTGTTCCTCGCCTAATGAATTTATACCCATCATGGCCCAGCCGGTGGTCAAAGCGTCAGATATGCCAAAGCCCCAGCCGCCATCTGCCAGTTGTTGTGATTTTAAATACGCCTTTGCTTTGGTAAAGATATTTTGGTCAATTGAGGCACCTTTATTTTTGGCATATTGCAAAGCATTCACAGCCGCGCCGGTAATGTCAGATGACGCCCAGCCGGCCCATGTAAAAGCTCCATCCGCTGTTTGATCAGCAATAATTGCGGCCAAAATATCACTGACAATCGGCTCCCTCGCGGGCGTATCAGCCGCGAGTAGGGCGAATAACACAAAGACATCGTCATTTATTCCGTTTAATCCAAATTTGTTATTTTTGTAACATTCTTCACTTTTTATTTTAGCAATTAAATTTTGGATTAATGTGTCAGAGCCGGCCATTCCGGAAGCAAGAAACGCCAAAACATGTCGCGGATAACTGGCGCAGAGATTTAACAAATCGCTTTCATCGGTAAAATTATATCCTTTAGCAAAATTTAATAATGATGTACTGCTCGCCGTGATTTCATCAGCGTATTGATTGTTCGCGCCAAAAGACATTATTGCCCAGTCAGTTGTGCCGGCATCAATTATTTTTCCATCAGCGTTTTGCTGTGTTTTTAAAAAATTCAAAATTGATTGGGCTTTGGTTGCAATAACATCAGAAGAAATAGTCGGGATGGGAGTTGATGAGCCACCGCCGCCTCCTCCTCCACCGCCAGTATTGGTGTCTGTTTCAGGCGTGCTTGTGGCTGTGGAGGTAGGAGTTTCAGGAGCTGGGAGCACAGTTAAAGTAATCGGCCAGCTCCATTTGGAATAATCAGTTGTAATTTTCGCAAAATATGTGCCGGTGGTGGAAAAAGAGTATTCAATCGTGCCCGAGGCATTGGTGGCGAGGGTTGTTGTGGTAACAGTTGTGTCCCACCAGCCGGTAGGGTTTGGATTGGGCACACTAATATCCACGGTGTCATTTGGGTCAGGAGTCCATTCATCATCAAGATCGTCGTAATTATATCTCCAAGTTTGCAAAGTGGTGGTTGTGTTTATTGGAAAAGTGCTGGTGCTGGCTGTGATTTTCCAAGAATCGCCAAAATAAATGTAAACAGTGTCGTTGTTTTGCAAGCTGTATGAATCCATGCCAATGCTTGGGTATGAGCCATTAACAGAATAATTCCAATTGCCGCAGGCCGAGGTGCTTGTTGGTGAGGTAATGATAATGCAGTTGAGATAAAAACTTTGATAGGCATCGTAGTAATCAAGCTGTGATATGGAAAAATTGTCCGAAAACGCGTCAGCGTCCGCGAGAATTGTAAGAGGACTGGAAGAGGCGTTGACAGCGTGGTTTACGCCGGTTGTGTCATACAGAGTGCTCGTGGCCGTGGAGGTGACAGCTTTGGAAAAAAGAAAATCATTTTGGTAGCGGAGAAAAAAGTTGACAGAAAGCCCGGGGTCGTCGGTTGTTTCCAAAGTGCTTGTGGCAGTTGATGTTGGAGTTTCAGTTATTTCTGGAATAATTATTTCAGGCGTACTTGTTGTTTCTTCAGCTTGAGTTGTGGAAATTAAAAAAAAGGTGGCCGCTACAATCAATATTGGAAGAAAAAATTTAAAATATACCTTGTTCATAGCGCCAAGTGATAACATCATTAGGATTTAATTTAATATATGAAATTCCAAGTTTAGCCGCCTGGCCGTTGATGTAGTAAATCCAGAAGAGATTTGTGTTTGGATTGTTTGTCATGTCGTCAATTGCTTCCACAAACGCGCCAAAAGCGCTGAAATTTTTAAATTTAATGGGGATTTGTTCTTGCAGTTGTTGCATGGCCTCGTAGACAGTGTTTTGCGGCGCGACTTTGATTGGAAATTCTTTATTGAATGTTGGCGCGATGAATTTGAAAGTAACCGAAATTATATTTTCATCCGGCTTTTCAATCGGTGTTACTTTGGAAATTGCGTCAGCGACAAAAGAAGTCGCGGAAATTGGCTGATCATTTTTTGGTTTTGTTTTTTCAATATCATTGAGAGGCGAAGCCGAAGCAATCTCATTTTTGTCATTCTGATCCACTGACTGGCGGAGGAGAATCTCCTGCGTAGAAGAAGCCGCCAGTTTTATTTTTTCTGTTTTAATTGGCGTCTTTTGAATCATCTGTTTATCCAAATTATTCAGCCAAATCATGCTCCAAATCAAAAGCAGACCTGACAGCGCCCAAAGACCAAAGTGGTGTGTATGTTTTTTAACAAAGTGTTTCATAGCGTTTTGAGGTGCTCCTATATCTTTTTTGCAGTCGCGGCGATAGTCCGCAGCAAAAAAAAGATATAGGAGCACCTTTCGGTATATTTAAAAACTCTTTTCCGATAAAAAGAAAAGAGTTGTCCTTTTCTCCTGCTCGGGAGTTGGTGTATGTGGGTAACTTTTAAACAAAGTTCCGACTGGCCGCGGCTTTTTGGGCGCGCGGGTTCACGGTTGCGGCACAGTGGGGGATTTGCGCCCCGCTTCCATGCTTAAAAGTTAGGTGTGGATAAGTTTTAATTGTGATTTTAGAATAGCAGAAAAAGGCAGGCGTTGTCAAATTTGAAATAAAAATTTTGTCAAGTTAGAGTCAATCTGTTAGAATAAAGGTACGATATGATAATTCTTGGCATAAAAATCGATAATTTGGCAAAATCAGAAATTTTGGCCAAAATAAGCGAATTTTTGTGTTTTGGCGCGGGTCATTTGATTGTCACCCCCAATCCGGAAATGCTGGTTGACGCGGAATACGATTGGTTTTTTAAACAGGCCTTGAATAAGGCGAATTTGTCTGTGGCTGACGGGTTTGGCTTGGCATTGGCAGGGCAGTATCTTTATGGCAAAAAACTAACTCGTTGGGCTGGAACGGACTTAATGGAAAAAATTTGTGAAATTGCCGCTGGGCAGGGGAAAAGTGTGTATTTGATTGGTGGAAAAGAGGGGATTGCTGAAAAAGCAGTTGAAAAATTGCAAGAAAAATATTACGGGTTGAAAGTTGTTGGAGCGGAAAAGGGGATTGTGTTTCAATGTGATCCTGAAAAAAGCGACGGGTTTTTAAAAAATGAGTATTTGGTATGCCAAGGATTTGACACCGATGAGAATAATAAATTACTTGAGCATATTCGTGTCGCCGCTCCTGATATTCTTTTTGTGGCTTTTGGCCATGGCAAACAGGAAAAATGGCTGGCGGAATTTTTGTCGCGTTTGCCATCAGTGAAAATCGGCATGGGAGTTGGCGGTGCTTTTGATTATATTTCCGGCCAAGTCAGACGAGCGCCAAAACTCGCGCGCTATCTGGGATTGGAGTGGCTGTGGCGTTTGTTGAGTCAGCCGTGGCGAATTAAACGAATTTGGAAAGCAATCGTATCTTTTGGTTTATTAGTGAAAGATTATAAGATACAAATATCTTTGCCTTTCCGCCAAGGAGTAATTGGGTTTATAATGAATAAGGAAGGAAAATTTTTTATTGCCAAACGTTGTCCTTTGCCAACCGATTCTTATTTTTTTAACATTGACCATTGGCAGCCGCCGCAAGGCGGAATCAGCGTAGGTGAGACGGCCGAACAGGCGGTTTTGAAAGAAGTGTGGGAAGAAACAGGAATGACAGCCGAGATTCTGGCGCGTTGCGTGGCAATTCATCAATACGACTGGAGTGTCGCTTACATGAGAAAGAAAGGCAAGGGTTATCGTTTCATGGGTCAACAAAAAACGATTTTTCTGCTAAAATACAATGGTGATGGCAGTGACATAAAGGTGGATAACATTGAGCTGTGCGATTACCGTTGGGTGGATTTGGAGGAGTTGAAAAAAATGATTCATCCGATGCGCCGGTCGTCTTTGGAAATTTTATTAGCGGAGGTAAATAATTTCAGAGTAGTATAGGCGGAGGCAGATAATTTTTACAGCGAGGATATGTTTGAGCCAGGACGAGGCATTCTGCTATGGCTAAGGCCGTGAATGCCGAGTCCGGTGGCCCGAAGGGACAGGCGAGTTTATCCTTGCGAAAAAAATTCATCTGCCGAGCCCATCAAATATGCTATATGCCAAAAAATAAAAAAGTTCGCGTCCGTTTCGCACCATCTCCAACCGGTTTTTTGCATGTGGGCAGTTTGCGCACTGCTTTATATAATTTTTTGTTCGCGCGCCAAAAAGGCGGTGATTTTATTTTACGCATTGAGGACACTGATCGCACTCGTTTGGTTGATGGCGCGACGGAGTGTTTATTAAAAATTTTAACTACTGCCGGATTGGATTGGGACGAAGGCCCGATGTCAAATGGCAAAGAAAAAGGTAAATTCGGCCCGTATATTCAATCAGAAAGAACAAAAATATATAAAAAATACGCGGAGAAATTGATTGAAAAAGGCCAGGCCTATCATTGTTTTTGTTCAGCCGAGCGATTGGAAAAATTACGCGAGACACAGCAAGCGAATAAATTACCAACTATGTATGATGGCCTGTGCCGCAGCTTGGATAAATCCGTTATCGCTAAAAGTTTAAAAGAAAATCAGCCGCATGTGATACGATTGACAGTGCCAAAAGAGGGGAATACTAATTTTAATGATGTGGTTCGCGGTGCTGTGGCGTTTGAAAATAAATTGATTGATGATCAGGTACTTGTAAAATCAGACGGATTCCCGACTTATCATTTGGCCAATGTGGTGGATGACCATTTGATGGAGATAACTGATGTGATTCGCGGTGAAGAGTGGCTTTCATCCACTCCCAAGCATATTTTGTTGTATCAGGCATTTGGCTGGACACCCCCGCGATTCGCGCATATTCCATTGCTTTTAAATCCTGATAAATCCAAATTATCCAAGCGGCAGGGTGATGTGGCCGCAGAGGACTATTTGAAAAAAGGATATTTGCCCGAGGCGTTGATAAATTTTGTGGCTTTGCTTGGCTGGAATCCCGGCACGGAACAGGAAATTTTTTCTTTACCTGAATTGATTAAGTATTTTGATATTACCAAAGTGCAAAAAGCCGGCGCTGTGTTTAATGTGGAAAAATTGAATTGGATGAATGGGGAGTACATTAAAAAAATGGCTGTTGATGAATTGGTAAAAAAATGTTTGCCATATTTGAAAGACGCCAATTATGATTTGGATAAAATAGGAAAAGAAAAACTGGAAAAAATTGTGCGATTGGAACAAGAGCGAATGAAAAAATTGACTGATTTGCCTCTAGCAGTGGAGTTTTTCTTTAAAGAGCCGCAATATGACGCGAAGATTTTAGTTTGGAAAAAAAGTGATCAAGAAACAATCTGTAATCGTTTGAAAATTTTGATTAAATTTTACGACACTTTCATGGGGGACTGGTCAGAGCAGGGGATAGAACAGGCGACTTTGGAGTTGATTGAAAAAGAAAATTTAGCCAACGGGCCAACGCTCTGGCCAATGCGCGTGGCTTTATCAGGTCGTGAGGCCTCTCCTGGGCCGTTTGCCATTGCCGGAATTTTGGGAAAAGGAGAAACAATCAAACGGTTGAAAATCGCTCTGAATTTGTTATGCGGAAAATAATTTTACTATTTTTTATTTTTGCATTTTTTTTAGCGCCATTTACAATGGTGCTGGCTTCGGAAGTGGATGAAATCAATGAACAAATCGCCAAGAAGCAGGAGGCAATGAAAAAATTGGAAACGCAAATCGAAATTTATAAACAAAACATCCAGCAAAAACAAAGTGAGTCAATCACTTTGTCAAATCAATTGGCGATTTTGAGCAGTCGGATGGAGAAAACAGCTTTGGATATTCAGGTGACGGAAATACAAATTTCACAATTGAATTTGGAAGTTGAATCACTAGGAATTTTAATAAAAGAAAAAGAAGATAAAATCAGCAAAGAGCGACAATTATTGGCGCATTTGATCGGCTCCATACATTTAAGTGATCAAAATAATTATTTGGGCGTTTTTTTAAGTTATAAATCATTTTCTTCATATTTTGATCAGATAAAAAATTTGGAAAGTATCAGCGAGGAGTTGGGTCAAGCATTGAAACAAATCAAAGCCGATCGTGCGGAGTTGCAAAACAAGCAAGACATTGCTTTAAAGAAAAAAGAAGCGGTTGAAAAATTAAAAGTGACGCTGGTGGATCGACAGGCAAATTTGGAAGAGCAGGAAAAAGCCAAGGATTATTTGTTCACTCAAACCAAATCATCGGAAAATAAATTTAAACTTTTATTGGCGCAATTACGGCAAGAGTACAGCCAGTTTGATCAGGATCTGGCTAATTTACAAAAACAAGCTGAAAAAAAATTGGTTGAAAATGATAAAATGGAAAGTGGTCCGACTTCGCTGTCTTGGCCGATTAATCCGACCAAGGGTATTTCGGTGTATTTTAATGATCCAACTTACCCTTTTCGTTATTTGTTTGAACATACCGGCGTGGATATTCGCGCCTCGCAGGGCACGCCAATTGGCGCCGCGGCTTCCGGTTATGTTGCATGGGTGCGCACCAGTCGTTTATATGGCAATAATATCATGCTTATTCACAGCAATGGCATCGCCACGCTCTACGCGCATCTTTCCAGTTTTAATGTTAAAGAAGATAGTTTTGTGAAAAGAGGGGATATTATTGGCAATAGCGGCGGTATGCCCGGCACTCAAGGAGCCGGACTTTCCACCGGCCCGCATTTGCATTTTGAAGTCCGCGATAATGGTATTCCGGTTGATCCGATGAATTATTTAACACGGTAGCATCACCCGTCATTCAAATCAGGACATTTATTTTACGACACTAGGGGATACTATCTAAAAAATATTAAATAATTTAAAAACAGAGCGAGTAATAATTCACTCTGTTTTTTATTTTTTTAAAATATAAATAGGGGATAGAATAAGATGTTTCTTGAACGAAATTATTAAAAATCAAATTTTAATTATTTTTTTGATATAGTTGGTGGCCGTCGGCATCAATCAAAATACAATTTATGATATATGTCAAAATAAAGTAGAAAAGTGGTAATAAATAATACAAAAGGTGGTACTTGCATACCACCCAATGATTAAAAAAACGGAAAGAAAGGCCTTTGAATGTTTAATTTTTTAAAGATTGCGCCTAGTATCTTATTAATAAGATTATGTGACGCATAAGGTATATTGTGCGACACTACCAAGTTATTTTTTAACCCCGATTTTCAAGGTTCTGTCCACATTATACAATCCCCTGCCTTTTCAGTCAAGGCAGTTATCCACTCCAAAAAATTCGCCCCTTTCGGAGCGGATTTTCAATTATTCAACTTGATGATGTAATTCAAACAAAATTTTTTGCGGCAAAAGTTTTTCAATTAATTTTGCCCAACCACTTCGGTTATCTATTTGGCCATCAATCCCCCACTTCTTTAAATGAAAAACAATTTTTTCACCGTAATCTTTCGGCACGCAAACTTTACGATGACATGCCGGACAATAACCAAGAAAATATCGATGATCAACGATCTTTTGAATTTCCCCTTCCCTGTCCTCCCAATGTTCCCAAACCGAATTGCCAATTTTCATTGGCCGACCGCCGTTTGGATTGCGATCAAGAATTAATGTATCCATAGCACTTAAACCGCGATTCCGACAAGCAAAGAATCGTGCTATAATATAATTAACCAAGGATTAAACCCCTTGGCCAGCAGGCACGGAATGACTAGTTCCGCGTCCTGCGTTTTAAATAAAAAATGGACTTGTTATTTTAACTTGCCCATTTTTTGTTGTCAAGTTTATCCGCAGCCTCATGATTGACAAAAATTTTGATTTAAATTAAAATAAAATAATCCTCATGATATATAATTTGAGGATGGCCAATCCTTAATTTAGCTAAATATATTTTCTAAACAACGAAAGAAAATAAATCAACGCTTTTAAGGTCAGCTTTTCGGGGAGTCGTTGGATTCCCGGAAGAGAATATCAACTGGGGAGAAGGAATTGCAAAATTCCAGCTCCCCGAGGGTTGGCCTTAGGAGCGTTTTTTAAATTAAAAAAACAGCCGATCAATGGCAGATAAACACTCAAAGTGCGGTTGATGAAACTGGTAAACATAATGATTTTCCAAATCATCGTCCACCCGGACTTAGGGGTTCAAATCCCCTACCGCACAAAGTGTTTATCTGCCACTAAATGGCTGTTTTTGTTTTGAAACATCACCTTAACATATGTGCATAAATATGTCAAGTGGTAATATCATTATACCACGAATCTTTTAAATCATGTGGATAAAAGCATCTTTTGAGCCAATTTTGACTTCTTGACTATGGTATAATATTCTCATCGCTCTCGGGCGATAAATCCCTCTTCCGTCCTCCTCCTTCGGAGAGGGATTTTTAATTTTTATTGATGCCGGCGCGCAACGCCATGGCCGTTAGAGATGCCCATATTACCTCTTGTGCTTGTTTGGCATCAATAAAACCCATTATCCAACCGATCAAGGCCCAAACAAATCCGACCGCGGCTAAAATGTATGTTTTTTTGCCGCTCAAAAATTCAAATAAATTTGACATATTATTTGACATTAAAATAATTATTTAATGCGATATTTTTTAAATGTTCTTGTTTTGTATAGTGATGCCAAATCATGGCGTAAGTCGGTTCGGCCACCATGTTGAAATCCCACTTGCCATAGATCCAAGCGTTCATTTCCTGCCGACTTGGCCGACGGCCCAATTTGCTTACCACCCACCAAAAACTTCGTGCTTTCCATGCCAACTCGCGCGCATTGCTGAATGGCTGGCCATACCGCAGATCCACCGGCAATAATTTGTAATCCTCATCTCTAAAAAGTGGCTCCGGATTTATAGCCCCAAAATATCCATTATTGGAATCTTTAACAAAACTATCGCCTTGTTTGTAAAGAATTTTAATACCAAAATGCAGATGCGCGCCGGTTGTCCATTTGCCGGTATTATCTGACCATGCCGCCACTTCACCCTCTTCAATCCAATTACCGACTTTTGTATTTTCTTTTTGTAGATGATAATATATCGCTTCCAGTTTTATTTTTTGTCCCTCAACTTCAAATTCCAGCGATTCAATTTTCACTTCACGCCCAGCTTCCACATCCACACCGCTAATCGTCACATGCCCGGCAAATGTGGCAAAAACTGGTGTGCCAGACGGCACTAAAAAATCAATCCCATTATGTCCCTGCATACCAAGTTTCTTATAGAAATCAACATAATTGGCGCCGAATGGTTGGGATATCCAATCCATGCCAGTACGAAATTTTTTATCAATTGGTAATCCAATTTTTTTGATTTTAGCAATGTCCTCCGGATTTAATCTTTTAAACATATTAATCTTTCAATTTTATTTCAATCTGCGCGCGCAATTGCATGACAGTCGTGATAATTTCTGATGATAAAGTTTCAATATTTTCATCAATAATTTTCAATAATTCAATTTTAAGTTGAGATTTGGTCATATTAGCGATAATAATATACCGTTATTGTCGGCCCAGTATAATCAGAATCGGCCGAGCCATTTGGAGAAGCATACAATTTAGTTGTTATTGAATCTCCAGACCAACTGGCACTTAATTGAATCGAATTAACATATCCGCCTCCTCCGCTCGAACCTTGAACAATCATAGATGCCTGGTTGGAAGTTGCCCCGACTTTTGAGATAACAATTGAAGCGGCTCTTTCGTGTGTGCCATTGCTAGAATCTCCAGTTTTAGCGCCAAAAACCTTTACGATAGCAATCCGCGCTTTTGATGGTGCGGTATGAACATTGGTTCCTCCCCCACTGCTTGTATTGCCCAAATATTCAAAACTGCCTTTTACCAAAATAATCTCTGTAGTTGAAATTGCAATACCCACCAAAATCTCATATGTCCCCACAGAAGTGCCAATCGTTCCATCATCTTGCACATAATATTTTGAGCCGCGCGAGAGTCCGCTAAATCCTTTTACAATTACACCTTCACCCATATACACTTGAGCGAATGCGCCAGCTCCCACATTTTGGCCTGATTTAACAAAACCGACGAATTCCAGCTTTGTTTGATCATTACCATCACAAAGCCCAATCCAACCCGATCCTGAATTGATATAAAACGGCTTGGGTACGGTTGTTGTATCTATTGCCTCGGCACAGATCAATTCCAGCAGACCATCTCTCGCGTTTTGAAAATTTGAATTAAGAGTCGTCCCCGGCAATAAATCGCCGGCCGTAAAAGTTGTTAATGGTTCTCCCATATTAAGAAATAGTTAAAGTCCAATCGATTGTTAATGTCTCGGTATTGGATTTGGTGACATTGATGGCCACTCTTGAAACCAAAACGCCGGAATTGGCCGCACCGGTGCCGTTAGAAAAAAGCCCGGCCTCACGATAAGTGCCATTGCATTCTGCCGCGCCGAAAAATCCAGTCACATAAGCAATATTGTTGGCATTTGTTTCCGATGCCGTTTGATTACGGTATGACTCTGTCTGCAATTGAGTATCAGAATTAGCCGGCACATTGGTACCTGTACCAAGTGCCACATAATTAATACGAGGTGCATTATCCGGTGATGCATCGGTCAAATTATTGGCAATCAATGTGCGGCCGACAGTCGGAATTAAATTTTTATAGGTCTGCACGCATTTAACCAATCCGGTTTTTGCGTCCCGAATTGTAAATTTCCAAATACCCTTTAAACAGATTTTTTCTTGTTTTGATTTCATAATTTTTTTGATTATGTACTATACACTATGTTTTTATTCCAATCTTGAACCATCGGCCAAAAATACTCGTTTATGTTTGTCCTGATAATAAATTGTGATATTAATATTATCAATGCTGGCTACAAGTGGTGCTCCGGATGAAAGCAATGATGCGGAAATTACGACTCCGAAATTAGCTGAATTTATATCATTGTAATCCCACGCCTCGCCCCATAAATCAGCTGATCCTCCATAAGTTTGAACTGTATCAACTAATGGCCACGCGCCGGCAATCGCTTTATTCGTAGAACCAATTGATCCATTGCTTTTAACAATTTTCACGGCATTGTCAGCCACTCCAACCAATTGATGAGTTGCCTTGCGCTCTATTTTTACTTCAATCCCTAAAATAATGGCTCCTATCGGGATACTGAATCCGAAATTGGTGGCTTTTAAATATTGTGTCGTGGCTGATCCTGCTCCGGGTATTGCCGCAGTCGCATAAACATTGTCGCTGACTTTCGCATTATCCGGATTAGTCCAAGCCAATGCGCCGATGCTCGCGTCATTTGCGGCCGTGCCGGGATTGATTTGTCCGGTATCATAATTTTGAAATGGAATCCAAGGCCCGGCAACGAAATCCACATCATAATTTAAACTTTGTACTGTTAATGTTTCTGCGAATGACATGGCCTCACTTTGTGGATTGTGCACCTTGCTTAAAGTTGGTGTGCCATCATCAATCGTAATTATTTCGGGGAAAGATTCTATCAAATCCAAAATTTCTTTTTTTCTCAAATTAACTTCTTTTGTTTTATCCAAAATTAAATTCTGCAACATTTCTATCATGCCGAATGTCCTGGTGGTCACCAGTGAAACATGATAATAAAATTGGTCGGCCGTGCGCATTCTGATATTCACTTTGTTGATAATATAATATTCATCCAAATCTCGGGCCGCGCTGACCACATGCAATCTTTGGCCTGATTTTAAGCCATCCACTTCTGTCTCAAAATCCGCTTCACTGATAGTCTGTGAATAAGCATATAATTCGGCGGCGGCGCGTTGGCGCGCGCCTTCTTTGGAATTGATTGTCTGGTCAATAATCAAATATTCATATTCGCCATTGCCTCCCTCGGCACTGATCATGGCCTCTACTGAAACATTATCTTTCTGTTTGATAATGACTGGCAAATAAGGTCGGCCGATTATTTTTAATAATTTGGCGTTTGATGGCGTATCGGTCTTTTTAAATTTCAAAACTTTTTCGTCTCTATTCCAAAGCGCGTCATGCAAATCAGGATCAGAACTAAAATCAATGCCGACATTCAGATTCGTACTTGATAAAGTCGCTTGGAAATCCTCATAACGATAGGGCAGATTAAACATGTAATCCACTCCATTCGTCTGAATTTCCGCTGTCAAAGTATCGGCTAGATACTCCCCTCCTCTGACAATAATCACATTTTTAACCTGCGAATTGTCGCGATTAATTTGCAGTGTTGGAAAAATATAACTGCCGTCATTGTCATTCAAACTGAACGGCGCGGCGTTTTCCTCTTTGTTGAAAAAATGGATATCTTTGTCATAATCAACATACCAATCATAATTAAATCGTTCAGCCAATTCTTTCAAACATTTGGACAGTGGCACATAATTAAAAGCGATATAATTAATTGTATTCGGACAATCTACATTGACACCGGTGAATCCGGTTGGCGCCCAATTGGCTATTAAATCGGCAATGATGGCATTGATTGTCATATTTTCATAAACTTCGGTCACTAATTTGCCATCTAAAAGCCGGGTATAATCCACGCATTCAATTTTGTAGCCGATGATATTATAGGCCTCCGGCGCTTCCTCAATTGATAGAATTAAACCGCCAAAAATCTTGGTAGCGTCGCGATATATTATCACCTCATGCCCTAAATTCGGCCGATAAGTCGTATCGCCGTATGTTTCAATTATGAAAGAACATCTATCAATCCGACTTGTTAAAACATTCTGAATTTTTAAACTTTGCCAATCAATGCGCTTGGTTCGGTCTATACTATCGATTAAAACTTGCACCGCCATATTAGACTCTTAAATTCTGTTTCAAAATCTTGATAAGTTTATCGCCAAATTTCTCGGCCGCGTCTTCATCCAAATACATGCCGCCATTGATATTGAGTGTAATGCCGCCAATGCCGACGCCGGCAGGGATGACTGTTTCGCCGCCATGCAAAATTGCCGGCACGGCCGCGCCAAAAGGCGCATTAATAAATCCTCCATTTTGAAATTTGGGCAATGCTTTTAATAAAGGCGCGACAGTTGGTGCAACAAAGCTACTCAATCCTGATAAAATTCCTCCGGCGCTCTCTTTGGCAAATTCCCTGATTTTATTTAATGCTTCGCCAATTTTATCAATTAATTGTTTGAACCAATCAATAGCTTGTTGAACTTTGAAAATAACAGTACCGAGAACATCTGCCACAGCTAAAAATCCTTTTGTAAATTCACCGGCTATTATTATAGAAGCTCCCAACACTTTGATAAAAGCCGGCAAAATTTCTTGCACTAATTTTGGCGATAATTCTTTGGATAAATTTTTTAATTGTTCGGAAATTCCCATTATCACCGATTGAGTCTGATCTGAACTGATCCAATTTGTTAATTCGGTAATAAAAGGTGTGATGCCTTCCGCCACTGCCGCGCCAACATCCTCTTTCAAATTTGTCCAAACAATACTCAGTTGCTCTAATTTTCCAGCGGTAGTATTGGCCATAGTTTCGGCCGCTCCTCTAACCTTATCGTGAGTTAATGCCAAAGCATCTTCTACACTCGTGCCTTCTTGCACGGCAATGCCAAATTCTTTTAAAATCCTTGTACCGCCGGCATGCACTTTCATTAAAGCGCTAGTTGCTTCTTCTAATGATCGGCCAGAAAAAGCGGCTAAATCCATGGCCAATTTTACATCTTCCTGCGCCTGTTTAGCATCCTTGGTTACTTGAAATAATTTGGCAAAAGCCAAAGAGGCGGCCTCATCATCAAACGCCAATTTAATCGCCGACTTTCCGACTTCGCTCATTTTTTCTTTTAACCCGGCCATCAAATCAGTCGTGACTCCTAATTGATTTTTTAAATTAACTAAATCATCGCCTGATAATTTATCCAAACTATTTGACAAAGCTTTATTGGCGATAGCCATTTCTTTTTCTGCTTCAACAAAAGCATCAAAAGATGCTTTGGCAAAAGAAGTCGCCGCGGCAAACGCGCCGGCAAGACTTACTCCCAAGGTGGTAGCCAACCCAGCGGCCAAACCTTTTAATCTCCCCAATCCATCGCCTACATTATTAAAAGCGCCTCCGGTTTTATTCTCGGCTGAAATTACTACTTTTATTTCTTCATTAGCCGCCATATTTATGATTAAATATTTCAATTAATGCCTCAATAAAATCGCTGGTATTATCTTGATATAATTGTTTCTCTGTCCATTTCATCTCAAAGCAAATTGTGGCTATTTTATTTAAGTTTTTTTTTGAGCCGCCACAAAATTTTGAATTTCGGTAATCAAAAATTCAATGTCTTTCATGCCAAAAAGTTTTAAACTGTTTTCATCGATTGGGATTGGTTGATTTTCTTCATCAACAAAATTCCATTCTTTTATTAATTTCGGCAAAATTTTAAGAGTATATTTTATCTCATCGCCTATCTCTAAATTAATCGCATCACCAAAAAGCAGGCCGGAATAAATAATAATTTTGCTATCCTGATAGCTCGGCAAAGATATTTCTTTTATTTGTCGAAAATCTTTTAAAATAGGCATATTTTAGCTTAAATATTGACTTTTTAATAAAAATGTGCTATAATGTTGAATAGTTTTAATTTATGCTAAATTTGCACAATATTATGCCTTTTCTTTCAAAATTTGGATGGATATTGCTTGTAACAATTTTGCTCATTTTGTTTGCCATAAAAAGTTTTGTTTTCTTTTGGATATTGCTTTTTATTGGGGTAATATATTATATTAATTCAAGATATTTTATATCTAAAAAAGTTAAAATTTTATTTAAACAAAAAACTAATTCATACTCAAACTCCATTTCAGTACTTGATGCTAATCGTCAATCGATGCGCGAATATATTCAATCCGGTGTGTGTAAGTCAGTCGCAATTCTAGCCTCAATAGACAATAAAACTTGCAAGGCATGTCTTGATCATGACGCCAGAGAGATACCGATCGAAACACCAGAACAAATCCGTGCGGCTATGAATTGTGATTGGACAAAAGATTGTACAAACGAACATTGCCGATGTACTATAATTCCAATTACTAAATAATTTTTAAAGTTCTTCCAAGGAGTCCACGAATTCGTGGACTCCTTTTAATTTCTTTAATAACTGGCCACTTCATTCACGACATAGCAATTATTTATCACATTGCCATTCGTTATATCCCACAAAGCTGTGAAAGTGATTTTTTGTCTCGCAATCTCATCATTCTCTCTTGTCGGCTCCCAAGCTTCAAAATCAACGCGCGAGAGGTCTAATCTGAATGCCGGATTAGTCGTGCCAATAGTCACATCTGCATTTACTACATCGATGCGCGCGGCCTTATACGAACCATCCAGCATATAATTAGCATAAGTTCTATCCTCATAAGATAGATCCAACTCGCCGGTAATGCTAAAAGCTCGATTTAAAATATCCTCGGGCTGGACAGTGCCAAGCACCTGATCCATCATCAGATTTTTGGTGAATGTCAGTTTTAATGATTTCAAAGATATGGCGCTGGCCGCGTCCAGATTGCCGGTAAGAGCCGCGATTTTGAAGGCCAAATGTCGACCCAAAAATTTATTCTGCGCCACATAAGTCGCGCTGGCCGAACTTCCTTGTGATGATTTGGATTTGAAATCCACTACGAATTTGACAACATCTTCCGGCAAGAAATTCAATTCCATTTTTTCAATCATGGCCAATTCAAAAATCAAATCCCCGGCTGGTTCATCAATTTGCAGGGATAAACTATCATGCTGATTATCATTTTGAAGCGTGTAAGTATGTTTGTAAGCTCCATTGAAAGAAGCTGGTGTATCCGTACCCAAAACAGCCAACATCAATAAACCAAATGATTTATCCATGACATCTCCTTCCAAAGTCCCTTCGGCCCATTTCTGCGCCACCAATGATTGATTGCCAAAAGCTCCAATATTGCCATAGGAAAGCGCCGACCGCACTTTGGTGACTTTATCATCAAAAGATAAAACCGTTTTCGGTACCCAATATTGCGCGGCCACACCCACGCCTCGTGAACTTTCTTTGGCTATACCCAGATTACACAATCGTCCAATAAATTTTGACATATAAATTTATTTAAAAATTTAAATTAAGTTATGGTTGTTACATCTACATCAAGATGCACTTTAATCGTTATCTCTGCCACCCGATAGACATTTTCTCGCTCAACATAGCCCCAGCGCGCCGGCACGGCCTCAACATAAAGCATTGTATATCCGGCAGAAAGTAATAAACCGCTTAAAGTGTAATTTTTATCAAAGTCATCCAAGATGCTATCCACCAAAGCCCGACAAACTCGTTCAGCTTCGCTATCCCCTCTTTTTGTCCGGTCTACAAACACCATGCAGTTAAACGCATAAACTCTCTCATTGTGTATGGTTGTGGAATAATCCGACTCATTGCTTGATGGCGTTAAAGTCACCGCCGGGTCGCCTTCAAATTTACCAACCTCATAATCATAACTTTCCTGAATTAATGTGTTGGCTTCTAAAATGCTAATTAATTTATCTGATAAATTTTCCCACATAATTATTTGATTGCCTGTCTAATCGCTTCGGTAAAATATTTATCAATACTTCGTTTTGCGTTGTCGGCGCCTTCTTTCATAAATGGCCTACCTGACATTTTTGATGTGCCTTCATGCACGAAAATTGCGTAATTGGTCTTTGGCTGGACAATAGCTATAAGCGGAAAAAGTGTAGTAAATATGCTCGCGCGCAGTCTCCCTGTATCCACTGGTGTAACTTTTTTGGCTTCCGCTTCAATTTCAAAGGCCGATTTTTTTATTGCGAGCGTTAAATAATTTTTAATTTTATCCGGCACATTTCTGATTTTTTTTTCCAAATCTTGTATTGCCGATTTGATATTAATTGAAATTCGCATATCAACTTGTCTTTTCAATTAAAATCTCTTTGTAATCAATACTCCCGAACGATCGCGTGGTCACGCCGCCTTTTTTCACTTTGTAAAAATTTCCATCATCATCTTTCAATTTGTCGCCATCCTGAATAGTCACGCTGGTATCCACCCAAATCCGATAGGTTTTGCCATAAACGCCGCCGATTAGGCCTGTCCGTTCCGCGTCTAATGGCTGTAAATGCCCTTGACAAGCCGTAACCGTGGTCATGGCTATCTTATCCCCTGATACGGCCGTTAAACGCGAAATAATGACCGTTTGATTAAGCCAATGCGTCAGTTTCATAGGATCGGTACCCTATATTGATTTAAAATATTATAAATGCCAATGGGCTCGGCCGCTTCATCAATGGCCTTGTAAGTAAAAGAAACATCTCCAACCTGTTCATGCGTTGTCTCCCCTCCTTTCAAATATTTGCGCAAAACATTAGCCATGAGCATAGTGGCCACCAAAACAATATCCGCCGGCGCGGTTGTTTTGCCAAAACTAGCCGTCACTTTCAAAGCTTTTTCACGATTCGGCCACGATCCGATTCGTCCATTCTGCATTAAAATCAATTTATTTTTTCCTGTCTCATTCCAAGGATAAATCCGATAATCTTCATCAATCGTCAATGTTTCTTCCACATCGCCATCCGCGTCCAATATCTGTACGCTAGTTGGATTGCCTTCAAAATCATCAATATAAATTTCGTCGCTTCCATAAGTATCATAATATTTAGTTGCGACGGCAATATCTTTAAATTTCCTGCCGATGTAATTTTCAATCCAATTATCCACCGCGTTTAACCAAGCGGAAATATAAGTATCAAGAGATGCCGGCAAGTCCTCTCCCAAATATTTCTCAACATTATTTTTATTTGTATAGTTGGACATCTTTTTGTTTTTTTAATTTCTTAATTTTGACATCAGAAATTCTAACCATTTTATCCCGAACATTAGGAAATAATCTGTCTCGGCATTCTTTCAATTGTTCTCTCCAATCTTTTTGTTCGCACATATTAGCTGTTTGTTTCTGCCCCCCTTTTATTGGGGAGCAGTTTAAAAAGCCAATTCAAGACTAAGGTATATTGTTCAATGCTCTGATGGCATCTCCCAATACAACATTGCCGGCAATACGCTCCACCACGCGAATGGCGGTTTGATCTTTCGTAAAAGCCGTCTCTGTATCTTGGGAAATCTTGACCGTCATCTGTTTGCGATCGCCTAACCAATAACCAAGCTTGTAATCACCAAATGTGATAACAGCCTCGCCAATATAATCTTGTTCAATCGCCGGATATCCGCCCAGCGTTGCCGGCTGACCGGTTGTTAAAGCCGGTTGCCACATATATTGGCCATTGGAGTCCTTGAGTTTGCGTAACTCGCGGACATTGGCGCGCGCCACCAAGAATTTGGCATTACCACGATATGCCTGCGGAAGATCATAGATTATATCTATAATGTCATCGTAATCCAAGTTGCCAGAACACGCCCGGGCCGTAATGGTGCCAGCGGTGATAGCCGTGGTCAAACCAGTTGGCTGGGTCGTGCCGTTGCCTTGGCAGATAACTTTGTCTTCCTCATCTTTGATAGCGTCAGCAAACAAATCGATGATCAATTTCACGACATCAATATCTGTGCTATCCTCGACTAATTCGTCGGAAGCATAGAGAATGGCCGCTACTTTTCTGGCAGTCAAAGTGGCCTCATAGAATTCAGCAGAAGTGGTGGTTTTGGTCTCATTTTCAGCAGTCCAATATACTTTTGGACGGCTCTGCAATGTCGGAATTTTCATGACATCCTTTTTCATGGGGATGACACGAACCAATCCGCGCATTGTGAAAGGACCAGTCAATGTTTTGATAAGTTCAGCTCGGAACTCATCAGGGAACAAATAACCGCCATCAGCCGCCGTACCCTCGGAAAGCGCTTTGCACACAGTGTGATCTTTCGTAACCAAAGCGTGATAAAAAGCGACAATCTTTTCCTCGGCAGTCAAGGCATCTTTATTGGATATATCTTTGCCATTAAGAATTTCCAGCATTTTTGAATTTACCTTTTCTTTGCCATTTTCCAAATTCAAATTTGCCATGATTTCTTTAGCTATGGTCTGCCCAATTTCCTTGGCTTTCTTCTCTACATCCTCGCCACCATCAGCTGGCGGTGTATTGTCAGCCGGAGGAGTTATGGGAGGATTTGCCGGAGGCGCTCCACCATCATTCTCTTCTTCAATGTAGGTTTTGACTCCATTGATCATGATGTATTTTTTCATACTATTATTTTTCTATTTTCTTAATTTTGCGCACAATAAATCCAATTTGATTATTGAGCGCCTCAAGAGTCTCTTTTAAAATCAGCTCTTGGCTACGACCTTTATTTGTTTTTTCAATTTCATTCTGTATCTTCAATATTTGCGGTTCAACATTATTTTTATTATCTTCGCTCGCGCTATCAGCATCCAATATCCCTTGCAAAGCGGCCATAGCCGCTTCAATTGTCGTGCGATTTTTCTTTGAAAGCACTCGCCCGGCCTTCTGCTCCGTTTCCATTTCTTCAATATCCACATAAACTGTTTTGCCAACATCCGGATGGTCTTTTACCCATTGCTTGGCTTCTTCCAATGTCCAATCATCATCTTTTGGAAAGCGCAATGATTGCAGAGTGGTAGTGTCTTCGCCCTTTAATTTGCCAATTATGCCATTGATGCGCGGTTTATCTTTTTTGATTTTTATGGTGCGAAAACTATCATCCTCAAATAAATCGGGATCTTTAATGCGATAGCGGATTTCATTATCGATTTCATCCCAAACTTTTGTCTCGGCCTCCACTTCATTCTCCACCCATTTATTGATTTTGTTTTTATCTTCCTCAGTCATCTCCTTGATTGATTTTTCAATGACTATCGCCGCTGGATTTGCCGGAATCGGTACGGCGGAAATTTCTAAAAGTTCTAATTTTACTTTTTGATTTTCGCCTTGACCTTCATAATGAGGAATAAAACCAACACTAAACGCGGTCATTATACCCTCTTCATATAATTTTTTGATCTCGCGCGCGTGTTGGGTAAATTCGTGAAATACTGGCTCAAAAACTAATTTTTCCCCATCGCGTTTGATACTTTTAGCCAAACCGACAGGTGGCGAATAATAATCATGCGCCCATTGCAAAACTGGATTCTTTTTAAAATTTTTCAAATCCCACGCGTCAATCGATAAACTTTCACCATGGCGGTCAATGGTTTCATCCGTGGCCACGGCCAACATTTTGCCATTGATATTTTCAATAAAAGCTTTGGCTAAAAATTTTTTCATATTGTTAATGCTTCAATATTTAAATTATTTAATCGATTAAATTTAAATTTTTTGCCGTTTATTTTTTCTTTGGCCACTAAAAAACTGTCTATTTTGTTATTTGAATATCTAAAATTTTTAGGATTGAAAGGCAACATTATGCCATTTTTAGCTATATGATCTTTCATTTTTAATGGTATATCTTTGTCCTTTTCAAATTTTATTCCGCCTTTGATTGAAAACATATTTTGGTAAATTAGGGGCATTTTGCCTTGCCCCATAGGCGTTAGGAAAGGTTGGCTGGTCGGATAATATCCGGCAGAATGCTTGTAGGAATGTTGAGGCCGTATTTAAGAATCAACGCCTGATTGACCGTTCCCTCTATTTGCAATATTTCCTCCAACATCGCAACTTGGTCTTTTGACAATCCGTGTCTGATTGCACCGAAGGCATAGACGCACCACCGTTGTGTCTTCTCCGTCATTTTTATCCTCCCACAAATGTATGGTTTCCTGCTTGCACCACTCGCACCAGCTGACTTCCCTATAGATGGCTGTTTCCATCACTCCCTCCTTTGTTTTTTTAAACTATTTTTTACGAAGTAATATAATTTGCCATGCCTGTGACACAATCAATATAATGAATGCTCCCGCGATTGATCTGAACCACCATATAAAATCCGATACTTGTGATTTCAATACTGCAACATCAATTGCTATTCCAGTATAATTTTTTGTCAGCGCAGTAAAATCATCATTCAGAACAGTAATATGTTTTGCATTTTCAGTTGTTAATCTCATCAATTCAGAATAATCCATATTTTTAAACAGGCGGTAAAACATATCCCCACAATTCCACCGTAGCCGTGTGAGTCGTCGCCGTACTTCCAATTGTTATATCCAATTTAATCGCATCTGCGGCCGCAAATGCACTACAAGTAATTGATGGTATAAACATCTGATAATTATTCATTGCATTCATTGCATTGTGGATAAGAGTTGCAGGAATAAATTGATCATAATTTGGCGCTCTGCCTATTCTCAAAGTAGGCATTACAGTAGCTGTATCCGCCGCGGTAATTATTAAAACCGCTTTTGTAATAATCGTATTTGCTAATGCCGAAGCAATAAGCGTTATTTGTCCTGCGGTCTTCAAATCAATCCCTGCAACCGAAGCAAGTTTTGTTAAAACTAATGCGCTTCCACTTTGAAGATATGCTCGTGTAACCGTACTATCTCCTCTCGAAGGCGGATCTGCTTCAATTTCACTATTGATTATTCCGACTGTTGCTAATGGCATAAAATTAAAATTAAATTATAAAATTATTCAACAATTACATACGTCATTACTCCTGACCAATTTATAGTCGTAGCCGCTACTCCTGTTACTCTTAAGCGTAAATCATTACCTGTAACATCAAATGTCGCATTCCACGTTGCATCGCTTTCAACTGTATGAACTGATGTAATTGCACCTTGAATCACCGCGCCCGCTCCCGCGCGATAAACTGTCACATCCAATTCATAGCTGGCTCTGTTTGCATCCGATGTGGTTCGTCCCACTACAATACCTTTAACATGAAAAACTTTACTTGTCGCGGCAAGCGTAAATGTAGCCACCGTAGTTATCGTAGCATCGGTCGTCTGAACCACTCCTCTCACCTGAGAGTATCCACCATCCTTATCAATAAATGCTTTTTCAGTAGTCCAAGCGTCATTATAAAAGGAGACAATTTTTCCTGAAGTTAAAGTAGTGATAGAACCCACTTTTATGCTTGTTCCCCCATCTGCTACTCTGCCTGCGATAGAGAAAGAATTGCCGGTATTAACACTAGTAACTCTGTCAGTGTCAAATCCCAAACCACTTAGGAGAGCAGTTCTTACTCCGTTACTTGCAAATCCAAGTTGACCATCTGAAATCCAATACAATCCCGTATTAGGATCTCCCAAAAATGAAAATGAAGGTAAAGATACCGTTCCTGCACCAACCCCTATATTCCCATTAAATCCAGCTGCCCAAGCTCGGGTTATTGTCATATTCGCACCAGCTGTTGGTGCACCTGTAATATAGAAAGAATAGGCATCTGTCATTGTTAATGCGCCGCCTGCGTTCCCAACATAAGTCGGAGCTTGAATCACGACCTCTCTTTGAGTTGCAAGAGGTCCCGCTCCTGCTGCCCAAGTTTTTGTTGCAGAGAAGTTGAAATTTACTCCAATACATTCTGTTGCAGCGGTAAGCCCAGTATGTGTTCCGCCAGTGATTGTCATTGCTACGGGAAGTCCAGTTGTCCCGCTAGCTTGACTGATGTTATGAAATAACGCACCACCAATGCTCAGCTGATTGTCGGCGTGTGAAATAAGAACATCTCCTGCGCCAAAATTGATAACGCCGCCAACTGCTAAGAATAAATCAGAAAATGCTTGTCCTGAAATGCCCAATGCCGCTCCGTCATTCGCAGAAGGCGCAATATTACCACCTGCAACAGTAAATAAAATATCACCTAAACCAGTTGAAATTATAGCATCCGTGCCATTATGTGTAAGACTCAACCATTGAGTTGTGTTCTGATTTCTTGAATGCAGGAAAATAGTTGCGTCGGTAGAATTACCATGCGCGAAATCAAAAACACTATTCGCATTATCAGCAATAACCAAATTTCTGCTTCCACTAACGCCTAAAAATAATGCATCGGTTGTTTGCGTAGTATTCCAAGCCAAAACAGCATCCGGTGCGATAGGTGTATTTCCCAAAGATAAGGGAATATTATCATTGACATGAAGTGTGCCGGCAAAGACTGCAATTCCAGCGTCAGCATAAATCAATCCGTCCACTTCCAACTTTCCGCCAACTAACAAATCACTCTGCGCAACCAATCCCTGACTAGATGCAACATTGCCTACGCGCAACGGCCCGGGTGTCGCCGGCCCCTGCATATAACCGGTAATGGTCAAAATATCTGTAGATGCATCGCCAAAATTAAGATTTCCGGTAATAGTTAAACTGCCATTAATAGTCAGATCATGATTAATGGTGTAAGGACTTCCGCCTACTTGAAAAATAGGACTATTAAGCATAAAATTTCAACTAAGGATTTTGAATAAAAGTGACATACAAAGTCGCGGCTGTTCCGCCAGCGACATATTGATAATATAAAGTCAGAAAATCAGCTCCGATATTCAAACTTTCCCCGGCCGGAACCAATCGGCTATCGCCATCGATAATATGATCAAAATCTAACAAAACATCTGACGGCCCATAATTAAAAATTGAAATTCCGCGAATCATTGAACCCAAAGTATGTGTTTGTGCTACTGCACTCGCCACCAATTTTTTATTTAGAATTTTGCCCGGCATAAATTTTAGATTAAATATTTAAGATTTTACTTTTGGAATTATTGTACATCGGCAGTTGGGATGAAGCGGCGGCGCTCCCACATCTTCATAATCCACCGCGAATCCGGCTATTGTATCGCCTTTATCAGCAAAATTTTCATCCAAATCAACCGTCTTACCATCCATATCCGCGCAATATTCACAGGTTCTCTCATCAAAAGCCGTCAACCAAATCTTTGCTTCAACCACTCCGCTCTCTTTGTAGGCCTGTTCTGTGCCATAATTACTCGCGCGGATAACCTCTGATCGTGCTATTCTTTCCGAGCGATATTTCTTCATTTCATCAAAAATTGTTTCAACTCTTTTTCTTAATTGTGGTATGGATTCACCATTTGCAACCCCATCTGATAATGTCTTACCGAGCTTATCATTAGTCTCCTCGGTGATTTCCTCGCTAAATTGAAATGATCTCTCCTCTAAAAAATTTTGTACAATGGGATTGCTTAAATCCAAGTCATCATCCAAACCCAGCAAGATAAAACCATCTTTGCCGCCTTCTTTTATGATTGATCCCATTAATGGCTTAAAAGTCTTTTGTGTCTTTTTAGTTTCTTTCTTTTTATCCAAAAGCCATTTTTTAATATCATCGGAAGCCGCTTTTTCCGGCATGATATTTAAAACTTTCGCGCTCTGGTCATTAAAAATCTCATCCATTTTTTCAATCCACTTTTTCTCAAAACTATCAGTCTTAAATATTTTGGCCTCCCAAAATTTTTGATTTATATCCTTATCGGTTTCCGCGGACTTTTTTTTTCCTTGTTTTTTTAATGTCCTACCCAATAATTGTTTAACAATCGGCGTTAATTTCTCGGTCAATGTTTTCTCTATCCGTTCTTTGTTTGATTGTTTTTCGTTTGTCTTTCTGTTTCTTGCCGATAATTGTTTTTGAATCAATCCATCAATTTGTTTCTGCTCCTTAATTTGACCGATTGGATTGACTGTAAAAGGAATAAAGATTTGATCTCCTTCCGGACCGATGCCTTCAAGATTTTCTTCTTTTCTGACTTCATTGATAGTGAGAAATCCGGAAGACAACCCTGTCTTATAGTAGTTCAATTTGTTATCCAAATTTTCCGGCACCGGATCAGTAAAACTTAAAAATAAATTTTCTGAATCGGGAAATTGTGGCAATAAAAATTCATTCAATTGCTCAATCAATCTTTGCATCTTCGGTTTTATAGTCCGTTTGGCAAAAACATAATCAGTGGCCTCGGCATTTGCCCGATTGACATCATCCGTAATGCCCAGCGCCGTGCGCGGCACGCGGAAAATACCCAAAATTTTATCTCGGCTAAACCGTTGCTGTTCAAGAAAATCCATATCCTTTTGGCTCATCTGCATTGGTTTCCAATCCAATCCTTGCTCCAAAATCATGGCTTTATGCGCATTATCAATACCTTTGTAAAGCCGTTTAATATGGAATTCCAGATATTTCTTTGTTTCTTGTGTTAATTTTTGATCTGTTTTCAAGATAGATCCCGGCATGGCTGAATTGTAAAAAAAGTTGCGATTAAAATCTTCGCTGAAATTATCAATATCAACTGTCTTGACAATCGCCTGCAAAGTGCCTCTGCCCCTAAAAGGTCTCGTGTTATCCGGGACTTTTAAAAATAAAACATCCTCGCCTTCCAACTGAATTGTCTTACCTTGATTGACTCTATATTTATATCCATCAATATAAGTATCTTTACCCGGGATCACATCAATCAAGTCGGGTCTTAAAAGTAAAATATCAGTGATTTTTCCCCCTTGCTTGACTAAATACCAAGGCGCTTCGCCGGATAATTCAAGATATTGTTGAGTCAACCAAAACAAATCAAACTTAGTTGTAAAATCATTCGCGCGATAGAGTAGATCTAAAATAGGATGACTTAACTGTTCTTCAATTCCTTTATTTGTTTTTTTGTAAAGGTGCAAATCAATTGCCGCAACCTCGTCGCAGATAACGCTGGCGCAGGCATAAACCCATCCAGTAGCGGCATTTAAATAATCCTTGGTTTTATTCAATGGCTGGGCTTCATCCAAAAACAATGGCTTTTCAATCAAATCACCAAAATCGATTGCTTTTTCCTCTTTTTTCAAAGGAGCAGTTTCTTTGATAATCGCTTTGGCTTTTTCATCGATATTTTGGTATAAATCCAAATCCATAAAAATAAACAAAAAAATGCGCCTCTTCGGCGCACTTAGTCCAAAATTTCTAGGACACGCGTAGTTCCTAAATTTATTATACCATCTATATATTTTTTTTCAATTTTTTGTCAATCTTCGCTTGTGGATAATTATTGAAATCTACCCAAGTGTCATCCAAATCTACCCAATAAAAGAAATGCCGATTTCGTTTGTTTCCTTTTCTAAATCTTGCAAAGTTATCCGTTTAAAATCCGATTTGATATTCACCATCCGACCGCACCAAAAACATTTAAGCTTAAAATTTGTTGTAGGCGGCAAATTAGCATCTTTTAATAAGAGCTTCTTGCAAGAGATATTTGGGCAATGTAAAACTATGCCTTGCATGTCAAATAATTAAAATTTCCGGTTGCGGATTTTCTTCGTTTTTAAAAGTCATGGCTGTACTCCAAAAACTGTCAGCATGACCTTCCGGCGTCTCAATGGCGTCCAAATCATTCGTTACCATAAGCATTTGTTCTAACATGCGTCGATCATTCAAAAACTCAATTGATTTGTTTGAAAGCGCTTTATCAAATTGCGCGGCCATGGAATATTTCTCTTTGCTGGTAAAAACAACCGGCTCCATTTGCGGCGGCAAGATGCCCTGCTCGGCAAATCCCTCAAATTCTCCTCGGGTATTATCATAAAATAATTTATTCATCCCCAACATCTCAATTGCCAAAGTAAGATAATCCAATTGGTCTTTGTAATCCCATCCATCCATCCATTTTTGATGCAACATTTTTCTTTTGTCTTTGATAATTTCATAAACGACAAGATGCGCCGGATGAGTCTTTTTGCCAATATCAAATCCTCCAACAACATCATTTTTTGTTTCATATTTTTTTAAAATGCCGATATCATTCAGTTTTGGATTGACCAACGAATAAAGTATGCCTCTTTTGATAAAAGCTTCTTCGGCATAAGTTGGCGAGCATTGGTATTCCTGCTTAAATAATTTGTCGCCTTTTTCCCGGCGCCTTGCCTGTAATTCATCCCATCCCATCCATTCTGGCCATAAGACAATTTTATTTATCTCATCTTGGATGGCCGGAGTAATCATCGTGGCAAACCGACTCATGATATTTTTGTCAAAGAAAAAATCATCATTAGTTTGCGGAGTGCCGCAGATATGCAATTCATCCTGCGACATATCCAAAATTTGTCCGCGCATGATTTCATTGATTTTTTTAATGAGCGTAATGACCATTTTATTTGACGGGTCTTGAAAAGGATCATCCACATAAATCAAAGGCGCGTGAATACCGCGTTTAAATTCCAAGAGTCCGTGCGGTTCCAAAGTGATAAAATGTTCATTATCCCAAGTAAAAGAAATCACACTCTCGGCGTTTTTCTTTTTATCAATGAGACTGTCAAAGAACGGATTGGATTTGATGGCATGTTTAATCTTGGCTACATGATAAGCCGCCATCTGATATTGGTAAGAAAAATAATGCGCTTCCAAATTTTTATCCCAATTGCGCATAATCTGCCACATGAAATGATCATATAGCGATACTGATTTCAAGTGTTCGCGCGGCCCGACACGCACGGTCTTTTTGTTTGATTGTAAAAAATCGCAAACAGTATCAACATATTTTCCGCCCACAAAACCATTGGGAAATAAACTTAATGATTGCGAGAAAATAATCTGCGTGAAGACTCGTAAACTATCTTGCGCTTTGGTTATTATTTTGATTTTCTCGTAGCTCATTTTTTGCTTCTTTTATAGCTCTTAAAATATCAATCATGGCGACTCCAACAGTGCCGGAATGTTTAAGATTAATTTCTTCGCCAACTTTGCCCAATCCTCTCTCTAAAAATTCCTTGGCCGCCATCACTTGCGCCGGGCCACCCATGCCTTGCATAACCTGCGCCAAAACCTTTGCGGCCTTGGAAAGATTGCCGCGAATAAAATCTTGCACTTCTTCAATTTCCAACTGCACCATGTTATCCGCATACTCTCGATAGCACTGCGCCAACGGGCCGCCTTTGTAAAACCACCATTTTATCGTTCCTTCGGCAATTTCAATTCCGTAATTTTGTTTTATTTCTGCGGAAATTCTTTTGTATGGATGACCCTCATATCTCTTTTGTATCGCGAAAAATTGATAAGCCGAAAGTAAGGATAAGTTAGCTGATTTTAATCGCTTTGTCTCCTGTGAATTGTTCCCATCGTTTAATGATGACATCGACATATTTGGGGTCTAATTCCATGGCGTAGCATTTGCGGTTTAATTGTTCGCAAGCCATAAGCGTTGAACCGGAGCCGCCGAAAGATTCTAGCACGATATCGCCGGCCACACTTGACTTCTTCAAAGCCCGTTCGGCGAGCCGAACGGGCTTTTGTGTCGGATGCACATATTCAGCAGTCTTATCTCTTTTTTCAAACCAAATATCTGGCAATTCCTGAAAAGAATCATAATCTAAATTGAAAACATCTTTGTAATCGCAAATCTTTTTATTTCTAAAATGCGTTTTATCTTGTTTCCAGCCAAAAAAACACGGCTCGCACATCCGATGATAATCTTGACCGCGGCTAAAAACCATGCATTCTTTTACCCAAGTCAATTGTTGGCTCATCTTCCAGCCGGACTCTTTGAAAGCCAATAAATTAATTAAACCGTTTGAATTAAAAGCCAACCACCAATAAATACAGCAATCATCCATAGAATGCAAATAAAGATTTTTTAAAACATCAATATAAAACTGCAAACAGTCTTCATTTGATTTGTTATCATTAAAAATTTTATTGCCGTTTCCATATTTGCCAGCGGAAATAGCTATTCCGCTGGCACTTTTGTAATCTACATTATATGGCGGATCAGTAAAAATCAAATGCGCCTTTTGTCCATTCATCAATTTTTCAAAATCTTCCAATTTTGTGCTATCTCCGCATAACAATCGATGCTCGCCGAGCTGATAAAGATCGCCTAATTTTGCTTGAGGTTCAATAATTTTGTCATGCTCTGCCTGCGCATCAAAATTATCTTCTTCCACTTCGCCCAAACCAAATCCTTTATCCAATTCCTGACTTTCAAAACCAATTTCCAAAAGAAGGTTTTTATCAAAATTCGCGAGCAAATCCCAATCCCATTCGCCGGTGTTGCGGTTAAGCCTTAAATTGAGCTCTTTTTCGCGATTTTCATCCAAGTCCACATAAACCACCGGAACCTCGGTAAAACCCAAATTTGACGCTATTTTGAGCCTTTGGTGCCCTCCTATAACCACATTCTCCCGGCCGGGATGACTATTTACGATAATCGGGTCTACAAGACCGAATTTCTTAATACTTTCCGTCAGATCCCGCGCCTGTTTTTCTGTCATCTGCCGCGGATTATAGTCCGCCGGTTTTAACTCGTTGATTTTGATATTGATGATTTCCGCCATATTTTGTAATTAAAAATCTTTTCAATTTCCAAAAAATCCTCCAATTTTCTCACTACATAATATAAACCGCCGTGCTCTCCGAATAGTTGCTCAAAATTTTTCTGCATATCGCTTTGCATTCCTTTTTCTGTTTTAAATTCAATCCCCAAAAGTTGACCTTTACATAATAAAAATATATCGGGCAATCCGAGAAAACATCCTAATCCTTGCAGATTGTACCACCAAAAATATCCTTTCATTTTGATGTAAGAAATCACTTGTTGCCGGATTTGTTTTTCCTTAAGCGATTTTGGTCTCATGAGATTTTAAAATTAAATCATTTATCAATTTTTTATATTCTTCCACGCTATATTTTACATCCCATTTCTCTTTAATTTCCACTAATCTTTTTGCGGCTTCATCTTTGCGATTTTTTTCTTCCAAAAAGAATTTTAATTCCTTATCGTTTTCTACCACCGGCATACCCAGCGCCCACGAAGTCAATGTTTTATTTGTTGATTTAAATTTAAAACGACCGGTGGAAAGTTTTGGATTAATTACGATATCCCCTCTTAAAATATCTCGATTAACTGTATTCGGCCCCCACGCAATATTGGTAATATCAATTTTATTGACAAAATTGGCCGCCGGATGAAATGGCGAGTCTGAAATGACAATCAAATCCAATCCCAAATCAATTAATGGTTTTGTTGCCTGATGAAGCGTTGGAAAATTATGAGAATATCCAAACCAAACCACGGATTTGGCGCGGCCGGTGTGTTCTTTTCTATCCCGGTGACTGTCTAAATCTATTCTATCCGGAATAAACCAAATCGGTTTGTTAGTAAAATGAACCGCCGCCTTTGCCAATTCAATGGATGATGTCGTAATAGCATCTACATATTGCATCATCTCAATTACTCGTGATCCGGCCTCCATCCAATCCGGATCGCAAATATCCAAAATTTTAATGCCTTTATATGTTTTGGCATAATCAATCCAATAGGCCTTTTGGAAAATTATCACATCATAATATCTCCCCTGTTTAAATCTTTCCGCTTCCTGCCAGTATTTAATTGGCCAATCGCAACGAATGCGCGACGATCCAATATTGAATTTTCCTTGCCATTGGTCAAATCCAAGAAATGCTATTTTCATAATTATTTTTTAGAATTAAAATCTTTGATTGTCTTTTCAATAAAATCAATCCATTTCTGATGATAATGATCCCAATTGAATAATTGTTGGGCGGTTTCTTTACCTTTTTGCCCAATCTTTATGGCCTCGTCGTAATTTTCTAAAAGAAATTTAACCAATTCTACTACATGCATGGGATTGCGTTGAATGATAAAACCATTCTCTCCATGTTTGATGAATTGATCAGCATCCTGATGCGGCGTAGTTAAAATACAACAACCTGAAAGCATGGCTTCGGTTCGCGAACGCGGCATCGGGCTTTCGCGCGTAGGATTAAGATAAAGCAGACTCCGGCCTAAAAAATTGCGATATTCATCCCAATTATTGGCAATCCAATCAACCGTGATATGGCAATGATAAATACCTTCTTCCAATAAATAATCTCTGATCGCCTGCATAAAAGTACGGTCATAATATTTATCCAATCCGCCGGGGCCAATCATGGTCACTACGCGCGGCTCTTTTGGCAGATCCCACCATTCTTGCGGATTCAGACCGTGCCAGATTGGCGTGCCAAATCCCCATTGTTCGGCCGCCTTTTTTGAGTTTGTTATCACATAATTGCCTTTAATTTCTTTTTTAGCCAATTCAATCAATTCTTGGCTGATACCGTCGCAATCTTCGCCAAATTCATTTTTAGCCGGAAATCGCTCAGGATAATATGGCGTGCCATGGCAAATAACAATTTTAGGAATATCCTGTATCACTTCATTCAATTCCCGATAAAGACTGCCTTTGCCTTTTTCCCACAAAGTTGGCTCAAAGCATTGTTGATCAAAATGTAAAAGCGCAAAATCATATTTACCCGGCTCATAATGAGTCACCCAATTGACATTAAATTGTTTCACAATATCGCCGCGCGCTTTTAATCCATATTGCCGGCGATGCTGAATCAACCAATCCCACTCAATCTCGGGAAATTTTAGAATCTCGTAATTATGAGCGAGATGCCAAGGCATTCCGAACGCTTTTAATTTTTTCATAAATTATTTAAATCATTTTGATTTTTATCAATTTCCTTTTGACATTGATGACGAAATTGTGATGCTTTAATGCAATCAACAAAATGCGCTTGCCAGCGTCCATCAGGAAGTTGAATAATGGGAATAAATTTACCATTTTTTGTCACACCAAACATAATTTTTTTATCACATCCGCGACATCTTATATTTGTGCGTGAATCATCAACAATAACTCGAGCTCCACTAATTAAATCGAGATATTTTAATTGAAAAGTTCCGCATGCACTCATACTCCCATTTTAAATAATTGAAATTTTGACTCAATAATATCCTGCCGTCGTTCGCGCGTCTTATGTGTTGAGCAAAGCGTGACGGCCGTGACATCCTCGCAATATTCAAATTTAAAACCGGCAAATTCATAGCGCTCTCTTAATTCTTGACTCATGCCGCCATATCTAGTAATCCTCTCGTTGCAACCACTCATCTTGATATAATGCTCGCGCAGAATCGCGCTAAAATTTTCTACAAAATTCTTTTTCCCGGCGCCTTTATCTCCAAAAAACCAAATCTTCTGTTTGTGAAGCGACCCATTCGGCAGACTTAAATGTTTGATAAATTTTTCAACAGCATCTGGCGCCGGCAACATCCGGCTATCATTAAAAACTAAAATTTCGCCATCTGCCTCAATCGCGGCTTGATTGCGTACGCGCGCGAGATTATATCCATCTTCTTTATCCTCTATGGCATATATCTCCACCGCTGAATAAGTCTGTTTTTCAAGAGCCTCTTTGATTTTGTAAAGTTGCTCCACTCTATCCTGCGTAAAAGGCACAATCACCGTGACTAATGGCTTTTCATAAAAAATCTTTTTATAGAGTCGTCGATATTCCAGTGCCATTTTTTTCTCGGTCATATTCTTCACAGTACTCCAAGCATTCTGCCGCAATTTTTCCGCCAAGGCTTCATCAAAAATAAGTTTATTCATGGCCGCTTTTAATGCCTTGGCATCTCCAAACGGCACGACCAATGCATTAACTCCATCCTCGCATATATCAGCCGCCTCTCCGGATGATGTAGTCACAACCGGCACGCCACAAGCCATGGCCTCCAACAATGGCAATGTTCCCTCTTCTCTTCCATCATTGGAATTGCCGACATAAACCGACATCGTATAATATGCCTCAATCCGCTCGCTATCTTTACAATCCATGTAATCCAAATAAAGATTGTTTTTGTCATAAATGCTTAAACTGTCCCAATAATCAACTTTATCCATTTTACCCATTATCAAAAGTGGAAAACCAATCTCTCTGGCCGCGCAGGCTATTTCTTTTAATCCTTTCCACGGCACAATCCGGCCGACATAGCCGAACATTTTATCTGAAGGAAGTTTTTGATTGAATTCAAAAAATTTTAAATCAATACCGTGCTGAATTATTTGCACATTCTTATAGTCGGCCTTTTCCAATATTCCTTTGGCCTTTTTGGTATGGCAAATGTGTTTTTTTATACCCAATTTATTCCAATCCTCATCTAAAAGATTTTTCTGATTATGATGAGTTAAAATTGTCTTTTTATCTTTCAACGCTGGTATGGCTTTGATAAGTTTCTGCGCCGTATTCCAATATTGAAAATGCACAATATCTGCCCAATCCAACTCGGCTTTGATTTTATCAATGGATTCCTTTTCTTCGGCGTCACGCGGATGAATGTACACCATTTTAATATCCAAATCGCCATTGTGTTTGATAATGGACTTGCTTAATTTTCCTATTGCCCAATGTTCAACATCAGGAATCATTAAAATTTTCATAATTTTTTCGCTTCCACGATTAGTTTGTAAATATTGTCTTTAAATTCAAAATTAATGAATCCGGCATTAAGTAAATTCAAAGTCAAAATTTCTTTGGTAAAATGAGCCAAATGATTATCAAAAGGATGTTTTTGCGCGCCGCTAAATGCCACGCGCCATCTATCCGGATGAATCTTGGCTATACCGCCGCAATGCCGGCAATTTGAATGGGCTTTATATTCTGCCATGTTGGCGGCTTTTCTTGGCACGCAAAAACAAATTTCATTTTTAACATACATTTCGCACATTGCCCCGATATCCGGCACCTGCAATTTTAGGATACCGCCCGGCGTTAAAATACGATATAATTCTTTCAAAACATTTTCCGTGATTTTAAAACTTAAATGTTCCAAGCATTCCATCATCAAAATTTCATCTGTTAAATTATCCTCAAATGGATAAGGAAACAAATTTAAATAATGCCGAATATCAACATTTGGCAAATCCAAAGCGTCCACATTTAAATATCCGTCTATTCTTTTATTGTGAGAGCCGATGTTGAGTTTCATATTTGGATTTGCTGGCTATACAAAATAAATAAATGCCGTCTTCCGTGTCGCTTTCGCTCATATATTCAATTTCCATAAAATTGCCTTTAAACATTTTTTCCAGCGCCTGTTCAGTAAAACGCCAGTAATCACCATAATCCTGCGTCCCGTGCCATTTCTGTGCCTTTGGGACCACGATAATCACCCGATCAGTCGTTATTTTGCATAAATTATCAAAAGCCACTTTAAAAGTAAAAATATGTTCAATTGTGGTGTGATTAAAAACCACATCAAATCTACCAATCAATTCATCTGATAAATATTGGCTTTCTAAATCCAATACAATATCTCCCTCTTGCCATCCACGCTCTCCGGGAAAATTGGTTAGTTTATATTCCGTAGCTTTGGTAAAATAATCACGATATTTGCGTCCTTGTTTATCATCATCTTTCCATCCTGAAACATTAACCACCCGGCCGGTATATTGCGGCGCGAATTTCATCAATTCTTGATTTGACCAGATTCGGCATTTCATGGCCATAATTCTTTTAATTTATCAACCAATTCAAAATCATAATCCTCAATCTGTTTACGATTGATTTTGTTGGCTTTTGCCATTTCCATTGTCTTCTCGAATTGAAAAAATCCATGCATCCCGACAATCAAATTGCTGGTAAAAGTATGTTTAACAATTGCAGGTAGTCGCCAAGCGGATGTTTCCGGCCGCTCGCGATCTAAAGAATCAATATTCTTCCTGATATTTTCAATTGCATCTTTATGATATAAGACAGGAGAACACACTCCAGTATTATTTTTGTAAAAATCAAAACAATGAAATTGTGTCATCAAACAAAAATGTCCAGTTTCTAATTTCATGATATTTTTATTCACAATTATATCGGCATCAATCCTCAAACAGGTCTCATCTGCCATTAAAATGAATCTTTTATATTTTTTAAACCATTCTTCCTGCTCATCCAATAAAATCACTTCAAAGCCATAACGCCGCAATTGCCAACAGCAGATCTCGGTCGTTTTTTCTCTTATGCTTGTGACGAAGGCCTTCATAATTTAATTTTATACAAAAGCAATTTTTTAAATCCGCAAGATTTGACCTCGTAGCAATTCAACATCTTATCAATATTCCAAACCCACGAACCATTATGGCAATTGTGCATCTTCGCGCCGCAAGGATAATTATTTTGATTATGTTTTTTGCCGGTACTTTCCCAAAGCCACACTTCCTTTTTGGCCACCCGGCATAATTCACGCAACGCTTGATCTATTTCGGCCGGTTCAACATGTTGCAAAACTTGAAATGTATAAACCAAATCAAATGATTTGCTGATAAATGGCAGATTGATAATTTCACCGCATGCTACTTCAACCCTTGGATATTTTTTGCTCACATATCTGCTTAATTCCAAATTAATATCCAATGAAAAATATTTAACAGACGCGAAATTATTTGATAAGTTTCCGATTAATCTGCCTGTGCCGGCGCCTACTTCCAAAACAGAATCAAATTTATCGCCAATTTCATTTATCACTATGCCAATAGATTGATCGCCATTTTTATCATAATTGTCGCTTTGTTGTATCCAACTATCACCGTTGGCCAAATCATTCCACCATTCTTTTGGTTTATTCATAATTATTTGCGCGGACTCATCTTAAAATAAATACTGCCATTGTTATTTGGCCTCACAATCTCAATTTTATTCCAAGGAAAAAATCCATATCGAGCGTATCGCGGATGCAATGGTAATTCGGCCTTAGCCAAATTCACGCCGGTAAAATATTCAAATGTGCTTTCGGTGAAAAATCGTCGGTGAGTAGGATCGCGCCACGCGCCATCAGATCCAGCCATCGGCACAGAACCCTCGAGTATGCCGGCCGGCTTAAGCACTCGCCAGCATTCATTCAAGACCACTTCCAAATCATCAATATGCTCCAAAACGCTGTTGGCTATAATATGCACGGCACTGTTATCGCAAAATGGCAATCCTTGTTTTTCAATATCGCGCACGATGTCCACTTTGGGATTTCCCTTACCATCAATATATTGCGAAATATCAATGCCAATGTATCCTTCTTTTTTAACGCGACCGCAACCAATATCCAATTTTAATTCTCCGCAATTCATATTTTTTCACCTTTCGCTTCGCCTCTAAATTCATCATTGGACGCCAGCATTTGAATCAAAAATTTTGGCGTATATCCCGCTTCTTTGCTAGCTTCCACCAGTGCGTTTAAATCTTTCGGCAAACATTTGCCGCCAAATCCGGGTTTATCAGGAAAGACCATCGTGTGCATCGCGTCCACGCGCGGATCTAATGCCCATCCAGTGCGCACCTCATAATAATCCACTCCTAATGCCTTACAAATCCGACTCATTTCATTAGCAAAGATGATTTTGACGCCAAAATAAGAATTTTCCATGTACTTGATCACTTCTGCTTCTTTGGCGCTTACTTGATAATATGTTTTCTTCGGTCCCAAAATCGGCACCAATAAATCCAAAACCGCAGAAGTATCTTGCTTATCGCCGCCGAGAATCAAAAACGGCGTTTTGGCCATATTGGTCTGAAAATCATATGGATGCTCATAAGTACTCTCGCCAATATATTCAGGACTAAAAATAATGCGCTTGGCAGTTTCTTTTTTCAATTTATCCACTGTACCGGGCGTGACGGTAGATTTAATAAGAATCAATTTTGCTTCCAATTTTTTAACAGATCCCTCAACAATGCTCGTATCGCATTTTTTTGTCTGTTCATCCATCGATGTAGGCACGCAAATTATTGCCAATTCACAATCCGCAAAATTATTTTCTGGCCATATCTGCACAATAGGTAATTCTCCTATACTCGCCGGATAAGGATCAAATATAATCGTTTCATAATGGTCTTTGACCATGTTATAAGCGGCCTTACCTACATATCCGAATCCAATGATCGCAATTTTCTTTTTCATAATTATTTATTTTCTTTTTTGTCTTCTAATTTAACTCTTTCAAATTCTTCCGCAATATAGGTGGCGGCCGTGCCGGCATTTTCAATTTCGCCTGTCAAAATGCCAAATAAAAAATCAAATTGTTCATCTGATATTTCCAGCACGCCATCTTTTTCTTCAACATCATAAAGTTTTTCAACTATTTTGGAATACATCTTGCGCTGTTCCCAAGTTTTGACTTTTGCCTGTGATGTGATATTGAGTATTCCCAACAGATTGGAAAAACCAATTTTTATCGGATTAAAATCCGGCTTGTCTAAAACACTTTCAATCTTTTTGTCATCCATCCCCTGCACTTTTAATCGTTTAATATTTTCCTTGTAACTTTCCTCCAAATTTTTCACAAAATAGGAAGGATATTTGACACCCTTTAAATCGATTGTTTTCATAAACAATAAATTATAGACCTTAAAATGGCCTTTATTTAATTTTTTTAGCTTTAAAAAACCAGCCGGTATCTGTCAATAATTCGTGCAAATCTTCAGCGCGGTCAAATTTAAATTTTTCTTTGAACCAAAAATCGGCTAAATTTCCATCATGTTCCGGTCGGCGGTGCGTCACATGTTCAATTGAAAATCCGGTTTCATCCAGCAATTTTGTCGCGCCGTGGATTGTATAACGCAAATAATCCTTGCCGTGCGGTGGATGAATCGGATAAATAAAAGGAAAGGAAATATACAAAATTCCGGCATTTTTTAAAACACAATTAATGTTTTTCAATGCTTGCACCGGATTAAAAATATATTCCATCACTTCCAAACAAAAAGCCATATCGGCGTTATGTTCATTCAAACAGTTTGTATAATCAAAATTTAAATCACATACAAAGTCAGGAGTTTGTTTGCATTCATGAGGTTGTGTCAAATCCAAAATCAGATATTCTTTGACATTCCAGCTCTTTGTACGGTCTTTAATCGGCAATTGACTGCCGCCAATATCAATCACTTTATCTGCTTTGATATCCAATGTTTTGAGCCATTTTTCTAATTGTTGACGCGCGACTGATGACATATTAAGATATTAATTTTCTTTAATCAGTGGAGGCAAGGCATCTCAGCTTGCACGCTTCGGCTCTGCTCGGCAGGATAAGTCGCCGCGACTTGATATCGTGTATCCTGCACCCAGCGTCTATACTTTCGCCACTCCACTGATTAAAAAGAACTAATGATTATTGCATCACTAAATTAAAAAGTCCTAAATATTCTTTGCCCATTCTATCAATGCCTATCAATTCATCTGATAATGCTAAAATCTCCGGCGTGCCGCCAGAATTACCGGATAAACACAAATCAATTTCACACCCGCATGCGCGCGCTTCAAGAATCGTATTTGAGCAAGCGTCATTGTAATATGGCGCAATCAAAACAGCACTGGTCTTGTAAATTTCCGCCATCCTGCGCGGATCATTAATTTGGCCTAAATATTTGATTGGCTCATCAAAAGCTCCAAGTTTATAGCGATTGATAAAATCATCGCCATAAAGTTTCACATAATCGCTAAAATTGCCAACGACTATCAATTCCAATTCATGATTATCAGCAGTCATCCAATATTCTCGGAAAAAGAATTTTGCTTCTTGCCAGCGTTTATTTTCATTGGTAGAACTCCGCACATAAAGATATTGTTTGTAATTGTCAGTCCTATTATCTTTATTAAAAATATCGCGATCCACGCCATTAAAAATCACCGCGCCATCAACGCAGGTTAATGTCTTAACATAATTCCGCGCCCATTCGCTTTGATAAACTACCACATCAGCCATTTTTGAATAATCTTTTAATCTGCTGATAGCCGTGCCGCGATTGCGATAATCCTCCGGAATATTATCGACCCGGAAGATAATTTTTTTGCCCAATTTATTGGCTAATTCAACCTCGTCTCTCCCAACCATTGTCGGGCCGCAAATAAACATGATATCGCAATCTTCAACCGAATGAGCTATTTGCACATCAGTTTTAATCGCCTTCAAAAGATTATTCAAAAAAGTCCAACCGCCGCCAAGTCCATTTTTATTGAGATTGGGAATATACATTCTCATAAATATGTTTCAAAAAAGATTCTAATTGATCCCATAGTTTAAATTTCTCTATCTCCCAGCTATGACCCCACAGATGAAAATAATCACCATACTGGAATAATCTGTACGCTTCTTTCAACCAATCAGGTTTATTATATTTCGGCGTTTCGGGATAAACATGCACCGTTGTTCTGATCCGATATGGATCATCGGGCAAAACAAAATTTCCAATTGCCGTCGTTCGCGCGTTTTCAAAGCCGACTTCTTTTACTGCCAATATCGTCGTTTCATCATACCGGCCGCGCGGATAAGCGAAACTTTTAATCTGTTCTCCTATCAATTCTTCCAACCAAATTTTATTTTTTGCAATTTCCCGCAACTGTTGGTCATAAGTAAGCGTTTTCATGTCAATCGGATGAGTGACAGTATGTCCTCCAATTTCAAATCCTTTTTGTTTTAATTCCACAATATCTTCATCTCTTAAATCTCTTTGTGTCCAAAAAGTCGGAATGTAGAAAATGGCCGGAATTTTATATTTCAATAGCAAATCGGATAATCGCAAATCATAAAAACTTCCATCATCCCAGCTTGTTACAATTTTTTTATCCATGTCTTAATGAGATTAATGTATTGTTTAATATCTTCGGCTACTTTCAAAGAATTTTCATATCCCTTTTTGACATTCTCCATCTCGGCTATTTTATATGATAATTCAGTGATTATTTTGTAATTCTTTTCTTTTTCATTTTTAGATTGTTGTTCTTTTAATTTTTCGCGCAAGTTTTCAATTTCGGCATTAATTTTTGTCGCATTTTTACAATTCTCAAAAAAGCCAATATCACAATGAATTTCATCTAAAATTCTTTGTTTTTTCTTTAAGATTTCATGATAGAAAAACAAAGTTTTCATTTGCCGAAAAAAGACGACCGGATTTAATAACTGCATAAAATTATTATTTAAGAATAATTATTTTTGTTTCTTTGCCTTTTTTAAATGCCTCTTTTTTAGAACTGACCAATAAATCAATTTTTGGATATCCATTTTTTCTTGCCATTCTATCCGCTATACGATATTGAATTTCATCCACTTCAATCAAAGTTCCGAATGGTAACCAATTGGCCGCGGCGATATTTTCTTTGGCCGGGCAAATATCCGTGCCATCGGCTGTCAGACAAGGCGTGTCGTCTGTCTCATCTGTGGAAGCCGTAAAATGCGAAATTATCGCCTCTTGCGCCAACCCCGGGCGGTTAGTTTCTCTTTCCACCCGAGGCGCCGGCACAAGTAGCTTTCCGCGATCCCCAGCCAAAGCCAAAGAAGCGAAAATATATAAAATCACCAGCATCATCAAAAAAAATAAAATTTTCAAAAAATATTTCATAACAAAGCGGCTTGAAAAGCATTTGTTAAATCAATCTGCCTGATTGTAAAATCCATTCGCTGTGGTCGCCTTGGCATTTGATACCAATAAAGCGTCCGATTATTTTCATCCGTCCATCCTTCAACTTCCACATCAAATCGTTTTTTAATATCCCAGATGCGCGCGCCTACGCGCGAAAGCGACAATCCAGGACCGTAAATACGATTGACTATCTCGTCTGTTCGGTGCGGTTCTCCGTCTGACAAAAGCTCATACAGCCTTTGAGTCTGCGAAATTTTGATGATTGGCTCGGACATATTTTTTCGCCAATTTGGCTTTTAATAATTCAATATGACTACAACGCCTTTTGAATTGATAAGCCTGACAAGTGCATTCAAACCAAGTGAGATGATCCGTAACCCGGTAATATCTGCCTACTTTTGTGCGCGATCTGACTTGATAAATTGTTGGCATATTCAAAGTAATTTCGTATTTTTGAGTATACCTTTGGCCTCCAAATCCGATCTCAACCCGTCCAAAATTTTTATTACCGCCGCCGCTTGCGGCGGCCTTACTTCCTTACTTACTTCCTTACTTACTTCTGCACCCACCTGCCTGTCGCTTGCCCGACATCTGCCTGCCACTATGTCTTTTGGTGGCTGTGGAAAAGTCGATTTTATCAGTCGATCCTCCCTTAAAATCTGATGCTTTCCCCAATTCTTTAACTGAATATAAAATTGGCCGTCAACCGAATAATAAATGAAATTCATCACTTTGTTGATAATTTCCTGCAATCCGTCAAAAATCTGCTCCAGCGTCATTGTTTCGTAGGGAAATAATGAGCTTTTAATGACCGCCGGGTGGCCGTTTAATCTGCCCTCATCATCGGCTTGGGTAATACAACCGATAAAAATAAGTTGAGCCAAAGGCGAAAGTGTGCCAAAATCCGGGTCCTGCCAAATTGATGGTTGGATTGTTCGTTTGCGTATTGCCATAAAGATAAGCCATTAATCACTCCCTCCGAATTCTCGCCATTGCGGAGAGAGAGGGGGTCGGCTGATGAAAGCCGTCGGAGGGAATGTCAATGGCCTAGCGTGGTTTTCTTTGACAATTCATGCAAAGAACCTTGCCATATCTTTCTTTGGAATATTTAACCACCCTCACATACTTTTGCAGATCAACATTACATTCAGAACAGATCATTTCTTCGGCCGGAATATATGACTGTGGACTTTCAAATGGTGGCTCTTTCGTGGTTGACAAATCGGCAATTTCTTCGGCCGGTGTAGGTCTATATCCTGCCAAAACCACAACCCAAGCAAAAACATTGCGCAAAGTTTTAGCCATGGCGCGCGTCTGTGCCATTGATTTCAATTGAAATTCCGGTTTGGATTTCCAATTTGGCTCATCCCTCATGCAAGATGCTTCGGCTGATGAAATTACTTGTCCTTGCTTGTTATAGGCCAAGGCCTTGGCCTCATACCCATTTAATTTGCCATCAATTATGATTGATTTTGTCCATTCAATCCCGGCTGTTGTGCCATAAAATCGCGCGATTGTTTGCCAATCCTCAAATTCAAGATATTGCTCGCCATTAATGATTACTTTTTTGGCTTTGTTTTTTACAATCGTAGTGAGTGCCAACGCCGCTTTACGCGCGAATTCCAAAACTCTTTCCGGATCGCCTTCTAAAACTGGCATTGTGGATATATTTTGTGGTATAATTTGTTTGGAAGCAGTCGACTGGGCGGTCTCAATAATCTCCCCGTCAACAGCTTCTTTTTTATTTTGGTCGTTCATATTTGATGTTGACATTTATAGCATTTAACTGATGGCAGGAAATTGCAGAAACTTAAATTTCCAAATGTCACAGATCCGCCGCATTCAGAACATGATAATCCCAATATCGTGCGCAGATAAAAAATCATTTCTGACGGATTGTGACAGGAAAGACAATCTCTCAATTTCATGCCATAACTTTCCTCTGCTTTTTGAATGGCCTCTTGATTTTTTAGATGCCATTCTTTTTTCATATCCAATTTGTCAAAGAACTTAACCAACTACGGCGTTTTTGCCAATAATGCCAACCAAACCGATAGTATCCTCGAGTCATAATTTCACCTCCCCTCTCTTATTTATTCAGACGGCCGGAATGACTTGGTAGTGTTTATCCACAGCCTTGCGACTGTGGACATCCCGGCCGTCAAAATAAATAAAAACCACCAAGTTTTTTAATAACTTGGTGGCTTAATTTATGCTAGATTATGCCATTTTTTCAATATCTGCCATGTCTCTAAATGGTATATTGTGCGACGCTAGGCCTGTTCTTCCCTATTGATAATAAGACCTATTTTCATATCGCACATCAATATAGTGCAAATTGTTTCTTTTGTCTTTTATTTTATCGCGTAAAAATATAGTCAGTACCTGCATTTGTTTTTCCCAATCATTTTGCCTATCCATTATAATTCTCCATCCTTCAGTAGTGGTCAAATTCACCACTCCCCCATCTTTATCCAGTTCCACAAAAGAAATATTGATATTTGTTTTTTCTGGAATTTTTTCTTGCGCAAATAATAGAAATTGCACGGCTGCCGGAACAATAACCGATTGATTAATCACGAATTTCTCAATTTCTTGGGTTTTTAGCATTAAGAGGTTTAGATAAGCTGAGTTGTTTATATCAGCCGGGTCTACTTCTTGAATTACTTTGCCTTCGGAGTCAATTAAATAATAATGATTTTTGGGTTCGCCATTGAGTTGAGCCAAAGAATTTTCCAAAAGTAATTTGGCCTGTTTTTCTTTTACAGATATTTCAATTTTATTTGGAAATGAGCTTTTTATTTTTAAATTTTCCAGAGCGTAAGTTGATTTAATTTCTTTTTCAATTTTACTAGTATTTATAATGAAATAGTTGCGGCCGTTAAAAAACCAGAATCTTTTTGCGTCTAAAATTCTGTTTGTCAGATTATTTAGCTCGTTGTTAGATATTCTTTCCAATCCAACAATTGAGACCTGTTTAATATTAAAATAATGATGAAATGCCAAAATGCCGACAATAGTTAATAGTGATATCGCCCCAATGGTGATTTTGATTCTCGGCGCTCTGGTGCGTCTCGGTAAATGTTTTTTATTAAGATATGGATTATGGAACATTTTGCCGGAAACATCTCTCGGCAGGTTCCATTTATATCCGCGGCCGATTTTAAACCAAGCAAAAAAATTTTTCCAATTGTTATTTTTTTTTGGTGTGTGATAGGATTTGTATCCGCGGTGTCTTAACATACTATTCGTTTTATTTGCGGATTAATACGCGTTACCACTTCATAGTTAATAGTATCAATTTTTTGAGCTAAATCATCAGCCGTAATTTCGTGTTTTCCTTGTCGGCCAATCAGAGTGATTTTATCCCCAGTTTTGGCATTTAGACCGGCCAGATCAATCATTGTCAAGTTCATGCAAATTCGGCCAATAATACCACATTTTTTGCCTTTAAATAAAACTTGTCCACAGTTGGAAAGATGCCTGTCAAGGCCGTCCCAATACCCCACCGGAATTATCCCCAACAGTGTTTTACGGCGTGTTTTATAAGTACCGCCATAGCCAATTAATGTATTTTTTGAAAGATCTTTCACTTGAATCAGTCGGGTGTGCCAGCTCAACACCGGTTTTAGTTTTATTATTTTTTTGATTTTTTTTGACGGATAAAGCCCATAAAACCCAATTCCCAAACGCACTGTGTTGCATTGATTTTGTGGTGTGACTAAAGCTGCTGCTGTGCAAGCGATATGAATCATTGGAGGATTGATCCCCAGAGCTTTTAATTTAGTAATTGTTTTATCAAAAATGTTTTTTTGTTTTTGCGTATATTTTTTATCTTCTTCTGATGAGGCAAAATGACTAAAAACACCTTCAATTATTAAATTATTCAGTTTTTTTAATAAAGCAATGTTTTTTATAAGTTCATTTGGCAAAAATCCGATTCTTGACGCTCCAGTGTCTATTTTTAAATGAATTTTGATCTTAAATTCGCTTTTTTTAGAGAAATTATTTAATTTTATAGCCGTTGCAATATCATAAATTGGCAAAGAGATGTTTTTGAGCTCTGACGCGCTCTCACCCGTCAATTCATTAAAATCAAAAAAACTCAATACAATAATTTGTTTTTTAATTTTATTTTTTCGTAACTCAAGTGCTTCAGCCAAATTTACAACCGCGATTTTATTTATCAATTTACATGTGTCGCAAAATCTTGCAATTTCAATAAAGCCGTGGCCATAGGCATTGCTTTTAATAACAGGAATAATTTCAATCCCCTTTCCTATTTTTTTATGGAATTGCTGTAAATTAAAAGCCAGGGCTTTTTTATTTATTTCAACCCAAGTAAGCATGAGAATTTTGTTAAATTTTTTCAAAACCAGTAAGTTTTTGTAGAACTTTAGGTATTACAATATGCCCGTCTTCTTGTTGATAATTTTCAATAATGGCTATTAAGGCGCGATCAGTCACCATTGTGCCATTAAGGGTGTGTGCCAATGCGTTGACTTCTTTATTGTCAATTATTTTTTTGTATTTAATGTTCAAACGGCGTGATTGAAAGTCAGTGGTATTGGAGGCGGAAGTCATTTCACGATATTGTTTTTGGCCTGGCAACCATGCCTCCAAATCGTATTTTTTAGCAGCTGGAAAACCCAAGTCCCCGCTGCAAATGTTTACCACTTGATAGGGCAATCCGAAATCGTTAAATAATTCTTTTTCAATGGCCAAAATTTCCTCATGCATTTCCCAAGATTTTTCCTGCTCGGAAAATACCACCATTTCTACTTTATAAAATTGATGCACGCGTAAAATCCCGCTTTGATCTTTGCCATAAGAGCCGGCTTCGCGGCGAAAACACGGAGTAATGGCGCAATATTTTTTTGGCAAATCTTTTTTATTAAAAACATGTCCGTCGTGCATTGTAATAAGTGGCACCTCAGCCGTGCCAATAAGATAAAGATCATCTTCGCCCGGATTCACTTTGTATATTTCATTTTTGTCAGCTGGAAAAAAACCGGTGCCAAACATGGCTCGTTCACGCACCAAAATCGGCGGCAAAATCAGCTCAAAACCGCGCTTGACTGCATTTTGCAAGCCATATTCAATAATAGCGCGTTCCAACAGCGCCAATTTGCCCTTTAAATAATAAAAACGCGATCCTGAGACCTTGGCGCCCGATTCACAATCAATTAGGTCTTTGGTAGCTTCCACATCAAAATGCTGTTTTGGTTCAAAAGAAAATTCAGGTATATCCCCCACTGTTTCAATCACTTTATTTTCCATCTCATTTTTGCCAATCGGAGTGGATGTGTGATTAAGATTTGGAATTTGGCAAATGATTTCCGCAATTTGATTTTCCAAAGGACGCAGATTATCTTCCATTTGTTGTAGCTTGTCTCCCAATTTGCGCATTTCAATAATTTCTACATCAGTGGGTTTTGTTTTGGAGATTTTTTTTCTTTCGTTACGCAGGCCTTCTGTCTCAGCTTGCAAGGTTTTTCTTTGTTCGTCCAAATCCACCAGTTTTTTCAAATCAATTCTTACATTGCGGCTAGCATTGTTTTTGTCAACCAAATTTAGATTTTCTTTAATGAATTTTATATCTAGCATATTTTGATGATTTATATTTTTTTGGATGAAATGATGATAATCTTATGATTTTAATTTTCAATCCCCACTCCACCATCATCTGCCGCAAATCTTTAATGAAAAATTTTTGGTCATAACCAAGACAGATAATATCAGGTTTGATTTTTTTAATTATTTTAAAATATTTTTTTTTATCTCCCAAAAATACTTTATTCGCCCAGTTGGTTTTTTGCAGATTTTTTAGCCGTTGTTTTTCCGTAAAATATGGCGAGTGTTTTTTAAGTTTTTTTACTGTATTATCACGAGCAATCACAGCGACTACTGTCTTCCCATAATGATGCGCTTGTTGAAATAATGACTGATGGCCCGGGTGCAGAATATCAAAGGTGCCGAATAGTAGTACGCGCATATTCTAACGTTCGGGTTTCAATGTTGGAAACAAAATCACCTCTTTGATATTATGCGAATCAGTCAAAAGCGCGGCCAAGCGATCAATGCCCATGCCCAAACCGGCTGTTGGCGGCATTCCGTGTTTTATGGCTGTGACAAAATCCGCGTCAAATTGATGCGCTTCCTCGTCTCCTTTGTCTCTCAATTTTTCCTGCTCTTTAAAACGGGCTTCTTGATCCAGTGGATCATTTAATTCGGAAAATCCATTGCACAGTTCAAATCCACCGGCCACAAGCAACTGCATTCGCTCGGTATAGGCTGGATTGTCAAACTTGCGCTTAGCCAAGGGTGACAATTCTACCGGATGGTCAATCATAAATGTTGGCTGAATTATTTTCGGCCGCGCCAAGGTTTTGAAAATCTCATCCATAATTTTACCGCGACCGTCTTTGGGTGAGACCTCTATTTTTAATCTTTTGGCTTGGTCGTACAGCGACGGCTGGTCAGGATATTCTTCAATATCCAATTTGGCATATTCAATTAAAATTTCACGAAATGTTTTGCGAGGATATGGTGGCGCAAGATTTATTTTTTGTCCGTCGTATTCAAATGATTTATCCATTCCCAAGCGCGCCAAAAGATATGGGAAAAATTTTTCCATCAGTTTCATTAAGTCCTCATAGGTGGCGTAGGCCCAGTAAAATTCAATTTGCGTAAATTCCGGATTATGGCTGAAATCAATTCCTTCATTGCGAAAACAGCGCGCGATTTCATAAATTTTTTCAAAACCGCCGACAATCAGCCGTTTTAAATATAATTCAGGAGCAATGCGCAAAAATAAATCAATGTTTAATGCGTTGTGATGAGTAACAAATGGCTTTGCCGCGGCGCCGCCGGCAATTGACTGCAAAATAGGCGTTTCCACTTCCAAAAAATTCTCGGCATTGAAAAATTCGCGAATGGACTGAATAATTTGAATTCGTTTGAGCGCGATGGCTTTGGCTTCGGGATTGGCAATCAAATCAAGATAGCGTTGGCGAAATCGTGTTTCCACATCAGCCAGTCCGTGAAATTTTTCCGGCATTGGCAAAAGCGATTTGGAAAGCAATTGCCATTTTTTTACCAGCAGAGTTTTTTCACCGCGTTTGGTAGTGAAAAGATGCCCGGTGGCGTTTACAAAATCTCCCAAGTCAATAATATCTGAAAAAAGCTGATAGGCCTCGTCCCCAATTTCATCTTTTTTAAAATATATTTGGATTTTGCCGCTCGCGTCTTCCAAATTGGCAAAGGTTGAGCCGCCATGTCCGCGAATACTGCGCAACCGGCCGGCCAAACAGATTTGTTCTTCCCGTTGCGACAATCGTTCAAAATCAGCCAAAATAGCAAAGATACTTTCGCGATTTGCGCTTTGCCAAGAAGGATAGGCCACTAGCCCAAGTTCTTTGATTTTTTCCAGTTTTTGCAAACGCGCTTGAGTTTCATCTGTTAAAGACGGCTCTGATGGTTGGACGGTATTTTTAAGCATAGAAAATGGTTAATTTCTGTATGTAATTATAAGCGAAGCTTGAAATTTCTTCGGGTTTCGCAAGCCAAAAATTCATTTTTGGCTTGACTCATCCCTTGAAATTATACCAAAACCGCTTAAAAAAGTCCAAATATAAAACACCTCTGAAATTCAGAGGTGTTTTTTGTGTCTTTATTTTATCCCTACAATCGTGTAACTCATTGAGCCGCCCGGAGTGGTAACTTCCACCCGCTCCCCTTTTTTATGCCCCAAAAAGGCCTGGGCTAGTGGCGATTCATAAGAAATTTTGCCGGCAGTTGGATCTGCTTCATTCGGACCCACAAGCGTGTATTCTTTTTCTTTGCCAGCGGTATTTTGCACACGCGCGGTTGAGCCCATTTGTACAACTTCTTTTTGCGTTTGTTCAGCCATTACTGACGCACGATTTAGAGTGTCCTCAATTTCCATAATTTTGCCTGCTGTGAAAGCATAGTCCTCTTTGGCTTCATGATATTCAGCGTTTTCTGACAAGTCGCCAAGTTCTTTGGCTTTGTCAATTCGCTCAGCCACTTCGCGCAATTTGGCTTTTAGCGTAATAAGCTCAATTTTGAGTTTTTCCAGACCCGAAGCTGTTAAATAAATCTGATCCCCGATAGACATATTAGTGTTAAAAAACCGCGCCTTATTAGGCGGGATATTGATTTATATGGGAGCAGTATATCATATATAGCAATAGTGTCAAGCGGGGTGTGGATAAAGGTCTATTTAGGCAAAATTTAGCGATTTTTAGCCCACCAATCAAAAACTTCGCGCGCCACCGGCACTGCCACATGGCTCCCCTCACCGCCTTCTTCTATTAAAATTGTTAAAACAATTTGAGGATTTTCATAAGGCCCGAAACCTGTGAACCATGCGTGCGGTGAATATTTGGAAGACCACTGCGCCGTGCCTGTTTTACCGGCCACGGCTATTGGCAATGTATTGAGCAGTTGGGCGCTGCCGGATATGATTGTGGAGCGCATTCCTTCACGCACAATTTTTAAAATAGAATCCGGTAAAACATTTTTTTCAATTATTTTCGGCACGATGTCGATTTTTTCTTTGGTTTCGGAATTTTCAATGTTTTTGACAATATGCGGCCGGTAAGATGTTCCGCCATTGGCGATAATAGCTGTGTAATTGGCTACTTGCAAAGGAGTTACAAGTAAATCGCCTTGGCCGATAGATAGGTTATAAGTATCGCCAATATACCACCTTTCTTTTTTAATATCTTCTTTCCATTCGCGTGAAGGTATAAATCCAGCTGTTTCACCCGGCAGGTCAATTCCCAAAGTATTGGCCAAACCGAATTTTTTCAGATATTCCGCTATTTTTTCCAAACCCAGACCGGCAAAATTTTCATATCCACCGCCGATAATATAAAAAAAAGTATTGACTGATTCGGCCAAGGCTTTCACCACATTTGTGGCGCCATGTCCGCCGGCTTTCCAATCAGGAAAAAACCAGGTGTTGATTTGCAATCCGCCCGAACTTAAAAATGTCGTTTGGCGATTGATCAGGCCTTCGCTCAACGCGGCCGCGGCGATAATCGGCTTGATTACCGAGCCGGAAGGAAAACTGCCGGCCCAAGCGCGGCTGAACATTGGGGCGTTTGGGTCTACCAATAATTTTTGATATTCTTCAAAACTAATGCCTCGGCTAAATAGATTATTATTGTAAGTCGGTAAATTGACCAAAGCGAGGATTTCGCCATTTTTTGGATCAAGCGCTACTGCCGAGGCCTTTTTTTTGTTGCTGGCGCGCAATTCCGTTGCCAATGATTCTTCCAATTTTTTTTGTAAATTCAAATCAATGGCCAGGATTAAATTTTTGCCGGCTTGCGGCGCATCCACGCTAACTGTGTTTTTTTCTTTGCCAAAAGCATCCACTTCTATTTCTCGTTTGCCGTATGTTCCGCGCAGATCTTTTTCATAAGTTTTTTCCAAACCGGATTTGCCAATAAAATCAGTCGGCAAATAATTTGGATTTAATGTCAAATCATCTTTATTAACTTTGCCCATGTAGCCGAAAAGATGAGACAGCGAAGTTGTAATTATGGTAGATGCGGCTGTTGGTTCTGTGAAAAAATATTGCCGGCGGCTGCTAATTTCCACGCTCATACCGGGGAATTCGGCTGACGCGACGTTCAAAAGCACCGCTGTTTCATAATCAAGATTGTCGCGAATATTGATTGAGCGATAACTAAAATCTTTGAATTCTTCTATTTTATTTTTAATTTCCTCTGTTGGTATTTGGGCCAATGCCGAAATTTTATTTATCACTTCTTCGCGCTGAATTTCATCTTTTGGTAAGTCCTGTGGCAAAAGATTTAGGGTAAAATTAGGAATATTGGCAAGCAAAGGCACTAAATTTCGGTCATAAATAATTCCGCGTTCAGCAGGAATCGGTTTGACGCGTAAACGATTATTCTCAGCCAGTTGGCGGTATTTTTCTCCTTGGAAAATTTCCAAATAGGCCAATCGGCCGAAAACAATCACAAAGAGCAAGCTGATAATCGCGCCGAGCCAAAAAAATCGTTTTTTGGAAATGGCCAGGCCTAAAAATTCTTTGATTGGTTCGGGAGTATTTTTAAAATCGCCTGAAAAAGAATCTTCAACCCAGCGTTTTTTAATAACGCCGCTGATATCAGGATTTGATAATTTATTGGTTTTTATAACAAAAGGATCGCGGCGGCGGAGAAAGTTTTTTATCATAACTATCTTATCAAGAAGATGGTTTTTAATCTTCTGCTTAAACGGTTGGCAATGGAGAAAATTAAAAACAGTAAAATTACATTGTAAATCGCATCTTTAATTGTTTCAATAAAGTATTCATTAAAAGTTTGGGAAAAATTAGTGGCACCTTTTACCATCATTATCAAATTTAGAAAATAAAAAATAATACGAAATAGCAAGGTTCCGCACAGACCAAGAACCAAGAGCGCCGGCCACGAACGATTGGTAAAAAAGTAAGAGAATAAAAGATATGCCCCGGCCAAACTCAAAAGTAAAGAAAAAGTGAGTAATCCAAACGGTGTGGCAGAAAATAGTTCTAAAAAAAGGCCGATGAACAGTGCCGGCCAAAAGACATTAGTAGGTCTAGAGACAAAAAGTGTAAAAAGAATAATGGTAAATAAAAACTGAACCATATTTTTACAAAGTTCATTATTGCTTTAAAAGCACAGTGACTATATTAACTTTGTTCAAATCAGCCAATGACCGCAAGTTTGCGCTTTGAAAAGGTTCGTAAAGTTCTTTTTGGATTGATTCAACTTTGCCGATAATTAATCCGCGCGGTATATTCTTTTCCGCTCCGGATGTTATGACAATATCGCCGACCTGCACATTTTCATCTTGCGGAATCATTTTCATTTTAATGCTTAAACCGTGTTCACCTTCCACAAGACCCTGTGTTTTGTTTTGGTTGATAATTGAAGCGGTGAATTTACTGCGATTGTCAGTGATAAGTCGAATTATAGCTGTATTTTTTTCAACATTGATTATTCGTCCCAGCAAAAAACCATTTTCAAAAAATACCGGGTTGCCTGTTTCAATTCCATTTTCACTGCCACGATTTATGATCATTGAATTGGAAGTTCCATCAACTGTTTTGATGATAATTTCCGCCAAGACCTTTTTTTGTTCCGACTTGATAAAACCGGCTTGAGCCCGCAATGTTTTGTTTTCTTCACGCGATAGTGTTAATTCCGTTTGGTCAAGATATGTTTCTCTAAGTTTAATTTGGCATTGTTCATTTTCCGAAATTATATTTTGTTGGTTACCAAGACCGGAGTAAAAATTTTTGGTTTTTAATTCAATTAAATAAATTGTTTTGGCAATTGGTAAAATAATGCGGCGAAAAAAATTTTCCGGCGCGCTTAAAAAGCCCAGTGAATGGGCTAAAAATATAAGAATAAAAACACTGGAAATGGAGAGAAAAAGACGGCGGGCGGTCATAAATTTTTACCGTAAAGATCCGGAAGATGGCAATCCTACAATTTCCAGCAGATCAGGACGTTCCAAGAGAATGCCAGTGCCGCGCACAACGCAAGTAAGTGGGTCGTCGGCGATTCTAACTGGGATTTCCGTGGCTTCGGCAATAGCGCGATCTAATCCGGCTAACAGCGATCCGCCGCCGGAAAGCACAATGCCTCGTTCGTGAATATCCGCTACCAATTCCGGTGGAGTGATTTCCAAAACCGATCTGATGCTGTCAATCATAGAACGCACCGAACGGCTCAACGCAGAGCGCACCTGTTCATCGTTTATGACAATTTCGCGCGGCAAGCCAGTCATTAAATCGCGGCCGCGCAAAGTGCATTCCATTGGTTCTGACATTGGTACTGCCGATCCAATTTTAATTTTCAATTCTTCGGCATAGCGTTCGCCAATCAATAGATTGAAATGGTCTTTGGCGTATTGAACAATATTTTTGTTCATCTCATCACCTGCCACGCGAATTGATTTCCATGTTACAGCTCCGCTTAAAGAAATCACTGCGATGTCTGCCGTGCCTCCGCCAATATCCACAATCATGGAAGCAATCGCTTCTTCAATCGGCAAGCGCGCGCCAATAGCAGCGGCCATTGGCTCCTCTACCAAATGCACTTTGCGAGCGCCTGCGGAAATTGCCGCGTCTTCCACCGCTTTGCGCTCCACCTCGGTAATATCTTGAGGAACCCCAATAATTATGCGCGGACGCGTGGCCAAAGAAAAACTGTCTTGATGAACTTTTTCAATAAAATATTTCAACATTTTTTCCGTTACTTCAAAATCAGAAATAACCCCGTGCACCAATGGTCGCGTGACTGAGATATATGGCGGGGTTTTGCCCATCATCATTTTAGCTTCCTTGCCAACAGCTAAAATTTGTTCAGTGCGTAAATTCACAGCCACAACTGACGGTTCGCTAATAACAATTCCATGATCTTTTACATAAATCAGAGTGCTGGAAGTGCCAAGGTCAATGCCAATGTGTTTGCCGAATTTACTGAAAAACCGATCAAACATACAATTCTTTGAGAGGTTTTAATTCGCTTTTTGCCTCTCCCCTCCTCTTAAATTCCACTGATTCTTGAATCAATGTTTTTTCACTGATAATTAAGCGTGTAGGAATGCCGATTAAATCAGAATCGGCAAATTTAGCGCCGGGAAAAATAGCTCGATCATCAAACAATACTTCTTCGCCTTTTTTCAAAAGATGATTATAAAGTTTTTCTCCGGCTTCAATTACGGCCGCGCTGTCTCCAATAGTTATTAAGTGAATTTGATATGGCGCAACATTATCCTGCCAGATAATGCCGTTTTGATCATTACTTACCTCCACAACCGTTCCCATTACGCGTGACGGGCCAATACCATAGCAACCCATAATCACATCTTTTTTCTTTCCATCAGCATCTGTAAATTGCAATTTCATTGGTGCCGAATATTTAGCGTAAAGTTTGAAGATGTTGCCGACTTCAATCGCCTTGCCTTCCAGAATTTTTTCTCCACAGATTGTGCATTTGTCGCCGGCTTTAACTTGGGCGATTTCTTTGTTTTGCGCGAAATCGCGATTAGAGCAATAGAAAATTGTGTCTTCGCCAAAAGGAGTCAGAGCTTGGAATTCATGAGAAAATTCTTTGCTGAAAGATCCACCTGACGCCTCCACCACCAAAGCATCCAATCCGCATCGTTTAAAAATATTCAGATAAGCTTTTTTTGATTTTTCATAAAAATTCAACAAATCCTCTTCTGTTGAGTGAAAGCTGTACATGTCTTTCATGCTAAACTCCCGGCCGCGCAAAAGGCCGGATTTGGCGCGTGGTTCATCGCGAAATTTATCCTGAATTTGATAAAGCGCGAAAGGTAAATCTTTGTAAGATGAAACACGTTTACGAGCAATGTCCACAATCACTTCTTCATGCGTCCAGCCCAACCCATATTCCTTGTCTTCGCGGCCTTTAAATTGAAACATCACTGCCTTGCCCGGGTCATTCCAGCGGCCCGTTTCTTCCCACAATGCTTTTGGTTGGAGCGCCGGCATAAATAATTCCTGCCCGCCAATAGTATTCATTTCTTCGCGAATAATGTTTTTGATTTTATCCAAAACACGATAGCCTAATGGGAGATATGAATACGCTCCAGCCATTAATTTATCAATAAAGCCTCCGCGAATTAAAAGCTCGGCGTTGCGGCTGACCTCGTCTTTTGGAACTGTTTTTAATGTTTTGCCGAAAAGTTTGGATTGTTTCATAAAATTGTTTTTTGTGACAGCATTTTATTATATCTCTTTTGGCGAACTAATAAAAAAGAATTCTAAAAATGCGAAAGCGAAAATGAGGAGCAATATGTTCCAAAGGTGTAATAATTTCTGGCTTTGTAAAAACAAAGCGATAATTAAAAGCGCGCCAAAAATCATTCCATGGCGAAAAGTTTTTTTCACTTGATGAAAATGGGGGTCGTTTTGTTTAAAAAGCCAAACGCGCAGACCAAAGCCGACAACTGTAAAAGATCCGGCTAGAGCCAAAAACAGGCTGATGTAAAAGGCCATAAAACTCCAAGTGCTGGCTTCATAAGGATTTATATTAAAAAGCACTAAAAACCATGCCGCCCAGCACAAAAAAGTGGCCACGGTCATGATTAAAAGGTAGCGAGATAGGGTCATAGAATAGTAATATTCTATCAAAAAGTCAGCTGTAAAGCAATAGCTGCGCCTTATCCCTCGGCCCATTCGCAAATCCCCTTAAAATCGCAGTGAGCGCAGTTAAAAGGCGATGGCTTGGCTGGAAAATCAGACAGCCTGATAGCGTCAATACTTAAAGCGACTTTTTCTTTGATTTTGTTTAATTCCGTTGGCGTGCCTAAAAATGAAACCTTGGTATTATTATCCAGATAATAAAAACTCAAAAGCGATGGTTTTTCATTTAATGATTCCGTGGCCGCGAGCTGATAAATCAAAAGTTGTTCTTTATCTTCCAATTTTAAATCCTCTAATTTTTTTGGCGAGCCGGTTTTGTAATCAATAAGTTCAATCGTGTCGTCTGGCAAAGGATCAATCCGATCAATCTGCCCGCGCAATTTATACTCTCCTATTTTCAAATGAAATCCGGCTTCCAAGAATTTAGGCACGCGCCACGCGGATTTTTCATAAAAATCTTTGAGTATTTTTTTACCTTTGGCAAAATATTCTTCTTTTTGTTTTTTGTTTTCATACCAATCATCAATCCACGCTGATTCATAAAAAGTTAAAAGATCTTCCAATGAAGGGATTTGTGTTTGATTTTTAACTCTTGGTTGAGTTGGCGCGGCAAATAAATCACCCTGCTCTTGAGAATTTATTTCAATCATTTTTTGGTAAAATCGTTGTAAGGCCAAATGCATGGTTTTGCCAAAACTAAAACTGGCGCTGCCCTTGACCGGAATGTGAAGAATATGTGCAAAACGATATTGCAAAGGGCAGGTGGCAAAGGCCTTGAGTTGGGTAAAACTGAAATGCGGGGGAATAACGGCATTTGGTGCGAGAATATTTTTTTTATTATCATTCTCGCGGAAGCGGGAATCTAGTGGATTTTTCTGGATCCCAGCTTTCGCTGGGATGACATTAACGGGTAGGTTCAATTCATTTAGAAATCGCGATGGTTTGCGTTTGCGCGTTCCGCCATAATCATCAGCATGACAGAAAAAAACGCTTTCTTTGGCACGCGTCAGCCCCACATAAAACAAACGGCGTTCTTCTTGCAAATGGATATCTCCTTCAGGTAATATTTCTTTTACCAGTTTATCCGGTAGTTCAATTGATTCACTCCGATTGGTACTGGGAAATTTTTGCTCCACCAAATTCACAAGAAAAACATGTTTGAATTCCAAGCCCTTGGCACTGTGCACTGTCATGATTTTGACTGCTTCAGGATCTTCATCAGTTCCTCGCAAGCTCCCCTCTTCGCCCGACTCCAAAACATAATGTAGATAAGCCAGATAATGTTTTGTTAATTTTTCCGCGTTGCTTTCTTCAAATTTAATAATTGTATCGTAATATTGTTTTAAAAACATGATTTGACGCATGGATTCGCTAACACCTTCCGCGCTTTTGGTCACTAAATTTTTTAAATATCCCGAATCATTCAAAAACGCGTAAGCGACTTTTCCAACTGATTCATAACGAGCCAATTCCGCGTGTTTAGCCAAAAGCCCAAGCATTTTTTCAATGTTTTTAATACCAGTCTCGCCAACTCCCAAGGCACTCGCGTGTTTTAAAGTTTCAAAAATGGACCAAGTTTTCTTTTTGGCTTGATGAGTTATTTTGACAATGTCTTCGGTCGCAATATTCCAAAAAGGCATGTTGAGCACGCGCCACATTGCCGGATTTTCATGATAATTATCCAAGAGTTTCAGATAAGAAATAATATCCAAGACCAGTCCTTCACGATAAAGGCCTTTGGAAGCTAGGAATTGAAATGGAACACCGGCTTGCTCCAACGCGTGCATAAACGAGTCAGCAGTCGCGTTGGAACGAATGAGAATGGCAAAGTCATTCCACGAACTTTCCAGTTTGGCTTTTTCATCAGCCAGTTTTAATGTTTGAATTTTTTCAACAACTTGGCGCGCTTCTTCAATGCCTGTGTTGGCGTGAATTTCTTCAATTTGGCCGGTGATTGTTTTTTTAGCGATTAGTTTTTTATTGATTTTCAGTTTTTCTTCCAAACGGTCGGGATTGTTATTGATTATCAATTGATAGGCCTTGTCCAAAATTGATTGCGCTGAGCGATAATTTTCCGTTAGCGTTACGAGTTTCGCGTTAGGATAGTCATTTTTAAAGTGTAAGATGTTGGAAATTGACGCCCCGCGGAATTTATAAATTGCTTGATCATCGTCCCCTACCACTGTTAAATTTTGTAGTGGCGCGGAAAGAATTTTAATTAATTCATATTGCGCCAAATTGGTATCTTGAAATTCATCCACCAAAATATATTTAAATTGTCTGCGATATGTTTCAAGAATTTTTGGCCGTGTTTGGAAAAGTTTTAGAGTGTAATTGATCAGGTCTCCAAAATCCAAAGCGTTATTATCCAAAAGAATTTGATTATATGTATGATAGGCATTGGCAATTTCGTAAAGTCGTTTTTTTTCATCGCCTAAAATTTCTTTGGCATCGCCCAATGCGCTATCAGAATCCAACACCAAGTTCTCAGCGTATTTTATATATTCATCCGGCGTCACCATTTCATCTTTACAGCGGGAAAAATGACGAATCATCGCGTGAATGAATTTGGTGGGATTGCCCAATGGGCGATAATAATCAAGATCAAATTTATCCAGATTTTCGCGTACTAAAAGCCACGCGTCAGTTGGAGTGAGCAATTTAAAATCATTGGACAGGCCAATATCCAGGCCATGCGCTTTGAGCAGGCGCTCGCCAAAAGCGTGAAAGGTCTGCACCCATAAATCCAAAAAGCCATATGGCAAAAGTGCGTCAACGCGCTCTTCCATTTCACCCGCCGCCTTATCCGTAAAAGTGAGAGCCAAAATTTCATTGGGCTTAGCTAATTTTTGTTCAATAAGCCAAGCAAGTCGTTGTGCGATAACCGTAGTTTTGCCGGTTCCGGCTCCTGCCACAATCAAAAGCGGGCCATTGTCATGAGTAACAGCTTGGCTTTGCGCTTGATTGAGAGTTGGAGAGGAAGACATAAAATCATTTTAGCTCTCTTTTCCCCATTTGACAATCAAAGCGTGAAATTCGTTATAGATTCGGATAAGCGTACTGTTGTTTAGCTTGTCATTCCGACCGAGTCCGAAGGACGAGTGGAGGAATCTTTTGCATATTTTATCTTTCCCACAACAGATCCCTCGGCTTCGCGTTTTACGCTTCGCTCGGGATGATACGGCAAGAATCAAATTATTTTCAAAAAATTTTTGATATTCACCATAGGTTTTGAATTCCACGCCATATTTTTTGCATAGTCGTTTGGTGTACGAGTCAATTACAAAAATTGGTTTTTTACCGGCATATAAAAGTATGGAGTCAGCTGTTTCCGGACCAATGCCCCAGAGTGATAATAATTCTTCTCGCGCTGATGCCAGTGGCTTTTTGAAAAAAAGACGCAAATCGCCTTTATATTTTTTTATCAGCCAAACGGAAAAAATTTTAAGTTTTTTTGATTTTTGTTTGTAATAGCCGGATGAGTGGATGCATTTTTGGAGTTTTCCTGATGGGCAGGCGGCAATGGCTTTTGGTGACATTAAATTGGACTTTAAAAGGCATTTAATCGCTTTTTCCACATTAGTCCATGCCGTATTTTGAGTCAAAATCGCGCCAACGCAGATTTCAAAAAGAGAGTTATGGCCGACAACAGGCCACCAGTTCTGCGAGCCGTGTTGTTTGTAGAGTTGATTAAAAATTTTAATAACATTCATACAGACAAATAACCCAGCCGTTTCAGGCTGGATTATTTTTTATTCAACTTTTTCAAAATTGATTTGCTCCAGTGGATTGATTTTTGCGAGAATTATTTTAACTTCCAATTCCGGAAATTTTTTGAGAATCAATTTTTTGGCCTTTTGCATATCGCCAACATGCTGTGAATGTTCATCCTCGCTTGTGACAAAAGCATCACGGCCGCCATATGCGCCGCAATCAGTGTGATTCATTAAAATTACTTGAGAAATTTTGTGTAAATTTGAAGAAATTTCAATTTGACGTAGAATAATTTCCGGTTCGGCTGGATTTTTTGGGGTGATCAAGCCCTTACTCGCTCCGGCCAAAGACACTATGTCGCAATTATTTGTCAGTCCTTTTTCTTTAAGCCAATTTTTAATGGATTCATGAAAGCGAAAATCAATGCAGTGTAAAATTAAGGCCTTGCAATGATGAGACATAAAATTTTAATGATATTTATAAAAAAGGGATACACTGTCAGCCGGTTCGGGACTGACAGTGTGGGATGTGTTGGTTAGGCGCGCGCGGCTGCGAGGCCGTGGCGGCTGCGTGTTCTGAAGATCAGACCGCTGCTGTAGCTGTCCGCCAGCCATGCCTGCAAGTGCTTGCGCGAAAAGTGGTAAGTGCGAGGTTTCGCTTCCTCTCTGCCATTGGTAGGGTAATGCACATGAACACACAAGAGGATTCGCCACGCAGGGTGCGCGGTCTTCAGACGATCCTTGGCCAAGGCAATGAGCTCCATTTGCTCCAATGGGTCGAGATCGTGAAGCTCGGCCGCCCCGCAAGGCATGTGCGTATAGAGTACCACAGTTGGCCGTTCACCATTTGCATCAAGTCCCTTGATGCGTATGGCATCGCACAGATGCTGATGAAAGACGCGGTCTTCTCGCAAGTTCGGGTTAACCACGGGCGACTCTTCTGCCAGAAGCAGGCCGCCGCCGTTAAGAGCCAAAGTATGAATACAGCACGAATCAAGTCCGGCGCCGGGCATCTGATTTTCAGCCAGTCGCAAATGGAAAGTAGTAATTTCGGGCAGTCGTTGACCATCAGAGCATGCTACTATGGCCAAACGGGTAGGATTGAATTTTTGTTCATCCATGTCCTGTAAGACCTTGGCCCGTCTTAGATTTTCAATCAGCTCCCGGTGCCCGATAGGCAGTGTTCCCATCGAAAGATCCTCCTTCTTGGTTTCCGCGCGGTCCCTTCTCCCTGAAAGAACCTAAAAAGAGACGATACTTCATCTCCTTTTAGCTTCTTTTATGATTTGTTACTATAACAAAAATAATCTTATTCGTCAAGTCGAACTCGGCCGCTGTGTTTGCCGCGATGTTTTCTAGCCACTCGCAAACGCGCCAGTTCGCGTTCAATTTTAACAGCCAAACCTGTGTATTCCACATCTTGAACACTTTTTTGCTTCATCAATTCTTCGGCTCTTTGTCGAGCGGCCTCAGCTCTTTCAATACTGATTTCTTCAGCCCGTTCGGCGTTATCAGCCAGAACAATCACGCGATTATTCGGTTGGATTTCAATAAATCCTCCGGCAACCGCGAACAAACTTTCCGCGCCATTTTTAATCAAACGCATTTCCCCCGGCCGTAACATGGATACAAGTGGGATGTGATTTGGTAAAATTGTTATCTCACCCATTTCAGTAGGCAAGGTGATTTGGTCAATTTCATCTTTGAAAATTGTGCGTTCAGGTGTTGTGATTTCAAAAGAAATTTTAGCCGGCATAACCATTTTTAATAATATCCAATTTATCAATCAAATCCCTGACCTCTTCCTCTTTTAAAAGCGGATCGCCTTTTTTCATTCGTTTGAGATTGACTTCTTCAATAAATGGTTTGGCAAAATCAGGTATGAGTTGTTCTTTATTTTCCTTGGCCATATTATTTTTTTACATCTTCAATGCTTCCGACAAGATAAAAATTTTGTTCAGGCACATCGTCGTGTTTGCCTTCCAAAATTTCTTTAAAACTTCGTACGGTATCTGCCACCGGCACATATTTGCCTGGCCGGCCGGTAAATGTTTCAGCCACAAAAAACGGTTGTGAAAGAAATTTTTGGATTTTGCGCGCGCGCGAAACGGTGAGTTTGTCTTCATCAGACAATTCCTCCATACCCAAAATGGCGATGATATCTTGCAAGTCCTTGTATTTTTGTAAAACCTTTTGAACTTGGCGAGCCACTAGATAATGTTCTTCGCCTACGATATTAGGGTCAAGAATGGTGGAGGATGAATCCAGCGGGTCAACAGCCGGGTAAATACCCAATTCAGACAACGGGCGGGAAAGCACCACAGTGGAATCCAAGTGCGCAAAGGTGGTGGCAGGAGCAGGATCAGTCAAATCATCAGCAGGCACATAGACCGCTTGAACTGAAGTAATGGATCCCTTGGTGGTGGAGGTGATTCGTTCTTGCAAAAGACCCATTTCCGTGGCGAGCGTTGGCTGATAACCAACAGCAGAAGGCATGCGGCCAAGCAAAGCCGAAACCTCGGAGCCGGCTTGGGTAAAACGGAAAATGTTGTCAATAAACAATAATAAGTCCTTGTTTTCTTCATCGCGGAAATACTCGGCCATTGTTAGGGCGGTCAAAGCTACGCGAGCTCGCGCGCCCGGCGGTTCGTTCATTTGGCCAAAAACCAAAGCTGTTTTGTCCAACACGCCGGATGATTTCATTTCGCGATACAAATCATTGCCTTCGCGAGTGCGTTCACCTACTCCGGCAAACATAGAGTAGCCGCCGTGTTCAGAAGCGATATTGCGAATCAATTCTTGAATCACCACTGTTTTGCCAACTCCGGCACCGCCAAACAAGCCGATTTTTCCGCCTTTTAAAAATGGGCAGATTAAATCAATTACTTTAATGCCGGTTTCTAGCACTTCATATTTAATTGATTGCTGAATAAATTCCGGAGCCGGCCGATGAATCGGATATTTTTTCTCGGCTTTGAACTCACCCAAGCCGTCAATTGTGTCTCCTGTAATGTTGAACATTCTGCCCAAAGTATTGTTGCCAACAGGCACGGAAATGGCCGCTCCGGTGTCAAGCACTTCCTGCCCACGCTTAAGGCCATCGGTTGAACTCATGGCAACTGTGCGCACAATATTTCCGCCCAAATGCTGTTCCACCTCCAATATCAATGTCTTGCCGTCAGGCATTTTGGTTTGCAGAGCGTTATAGATTTCCGGCAATTTTTCAGGAAATGCCACATCCACCACCACGCCGATTATTTGAGATATTGCGCCTTTGTTCATAGAATATTTAGTAATTTTTTATTAAAATAATTATTCCAATGCCGCGGCTCCGCCGGAAATTTCCGCGATTTCGCGCGTAATACCTGCTTGGCGGGCTTGATTTAATGTAAAAACCAAATCATCAATCATTTCTTCAGCAGCTTCCGACGCGTTGCGCATAGCCATCATTCGAGCGCTGTGTTCAGATGCGGATGATTCCAACAATGCCTGATAAATTTGTATTTCAATCAACCGCGGCAACATTTGTTCTAAAATAAATTCTGGATTTGGTTCAAAAATAAATTCAATCGGTTTTTCATCTGTTATTTCTTTTTCAAAACTGCGGTCGCCCAAGGCCTTTAACATTTTTTCCAAATCCAACGGCGAAATGGGCAAAACCTGTCTGATGGTCGGTTTTTGCGTGATGGCGGAAACATAATCCGTGTAAATAACCGCCACTTTTTGAAAATTGTTTTTAACAAATTCTTCTTTAATGATTTTTGCGATTGGCGCGGCTTCCATTAAAGACGGAGTATCGGAAAAATTATGAAAACTCGCGATTACATTAACACCCAATTTTTTCATGATTCTTTCACCTTTTTTCCCAATGGTAATGGCGCCCAGATTTATTTTTTTGCCGACCGTCGGATTAATTCGTTCGCCAAATGAGCGTTGAACCGCTATTTTTTCTACATTTTTAATCTGTTCAATTGTTTTTTTATAGATATTGGCGTTAAATCCGCCGCACAGTCCCCTATTGGAGCTGATTAACACGAGCAAAAGATTCTCAACTTTTTGAGCTTTCATTAAAGGATTGTGTTTCAATCCCTTCATTTGCGACAGTTTATTCATCATTTCTCGCGCCAAAACAGCATAAGAGCGGGTGGCAAGAGCCGCGCGCGTTGCTTTGCGCATTTTTGCCGCCGCCACCAATTCCATTGCCTTGGTGATTTTTTTGGTGTTGCCGACGGATTTGACGCGGCGTCTGATAATTTTGGCGTTTACCGGCATAGCCCTGTTATTTTATAAATTCTTCGCAGACTTTTTTAATTTCATTTTCAATTTTTTCATCCCACTCGCCTTTGACAATTTTTTTCAACAATTCCGGATTTTCGCGATGAGCGAATTCAACCAGTTTTTTCTCAGTTTCAGCTACTTTTGCGACTTCAACGCTATCAAAATATCCATTGTTCACGGCGTAAATTGCGAGCACTTGATCTTCTACTGCGGCAGGACTGAATTGAGGTTGTTTTAAAAGTTCGGTAATGCGCGTTCCGCGGTCAATTTGTTTTTTTGTTTCAGGATCAAGATCAGACGCAAATTGAGCAAACGCCTCCAATTCGCGGAATTGCGCCATGGCTAATTTTAATTTGCCGGCAACTTTTTTCATTGGTTTGGTTTGGGCGTCCCCGCCCACGCGCGACACTGACAAACCAACATTCAAAGCCGGTCGAATGCCGCGATAAAATAAATCAGTTTCCAAATAAATTTGTCCGTCGGTAATTGAAATTACATTTGTGGGAATGTATGCAGTCACATCACCCGCTTGTGTTTCAATAATCGGCAGAGCGGTCAAAGAGCCACCGCCAAAGTCCTTATTTAATTTGCAAGCGCGTTCCAACAAGCGAGAGTGCAAATAAAAGACATCACCCGGGTACGCTTCGCGGCCTGGAGGACGGCGCAATAACAGCGAAACCTCGCGATAAGCCCAGGCCTGTTTGGACAAATCATCATAAACGCATAAAACATCTTTTCCTTGATCCATAAAATATTCACCCATTGCGCAACCTGCGTAAGGCGCCAAATACACCAATGATGCGGGATCAGACGCGCCAGCCACCACCACAATAGTGTAATCCATGGCGCCGGTTTCTTTTAATTTCGCGACAATGCGAGCTATTTTTGATTTTTTTTGGCCAATAGCCACATACACGCAAATCATGTTTTTGCCTTTTTGATTGATAATGGCGTCAATTGCCACAGCTGTTTTTCCTGTTTGGCGATCTCCAATAATCAATTCGCGCTGGCCGCGGCCAATAGGAATCATGGCGTCAATGGCTTTGATGCCGGTTTGCACAGGGGAATTCACCCGCTCGCGAGTAATCACGCCTGAAGCGATTTTTTCAAGAGGATAATATTTATTGGTTTTAATTGGCGCTCCGCCATCAATCGGTTCGCCCAATGGATTAACCACGCGGCCGATTAATTCATCTGCCACAGGCACGGAGAGAATGCGGCCGGTTCTTTTCACAATATCACCTTCTTTAAGATGTTTGAATTCACCCAAAATCATGGCGCCGACTGTTTCGGTTTCAAGATTCAAAGCTACGCCAAAAGTTTTTCCCCCACCTTTTTCAGCGTTGGAAAATTCCAAAATTTCCGAGGCCTGACATTCGGTTAGACCGCTGATTTTTGCAATGCCATCGCCAATTTCAATAATGGCGCCGACTTCTTCCACTTCGGTCTTTTTTTCAAAGGCCGCAATATTTTTTTTAAGCTGTTCTACAATTGAGTTTACTGACATAGTCCCTTTTTAAATTTTAATAATTGTGTTTTTAAACTCGCATCTAAAATTTTATCGCCCATGAAAATTTTTATACCGCCCAAAATACTTGGGTCAATTTTTGTTTCAGCCGAGACTTTGTCGCCAAAATGTTTTTTAATTTTTTCCAAGAGTTCTCCGCTGATTTTTTCCGCAATGGTGATTTCAATCTTTACAATGCCGGCCAATTTATCGGCGTAGTCAACAAATTCTTTAATAATATTGTTCGCTTGTTTTAATTTTCTATCACGCGACAAAAGCAAAACAAAATTCTCCAAGACCTGCTCCAGATTTTTTCCAGTCAGATCGGTGGTGACTTTATGCAAAGCTCGAGCGTATTGTTTATTACTATTTTTTTTCATAAAAAATCACTTGCCCAGCCCGCTAACCGCCTCCTCAATCATTTTTTTATCTTTTTCACCTGTCATTTTTTCACTCAAAATCTTTTCCAAAGCCGCGACAATCAAATTGGCTGTCTCCCCTTTTAACCCGATCATCATTTCATCTTTTTCTTTCAAGATGTTTTTTTTTGCTTGTTCTGCCAGATTTTCAATTTCTTGTTTAGCTTTTATTTTTAAATTATCAGACAAAGTTTTAGCGTCTTTTTCCGTTTTTTCTAAAATTGTCTGTGCTTCTTTTTTGGCCTCTAAAATTTTGGCGCGGTAGTCAATTTCACTGCGATCCATTTGTTCTTGCGCTTTTTTAGCATTGTTCAGCCCATCGTCAATTAATTTTTGCCTTTCAGCCAATTTTTTAACCAATGGTTTTAAAACTAAAAACCACAAAATAATCGCGACAATGGCGAAATTTATTAATTGAAGAATAAAAAGCCGTCCATCCAAGCCCAATGATGCCAAAAGGCCTGTTTCTTCAATGGTTTCAGTGGTTTCAGCAACAGCTTTTGCGTAAGCGATGTCAATAAAATACATAAGTTTTAAAATAATTTCATTTAGCCCCGAAAATCGGGGCCGATCAAATTACTTTAAAGTAAAGACCACCACCAAAGCGTAAATCGCGATAGCTTCGGCAAAAGCCGCGCCCAAAAGCATTGGTACGAAAACTTTGCCAGAGGCCTCGGGATTTCGGCCAATGGCTTCCATGGCTTTGGCCACTAATTTGCCGATGGCTAAAGCCGGGCCAATACTGCCGATGCCAATTGCGAACGCTTTGGCAAGGGCCACAACAGATGCGTGTTCCATATTTTTGACCTTTCTGATACTTGTTGTCGAGGGGAAATTTTTTTAACCTCGCGTCAAGCATCGTTAATTATTATTAATTTAATGCTCCTCTGTTCCGTGTGGTTCAGCTGTTAAAACAGACAAATACACTAGTGTTAGCATAGCAAAAACACTGGCTTGAATCAAGCCCACCAAAAGTTCTAAAAGCATAAATGGTGTTGGCACTGCAAATGCTACCAAACTGCTCATTACAGTCATCAAAACCTCTCCGGCAAAAATGTTGCCGAATAACCGAAGTGACAATGATAAGACCTTGGCCATTTCACTGATAATTTCAATAATTCCAACCCCCACTTCAATAATTGCAGTAAAAATTGCAATAGGGCCATGTTTAAAACTTTTTATCAAAGGCCATATTTGAATGAATTTATTCAAATGCGTAAAAATACCGACAGTTACAAGGCCGTACACATGAGAGGCCACCACAGCTGTTAGAGCCATGGCTACTGTTAAATTCAGATCGGTGTTGGCCGGCCGTAGTAAAAAATTATGACCAAGCTTAATGCTACCTGTACCCGGCAAAAGCCCAAGCCAGTTGGAAAGCAGAATAAAAAAGAAGACAGAACCAACCAGTGGCAAAAAGCGCAAGGTTTTTTTTCTGTCTCCTGTCACTTGGTCAAAATATCCAAATAATGTCTCCAAAATAAATTCAAAAAAGTTTTGCAGTTTTCCCGGGCGCAGAGACGCCCTGCGACTGATTAAAATTCCAATAATCAAAAAAACAATAATCGCGAGCCATGCGTTGATAATGGTGTTGGTGACAGGAATAACGCCGAATAAATAAAATAGTGTTTCCGGCGCGAGTGTCGGTATGTGCATATTATCTTAATTTTTGGTATTCTTCGCCGTATTTTTTCGCTTTTTGGTGGATTATTTTTCCGGAAATCAGCGCGGCAATAACAAAGGCCAATATGGTTAAATATGGAGTGAGATTGTATTTATTGTCAAAATATTGCCCGATCAGTACGAAAATCACCACAGGCGCGGCAATAGACACTCCAAAATCGCCAGCGATTTTTAAAGCGAAAAAATAGTATTTTCTATCGTTTTTTAACTTATCCACAGAATTGATATATTTTAACTTAAAACACCGATAAGGTCAAGATATCTTGATTTTTGAGAATAAGTTTAGGGTATTTTTAACCGTTTGTTCAGCCACTTCTTCAAAAGGCACATTTTTTATTTCAGCTATTTTTTTAGCCACCTCAATCACCATCCACGGCTCGCAACGCTTTCCACGATGCTCTTGCGGAGCTAAATATGGTGAGTCAGTCTCAACCAAAATCATATCCAAGGGCGTGTTTTTGACAACTTCAATCAAATTCAATTGCTGTTGCGGGTTTGTTTTTTTAGCCGGAAAAGTAATTACACCTGTAAAGCCAATGTAAAATCCCAAATCCAAATATCCTTTTGCTTCAAACCAGTTGCCGGTAAAACAATGTGCCACCCCCCTGTTTTGCAATCTGCCATTTTTACAAAATTTTTGTAAAATCGGCAAAAGCGCTTGGTGCGCGTCGCGGCAGTGAATGGCTATTGGTAAATTTAACTCCGTTGCCAATTCAGCCTGAGCCTCAAACGCTTCGGTTTGGATTTTAATCACCTCGGCCAACGTTAAATTTTTTGGCAGATGAAAAAAATCCAATCCTGCTTCGCCGATTCCAACCACTTTTTCGTCAGTAGCGAGGTTTTTATAAAAATTATAATTAAATTTTTCTTCGCGACTGTGAAAATTGATTTCTTCCTCATCAACTTCCTGGCTGGTAAGGTGCACAGGATGTAAGCCAATCACGGCCCAAAGGCCGTCACATTTTTTCGCGTATTCCACCGCGCGCTCTGATGTGCTGGCTTGGGAGCCGACAACGATCATTTTTACTTCTCGCTCTAAAGAACGCCGAATCACTTCTTCGGCGTCGTTTTTGTAGGCGTTGAATTGGACATGACAGTGGGAATCAATCAGCATAGTTTACATTATTGATTGTATCTGTTTCAGCGCCGCCGGGAGTAAAGGCCAGAGGATGCTGGAAATTTTAATTAAATACGCGGCCATGCCGGATTTTAGCATTGATCCCGTGAGCCATTCGCTTAAAGGAAATTTACTGATAAAAAATAATGTTAATCCTACCACCAGCACACCTTCAAATAATCCAAGCAATCCCCCGAGCAAGCGATTGATAGTGCCTAAAAATGGGATAATTTTTAAAACACTGAAAACTTTTTCCACTAACCAAAAAATAAAACCCACCAGGCGATTGGCAATGATGAAAAGAATAATAAAAACAATAAATTTTACGATATTGAAATTGCCGCCGGTGATGGACAATGTCCAGTTGGAGATCGGTTCATAATAATGGCTGGCGATAAAAGCGCCTACAACCGTGCCTACGAGCGAACCTATGGCGTGCAAAAAACCAAACCAAAGTCCAAAGAGCGTGAAGCCGCCGAGAATAATGAGTAAAATTATATCCAAATGGGTCATAAATAAATTTGAAATTTTGGCAGGCCTCACAAATTGAAAAATAAATTTTTCAATTGTTCGGCCTTTGAAATTATAAAATTTTAGGGAAAATCGGTTCCCCTTTGTTAATTTTGATTTCGGCTTTAAGTCCGCCCCAAATTTTCGCCTTATTTAAATCTTTGGCTTTTTCTTTTCCCACGGTCAAACCCAACTGCGTCCAAATTTTTCCCGCGGTTTCAGGCATTATTGGCAACAACAACCAACCAAGCTGGCGCAGTGTTTCCAATAAATTATACATTAAATCATTGAGCCGTCCGCGAGTACTGTCGTTTTTAGCCAAATCCCATGGCTTTTCTTTATCAATCAATTGATTGGCCGTTGCCACCACTTTCCAAACAGATCCCAGCGCTTCGTCAAAACGAAAATGATCCATTGCCGATTCATAATCGCGCCAAATATCAATTTCGCACAATGGATCAAGTCCTTCGGCAGCCGTGCTGAATTTCGGCACTTTTCCTGCGCAATATTTTTCAGTCATTGATAAAACACGGTGAACCAAATTACCCAATTCATTGGCTAATTTATTGTTGTAGCCATCTTTCAATCGCACCAAAGAAAAATCCCCGTCTTCACCGAATTTAATTTCCGAAAGTAAAAACCATCGCAAAGTGTCATTGGAATAAATTTTAGCCAATTCCACAGGGTCCACCACATTGCCAATTGACTTGCTCATTTTGTCGCCGTTGATGGTGAAATATCCATGCGCGAAAATTGTTTTTGGCAAAGGTAAATCAGCTGACATGAGCATGCACGGCCAAAGCGCGGCGTGGAATTTTAAAATGTCTTTGCCAACCAATTGCAAGTCAGCCGGCCATAGTTTTTTAAAATGCGCCTTACCTTTGATAGTTTGAGCGCCGTAATCAACTGCCGTCAGATAATTTATCAAAGCGTCAAACCAAACATAAATCGCTTGTTGGCGATTGTTGGGAACAGGAATGCCACAAACGAAATTTTGCCGAGAAATGCTGATATCGGTCATGAAATCCCTGATGTAATTCACGATTTCATTACGACGTTTGATCGGCTGAATAAAGTCTGGATTCTTCGCGATGTGTGATAAAAGCGCGTCGCGATAATTTGTGAGGCGGAAAAAATAATTTTTTTCTTTAATTTTTTTAGCCGGTTTTTTATGAATCGCGCAATTGCCGTCAATCAAATCCGTCTCTGTCACAAATGCCTCGCAACCAACGCAATAATACCCCTCATAAGTTCCTTGATAAATATCACCTTTTTTTTGCACTTTGAGCCAGAATTTTTTTACAGCGTCCAGATGACGTTTTTCAGTGGTGCGGATAAAATCATTATTGGTAATGCCCAATGTGTCCCATGTGGACTGCCATTTGGCGCTCATTTTATCAAGATATTTTTTCAAATCCCTTTCCCCTGCCAGTCGAGCCGCTTCAAAGTTTTTTTGGCTGTTTTCATCAGTACCTGTTAAAAAAAATACTTCCGCGCCTTTGAGGCGATGATAACGCGCTAAAACATCAGCCACAATAGTGGTATAGGCGTGACCAATATGCGGAACATCATTAATGTAGTAAATGGGTGTGGATAAGTAGAATTTAGGCATATTTTAGAGCTATTTTAAGGTAAGGGACTTGACAAGTTTTTTGTTTTAAGTTAAACTCGTGGATGGAGTGGGCTGATTGGTGACTGTTCAGGGCTATTCTCGCGCGTGAGGCTGCTGTTCCTCCTTCTTGCAGCCGTTCCCTTGGGGAGAACCCCCGAACCAACGTTACCGTTTTGTCCCGCTCTAGGGGCTTTTGTTTTTGGGACTTAGTTTCCGGAGTCGTATCCTTTCTACTGGTTGCGATGCCGAGAATCTTCTTCACTCAATCACACAAGCCCCACTCTTTTTTTAAATTGATCTTATTACCACAACAAATTCGCCCTTACTCGGGCCTTTTTTTATTTTCTCCAAAACCTGTTCCGCCGTGCCGCGATAAATCGTTTCAAATTGTTTGGTTAATTCCCGCGCTAGCATTATTTCTCTTTGCGGCAAGAAAGTTTGCAATTCCGAAAATGTTTTTATTATGCGATGCGTTGATTCATAAAAAACAATTGTTTCTTCCATTTCTGCCAGTTCTTTGAAAAATTTTTGTCGTTTGTTTTTGTGCGGTGGAAAACCGGCAAAATAAAATTTGTCAGTTGGAAATCCGGAAATTGAAAGCGCGGCAATCACGGCGCAGGATCCGGGGATGGGAATAATTGTGTCATTGCGAGCCACGCCATAGCGTGGCGAAGCAATCTCGTCCTTGTCATTTGAAGAATCCCTTTTTAATATAATGCTGATCAACCGATTCCCCGGGTCGGAAATTCCCGGCGTGCCGGCATCTGTCACTATAGCCAAATTTTTGCCATCTTCAAGTAGTTTAGCGATTTCTTTAATTTTTGATTCAGATGAATGATGGTGATAGCTTATTGTTGGCTTGCTGATTTGATAATGAGTAAGCAATTTTTTAGTCACGCGCGTGTCTTCGCACAAAATATAGTCAACTGATCGCAGTGTTTCCAGCGCCCGCATGGTAATGTCTTTCAAATTACCAATAGGTGTAGCCACAACGAATAATTTGCCTTTATTCATATGGCTTTATTTTAGCAAAAAAGCGTGTAATAAGCAAACAAAAAATCCCTCAAAGGGGATTTAGCTTACTCCTTCACCACTATCGCCAAGGTCGGACATGCGCTGGCCGCGTCTTTGACTGCTTGCAACTCGTCGCCAGGAGGCAGAATCGCCTCGGCTTTTAAATTATCTTCGCTCCATTTGTAAGAACCAGGAGACAGGGCAACGCAGGTGCCGCAACCAATGCATTTTTCTTTGTCAATAATGATGTTCATAGACCAAAATATTTTTCTTTGTAAAATCTGATTAGCTCTTCAATCTCTGTAATTGCCTCTGGCGAACCGACTCCGACTTTTAATTTAGCCTGTACTTGTTCTAATGTTTGCGCGCCGTCCAGTACCGCCTGCTCAATGTCGTGATCGGTGATTTTCAAAATTGGGTCAATAATTTTTCCGCCTTCCACCATTCCCCGTTCATGCTGGCCGGATTTGTGAAAATAGTCATTGATCGCCGCCCGCAATGCCTTGTCCCCCAAAACCGAACAATGAATTTTTCTGTCTGGCAAACCGCCCAAACGCGTCATAATATCTTGTGGCTTGATTTTTAATGCATCATCAATTTTTATCCCATTATTTTCTTTCACCATTTCCGAAAGCATTGAGGTGGAAGCAATAGCCGAGCCACAGCCAAAAGTTCGCCAGCGGCAATCAACTATTTTGTCTTCCTTGGGATCAACTTGTATCCACATAACCATTTCATCTCCGCAAGCAGGCGAGCCAACACGGCCCAGTCCGTCAAATTTAAACGACGCCTCTTCATCGGTTTTTAGAAAATTTTTCGGATTGAAAAAATGCTCTTTGACAATATCAGAATAATACCAAGGGTCTCCCCCGGATGTCATGCCGTCAAAAGTATAAGGACTGTCGGACATATTATTGTTTGTACTTTGGATGTTTTTTACTCTCACACATGCCTAAACGGGCAGGAGAAATTTCGCGCAATTTTTCAACAATATCAGGTAAAACTTTTAAAACATAATCAATATCCGCTTGGGTTGTACTGTGTCCCATTGTAAAACGCAAAGATCCGTGCGCCATTTCATACGGCAAGCCAATGGACAACAGCACATGCGACGGTTCCAATGATTGCGAAGTGCAAGCCGAGCCGGTGGCGGCTTGTATCCCCTTTTCATCCAAATATAACAACATTGCCTCGCCTTCAACATCAAGAATACTCACATTTAAATTGTTTGGCAAGCGCTTTTCAGCGTGTCCGTTTAATTTTATTCTTTCAATTTTTTTCTCCAATCCACGCCAAAAATAGCCACGCAAGTCAATTAAACGCGTGTTTTCTTTTTCTTTATCATTTTGCGCTAAGCGCAATGCTTCGGCCAAGCCAATAATTCCGGCCACATTTTCCGTTCCGGCGCGCAGGCCGAATTCCTGTCCGCCGCCAACAATCAACGGCTGAATTTTCACATCTTTTTTCTTATACAAAACGCCCACGCCTTTGGGCCCGTAAATTTTACTGCCGTTTAGCGTGAGCAAATCAGTATGCAAGCGATTGATATTCAAATCCAATGTTCCGGCCGCCTGGCAGGCATCAGTGTGAAAAAGCACCCGTTGTTTTCCCTGTCTCTCGGTTGTATTGTATTTCAACAACGTTTTGCCTATTTCCGCGATTGGTTCAATCGTGCCGATTTCATTGTTGGCGTACATTATTGTCACCAAAATTGTGTCCGGTTTAATGGCGGTGATAATTTGTTCAACAGTGATTACCCCATCTTTGTCAGGTTTGAGACAAGTGATTACAAAACCCTCTTTTTCCAACTGTTTGCAGGCATGTAATACGGCATGATGTTCAATTTTAGTTGTGATAATGTGGTTGCCCGCCGCGCGATTGGCTCGAGCCGCGCCTAAGACAGCTAAATTATCTGATTCAGTGCCACCGCCGGTAAAAATGATTTCATTGGGCGTGCAGGCTAAAATATCAGCGATAATTTTTTTGGCTTCCGCAATGGCTTTTAGCGAACGCCGACCCAGATTATACAACGCTGAAGGATTGCCAAAATCATTTTGCAGAAATGGCATCATTTTTTTTAGCACTTGCTTGTCCAATGGCGTAGTAGCGGCGTGATCCAGATAGATTTGTTTAGTCATAAAGATTAAAAAGGCAGCGTCAGATTTATATTATGCCTTTCTTCCATTGGCTTGGCAATCGGCGGCGTGAAATTCACCGGAAACGGTCGTGTTTTGCCGCTGGACAGCTCGGTAAAAAATAATTGTCGATTTTTTTTACCAAATTCATACAGATCACGCGTAATACGAACATCATCAACGCAATATTTTTCAATTTTATCCCACTCCCCTGTTTTAAACCACTCAATCGCTTGCAATCCATGCCCGGATTTTTCCACGCCCAAGGTGGCTTTGGCAACATCATTTAATTTCAAACGAAATCCCAGCGCATTTTTTATTTGTTCCAAAATATCCAGTTGCGGCAGTTTGGTCAGGTCGCCGCTATAATAATTATTCAAAACAGTCAAATCAAAATGCCGTGAATTATAGCCAATCACGCGGTCAGCCCGTTCTAACAGCGGCCACATATCTTTGAGCTGTTCTTCGCGAAAAGTCAAAAATTTATCATTGGTATAATCATAAATTACAGCCACGGATACTTTTAATTCCGGAAAACGGTGCGGGCCAAAATCAGCGAAAGTATTTTGTGTTTCAATGTCAATTACAATTTCGGACATATTTAGTATTGCATTAAAGTTTTAACTTCTTGCGCTTTTTCCGGCTTGTGCGCGAGAATTTTTTCAATGTTGTAAGTGCCAAACCGCGGGGCTTCAATAAATCCGCGCATGGCGGCCTGCGCCAGCCAGCCGGATTGCAGCCAGTCAAACAGCCATTCCGCGGTGTAGCGCGGGTCGTTTTGCGAAATGCCGGCGCCAATTGTTTTTAGCCACAACCGATTGAATTTTTCCTGCGAGCCGATTGGCGGAGCCATGATTATGGGAATGCCCAATGCCGGATAAAATGAAAGTTCGCTCGGTTTTGTCCACAGAACATCGGTCGTGCGCAGTAAATTATTAAATTCGGCAAAGTATTTGGTTTTATCAGGTTGAAAAAGTACGCGAATTTCTTTGCCCAAATAACGCGTCAGTCCGGCCTCGGTCACCGCTTTGATAAAATAATCGTGAACATCAATGTGCGTGCCGGCGATTAGATTAAGACGCATGGCTTTGACTTCAATTTTTTGTTTCAAACTCTTCAGCATTTTCGCGCCGATTTCCCTTTGCGCTCCGGCTCCACCCACCGCGAAAGTGACGGTAAAAGGATGGTTGGATTTTTCAGGCAATTTTTTCATTTTCAAATGTTCTTTGATATTTTGATGATATCTTTTTAAATAACGGCCGGCCGCGTCCAGATTAAATAAGCGATGCCCTAAATCATGGCGCAAGGCGCTTAAATTTTCGCCGCCCAGATTTTCTTTGGGCAATGGAAATCCTGTTAAGAAAATTTTCTCCGGCCGCACGCCGTAAAGTTTCAATCGTTCAACCACGCGATAACATGGCGCGAAATAATTGACGCGGCTGTTTTGAGGTTTTAAATCCGCCCAGACGCGCGCGATGTCCGCGTCGCAAATAATACAATAAATTTCCCCTTTGTAGCCAAACTGTTCGGCCATAAAAGCCACGGCGAAAAAACTGGTGACTAGCGGTCTCGGTTTTTTATTTAATTTTTCAATCAGGTGTTTGCCCCAGTTTCTGCTTTTGACCAAAGCCATTGTTTCTTTTAATTGCAATGTCGGCTGGGACAAATCGCGCTTGGGATAAAATTCCGGAATGGCTTGAAAATGATCATAAAGGTCAAAGGCCTTTTGTCCAACCATTGGAATGCGCGTTAGACGCGAAATAAATTCATATAAATGGCGGCTGGTTTCCCAGATTTTTTTGTCGCTGTCCGGAATGCCGCGATAAGTATTGGCGCTGATAATGCCGCCTTGAGCCAAGTGTTTCAATGGAAAAGTGGCACGCTGGTGGCCATAACCCATGTCCACTGTTACCAGCCAGATTTTATGATTGTGTTTTTTTAACATAATGCGATATTTTTATTAATTCATTGTAGTATATTTTTCAAGTGTTGACAAGAAACACTGATTTGTTACACTTGTTTCAAGTAAAACCTGCCAGTAGGCAGGTTGGCATGCTTGCGGGCGCAAGCGGGTCGCAGACAATTTGAACATTGGGAGGAAACAGATGCGAAATTCAGAAAGAGAAGCCGCGGCCAAAGCCGCAGCTGATGAGGTGCGGACGATCACGCAGTTGCCATTTCCATTTGAGCACGGCAGTGTTGGGCCAATCGGCTTGGTGCTTGGCACTGGCTGGGGTGATGTTTTGAAAGTAACAAATCCCTGCAAAATACAGTTGCCACAAATCCCCGGCTTTTCCAGGATCAGAATGCTGGAAGGCCACGCTCGCGAATTAGTGGTCGGCCATGTCGGCAATAAGCGGGTGTTGGCTCTGCGCGGCCGCATTCACCTCAACGAGGCGCCGGATGATCCGATAGAGACAATCAAAATGGTGCGCTTGCAGATTGAGATGCTCATGCAACTCGGCGTGAAGAATCTCATTCTCACAAGCGCTGTAGGCGCGTTGAAACCGCCAACAGCCAGCATCGGATATGATCGTCTTGCTGTCGGCGACATTTGCGTGGTTGACGGATTTGTCACTCTTTTCGCGCCGCAAATGCCGCTTTGGGGTGGCGAATTCCAATCTCCTGAAGACAGCTTGGATAAGAAGCTTTGTGACATTGCCAGAAAAGCGACTTGCGGTTTACGCGTCCATACTGGCGGTCATGTCATGTTGCTGGGACCTTGGTTTGAAGGTCGGAAATATGATAAGCGTTTTCTGGCCTTGACTGGTGCTAAGGTTGTAGGCATGAGTGGATTGCCCGAGGCCTGTGTCGCAGCTCTTTATTCGGGCGTTCGCGTGCTGTATCTGTGCTTTGTCACGAACGACGATGTGGAAGAACACTCTCACGAAGAAAACCTCGCTCGCTCTAAGGCGGCTTCGTCAGAACTCGGCAGCTACCTCGAGCTCATAGTTAGTAAAATCTAGGCCATAACCCTGTCTATTGTTTGGGGGGTAAGACAGGGATGAGTAATCCAATAAAACATTCATAACGAATGGGCAAGATTGGATTTTCCAGGCTATCCGCGCAATGGACTGAAGGGAGGTTCTAGGAGCTACTTGCCAGCTCCTTTTTTATTTTCTCATTAAAATAAAAAAGACGGATTTCTTTCCGTCTATTTTATTTGGCTCCGAGGGTGGGATTCGGACCCACGACCAACCGGTTAACAGCCGGTCGCTCTACCACTGAGCTACCTCGGAATAAATTTTCATAAAGAACTGCCTAACTTATACCAAAAACATGCCTGCTTGTCAAAAGCGCCAGCAAAAACAGCTTAATAATCCTTTAATTTCTCAATCGCCGCGAAGGTTTGCAATCGTTCCAAGGCCTTGGCCTCAATCTGACGAATACGTTCGCGCGTTACATTAAATTCTTTGCCCACTTCTTCCAAAGTGTGTGATACCCCGTCTTTCAAACCAAAACGCATTTCCAAGATTTTTTGCTCGCGCGGGGACAAGTCCTTTATCGCCTCTACCACATAATCCTTTAACAAATGCAAAGCGGCCGAACGGTCCGGAGATATATTTTTTACATCTTCAATAAAATCTTCCAAGGTGCTGTCTTCATCATCATCACCTACTGATGTTTCCAAAGACACTGTTTCCTGTGAAATTTTTAAAATATATTTGACTTTTTCCATATCCTCCCCCATTTCAGCCGCGATTTCTTCCGGTGTTGGTTCGCGTCCCAAATCCTGCACCAATTGCCTTGTGATGGTTTGCACTTTGTTGATATTTTCCACCATATGCACAGGAATGCGAATGGTGCGCGATTGGTCGGCCAAAGCGCGCGTAATGGCCTGCCGAATCCACCAAGTGGCGTAAGTTGAAAATTTATAACCCTTGCGATATTCAAATTTTTTCACGGCGCGGAAAAGCCCAACATTCCCTTCTTGAATCAAATCCAAAAGCGACAATTGTTTGCCAACAAATTTTTTGGCAATTGAGACCACTAAGCGCAAATTTCCTTCAATCAATTTTTTGTCCGCTTCTTTATCGCCCCGTTCTTTACGTTTGGCCAAAGACAATTCCTCCGCGCCTGTTAACAGAGGAATTCTGCCGATTTCACGCAGATACATTTGTATTGAATCGGCTGTCAACTCGTCCAAAACCTCCATGCTCATTGCTTTTGATATTGGTTTTTCTTCTTTTTTCTTTTTTTTCGGCGCTTCTTTTTTGTTTTCCGTTTGAGTGAGCAAATCTTCCCGTGTTTCTACTATATTCAATCCAAGTTCATCCATTCTGTTTAAAAAGTTTTCATAAATATCAAGGTAGTCCTCCATTTCAGGAAAAGCGTAAAGTACTTCTGTTTCAGTTAAAAATCCGCGTTGATGGCCTTTTTTTACAAATTTATCAATGGTTTCTTGGTTGGGAGGAATGCCTTTTGGCGCGATTGGTAAAATTACTTTTTTTGTTTTAGCCGCTTTTGGCAGTTTTTTCTTAAAGATCTTTTTAAAAAGTTTCTTTTTCTTTGACCTTTTTATTTTAATAATTTTGCGCGGTTTTTTCAATTTAAATTTTAATGAAAGCTGTTTAGAATGAGCTTTCTTTTTTTTATCCGCCGGTTGGCGAATTTTTTTCTTGATGATTTTCTTTTTTTTGAGAATTTTTTTCTTCATACCTATAATAAGTTCTTGAATTTATCCATCAATTCCGTCATTTTTGAGCTATCACCCTTTTCTTCAGCCAGCTTCATTTCTCGCTCAATTTGGCGGCGAATGTTCCCAGTATAACACAAATTTAAAAAATCCACTATTTTTAATGCCTCATTTAGCAGTTTATCTTGGCTTAATTCAGCGAATTTTTGTTCATAAAGCAATTCCAAAATATCAATCATTTGACAACTATCTGGGGAAGGGTTCGATTGCCTAAATCTGTGGATAACTTTTTCCGGTGTTTTTTCAGCTGTTTGTGTAAAAGTTAGGAAATCTTTAAAAAGATTTTGATGTTTTTCCGCTAGAGCTACTATTTTTAAACGATCGGCCACTATTTTCAACATTTCTTCGTCCTGCAAAACGATACTCATTAAATTCTCCGATGCAATTTCAGGAGCGTTTTGTTCGGTTGCCTGATTTTTTTTATCAGCAGGCGCTTCTTTTTGATTATACATCGGCTTGCGGCGCAAATCAGTCAATCGTTCGCGCAAAAGCGTGATATCCACATCCAAAACACCGGTTAATTTTTTCAGCCAGAAGTCCTGTTCAATCACATCAGGAATTTTGGCGATTTGATTTAAAAGCGTTGTGGCCACTTGCGAACGAACAGTCGGGTCGGTAAAATTTTTTCCAGCCAGATTTTTTTTAAAAAAATATTCCATGAATAATTGCGCGCCATCTACCGACTTGAACCATAATTCAGGATTTTTTTTCAAACATTCATCCGGATCTTTGCCGGCGTCCGGCGGCAAAGTAATCACGCGCACTTGCGTCCCCTCTTCCAAAGCCAAGGAAATCCCTCGCTCTGCCGCGTTTTGTCCGGCCGCGTCCGAGTCAAAAGCCAAATAGAGATTATTGGTAAATCGTTTTAATAATTTTATTTGCTCCAAAGTCAAAGCCGTGCCGGAAGACGCCGCCACATTTATCTGTCCGGCCTGATGGCAGGCAATCACATCCATTTGTCCCTCCACGATAATGGCGCGGTCTTGCCGTTTGATTTCCTGCTTGGCCTTGTTTAGACCAAACAGTATTTCGCTTTTATCATAAACCTCGGTTTGCGGAGTATTCACGTATTTTCCACCGGCATTTTCCGTTGTTTCATTCAAAAGCCGTCCGGTAAAGCCCACCACATTACCATGCACATCAGAAAGTGGAAACATAATCCGGCCGCGAAATCGGTCGTAATTTCCACCGCCAGGTTTTTGAATGGTAAGTCCTGCCGCTGTCAGATCATTAATGCCAAAGCCCTTTTTCAAAAGAAATCCGGTGAGTGTGTCCCAAACATCAGGAACAAAGCCAATCTGCCATTCTTCAATTATCGAGGTTGACAAGCCGCGTTTTTGCAAATAATCTCGCGCGGTTTGCGCTCGCGACGATTCCATTAAAATTTTGTGATAAAATTTTGTCGCCAATTTTAAAATATCCAATATACGATTGCGCGCGCTGGAAGATAATTCATTGGAATGCGCGGGTAATTCCACTCCGGCTTTTTCAGCTAGCAAGCGCAGTGCCTCTGGAAATTCCATGCCCTCCATTTTCATGACAAAACCGAAAATATCGCCACCATTTTGGCACCCAAAGCAATGCCAAATTTGTTTTGGCCGCGAAACCATGAATGATGGTGATTTTTCCTGATGAAAAGGACAGCAGGCCTTAAAATTAGCGCCCGCTGGTTTTAATTGGATGTATTCGGAGATTAAATCAACAACATCCAATTTGGATTTTATTTCATCGGAAATTTGGGACATGATTCTTGTATCATTGCGAGCCCAGTCGCAAAGTCGGGACGAAGCAATCTCGCGGCTATTTTTTTATTCTGCGAATCGGCGAGAAAGCCGAAGCACTATTTGCGCTGGCGGAGCCACTGATTTCTTTTTTTATTCGCTCCCCTTCTTGTTCCACCAGCTCGCCGTCGTATTCTCCACTATGCGCCGTATGGCCTTTGTATGATACCTGTTTTTGGTCAAGATGCAAATTAAAAGTCATCTGGCCTTTTTTCTCTTCAATATACAAATGAAAACGAGGATAAAAATTGCTGGACAAGCGGCGTGTGTAGCTGATTTGGCCGCTGTTCGGGTCATCAAATTCCGCGTAGCCCAAATTTCTGGCCACCTGCCGCGCGTTTTGTTGATGCGTTGGAATGGTTATTTTCATACTATTTTTTCAATGTCGTTATTGGCCTGCTCTGCGTAATATAGATTTTTCCTTCCGCAATCGCCCATTCAATATCGCGCCGTTTTTTACCCAAAATAATTATTTACCGCGAATTCAAATTGTTCAATGAATAATTGCTTTAACAGTTCTAAACTGTTTTGTTCATAAAATAAAAGTACGGCCTTTTTATAAGCTGTTTCGTCCATACTCCGCAAAGACAACGGGCACCAATTATGCGCCAAAAGAATCGCGTTGGCCATCAGCCGACTGGTGCGTTTATTGCCATCCACAAATGGTTGGACATAAGAAATCAACGCGGTCGCCAATAATGCCTTGGCAGCCGGATTTTCTTCTTTATTAATCAACTCAACAATTTTTTTAACCGCGTCTTCTATTTGGAATTTATTGTCCAGTGGCTGGTAATTGGTACCGGTGATTCTAACAATGATTTTCCTAAAATCATCCGGAATGCCTAAATCTTTAATCAAAAGTGAGTGAACGGCTCTCACATGAGTCGCCTTTAATATTTTAAATTGTTTCGCGCTTTCTAATATATAATCTAAAGCCCGTTTGTGATTTAAAATCATTATGGCCTCTTCTTTGGTGTGTCCGGCTGCCTCTTGCGCCTCTTTAATTAATGTTTCTGTTTCCAACAGAGAATATGTATTACCTTCCAAATGCGATGATTTCCAAGCTAGTTCAATGGTCAGGCGCTCAAATTCTTTATGCAAACTGGTCCTATCCATTTTCGCGCGTTTTTTTAAATACTCAGTATTAGCCGACTTTAACCGTTTAATTTCCGAAATGGTAAAAAAATTCGTAGGATAATCAAAAATATCCCAATTAAACATCTTCTTAATCTCTCTTTGATCTTGCGATATTTTGAAATAACTTTCCGGATCAAAGTGAAATAAAAATGGATTTTTATTTTTTGGCGCGTAAATAACTCCGCGGCCCCTGCCAATTTTTTCTATCAATCCGGCTGTTAATAAAACACCAATGTCGCGCAATATTGTTGGTTTGGAAATTGCATCAAATTTTGTGACAATGAATGCCAAAATAGCGCTTTGCGGCGCTTGTTTTGACTTTTGCAAAAATTCTAAAATTGCATTTTGTCGCTGTGTTAACATAAAAAATCAATTAAAAATAATCGTATCATTTTGATAGTATAATCGTATCATTTTGATACGATTATGGCAAATGAGCTGATTTATATGTTAATACCTATAATTCTCCGCCTTGAATGGCCCATTCAAAGGCACGCCAAGGTAGTCGGATTGTTTTTGAGTGAGTTTAGTTAATTTTACACCTAAATGAGGCAAGTGCAGTCGCGCCACTTCTTCATCCAATTCTTTGGACAATGTATAAACATGCCCGCGTTCGTATTGCTCTTTATTTTGCCACAAAGCCAGTTGCGCCAGCACTTGATTGGTAAATGATGAGCTCATTACGAAAGAAGGATGGCCATTCGCGTTGCCCAGATTTACCAACCGTCCGCGTGATAGTAAAATTACTGACTTGCCATCAGGCCATGTGAATTTATCAACCTGTGGTTTGATATTTTCTTCTTTAATGTTTTTCTGCGAAGTGAGCCAGGCCACATCAATTTCGCTGTCAAAGTGTCCGATATTGCAAACAATCGCGTTATCTTTCATTTTGTCCATATGTGCGCCGGTAATAATATCGCAACAGCCAGTGGTGGTTACAAAAATATCCCCAAGTGAGGCGATATCTTCCATTGTTGTCACTTCAAATCCCTCCATAGCCGCTTGCAAAGCGTTAATCGGGTCAATTTCAGTGATTACTACGCGAGCGCCAAATCCGCGCATACTTTGACTGCATCCCTTGCCAACATCGCCATATCCTGCCACAACTACGATTTTGCCGGCAATCATTACATTTGTGGCTTGTTTAATGCCATCTGCCAATGATTCGCGACAACCATACTTATTGTCAAATTTTGATTTCGTTACTGAATCATTAACATTGATCGCGGCGATTTTCAAAGTCCCTTTTTCCGCCATTTGATACAAACGGTGCACACCAGTGGTAGTTTCTTCAGACACGCCTTTTATTTCTTTTAATAATTCCGGATGTTTTTCATGCGCCGCCAATGTCAAATCCCCGCCATCATCCAACAACAAATTCGGTCCCAAACCATTGACGAATTTTAAACTTTGCTCCACGCACCACCAGTATTCCTCTTCTGTCTCCCCTTTCCAGGCAAACACCGGCACGCCCATTGTTGCGACAGCAGCGGCGGCATTATCCTGCGTGGAAAAGATATTGCAAGAAGACCAACGCACCTCGGCGCCTAATTTTATCAAAGTTTCAATAAGTACTGCCGTCTGTATTGTCATGTGCAGACAACCGGCAATGCGCGACCCAGTGAGCGGCTTTGTCGCGCCGTATTTTTTTCTCAAAGACATCAATCCGGGCATTTCCTTTTCCGCCAATTCAATTTCTTTGCGTCCCCAATCAGCGAGTTTGATATCGGCAACTTTGTAATCAGACATAAATAAAATTTAAGAAAAATAAAAATGATGCTTAATTTATCCACAATTGCTCTTGACATTAAATGTGGATATGCTATTATATAGTTAATACTCACGAAAAAGACCCCTGTGTGGTTTTGTCCGCATCGGGGGCTTTTTCTTTTTTAATGAATACTCTAACATCGTTCAAATATGTTATTGGGGCATCCGTTCTTTTAATAAGAATGGAACACTTGTCTTTTGCGTGCGGAGACAGTATAACTCTTAATTTTCCGCGTTCTTTCAAGAATTTTATCAAACCGGCGTAATCACCATCGCTTGAGACAACAACCGCTTTTTCAAATTTATTTTCATACGCATCAGATGTAGCTTGTAAAACTAAGTCTGCGTCGCAATTTCCCTTTGGCTTGCCGTCACCATCATAAATAACTTCTTTAAAAATTAGAGTAAATCCCGATTCTTGCAAGTATTTATAAAGCTCTTTGTATCTGGGTATTAATCCAATAAAAATATAAGCATTTTTTACTCCATACTTTTCAGTCAACCATACTCTGAAACGCGCGTAATCAAGTATCCAGCCGGAGTCAAAAATTCCTTTATGTAAATTTGCTCCGTCTATATATGCGTAGTTGTTTTGTTGTTTTTGTAACATAACTCCGAATTCTGAAAATTGGCGGTGTTTGTTGGACAAAGTTCGAAACTATTTCGAGCAAAATCCAAATGATTAAAACTAATAAAATGGACTCGGCAGGGCGAAACAATTTGTCTGGGGCTTTGGATTCGCCCTGCCTCGGCTGATTTCCCGCCCGCAGGAGGGGTCTGGGGAGGAATGCGGGCGGGTTTCGGACTGGGGGTTTTCGGAAATTCAGCGACTAACACTGGTCAAAAATTAACATCTTTTACAAACCAATTTTTGAATCTTTTTAGAAAACTTTTTAAACTCTTAAAACTTCCTTTTATAAATAACCAAATATTTTCAAAAACTGTTTTCTTGTTTTTATATACTAGAAAGTTTAAAAAGTTTTCAGAATTGATTTCTTTAAGTTTATCTTTTACTTCACCCTTTTCCCAAGAAGCTGTAAAAGATATTTTCTTTATTGATTCCGAGCCAAAATAAAATTCCAGCGAACCATTATTTTCCAATTTTTCTTTTGGTATTTCAAAATATAGAATTTCCAAAGTAGTTTCTGGTGGTAATTTAAAATATTCTTTTGTGTATCCACACAGATATGAACCACCATCCAAATCAGAACTTTTGATATAGAAACTACTTTGTTCATCTAATCCTGGTGCAAAATTTGTTTTTGCTATTCCTACAAAAGCAGAAAACCATATCGTATTTATGAGTGTCTTTTGATTATTTTTTAATAAGACCGAAAAACAAATTTTGTCTTTATCGTCAGGATTTCTTATGACGAAAAAATACCTCAAATCACTTTTGGTTTCTTTTTCCTTTTCTTTATTTACATTCAAATTATTGTTTACGGTAAAAAGCGTAGGGTTCATCTTAGTTGTTTTCCTTTTTGGTTCCAAAAACTATATAAAGGAAAATCTTGTAGTAAATAACAAGTATTCCAGCAAAAACCAAAACAGAAAAGATAAGAACTAGTGGTATCATTTCTATGAAATACAATATTGTCTTAATAGAAGATTTTTCAAAAAATGACCAGTTATCCTGATATGACTTATCGGGTTCTAAGAAAGTAACTCTCCCTCCGTTAGTATCTGAATATGCATCAACTATTAAACATTTAACACCATTTTGTTTTATAAAATTTGAAAATACTTCTGGACTAACATTTTCTCTTTTATATAGATTTCTTATATATAAACTATCAATACTTCTAGTATTCTTAATTACTAAAAATTTTTCAGAAAGTTCGTTAGAGCAGTACACATCATTTAATACTCCGTTGTAGTATGCGTCTGGCTGATCGTTTAATACATAAGTTCTATCATTTTCTCCTATTTTTTCTCCTGTTTTGACTAAGGCACCAATAGATTTAATTTCAGAATTTATTCTTGCAGATAATAATTCAACATTTCTCCATTTTTGAATTCCAACATCACCTCTAAATATATCTGAAACACTATAAGCTATTAGGTTATAGCCAGTAAAAATTATAAAGAAAAAAATAAAAATGATAGACAAAAATCTGTGCCACCACTTGTCTTTCAGGTTTAAATCTTTTCTAAAAAAATTAGTTAAATTTATTTTTTTCATATATTTTAAATTTATAATTTTTTCCTAAACATTTTAATTGTTTTATAAATAGAAATCACTATCAATATAATTCCGATTATTACTACAATTCCCATCGCTGTAATATCATAAATTCCAAAACACGGAAAAGAATTCATGGGATTCTGCTCGCACGGAGAAAAACGATTTATAAAAACACCTACAAATCGTCCAGTATTTGCGAGTTGAAAAACAAAAAAGCAAACAATAATACCGAGGACAAATGGATAAATTTCTTTAACTAATTTCATATTTTTAAAGTTATTTTAATAATTCCTCCATCGGAACACCTAACGACTTGGCGATTTTCTGAATTGTTTGAACGCTTGGTTTTGTAACAACACCACCCTCAATTTTTGTAAGGGTAGAGTATTTGATGTCCGCTTTTTTCGCCAAATCGTCCTGCGTTAAACCTTGTTTTGTTCGCACTCGTTTTATATTTTGTGATATTGTTGACATGGTATGCTACTTTTGATAGTATAGAAGTATGAGTCATTACTTTCTTTGCTCACAAAATAAGGATAGCATAAATAATAGATTTATGCAAATTTTGATTTCTGATTTTGTAGCCGCTGAATTTCCGAAAACCCCCAGTCCGAAACCCGCCCGCAGGAGGGGTCTGGGGAGGAATGCGGGCGGGTTTCGGATTCGTCAAATTATTTTTTCGCCAATCAAGATTCATATATAGCATTATAACTCCATATTGAGTAAAAGCGCAATAGTTGATAAACTAAAAATATATATGGCTCAAATTTCCAAAACATTAGGCCAAAACATCAAACGCATACGACTTAGCCGCAAAATGTCGCAAGGCGACATTTGCCGAGCAATCGACATGGATAGAAGTTATATGAGCGCGATTGAAAGTGGTAAAAAAAATGTAACTATTGCAGTTGTAGAAAAACTTGCTCGTGCGCTTGATGTTTCGGTAGATGAGCTTTTAAAATGATTATGACTAAAGCAATTTTTATTGATAGAGACGGAACATTACTCGATGAACCAAAAACCGAGATTATTAATACTTGGGACAAGTTCAAAATAAAGAACAAGATTCGTTGTCTTGCAAAATTACCAAGTGAATACAAACTTTTTATTATTTCTAATCAGGAAGGAATAAATGATGGCAAGTTGGAGCAAAATTTTTATGACGAAACAAATCAAAAATTGCTGGTCGCTCTTGAAAAGTTTGGTGTAAAGATTGAGAATATTTACACTTGCCCTCATGCGATAAAAGAAAATTGTAATTGCCGAAAACCAAAAACTGGACTTATTGAGCAAGCAAATAAAGATTTTCAAATTGCAAAAAATAAATCGTGGGTAATTGGTGATAGAATATCAGATATAGTGTTAGCACAAACAAGTGGAATGAAAAGTATATTCATTAAATCAAAACTTCATGCGCTGGATGACATTAAATCTGATTTTGTTGCCGAAAATTTATGCGAAGCAGTGGAGTATATAAATAAAAATTTATGAAACAATTAATACTCAACAGAAATGAAGTTGTACAAGGGCCTTCTCCAAGGGTTTTGGAAGTGTTAAGAAATTTCAAGCCAGAACACGCAAATTTTTATCTTGATGATTATTACCATTCCGTTTTGATTCCAAAAATTTCAGAAATTTTTGGAATCCCCGAGGATCAAATAATTACTTCCTACGGCGAAGAAGATTTTTTAAGAACAATTTTTAATGAACTTGACGTGGAAAAAGATTTTGTTCTGACACATCAATTTTATTATACTTACTACAAAAAATATCTCGACTTTAAAAAAATTATACTCAACACATTCACAATAAAAGAGGAAAATGGAAGTTTTATTTTTGACATTTATGATTGCATTCGACAATATCAAAAAATAAATTCAAAGATTTTATTACTTACTTCTCCCAATAATCCGACAGGTAATTCTTTATCAATAGAAGAATTGGAAAAACTTCTCAAAAATGTTGCCGTTGAAACGCTTGTTGTCGTTGATGAGGCATATTGGGGTTTTGATCAAGAATATAATCAACAAGCGTTTCTCTCCCTGCTTGGTAAATATCCCAACTTGGTATTTTTGAGAAGTTTTTCAAAATTGTATGCTCTCGCGGGTCTACGAATCAGTTTTGCCCTTTGTGGTGTAAATGTAAAAAATCTTCTCAAATATCAAAATCGCTATTTAGGTTTGAGTAGAATTTTGGAGGAAGTGGCGATTGCCGCTTTAGAGTCGGAAGGTTATTACAAAAAATTATCGGCGGAAATTATCGGAGACCGCGAGCGCTTTATCAACGAATTGCGTAATTTCAAAAATTTTCAGCCGTTCAACTCAAAAACAAATTTTGTACTCGTAAAAATTGCAAATAATATTGTCATTGAACGGCTCAAAAATGCGCTTCAAAAAGAGGAAGTGGTTGTATGTAAATTTGTTGATGAAAACTTTTTGCGCGTTTCTGTTGGTGAAAAAGAAAACACCGGAAAATTTTTGAAATTGTTAGAAAAAATTGATAATATGGATTAGTGGTTGATTGGCGAAAAAATAATTTGACGAATCCGAAACCCGCCCGCATTCCTCCCCAGACCCCTCCTGCGGGCGGGAAAAGAGCCGAGGCAGGGCGAATCCAAAACCCCAGACAAATTGTTTCGCCATGCCTCGTCCGTATTAGTATTTTTAATCATTTGGATTTTGCTCGAAAAATATTCGAACTTTGTCCAACAAACACCGCCAAAATTGAAAATCGGAATCGGAAGCCGAAATGGGGTCGGCACGAAGTGCCGACACAAATGTATTCCCCCCAAAAAATCCTGAATCTGCAAGGGTTCGCCACGCTCCGCGTGGCTCCTCGTTTGCCAATACAAAATTATGAATAATCAAACCAAAAAGTTTTTCATATATACTCGCAAGTCTACGGACGACAAAGACAGACAAGTCCGCAGTATTTCTGACCAACTAGCGGAACTGAAAAGTTTAGCGTTAAAAGAACAACTGGAAGTGGTTGATGTCTTTGTCGAAAAGCAGACCGCCAAAATACCAGGTCGCCCTGTGTTTAACGAAATGATAGAGAGAATGGAAAAAGGCGAAGCGTCTGGTATTTTGGCGTGGCATCCCGACAGACTTGCGAGAAATAGCGTTGATGGTGGAAAAATCATCTACCTCGTTGATACTGGTGTAATTTCAGAAATGAAATTTCCAACTTTTTGGTTTGATCCGACACCGCAAGGAAAATTCATGCTCTCAATCGCTTTTTCGCAATCCAAGTATTATGTAGATAACTTGTCAGAAAATATCAAACGAGGTCATCGCAACAAAGTGAAAGACGGAATATGGCCTCAAATGGCACCGCTCGGATATGTAAATAAAAATAGAAAAATTGCTCCCGATGAAAATATCGCACCTTTAATCAAGAAAACATTTGAGGCGTATTCGTCTGGGTCTTTCACTTTGCGACAACTCCGCGATAAGTTTAATGAACTTGGATTGAAGCGAAAAAGCGGCAGAGAGCTTGCGGTGTCGAATTACCAAAAACTTCTCAAAAATCCTATTTACACTGGCCTCATGAGGTATAACGGAGAGATTTTTGACGGAAAGCATGAACCGATTATCACAAAGAAACTTTTTGATTCCGTTCAAGAAGTGATGGCGAACAAGAGCAAGCCGAAATCGCCAAAATTGAAACCTTATGTGTATAGAGGATTTTTCCGTTGCGGAGAATGTGGTTGCTTTATTACTACCGAAACACAAAAGGGACACAACTATTTGCGATGTACCAAACGGAAAAATCCTTGTTCGCAAAGATATGCGAGAGAGGACGCCATCACTTCTCAAATAAAAGAGGAAATCAAAAAAGTTTCTTTGTCTTCCGCTTGGGCAAACGCCTCAATCAATTATTTTGAAAACGAAAAAATGAAACTTGCCCAAGCGGAAAGCTCTTTTGCCCAAAAAGCGAGAGATGAGCTTGTAGAGATAGAAACAAAACTTGATCGTCTGCTTGATTTGCAATTGGACGGCAATTTGTCGCAGGCAGAATATACCGCCAAAAAGTACGAGCTCATTCTCGCTAAAAAAGATTTGGAAGAAAAAATCCATGCTTTTGGGCGAAAGAGCAATAATCGGTTCGAACTTGCCATTGCCTTTCTAAAAGAGGCCGACCAAGCCGAAAAATACGCTCAACAAGAAAATCCCGAAAGGATTCGGGATTTTCTCAAAAAGATTGGTTCGAACTTCCGCATTGCCGACCGCACTTTGGTTTTGGATTTCAAAAATGCCTTCAAAATTGCGGAAAAATACCATGCCGAGGCGCTTTGCGCCGAGGCAACTTCTTTCAATTTCGCTGAATGTAAAACTTGGCGGAAGGGGGGGGATTCGAACCCCCGAACGACTTGCATCGTTACATGCTTTCCAAGCATGCGCAATCGACCACTATGCGACCCTTCCATTTTTTTGTTGCACTACTTTGAGATTACGAGATTGCTTCGCTTTGCTCGCAATGACATTGCCAATCCAATTAAAATTAATAATATACCCCCCCACTGCGCGACTGTTAAATTAAAATATCTTGCGTCAGACAGCGGCAGGTCGGTGGCGCGGAAAAAATCCAGAAAAAATCTGCTGACTCCGTACCACAGCAAAAGCCAAACTGTGTAAAAACCGGCCGCGTGCTGTTTTTTTGAAAAAATAATGAACAAAATTGCCAAAGGCAGTAAGGCCAACACCTCCAAAATCGCCATATCCAACCGCGCTCCTTCTATAAAATTAACACCTAAATTTGAATTTGTCAATCGGCCGGGATGAAGATGGGTAAAAAAACAGCCGATACGACCAATAAGCCAACCGAATGGAAATGCATAAGCTAAAATATCTAAATATGGCCAAAGAGATTCTTCTCCGCTCAGCCGATTAGCGGACGGCGGATCAGAATGACAAAGAAAGCTGTATTTCTTGTAAATCAAAACCACGATAACGCCGAAAAATCCGCCAGTGGACATCATTCCGCCTTGCCAAATTGCTAAAATCAACCACGGTTTTTGCAAAAACACACCAAATTCTCCGCCAAACAAAACATAAAATACGCGGGAAAAAAATAGAGAAAAAATCACAATCCACAAAATCAGATTTTCCACCGTTTCAACTTTTACACCCGCTTGCTTCGCTCTAGTGCGGGCGATCAGCAACCCGATTAAAAAACCAGCGGCCACAAATAATCCCCAGACCTGAATTTTCAAAGGACCCAATGCCAATGAAGATAGATGAAAATATGGCAACATAAACTATTTTTTGGCAATTAATTTCTCCGCTTCTTCCGGAGTGTCAATAATTTTATACAAATTCGCGTATTCCGGCGCGATGGTGTGATATTTTTCCAATAATATCTCTTTAATGAATTTATCCAGTGGAGTCCAGAATTTTTTGCCATACAGCAACACAGTCATTTCTTGCATTTTTTTCGTTTTCATCAAGGTCATTACCTCAAACAATTGATGCAAAGTACCGAATCCTCCGGGAAAAAATACAAAGGCCTTGGATGGCACGGTTAAAATCAATTTTCTAATAAAAGGAAAATTAAAACTCAATGATTGCGTTAAAAAGGCGTTTTTAATCGCGTGTCCGCCTTCTTCAAAACGCATGCTAAAGCCGATTGATGGCGCGCCAGCGGCCATAGCGCCCTTATTTGCAGCCTCCATTATACCCAATCCCCCGCCTGTAATAACCATAAAGCCCTTTTTACCAAGCAGATTGGCAGTTTTTTCAGCTCCTTGATAAAATACGTTGTCAGGCATCACACTCTTGGTCCCCAAAATCGTAACATCATTCCTCACTTCGCGCGTTAAAAATTCAAAACCTTCCACCACCTCGGCCATTATTCTGAAAATTCGCCAATTCATTGCCTGACCGCACGATTCCTCGGCCGGATTGCAAAGCATTTTACGAACTTTTGATTTTTTAATAATTTCAACCGCTTCTTCGGCCGTGTCTACAATTTGTAAAAGCGACAAATCAATGTCTTTTACCGCGCCGGCCATTTTCAGCGAACATTCTTTTAAAAATCCCATTAAAGGCGTCCAAAATTCCCGCCCAACCGCAATCACCGGAATTTTTTTGATTTTATTGATTTCAATCAAATCCAGCAGTTCAAAAATTTCATCCAAAGTGCCATATCCGCCCGGGAAAATTATCGCGGCCTCGGCAGGTGAAACCAACATGACTTTGCGAATAAAAAAGTAATTAAATCCGGCATTTTTAGTAAGATAAGGATTGGTAATTTGCTCTTCGGGCAATTGAATTGATAGCCCGACCGAACTCACGCCCGACTCTTTAGCTCCGCGATTGGCCGCCTCCATTGCTCCAGGGCCTCCACCTGTGATTACATCAAATCCGGCTTGTCCAAGCAATTGGCCGCATTTATACGCTTCTGTGTAAGTAAATGAATCCTCGGCAACGCGCGCTGAACCAAAAATAGTGACAGTTTTTTTCAATTCACCAAGCAACTGATACCCGGTGACAAATTCCGACATAATGCGAAAAATCTGCCAAGTATCGCGGTAATTTACCGGCGCGTGAAATTTTACAAATGTCTTGGATTTTTGTTTGAAAAAAAGATTGCTGTGGTTGTGATTATTTTGCATACTTTTCAATAATTTTTCCTAATTCAAATAAATTTTTTTCTTCAAACGGGCGGCCGATAATTTGCAATCCAACAGGTAATTTATCAATCATTCCATTTGGAATGGAAATTGCCGGCAATCCTGCCAAATTCACTGAAACAGTGAAAATATCGGACAAATACATTGTCAAAGGGTCATTTGTCATTTCCCCAAGTTTGAAAGCGGTGGTTGGCGTGGTTGGAGTGATTAAAAAATCAACATCTTTAAATGCTTTAACAAAATCTTGTTTGATAATTTCCTGTACTTGCCGCGCTTTTTTGTAATAGGCGTCATAATAACCGCTGGAAAGTGCAAAAGTCCCTAGAATTATGCGTCGTTTGGCTTCAGCTCCAAAACCATTTGCGCGCGTTTTATTATACATTTCCAATAAATTCTTTGCTTTGTCACGGCTGGACAGGCCATATTTCACTCCGTCAAATCGTGCTAAATTTGAAGAAACCTCCGCCGGCATTATTAAATAATACGCGGCCAAAGCATAATCTGTGTGCGGCAAACTGATTTCTTTAATTTCCGCGCCGTCTTTTTTTATTTTTTCAACCGTTGCCAAGATATTTTTTTTAATTTGCGGGTCAAGGCCGGAAACAAAATAATCTTTTGGAATGCCGATTTTAATTTTTTTTGTCGCTTTTTCAGATTTTGTTTCCAAAGATGTGGCGTCTTTAACATCCGGCCCTTTTATCGCGTTAAAAATAATTTCTACATCTTCAACTGTTTTGGCCAATGGTCCGATTTGATCCAATGATGACGACATAGCGATGAGCCCATAACGTGAAATAGCTCCATAGGTGGGTTTGAGGCCTACGATGCCGCAAAAAGCAGCCGGTTGGCGAATTGAGCCGCCTGTGTCCGAACCCAAGGCCGCTACGCACATCTCGGCCGCCACAGCTGCGGCCGAACCGCCTGATGAGCCACCGGGCACCCGTGATAAATCATGCGGATTTTTAGTCGGGCCATACGCGCTATTTTCCGTTGACGAACCCATTGCAAATTCATCCATATTTGCGCGGCCTATAAAAATCGCTTCGGCATCTTCCAATTTTTTTACCACTGTGGCGCTATATGGCGCCACATATTTTTCCAAAATTTTAGAACCGGACGAGGCAATATAATTTTTGTACAATAAGTTATCTTTCAGAGCTATCGGGACGCCTTCCAAAAGACCGATTTTTTCTTTTTTGGCAATCTTGGCGTCAATTTCTTTCGCTTTGGCTTTTGCTTCATCACCAAAAACCTCCAAAAAAGCGTGGATTTTGCCATCATTCTTTTTGATTTTATCCAGATATGACTTAATGAGCTCTTGGCAAGAGAGTTGTTTTTTAATTAATGAATTATGAATTGAGGTAATTGATTGTGGCATATTACTCAAACACTGCTTTTACTTTATTCAAATTCCTCTCTTTTTCAGGAAAGGCATTGATAATTGCTTCGCGTTCGTCATCTGGACAATTCGCGACGATATCCGCGCGTACAACGCTATCGGCTCCGGTCGGCATAATGATTTTGGGCGTTTTTTCATGAATTTCTTGAATTTTTTTCACATATTCCAAAATCGCGGAAATATCTTTTTGATACTTCTTTTTTTCCACTGATGTCAATTCCAGCCGCGCCAAATGCGCCAAGTGGTCAATTTGTTCTATTGTTATGGACATAAGCGAACTTATCTTACCATCTTATTTGATTATTTCCAAAAATTCATTCTCATCTACTACTTTTACCCCAATCTTTTTCGCCTTATCATATTTTGACCCGGGTGACGCGCCAGCCACCACAAAAGAGGTGTTTTTGGACACGGACGCCGGTGTTTCACCGCCCAAAGCGCGCACTTTTTCTTTAGCTGTCTCGCGGCTCATTGAATCCAGCTCGCCGGTGAATACAAATGAAAGTCCTTTTAATTTTCCAGCGCCGCTGATCTTCGCCGGATTTTTAATTTTCACCCTATTTTTTATCAATTCATCAATTAATTTTAAATTTTTTGCGCTGTGAAACCAATCCCAGACACTTTTCGCAACCACCTCGCCGATATTGGGAATGCCGTTGATTTTTTCCAACTCCGCGTCTTTTATTTTCTCCAAAGAGCCAAAATGATTGGCTAAATCGATTGCGGTTTGTTCGCCAACATGAATAATCCCGAAAGCGTATAAAAATTTTGATAAAATTATATTTTTGGATTTTTCAATCGCAGCGATTAGATTTTCCGCGGATTTTTCCGCGAATCTTTCCAGCGGTTTTAAATCCCCCTGTTTTAATGTAAAAATATCC
>Ga0209211_10000073_pt1 | contig 212029 bp, 172 predicted proteins | sample RifGroA2_FD_183992 | JGI IMG/M metagenome (GOLD analysis project Ga0209211, IMG submission 183992) | Groundwater microbial communities from Rifle, Colorado, USA - Groundwater A2 (SPAdes) (version 2) | ecosystem: Environmental > Aquatic > Deep subsurface > Groundwater | place: Rifle, Colorado...
CAGCGGGGCGGTGACCATGCGCTATTCGGACGGCGCCATCGCCGCGCTGGGTGTGGACGAGAATTCCATCGCCATCTACCAATTCACCGCCGACGGTGGGAGTTTCGCCCGGCTGCCTTATCTAACGCGGAACACCGCCGATAACGTGCTGACCGCCAGGGTGCCGGGCCTTACTTCACTGTTCGCCATCCTGGCCAGCAGCAGGCAGGTAGAGAATATCCCGCCGTCGGTCTATCCCGACGGTATCCCACCCGAGTCCAGCCTGGCCGCCAACGGCCCGGCCATCCCGGCAGCCGACGGCATAATCGTCTCCACAAGGACCGGGATAGCGCTTTCGGGGGCCGACCCGGTGCTGCCCGGCGTGGAGACCTCCGGCTACAAGCTGACCAACTACCTGCTGAATCCCGATGAGAACACCGTGGACATCTCCACGTTCACCGCGCCGCTGGTTTCCAGCGAGGGGGTGCACGCGCTGCATTATTTCAGCGTAGATAACGCCTTAAATTACGAGTTCCCCAGGGGCACCACGATATACGCCGACGGCACCCCTCCGGTTACCATGCTGGGGGGGGAAACACTGTTTGAGGCCGGCGGGAAGAAATACGCGGCCGCCGGCAGTTCTGTCACGCTTAACGGCAAGGACATCCTTTCCAACGGCGTCTCCAGCGGGCATTTGGGAACCCTTTACCTTGTAGGGATCTCTACCTCCGCCTGCCCGGCCCTGGCGCAGATCATCTCCAACCCGCCCGCCGTACTGCCAACTTTCGCGGGCCTGCCCGGCAGTTGTGAAAACCCGGCCTACTCGCAGCCTTTCTCATTGGAAGAGGGAACCAGGAGTGTCACATACTTCAGCCAGGACCGCGTAGGCAATTCTGAAAAAGTAACAAGGGAAGTCCTGTATGTGGACGGTACCGCCCCCAGCGTAGGGTTGCTGATAGACGGCATTCTGTATGAGCCAGGGGCGGAAGCGGAGGTGGTGGCGGGCTCCAGTATCACTATACCCGCTACGGATCTTACATTGGGTAAGGTGGCCTCCGGCCTTGCTACCACCTATATGCTGATAAATGTGGCTCCGGAGACCTGTGAAAGCGGCGGCGCCGGCGGCGGGGTGGATGGGGTCGGTTCCTGCGGGAACCCCTATTATACAGGTGCTTTTTCCCTGCCGGTCGGCACGCACACCGTCTATTACAGCGCCATGGACCGGGTTGGCAACAAGGCGCCCATAAAGCGGATAAAAATTGCAGTCCATAGAAAAGCCCCCTTCCCTATTGCGTATAAATTCACCGGCAAGTTCGCGCTGAATAATGAGTATTTCGCCGCCATAGATGCAGTCGGAAACATTTATGCCGCCTCGTTTAATCAGGTTTCAAAATACACCTCTTCCGGAATTTTGGTGTCAAGCTGGGGAACTTATGGATCTGGTCCGGGGCAATTTCTTGAGATCGGGGCCATTAAGGTCGGACCTGACGGAAGCATTTATGTGCTGGATATCAGCAATAAGAGTGTTCAAAAATTCACGCCTGATGGAACATATCTTTCCGCGATAAAAGGAGTTTTTCAGTACCCGCAGGGCTTTGATATCGGCAAGAACGGGGATCTTTATGTCGCCGATTACACAATTGGCCAGGTGGTTGTGGTGAGCGCCAGCGGAGAGGTCCTTAAAACAATAAGCGTTCCGAATTGCCTGGATGCTTTGGCGGATGACGCTGGGAATGTTTACGCTGCCGATAATCTGAACAAGGTGGTTAAAAAATTCTCGCCGGATGGAACATTGTTGACCACCTTCGGCTCACAAGCCGGTCCTATGGCTTTTGAGGAACCGTTTTCTTTGGCGCTTGATGGTTATGGAAACATCTTTGTAACGGACCTGATGAGCGTGGGTGCCAGGATAGCGGTGTTCAGGGGTAGCGGCGAGTACCTGGGAGAGATAGGAACAACTAATACTACACCTGGCGGAGTTATGTCAGGAATAATTACTAGGCCGGCGCTTAATTCAGCCACAGGCGAATTGTTCGTTCCACAGGGGACGACACTTTTTTCCTATCAAATCCCCGGCGCCTTGACCGCTCCGCGCGTAATCTCGCCGGCATCCGGCGCGACGATTTCCCATGAGCAGGTTTTGGTATATATTCAGGCTGAGCCAGGGGCAAAGGTAGAGGTTCTGGCTGGCGGGGCTACCGTTGTTGTCGGCTATGTGGATAATGCGGCTGGCTGGTTTAAGACTTCGGTGGCGCTGGCTCAGGGCCCGCATGCCATAAGTGTCCGGGCGGCCACGAATATGGGCTTTGACTGCGGAACAAGCCCTGTGGCAACAATTTCTGTCCAGGCTCAGCAGCCGGCGGTGTTCTCGCAGGCGGTTTCTATCCCTGTCAGGGGCTATCCGTACACCCAGGTCATTGCCACCACTACGGTTACCGGGGATTTTAACGGCGACCACCAGGCTGATATAGTCGCCATAGGGAAATATTCCTACACGGTATTGCTGGGCCGCGGCGGCGGCAATTTTGACGAGCAACTTTCAGTCGGTTTTTTACCCTATTATTTTCAATCAGGTCCGACAGGAACACTCATCTGGGAAGCGCTCGCCGATGACGTAAATAAGGACGGCAAACTGGATTTTGTTCTTTCGTCACTTGGCAGCATCATTGCCGCATTGGGAAACGGGGACGGGACCTTCCGCCTGCAAGATTCCGGCTACAGCATCTACACCTGTAACCAGCAAAACATAGGGGACATGGATATAGAGCTGGGCGACCTGAACGGTGACGGCCGTACCGATATCATCAAGAGCGTTAATAATAACGCTGCCCCCGGCAGTTGCGTCTACGTCTTTACCGGACTCGGTGACGGAAAGTTTTATCTCTCGGCGCAGAAGTACGTAGCCCGCGCCAACGACCTTATTGCCCTGAAAGATCTGGACAGCGATGGGAAACCCGATATCACCACAGGTCAGGGAATTTATTGGAATGGCGCCGCGGGGCCATTCGAGAATTTTCAGGAGATGTGTTCAAGCTGCACCCGAGTATTGACCGAGGACATGACCGGCGACGGCCTCCCGGATCTGCTCTTCGACTATAAACAACTGCGGGTGAACGCCGGCGGCCGCAATTTCGGCGCCCCGGTGGTCTGGAACCTGGACTGGCAGGGCAACTGGATACTCGGCAAGCCGGCTGTGAGAGATTTCAACGGTGATGGGGTGCCGGATATAGCGCTGGGGGTAGGCAAGGGCGACAGTAATTATGGCTGGATCTTCGCCTATCTCGGGTATGGCGACGGACTCTCTAATCCGACGCCGGTAAAGTTATATGTCGGGAACACTTACAGCCAGATAGATACGCTCAGCGTGGCTGATTTTAACAACGATGCGCATGGCGACATTGTTACCGCGCTGCACTTTAACATCGAATACCTGACTCCGGAGCTGGCACTATTCCTTAATAATACGCAGATTGCCGATGTAGTCCCGCCGGCTGCCTCGACCCTCGGGCTTGCGGCTGGTTACGACGGCGGAGTCCGTGTGGCCTGGACGGCGCCTGGCGACAATGGCGCCGCAGGGAAAGCGGCCCGTTATGAACTTGCTTTCTCGCCTGCTTCTGTTACTTCTGAAAATTTCTCCGCGGCTACAAAGGTGCAGGGTCTGGCTTCCCCAAAACCAGCCGGCTCCGCTGAGACCGCGAATGTGACAGGATTGGAGGAAGGCGGGCTCTATTATTTCGCCCTGGTCAGCTATGATGAGGCTGGTAACGCCTCGCAGCTTTCCAATGTGCCGTCGATACAACTGTATTATTCCGCGGAAAGCGGCCCGCTGGTGGGAGGGCGGGCGGAGGCGCTGTTGGTGGCCGGGATAGAGCCTGCTCTTGCCGCCGTTTCTGCTGAAGCTGCTCTCGGCCTTGTTGCCGTGGAGGCGGCGGCGGCGCAGGACCTTGCCCTTGTGAGCGGCATTCATAGTGTGGGCTTTGCGGGGGGGTACGATTTTTCAGGCGTTCTGTCCCTTCGTTACTCTACCGCCGCGGTCGAAAGTAAAGGGCTGATAGAAAGCGATGTCGCTATTTATGAATACTCCGTGGCGGGCTGGTCGCGCATGGAAGGGCAGATCCTGGACTCGGGCAACAAAACCCTGGTAGTTCCGGTCAATAGTTCTTCTGTTGTCTGCGGGGTGCTGGGCTCCGGGCCGAAGCTCCTGAGCCCGGCGGAAAATTCAGTTATATATTCCACCTCACCGGTTTTTTTGGGGCGGATCTGCGGCGGCTGCGCCCTGCGGATATATGAGAGCGGCGCTTTACTGGGTGAAATGACCGCGCAAGAGGACGGCTTCCTGAAAGGCGCCCTTGGCTTTGCGGGCGGCCGGCATTCAATATCTGCGGAGGTCGTGGAGGGCGGGATCGTTCGCCCTGTGAAAATATACAGGGAATTCTCTGTGCAAGCGCCTTACGCGCTTGGTTTTGAAGCGCCGGTTATGATGTCCAGCAATGCGGTTGTTAATATGGGGGCTACCGGCATAGGGGTCGCCGACTTCAACGGCGACGGACATGACGACATACTGGTTTTTGGGAAAAAGGGCTACGTAACGGCGCTCGGACGTGGAAATGGCGGGTTCGACTATAAAGCGCCGGTTTCCGGTTATTATAATGGTGTTTTCCGTATTGAGACGCCGGACCTTAACAAGGACGGTAAGCCTGATATTGTGGCGGCTAACTACTACAAGGGCGTCCTGGCGAGTTTGGGCAACGGGGATGGGTCATTTGGCGGGATCTACTCCCTGCCTAATCAGTTAAGCGTTAGCGACGATATTGCCAGCCGTGATTTTGACGGTGATTCCTTCAGCGATGTCGCAATAGCCGGCTATGACACCTCGGCGTATAAATACGTGGTGTCGCTACTGAAGGGGGAAGGCGGCCCGAACTTCTCAAGGAGATATCTGGCCACGCCTTTACAGGTTTCGGCCGGAGTGAAGTTCGCGCAGATGGATGTGGACGGAAAAACCGACATTCTTCATGGCGGCGCCGTTCTGTACGGCGACGGACAGGGGAATTTCCCAGTAACAAGGAACTTCGCGCCGAATTGTGTTAAGTCGCTTACGGGGGACTTCAACAAGGACGGATACGGCGATTTCGCCTGTATTAGGAATTATGAAACTTTTGCGGATATCTATGTGTCCCTGCGAAACAGGACCTATAAACTCGCCCAGACCATAGCGTTGCCGGCTCAGGCGGCAGAGGCCGCCGCGCTGGCCGACATGAACAACGACGGGCACGAGGATTTGGTGCTTGGCGGCTATTATGGCCGGTTATACGTTCTAGCCTCCCGCGGCGACGGCAGTTTCTCCGCGCCGGTTACTATCAGCATTGATAGCCGTGTCGATACCGTTAAGACCGTTAAGATCGGCGATTTTGACGAGGACGGGCGCAGGGATATTGTGGTGGGACACCACTACGCGCCTATTTCCCCCGAGGATGTTACTATAATCTACAACCGCAGCGCCGCGCCGGACGTCGCCGCGCCTGGGACCGTTTCCAATCTGGGCGCCGTTTTCGATAGCAACAGCGGAGACATCCTGCTGAGCTGGACCGCGCCGGGGGACGACGGTGCGCGCGGGATAGCCGCTCAATATGATCTGCGGTTCGCGGCCGTACCGGTAATTGACGAAGGAGCGTTCAACGGAGCTTTCCGGGTGGAAGGCGTGCGGCCGCCGGCCGCCGCCGGGACGCAGGAAACTTTCGCGCTTAACGGGCTGGCAGGCGGAAACACCTACTATTTCGCTTTGAAGGCGGCGGACGAGTCTGGTAATGTTTCGGCGGTCTCCAACGGTCCCGGTGTATTCGTTCTGTACGTGGCGAAAAGCACCGGGACCATAGAGGGTGGACGTCCTGAGCTTGGTATAGTTTCCTCAAGCCCTGCTTATATAATCTGGGTCCGTACGGTCTCCGGAGGCGGCGCGGTGGTTGTCGGCTCGGCCTCGGCGCTGGGAATAACCTTAGGCAGCAACCTCTATGAAATCGGCCCGGATGGGGCTTATAACCCTCCCGCAATCCTGACATTCTACTATTCCACGGCGGCGCTCGCGGCTGCAGGGCTGCAGGAAGAAGATGTTTATGTGTATGAACACTTCCCGGATGGAGAATGGAAAAAACTCCCGGACCAGGTGCGGGATATCCTTAACCACAAGATAACCGTGCCGATAACGCAGATAGCCTCTCTGTTCGGTGTGTTCGGAGTGGTGAGTGATAGAACCGCGCCGGCCACGGAACTCTCCGTGAAAGGCAGTTCCTGGTCGGCCGACGGGCAATTGTATGTAAGCAGTGTCGCGGCTCTTAGCCTGAACGCGTATGACGCGGTGGTCTATGGCACCTCCAGCGGCGTGGCTTTCACCGGCTTTCGCGTTGATGCCGGCAGCGCCGCGCCTTTCGCTATGTATGCCGGGCCCTTTGCGCTTGCGGCGGGGCCTCATCTGGTAGAGTTCTTCAGCCGGGATAATGCCGGCAACGATGAGCAGGTAAGATCGGCGGCTGTTTTGGTGGATAGCGCAGCTCCGGCAAGCCTGATCTCAGGTGCAGGTCGGGCGGGAGAGAATGGTTGGCATATTTCGGCAGTGGCGGTTTCGGTAAAGGCGGAAGATGCTGGCTCTGGAGTCGCGGCTGTGAATTATTCTCTGGATGGCGATGCTTACCAGGCGTATTCTTCATTGTTCAGCCTTGCGGCGGAAGGCGGCCACGCCGTTGCCGCTTATGCTATTGACCATGTCGGCAATGAGGGCGGGCTTGCCCGCTCCGCGTTCAAAATAGACCTTTCCACTCCGGGGATATACTATTCCGCGCTGCCTGTCGCCAACTCCGATGGTTGGAACAAGACACTGGTGGAAGTTGTATTTACCGGAACCGATGCGGTTTCAGGCGTAGAGCACTGCTCTTCCTCCTTTACCCTAAGCGGCGAGGGCAAGGAAATCCCGGTTTCTGGCTATTGCCGTGATTTTGCCGGCTGGTCGTCCACCGCGGCTTTCTCGCTAAGCATCGACACCACGGCGCCCGGGTTGTCTTATGCCGCGGAGCCGGCGGCCAACGGGGCGGGCTGGAACAACTCGGACGTTACTGTGAAATTCGCCTGTTCCGACGCCTTGTCAGCCGTGAAGTCCTGCCCAGCCGACGAGGTGTTCTCCGGCGAGGGGTTGGATATTTCCACGTCGGCTTTTGCTCTGGACTATGCCGGCAACTCGAGATCTGTAGTTGTAGCCGGGGTAAAAATAGACAAAACAGCCCCTGCGGTTGTCGTTGTATCCCCGGCCGCCGGCGGCAGCTATGTGGCGGGCAAGGGCACTGTAAATATCGGCTTCTCTGTCGCCGATAATCTTGACCAGGCGCCTTCGGTGAGCGCCTCGCTGGTACAGGCGCTGGATAAAGGCGCGCCCCGCGGCGAGCTCCCCGCCTCCGTAACTGTGGTTTCTGGTCAGGCGCTTGACCCTATGACGCTGGACGACGGTCTGTGGCGTCTTGAGGTTGTTGCCCTGGATGCCGCCGACAACTCCACGCGGGCGGTTTCCGGGCTCTTTGAGGTGGTACACGACACCATTGCGCCCCTGACCACGCTGAACGTCGGCGAGCCGAAGTTTGCCGGTGAGGCGGTCTTTATAAATTCCGCCACGCCGCTGCTGCTGTCGGCCACTGACGATATGCTGATAGCCGGCGACCGCCAGGGTGCTGGGGTGGAATTCACCTACGCCTCCATAGATGGCGGCGCTGAGGCTGTTATTACGGGGCCGCTCAATATTCTTAGTGAGGGACTACACACGCTTGCCTACTACAGCGTGGACAAAGCCGGTAATGCCGAGCCCGCTAAAACCGCGGCCTTCTCCGTGGACAATACCGCGCCGGAGGCGGAATACACCATAACCGGCCCGGTATTCCAGGGCGGCCGGTTGTTTGCTTCCACTTCGGCCATGATCGCCCTATCAGCCGTGGAACCGCCCTCCTCGGGCGCGGCTAGCGGGTTGGCGACCATTTTTGTGGCCGACTCCACGGATACCTACGCAATCTATGCCGGCATCTTCACGGCTGCCGAGGGCGCGCACCTCTACGGTTATTACGCCAAAGACCGGCTGGGCAATGCCTCGCAGGTGAAGACCCTGGCCCTGGTTGCCGACGGCACGCCGCCCGCCACGGAGCCGGGTTTCTCAATAGCGCCGTCCACTGAAACCCCTGGCCGCTTGACTATCTCTTCGGACACTTATGTCTGGCTGGCCGGCACGGATGAGTATAGCGGGATAGCTGCTATAACTTACTCCATTGATGGTTTCACGCCGGCGGTGTTCTGCAGCAGTTTCACGCTGGCACCCGGCCCTCACAGCGTGGCCTGGTGGTCGGTGGACAATGTCGGCAATACTGAGCCGACCCGCACGGCGGCTATACAGGTCAGGGGCCAGACTGCCTTGGCCGAAGTAGCGCTTAACTTCGAGCCCTCGGTCATCAACCTCAAGAGCGAAGGTAAATACGTGGAGGCCAGGCTTGCCGTATTCAGCGCAACAGGGCCCGGCTTCGACGCGGATTCTATCCGGATAACCAAAGTTAACGACGTGGCCTTGTCCTCGCCGCTATACGCGTTGTTTGAGCATGGCAATGGTAAAAAAGAGAAATCACGTGAGAAGCTCTTCAGTGTTACGGTAAAGTTCGACCGGCAGGCCTTGATAGCCGTGTTACCGCCGGACGCGGAGAGCGTCGTTACGATGGAGGGCCCTTTTGACGACAGCACGACTTTTGTCGCCGAGGGTTCCCTGCGCGTGATGGCTCCCGGCAGGATCAGTAAAAGCAGCGGCGGCAAAGTTCACCATGGTTCAAAAGCGGCCGTTGATATCCCGGCCAAGTCCCTGAAAGAGGATAGTGACATAAGCGTGGTGGCAATGTACGAGCGCCAGGCAGAACGCCGCGAGCGCGAAGACCGCGCCGCGGCCAAAGGCTTGACGCGCAAGGGCGGGATCTATGAATTCGGGCCCGAGGGCACGGTGTTCGACGAGCCGGTGGAGATCTCGCTGCCTTACGAGAACAACGACGCGGCCAAGGAAAAGCTGTCAGTCGCCTACTGGAACCCGTCCTCTAAAGACTGGGAGCCCTTAGCTTCCACGCTGGACCCTATTGGTAAGGTCGTTAAAGCGAAAGTGGGGCATTTCTCGCTGTACCAGGTGGTGGCCTCCACGCTGCCGGCCGCAAAAGAGCAGCGCGCGGCTTCCGCCGCCGCGGTCCCCGAAGCCGGCGGCCCTTCTTCCGCTTTCCTCCTTGGAGAGGTTTATGTTTATCCCAACCCGGCCAAAGGCGCGGAAGTGCCCGTGTTCCACGTGGAATGCGGCATAGCCGACAGCGTGAATATCAAGGTCTACACGGTAAGCGGCCGTGAGGCCCACGAGGCCACGCTTGCCGCCATGCCGGCGATATTAGACGACGGTAACGGGGCCAGCTACGCCTACGAATACTCCTGGCGCGGCCATATCCCCAGCGGGATCTATCTTTACTACATAGAGGCCCGTAAGGGCGGGCAGAAAATTAAAAAGACCGGCAAGTTCGCCGTGGTACGTTGAGGAGGGCTTATGACTAACAAAAACAACCCTCAACATGATGCAGCCAACAGCGTGGTTTACCTGCTTTCGCGGCCCTGGGTGGTCACACTGCTGGTGTTGTTCCTGCTGATACCCTCGGCCAAGCTTAGCCAGGCCCTTGAAAGCGGCGCCGACTTCCTGCGCATAGACACGGACGCGCGGGCGGGGGCCATGTCTTCGGCGGGCGCGGCTTCGGCCATGGGCATAAGCGCCATAACCTATAACCCCGCGGGGCTAGCCTCAATGGGTAAAGGCGAGGCGGCCTTAAGCCACAGCGCCTGGTACCTGGGTTCCGCGCATGATTTTGTAGGCGCCGGGTTCGCGCTGCCGGGGTCGGCTGGCTGGAAAATGGGTTTGAGCTTAACCCGCCTATCCAGCGGCAGCATGGAAGGCCGCACAGCCTCCAGGGCCAAAGCCGGCGGCTACAGCGCCTACGACCAGGCCGCCAGCCTTGGGTTGGCCAGGCAGTACGGCCTGTACAGCGTGGGCGGGGTTGTAAAGTACATAGAAAGCTCCATAGCGGGCGTTAAGGGTACAGGCTACGCCGTAGACCTGGGCTTGAAGCGCGGGATAAGGGGCGCCCCTGTGTCCGTGGGCGTTGCCGTGCAGAACCTGGGGACCGGCATTAAGTATATCTCGCAGCGTGACCAGTTGCCTTTAAGCGTAAGCGCCGGTATAATGTTTATGCCGGTCGGCGGGTTCATGCTGAACTTCGACGCGCGGCGTTATGTGTACGACAAGTACACGGCCTACAGCTTGGGTACGGAATATGCCCTGTTCGGCGGCCCCGGGAGCATGTCGGGGCTGAGTTTAAGAGGCGGGGTAAACGGCGGGGCCGCACAAAGCGCCGCGGGCGCGTTCAGTGCGGGAGCCGGCATAAAGCTGATGAATGCGGACCTGGATTACGCCTTGTCGCCAGAGGGCAAACTGGGCAGCACCCAGCGCATAACGCTGAAGAAGAAATTTTAATTTACAATTTTCCACCCTTCGTAATAAATGTCCTTAATACATCTCTTTCGTAAATGCAACCAGCGCTGCGTGTTCTGCTCCTACCCGGAGGAGGGCGGCGCGGATGAAAGTGTTTCCCTCAAGGGGTGGCTGAAAGAGATAGCGGCCATGCCGCCCGGGCTGGTGCAGGTCTCGGGCGGGGAACCGCTGCTGGCGCCGGCGGCGGAACTGTGCGCGCTGCTGGCCGCCGTAAAGAAGCTCGGGCGCCAGGCCGAACTGCAGACCAACGCCATCGCCGCGGCGGGCATGCGCGCGGAGAACCTTAACAAAATTGTGAAGGCGCTGAACGCCGCAAGCGGCTACTTTAACGTGAATTTCCCGGCGTCCACCGCGGCGCTGGACCTTAAAATAACCAAAGTGAGGGGCGCGTATAAAAAACGCCTGGCCGGAGTGACACGGCTGATAAAGGCCGGCGCGCGGGTGCGCCTTACGCACGTGATCAGCTCTTTGAACTACCGGGAGCTGCCGGAGTTCGCGGCTTTCGCGGTAAAAAAACTTAAAGGCGTTTCCTGGACGCAGTTCAGCTACATCAAGGGCATAGGCCGCGCCGACGGCCCGCTGTTCCTGCCCGGATACGCCGAGGTCCGCCCTTATCTTGAGAAAGCGCTGTTCGTCTGCGAGAAGAACGGCCTGCATTGCGAGGTGGACCATATCCCGCCGTGCTTCCTGGGCGGGTTTTACCGGCTGAACGTGGATATGGTAAAAATGAGGGACGGCGTGAAAGGCCCGCACCTGGAAGAGAAGGCTCACGTGCCCGCCTGCAGGGGCTGCCGCTTCCATGAGCTCTGCCCCGGCCCCAGGAAGGACTATATAGCCGTGCACGGAACCTTATGAACAAGAACCTCGCAGCTTTGAAAAAAGAATTCCCCGCGCTTGAAGAGCGGTTCGACGGCCGCCGGCTGGTGTACCTGGACAGCGCCTGCACCGTGCTGAAGCTGCGGTGCGCGGCCGAGGCCCAGCGCCGCCACATGCTGCTGCTGGGCGGCTGCGGCGGCAAGCGATCCATGCATTCGCTGGCGGCGGCCATGGAAGAGGATTTTTACGCGGCGCGTGAGCGCGTCGGGCGGTTCATGGGCGCCGCCTCGCCCGAAGAGGTGATCTTCACTTCCGGCGTCACCGACGCCGCCAACCTGCTGGCCAATTCTTTTCCCTTTACGCCGCGCAGGAACGAGGTGGTGCTTTCCCCGCTGGAACATAACGCCGTGTTCCTGCCTTTCGAACGCCTGGCGGCGGCCGGCCGCGTAAAGCTGCGCGTGGCGCCGCTTAAGAACCTTAAGGTGGATATGGCCGGGCTGGAAAAGCTTATAGGGCCCAAAACCGCGCTGGTCTGCCTGGCGCACGCCCCGAACATTTTTGGCGGCGTCCAGGACATTAGCCGCGCGGCGGGAATGGCCCACGCGGCCGGCGCCTATTTATTTGCGGATGATGCCCAGTACGCGCCTTCTCACGGCGGCTGCGGGGCCGCCGACGGCGCCGACGCTTGCGCTTTTTCGGGCCATAAACTGGGCGCCCCGTTCTCTACCGGCGCCCTTTATGTAAAGAGCGGTCTTCTGGCGAAACTGCGCCCGTGGCGCGTGGGCGGCGGCACGGTGAAAACGGTTTCACTTGCCGGCGGGCGCTACAGCGCCGAATACCTGGGCGGCCACCAGGGTTTTGAAGCCGGGGTGCAGAATTATTCCGGAGCCGCGGGGCTGGCCGCCGCCCTGGACCGGCTCGAGAAAGCGGGCTTCGCCCAGATCAGGGCGCACGTCTCGGGGCTGGTGCTGCACGCGCTGGCGGAACTTGGGAAAATCAAAGGCGTAAAGGTGCTTGGGCAAAAGGAAGATATCGCCGAAGGTTCGCTTATTTCCCTGGCGCCGGTTAAAAAGGGTTTTTCCGTGCCGGACTTCAACCTGTTCCTTAGCCAAGAGATAAAAGGCCGCATGATAGCCGTGCGCACCGGCCGCCACTGCGCGGACCTCGCCTGCCTCGCCTCCGGCTACAGCGAAACCATCCGCATCTCCTACTTCGCCTACAACACCCCCGCCGACACCCTGGTCTTCATATCAGCCCTGAACAAATATCTCTCCCTGCTAAGGTAGCGGCTTAAGCGTCTTTGCCTTAATACAGCGGGAAGCGTAGTCGGGCTGGCAAGGGTATGGGCCCGGCGGGCGCGGGGTCGGCCACACCGTGGCCGCCCCTCCTCTCTCAGGCTCGGCGCTTATGCAAGCCTCGCCTTCCGAGAGGGCCCGCCAAACCCATACCCTTGTCAGCCCTTCAAGGCAAAGACCAAAAAGCGCAGCATGATTTACAAAGCGAGGGCAGAGAGTTAGAATATAGGTGGATTTAGCTTAACTTCACGGAGGATCATATGAACAACGCTGAACTTATTCGCAAGGCCGCAAATAAATACAAGAAAGACATAGTCGCTTTCGCCCGCAATATCATCCGCACCCCCAGCTTCTCCTGCCAGGAAGGCGCGCTGGTGGAACTGATAAAGAAAGAAATGATCAAGGTCGGCTTCGACAAGATCAAGATCGACGCGATGGGCAACATCATCGGCTATATCGGCCACGGCAAAAAGAAGATCATGATGGACGCGCACATCGACACCGTCGGTATCGGCGACAAGACCGCCTGGAAAATAGACCCCTTCGCCGGCATCTACAAGAACGACACCATTTACGGCCGCGGCGCCACCGACCAGAAGCTCTCCATGGCCTCGATGGTCTACGCGGGCAAGATCATCAAGGAACTCAAGCTGGAAGGCGACTACACGCTGATGGTGGTCGGTTCCGTGATGGAAGAGGATTGCGACGGCCTGCCGCTCCTGCACATCATCAACAAAGAGAAGATCCGCCCCGACTTCGTGGTGATCACCGAGCCTACCGACCTGAAGGTCTACCGCGGCCACCGCGGCCGCATGGAGATGAAAGTGGTGACCAAGGGCCGCTCCTGCCACGCCTCCGCCCCCGAGCGCGGCGATAACGCCGTGGTGAAGATGGCCGACATCACCAAGGAAATAACCGCCCTGAACAAGAGGCTCAAGGTGGACAAGTTCATCGGCAAAGGCACCGTGGCCGTCACCTGCATAGAGTGCAAAACGCCCTCGTACAACGCCGTGCCCGACGAATGCACCATTTACCTGGACCGCCGCCTGACCATCGGCGAAACGCTGAAGAGCTCGGTGGCCGAGATCCAGAAGCTGCCGTCCGTGAAGAAGGCCAAAGCCAAAGTGGAAGTGCTGCAGTACGACGCCGTCGCCTGGACCGGCCTGAAAGTGAGCCAGGAAAAATACTTCCCCACCTGGGTGCTGCCCCGCGAGCACAAGCTGGTTAACGCCGGCGTGGAAGCCGGCAAAGTGGCCCTTAACAAGATGCCCGTGGTGGACCGCTGGGTGTTCTCCACCAACGGCGTGGCTTCGGCCGGCCGCCTGGGCATCCCCACCATCGGCTTCGGCCCCGGCAACGAGGTGTACGCGCACACCGTCAACGAGTTCATGCCCGCCGAGGACCTGGTGAAAGCCGCCGCGTTCTACGCCGCCCTGCCGCAGTACCTGTAACGGCGGGAAGAAAAAGAAGAGCCGGGCGCTTGCGCCCGGCTCTTTTCTTTTGGGAACTTTTGTCCTGGTTTACAGCACGCGCTTCTGGCCGGCCTTGTACAGGGCCTCTATCACTTTCGCGGGATTCTTTTTCGTGCAGGCCGCCATCATGGCCGCGATGATGAAGGGTTTGTAGCCGGCTTCCTTGTAGGTGCCGATGCGGTACTTCTCGAACACCTCAGCGGAGACTTCGCCCTGCTTGCAGGACACGTCCGTGATGTCGGCCGGCAGGCAGTGCAGGTACAGGCCCTCGCCGCCCTTGGTGCCCTTCATTTTCTTCGCGTCGCATTCCCAGTCGGTGTGCCTGGCGTTCTGCGCGAGACATTCCTTCTCGAGCTCTTTGAGGCCCGGGTGGTCGTTCTTCTCGAGCAGGGCGGTGCGGCGCTCCATCACCTTGTAAGGGGCCCAGCTTTTCGGGTAAACAATGTCGGCGTCCTTGAACGCGCTCTCCATGCTGTTGGAGACCTTGAAGGACCCGCCGGACTTCTGGGCGTTGGCCTGGGCCACCTTGATGGTCTCGGGCAGCAGGTCGTAGCCCTCGGGGTGGGCCAGCTCTACGTTCATGCCGTAGCGGGTCATCAGGCAGATGACGCCCTGCGGCACGGACAGGGGCTTGCCGTAGCTGGGCGAGTAGGCCCAGGTCATGGCGATCTTCTTGCCTTTGAGATTCTCAAAACCGCCGAAGTGGTTCTTTATGAACAGCATGTCCGACATGCTCTGCGTCGGGTGGTCCAGGTCGCACTGGAGGTTTACCACGGCCGGGCGCTGGTTGAGCACGCCGTTCTTGAAGCCGTCGTCGAGCGCCTCGGCCACTTCTTTCATATAGGTGTGGCCTTTGCCGATGAACATGTCGTCGCGGATGCCGATGGCCTCGGTCAGGAAGGAGATCATGTTTGCGGTCTCGCGCACGGTCTCGCCGTGGGCTATCTGCGATTTGCCCTCGTCCAGGTCCTGCACCGCGAGGCCCAGCAGGTTGCAGGCGGAGGCGAAGGAGAAGCGGGTGCGGGTGGAGTTATCCCGGAAGTTGGACACGGCCAGCCCGGTCTTGAACATGTCGAGCGGGACGTTCTTCGCGTGGAGCTCTTTCAGGAGTTCGGCTATGAGGAACACGGCCTTAAGCTCCTTGTCCGATTTTTCCCAGGTCAGCAGGAAATCCTTGCCGTGCATGTCGACGCCCAGATTTTCCAGTTCAGTTAAAGATTTAGCGATATCGATAGACATTTATTATCTCCAGGTGCTCTTAAGCTTAAATGGCCGCGGCCGCGCTGAAATTTATGTGAATATTTCAGCCGTTCGGTCCGGCCGGCTATTAATTAAATGTATTTCGCCGTCGTATTGTCAAGACGCCGGCAATGAGCGCCGGCGGGCCTGGGTTCTTTAGGCGGCCTGTTTTTTATATGATATCTGTTCCCGTACGGGCTTAACATGCCGAAGAAGACCGACAATTCACCCGCTTATTTCAACTGGCGCCGCCTAAAATCCGGCGTACTGGTCACCGGCTATATGGGCGGCTGGGCCCTGCTCAAGCCTGAAGAGTTCCGGCTGTTCGCCGCCGGGCGCCTTAAAAGCGGGCCGGCTTTCGATAAGCTCAAAGCGGCCGGGCTTATCCGCTCACGCCTGGATTTTAACACTATTTTCTCCGACTGGCGGGATTCCAACGAGTACCTGGGGCGCGGGCCGGGGCTGCATATCCTGGTGCTCACCCAGAAGTGCAATCACAGCTGCGTCTACTGCCAGGCCGGTTCCGGCGCCGGGAGCAGCATGAGCGCCGCCACCGCCCGCAAAGCCGTGGATTTCGCCTTCAGCGCCCCGGTGACGGGACTTACGCTGGAGTTCCAGGGCGGCGAGCCGCTGGTCAACTGGCCGGTGCTGGAAAAAACAACTCTTTACGCCAGGAAGAAGGCGGCCAAAACCGGCAAAGAACTGGCCTTGGCCCTGGTTTCCAATTTCAGCCTGCTGGACCAGGAGAAAGCCGCGTTCATCCTCGGCAACGATATCTCGGTCTGCACTTCCCTGGACGGCCCGGCCGACCTGCACAACGCCAACCGGCCTTTCTCAGGCGGCGACTCCCACGCCCGCGCGGTAAAGTGGATAAAATATTTCCAGGCGGAGCGCGGCCTGCCGCCGCCGGGCGGCCCCAGCGCGCTGCTTACGGTCACCAGGGCTTCGCTGGGGCGCGCCCGGGAGATAGTTGACGAGTACGCACGCCTCAAGCTGCCTTATGTTTTTCTGAAGCCGCTGTCTCCTATGGGCCTGGCCCGCGAGCAGTGGGGGCGTATCGGCTACAGCCCTGAAGAATTCGTGAAGTTCTACCGCGAAGGCCTCGACCGCGTGCTGGAGCTGAACCAGCAAGGCGTTCCTATAAAGGAAAAAAACGCCTTCCTGCTGGTTAAGAGAATAATCGGCAACCGCGACAATAAGTACGTGGACCTGCGCTGCCCCTGCGGGGCCGGGCTGGGCCAGCTGGCTTACGACCATGACGGCGGGATCTATACCTGCGACGAAGGGCGCATGCTGGCCGGAGACGGGGACGAGTCTTTCCGCGCGGGCAGCGTTCACAAGGACGCTTATAAGGCGATAATGGCTTCCGGGCCGGTAAAGGCCTGTGCCATTGCTTCCAGCCTGGACCTCCAGCCCAGCTGCTCCCGCTGCGCCTACCGGCCTTACTGCGGGGTCTGCCCCGCTTATAACCAGGCCGCCCAGGGCGGTTTCTGGGGCGCGATGCCCTCGAACGCCCGCTGCCAGGCCCTGTTGGGCGTTTTTGACGCAGTTTTTGAGCGCCTTCAGGACAAGCGCCTGGGCCCGGTACTGGTTAACTGGCTTGACCGCTAGGCGCGCGGCTCTTCTTCAGGCGCGGCCACAGGCTTGAAAACCCGCGGTTTTTGTGCTAAAACATATACTTGCGGTAAGGGCTGCCTTCCTTATAGGCGGCAGGGGGAGTTTGGATAATTTATGAAAAAATGGACCATCCTCATTATCGTAGTGCTTGCCGCCCTGATTTTACTCGTCCAGTACGTGATAGAAAAGAAAGCCGTGCCCGCCGGTCCCGGCGGCTCACAGGCGCCCGCGGTTGAGCAGCCCTTGGGCGTGGCTTTGCCCGAGGACGCGGCCGTTTCCGCGGCCCGCGCGGTGGGGAATTTTGTTCCCGAGACCTCCGGCAGCGTTTACGGCAGCATAGCCCTGCCCACCATACAGCCCTTTTATAAAGGCGCCTGCGAAGGCGGCTCCCTGAGAGAAATGCTGGACACGCACGACAGGTACTGGGGGTTCTTCGCCAGGAACACGGCTTTTACCCCCGATGAAGCCAACAAGATGTACAACCTGCTGGCCGATTATGTCGGCTGCCAGGCCGCCGCGCGCACCGACACTACCCTTTGCGACAACCTGCCTGGCGTAGCCGAGAAGGACGGCCAGAAAGTGCCGAAGGAGATCACGCCCCACTACATCTGCCGCGACAAAACGGTTTCGGTATTGTACGAAGGGTACCGCGCCGGGCTGGTAAAGGACGAATTCCCCTGCCGGGCGATGAGCGAACGGTGGGACAAGACCCGCGTGGCCATGTTCTCCGTGCCTGAGCTCTGCCGGAAGATCTCCGAGGGCCGCGCCCCCGCTCTTTCCTACCTGAAGGGCATCTTTCCCGCGCCCGAAGCCGCCCCTTTGCTGGAGGCCACTTTCCCCGTGAAGGAAGCCGACTGCGCGGGCGACAGGGAGTGCCTCAACAGGTACGCGATCTACAAAGGCGTGAAGTCCGGCAGCGCCAAAGCCTGCCCCAAGGAATATACCACGTACTGCCAGGCTTTGTCCGAGCGTTCCGCCCTGCCCTGCGACAAGACGCTGCAGGAAATGTCCAAGTTCTACTGCGCCACGGTAAGCAGGGTGAAAAAAGCCACCGGCGGCTACATCGGCATGAGCAAAGCGGACATAGCGGCCGAGATAGAAAAGGCCAAAGCCGTAAAGAACGAAGCCGACATGATAAAAAAAGAGCAGGAGAAACAGCAGGCGGAGGTTAACAAACGCGCGAAAGAACTGCTGAACAGCAAATGACCGGAGCTTAATATTTATGAAAAAGAAACCGTCCAAGATCAAAAAAAACGTAAAACTTTTCTTCTCCAGCGAGGAAGGTAAAATGCTGGATTCCGATATCGTCAAGACGGGCCTGGCCCTCGGCATCCTCGGCATGACCATGGTCGACCAGGCCGCCGCGCAGGTCCACAGCAATTACTTCAGCGCCACCTCGCATACCAGCCATACCAGCCACGGTTCCCACGGCTCCCACGGCTCCCACGGCTCTCACGCGTCCCATGGCTCTCACGGTTCCCACGGTTCCCACGGCTCCCACGGTTCTCACGGCTCTCACGGCTCTCACGGGTCCTATTGACGGCCTCCGGGCAGCGCCACTGCCCTATGAAAGGATTGTTCTACCATTTCAGCCCCGCCGGTGATATCGGTCACGGCGTCCACCTGTTCCGGCTGGCCGAGAGCCTGGCCGCGGCCGGGGGGACGGAACTGACCTTGTTGAGGGACGCCGGGGTTTCCTACCCGCCAGCCTCCGCCTGGAAATACGGCCCCGTCCTTACACTTCCTGAAAATCTTTCTCCCGCGGCCCGCTCACGGAAGATCATATCCGCGCTGCGCGCCGCCCGGCCGGACTTCCTCGTTACGGCTTTTTTTCCGTTCGGCAGGACCGGCTGCGCCGCCGAGCTGGAGCCCGCGCTGCGTGAGGCCCGCCGCCGGGGCCTGAAGATCTATTCCACGGTGCCTATGCCGTATTTCTCGCATAACGCGCGCGCGCTGCCGGAGCTGCTGCGCTTCTCCAAATTTTACGACAGGATCTTCATAAATTCCCCGCTCGGCTACGACCTGCGCTACATGGCGGCGGCGGTGCCGTTCGAAAAGCGGGTTTCCGCGGCCGCTTTCGCCGGCGTTTTTAAAAAACTGAAGAACAAGCTTTGTTTCACCGGGTACGTGATGCCAAAAGACAGACCCCGCAGGCCCTCGGGCAGGGGGGGCAAGTTCATACTGGTGCACCGGTTCTGCGGCCCCACCTCGCCAAATATCGTCACCAGCGCTATCCTCGCCAAGAAATTGCTGAAGACCCGCCTGCCCATGGTCATCGTATCGGGTCCGTCCAGCACCTCCGGGGAAATGCGTTCCTGGCGCAGGCTTATCCGCGGCGGCGGCCTGAAGGACGTGCGGCTGCTGAAAGAGACCCCGGCGTTCTTTGAACTGCTTTCCCGGTGCGCCGTCTCCGTCGGTACGGCCGGCGGCACGGTTTATGAGGCGCTGTACCTTAACAGGAAGAGCGTGCTGATCCCCTTCAAGGGCTTTCCCGGCGCGGAGCGCTCGGACCAGCTGGCGCGCGCCGCCATGCTCCGCGATCTCGCCGGGGCGGCCGTGCTCGATTATGATGCCCTCACGCCGGCGGCGCTGGCCGGGGCCGTGGACGCCGCGCTGGACGACCGGTCCCCCGGGTTCGCCGCGCCGCAAGAACTCTTCGACGGCGCCGGGGTGTTCTCCTCGGTCGTGCGGCGGGACCTGGAGGGCGCCGGGCTGGCCTGACCCCTATGTTCAAGACCGTCATGCTGGAATTGACCTACAGGTGCAACCTGGCCTGCTCTTTCTGCTACCTGAGGCAGGGGGGCCGGCTGAACAGCGGCGGCAAAGAGCTGTCGACGGACCAGGTCAAAAAGATAGTCGGGCGTTTCAGGCCCGGCACGGATTTCTATCTTTCCGGCGGGGAGCCGCTGCTGCGCCGCGATATCGCGGAGATAGCCGCGCATATTAAAAAATCCGGGTCCCGCTTCGGCCTCAATACCAACGGGACGCTGCTGCGCGGCGAACTGCTGAGGAAAATAGCGGCGCTGGAGCCGGAATACGTCATCTTCTCCCTGCACGGCCCTGAGGCGCTGCACGACAGGCTGGCCGGTAAAAAAGGCGCCTGGCGCGCGCTGGTGCGCAATATGGCGGCCTTCGCCCGCCTGGCCGGTCCGCGCACGGAAGTCATAGTCAACTGCGTTATCTGCGGTGAGAACGCCGGCAGCCTGGCCGCGGTCTACCGCATAGCGGCCAGGGCCGGGGCCCACCGCGCTCTGTTCAGTCATCTGCAGTTCCTGAGGCCGGAGGAGGCCGCCGGCTTAAAGGAAGAGCTCGCCGAAGGCGGCGTGATCACGCCGCCGGCAAAAGGCCGCACTGTGAATGCCGCGCTGGTGGCGGCGCAACTGGCCAAAATACGGGAGCTGTCCGCCCGGGGGCCGCATTTCGAGGTGAGGCCGCTGCTGGATAAGGAGGGGCTTGAGAAATATTACAACGGGCGCCTGCGGCCTTCCGGAACCTGCGCCAAAGCTTTGAGCAGCCTTAACGTGGAACCCGACGGCGCGGCGCGCCTGTGCGTCTCCTACGGGCTGAAGATAGGTGATGCCCTTGCAACAGGGCTGGGCGCGATGCGCGCGCGCAAGAAAAAGCTGTTAGGCGGCGCGCTGCCTCCGGGCTGCGCGCGCTGCTGCCACAGGTTCGATATTTTCAGGTATTTCTAAGCCGGGGTTCCGGCATCCAGGGGTCCGGGGAGGAATATTTCCCCCGGGCCTTTTTTGCGGCCGCGCGGCTGCCGCCCAGGCATTTAAGCAGGTAGTCGCAGCCGCGGCAGGCGCGGGGCAGCCCGGCCGTGGAATTTATTTTCTTCAAGGCGGCCGAACGCCACGCTTTGCCGAGGTCCGCGCCGAGGTTCTCCTCGATATAATAGCTGGGCTTGAAAAAACCCCGCGGGTCGAAGACCAGGCGCGTGTGCCCGTCGTCATAGGCCGCGCCCAGGAGGTTCATTCTCTGCTGTTCCGGCACCAGGCAAAGCGGCAGCGGGTTGGCCAGCACGATGCGCAAAGCGGCGGATCCGGCGGCCGCGATCAGCGAGGAAAGTTTTCTGAAGCTCTCCGGCCCCGGCGTTAATCCCGCGGCCCGTTCCTTTCCGCGGCCATCCGGCATCGGGCGGTAGATCTCCCAGATGTCGGCCTTCAAGCGCCTGGCCAGGCGGAGATATGCGCTGAAGCCGGCCATCAATTCCTCAGAGGCCACCGTGCCCAGCCGGAAAACCGGCACCCGGGCCCTGAGCAGCTTCATATTGGCCAGCTTCACCTTGAAATCTCCGCCGGTGGCGGCTTTTTCACCGGCCGCGGAAACCGCCTGCAGCGAGACCAGGACGTTGTCGATGAAAGGCGCGGCCGCTTTGAAAAGCTCCGGGTCCGGCAGGGCCGCGTTGGTGTTGACCAAGGTGTAGAGGCCGGCGGCCTTGGCCGCTTTAAGCAGCGGCAGCAGGCTGGCGCTGAGAAAGGGCTCCCCGCCGGTAAAACGCACGTTCCTGACGCCGAGTTCTCGCGCGCCGCGCAGAACTTCGCGCAGCGCGTCCAGCGGCTGCGTCTCGTCCGAGGCGGAAGCGAAACAAAGGCGGCAGTTCAGGTTGCATTTCTTGGTCAGTTCGAAAACTATTTCGGAGGGCGCCGGCAGCACCGGCTTCAGCAGGCCTCGGGGCGCCGCGTCGAAGCCGCTCCCCTTTTTCAGCCCGGGGCAGGCCGCCTTCATGCGGCAGGCCGCGCAGGCGCTGATGCGCTTATACCGGGCCCCGGCTTTCTTCCGGTAAAGCGCGTGGTCCCAGGCGTCCGGCATAAAACAAAAAGGCGCGTCTTCCAAAAAAACGTTGAAGTGCGGTTCCAGCCCGTTGAGCGCCCGGTAGAGGATATCCCTGGCCGCGGGCCGCGCCGCGCGGCCGTCCAGCTTCAGCCGCACCGTGCGGGCGCGGCCGTCTATCCAAAACAGTATGCCTTCGGCCTTGAGGGCCGCGGCTATGGCGGCGGCGTTCAGGCCAGGCGCCATATATAACCGCCTTTTTCAAAGTCGCGCCGAACCAGGCCTTTTTTCTCCAGGGCCTGCCCGGTGGAAAGCACATTGGCGCCGTCGCGGCAGTCCTGGCACAGAGGAATGGCCGCGGCCAGCTCCAGTACGCGGCGCGTGCCGACCCGGTTCTCCGTCTTTAATATTTCCATGAAGCAGCTTTCCATGGCGTTGAGGTAGCCTTTGAGCGGCTTGGGCGGAGGCGCCTGTTTTGTCTGCGCAGCCCGGCCGATCCCTTTCCAGCCGAAAAGCCGCAGATAGGTTTTATCGAGGCCCCGGCATTTTTTCCTGAAAGAGCAGGCCGGGCAGGGCGGCCCCTGCTCTTTAGAGCCGGCCGTGTTCTTGTCCAGATCCCAGGAAAAACCGAGGGGGGAATAAATAGCGGTGTTGAACTTGTACAAATCCACGGCTTTGCCGCCGTGCCGGCCCAGCGCGCAGGGCGGCATGTTCAAAGCCTTTATGTCCCCATCCAGGCCCGAGGCGGACGCGAGGTCCAGGGCTTTCTGCACGAAGGTGGCCGCCTGCGGCAGGGGCACGCCGTGCCGCCTGTAATTCCTGAGCATGCTGCCCGAGTACCTGGGGTAGATCAGCACAAAGCCGGTTACGCCGCGGCGCATGAAGAAAGCCAGCGCGGCGGGCAGGGAGCGGTAGTTGCTCCTGGTTATCAGCAGGTTGACGCCCACGGCCAGGCGCAGGGCCAGCATGTTGTCCAGCCCGCGCAGGCTGGCGGCGAAAGCCCCGGCTTTGCCGGTGAGCGCGTCGTGAACGGCGGGCTTATGGCCGAGGAAAGTGAATTTGCAGACGCTGAGCCCGGCTTTGGCCAGCGACCTTGCCAGGGCGGCGTCTGCCAGCTTCATGCCGTTGGTCTGCAGGCGCACCGCCTTGAAGCCCACTTTCCTGGCGGCGGCCACCAGCGAGGGCAGGTCGCGGCGCAGCAAAGCTTCTCCGCCGGAAAACCCCAGGCGCTTGTAGCCGGCCTTGCGGGCGCCGTAGATGCGCTTCACCGCCTCGGCCGCCGAGGTCCTGGCCCCAGGGCTGAAATCGCTCTGGGAGCAGAACCTGCAGGCGAGGTCGCAGTTATGGTTGAGAATTATCTCGTAGCAGTCTTTGGCCATCAGGGCTTCTTCCGGGCCGGAACCGGCTTGAATTCTTTCCAGCCGTAGAGCTCGGGGTATTCGCGCCACGGGCCCTCGCAGCGCCCGAAATAGGAACACTTCGGGCAGCGCGGCCCGCGGGCTTTGCCTTCGTCCCTGCGGTAGACCGCGTAATCTTTTATGAACCGGTCCGCGTCGGCCACCGGGCCCGCGGGGATCATGCTCTCGGCCACGCAATTCTCGTAGCCTTTCATCAGGCAGAAGGGGATGGCTTCGGTATAGCAGGGGATGCCGCGCTTGAGGCCCAGGTCCAAAGCTTTTTTCACGTACGGCATCACGGCGGTCTTGCGCGGCACCAGGGTTTTTTTATTCTCGGCCGCCGTGCCCACTATGTGCACGAAGGCGAACTGGTACTGCTTTACGCCCAGCCGTATCAGCAGGGCGGCGATGGCGGGCAGCTCCTTGTAATTGGCGGCGGTTATGACGGTATTGGTGATAACGGGCAGGCCGGTCTTTACGGCGTTGGAGATGCCTGTCACGCTCTGCGGAAAACTGCCGGCGGAGCCGGTCAGCGCGTCGTGCGTGGCGGGCGTGGCGCCGTGCAGGCTCGGCCCGAACTCTGTCAGCCCGGCCTTTACCAGGTCGGCGCAAAAGCCCGGATAAGCCAGCGTGCGGCCGTTGGTCTGCAGCTGGATGCTGGTAAAGCCCGTCTTTTTCGCCTGCTGCACGAGGCTCAGCACGGCCGGGTGCAGGCTGGGCTCCCCGCCGGTGAAGACGACGCCCCTGACGCCGTCCTTCCAGGCTTTCTTCAGTTCGGCGGCCACGGTCTTCGCCGGCCGGTCCGGGTACATGTCGCGCTTATGCCCCTGCGCGCAAAAGAGGCAGAGGTTGTTGCAGCGGAAACTGATCTTAATGTCTATGCGTTTATTCATGGCTGTGCTTGCGGCTCACCGGGGCGCGGACCGGGTATCTTCGCGCTTGCCCAGGAAAGGAGTGTTCTTGAGGGGCTGAAAAATGCGCATGTCCTTTTCCTTGCTGAAACTCGTCCGGAAATCGTCCATGAAGAAGTTCAGGTTGTACGGCTTGAACTTCAGGGTCAGGATCTTGACCATTTTCCTGATCAGCTCTTTGTTGTCGTGCCCGAGCTTGTCGTAAAGGCACATCAATAAATACAAATGTTCGTTGCCGATCGCCCTGAAAGTCGCGACGGAATCTATTTTGCCGGCGACGGCCTTGGTGGATTCTATGATCTGCCGGTTCTTCTCCTCCCATTTCAGTCCGCCGACCTCGTCGAACTTCAAAGAATACTGCTCTATGATCCTGTAGATAGGGTAGAAGAAATTCATGAACTGCAGCGGCGGGTAGGGCAGCACTTTAACGCCGAACCTGGCCTGTTCGCGGTTGATCCGCGAATTGGGGTACAGGTAAAAAGGGTTGAGGGTGTAGATGTCCACGAACTCCTTGATGCTGTCGATGTGCCGGAGGGTGGCGTCCACGTCCTTCTGGGTCTCGGTGGGGAAGCCCGCGATCAGCTCGATATGGTTCCAGATGCCTATCTTGTGGGAATATTCCAGGAGCCGGCGGGCCTTTTCCACCGTGATGCCCTTGTTGACGTAATTCAGCAGCCGCTGGCTGCCGGTTTCCACGCCGAAGGCCAGCTTTACGGCGCCGGCGGCCTTCATTTTATCCAGCAGGTGCTCGTCCATCACCCGCAGGTTCGCGCAGTCGAACCATTTCAGGTCCAGCTTGTGCCGGATCATGCGGTCGCAAAGCTCCTCCGCCTGCTTGTAATGGTTGTTGAAGGAGGAATTTACGAAATAAACGCCGGTGGCGCCTTTCTCTTTCAGCGCGGAAAGCTCGTCGATGACCTGGTCGACCGATTTTATGACCGGCGGCAGCTTGTTGTTGTTCTCGCAGAAAGCGCAGGCGCCCGGGCAGGTAAATTCGAAAACATAAGGCACGATCAGGTACCGCTTGTCGTTCTTCACCAGCTTTTTAATGAAAGGGAAATCCGAGTTGTACCTGGCGAACAGCTGGCTGTCGCTGACCTTGTACTTCTCCAGGATATGGTCCTCGTAGCGGGCGGGCGGGGCGTAGGGCCTGCGGGCCCCGTCGCCTTTGTAATTGCGCAGCTTGCCGGCCTTCCTGACCACGGTGCCGGTGAAGGCGGCCTTTTCCCCGGCGACGTCCTTGGCTATCTCCAGCAAAGCTTTCTCGCCCCAGTCAGCGTACACGCCGTAGTCGAAACAGGGGTACCGCCTCATCAGGTGGAAATACGCCTCTTTCGGCAGGCCCCGGTAGCCGATGACGGTCCTGGCCCCGAATTTCTTCCTGACCGCGTGCGCCAGCAGGGCGGAAAAATTCAGGATCAGCGGCTCCGCCCTGATGTCCACCAGGGTTATCCCCACCAGGTCGGACTTTTGGAGACGCAGTTCTTTGACCAGGAGCCTGCCCATACGGTCGTACTTCAGCCGCAGTTTTTCGGGGGCTTTGCCGCTGACGTACGCCGGCACGAGTTCTTTGTCGAATAAAAGCGCGGTCTGCTCCGGGCTGAACAAGTGCTGTACCCTGTCGAACCAGTCCTTTTCCGCGTCTACCTGGATGGCCGTGTGGCCGCCCGCGATCAGGGCGTCGGCCAGGACGGCGATGGTCAGGTTCGGCGGGGGGACCGGCTCGGAGATCTTCTGATCGCCGGGCGGGTAGACCAGGGTGATGGTAAGCGGCTTTTTGGGCGAGCCGGTATTTGCCGCGTGTTTTTTCATTTGTGCCGGTGGTAGCCGAGCGCGGCTTTGAGCAGCGGCGCCAGGCCGCGCATGTTGATGTCCGCCTTGTGCTTCGACGCCGCGTAGGCGGCCGCCGTGCCTTCCTTGAGGGCGAGCAGGCGCCGCGCGTCTTCGAACAGGTATTTCACCGAGTCCTCGGAGTGGCTGAAGCAGACGCGGTCGAAGCCCAGCTTCTTGAACGTTCTTATGAAAAGAGGAACCTCGTGGATGTTCTCCGGGACTACGGTCATGTGGCCCTGCAGGTGAACCCTGTCCGGCAGGGCCTGCCTGTATTTTCTTATGCTGCGCACGCTCTTCATCACTTTGTCCCAGCTGGACCCGACGTTCACCCGTTCATGCGTTTTTTTGGTGGCCGCGTTGAGGGAGACGTAGAGGAACCGGGAGTGGCGGGCGATCTTGCGGGCCCACTCGTCGTTGATCAGCGTGCCGTTGGAAATGAAAGAGACTTTTTTGCCCAGCGCGGCCGCGTAGTCGAAGAACTCCCTGGCCGCCGGGATGAACAAAGGCTCCCCGCCCACCAGCTCTATGCCCTCGAACGGGCGCAAATCCAGCGGCTTCAGGTCGGCCATGCCGAGGGACCTCGTATTGCGGTGGTCCTGCACGCACATCACGCATTTAATGTTGCACAGCTCGCCGAAACGCAGCGTCAGGATCTTGAGGTTCTCGTAGGGGGAGGTCAGGGGCTTCGCCGGCGAAGGCGGCGGCAGCGCGGCTTTCTGCAGCACGTGGCAGCGTTCGTAGCATTTGAGCGCCCCGTTAAGGGAGTCTTTGCGCAGCTTCCTGGCGGCGGCGGAGTTCCAGATGCGGCGCAGCGGGGCCTTGTGAATATCGCCGAAAGACAGGGCGCAGGCGCAGCAGCAGGCGTAGACCTTGCCGTTCTGGTCTATGCCTATTTCGTCCCAAAGCTTGGGGCAGTAGGTGCTTTCGGGCCGGCGGCCATGGGTGGGAGTCATTGAAATGTTCTTGACCCTGCGTACACGAGCTGGTCTTTGTCTTTGCCGAAAAAAAGACCGCCGGAACCCGGCGGCCGGAGCTATCCGCGCCTGAAGCCTCCGGTCCCTAGCTCAAATACGCGAAAAACGGAGTCTCCTGCACTAATGATACATAAAGCCCAGTATTTCGGTCAACTTCAACCCTTTATAATTATTATGTTACAATAAAATACGCGTTTAACAAGCCGCGGGCAAAAAAATCCTTATTTTTATGGGTCTTTTGCCGGGGATAGACTCCATTCTTATGCGCATAACGGTAGGCATTAAATCCCTCAGGGAAGCCGAATATTTCCTCGACCACGGGGCCGACGAGATCTATTTCAGTCTGAAATCGGTGCCGGGCCACCGCGCCGCCTCTTTTTCCAGCGAAAAGGATTTGCTGGATTCGATAAAACTGGCCCGCCGGCTGGGCAAAAAGAGCATGCTGGGGCTTAACGCCGTTTACCCGCGGGACAAATATTCCGTTATCCTCAAGCACGCGCGTGCCATGACGGACAAGGGCCTGGACGGGGTCATAGTGCGGGACCCGGCGCTGCTCGAATATTTCGAGGAGAAGAAATACCGCCCTTACCTGGTCCTGAGCATCCTGAGCGCCTGCTTCAATTCCCAGGCCATGCAGTTCTACCAGGACCTGGGCGTGCGCCGCTTTACCTTTCACAGCCAGATCATGCCGCAGGACCTGAAAGCCATGGTCAGCGCCGCCCCGAAAGCCGAGACCGTGGTGTTCACCCCCTGCGTCTTCCTGGCCGCCAACCTGGTGCCTTTCTGCCTTTGCCCCTACCCCGAGTCCAAAGACCCCGGCGGCGCGCGCCTGCCCGACCACGCCTGCACGTTCAGGTACAAGTGCGGCGGCCACGACTTCCGCATGCTGGATTCGAACCTGTATTTCCAGGCCAACATGATGTACGATTTTCACAAGCTCGGCGTGGACTGGCTCAAGGTTCCCAGGCAGCTGAACACCCCCAAGGTGATAGCCGACTTCGAGATCACCCGGTTCCTCAACGGGCTGCTCGATAAAGGCATAGATAAAAAAACTTTCGCGGTGGCCGTGGCGGAGCTGGTGCAGCGTTTGGATATGAATAAATATGGAAAAAGCTATCATTATAAGCCCTTCCCTGGTGAGCAGGCCCGGCACCCTTAAGCTGATAAAAGGCGCCACGGTCTACCTCGGGGACGAGTTCTGCATCCATAAACAGCCTTCTTTCGCTGACTTTGCCGCCGTTCAGAAACTGACGGGCAGGCGCCCCGTCATCGTCAGCACCCTCCTGACCGAACCCGCGCTGAAAAAATACGCCAAGCTGCTGGCCGAGTGCGCCAAAAAAGCCCCCGGCACCGAGATCGTGGTGAACGACCTGGGGCTGCTGCGCCTTATCGACAAGAACTACCGCGGGAAGTTCAGCGTCACGCTGGGGCGCCTGATGACTTATTTCTTCGACCCCAGGAACACCCGCGTGCTGGGCTCGAAGGCGCCGGGAGGCGAGGAAGGGAAAAAGATGAAGGTGTGGGAGAACAGCATGGAGAGCACTCCCACGCCTTACATCAAGAAATTCCTGAAGCGCTACGCGGTGGAGCGGATAGAGACCGACAGCGAGCGCATCTTCAAGAAATACGCGGAGAATACCGCCGTGAAAATTTCCTTCTACGCGCCCATGCGCCTGATGGCCATCACCCGGTTCTGCCCGTTCAGGGGCGGCCTCTCGCTGGAGTGCAAGGCCCCCTGCGGCAGCCGGCTGCTGCGGCTCAAGTCCAAACATTTCGACTACCCGCTTTTCTCCAAAGGCAACGCTTACTTCGTAAAGAACAAGGCGATAAAGCACCCGCGGCTCGACCGCACGGTTACTTTGCCTTTCGTGAAAAGCCCGGGCTTCGCCATGCCGATCAACGAGGGCTCTATCCGCGGTTAATAAATTATGCGTATAACGGTAGGCATTAAATCCCTGAAGGAAGCCGATCATTTTTTGAATAACGGCGCCGACGAGATCTATTTCGGGCCGGCGGTGCCCAGCCATCGCGCCGCTTTTTCCAGGGAAAAAGAGATCCTCGACTCCATCAAGCTGGCCCGGCGCCTGGGCAAAAAAAGCCTGCTGGCCCTCAACGAGATCTACCCGCTGGAATTCTACGACTTCCTCCTGGAACACTCGCGGCGGCTGACGGACAGCGGCCTGGACGCCATAGTGGTGCGGGACGTGGCGCTGCTGGAATATTTCCGCCGCAAAAAATTCCGCACCTATTTCGTCTCCAGCATCATGTGCTCCTGCTTCAATTCCCAGGCCATGCAGTTCTACAAGGACCTGGGCGTGCGCCGCTTCACCCTGCACAGCCAGATCCTGCCGGAGGACGCCGGGAAGATCCTGGACCCTAAATTCGGCATCGAGACCATCATCTTCGTGCCGTGCCTTTTCCTCGAGATCAATATCGTGCCTTTCTGCTTCTTTCCTTACGCCGGCGGACCCGGCGCCCGGGGCCTCAAGGGCCGCCCCTGCAAACTGCATTACAAATGCGGCTCGCACGATTTCCGCATGCTGGAGACGAACCTTTATTTTCAGGCCGGCCTGCTCTACGACTTTCACAAGCTGGGCGTGAACTGGCTTAAAATAGCCCGGCAGCTCAATACGCCCAAGCTCATGGCCGAGTTCGAGGTCACCCGGTTCCTGAACCTGCTGCTGGAAAAGGGTCTGGACAGGAAAACTTTCTGTGAAGCGGTGACGGAGCGCGTCAAAAGACTGGACATGAACAAATATGGCTCAAGCTATCATTTTAAGCCCTTCGCTGGCCGCTGAGAGCGGCGCGCAAAAGCTGATAAAAAATTCTCTCGTCTACCTGGGCGACGAATTCTGCATCCATAAGCAGCCCGCCTTCTCCGGCTTTGAGGCTGTTACCAGGCTGACCGGCAGGCGCCCGGCGCTGCTGAGCACGCTCCTGACCGATCCCGCCTTCGAGCGCTGGGAGGCCCTGCTGGCGGCTTGCGCCAAAAAAGCGCCGGGCACCGAAGTGGTCATCAACGATATCGGGCTGCTGCGTTTCATCGATAAAAAATACCGGGGCAAGTTCAGTTTAACGCTGGGGCGCCTGATGACTTATTTTTTCGACACCAAACATACGCGGCTGCCCGGCTGCAGCCGGCCCATAATGTGGACGGGCGAGGCGCTGCCCGACCCCGGCCCCGGGGCCGCGGCCGAGAAAGTGCGTGAAGCGAAAAAGATGAAGGACTGGGAAAGCAAACTGGACGTCACGCCCATGGCGTATCTGAAGGATTTCATCAAGCGCTACAAGGTAAGCCGGGTGGAGACGGACAGCCGGGAGATCTTCAAAAAATACGCCGACAATACCGCCGTAAAATTATCTTTTCACTACCCGCTGCGCCTGATGTCCATGACGAGGATCTGCCCTTTCATGGGCGGGATAGTTCCGGCCTGCAGCGCGCCTTGCGGCAGCCGGCTTTTAAGCCTTAAGACCAAAGAGCTGGATTTCGCCGTCTTCTCGAAAGGCAACGCCTATTTCGCGAAGAACCGGCTGATCTCCCACCCCAGGCTGGACCGCGCCGTGGAACTTCCTTACGTCAACAGCCCCGGCTTCAAGCAGGTAATGAACAAATACTCCTGCCCCGACCACCCTTAGGGCGCCGGGGTTTTCCTCTCCCGTTATCTTTAATTGTGCGGCTGCCTGGAGGTGTCGCGGCTGCCGCTCATGTAGGCGGTCCTGCCGCACCTGGAGCAGGTGGGCAGGAAGCCGCCGTGCCTGGCCAGGGTTTTGCGGAACCTGGCGTACTCCGGGCCGTTGAAAGCTTCGAGGCAGTTCCCTTTCAGGGCGCTGCCGAGTTTGTGCCCCAGCGGCTGGCAGGAAATTATGTCGCCGGCCGGGTCCACCCAGATGCCGTTCCAGGGGCTCATGCAGAACCCTTTCTTTGCCAGCGCGGCCTTCGGGTCGTACCAGTTCTCCATCTCTTTAAGTGAAAGCTCCTGGTCGAACCTGACCTTGGGGTCCTTTTCCGCTTTGATCCTGAGGATCTGCGCGTGCAGCCGGCGCGCCGAGACGCCGCGCGCCAGCCCCTGTGAAACCTTAAGCCCCGCTGCGCAGCCCAGCTCGCCGCGGAAAATAGCGGAGGTGGCGGCCAGGTCTTTGGCTGTTATGAAATCCAGGTGGTGAAAAGCTATGGCGTCGGGCCCCAGCGCCGACAGGGCTTTGTAGACGGAATGCAGCACCGCGTGGTTGGCCCTGGTGACCGTGCACCAGAAGACCAGGCGGGCGGGCTTGCCGGCCCTGCGCGCGTTAATGGCGGCGACGGCGGCGGCTATGCCGGCGAAGGCGCCCGGCGCGCCTACGGCGGCGTCGTGCAGCTTCGGGGTGCCGTGCACCGAGACCGTCAGTTCGTCGAGGCCCGCGTCTATCAGCTTAAGGGCGGTTTTAGGCGCGCAGGCGAGGCTGGTGATCACGCGGCAGTAATGTCCGTCGGCTTTCAGGCGCTTTACCAGCCACGGCAGGTCCGGGCGGAGCAGGGGCTCCCCGCCGGAGATATAAAATTTGCGCGGCTTACCGGCCAGGGAATCCGCCAGGCGGCCCAGTTCTCTCCGGGTCATTTCCCTGCCGCTCCGGGGGGCGGAAGAACTTTTGGCCATGAAGCAGAAAGAGCAGGCGCGCGGGCACCTGTAAGTGAGGTCCAGCGTCACATACTGCGGGTCGAGCCCCGGGAGAAGCTTGTTTTTCTTTGCTTTGCCGGTCATGGCCTTTTGAAAGATCCTTTTACCGCCCCGGCCGCGTAAAGGCATTCGCTTCTCGTCATCATGGGATAAGAAGGGAGGTGCAGCGCCTGTTCGGTGTAGAGCCTGCTGCCGGGAAATTTGCCGCGCGCGGCCGCGATGATATGAAGCGGCTCGTAGGTGCGGCCCAGCGGGACTTTCAGCTTCAGCATGAATTTTTCCAGCTCGTTCTTCCTGTGCGTAAGGATGGGGAAGTCCTGCGCGTCCCTGCCGGTGTCGGGGAGGGTGAGGCCCTTTATGCCCGCCAGGAGGCGCCTGTAAATATCGTTGTTGCGGCGCAGTCCGGCCAGCGTTTTGGCGAGCAGAGAAAGTTTAAGTTCCATCAGCGGGGCGGCCGCCGGTTCGAAAGCTCCCGCGCCGGCCGCCGCTTTAACGGCTTTCTTGAAAAGTACCAAGTCGTCGCAAAGCAAGGCGCCCGCCTTGGCGTAGGGGAAGGAGACGGGCTTATAGGAAGAAAGAGAAAAAACGCTGATGTCCCCGAAAGAGCCGTAGGGGCGCCCACCGCAGGAGACGCCCATGGTCTGAGAAGCGTCTTCAAGGACGGGAAAGCCGCCGGCGGCGGCTATGGCGCAAATGGCTTCGGACGGGGCTGACGTAGAGAACATCGGGGTAAAGATCAAAGCGTCCAGGCGGGCCGCGCCGGCCTTAAGGGCGGCAAGAGAAAGGTTAAGATTGGCGGGGTCTATGTCGAGGAATTCCGGCTTGGCCCCGGCCGCCAGCGTCTCGTCCAGGGCGGAAGGATGCGTCACGTCTGTCATGCCTACGCGCGCGCCTTTGCCTGCGCCCAGGGCCGTCAGCCCGGCCCGGATGGCGGCGCGGCCGCTGGAGGTCAGCAGGCAGTAGCGGCGGCCGGTGAAGGCGGCCAGCTTTGCGGCGAACCTGTCGGCGGCGCCGGGGCCGGCGGCCTTTTTAAGCCAGGCGGCCCGCTCTTCCAGGAGCGTCTCGTCCAGGCGGTAGGGATTGAAAAGCTTTGGCGTCATGTTTTTATGTCAAACCGTCCAGCGATATTGTAACTTTAAGGCGGCGCCGCCTTAAAGTCCCAGCACCTGCGCCGCCGGCCCGAACCTGAAATTTTTCAAAAGCGCGGCCACCTTGCGCGGCACGCTGGCCGAGTTCAGGAACTGCCCGGCGGCGCCCGCCAGGCCGGCCCCGGCGGGCCTGGCCGTTTCGAATTCCCAGGAGTGAAAATAAAGCACACCGGGCAGGCCCGCGGCGTTAAGGGCCGCCAGCCTGGCGGCCACGAACCCCCCGGGCAGCAGGCGCAGGAAAGAGCCGCCGAAAAAAGGGACCTTCAGGCCGCAGCAGGAGAATACCGAAGGGGGGAGCTCTTTGAGCCCGCAGGGGCGCACATGCGGCGCCCGGGGCCTGCCGGAGAAAGGCAGCGGGTAAAGGCTGGAGTCGTAGGCGTACCCGGCGTCTTTAACGGCGGCCAGCCTTTCTTCCGCGTTGCCGCCGATGGAAAAGGTCGGGGCCCGGTAGCCCGCCGGCCTTTTGCCGGTCAGCGCGGCCAGGGTATCGCGCGAAGTCTCCAGGTTTTTTTTGAATTCTCCGGCGCTCATGCGCAGCACCGCTTTGTGCGTGTCGCCGTGGCTGGCCACCTCGTGGCCGGCGGCCGCTATGCGGCGTACGGTCTCCGGGTGGCTGCGGGCCACCGAACCCAGGATAAAAAAAGTCGCCTTGGTTGAATAGTTATCGAGCAGGCGCAGTATGGCTGCCACGTTGGCGGGTAAATTGGAGGTCGCGCCCGGCGGCGGCCCGTCGAAGAGGACGGTATCGAACCATTCCTCCACGTCTACCGTGACGGCGTTGAGTTTCGCTGCCGGCGCGGCGTTCACCGCGTCTCCCCGGCTTTGCGGCAGGAAGCCACCGTGTTGCCCAGCCCGAGCCTGGCGTCGGCGCCTGTCAGGCGGGCGGCCAGGGAAAGCGCGCGCACCCAGGCCGGCAGCTTTCGCTTGAGCGTCAAAAAAAGCCTGTCTTTGTCGGCGGCTATGCTCGCCTGCCGCAGGCATACGGCGCCCAGGCCGGCTTTTTCCAGCAGCAGGCGCAGCGAGCGGGGCGTGAAGAAATTTATGTGGCCGTGGTGCAGCGGACTGCCGCCGTAAAGGCCGAGGGCGCGGCGGACCCGGGCGCGCAGCGCCGACAAAGATTCGTTGGGCACTTCCAGGTAAACCAGCCCGCCGGGGCGCAGCGCCAGGGCGGCCTCTTTGAGGAACTCGACGGGGTTGGGGGCGAACTGCAGCACGTCCACGGCTACCAGCAGGTCGAAGCGGCCTTGCTGCTCCGGCCCCGGCAGGCAGGCGTTGAGCACCTTGCCCGACAGCTGTTTGAAATTTTCCCGCAGGCAGGCGCAGAACACGGGCGACGCTTCTACGCCCAGGTATTCCCCGGCGCCGGCGGCCAGGTGGGACGCCAGGCAGCCGAGGCCGGCTCCCAGCTCCAGCACTTTCAGCTTGGAAAGATCGCCGCCGGCCAGTTTCTTTATCCTGTCGGCCCGGCGCTTGTCCACCCGCAGCCTGGCTTCGAGAAAGCCCGGTTCGGAAAGCCTGTCTATGCACCTGTCGGCGCAACCGGCGCACTTGGCCGCGGCGCAGCCCAGGTACGGCTCCCTGGACATGAAGCCGCAGGCGGGGCACTTAAGGATGTCGGCGCCCTGCGAACGCAGGAATTTTTCGGGACGGGCGGAGCCGCACAGCTTGCAGGTCATCAGGAGTTGGTTCTTATGAAATGGCGCAGCAACCTGTAATGCCAGCGCGCCATTTTTTCGTGGAGGAGATCCGGCAGGTTCCGGTAGGCCGCGGCCAGGTAGCGCCAGTAGCCGGGCACATAGACGCTGCGCCGGCCGGCCAGGACGGCGCGCAGTATGACGCGGGCCGCCGCCGTCTGCCTTGCGCCCAGGTAAGCCGGGACCACGTTGGTGATGGTCACGGGCGAGCCGGCCAGGGCGGCCTGCTGGCGCAGCCCTTCCAGGTAATTGAAAATAAAAGCTTTGGCGGCGTTATAGGCCGGGCAGCGTGCGTTGCCGCGCACGCCGCCGATGGAGGAGACGCAGGCCAGCCTGCCCTTGCCCGCCGCTTTTAAATAAATGAAAGCGGCGTTCAGCGCCGCGGCGCAGCCGGCCGCGTTGACCGCTATGGCTTTTTCCTCCAGGGCCCAGTCCGAACCGGGGTTGTCGTCGTAATGGCCGGCGCTGATCACTACCGCGTCGGCGCCGCCGTCTTCCAGCAGCAGGTCCAGCAGGCGGGCGCGGCCCGCCGCCGTGTCTGAAAGGTCCAGCCGGGAGGCGGCCGCCGCGGGGTATTCGGCCTGAAATCCCTTTATCGCCGCTTCCCTGACCCCGGTCGCGGCCACGGTCCAGCCCGCGGCCATAAATTCGGCCGCCAGCGCCTTGCCCAGGCCCGAGGTTCCTCCTACTATTACCGCTTTCATAGCCTTGATTCTATAATATTGGCGCCTGACCCGCCATTGGGGGAAAATACTATAATTGAGGAAGCTGAAAACCTGGAGGAAAAGCATGGGTATCACTTTAATTACCGGCGCGGCCGGCTTCATCGGCTCCCACCTTACCGAAGCGCTGGCCAAGTCCGGCAGGCAGGTCCGGGCCCTGGTGCAGCACGACAGCCGCCATCTCGAATTTGTGAAGACTTTGGGCGTGGAGATCGTCTACGGCGACCTGCTGGACAAGGCGAGCCTGGCGCCCGCCCTGGAAGGCGTCGACGAGATCTATCACCTGGCCGCCGCGGTGCGCCCGTCCGGCTGGTTCTACTCGCGCAACGGCCTTTTCAAGGAACTCGACAAGGTCAACCACGAGGGCACCCGCAATCTGGCCGAAGCGGCCCGCGGGAAGGTCAAGCTCTTCCTCTATTTCAGCAGCATAGCCTCCGCCGGCGTGCGGCCGCTGATGGACGAGACCTGCGAAGCGCTGCCGGAGACCGAATACGGCTGGAGCAAGTATAACGGCGAGAAATACCTGCTCGGGCTGCAGAAGTCCGAGGGTTTCCCGGTCAAGGTCGTGCGCCCCGGTTCCGTTTTCGGCGCGCGCCACCTCAGCATGGCGCTGCTCTTCAAGTTCTTCCGCTTCTCTTTCTTCCCGTTCTTCGGCCCGGGCAATAATACCGTGCCGTTCAGCTACGTCGAGAACCTGGTGGACGCGGTGCTGCTGGTGGCCGAAAAAGCGCCCGCCGGCGAGGTGTACTTCGTGACCGAGGACCCAGTGAGCATGCGCGCCTTCTTCACCGGGATGGCCGAAGCCGGCGGCCGCCGGCTCAGCGCTTTCTACGTGCCGCTCTGGCTTATCTACCCCGGGTTCGTGCTCAAAGAAGCCGTGGAACGGCTGTTCTTCATGCGCTTCTTCCCGCTGCGCATGGACGTGCGCCTCGACAGCGTCCGGGTGGCCTCCGGCGACTGGGTGTGCAGCAACGCAAAAATAAAAGCGCTGGGCTGGAAGCCCCGCGTATCCCTCAAGGAGGCCCTGGCCAGAACCGGGCGCTGGTACGTGGAGAACGGCCTGGCCTGATATGTATTTTGAAGCCGACCTGAAGGAAAAAGCCGCGAAGTTCTTCAGGCTGGCGCTTGAACGTTTTTCCTTTCCTCCCAACGACATCACCATAGAAGTTTCCACCCGGTGCCCGCAGGAGTGCAAGGTCTGTTTCCGGGAACCGCTGGGCGTGTTGCCGGCCGACATGTCCGAAGAACTCTTCGCGGCGGTGACAGGGCGCCTGAAAGAGGCGTTCGGCGGCAAGGGGCCGCGCTATCTGAACTTCGTCGGGCTCGGCGAGCCTTTCTGCAACCCCGGGCTTTACCGGATGCTGCGGCTGGCCGCGCAGGAGCTCCCGGGCACTTCCCTTAACGTTTCCACCAGCCTTTCCGTCCTGGACCAGGCCGGTTTCGCCGCGCTGGTGGAGGAGGGCGTAGTCAACCGGCTCAGCGTTTCCGTGGACGGGCTGGAGACGGGCGGGGCGTTCCACCCTTTCTCGGACAGGATCCAAAACAACTTCGCCTTCCTGCGAAGCCTGAAAGGCCGCCATCCCGCTTTCAAGCTGAGGGTGCAGACCCTTATCACGTCGCGCGAGCGCGTGGAGGCCGCCGTAAATTTCGCGGCGGACAACGGCGCCGACGAGGTGCAGCTGATGCGCGTGGACCTGCACGCTTTCGCCGGCCAGGCGCCGGCGGCCAGGCCGCCCTTCAAAGAAGAACGCGCCATCGTAAAAGCCGCCCGTGCGCTGGCCCGCCGGCGCGGCCTGAGGGCCCGCAACAACAACTCCTACAATATTTTCATGGACCTGGCCTCGGCGCTGGACCGGCGCTGCCTGACCACCGACGACCACGTCTTTATCGACGCCGAAGGCGGCGTGCTGCCCTGCTTTTACCTGCGCAAGGTGAAGTTCGGCAGCCTGGCGGACGGCTCCCTTGCCGAAGCGTGCGGCTCCGCGCGCAGGCTGGGTTTTTACGCCGAGCAGAAAGCGCTGTGCCGCGGCTGCGACATTTACCGTAAAAAACATTGCGGCGGGAAGGGCGCGTGAGGGTTCTGCTGGTGCATCCGCCCCAGCGCCTGGGCCGGGCCCAGCGCGGCCTGGAGAACGTGATGCCGCCGCTGAACCTGATGTACCTGGCCTCCTCGCTGCAGAAAGCCGGGCACCAGGCGGCGATCCTGGACCTTTACGCCGAACCGCGCTCCGGCGCCGCGGCGCTGGAGGCCATGCTGGCCTTCAAGCCGGACCTGGCCGGTTTCGCTACCTACCCCGGCGGCCTGGACGAAGCCTACGCCCTGGTGAAAGACCTCAAGGCCGCGGCCCCGCGGGTCTTTGTCGCGCTGGGCGGTCTGTACGCGAGCTACCTGCCGGAGACGGCGTTGTCCCAGTGCCCGGCCGACGCCGCCGTGCTGGGCGAGGGGGAAGCGGCGCTGGCGGAACTGGCCGGCGCTCTTGAGAAAAAAGAAGAGCTTTCCGGCGTCGCCGGGCTATGTCTCAGGAAAGGAAGCGAAACCGTCCGCACGACGCCCCGCGAATTCCTGCCGGACATCGACGCGCTGCCCTGGCCCGCCTACGAGCTGATAAATTTCGACGCCTACCGCCTGCCCCCCACCCGCTCGGTGACGGGCGGCCGCGTGGCCTCGGTGCTGTCGGCCAGGGGCTGCAATTTCAACTGCAGTTTCTGCAGCCACCATTACGGCTATTTCTGCCGCGTGCGTTCCAGGAAACCGGAGGACGTAGTCGCGGAGATGCGCCACGTTTCGGAGAAATACGGGGTGAAAGAGTTCCGTTTCGAGGACTGCACCTTTACCGCCGAGCCGGAGAGGACAAAAAAGATCTGCGCCCTGCTGCAGGAGCGCCTTCCGGGCATAGCCTGGAACTGCGACGTGCGCGCCGATACCGCTTCCGACGCCCTGTTCGCCGCCCTGCGCGCCGCCGGCTGCCGCCGCGTCTTCCTGGGCGTGGAGACCGGCTCTCAGAAAATGCTGGGCGAACTGGGCGCCAACAAGGACATCCGCCTGGACCAGGTCAGGAACGCGGTGAAGCTGGCGAAGAAGCACGGCCTGCGCCTCAACTGCTCGTTCGTGCTGGGCTTGCCGGGCGAAACGCGCGAAACCGCCCTGGAAAGCCTGGCTTTCGCGCTGGAGCTTGACCCTGATTACGCGATGTTCTCGGTGCTGATGCCGGTGGTAGGGTCCAGGATCTTCGATCAGGCCGTCAAAGAAGGCAAGATAGATCCGGTCACTTACCGGGGCGGCCATTACCTCTCCACTTACTCCGACCCTAAAGGCGTGGTGGAGATGTCCGGGCTGGGCGCCGCCGAGCTGGTGGAACTGATGCGGAGCTTTAATAAAAAATTTTACAGCCGGCCGGCCTACCTGCTGCGGAGGCTGGCGGGCGTGCGGTCCCTGGCTGAAATAAAGAACCTGGGCTGGGGCGCGCTGCATATTTTCGCCAAATGAAGGTCTTACTCGTAAACCCCCCGCATTCTTTTTCGCCGGAAAACCCGCTGGGGCGGGCCGGCCTTTCCCTGCCCCCGCTGGGCCTGCTCGGCATCGCCGCTTTTTTAAGGCGGGAAATCCCCGGCGTCGAGCTCAAGGTCATAGACTGGCCTGGGGCCAAACTGACGCGGCAGGCTTTCGCCCGGGAGGTTTCCGCCTTCGCCCCGGATGCCGCCGGCGTCAGCGTTTATGCCGGCACCTTCAGCGCTTCCGTTTCTACCGCCGCCTTGATCAAGCGGCTGGTCCCGGGCTGCTATGTAACGGCCGGCGGCCATCACGCCACCTCGCGCCCCGACAGCTGCCTGGAGAAAGGCTTCGACGCCGTGGTGCTGGGCGAGGGGGAAAGAACTTTCTGCGAGCTGGTAAAAAGACTGGCCGGCGGCCAGGCGCCGGCCGGCCTGCCCGGCCTGGTGACGAGCCCGGGCGAAACTGTCGCAAGGCCTCAGCCGCTGGACATGGATGCCCTGCCCTTCCCGGCGCGCGACCTGCTTGACATGTCGGTTTACCGCCCGGCGCTGTTCGGCTACCGGCGGCTGCCGGTGGCCAGCATGGTCACTTCCCGCGGTTGTCCTTACTCCTGCGGCTTCTGTTCTAAAAGCGTTTTCGGCTCCGTTTACCGGGCGCAAAGCCCGGCCCGCGTCCTGGCCGAAATGAAAGAACTGTCGGAAAAATACGGCGTGCGGGAGATAACTTTCCAGGACGACACCTTTACGGCCGACCGGCGGCGCGTAATGGAGCTTTGCGCCCTGCTTAAAGAGAGCGACCTGGACCTGACCTGGTCCTGCATGACCAGGGTGGACCTGGTGGACCCTGAACTGCTGGCGGCCATGAAAGGCGCCGGCTGCTTCTCGGCGGCCTTCGGCATAGACGGGGCCGGGGACGGCTCCTGGGGCCTTATGGGCAAGGGGTTCGGCCTGGAAAAAGCCAAGGCCGCGGCGGCGGCCGCCCGCGCCGCCGGCATAGAGACGCGCGGCTATTATATCCTGGGTTACCCGGGGGAAACCCTGCCCTCCATGCGGGCTTCGCTGGCGCGGGTGCTGGAAATAAACACCGATCACGTTTTCTTCGCTTTCGCCCATCCTTTCGTGGACACCGAGCTGTACCGGGCGGCGAAAGAAAAAGGCCTGCTTGAATTGTCCGACGAGGAACTGCTGGAGAACCACGATAACGCGGCGCCGCTGATAAAGGTGCCGGGCGCTTCGCGGGCGGAGCTGGTGCGCTTCTGCAAGCGGGCCTACCTGAAATACTACCTGCGCCCGGGGCCGCTGCTGCGCCGGCTGGCCACGCCGCGCGGCCTGGCCGGCTCCCTGCGGGCCGCGCTATATTTTTTGCGCTGGTATTGAGTTTTCCTCCGGTCAACCCACAAAATCTTTCGACCGGCAGAGCCCGAATTTAACGAACCTGTAAACGTCCCTGACGAAACTGAACAGCTCCCGCTTGCCGAGGTGCTGGATGAAAGCCAGCAGTTTCATGTCCTTGTCGCGCCCGAAGAAACCCGTCCACCTGATCTTTTTGAGCAGGGCGGGGCTGAAGTAGTATTTCCTGTAGGCCGCGCGGAAGAACCTGGCGCAATCCACGGGATGCCGTATGGTCTGGTGCGCGTTGTCCAGCTGCCACAGGCTGACGCCGGGCTTCAGCCTGTCCTGGGCCAGGTAGTCGGCGTGGGTCTTGGTGCCGGGGTAGGGGGTGAGGATATTGTATTTCACCATGGAGGGCCCGTCGCGCATGGAGGCGGCGACGGTCTCCAGCATGTCGGCCTCGTTCTCGTTCTCGAAGCCGAAGATATACGAGCACAGCGAGTGCACGCCCTTCTTTCTCATGCGTTCCAGCAGCGCCGGCGGATCGTACTCGGTTTTGATCTTCTGCAGCCGTTCCCGGTTCCTGCCGTTGACGCTTTCCATGCCGAAGTAGACCAGGCGGATGTTGGCCTGGGCGAACCTGGAGATCAGGGCGTCCCCGCCCCTGAGGAAATTGTCCACCCTGGCGGCCACCATGAACTCGAACTGCTTGTCGAGGCCGCTGGCGATGATGCCGTCCACGATCGCCATGCCGTGCTCGTAGGGGGCCAGGAAATCGTTGTCCACGAACATGATCCTGCCGATGTAGGGGAAGTCGCGCTTTATCTGCAGCATCTCCTCTACGACCTTCGCCGGGGAACGCAGGCGGTAGCGGCGGCCTTCCTTGGGGGCCTGCAGGCAGAATTCGCAGGCGAAAGGGCAGCCGCGCTTGCTTTCCAGGTTGGTGGTGCGCAGGGGCTTGAAGGTGCGCAGGGAATAGACCTGGTACTTCTCCTGCGGGAACAAATGCCGGGCGGGAAAGGGCAGGTCGTCGAGGTTCTCGACGCGGGCGCCGGGGCCGGTGGAGACCGCGGCGCCGTCCTTGCGGAAAACCAGCCCGCCGATCCCCTCCAGGGGTTTGCCGGCCGCCAGTTCGCTCATGCTTATCTCGCCTTCGTTGACGACGCAGACGTCGGCCTGCGGGCATTCGGCCAGGACCCGCTCGGCGGAAAAGGTGGCCGGCAGCCCGCCGAAAACCACCAGCGCGCCGGTGGTCTCTTTTACCGCCGCGGCTATTTTGTAGGCGTTCAGCAGGGTGCCGTAGAGGGCAGGGACGGCGGCGATGTCCGGCCGCAGCTTCAGCAGGCGCTTCTTCAGCCGGGCCACGGAGCGGCAGTCCACCGCGCAGTCTATGACCGTAACGTCATGGCCCTCCCCGAGCAGGCGCGCGGCCAGGCCGGCCGGCCCCAGGTACAGGAGGTCGCTGCTGAAGGTCCATAGCTTGTCCACTATGGGCGGGATAATAAATACGATCTTTTTTTTCATTGCCGCTGGTTCGCGCCGTGCCGGGGCGAACCGGCGGCGGCGGGCCTGCGTTTAGTATATAACATAAATATATTCCAGGCCACCGGCCCGGGGGCGGGCCAGCCGTCTGACGGCGGCGCGCCATTGTGATATAATTTAAAAAACCGCGGACCGGCGCAGGCAGGCCGGCTCCACGGAAAGCAGCTCCCGCTTTGATGAAAATACTTCTGATAAAGGCCGCCAGGCTGAAAAGTTCCGCCAGCAGACGCCATGACGGCGTCATGCCCCCGCTGGGCTTTCTATACCTGTCGGCCGCGCTGAAAAAAGCCGGCTACACGGATATCACCCTGCTGCATCTCGCGCTGGAAGGCATGGGGCGGGAGGGCCTTGAGCGGGAACTGGAGCGGCTTAAGCCGGACGTGGTCGGGATAAGCGCGATGACCTCCGAGGCCGTCTCCATGCATATGGCCGCGGCTTGCGCCAAAAATGGCCGTAATCCCCTGGTGGTGGCGGGCGGGGCTCACCCCACCGCGTACGTCTCCGACTGTCTGGAGGACCCGAATATAGACGCCGTGGTGCGCAACGAGGGGGAGATAACTTTCCCCGAGCTGCTGGCCGCTTACGGGCGCAAGGCCGGGTTCGAGGGGATAAAGGGCGTCTCCTACCGCAGCGGCGGGCGGCGGACGGACAACCCGCCCAGGGAATTCATAGAGGACCTCGATACGCTGCCCCTGCCGGACTGGGACCTGGCGGAGATGGGCCGCTACAAGGACTTCGTGCCCCATTCCCCCATGCTCTACGGGCGCAGGTACATGAGCGTGTTCACCTCGCGCGGCTGCCCGTACCGCTGCACTTACTGCCACAGCATCTTCGGCAAGAGGTTCCGCGCGCACTCACCGGAAAGGGTGCTGCGGGAACTCAGGATACTCAAGGAAAAATACGGCGTCTCCAACGTGGAGATCTCGGACGACGTCTTCAACCTGGACCGGGCCCGCGCCGCCGCGGTAATGAACGGCGTGATCAGCGGCGGCCTGAACCTGAATATTTTTTTCGGCAACGGGCTGCGGGCCGAGCTGCTGGACGAAGAATTGATAGAGCTGTTCTCGCGGGCCGGAGTGAAATACGTCTGCGCGGCCATCGAGACCGCCAGCCTGCGCCTGCGGGAGAAGATCAAGAAGAACGCCGACCTGGAAAAGCTGCGCGCGGCCGTAAAGCTGCTGGTCAGGCGCCGGATCTTCGTCAACGGGTTCGTCATGATGGGGTTCCCCGACGAAACGGTAAAGGAGATGCTGGTCACCGCGCGCTATCTCTGGTCTTTGCCCATACATTCCTTCCTGCTGTTCTTCTGCCGCGGTTACGCGGGCGCGGAGATGTGCGGCACGCTGCCTCCCGCCCGGCGCATAGACCCCAAAACGGATAATACCTGCTTCGTGCCCGGGGGCGGCTGCTCTAGCCAGCCGGCCTGGAAGCTGCTGGCGGTCAAGCAGCTCACTACCGCGGTTTTTTATTTCCTGAACCCGGCCAGGATCTTCAGGATCTTCCGGGACCTGCCGTTCAGGGACGCGCGGCTTTTCTGGTTCCTTTTCAGGACGATGAGCGTAAAATTCTTCAGCCCCGCGAGGCGCTGACGCCGCGGGCGGGCCGCCCCTCGGGGCGGCGGGATATTTCGTAAGATGGTACTAATATGAAAGTTCTGCTGGTTTCTCCGGCGCTGCGCAATATGGACGCGTACCAGGTACGCGCGCGCGGGTGCATGCCGCCGCTGAACCTGATGTATATGGCCTCCTGCCTCCTGGCCGGCGGGCACGAGGTTAAGATCATAGACCTTTACGCCGAAAATCTTTCCGAGGCGGAGTTCCTGGCCCGCGCGAAAGCGTTCGGCCCGGACCTGGCCGGCTTCGCCACTTACACGGCCAGCTTCGATATGGCGGCCGCCGGGGCGCGCCTGCTTAAAAATAATCTGCCCGGGCTTAAGACCGCGGCCGGCGGCATCCACGCGAGCTATCTGCCCGCCGCCTGTCTTAAAAGCGGGGATTTCGACCTTGTAGTGGTCGGTGAGGGCGAGGTCACCATCGTGGAACTGGCGGACAAGCTCTCCAAGGGGGAAAGTCTCTCCGCGGTGGCCGGCCTGGCTTACCTGGAGGACGGCAAGTTCTTCTCGACGGGGCCCAGGGCGCTGATAGAGGATATAAACGCCCTCCCCTGGCCGGCTTACCAGCTGGTGGACCTGTCCAAATATTACCTGGGCATAACCCGCGCCGTAGGCACCGCCCCGGCCGCCTCCGTGCTCACCATGCGCGGCTGTCCCTACAAATGCACCTTCTGCAGCCACCATTTCGGCTACGGCGGCCGCATGCGGGAACGCGCCCCCGCCGACGTGGTCGCCGAAATGAAAAGCCTTTACGACAATTACGGGGTCAGGGAGTTCCAGGTGGAAGACCCTTCTTTCACCTGCGACCCCGCGCGCGTCAGGGAGATCTGCCGGCTGATCAGGGAAAAGAAGCTTAAGATCTCCTGGAACTGCAACGTGCGCGCCAATACCGCCTCGGAGGAGCTGTTCGCCGCCATGTCGGCGGCCGGCTGCCGCCGGGCTTTGCTGGGCGTGGAATCCGGCTCGCAGGAAATGCTGGACCGGATGAAAAAGGGGATAACCCTGGAGGCGGTGCGGCGCACCGTGGCCCTGGCCAAAAAATACGAGATGCGCGTGAACGCGGCCTTCATCCTGGGGACGCCGGGCGAGACGGAGGAAACGGCGCGGCAGACCAACAGTTTCGCCAGGGAACTGGACCCGGATTACGTGATGTTCTCCGTCTACGTCCCCAGCCCCGGCGGGGAGCTGTTCGACGACCTCGCCGCGCGGGGCAAGCTGGACCTGGACAAGGTTTACGGCGCCGACTATATAACGGTTTATTCGGAACGGGAACCGATGGTGGAGCTGAGCGCGGTGCCGGCGAAGAAACTGCTGGCGCTGATGGAGGAGTATACGCGCGGTTTCTACCTGCGCCCCGCTTATGTGCTCAAGCGGCTGCGCACGCTGTGGCTGCCCGGGGAGATCGGGCGGGTGCTCTGGGGCGTGGCCCTGATCTTCAGCCGCCAGTTCAGGACCCTGGCCGGCAGGCTGGCGGGACGAAAGGAAGATGAGAACAGCTGGACATATTAAAAGGCTTTTCCTGCTCTACAGGATCTTCGCCCGGCGCGCCGGGGTCAGGCTGCTGCCCCGGCTGGCGGTTTTCGCCTGGCGGCGTTTCGCGCTGGGCCGGCGCGTGCCGCTGACGGTGATGATGGCGGTGACCTGCCGCTGCCAGTGCGACTGCGCGCACTGCTCGGCGGCCGGGCTGCCCGACGGCGGCCGGGAGCTCTCCACGGAAGAAATAAAAGGAGCGATTCGGGACGCCAGGGCGGTGGGGGCGCCTAAAATAGGGTTCACCGGCGGCGAGCCGCTGCTGCGCGCCGATATCGCCGAACTGACCGCCTACGCTTTCTCGCTCGGCCTCAGCGTCTCCATTGATACGAACGGCCTCCTGCTGGACGAGGCCAGGGTCCGCGAACTGAAGGCCGCCGGCATTTCCAATCTCAATGTCAGCCTGGATTCCCCCGACGCCCGCCGCCACGACCGCCTGCGCGGCAGCCCCGGCTGTTTCGACGCCGCGCTGGGCGCCGTGAAGCTCTGCGCCGGGCTGGATATCCCCTGCGTGGTCTCCACTTACCTTACCGACAGGGCGCTGGCGGAAGGCCGCCTCGACGCGCTTATCGTCCTGGCCCGGGCGGCCGGGGCCACGGCGGTGCGGGCGCTGTTCCCCGTTTACACGGGCAAACTGGGAGACCGCAAGCGCAGCCTGCTTTCGGCGGAGCATAAGCGGCTTTTCTTCAAAAAGTACGCCGATCCCTCTTTCGTCTATTCTGAAAGCCCCCTCTACGATTACGCGGGCGGCGGCATGCAGTGCACCGCGGGCAAAAAGATCAGCGTTTATATCGGGGCGGACGGCGCGGTGCGCAGCTGCTACGTTTCCCGGGCCAGCCTGGGCAACGTGCGCGAGGGCGGCCTGGCCGCGGTGCTGGAGCGCTGCGGGTATTTCGCCCGCGGCAGCGCCGCCGGGTTGGACTGCGGGGCCTGCTGAACAGGTCCCCGGCGCCGGCCGGGGATACAGGTAAAGCTGAAAACGGGAAGAGGGGCCGGGTCAGGCCCGGGGGGCGGTCAGTTCTTTTTCGTGCAGTTTTGTGAAATTCCGGTCGTTCATCGGGCAGTCGAAATGATCCGAGCCCTTCCTGAACATTTCCGAGCCCCACATTCTTTTTACTATCGTCTCCAGCGGCTCTTTGCGGAGATTGCCGAAGCTGGCCGGCAGGTAGCAGCAGGCGAGAACGTCGCCGTAAGCCGACACGTCGAATTTATTCCCTATCATGGAGTTGCACCAGAAAGGCACGTCCTTGTGCTGCAGGAATTCCGTTTCCCAGCAGACGTCGGACGCCACCAGGCCGCGCAGTTTGGCTATTTCCTCGGGTGAAAGCGGCACGTCCTTCTCTTTCCAGCGGCCGCTCTGTATGGACGAAAGAAAGCGCACGCCTACCCCGATCTCGCGGGCCAGGGCGATCATTTTCTCGAAATCCCCGTTGGCCAGGTTTTCCTTGGTGGCGTAGATGGACACGTTGGCGGGGATGCCGTGCTTAAGGCACAGGCGCAGGCCTTCCACGGCTTTGCGCCAGCAGCCGGGGATCCCGCGATTAACGTCATGGTCTTCTTCGCGCGGGCTGTCCAGGCTCACCCTTATGCGCTCTATGCCGGCCGCCTTCAGCCTTAGCACCATGGCTTCGTCCAGCAGCAGGCCGTTGGTGTCCACCGAAGCCATCATGCCCAGTTCCCTGGTCCTGGCCACGTATTCGGCCAGGGCCGGCGCCATCAGCGGCTCGCCGCCGAAGAAATGCACGCAGGCCCCGCCCAGCCCGGCCAGGTCTTCTATGAATTTAAGGATCTCTTCGCGGGTCAGTTCGCCGCCCGCCGGAGCGGGGGCTTTTCCCACGCCGCAATGCGCGCAGGAGCACTGGCACTTGTACGACATCGAAAGGACCACGGTGACCCCGTAAAGAGGCACGAACCTGCGCGCCAGCGGGAGCAGGCGGCGGAAATAAAAGGCCGTAAAGCTTATGAACCAGGACGTTCCGTAAAAACCGCTTAGAAGGGGGCGCAGGCGGAAAGAGAGTTTATTTAACAGCGTGGTCGTGCTCATGAGTTCATATTCTATTGCATATCGTATGGGGTGTCAAATGGCGGCACGTCGGGGGCAAAGCTTGCGGATCCCGGCCCGCTTTTTGGTAGACTATGGGCCTATAACCATGAAGAATTACAGCGAGCCCAGGCTGTTCTGCCGCATCCGGCGCCAAAGGGGCGCCGCGTGAGGCGTCCCCGCGTCCTGCTCGTCAAAAGCCGCAGCCTCGTTACAAAATTAAAAGGCGCGTCCATGCCGCCTTTAGGGCTGCTGTCGGTGGCGGCCTACCTGCGCTCCCGGCTGGGCGCCGAGGTGCGGGTGCTGGACTCGCGCCTGGAGGCGGATATCCTTAAACTGGTCGCCGCCGAAGTGCGCGCGCGGCGCCCCGACGTGGTAGGCGTGAGCGCTCTTACCGTGGAGGCTTACCTGGCGGGAAAAATAAGCGCCGCCGTTAAAGCCGCGGACCCTACGGTCCCGGTGGTGCTGGGAGGGCCGTACGCGTCCTCCGACCCGGAAGGGGCCTTGGGCGATCCCAACACGGACGCGGCGGTCATAGGCGAAGGGGAGGAAACCTTCGCGGAGCTGGTGCGCGTTATAACCGAAGAGGGGCCGCGCTGGAGCGAGCCGGAAACTTTGAGCGGCGTGGCCGGCCTGGCGGTGCGCGCCGGGGCGGGGGTGGAGCGCACGGCGCCGAGACTCCCCATCCGCGACCTGGACGCGCTGCCTTTTCCCGCCTGGGACCTGCTGGATTATAAAAAATTCTGGAAGACCAACGGCATGGCTTCCGTAGGCATAAGGCCTTACCTGCCTATTTTTACTTCCCGCGGCTGCCCGTATCACTGCGTGTACTGCCACCAGATCTTCGGCAAGACTTTCCGGGGCCGCTCACCGGAAAGCGTGGCGGAGGAAGTAAAACTGATCCACAGGCTCGGCACCAAAGACATCGAGGTGCTGGACGACGTTATAAATTACGACCCGGTCCGCTTCGACCGGATCCTCGAGCTGCTGCTGGAGCGGAACCTCCAATCTAAGCTGAATTTCCCCAACGGCATCCGCGCCGATATCGTGCGCCCGGAATCCCTGGACCTGCTTAAGCGGGTGGGGGTGGGCGACGTGGCGCTGGCGGTGGAGACCGTTTCTCCCCGCCTGCAGAAGTACATCAACAAGAACCTTTCGCTGGAGAAGGTCAGCCAAACCATAAACATGCTGGCGGACAGGCGCATCTTCTGCCGCGGTTTTTTTATGCTGGGTTTCCCGACCGAAACCGAGGAGGAGATGCGCGCCACCATCCGCTTCGCCTGCGAGTCGCGGCTGCACCTGGCCCTTTTCTTCACGCCTACCCCGTTCCCCGGCACCGCCATGCACGAGATGTTCAAAAAGGCCGGCAAACTGCGCCCGGACCTGAGCACCATAGACTTCGAGTACACTGCCGCCCCTTTCAACGCCTCGGCGCTGAGCGACGAGGCCTACCTGCGGCTGTACCGGAGCGCCTTCCTTAAATTCCACCTGGACCCGGCGCGCATTTTCCGCATAGCCAGGGACGGCCCGTTCGGCCTGAACGTCCCTTTGCGGGCTTTCAGGTTCTTCAGGAACAACCTCAGCTTCGGGCGCCAGCACGAGAAGTGCTGAGGCTCCGTCCTTCCCCGCCCCGGCCGTCAGAAAGAACGCCGGGGATATTATGATAAAATTGACCTGATGAAGACGCTTTTTGTCCGCGCCGCCACCGAAAGTCTCGGCCTCGAATATCTTTCGGCCGCTCTCCGGGCGCGCGGGCATGAGACCTCCCTTGTCTACGAGCCGCTCCTGTTCGATTCCTTCAGACTGCGGCTGCCTTTTTTTGAGCCTGAAAGCGCCGCCCGCACCGCCCGGCGGGTCGTCGCCCAAAACCCGGGGCTGGTCGGCTTTTCCGCCGAGTCGGACCATTTCCCCTGGGCGCTGGCGGTGGCCCGCGAGATAAAACGCCTCAGCCGCGTCCCCGTGATCTTTGGCGGCGTGCATCCCAGCACCGCTCCGGAGGCCGCGCTGGCCCGGCCCGAGGTCGACCTGCTTTGCGTCGGGGACGGCGAAAAGGCCATCTGCGCGCTGGCCGACCGCCTGGCGGCAGGGCAAGGGCCGGAGGGTATCGATAATATCTGGTTCAAGAGGAACGGGGTCCCCGTAACCGGCCCCGTGCGCCTGGAAACCGGGCTGGACTCGCTGGCGTTCCCCGACAAAGACCTGTTCTTCCGGGAATACCCGGGCTTCGTGCTGGATACCTATTCGATCATAACGGGCAGGGGCTGCCCCAACGCCTGCACCTACTGCCACAACAGCTCCATGCGCCGGGTTTTGTCCCGCCTGGGCTGCCGCGATAATTTTCTGCGCCGGCGCAGCGTGGCCAACGTTCTAGAGGAGTTAACCGCCGCCAAGAAAAAATACGGCTTCAGGCGGGTTTCCTTCTGCGACGACCTCTTTATCTCGGATCCGGCCTGGCTGGAGGAATTCGCCGCCGCCTACCCGCGGCGGATCGGGCTGCCGTTCTTCTGCAATATCCACCCGGCCGACGCGGACCAGCGCGCGGTGGCCCTGCTGAAGGCGGCCGGCGCCACCGCCGTGAACATGGGCGTGCAGACGGTAAGCGAAACGCTGCGCCGGGAATGCCTGGGCCGCGCCGAAAGCACGGAGGCCTCGGTCAAGGCTTTGCGCCTGCTGGAACAGGCCGGCCTGTTCGTCTATACCAATTTTATTTTCGGGCTGCCGGGGCAGGACGGCGGGGAGATGGAGCGGGTGGCGGCCTTCGCCGCGGCCAACCCGGCCGGTTTTCACGACGTGAACTGGCTGCGGTACTACCCGGGCACGGCCCTGCTGGAAAAAGCCCGCAAAAGCGGCCTGCTGCCGGAAGGCGACGCCAAAGCGGTGGAGGAAGGGGCTTTCTCCGTCCCCTACGGCCACGGCGGCCACAGCTATACTCCGGAGCGCGCCCGGCTGCGCAACATGGTCTTTCTCGCCTCGCTGCTGCCCGGCCCGGCCGCGAGGTTCGCGCTTTCCAAAAGACTGTGGCGCTTCCTGCCGGCTTTCAGCTTGCGCCTGCCGGCCATAGCCTCTCGGGCCCTTTGGGCGCGTCTCAGGGGCAACCGGAACCCTTACCCCAATTTTTCGCTGGCCGGCAGCCTGCGGTATTTCCTGCATTACCTGCTCGTAGTTTACTCCGTGCGCGCCGCGGCCCCGGCCGTGCGCGCGGTCAGGCGCGCCTTCGTGACGGCGCGCGGCGCTTTGTTCCTGGCCGGCCTGCTCGACGCCCGGCGCGCGGCCCGCTACGCCGTTTATTTCATCGAACGCCGGGTGCTGCGCAGGAAAATACCGGGCATGGCGGCTTTCGCCGCCACTTTCGCCTGCCAGTGCCGCTGCGGAGCCTGCTCTTCCGGCACTTTCAGGGAGCTTTTCAGCGACCGGGTGATGAACCGGGAGAAGGCTCTCGCCCGCCTGGAGGAACTGGCGCGGCTGGGCGTGCCGCGCGTGCACTTTACCGGCGGGGAAAATACGCTGGTGCCCTTTCTGCCGGAGCTGGCCGCTTTCTGCGCCCGCGCGGGCATGACGGTATTCGTGGAGACCAACGGCCTCAGGGTCACCGGGGAGCTTGTGCTGGAGCTGAAGCAGGCGGGCCTCGCCTGCCTGAACGTCAGCCTGGACGCGGCTGCTGCCGGCGCTCATGACCGGGCGCGCGGGCTTCCCGGCTGCCACGCCGCCGCGCTCAACGCGCTGGCGCTGGCCAGAAAACACGGCCTGCCCGCCATGGCCTCCTGCTACGCCACGCGGGAAAGCGCCGCCGACGGCTCTCTGCCGGCTTTACTGGCGGCCGCGGCCGCCGCGGGCGCCTCGGCCGTGCGCATACTGCCGCCGGTGCCGTCCGGCTCCTGGGCCGACAGGTTCGAGGAACTCAGTCTTTCCGCTTCCGACCGGGAAGCGGTGCTGGCGGCGGCCTTCTCCTCGCCGGTACCGGCGCTCGACCGGACAGGCCTTGTGGACTGCGAACTTTCCTCCGCTTATAAAATAATGGTGCTGCCGGACGGGAGCCTTGCGCCCTGCGAACATTTGCCCTATATCTTTACCGGTTCCGAAAAACTCGCGGTGGCCGCGGTCATAGCCTCCGCTTACTCCGAGAACAGCTTCGGTCCCGCGACGGCCTGCTGGCCTCGGAACAAGGCCTGGCGGGCGGCGCACCCCGAAGCCTCGCGCGGCCGGGTCGTTTACCTGCCGGTGCCCGCCGTCGGGAGGGCCGGATGAACCCGAGGGAGCGGTTGGTCCTCAAGACGGGGGAATTGCTGTCGCCCGGCTTTGCCGCCAGGGCGAAAGTCTTTGGCGCCGGCCGCGCGGGCAGGCTGGAAAGATTCAACCTGCTGCTCTCCCGGGCGCGCGCCGCTTTGCCCGCCTACGACGGCGCCTGCGCCTCCGCCCTGGACGGCAGGCCGGGGCTGGCCGCTCTCGACGAAATCTCAAAACTGCCCGTGCTGGGCAGGGCCGACGTGGCCGGCTATGCCGGCGGCGGCGCCCTGGCCAGGCTGGAAAGCGGGGGCACAAGCCTGTCGGGCCGGGTCGAGACCGCCCTCGACCTGAACGGCGTGCTGCTGCGTTACGCCGGGCTGCTGTCGGTGCTCGGGGAGGCCGGTTGGGCCATGGGACGCAGGACGGCCGCGCTGCACCCGGTGGAATACGGCTATTTCAACAATTTCGGCGGCCTGCTGCGCTCCGGGGCGTATGGAAAGATCGTATTCGAGTTCTTTCAGCAGTACGTTCTTTACGGACTTTTTCACAACCGGAAGAATATTTATTACGACCGCGGGGTTTTCCAGGCCGAAGACGCGGCCCTGGACCTGCTTCGGCGCGCGGCCGGAGGGGAGCCGGAGTTCCTGATCGCCAGGCCCGACGTCCTCGGCGCCGGGCTGGCGGCGGCCAGGCGCGGCAAGCTTCCCCCGTTCAGGAAGCTAAAAGCCGTCCTGACGGTCGGCACCGCGCTGGGCGAAGAAGTGCGGGCCGCGGCTTCGGAGATGCTGGGCGCGCAGGTTTACAACATGTACGCTTCCACGGAACTGGGCTATGTGGCCCTGGGCGGCCCCGGCTGTGAAGGCTGGCTGCACGTCGACGAAGGCGACCATCTCGTGGAGACCGGCCCCGGCAACGAGCTGATAGTTACCGATCTTAACAACCGCGTCACGCCCATGCTGCGCTACGCCACCGGCGACGTCGCCTGGCTGGAGCGCAGACGCTGCCCCTGCGGCCGCGAAGGCCTGATGCTAAAGCCGCGCGGCCGGAAAGGGAAGTTCCTGGAAACCGCGGCGGGGGGCAGGCTGTACGAAGCGGAGGCGGCAAGCCTGGCTTTTGCCTCGGGGCTGCCCCTGTTCCAGTTCTCGGCCGGGAAAAATGAGGTAAGGCTGGCGCTCAACGGAAAGCCCGCGCCCGGCGCCGCGGCTATAACCGCCGCGCTGGGGCTGCCGGAAGGCCGTTGCGTCCTTTTGCCCGGCGCCAATTTTGAAATACCTGCCTCCGGAAAATTCAGCTTTATCATATGAGAGCGCTAAAAGACCTGTTCCTTAAATATCCCGCCGCCGCCGCGGCCGGCGTCGCGCTGTTCGCGGCTTTCGCCGCTTTCTACGCCGCGACGGTCACCAACATCTATTCCTTCGACCCGAAGTACGCGATCTACATGGACGTGCTGAACCTCTACTGGATCCCTTCCCTGTCCGATCCGGCGCTGTTCCCGCGGGACCCGGTCGCCGCCCAATGCCGCTCGATGTGGGGCCCGTTCATCACCGAAGGTCCGTGGATCTGGCTCTCTTCGCTGTTCATGCGCGTTAAGCCGTACGCGCTGGGGATGGCCCTTTTATCCTCGCTGGGCTGCGCGGCGGCCGCGCTGCTGGTTTTCCGCCTGGCCCTGAAGTCCGCCGCCCGGCCGGCGGCGGCCGCGGCCGCGCTGCTCTTCGCCGTCTACTTCCTGTCCACCAATACTTTTTTCGGCGTGCCGCGCCTGTACGGCTTCCTGGCTTTTCTGGCTTTCCTCCTGGCCGCCGAGGAAAAGCGCTTCCTTCTGCTGCCTTTCCTGATACCGGCGGGCTTCATTCTGTACCCGGCGGTTTCCGCGGGCCTGGGGGTCTCGGCGCTGCTGGCGCCGGTTTTTTACCGGCGGCACTTCCGGGAGCATAAACTGCTGCCGCGCTACGCGGCCGCCATGGCGGCCGCGGGGCTGCTCTGCCTGGCGGCCCTGTGGCGCAGCGTGACCCTGGGCGGCGTTTTCCGGGCCTTAGGCGCCGGCAGCGGTTTCGAGATCGACAAACTCTACCAGTTCGTCTCGGCGCCGGTAAGGCCGGACAGCCTGTGGGACCTGGTGACGTATTTCCTGCTGAACTTCAACGAGCACGGCAACTTCTACCCGGTGATGAGCGCCCTGCTCCTGCTTGTTTTTCTCGCCGGCTGGTGCGTGAAGCTCGGGCGGCCCGCGCTGCTGCCGGCCTCGCTGAAGCTTTCGCTGGCCGGTTCCCTGGGGGCTTTCGCGCTCCTGTACCTCACGCACCCCGTCTCCGCTTCCAGGCAGATGGTGTTCATCGTGCCGCTGGTCGTGGTTTTCCTGGCCGCCGAGGGCGTATACCGCCTGGGCGGAGAGAAACCCAGGACGCTGCTGGTGGGCGTCGCCGCGGCGCTGGTCTTCGGCGTCCTGCATCCGCGGCTGGGCCTGAGGGAATCCTGCCGGACTTTCGCCCCGGTTTACGGCTACCTTTCAGCGCTGCCGCCCGACGCGATAGTGGCGGGCCATCCCGACAGCGACCTGCTGCATACCATCCCGGTATTCGCCAAAAAGCAGGTTTTCATCTCGGACGAACATCGTGACCAGTACCTCTTTACCCTGAACCGCAGCGCGGATTTCACGGCGATGCGGGCCGCGCTCGTCTCCGCTCTTTATTCCGCCTCGCCGGCGGCGGCCTGCGCGCTGAAAGCGGCCTATGGCGTGGATTATGTGGCGCTGGAGGATAAATTCTTCACCCCGGAATACCTGGCCCGGGCGGCCGCTTCGTCTTTTCCGCTGGACGCGGAGACCGCCCGCGCCGCGGCTAAAACCGCGGACCCGCTGGGTTTTTATAATTACGCGCGCGCCCGGCCGGCTTTTTCCTGGAAGAACGAGCGCAGCGGGGGCGCGGTGTTCGCGCTTTCGTCCTGCGTGAAAAAAGAGGCGCGCAAATGACCGGCGTCCCCAGCGGCGCCCGCCCGGCGGCGGTTTCTCCCAACGATAAAGCCGAATGGGACGCCTGGGCGGAGTCTTACGCCCGCGACGTGGACTGGATAGAGGAGATCCATAACGCGGATCTGGCAAAACTGACTTGCGCGGACGGCGCGCGTGCGCTGGATATCGGCTGCGGCACCGGCCGCCGGGCCCTCGCGGTCTTCGGGCGCTCGGCCAGGCTGACCGCCGTGGATTTCTCGCCCGGCATGGCGGCGGCGGCCAGGCGGACGCTGGCCGGCCTTAAGCAGGCCGAAGTGCTGGAGCTGGATATTGAAAAGGACGCCCTGCCGGCGGGCCTTGAATTCGACGCGGCCATAGCCGTTTCCGTCATGCACCATCTCAAGGACGCGCGGGCCGCGCTGGACCGCGTAAAAGAAAGGCTGGCCCCCGGTGGCGTGATCGTGATCGTGGACGCCGTCTGCGGCAATTCCCCGCTGTCCGCGGCGCGGTATTATCTTGAAATGCTCGGCCTGCACAACCCGTTGAAACTGGCGCTGGCTTTTGCCAGGGGGCTCCTGCTGGATACGCGCCTGTCCCGCCACAAAGCCCGCGAGGCGCGCCTGACCTTCGCAGAATTTTCCGGGCGCTATACGGCCATACTGCCGGGCGCGCGCGCGGAAGTGCGCCACGGCCTGTTCGGCTACCTGGTATGGAAGAAACCTCTTTGACCCTTATTTCCCCGCGTGCCGGCGGATCAGCGGGCCGGCGGCGGCCAGCAGCCGCAGCGGCGCGCGCTTCAGGATGGCCCTGGGCAGGGAGAAGCGCGCCTCCTCCGGGTCCAGGCCGGGCCGCGCGGTCGGCGAGTAAACGCGGAAATAATAATTTATAGGTTCTTCCCCGCCGCCCCATTTCTTTTTGTGCTCGTAAACCCCCGACTTGCGCCGCGTGCGCATGAAGTCGTAGGCCCGCAGGCCTTCGGCGCAGGCCAGGCGGAGGGTGGCGTCGAACAGCCTTACCTTCGGAAAAAAACTTTCGAATTCCGGCAGGCCGGCGTTCACGTCGGCGTAAAAAACATTCGCGTGCGTCAGCCCGAAAAGCAGCGCGGCCGGTTTCTTGTCCACGGAGGCCGTAAAAAGCCGCCCCAGTCCTTCGCGCATCAGGCGTTCGAAATGCGCCGCCGGCAGCGGAGGCGAGCCGAAGGCGCGCATCTGCCGCAGGTAAATGCCGTATACCGCGCCCAGCGCCGCGGGGTCGCGCGTTTCCGCGACGGCGACGGTTTTGTCGGCCTTGCGCAAATTCTTTATCAGGTTGCTATGGAAGCCGCGCCGCAGCGTTTCGTAGGGGCGTCCGGCGTCCAAAACCAGCCGCAGGTAGGGCGCGGCGGCCTTGAAACGCGGATCCTGCCCGCCGCCCGAAAATAAAATATCCGCGCCGCGCAGCTCCGCGTACTCCGCGCCTGTTTCCGCCGCCAGCGCGTCCAGGGCCGAGACCAGGGAGTCCCTGAGAGCCCCGGTTTCTTCCGGCGTGAGGGAGACGCCGGGATACAGCCACAGGCCCGGCTCGTCCGAAAATGGCAGGGAGACCAGCCGCGTGCCGAAAAGGAAAGAGCGCAGCACGGCGCAGGAGAAAAAACCGATGTCCGCGAGATCTTTTTTTATCCGGAAATTCCGGAGGTCGTAGCGGTAGAGTTCCCGGCATAAGCCGGCCCAGGCGACGGTGCCGGAATACGGCGCGCCCACGGCGCGCGGCGGGGTAAGGCTCTGAGCCGGCTCGAGTTCTATCATGGCTTCAGCTCCTGGGCCGCCGCCAGGCCTTGTTCGGTGGAAACGGCCGGGCTCCAGCCCAGCGCGCGGATGCCGGCGGCGTCATGCGACCAGCTGGCGCAGGCCTCGCCGAGGCGGGCCCGGTCCGCGCCTATAAATCCCGGCAGGTAAAGCCCGGGCAGGCGCAGCAGCCCGTCGAGGGCGGCGGAGACCGTCTTGAGCAAACTTACCGGCAGGCCGATCAGCGCCGGCTTTTTCCCGCGCGGCGAGCCGATAAGAATGAGCAGCCGCCGTACGCTGAGGGAGCCTTCGCTGATATTAAAGGCCGACCCGCTTTTCGCTTTCTCAGCCGCCAGCAGCGCGGCGTCCAGCAGATTTTCCAGGCAGCAGAGCGAAATCTCGTTCTTTCCGGAGCCGGGCACGGCCGCCGCGCCCCGGCTGACCGCGGCGAACAGCGCTGCCCAGCCCGGAGCGCCGGGACCGTAGATCATGGCCGGGCGCAGTATGACGTAGTCCAGCCCGGAAGCTTCGGCCGCGGCCTTCAGCGCGGCCTCGCCGGCCAGCTTGGACCTGCCGTAAAAAGTCAGGGGCTTAGGTTCGGCCGAGTCGGCCAGGTTTTCGCCCGGGCCCAGCGCCGAGATGGAGCTGAAATAAATGAACCGCTTTGCCCCGGCCCGCGCGGCGGCCGCTGCCAGCGTCCCGGTGGCGGCGGCGTTCACGGCGGTAAAATTTTCTTCCAGCCCGCGCCTTGAAACCAAAAAGCCTTTCGGTCTTACCAGCGCGCCCAAATGCCACACCAGGCTTGCGTCCCTCGCGGCGGCCGCGAGGGAGGCCTCGTCCAGCAGGTCGCCGCGGACTATTTCGACTCCCGGCAAAGCCAGGCGCGAAACGTCCGCGCCCGGCCGCGCCAGGCAGCGCACCCGCCGGCCCGCGGCCGAGAGGCGCTTTACCAGGGCCAGGCCTATAAAGCCGGTAGCCCCCGTGACCAGCTCGGCGGCGGGCATCAGGCGCCCCCTTTCAGTCTGGCCAGGATGAAATGGGCGTACAGGCGCAGGAAACGGCCGGTGTGGAAGTCGCTGCGCGGGCGGCTTAAAAGCCTGGCCAGCGCCCGCAGCGCGTTGCCGCCGGCGAAAGTGAAAAGGCCGGGCCTGGCGGCGAAAAAACTCCGGGAGAAGCGCGGCAGGCGCGGCAGCAAGGTCAGCAGGGTGAAATAGGCGCGCTGCCTGGCCGGCGGCAGCGGCGAATAGCCGGCGGGCCGCATGAGGCCGCCGGCCGCCGGGCGGGCCGGGCCGGCCGCCGCGGCCAGCGGGGTGCCCGGGTACAGGCGCAGGAAAAAAACTTCGTTGTGGTCCGGCGTGTTCTCCGCGTAAAAAGCGGCCAGCGCGGCCAGTTCTTCTTCGTTCTCGTCGGGCAGGTCCAGGATATTGTCGCAGGTGACGTAGACGCCGGCCGCTTTCAGGGCCTTTATGGCGGCGGCTATGTCGGCGTTGGCCGCGCGCCGGCCCAGCAGGTCCGCCCGCCGCGCCTCGTCGAAACGCTGTACGCCCAGCTGGGCCTTGAAGCAGCCGGCGGCCGCCAGCGCGCCCGCGTGCCGCGCCAGGCGCGGGTCCGGGAACACGAAGCAGGAGAAAGGCAGCCGCACCCTGGCGGCGTAGAGCGGCAGGAATTTCTCAAGCCAGGCGTAGTCGGAGTTGAAAACCTCGTCCGTGAAATGGACGAAGCCGGGTTTTTTCCGCGCCGCGGCTTCCAATTCCAGGACTACGCTTTCTGGCGAGCGGCGGCGCAAAGCCGGCACGCCGGAGGGCTTGTAAAGTTCGCGGTAGACGCTGTTGCAGCAGTAGGCGCAGGCGTGCGGACAGCCGCGCGAGGACGAAACCAGGTAGCCGGCGGAAAAGACCGGGGCCGCCGCGGGAAAAATATCCTTATCCGGCCCAGGCAGCGCGTCCAGGTCGTCCGGCGGGGAGGGCGGCGGGCCCTTGGTCACGATGTCGCCGTCCCGGGCCCAGATGCCCGGGGGCAGCGGCCCGCCTTTTTCCAGCCGCGCGGCTAAAGCCGGCAGCGCCAGGTCTCCTTCGCCCAGGCAGACGAAGTCCGCGCAGCCGGCCGCCAGCGTGCCGGCCGGGTCGCTGGACGGGTGTATGCCGCCGAAAATTATTTTGGCGCCGGTGCGTTCTTTGATCGCGCGGGCCAGGTCCAGGGCCCAGGGGAGCGTGTCGGTAAAGACCGAGAAAGCCGCCAGGTCAGGGCGGAAGGCGGCGGCCCGCTCCAGCAGCGCCTCCCGGGACTTGAAAAGGCCGGCCAGCGCCGGGACGCGCCAGAAACCGGCCTCGTCGAAGAGGCAGGGGTCCAGCACCAGCGCGGTCTCATGGCCGGCGGCTTTCAGCGCGGCCGAAAGGTACTCGATGCCGAGGCTTTCGTAGCCGTTATGGACGAACAGGATTCTCATGGAGGGATCTTTTGACGCGCTCGGCGGCGGCCCAGGCGTCCAGCAGGCACTCCTCGGTGTCCTGGTAGGCGTGGGAGCCGGTCCTGCCGCAGAGGGCAAGGTTGGTGAACCCTGCCAGGGCGGCCTTGGCCGCGGCCAGCGGCGCCTCGGAGCCGGAGTAAAGCAGGGGGTAGGCGTGCGGCAGGCGCGCTGCCGCCACGCGGCCGGTCTCGCAGGCGCCGGCCAGGGCTTTCAGAGCCGGGGAAGCGAAGGCCCGGGCGGCCAGTTCCTCATCCTTCAGGTTCCAGACGGCGTCGCCCTCGTCGCAGAAAAATTCGAAGGTCATGGGCAGCCAGCCCCCGGGGGCCATGAGCGGGCTCCAGTTGGCCAGCTCGCAGGCCCGGGAGAAGGCCGCGTCCTGGTCCGGAAAATATACCCAGTGCTGGGCCAGGCGCTGCCTGCGCCTTAAAGCCGCGAAGAGCACCACCAGCGAACGGTATTTTAGCCCAACCGCTTTCCTGCCGGTCTCGCCCGGGAACAAGCCCAGCAAAGAGGTCAGCGGGATGGAGGAAACGAGGAACCGGAAACCCGCGGTATGGCGTTCGCCGCCCATTTTAAAAGCAAGTCCGGCCGGCAGGCCGTTCTTGAAAGCCAGCTCAAGGGGCTCGGCGTTCGTCAGCAGCGTCATGGACGGCCCGGCGCTTTCCGCCAGGGCCGCGGGCAGTTCGCCGATGCCTTTTTCAGGGTACAGGAAAGAACCCGCGTTCTCCTTGGAGGAAAGCCTGCCGCCCAGCAATTCCAGCAGCAGCGATTTCAGGCTGAAGCCGCCTCCGATGCGGCGCTCCGCCCAGAGCGGGGACAGCTCGTCCGTGCCGAGGCCCCAGACTTTTTTCGTGTAATCGCGGAAGTAAAGGTCGTGCACGCCGGGGCCCAGGCGGTTCTCCAGCCAGTCCTTGAGAGTCGGCTGGCCGTGCGGCTTCGGGGCCGCGCGCCGCGCCGAGAAGAGGAGCGGCGCCGCGTAGAGCAGGCCGTTGAGGGGGGTGGGCGGGTAGTTGAGCAGCCGGCCGCCGGTGAAGACCGCGCTGGAGCGCCTGCGCCGCAGCAGGCCCCGGCCCGCCAGGAGTTTCTCCGTCCACTTCCTGACTTCCGGTTTGGAGAAATAAAGCCTGTGGCCGCCGAGGTCGAACAGGAACTCCCCGGCCCTGGCGGTCCTGGAAAGGCCGCCCGCCTCGGCCGCCTTCTCGAGGACCAGGGTTTTGTACCCGGAATCCTTGAGGCGTTCGGCCAGCGCCAGGCCCGAGATGCCGCCTCCGAGTATGAGGACGTCCGCCTTGTATTCCATTTACACTATTCTACAAATTTCATTCCCGCCGGAATCCAATTTGATAGAATAGCGTTCTCAAGATGCCGGATATCCCCGTTTGGAACAAATGCGACAACCGCTGCGTGATGTGCGCCAATACCAGCGCCTTCGCTCTTAACTCCCGCCGCCATTACTTTTTAAAGCGGCAGGCCGTCAGGCTCGAGCGCCACCTGCGCGGCGCGGCCGCCTACAGCAAGAACGCCCGGGTGGCCGGCGCGTGGAACCTGACCGGGGGCGAACCGACCCTTAATCCCGATTTTCTCCGTACCGTCGCCTATTTCCGCCGCCGCCTGCCCGGAGAGCCGCTGACCGTGCTTTCCAACGGGCGCCGTTTCTCGGACAAGGCTTTCGCCGCGGCCTTCGCCGCCGCGGCCCGCCCGCCGTTCACGCTGGCGGTGTCCCTGCACGGCCCCGCCGCCGCCGCGCACGACGCGGTCGCGGGGGTAAAAGGCGCCTTCGCGCAGACCCTGGCCGGGCTGAAAAATATTTTCGGCCTGCCGGGCGCCCCTTTCGTGGAAATACGCGTGATCCTGCACAAGCTTAATTACCGCGGGCTGGGCGCCACGCTCAAGTTCATAAAGCGGTCTTTTCGCGGACGCCCTTACAGGGTGGTGGTGATGCATTATGAGCAGGAAGGCCGCGGCGCCCGCAACCGCGCCAGGCTGGCGGTCCCGCTTTCCTCCACCGCGCGCGCCGTGAACGCCGCCGCCCGTTCCCTGGCGGGCTTTTCGGAGGCCCGCCTCTACCATTTCCCGCTCTGCCTGCTTAAGCCGGGCCTGCGCCGCCTGGCCGTTATCAGTCTGCCCCCCGAGGACCGGGTCTATCCCCGGCCGTGCCGGGCCTGCGCCGCGCGAACAGCCTGCGTAGGGCTGATGCGGCCCTATTTCCGCGCCTGCGGAGCGGGAGAGCTGAAGGCGCTGGCCGGGAGCGGGGCGTGATCGCGCTGTTCCTTTCTATGCTGGTCACCGGGGCGGACCCGGTGCAGCGGCAGGACCTGCAGGATTATTTCTGCAAAGATACGAATAAACCTTTTTTCGAGCTGCGCGAAGGCCTGCTGCGCCCGGCCCGGGCGCAATGCGCCGCCGACAGCTTTTCCGCCGTCAAGCCGGCCGGCCAGGCCAGGGTTTTCGTGGTCGGTGAGTCGGTGGCCCAGATACTGGGTTCCGGCAGGCTCCAGGAAAAAGCGTCGCCGGGTCTGGAAATAATTAATTGCGGGATGGGCGGCTACGAAAGCCGCCGGATCTCCGCCGTCCTGGACGAAACGCTGGGGTACGACCCCGACCTGGTGGTGCTGCTCAGCGGCAACAACGAGGGGGGCAAAGAGCCCTGTCCCGGGATCTCCGGGGACCTGAGGCGGCGCGAGCAGCGCCTGTGGGAACGGCTGTATTCTGTTTTGGGCGGCGGTTATGGCAAAATAGAAGCTTCCCTTAAGATCCATGAGCGGCGCGTAAGGAGCATGGCCGCGGCCGCGAGGAAGAAGGGCGTTCCGCTGGTGGTCTGCACGCTGCCGTATAATTACCTGCTGCCCCCGCACGGCAGCGCGCCCCTTGAGAACCCGGCTTTTTACCGCGGCCGGCGGGCGCTGGAAAAAAAGGACTACGCCGCGGCGGTTTCCGAATTCACGAACTGGCTGAAAAAAGAGCCGGAAAACCCCTTTGCCGCGTATTACGCCGGGATAGCCCTGTTCGCCGCGGGCAAAACGGCGGACAGCCTGGAATACCTGGAGCTGGCGCCGAAAATTTCTTCTTCCCAGGATAAGACCAGCGCCGCGAGGAACGCCATGCTCAGGCGCGTGGCGCAGGAGGAGGGGGCCTGCCTGGCGGACCTCGAAGCCGCTTTTAGAAAACTCTCGCCCGGGGGCGTGCCCGGGTTCGAACAGTTCACGGACGGCGTGCATTGGCGGTCAGGCTACGGCGGCGCGGCCTGGGACGCTATTTTTTCAGCGGCCAGGGCCTGCGGCATAAAAGGCGCGGCCGGCTACAAGGGGGCCGCCGCCGGCCCGCAGGAGAACGCGGACTGGGACGCCCCGGAGAAAAGGCTGTCTTACGCCGTTTCCTGGATGAGCGGGGACGAGCTCAGCGAAAAGGCCGTGGTTTTGCTGGAGTATCTCGCCGGGAAGAGCCCAAAAGTGCTGGAAAAAGCCCTAAGTTCTCCCGCCGCCCTCAGGCAGGTCTTTATAAGCAATTTCTGGTCTTCCGGCACCGCGGCCGGGCTCGAGGCCGTCTACCCCGGCTTCGTCTTCCACGCCGCGGAGGCCTACCGGCGCTCCGGGCGGTTAAAGGCCGCCTTGGAGCTGGCTGAAAAACTTTCAAAGAGCGGCTACGCCAACTGGCGCCTTAACCTGCTGAAGGCAAGAACGCTGAGCGCTTTGGGCAGGGACAAGGAAGCCGCGGCGCTGCTGCGCGGCCTGGCCGGGGGGCGGCACCAGGGCGAGGCGGCTTTCGCCCTTGGTCTCGCGCTGGGTCTCGACGTCCCGGCCCCCTGCTCCGAAACGCCGCGTGAAAAAATGGAAAAATCGCGGGATTTGTCCGACCGGGGCGCCAAACTTATGGCCGGGGGCGACGCGGCCGGGGCCGCAAAGGCTTTTTCGGCCGCTTACGAAACCGATCCTTTTAACACCGGGGCTCTTATGAGCCTGTGCGTAGCGGAGAAAAGACTGGGACAGATAAAAGCCGCCCTGGAGCACTGCGCCGAAGCCGCCGCGGCCGCGCTGAAGGATTGCGGGCGGGGAGGCGGGCAAAGCCGCGTGCAGGCGGCCGGCGCTTTGCTGGAGACCGGGCGCATACACCAGGAGGCGGGACGGCCCGCCGAGGCCGCCGCGGCCCTGAAGAAGGCTTTGAAAACGGCGCCGGCGAAGTGGGATCGCGCGGCGGAAGCCGGCGAGCTTTTAAATGCTTTGAAGCGGTGATTTTTTATATCATATTAATATCCCGGGGCGCCCGGGACTTTTTAATGAAATATCTCCTTCCCGTTTTCCTTTTGTTCCTGTCGGGCTGCCTGTCCGGAGCCGCGGGCCTGCGCCGCGGTAAGGACGTCTATCCCGATTTCGCGGCGCTTAAAGCCGCCAATACCGAGGGTCTGAACTATTCCCGCGAGGTCTACGACCGGGGTTCGGACGTGGCGATCTTCGCCATACACGGCGGCGATATCGAGCAGGTCACCGCCAGGCTGGCCCGGGGCGTGGCCGGCAGGGATTTTAACCTTTATATTTTCAACGGCTGGCTGGGCAGGGACAGCGGCCGCCTGCACGTGACCGCGGCGCGTTTCGACGACCCGCAGGCCGTGTTCCTGGCTACCTCCAGCGTGCTGGGGATCTCCCTGCACGCCCAGGCCGACCGCGGCGCCTGGGTTTGCGTGGGGGGAAAGAACAAAATGGCCGCCGCCCTTATCGCCAGGCGGCTCGGAGACGCCGGGTTCGCGGCGGAGACCCCCTGCCAGCGCCTGCCCGGCACCTCGGACAAGAACATCGTGAACCGGCCTTCCGCGGGCGGGGTGCAGCTGGAGCTGACGCTGCGCCTGCTGGACAAGCTTGAGCAGGACGGAGAGTATTTATCTAAATTTACCGAGGCGGTGCGGATGGGAGCGCTGGAGTCGCTGGCTTCGGTCAAGGCCGGCGCTAAATAAGCGCGGCACGCGATATAAAGCAAGGAGCAAACAACCATGAAAAAGATCAGGATCTTCGCTTTCGGCGGCAATGAAGTGGCCCCGGTCGGCCTCAAGGACAAGGACGGCAAGGCCATCAACCCCGACATCGCCATGCAGTGGCAGCGCACCGCCGAGACCGGCAAGCTGGTGGCCGACATTTTCGAGAAGCACCCCAAAGACCTCTACGTCATCACCCACGGCAACGGCCCGCAGGTAGGCAATATCCTGATGCGCGCCGAGATGTGCCGCCCCCAGCTCTTCCCGCTTTCTCTCGACGTCTGCGTGGCCGACACGCAGGGCGCGATGTCCTTTATGATGGCCCAGCTCAACAACGAGCTGAACATCCGCGGCATCGACAACCTGCTGGCCGGCATCGTGACGCAGGTGGTGGTGGACAAGGACGACCCCGATTTCAAGCACCCGTCCAAGTACGTGGGCCAGTCCTATAACGCCGAAGAGGCCAAGCAGCGCACGGCGGACGGCTGGACCATGAAGATGTACAAGAAGGACGACAAGGGCGCCGAGATCTGGCGCCGCGTGGTGCCCTCCCCCGTGCCCACCGACATCGTCGAGATCGACGCCATCGAAGCTATGCTGGAAAAAGGCATAGTGCCCATCACCGTGGGCGGCGGCGGCATCCCCGTGCGCGAGGTGACCCCCGAGATCAAGGACGGCAAAGAAATTTATACCACTAATTACGGCGTGAAGTATTCCAAGCCCGCCAAGGGCGAAAAACCCCTGAAGATGTACACCGGCGTGGAAGCCGTTATCGACAAGGACCTGGCCAGCGCCCTGCTGGGCTGCATGCTGATGAAGCGCGCCAAGGCCCGCGGCGAAGAGGTGGAGGTCAGCCTGACCATCTTCACCGGCGAGGACGGCGCCAAGCTGAATTACCAGAAGCCGGACGAGAAGAGCCTGCGCGTGGTCAAAGTTTCCGAGCTGGAAGCCATCTACAACCAGGTGCCCCCGCCTTTCCCCGCCGGCTCCATGGGCCCCAAGATCAAGGCCGTCATAGAATTCATCAAGGGCGGCGGCTCCGTGGCTTATATCTCCAAAACGGAGCTGTTCGAGGAAACCCTGGCCGGCAAGGCCGGTACCACGGTGCTGCCCGGCTAGAGGGCCGGCAAACCGGCCAAGAGGAGGGCCGGTCTTTAAATCCCGGCGCGTTATTTTTTATCTATGAAGAAAATCAAAACTTTACAGTGCATACGCTGCGGCAAGGACCACAAGCTGGCGGACGCCAAGTACAACTGTACTTCGTGCGGCGGCAACCTGCAGGTGCTCTACGACTATAACCTGATAAAGAAGCGCCTTAACTACGAAGTGCTCAAGGACAACCCCGAGCGCAGCATCTGGCGCTACCTGGACATCCTGCCCGTTTCCAGCATCAAGAACGTGCCGCCGGTGCAGGTGGGCTGGACGCCGCTTTACCGCGCGGAAAAACTTGGCGCCGAATGCGGCGTGCACAACCTTTATATCAAGGACGACGGGCGCAATCCCAGCGCGTCTTTCAAGGACAGGGCCAGCGCGGTAGTGACGGCGCGCGCCCTCGAACTTAAGGAAAAAGTAATAACTACGGCCTCCACCGGCAACGCCGCCTCCTCCCTGGCCTGCCTGACCGGCAGCCTGGACATGAAGACTATGATCTTCGTCCCGGAAACGGCCCCCGCGCCCAAAGTGGCGCAGCTGCTGGTGTTCGGCGCCACGGTTATCATGGTGAGGGGCACCTATGACGACGCTTTCGAGCTCTGCCTGAAGGCCTCGGCGGAGTACGGCTGGTATAACCGCAGCACCGGCATCAACCCCTTCACCCGCGAAGGCAAGAAAACCTGCGCGTTCGAGATCTGCGAACAGATGAACTGGGAGACCCCGGACAAGGTGTTCGTCTCCGTGGGCGACGGCAATATCATCAGCGGCATCTGGAAAGGCTTCGTGGAGTTCCACCGCCTGGGCATCATCGAGCGCCTGCCGCAGCTGGTGGCGGTACAGGCCGAGCATTCCGATTCCATAAAGCGCGCTTTCGAATCCGGCACCGACGTGCAGCCGGTGTCCGGCAAGACCATCGCCGACAGCATTTCCGTGAGCCTGCCGCGCGACGGCATGGCCGCGGTGATGGCGATAAAGGATTCCGGCGGTTTCGCCGTCAGCGTGACGGACGCGGAAATACTGGCCGCCATTCCCCGCATAGCCCGCGGCTCCAACGTGTTCGCGGAGCCCGCGGCCGCGGCCACTTACGCCGGCCTGCTCAAGGCGGTAAAAGAAGGCAAGGTCAAAGACAACGAGTCCGTGGTGCTGCTGATAAGCGGCAACGGCCTTAAAGACATCCAGAGCGCCATGCAGTCGGTGGGCAAGCCCTACACCATAAATCCGGACATTACCGAGCTGAAGAAGCTGGTGGCCGACCACAAGCTGGTTTAAGCGCCGGCAAGGCGAAGGGCCGCGGCGGGGAAACCCGCCGCGGCCCTTCCGTTTTCCCGGGGGCAGGGGCCCAGGTCCGCCTGGGTCTTAAAGCCGCGGTTTTTAGCCCTAAAGACCCTGACCAAAGCGGCGGTCTCGCGCTAGACTATAAGAGTCTCACTATGTTTCAAAACAGAAATGGAGGTTGTTCCGCATGACAAACAAACTTGTCGTAGCACTCGCCTGCCTTGGCTTTACGGCCACCGCCGGCGCCGAAGTGAACTTTGATCAGGATCTCGACATCAAAAGCGTCATCGAGCAGGCTAAGAACTCCGACGTAAAAGCCCCGTATCCTTACTACGGACCCCACCGCGTACGCTACAGCAGGGAGTGCAAGAACTTCTCTTTCGGTCCCAGCGCCTTCGCGCAGGCTTCCGAACGGGCCTACCTGAGCAGCACCGAATATACCGAGGATTGCCGGTTCGTGCCCAACCCGCCGCCCCCGCCTCCTCCTCCGCCCCAGCCCAACCCGAACGGCCCCAAGCCGCCTAATCCCCCGGGCCAGCAGCCGGGCCACCCTAATCCTCCCGGCCATCAGCCCGGCCATCCGAAGGATTATAACCCCGGCTTCCCGGGCTATAACGGCAGCGACGACGGCCCGCACGGGAATTATTCCTATCCCGGCAATTACGGCAATCAGCAGGGAACCTGGTACTGCCATGAGCGCGCGGGCCGGGTTTTCCAGGCCACCGCGCAGCTGAACGTCGCCCCCCGGCAGTTGTATCCCTGGGAGAGCGAAGCGTTCAACGTCTGCATGGAAGCCGACCGGGTGGAGCTTGATACGCGCCATTCCCCCTACCGGTACCACGTGGACAGGCAGGGCATGTACGACGTGACCTTCAACCTGACCCCGAACTACCGCACCCCCACGGCCCCCGACTCCAACGGGCTTTCCGCCTCCTCGTTCGCCTTCCGCGACGACAAGTTCGTCCTGGACGTGTCCGACCGGTGGGGCGGCGAGTACGCCGGTGAGAAAGTAGAGATCAAGGTGGAACTGTTCAAGGACGGCTTCCTGTTCTTCAACAGCAGCCAGGGTGAGAAGACCTTCACCTTCGACGTGGCGCGCGGCTACCAGCTGGCTTTCGCCGAGGGCGACCTGCAGAAGACCGCCGCCTTCGCGGACCCCGGCGGCGACCTGCGCGGCCCCAAGAAGTTCTACGTGAAATGGGGCTTCCGCCGCGTGGGCAGCATCTCCATCAACGAGTACGTCAACAAGGGCAGCACCGACAAGATCACCAAGTAAGAGCGGGCAGGCAGAATAGAAGAAGGGCCGGCTTAAAGCCGGCCCTTCTTTTTTTGCGCCCGCCGAAGCTCAGTTCGGCAGGGCTATGGTGAAAGCGGAGCCTTTCTGCAGCTGCGACTTGGCGAACACGCGCCCGCCGTGGACCTCGGCTATCTTCTTGACCAGCGCCAGCCCCAGGCCCCAGCCTTCCACCTGGCCGGTGAAAGAGGCCTCTACCTGGTAGAACTTGTGGAAAATATTCTCCAGCTCCTCGCCGGGGATGCCGGGGCCGTTGTCCCCGACCGAGAGGATGGCATGGCCGTCGCGCGCCTGCGCCGAAAGGATCACCAGTTTGTCGCGGCCCGGGTTGAACTTTACGGCGTTGTCTATAAGGCTGCGCATGGCGTTGGCGAGCAGCTTGCGGTCCGCCTTTACGCTGACCTGTTCCGGGGCGGCTATCTTTACGGTGAGGCCCTCTACGCCTTTGAGGCGCTCTTTCATGTCCTCGGCTATCTCGCCCAGGAAATCCGCGGCGTCGAAATCTATCTTCTCCAGGGAGCAGGCGTCCAGGTTGTCGATCGTGACGAAGTCCAGCAGGCTCTCCACCAGGCCGGTCAGTTTCTGGCCCTGGCCGTAGATGGTTTCCGAGGACTTTACCACCAGGTCCGGCAGTTCCTTGGCGCTGGCCTCGTCTTTGAGGATCTGCGCGTAGCCGCTGATGCAGGCCAGCGGAGTCTTGAATTTGTGGGAGATGAGCGACAGGAAGTTGCGGGCCATGCGCTCTTCCGTGCGCTGCGCGGTGACGTCGGTCAGGATCCACAGGCGGCCTTCCACGCGGGAGTTGCCGTCCTTGTCCTCGGTGAAAAGTTTTATGACGGAGCCGTCCAGGTAGAACCTCTTGGGTTTTTCCCGGTACAGGTCGAAGCGCGACACCGTTTCCTCGCGGCCCAGTACCGTGTCCAGTCCGGGCTTGACTTCGAAATCCGTGAAGGCGCCGCTGATGTTGGCGAACTTGTATTTGTCGTGTTCCAGGTAGGTCTTGGCCGAGTTGTTCAGGATCAGGATCTCGCCGTTGATGTCGGTGAGGATGGCGCCTTCCTTGATGCGCTTGAAGACGATCTCCATCTTGCGCTTCTCTTCCTTCACGGAAGAGAAAAGGCGGGAGTTCTCTATGGCGATGGCCGCCTGCGAGGCGAAAGCCTCGAAAGAGTTCCTGTCGGTCTCCGAGAAATCGCCTTCGGTCTTGTTGATGGCCTGCACCACGCCGATGGCCTTGCCTTTGATGATCATGGGGCAGGTTAAGAGCGAGCGCGTGACGTAGCCGCTCTTGGCGTCGGCCTTCTTGGAGTGGCGCGCGTCGTTGGCCACGTCGTTGATGATGATGGAGCGGCTTTCCTTGGCGCAGGTGCCGGCTATGCCCTCGCCCAGCTTGAAGCGCATCTTCTGCACGTCCTCGGGCAGGCCCAGCGCCACGTCGAAGTAAAGTTCCTGGTTCTTCTCGTCGAGCAGGTACAGGGAGGCGCGCTCGGCTCCCACCACGCGCGAAGCCAGCCGCATGATGGTGGTCAGCAGTTCTGAAATATCTAGTTTTGAGGAAAGCAGCCGTGATACCATCACCAGCATTTCAAGGCTTTCCTGCGACTGCGTTATCATCTTGTCCCCGTTCTAGAAAAATACCTGCAGGAGTATTTTATAATAATTCTTCCACGCCGCGCCTTCGTCTTTGTAAAGGTTATAGGCCAGGTCCAGCGTCGACTTGTCGTTAAGGCCCAGCTTGAGCCCGACAATGCCGGAGTTGGCCGCCCGCGCGTTCCTGTAGGATATTTTACTATATCCCGCGTAAAGATGGCTGTCAAAATCGGGTTTCATGTTGCGGGCCACCTGCGCCGACAGCGCCCATTCGGGCAGGGCGGTTACGGGGCGGAAAGTGCCCAGGTAAGCCATCTCCGAGTGGTCCAGCGCCGGGGTGCGCAGCGTGGCGTTGGAAACCCCGGCCGGCCGGATAAAGCCGGCCGCGGAGGCCTGGAAGAAGAACTGGTTGTAATAGGACTTCTCCAGCTGCGCTTCGAAGGCGGTTTCCGAGAACTTGCTCTTTTCGCCGCTCCAGAGGCGCGCGCTCTGGCTGGCCCAGGCCCCGGACAGCACCAGGTTCAGGTAGCTTTCGTCGTCTTCGGCGTCCAGCGAGGTGAGCAGGTAGGCTTTGGCGCCCGCGGCGCCGGAGCGGATCTGCCCGGAAACGGGATAGAGGAACGGCTTCAGCGAGACGAAAAATTTATCCCCGGAATACATGAGCGGCAGGCGGAAGGAATAAACCTTGTCGTTGTAGCCGGCGGTGTTGCGGTAGAAGGCGGCGTTGGCGCCGGCCACCAGGCGCGGGGCGACGTTGGTGAACAGGGTCAGGGAGTCCCGTTTCATGCCGTTGGACCCCGTGGCGTAATCGTTCTCCAGCCACCAGGCCGCCGATGAATTTGCCGCGAAAAAGGCCGAAAAAAACGCCGCCAGGACGATATGCTTCATGGTAACCATATTATATATTATTAAACGGATTTTCCGTTCTTGAATGCCGGACCGTAAAAAAGCCCTCCTTTTCAGGGGAGGGCTCTTTTACGGGCTTGGTCCCGGTCGGCCGGGTCAGGCCGCGGTCCGCGCTATTTGAGGAACAGGAAGAAATACTGAAGGAAGTCGTACAGGTCGCAGTTGACCAGGCTGGCGTCCACGGGGCTGTAGTTCATGTAGCCGCCGATATGGCCGTTCACCTTGTTGTAGACGAGTTCCACCGGGGCGTGGTTGGCGTAGCCCTTCACGGTCACTATGGTCGCGTCCGCCAGGCCCTCCGACATGTTGAATTCGAGCTTTACCGGGGAGTTGTTGGAGCTGCCCTGCAGCAGGCCGTTCTTCCAGTTCACCGTATACCTTACCGGGCTCAGGTTGGCGCCGCCGTAAACGGTCACTTCCTCTTTGCTCCAGTCGAATTTCAGGTTGACGGGGGAAAGGTTGGCGCCGCCGGTTATGGTCTTTTCCGCGTGGTTCACGCTCATGTTCACGGGGGAGTTGTTGAGGCCGCCGGTTATGGTCCAGTCCAGCTTGTTGATCTTGAGGTCCGCCTGGCTGTGGTTCATGCCGCCTTTTATGGTGCCCATCTTTACGGCGTAGGTGGATTTGTTCTGCAGCCCGAAGAGCTGGTTGTGCACTTTGCGGCCTACCTTGACTTCTTCCACGTAGTAGTACCGGGCGAGGCCGATGGCGTAGTCCGCGGCGTCCAGGCCGGTCACGTCCACCATTACCATGTAGCCGCCGGAGTTGTCCTGCAGGGCCTTGGCTTTAAAGCCGCCTTCGTTGAGTTCCTTTACCACCTTGTCGATATTCTCGCCGTGCCTGATCAGCCCTATAAGGGTGTCGTTCATGTCCGGCTGGGCTTCGTTCACGGTGATCTTGCGCAGCGTCATCCACTGGTTGGCCTTGGGGGCTTCGGGGGAGGGGGTTTCTATCCCGGAAAGCGAAAGACCCGCGCCCGAGAGGGCCAGGTTGTCGGCTGCGCCGGCGAGGACCGCGCCTGAAAGGGAGAGTACCGCCGCGGCCGCTAGATGGGTAATTTTATTCATTCAATTGTTACCTCCGTGCTTGGATAACTATATTCTGCCACAAAGGCGGCGCCGCCACAATGGGCGCAGGACCCCCGAATTCGCCGCTTTTAGACCCAGGCCGGGCGGGACTTTAGGGCTAGGCCTTGCGAAAAGCGCCGTGCCCTTGACATGTCAACGGGGTCTGCTATAATATTTTTGTAAAAGGCAACCGGAGGCTTTATGAGAAAATTAACCATGCTGGCGGCCGCGGCCGCGCTGCTGGCTTCGGCCGCGGCGGTCAAAGCCGCGGACAAGAACCTGGATTTTGACGGCAGGACGGGGCTCCTGGACGGCCTGGGCTTTACCCAGGCGCCCGCGGTTTCGGCCCCGCAGGCGGACAAGGCGGCCGCCGCCGCCAAGACCGCCAAAAAGAAATGGACGGTGCTGGTCTTCGTGAACGGCAAGAACGACCTGGAATCCGCCGGCCTGCTCAACCTGAACATGATGGAGATGGTCGGGTCCAACAAGGACCTGAACATCCTGGCCGAGTTCGGCCGCATGAACGGCCAGCAGCGGGACACGGACGCCGACGGCAACTGGACGGGCTCGCGCCGCATCTACGTAAAAAAAGACGCCGACATGGAGAAGATCAGTTCCCCCGTGGTGCTGACCACCGAGAAAGTGGACATGGGCGACTATAAGCGCGCGGTGGATTTCGTGCTGTGGGCCAAGAAGAACTACCCGGCCGAGAAATACCTGCTGATCCTGTGGGACCACGGCACGGGCTGGATGGACCCCCGCCAGGAGCCGAAAAAAACCTCGGAGAAGGGCATCTCTTTCGACGACGAAACCGGCAACTATATCCGCACCCGGGAGATCGGCTCCATCGTGAAGGAGGCCGGCGGGGTGGACGTGCTGGCTTTTGACGCCTGCCTGATGCAGATGGGCGAAGTGCTCAGCGAAATAAAAGGCAGCGCCTCGGTGATGGTGGGCTCGGAAGAGACCATCCCCGGCGTGGGCTACCCTTACCATGTTTTCCTGGGGGCCATGGCCAGGGAGCCGGGCATGAGCGCCGAGAAGCTGGGGAGCATCATGGTGGAAGCCTACAAGATGTTCTACCAGTCCGACGTCAAGCGCGGCGCCCAGCTCTCCGCCGTGCGCGTGGCCAAAGCGTCCGAGTTCGAAACGCGCGTGAAGGCCCTGACCGCCGCCATCAAAGGGGTTAACGACGCGGCCGCGCTGAAGGCCGCCAGGGCCGGCGTGATGCGCTTCGACATCGTGGGCGCCGAGAGCGACCCGCGCAAGCAGATCTCCTTCTACGGGGACCTGTACAATTACCTGGAGCTGCTGGAAGGCGCGATGACGGCCAAAGGGGCCGCGGCCGAGGACCTCCGGGCCAAGTCGGCCGGGCTGCGCGCCTTTATCGCCAGGGACCTGGTGATCCACAACAACTACTTCGACAGGGACCGGGCCGGCCGCGATTTCAAGGATACGCACGGCATTTCGGTGTACCTGCCCCCCGTGATAGACCAGATAGAACAGGCCAAGCTGGAGGGGATCTTCGAAGGCAAATACCAGGACTTCGCGTTCTCCAGGGCCACGGGCTGGCACGACTTCGTGACCTACCTGTACGGCGTGAAATAAACGCGCCGCGCGGAGGCCCCCCGGCGCAGCGGGGGGGCCTTTTTTTGTCCCCGGCCCGCCGCATTATTGTAGAATTTCAAGCATGGAGCGGATCCTTCTCGTGAATTTCGCGGAGTGCCCGGAAAACCTGCATTTCGAGCGGGCTTTCGTGCGCGCCCTGGAACGGCGCCGCGGCCTGGCGCTGGACGTGCTGCACGACTTCGACTACCATTACGATTTTATAGGCGTTCCGGTCCCCCCGGGCGGGCGGCGGCTCCGCTACGTCGGGCTGGAGGCGCTTAAAAGAACCTGCGGCCGCTATCACAAGATCGTGCTGCTGGATTTTCCCAAGCGGGCCCGCTGCGCGCCGGGCTTCCTCTGGCTGGCGCGGCAGGCCCCGGCGGCCGAAAAGCTCTTCATCGCCAACCACCTGATCCCGATGCCGGGGCATAACTTCACGGCCGACCTGGTGCGCCGCTACGCCGCGCTGGACGGAACGCGCGCGGGCTACATGCTGGAGTTCGACGACCGCGGCCTCTGGGGGGAGATGGGGCTGGCCGGAAAAAGGCTGCTGCGGCGCGGCTACGCCTCCGACTGCGTTTATTACCGGCCTTCGGGGGCGGCGGCCGGAGGTTACGCTTTTTCCGCGGGCTCGGCCGGGCGCGACTACGCGGCGCTGGCCGCCGGCGCCAGGCGCGCGGGCTTCGGGCTTAAGATCTTCAGCGACTCGAAGCCGGGCCCGCTGCCGCGCGGCGCGGAGTTCCTCCCGCTGGCGAAGAATCTGCACAACCTGAAAGCCGCGGCGGAAGGCGCGCGCGCGGTGGTCATCCCGCTCAACGACAAGCACGTCAACGAGGCGGCCGGCAATTCCATCGCTTTTCTTTCCATGGCCCTGGGCCGCCCGGTGCTGACCCGGCGCACCCCGTATATGGAGCGCTTCATAAAGGACGGGGCCAACGGTTTCTTCTACGATACTTTGACCCCCGGGGCCATAGCCGGCGGCCTGAAGCGCATAGCCGCGCTGAGCCCGGCCCGCCTGGAAAAACTGGGCGCCGCCGCCCGCCGCACCGTCCTGGCCAAAGCCAGCCTGGACCGCTTCTGTTCCGCCTTTCTCCGCCGCTTCGCCGCCTGAAGGTTTGGCCGCCGCTTTCCGCGCGAAGCCCGCCAAGTGCGAAGACGGGTTAATTTGTTAGAATTTGACAGCCTGACCGCCGGGCAAAGAACGCTTTATGGATCAAATACTTATTCTGGATTTCGGCAGCCAGTACACGCAGCTGATAGCGCGCAGGCTGAGAAGCCTGCGGGTCTATTGCGAGATCCTGCCCTTTAACGCCGCGGCTGAAGATATCCTTTCCCGCTCGCCGCGCGGCATCATCCTTTCAGGCGGCCCGTCCAGCGTTTATGACAAGGCCGCCCCCAGGCCCGACCCCGCCATTTTCAACCTGGGTCTGCCCGTGCTGGGCGTCTGCTACGGCATGCAGCTGCTGGCCCGCGAGTACGGCGGCAAGGTCGCCAAAGCTGCCGCGCGCGAATACGGTCTGGGCGAACTTAGGATCGTTAAAAGCTCCCGCCTGTTCAAAGGCGTGACCGGGAACTTCAGGGTATGGATGAGCCACGGCGACGAGGTAAAGCGGGTCCCGCCCGGTTTCAGCGTGACGGCGCGCGCGGCCGGTTCCGGCGTCTCCGCCATGGAGAACCCGGCCCTCAACCTCTACGCGCTGCAGTTTCATCCCGAGGTGCACCACACCGAACACGGCGCGAAAATGCTGGAGAACTTCGCGCGCGGCGTCTGCGGCTATAAAGAGCGCTGGACCCCGGCCTCCTTCCTCGCCGGCAGCGTCGCCGAAATTAAAAAGCGGGCCGGCGGCAAGGCCGTCATCTGCGGGTTGTCCGGCGGCGTGGATTCTTCGGTGGCGGCCGTGCTGGCCCACCGGGCCATAGGCGATAAGCTCAACTGCATCTTCGTGGACACCGGGCTGCTGCGCCACGGCGACCGCGAGCGCATGACGGAAGTTTTTAAGAAGAAATTCGGCTACAAGCTCAAGATCGTGGACGCCTCCGCCTTGTTCCTGGGCCGGCTGAAAGGCGTCACTTCCCCGGAAAAGAAGCGCAAGATCATCGGTCATACTTTCATAGAGGTCTTCGACAGGGAGGCCAAAAAGATAAAGGGCGCCGCTTATTTGCTGCAGGGCACGCTTTATCCCGACGTTATAGAGTCCGTTTCCGTAAAAGGCCCCTCCGCCGTTATCAAGAGCCATCACAACGTGGGCGGCCTGCCCGCCAGGATGAAGCTGGGCCTGATAGAGCCGCTCCGGTATTTCTTCAAGGACGAGGTGCGGGAGCTCGGCCGCGGCCTGAAGATCCCCGAAGCGGTGCTGATGCTCCACCCTTTCCCCGGCCCCGGCCTGGCCATACGCGTGCTGGGCGAGGTTACCCCCGACAGGCTGAAGATCCTGCGCGAGGCGGACCGCGTGATGCGGGAAGAGATCCTGGCGGCCGGCTGGTATCCGAAGATCTGGCAGGCTTTCTGCGTGCTGCTGCCGGTGCGGTCCGTGGGCGTGATGGGCGACGAACGCTCCTACGAATACACCATAGCCCTGCGCTGCGTGAGTTCCGTGGACGGCATGACGGCGGACTGGTCCAGGCTGCCGCACGCCCTGCTGCAAAGCCTTTCCTCGCGCATAGTCAGCGAAGTGCGCGGCGTGAACCGCGTGGTTTACGATATTACCTCCAAGCCCCCGGCCACCATAGAATGGGAATAAGCCGGCGGCGGCGGTTTTCGCGCGCGGCCGTACAGACCCCGAGTTGAACACAAGGCGGCTTAAATGAGAACCATACTCCTTTGTCTCTGTTTTTCCTGCGCCTGGGGCCTTCGTCCCCTCGCCGCGGAGGAGAGCCTGCTGATAAAAACCCTCAAGGGCGCCTCCGGCATGATCTATTCCTCCGCGGTCTCCGCCGACGGCCGGTACGTGGCCGCGGGCGGCGTGGACAAAACCATCAATGTCTGGCGCCTGGAAGACAGCTCGCTGCTGAAGTCGCTTAAAGGCCACAAGAGCTTCATAAATTCCGTGGCCTTCTCGCCGGACGGCGGCCTGCTCGCCTCCGCCGGCGAAGACGGCGTGGTGAAGCTCTGGAACCTGGCGGACGGCTCCTGCGTCAGCACCCTGCAGGGGCACCGGGAGTCCGCCACGGCCGTGGCGTTCTTCCCGGACGGCAGGCGCTTCGCGTCGGCGGGCGGCGACGGCACCGTCAAGATCTGGGACGTTAAAGCCCGGACGCCGCGCAGGACCCTTAAGACGCGCGCCGGCTACGCCTACGCGGTCGCCGTGTCCTCGGACGGCAAGCGCATCGCCTCGGGCAACGCCAATACCACCGTCACGCTTTGGAACGCCGAAAGCGGCGCTTTCGAGATCGCTTTCGAGGGGCACCGGGACGCGGTCAACTCGGTGGCTTTCTCGGCGGCGGGCAATTACCTCGCCTCCGGCAGCGAGGACGGCTCGGTCAAGATCTGGCGCATCAGCGACGGCCTGTGCGTGAAGACCTTCGAGGGCCAGCGCCGGCCCGTGCTCTCCGTCTCCTATTCGCCGGACGGCCAGTACGTTTTTTCCGGGGGCAAGGACAGGGCGGTTAGCGCCTGGCCGGTCTCGGACGGAGGGCAGCCAAGGACTTTCCTGGGGCACAGCGGCCCGGTCAAGTCGGTGTCCTTCACTGCCGACGGCAAATACCTGCTGTCCGGCAGCCAGGACAGGACCATCAAGCTGTGGCTGACGCCGTGGGAAGCGGACAGGCGGGACGCGGAGATAAAGAAAGCGGCGGACCTGGAAGCCGAGAAGAACAAGAACTACGACACCCACTATGCGGCCGGGCTTAACCTGCTGGCTTCTTCCGATATCGAGAACCTGAAAGGCGCGATAACGGAATTTACGCTGGCGCTGACCTATAAACAGGAGAAAGCCGGCGAGGCGAAGCTCAAGGAGGCGGTGGAGGCCCTGCGCCTGGCGGAAGAACGGAAAAAAAACCGGCTGATCCTGAGCCTGGCGGGCGCGGCGGCGGCGCTGCTGGCCATGGCGGGTTTCGTGATCGTTACCAAGGTCAGATATAAGATCAAGCTCAGGAAGACCCTGCCGGGCGAAATAAAGGTGGAGACGCTTTCCGGCAACTACGAGAACGCTTTGAGCCGGTACGAGCAGTATAAGGCGGCGGGCGGAAAACCGCAGGCCCTGCCGCGGGAGGAGATGCTGGAACTTTACCGCGGCCTGCACACCCTTGACGCCCTGTGCAAGGAAGACCTGCCCTGCGGCTACCTGCTGTTCTACGCGGCCGCCATAGCTAAAGAAGGCAATTATAAACTCGCCTTGAGCATGCTGCGCTCCGGGAAACTGGCGGACGATTTCAAGGAGGCCGGCGAATACGACGCCTTCGCGGACGTCTATGAGAAAACCGACAGGCCCGAAAGCTTGCTGGCGGTAAAACTAAGTCCGGCCGCCTATTCGGGTTTGGCGGAAGCGTTCTTCAGGCTCGGGGACTACGAGGCCTGTGAAAAAGTCTGCGCCCTGAAGAAACAGTTCCACCCGGGGAAGCTGACCCCGAGGGACGCGGAGCTGCCGGCCGCCTGCCAAAAGGCCGCGGCCGGTAAAAAAACGCCTGCGGCGTAGTTTAAGCTTGAGCGGAGAGGTGCCAATTTTATGCTTCAGGATAATATCGTTCTAGGGCTTACTTTCGACGACGTGCTGCTGCTCCCGGCCAGGTCTGCGGTGCTGCCGGGGCAGACCGGCATACAAACCCGGCTGACCGCCGGGATAACCCTCAACATTCCGCTGCTCTCCGCCGCCATGGATACCGTAACGGGCTCCGCCCTGGCCATAGCCATGGCGCGCGAAGGCGGCCTGGGAATAATACACCGCGCCATGCCCGCCTCCCGGCAGGCGCAGGAGGTGGCCGCGGTTAAAAAGGCCGGCGCTAAAAAATACCCCGGCGCCTGCGTGGACAAAGCCGGGCGCCTGCGGGCGGGCGCGGCCATAGGCGCCGGCGACGCCGCGGTTGAACGCGCGGGGGAACTGGTGGCCGCCGGGGCCGACGTTATAGCTTTGGACACCGCGCACGGCCATTCCGAGTCCGTCCTTAAGACGCTTAAAGCCGTGAAGAAAAAATTCAAAGTGGAAGTGATCGCCGGCAACGTGGCCACTTACGAGGGCGCGCTGGACCTGATAAAGGCCGGCGCCGACGCCATAAAGGTGGGCATAGGGCCCGGTTCTATCTGCACCACCCGCATAATTTCCGGGGTAGGGGTGCCGCAGCTGACCGCCATAAAAGAGTGCTGCCGCGCGGCCGCCGGGAAGAATATCCCGGTGATAGCCGACGGCGGGATAAAGTTTTCCGGCGACATCACCAAGGCCATAGCCGCCGGGGCCGGCTGCGTAATGCTGGGCACCCTGCTGGCCGGCACCAGCGAGGCGCCGGGCAGCGTTATCGTCTGGCAGGGCCGTAAATATAAGGCTTACCGCGGCATGGGTTCGGTCGGCGCGATGGAGGCCGGTTCCAAGGACCGCTACGGGCAGCAGGGCGTGGAAAAGCAAAAGCTCGTGCCCGAGGGTATAGAGGGGCGGGTGCCGTACAAAGGGCCCCTGGCCGGTATCCTCCACCAGCTCACCGGGGGGCTGCGCGCCGGCCTGGGCTACTGCGGCTGCAGGGACCTGGAAGAACTCAGGCAAAAGGCCAGGTTTATCCGCATCTCTAACGCGGGCCTGCGGGAAAGCCACGTACACGACGTAAAGATCTCCAAAGAAACCTCTAATTATTCCGGCCGCGGGGGGGAATAAAACGGGGCGGGCCTGATGGCCCGCCCTCTGTCGGTCTCAACCACACCGCCACCGCACCGCATTGCCCCTCGCCACCGCTACGCGGATGAGACCTTGTCCGCTACTATAATGTAGCTCCAAAAAACAGAAATTTCAAGGGCCTTTCGGGCCTTTATTTCGGCTTTGCCGCGGGCGGCCCTTACGCTTTTTTTGCCTTGCGGGGCAAAAAAAGGGGCAGGTCTCAATGGCCTGCCCTTACCGGGGTCCCGCATTCCAAGTTGCTTATACTTGGGTGGGGCCCGTACAATACTATACCCCCTGAAAGCGCGGATTTCAAGGGCCTTTCGGCCCTATTTTTCCTCGTCGAAACGGTTCATCAGCAGGGAGTTGTAATAAGTGTCCTTGCCTACCTGTTTTACTTTATTGAAGAAACCGCAGGCCCGCACTTTGGCGCCTTTGCCGAAGGCCGGCAGGCGCAGCGAGATGATGTTTATGAAATCGTAACTGCCGTCCGGCGCCGTTTCCTGCAGGCTGAAGATGGTGTAAGGCCGCACCAGCCTGTTGTCCTCCACCCGCAGGTCCAGCACCTCGCCCCTGACGCAGACCGACCGGGCCTCGTACTTGTCCGGGTCCCGGTTCAGTTCCATGACGGAGACCGGGGTATTGGACCGCCGGGAAGAGGGCAGCCTGCAAAGGCCGAGCACGAAGCCGAGCAGGCACAGCCCGGCCAGCACCCCGGCGCAGCGCCCCCAGAAGTGACCGAAAAACCAGGCCAGGAGATCGCGTTTGTTCTCGCTTATCATTTAAAAAGCCCTGCTCTTGCGCGGCCCGTAGACCGGGCCTTCTATCTTGCCGCTGCGCTCGGCCTTGAAACCGTTCAGAAAGATCACGTTGTGGTAGGTGTCCTTGCCCACCTGCTTCATGGCGCTGAAAACCCCGCAGGCCGTCACCAGCCCGGCGCCCGGCGCCTCGCGCTCGTCGAAGGAAATAATGTTGACGAAATCGTAGTCCCCGGCGGCCCTGGTCTCTTTAAGGCTGAAAAGCGCGTAGGGCAGTTCCTCCGGTTCCGCGCCGCTGTCTTTCAGGTTCAGCAGGGTCCCGCGCACGCAGATGCCGCGGGCGTTGTACCTGGCCGGGGCGGCGTTGAGCTCGAAAACGGAGACCAGGCTGTTGTTGGGGACGTGGGCTTTGCTGAAGCAGCCGAAGGCGTAGCCAGCGGCCACCGCGGAGAGGGAGGCGAGCAGCATCGGGGCCCTGAATTCCTTCAGGACCCAGAAGACGAGCCTCTTGGTATTATAGTCGAGCATGCGCCCCCCCGTATCGCTACGGAGCCCTTTCCCCTTTAAACACGTTGTCTAAAACTGCCAACCCCTTTAAGTAAACCAATATACCAAATTTAAACGCGTTTTTACGCCGATTGCCCAAAGTCACATTGCGGCGGCTAATCCCCCTGGAAGTTCGGCTTGCGCTTTTCCATGAAAGCCTTTATGCCTTCCTCGTAATCGCCGCTGTTGTAGACCTTGCGGCGCAGCGCCTGGATGCGCTCGAACCCGTCCGGGCTTATCGGGTGGGCTTCGGAAAGAATGCGGAACTGTTCCTTGACCACCGAAACGGCCAGCGGCGAGTTGCCGGCTATGGTGCGCGCCAGGGCGAAAGTGAAGGACTCTATTTCCCTGGAGCTGACGAGGTGGTTGAGGATGCCGAAGTGATAAGCCCGCTCGGCTTTTACCGGCTCGGCCGTAAAGAACATCTCTTTGGCGATGTTGCTGCCCACGCGGTTGATGAAGTGCATGATGCCGGAGGCGTTGTAGGGCAGGCCCATCTTGACCGGGGTGATGGCGAAAGTGGCGGTTTCGTCGCCCACGGCCAGGTCGCAGGTGACGGCCAGGTCGGTGGCGCCGCCCCAGACGCTGCCCTGGATCATGGCTATCACCGGGCCGGGGTAGTTCTGGATGGCGCGGAAGGCCGTTTCCATCGGGCTGTCGTAGGCCAGCGGGTCATGGTGCACTTTAGGCAGCTGGGTGATGTCGTGGCCGGCCGACCAGACCCTGGCGCCGTTCTCCGCCCGGAGGACGATCACCGGCACCTTCTTCGCCTTGAACTCTTCCAGGGCGGCGGTCAGCTCGGCGCAGAGCTCCAGGCTGAGGGCATTGCGCCTGGCCGGGTTGTTGAGCGTAAGCACGCCTATATTGTCTTTCACCTGCCGCAGTATAAGTTCCATTGCCGCCTCCTTGAGTTCGCTTTTAGATTGTATAATTTAAAAATGAAGAAATTCATTTTTCCGCTCCTCGGCCTGCTCCTGGCCCCGGCGCCGGCCCGCGCGGCCGCCCCGTGCGGCGGCCTTGAAAAAGCGGCGGCGCAGCTCTCCGAACGCGTCGCCGAGCGCCCGCGCGGGCTCGAGCAGCTCTTCGACAAAAGCCTGTTCGCCCATATCTCCGCCGAAAAGCTGGGCGCGTACCTGGCCGGCCAGTATAAGGCCAACGGTCCCGTGGTTTCCACCGTTCTGGTCAGTTCCGATAACGCCTGCTCCGGCCATTTTCTGCTGGAGACCGGGCGCGGCTACCGGCTGCCCGCCGCCATATCGCTTAACCCGGTGACCGGGCGCATAAGCGGGCTGTTCTTCGGGACGGCTTACAAGAAGGACCTGACGCTGGACGCGGCGGTCCGGCAGTTGAAGGCTTTGCCCGGCAAAACGGGCCTGCTGGCTATGCGCCTGGGCGAAAAGCCGGAGGCGGTAGCGGCGCTCAATGAAAGCGAACAGTTCGCGGCCGCCTCCGCCTTCAAGCTTTACGTGCTGGGCGCGCTGCTGGAGAATAAAGTTCCCTGGGATAAAGTCCTCCGCCTGCGCTCGGAGGACAGGTCCCTGCCTACGGGGCGCCTGCAGGACTGGCCGGAAGGCTCGCCGTTTACGGTCCACACGCTGGCCGCCCTGATGATCTCCGAAAGCGATAATACCGCGGCGGACACGCTTATCTCGGCGCTGGGCCGCCGCAACATCGAGGCCGCGCTGCCGGCGCTGGGGCATTCCAACCCCTCCCTGCTGCGGCCTTTCCTGCGGACCTCGGAGCTGTTCCGGCTGAAGGCCGACAGTGAAAAAGCCCTGAAGTACATGAACCTGCCGGCCGAAGAAAAATACAATTTCCTGGAAGGCCTGGGCCAGGCCCCGCTGTCGGCGGCGGCCCTCAGGCTCAGCCCTTTCGGCATAGAAAGGCTGGAGTGGCTGATCTCGCCGGCCGACCTGTGCCGGGTGATGAAATATATCGCGGACAAGGACGACAAGGCGGCGCTGGACATACTGGCTATGAACCCCGGCCTCCGGCTGCCTCCCGGCGCTTTCCTCTACGCCGGGTATAAGGGCGGAGGCGGGCCCGGGGTCCTTTCCATGACCTGGCTGCTCAAAGACCTGAACTCCCACTGGTACTGCCTGTCGGCCGTCTGGAACGACGAGCGGGAAAAACTGGACGAGGCTAAATTCTACGCCGTCATGAACGGCGCCCTGGCCGGGCTGGGGAGCCGCGGGGAATAAGCTTCCCGCGGAGAATAAAAAAACCCCGGCAGCCCGGGGTTTTTCTTGTTTCACGCGCGGCCTTCAGAGCGGCGCGGCCGGCGGGGGCAGGAACTCGCCGTAATTCTGCTTCGTTATCGTAAAGGCCTTGGGGCCCAGCACGCCTTTGCGGCCCAGGTAGCCGGGCACCATCGGCGGGGTGGTCGCGTAAAAGTTGTAGATGAGGTGCGGGATGGTCCACATGCGTACCCGCTTGTTTTCCGGCAGGCCGTGGTTTATCATCATGACCAGGTTGTTGGTGCAGTTGTTGCGGGTGGAGTGATACCATTCGCCTTCCCGGTTAAGCGTGGCCAGGGCCACGGTGTCGCGGGTCATCTTTTCCTTCAGCGCTTTGTCGGTCAGCAGCGGGTAGAAGTTCATCCACTCCTTGCCGAAGGCCGTGCTGTCCAGCGCGTAGTCCTCGAAGTTGGTCAGCAGCCAGATGATGTTGTAGGTTTTCTTGAAGCCGGCCAGCAGCGAATAGTCCTGGCCTTCGCGGGCGTAAGCCTCCACCGACAGGAAAAAACCTTTCGACTTCCTGCCGGCCGCGTCCGTGAACCCGCCGTCCTCGAACTCGTAGAACAGCAGGGAGTGGCCGGCGATGCCCGGCGGCTGCACCTTGGTCACGAAATAGATCTCCTTGACCAGCTCCGGGCGGATGGCGGCGGAAACCCAGGTAAAATCATGCGCGGCCGCGGTCGGCTCCAGCCAGCGCAGGTTGTCCACCCGCAGCGCGCCGGCCTGCTCGCCCAGGAACAGCGCGGGCCTGAATTTATCTTTATGGGGCGGGGGTTCGGCCGCGGCGGGGTCGGGGACATACTCCTGGATGCTGTGCACCCTGAGCGTGTCCACGTCGTCGGAAGCTTCGGCCCGGCCCCAGATCTCCACGGTGCGGTCGTCGAATTCGGCCGCCTGCTCTTTTGAAAGCTCGAGTATGAAGACGCGCCCGTCCCCGGTATTCAGCACGGTCCTGTCCGGGTGCACGGTGACCAGGCCGCGCAGGAAATAGGTAACGGCGTGCTTGTCGGCCGGCGCGGCCGCGGCCGGCAGCGGCAGGGGAGAGGCGTAGAGGCTGGTGAAGTCGTCGGCCCTGGCGGCGCCGGCCAGCGCCAGGCAGAGCAGCGGGAAAACAAGAGGTTTCGCGTTCATACCTGTTATGTTATCTTTTGGCGCGCTTCGCCCCTAGAGGCTAAAGACCTACCCCGGCCCGGTTTTATTTCCCAGGCCCCCCTGGGTACTGCGGCCCTGCCCGCGGCCGGCGGTTTGGTATAATAAAAAAGCCATGCCGCTTAAAAACAAGGAAAAAGAAGCCGCCCTGAAGCCCCAGCCTGAAGCCCCGCTGCGGTCGCTTTACAAGAAGACTTTCGGCCGCGAGCCGGAGGCTTTCGAGCCGCTGAAGGCCGACGGCTCGGCGCGCCAGCTTTACCGCCTGAGGGGCGAAAGCCGCTCCGTTATAGGCGCCTTCGGGCCGGACAAACTGGAGAACCGGGCTTTCCTGGAGTTCTCGCGGCATTTCCGCGCCGAGAAACTGCCGGTGCCCGAGATCTACGCCGAAGACCAGCCCCAGGGCATTTACCTGGAAGAGGACCTGGGCAGCACCACCCTGTTCGAATTCCTCGGCGCCGGGCGCAAAGGCGCCGAGCTGCCCGCCCCGGCCCTGGCCGCTTATAAAAAAACGCTGGACTGGCTGCCGCGCTTCCAGGCGCAGGTGGGCCGCGGCCTGGACCTGAAGTTCTGCTACCCGCGGGCCGGTTTCGACCGCCAGTCCATAATGTGGGACCTGAATTATTTCAAATATTATTTCCTGAAACTGGCCAAGATCCCTTTTAACGAACAGAAACTGGAGGACGATTTCGTCCGCTTCACCGATTTCCTGCTGGAGGCTTCCGCCGACTATTTCCTCTACCGCGATTTCCAGTCGCGCAATATCATGCTGCGCGGCGGGGAACCCTGGTTCATCGATTACCAGGGCGGCCGCCGCGGGGCCCCTCACTACGACCTGGCCTCGCTGCTCTACGACGCCAAGGCGGACCTTTCGCCCGAAACCCGCTCCGAGCTCAGGAAGCATTACCTGGCGGCCTCCGGGCTGGACCAGAAAACTTTCATGCGGCATTACCACGCCTTCGTCTACATCCGCATCATGCAGGCCATGGGCGCCTACGGCCTGCGCGGCTTTTACGAGCGGAAAACCCACTTCCTCAACAGCGTGCCCTACGCGGTGCGCAACATCGAGTGGCTGCTGCGCAACACCGAACTGGAGGTGAAGCTGCCGGAACTGACGGCGGCCTTCAAGCGCATCGCCGCCTCTTCCTACCTGCGCCAGTTCGGCGAGACCAAGCTGGGGCTGACCGTGCGCGTGAGCAGCTTCTCCTTCAAGAACGGGCTGCCGCTCGACGAGAAAGGGCACGGCGGCGGCTTCGTGTTCGACTGCCGGGCCCTGCCGAACCCCGGCCGCTACGAGGCTTACGCGCAGCTTACCGGCAGGGACAAGCCCGTTATCGATTTCTTGAAAAAAGAACCGGAGGTCGGCAAATTCCTGGACGGCGTCTTCGCCCTGACCGACCAGAGCGTGGAGAATTACCTGTCGCGCAATTTCACCTCGCTGATGGTCAACTTCGGCTGCACCGGCGGGCGGCACCGCTCCGTGTACTGCGCCGAGGCCCTGGCCGCGCGCGTGAAGCAGAAATACGGCGCCCGGGTAGAGCTGGCCCACCGGGAGATAGGGGACGCGCCAAAGTGAAGGCGATGGTGTTCGCCGCAGGGCTCGGCACGCGGCTGCGCCCGCTTACCGACGGCGCCCCGAAGGCGCTGCTGGACGTGAACGGCGCGCCCATGCTGGAGCTGGTGATAAGGCGGCTGGCGGCCGCCGGCGTTACGGAACTGGCGGTGAATACCCACCACTTCCATGAAAAGATAGCGGCGTTCCTGCGGAGTAAAAATAATTTCGGTCTGAAGCTGGAGCTTTCGCGCGAGGAAGAATTCCCTCTGGAGACCGGCGGCGGGCTTATGCGGGCGGCGGCCTTTTTTAACGACGGCAAACCTTTTTTCGCGTACAACGCGGACGTTTATTCGGAAATGGATTTGGGCGCGCTGTACGCGCGCCACCTGGCCGGCGGCGCGCTGGCCACGCTGGCCGTGCGAAACCGGGCGTCCCGGCGGCGCCTGCTGTTCGACGCCGGGATGGCCCTGAAGGGCCGGGAAGGGGAAGTGGAAGGCGCCGGCCTGAAGCCTTTCGCCTTCAGCGGCATCCAGGTGGTCTCTCCGGAGATCTTCGCCAGGATCAGCGAGACCGGGGTGTTCTCCATAACCGGCGTCTACCTGCGCCTGGCGGCCGCGGGAGAAAAAATAGCGGGCTTTGAGGATAAGTCCCCGTTCTGGTGCGACATCGGCGACCTGGAGCGGCTGGAAGCCGTCCGCCGCCGGGCGGCCGCGGCGGCGGAAGGGAAATAATACTATGAAACTTAAAGAACTTATGCGGGTGCTCATAACCGAGGAGATGCGGGACGTCTCGGTCTATAAGGAGGAAGCGGCGGTCTTTGGCGCCGCCTCCGGCCCCGGTGAAAAGATCAGGGAAGTGTTCCTGCGCGTGTCCGAGGAGAAAAAAAAGCGCCTGAAACTGCTGGGGCGCATGTCCAAGGAAGGCACCGGCTTCCGCCAGCGTAAAACCGAGACGGCCCGGTCCATCGAGGCCTCGCTGCGCCTGCATGAGACCTGCGCCGACAGGACCATCCGGCTTTACAGGGACCTGCACAAGCTCATCAATAACCCCGAGTCCAAAGCGGAAGTGATCGCCGTTATCTCCGGCGAGCGCGCCGTCCTGGCCGAGATCAAAGCTTTGCGCCTCCTGGTGGAAAAAGCCAAGAAGGCCTAGGCGCATGATCGTTTCCGACCTGGAGCGCGCAAGCCGGCGGATCCCGCCGGGGCCCGGCGTCGAAAAAGCGCTGGAGTTCCTGGGCCGCCCCGGCCTGCGGGATTTGCCGGACGGCAGGTATGAGATAGACGGCGAGCGGGTGTTTGCCCTGGTCCAGCGCTATGAAACCGCGCCGGCGGGCGAGCCGGAATTCGAGGCGCACCGCAAATATATCGACCTGCAGTTCCTCGCCGCCGGGACCGAGGTGATAGGCTGGGCGCCTCTTTCCCGCCTGGCCGTTACCAGGCCTTATGACGCTCAAAAAGATGTTTGTTTCGGCCTGGTAACCGCTGAAGAGCGGACCGCGGTTTTGCTTAAGGCCGGGCAGCTGGCCGTGCTTTATCCCGAAGACGCCCACGCGCCAAAACTGGCCGCCGGGGCTCCGTCCCAAGTCACTAAAATAGTAATTAAGATCTCCGTTTAGCGGGGCGCCGGACCGGCGCCTGCAGCCTGCGGATGAACAGCGTGGTGGCCTTGTCCGCGCGGGCCAGGTCTTTGCCCAGTTCTCCCACCGTGGTGTCCACGACGCGGCCGGCCGGCAGCTGGGCGTTGGGACAGTTTACCAGCGCGGCCGGAAAATCCGCCGGGTACAGTTTTTGCAGGTCGGCCAGGAATTTTTTTATATTCGCGGCGTGGCGTTCCGAGCCGCCGCCTACCATGAAATACAGCGTGTCTATGCCGGTCTGCAGGCGCGGGCCGCGGTCGTATTCGCCCACGTTCACCAGCCGCACGTCGTAGCCCCCGTCCTCCGCCAGCAGCAGCATGTTGAAGAGGGAATCTATGGAGGAGACGCCTTCCAGCACCTGTACCTTTATGCCTTGGGCCAGCGCTTTTTCCCGCAGCAGCAGGGCCGGCTTGTTCAGGAAGAAAGGATTGCCGTAGGTAAGGAAGGCCAGGGGGGAGCCTTTTTTAAGCTGGCGCAGGGCGGCGTCCACGGTCGCCTCCGGAGAGGCGGCGGCGTCCACGGCTATGTCGCGGCAAAAACTCCCTATAAAGGAGTTAAGTCGGGAGTCCGACATGGAGGTATAGACCGAACGGCAGGTTTTCAGGGCCGCCAGGGTCTCGAAAGTGATGTGGCCGGCCTTCAGGCCCATCGAACAGATTATTATCTCTTTGTCTTTCATAAAAGAAACCGCCCCGGCGCCTCCCGCGGGAGCTTCTTAAATTATATAATTAAAGCCGGCCCAGAGGCCTTACCTCATTATGGCAAAACAGAAAATAGCGGACGGCTCCCAGGTTTACTGGGACGGCCTGCATTACGACGCTTTTAACCAGCCCTATGAGGACGACCGCGAATTTTACCTGGCCGCGGCCCGCAAAGCCCGCGGCCCGGTGCTGGAACTGGCCTGCGGTACCGGCCGGCTGACCGTTCCGCTCAGGCAGGCCGGCATAGACGTGACCGGCCTGGACCTGGCGAAGCCCATGCTGGCGCAGGCCCGGGCCAAGGCCGCGGCGGCCGGGGTAAAAGTCCCTTTCCTGGCCGGCGACGCCCGCAAGTTCAGCCTGGGCCGCAAGTTCGCGCTGATCTTCATGGCTTTTAATTCCCTGCAGCACCTGGGCCGCAGGGAGGAGCTGGAAGGCCTTTTTTCCTGCGTGGCGCGCCACCTGGCCCCCGGCGGGCGGTTTATCTTCGACGTCTTCAACCCGGACCCCCGCTCCCTGGTGCGCGACCCGGGCGAGCTGCTGCCCGTGGCCTACTATGCCGATCCCGCCGGGGCGGGGCAGGTGCTGGTGAACGAGCAGTACTCCTATGACAAGGCGGCGCAGGTTTCCCGCCTCGCCTGGCATTACCGCAGCGAAAAAACCGGCAAAACGGTGAAAAGGAGCCTCAACCTGAGGTGTTTCTACCCCGAGGAATTGCTGGCGCTGGCGCATTATAACGGCTTCCGGGTGCTGGCCCGCTACGGGGATTTCAAGGGCCGCCCTTTCAAGGGGGGCAGCGTGAAGCAGGTGCTGGTCTGCGCTGTCTCTTGAAAAGGCGGGCGGAATTTGCTATCCTAAACCTACTATGAACACTTATGAGTTAATGTTGATTATCAACCCGCAGATTTCCGACGCCGAAATCGGCGAAGCTGTGGAAAAAGCCAAGAAGATCCTGACCGACGAGAAAGCCGAAGTGCTTTCCGAAGACAGGCTGGGCCGCAAAAAATTCTCCCACAACGTGGGCAAGAACCGCGACGGCTTCTACGTGTACATGAAGGTCAAGGCCTCGCCCGAGAGCGTGAAGCCTATCAATCACAGCCTGAAGCTGCAGGAAACCGTCCTGCGCGCCCTGATGATGAAGGCCTCCGTTGAGCAGCCGGTTAAGAAAGCCTGATAAAAAAACCGCGCTGACGCATGGACATACGGATCCCAGAGGTTAACCAGGTTCTGATCGCCGGCCGGCTTACGCGCGATCCCGAACTTCGCTTTACGCAGAAAGGCCAGGGGATGAGCTTCTTTTCGGTGGCGGTCAACCGCCGCTACAAGGACGCAGCCACCGGCGAATGGAAGGACGACACCACTTTCGTGTCCGTTACGGTGTGGGGCCCGGCGGCCGAACGCTGTAAGGAAAAGCTGAAAAAGGGCAGCCCGGTATTCGTGGAAGGGCGCCTTACCGCTTCTGAGTTCACCGACAAGTCCGGCCAGAAGCGCAAAGAGCTGAAAGTTACCGCCCGCAGGGTCCAGTTGATGGCCTACGACGGGGCGGCCGCCGAAGGCGGCGGGACAGTCTCTCACGAGGCGGAAGAAATACACGCCGAAACGGAGCCGAAAGGCGATTCGTCCGGTATAGAAGAAGTACCGTTTTAAAGATCAGCCAGGAGCTAACATTATGGAGAACAAAGAAACAATTCCCGCCAGCCAGCCCGCCCCGGCCCCCCGGCCCATGGGCGCGCCGCCCATGCACCGCGAGTCGGCCGGCCCCCGCCGTCCCGGCGGCCGCAGGTTCGCCCCGCGCCGCAAGGTGTGCAGGCTGTGCGCCGAGCACATAGACCTGGTGGACTACAAACAGGCGCAGATCGTGAAGACCTTCTGCACCGAGTCCGGCAAGATCCTTTCCCGCCGCATCACCGGCGCCTGCGCGAAGCACCAGCGCCAGATCATGAGGGCGGTAAAGATCAACCGCAACCTGTCCCTCATGTCCTATAACGGCTAATTACGGAGTTTTAAAATGAAAGTTATACTTAAAAAAGATGTCGTCAACCTCGGCCGCTCGGGCGAAATAAAGAACGTCCGCGACGGCTACGCCCGCAACTTCCTGATGCCCCGCGGCATGGTGGAAACCGCCACCGAAGGCGCGCTCAAGGCCTGGAAGAACAGCGCCGACAAGCGCGCCAAGCGCGTGGCCGCCGAAGACGGCGCCCTTACGGAACTGGCCAAGCGCCTCGGCGCCATCACCCTTTCCTTCTCCCGCCCCGTCTCCGAAGACGGCGTGATGTTCGGTTCGGTGGCCAAGAGCGACCTGATAAAGAACCTCTCCGCCGCCGACATCGAGATACACAAGGACATGATAAAGCTGCCGGCTTCCATAAAGGCCGTCGGCACCTTTGAAGTCGAGATCGCCCTGAAGGCCGACATTACGGCCAAGATAAAGGTGGCGGTTTCGGCCCAGAGCAAGTAAAAGCACTCCTTGATAACGCCCGGGTCCGGCTTTCACGCCCGGCCCGGGCTTAACTTACCGGCGCGGCAGGGGTTATGTCCTACACTAAAGTTCCTCCAAACTCTAACGAGGCGGAAATGGCCGTCCTCGGCGCCATGCTTATCGAGAAAGAAGTCATCGAGAGCGTCACCGAGATCCTCCTGCCCAAGAATTTCTACAGCTCCGTCCACAGCAAGATCTTCGAAGCCATCCTGGACCTGCGCGCCCGCAACCTGCCCGTGGACGTGGTCACCCTTTCCGAAGAACTGAAGAAAGCCGGCCGGCTGGAAGAGCTGGGCGGCCAGAAATATCTGTCCGACCTGATGGAGAAGGTCTCCACCTCGGCCCATACCCAGGCCTACGCCCAGATCGTCAAGGAAAAGTCCGTGCTGCGCGACCTGATCCGCGTCTCCACCGCCGTGGTGGAGAAATCCTTCGAGGGCGCGGAAGAAGTGGACCGGATCCTCGATTACGCGCAGGAACAGGTGCTTTCCGTGGCGCAGAAGAACACCGACCACGGCTTCTCGGCCGCGTCGGACCTGGCCAAGGAAGTCCTGGACCGGATAGAAAAATATTATTCCAACCATTCGGCCATCACCGGTGTGCCCACCGGGTTCAGCCGCCTCGACGACATGACCGGCGGCCTGCAGAAGTCCGACCTGATCATCTTGGCGGCCCGCCCCAGCCAGGGCAAGACCGCCATGGCCCTGAACATGGCCTACCACGCCTGCGTGGAAAAGAAGATCCCCACCGCTTTTTTCTCGCTGGAAATGAACAAGCATTCCATCATGCAGCGTATGATCTGTTCCGCCGCGCGCGCCAACCTCAGCGGCGTCAGGAACGGCCGCCTGCCCCGCGAGATCTGGCCCAGCCTCACCCGCCACACGGCGGAGGTGTCCGAATCCCCGCTTTACATCGACGACTCGCCCGGCCTGAATATCCTGGAGATCCGCAACCGCACGCGCAAGCTGATGAGCCAGCTGAAGAACGAGGGCAAGACCCTCGGCCTGGTGGTCATAGACTACCTGCAGCTGATCCGCGGCGCCGGCAGGTCCGAGAGCCGCCAGCAGGAAGTTTCCGAGATCTCCCGCCTGCTCAAGGACCTGGCGCGCAGCATGGAAGTGCCGGTCATGGCGCTGTCCCAGCTGAACCGCCGCAGCGAGGACAAGGCCCGCGAAGGCAACCGCCCGCAGCTTTCCGACTTGCGTGACTCCGGCTCCATCGAGCAGGACGCCGACGTGGTGGGGCTGATCCACCGCCCGGAGTACTACAACCGCGCCGACCCGACCTTAAAGAACAAGGCCACCCTTATAATAGCCAAGCAGCGCAACGGCCCCGTAGGGGACGTGGAGCTGGCTTTCTTCCACGAATACACCAAATTCGAGAACCCGGTGATGACCAGCATGGACGCCGGGGTGCCTGAAGAGGCGGTCTTTTAGCCAGAGAAGCCATGGCCATAAACCTCAGGCCGACCATAGCTGAAGTACGGCTCTCCGCCGTGCGTAAAAACCTGCAAAAATTAAAAAAAACTGCCGCGCCGGCCCGCGTGCTTTTCGTGGTCAAGGCCAACGCCTACGGCCACGGGGCCGCCGCGCTGGCCCGCCTGGCCGAACGCGAGGGCCTGGCCTGGGGCTTCGGCGTTTCCTCCGTGGAGGAGGGCCTGGCGCTGCGCGCCGGCGGCATCATCAGCCCGGTGCTGGTGCTGGGCAGCCTGTACCCTTTTGAAAGCTTCGTGGAGGCCATTAACGCCGACCTGATGGTGACCATCGCCAGCCTGGACGCCGCGCGCCAGGTGATAGAGGCGGCCCGCCGCCTGGGCAAAAAAGCCGTCTGCCACATAAAGCTGGAGACCGGCATGGGGCGCATCGGCGCGCGCAAGCCTTCCGTCCTCAAGATCTACGACGAGCTTTCCGCTTCGGGCGCCGTGGCGGTGGCCGGGATGTACACGCACTTTTCCAGCGCCGACACCGACCCGCGGTATACCGCGCAGCAGCTGGGCTTTTTCTCCGAGACCGCCGCGGCGCTGCGCGAGCGCGGGGCCAAAAACCTTACTTTGCACGCCGCCAATTCGGCGGCCGCCGTGACTGTTCCGGAAAGCCGCCTGGACATGGTGCGCTGCGGCATCGCCGCCTACGGCCTCGCCGACGGGTTCGAGCCGGCGCTGGCCCTTAAGACCCGCGTGGTTTTCATCAAGAACGTGCGCGAAGGCGCCTTCATCAGCTACAATAAATCTTTTTGCGCCGACCGGCCCCTGAAGATCGCCACGCTGCCGGTGGGCTACGCCGACGGCTACCTCCGCCGGTTCTCCAACAGGGCCGACGTGCTGATCGGCGGGCTGCGCTGCCGCGTGCTGGGCAACGTCACCATGGACATGACCATGGTGGACGTTACCGCCGTGAAGGACGCCGCCGTCGGGTCCGAGGCCGTGCTGCTGGGCCGGCAGGGCCGCGAGGAAGTGACGGCGCAGGAGCTGGCCGCGCTGGCCGACACCATCACTTACGAGGTGGTCACGCTGATCTCGGGCCGGGTGCCGAGGGTTTACCTGGAATGAAATTTTCTTTTACCGAAAAAGTAGGGCATGAGTTCATGAACCTGGCGGAAGCCCTGGGCGGCGCCGCGCTCATGCTCAAATCCGTGGCCTTCTGGCTGTTCCGGTCCAAGTTCGAGGCCTCGGAAACTATAAAGCAGTCGGTGAAGATCGGCGTGGATTCCTTCACCGTGACCGCGCTGACCAGTTTTTTCACCGGGATGGTGCTGTCGCTGCAGATGGGGCAGTCCACCAAGAACCTGTTCAACGAGCCGCTTTACGTCGGCACCATGGTGGCCTTCTCGATGCTCAAGGAGCTGGGCCCGGTGCTTACCTCCATCGTGGTGGCCGGGCGCGCCGGCGCCGTGGTCACGGCCGAGATCGGCACCATGCAGGTGACCGAGCAGATCGACGCGCTCTACACGCTGGGCACCAACCCCACCCGCTACCTCCTGGTGCCGCGTTACCTGGCTTTCCTGATCACCCTGCCGCTGCTCACCGTGTTCGCTGATTTCATCGGCGTGATGGGCGGCTGCATCGTGGGCGTGGTCAAGCTGGGCGTGCCCAGCTCGGTCTACTTCGACGACATCTTCACCTACCTGGAGATGGGCGACTTCATGCACGGCTTCCTTAAAACCTACGTGTTCGCCTTCATGATCGCCACGGTCTCCTGCTACAAGGGGCTTAATACCAAGGGCGGCGCGGAAGGCGTGGGCAAGTCCACCACCGAGGCCGTGGTGGTCAGCATGGTGCTGGTGATGGTGCTGGACTATTTCATCAGCGCGCTGCTGGTGGCGGTGGGCATATGATAGAGATTAAAGACCTCGTCAAGAATTTCCCCGGCCGGCGCGTCATCGACGGCATCTCCGCCGAGATCCGCGACGGGGAGTTGTTCAGCGTCATCGGCCCTTCGGGCACCGGCAAGAGCACCTTTATAAAGTGCCTGATCCGCCTGCTCAGGCCCGAGAGCGGCCAGATCATCGTGGACGGCCAGGACATCGCCTCCACCTCCAGCGAGTTCACGCTGGCCAAGGTGCGGCGCAGCTTCGGCTACCTGTTCCAGGAAGGGGCGCTGTTCGACTCGCTGACGGTCCTGGAAAACGTGGCTTTCGGCCTGAAATACCTTACCGATATCCCCAAAAGCGATTACCCGCGCATCGTCAGGGAGAAGCTGGCGCTGGTGGGCCTGAAGGACGTGGAGCACCTGAAGCCCGCCGAGCTTTCGGTGGGCATGAAGAAGCGCGTGTCGCTGGCGCGCTCCATCGCGGCCGAGCCGAAATACATGCTTTACGACGAGCCCACCACCGGCCTGGACCCCGTGACCACGGGCATGGTCAAGGAGCTTATCATCGACATGCGGTCCAAGCTCAACATCACTTCGATAGTGGTCACGCACGACCTGAACCTGGCGCTGGAGATCTCCAGCCGGGTGGCCATGCTCTACGGCGGAAAATTCGTGGAGGTCGGCGAGCCGGCCCAATTCCGCCAGTCGGAGAACCATGAAGTAAAAGAATTCATGGAGATCTCCCACCTCTCCCGCAAGTAAAGTTCGATCCTTAATCCTTCAAAACAAACCACTGGTTGGCAAGTCCGGGTGCGGCCATGGGGGCCGGAACGCAAAAACGTGGTCAAGAAAGCGGCCGCGGCGGCCGCACGCACCCCGAGCGGGGGCTGACGAGGGTGACGGCTAAGCAAAACCGTCGTTGAGCCCGCCGCTTGCATAGCGCGGCGGGCGAATACCGAGCGAGGGCACGGTGTGCCCGAGCGTGTTTTGCGTGCCGTCACCCTTGGCAGACACCGCCCCCCCTTTTTTATATAATGGATATCGTATATAGATATCATTAGGGTTTCGGCGTTTTTAAAGGATATATGAACGGCGAGATGAAAGTCGGTTTATTCGTGCTGGTGGGCTCGGTCCTTTTCGGGGCCGCGCTCTTCCTGCTGGGGGATTATTCTTTCCAGACCTATTACCCGGTCTACGCCGAATTTACCGACGTGGCCGGCCTGCCCGACAAGGCCACCGTGAAGCTTTCCGGCGTGGAAGTGGGCAAGATCCGCAAGATCTATCTGAAGGAAAATAAAGTGGTGGTGCAGTTGGCCATCCGCGAGGGCGTGAAGATCTACCGCGGCGCCAAGTTCGCGGTGGGCTCCACCAGCGTGATCGGCTCCAAATATTTGCAGGTGGACCAGGGCGCGCCCGCGCTGGGCGTGGTGGAGGCGGGGGAAACCGTGCTGGGCGAGGAGATCGTGCCGCTGGACAAGGCGGTGGCGCGCGCGGTGGCCAGCATGGAATCGCTGGTGGCCGACATCCGCGGCGAAGGCAAGCTGGCCAAGAGCATGCAGGACATCCTGGACAACCTTCGGGACATCACCGCCAACGTCAACGATATCGTGGCCAACGGCCAGCCGCACGCCGAAAAAGCCATAGAGCGCATGGATTCCATCACCGCCAGGCTCGACTCCATGCTGATCAAGACCGACGAGATAGTGGCCAAGATAAACCGGGGCGACGGCGTGGCCGGGGCGCTGGTCTCGGACGCCAAGATGAAGGACGACGTGACCGCCGCCATCACCAATATCCGCGACGCCAGCGCCTCCGTCAAGGACGCGATGGGCCGCATGACCGGCTTCCGCACCTACCTGAAGTGGGATTATAAGTACGAGCCGCTGGCGCACGGCTCCAAGAATAATTTCGGCCTCAAGATCTATCCCCGCGAAGGGCGCTATTACTACGTGGGCGCGGCCAACATGATAAACACCAAGGACGCCTCCGAGGGCACCGACTACGAAGCGCTCAACACCATAGACGCCCAGCTCGGCTGGGACGTGGGCCCCTTCGACCTGTACGCCGGCGTGCTGCGCGGCTCGGGCGGCGGCGGCGTGCGCTGGAAGCCCTTCTATAATTCCAGGTGGGACCGCCTTTCCGTGCTGGTGGAGGCTTCCGAATTTTCGCGCAACCGGCGCATCAAGGACCGGCCCTTCAACGACCCCCGCTACGACGTGGGCGTGGACGTGGCCCTTAACAAGTACGTGTCGGCCGGCGTGCGGCTTAACGACCTGATGGAGACCAAGCGCGTGAATTACACCACCCGGCTGGTCTTCGAGGACAAGGACATCGCCTATCTTTTCGGTTTCGCCAGCCTGGGCGCGCTCAAGAAATGAAATTAAGAACGATCTACCGCTGCCAGCAGTGCGGCCAGACCTCGCCGAAATGGGCGGGGCAGTGCGCCGCCTGCGCGGGCTGGAACACCCTGGTAGAGGAAGCGGAGGAAGTGCTGACGAAAGCGGCGGCCAAGGCCCGCGGCCTCACGGATTTTTCGGAGCCGCCGGTGAAACTTTCGGAGGCCCGCGCCATGAAGGCCGAGCACGCCGTCACCGGCCTGCCCGAGCTGGACCGCGCGCTGGGAGGCGGCCTGGTGAAGGGCCAGGTGGTGCTGCTGGCCGGCCCTCCCGGCATCGGCAAGAGCACGCTTACCATGGAAACCTGCTCGGCGCTGTCGTCCGGGGCCTATGCCGGCAAGAAGATCCTTTACGTGTCCGGCGAGGAATCCATCTCCCAGGTGGGGTCCCGCGCGGAGCGCCTGGGCGCCAGGTCGGAGCACGTCTACCTGATGAGCGAAACCAACCTGGCGCGCATCATCGAGGAGTTCCGCAACCTCAAGCCCTCTTTTCTCGTGATCGACTCCATCCAGACGGTCTACCACCCGGAGTTCGTGGGCAGCCCCGGGTCCGTGGGCCAGATAAGGGAATGCGCCTCCGAGCTGCTCAAGACCGTGAAGGCCGCCGGCGTGCCGTTGTTCCTGCTGGGCCACGTCACCAAGGAAGGCTCCCTGGCGGGCCCCAAGGTGCTGGAGCACATCGTGGACACGGTGCTTTATTTCGACGCCGAGAAGAACAATATTTTCAGGGTGCTGCGGCCCCACAAGAACCGCTTCGGGCCGGTGGACGAGACCGGGATCTTCGAGATGACCTCCAAGGGGCTGCGCTCGGTGGAGGACGCCGGGCTGCTGTTCGCCGATTCCGACCGGGAGCGGGAGCTGGCGGGCCGCGCTTTCGCGGTGGCTTTCGAGGGCGCCCGCCCCATCCTGGCGGAGATCCAGGCGCTGGCGTCGCGTTCCTACCTGCCCTATCCCCGCCGCACCGTCACCGGCATGGATTTGAACCGCGCGCAGATGCTGATCGCCGCGCTGGAGAAGAACCTGGGCCTGCGCTTCGACGAGATGGACGTGTTCGCGTCGCTGCAGGGCGGCATCAGGCTTAAGGATTCCGCGCTGGACCTTGCTTTCTGCGCGGCCCTCATCAGTTCGGCGAAAGATATCCCGCTGCCGCCGGACGTGGTATTCCTCGGCGAGGTGGGCATCCTGGCGCAGGTGTCCAGCCCGGGTTTCCTGGACCGGCGCCTGGCGGAGGCCGAGCGGCTCGGCTTCAAAACGGCTTTTGTTCCCCGGCTGCCTAAGAAAGACGAAGGGCGCTTTAAGACCCTGAAGCTCGAGGTGGTAAGGGACATGGGCGGGCTGTACGCCGCCCTGGTAAAATTAACTCCCGCGAAAGCGGGGAAACAGAAAGAATAAGGAGCAATCATGATAGTTTGGATCTTCAGGGCGGTAGCCCTTATCGGCACCCCCGTACTGACCTGGTTTACGGTTTCAAAAGACCTTAAGAGCGCGGCTTTCGGCGTGCTCATAGGCCTGGTGATAATCGGCATAGAATACGTCTTCGAGAACGTCAGCCTGTTCTCCCTGATAATCGGCATTATCGGCGCGGTGGTGGGCCTGATCCTGGCCAAGCTGCTGGACTACAGCGTCTGGCAGATCGGCAACCCCTCCCTTAACGAGGTCTGGCCGACCTATATCCCCATCATCCGCTACGCGCTGGCGCTGCTGGGCATGATCATCAGCATCAAGAAGATCCCCGAGCTCGACGACCTCGACAAGAACATCCTGTCGATGGGCAAGCGCGGCGGCAAGAACATGAAGGTGCTGGACCTGTCCGCCATCGTGGACGGCCGCGTACTGGACATCTGCGACACGCATTTCATCACGGGCGGCATCGTGACCCCGCGCTTCGTGGTGCAGGAACTGCACACCCTGGCCGAATCCAGCGAGCCGATCAACCGGGCCAAGGGCCGCCGCGGCCTGGACATCCTGGCCCGCCTGCAGGAATCGCGCGAGATCCCCTTCCGCGTGATCGACCGCGACATCAAGGAAGTACCCGACAACCAGATGAAGCTGGTCATCATCGCCAAAGAACTGGGCGCCTCGATCATAACGATAGACTTCAACATCAACAAGCTGGCCGCCCTTGAGAACGTCACCGTGCTCAACATTAACGACCTGACCATCGCCCTGAAGCCCGTGGTGCTGCCCGGCGAGGACATGAGCGTGTTCGTCATGAAGGACGGCAAGGAAAAAGAGCAGGGCGTGGGCTACCTCGACGACGGCACCATGATCGTCATCGAGGACGGCCGCGACTTTGTCGGCAAGAAAGTGGACGCCGTGGTGCAGTCCATCCTGCAGACTTCGCAGGGCCGCATCATCTTCACGCGCGTGAAAGGCAAATCCGCTCAGCAGGGGCCCAAGCAGCCCTGAGGGTAAAGTGCCTACAAGGAAAAAAACTGGCGGCGCCGAAGCCATCATCCTGGCGGGCGGCACCGGCGAGCGCATGGGGGCTGAAAAGCAGTACCTGCCGCTGGCCGGCCGCCCCATGCTGGAGTGGACCGTCGAGGCTTTTACCTCCAGCGGGCTGTTCTCCAAAGTTATACTGGCGCTGGGGCCCGGCAACCTGGCCAAATACGGGCCCGCCTGGGAAAAAGCCGGCGTGCAGACGGCGCCCGCGGGCGCCACGCGCACGGAGTCGCTGCGCAGCGCCTTCAAACTGGTCAGCCCGGGCGCCGAACTGGTGGCGGTGCACGACGGGGCCAGGCCCCTGGTAACCGCGGCCCTGATAAAAGCCTGCCTTGAAAAAGCCGCCCTGCACGGCGCCGCGGTGCCCGCGGTGGCGCTCAAGGACACGGTGAAGAAAGTGGCCGCCGGCGGCAGTGTTTTTGAAAGCACGCCGGACCGCGCCGCGCTGCTGGCGGTGCAGACCCCGCAGTGCTACCGCAGGGCCGTGCTGGCCGCAATACTGGAGCGGGCGGGCTCCCAAAAAGATTATTCGGACGAGTCGCAGGTGCTGGAACAGCTCGGGATTAAGGCAGCGGTGGTGCCTTCGACTTACCGCAACATCAAGGTTACCACCCCCGAGGACCTAATTATAGCGGAGGCTTTTATGAAAGAAGAAAAATCCGTTTCCACGCGCGTTAAGATCCCCGTTTCGCGGGCCGGCTTCGGCTACGACATCCACCGGCTGGTCGAGGGGCGCCCCCTGATCCTGGGCGGCATAAAAATAGAGCACACCAAGGGCCTGCTGGGCCATTCCGACGGTGACGTGGTGCTGCACTCGGTCTGCGACGCCATGCTGGGTTCTATTTCGGCCGGCGAGATCGGCGTCTATTTCCCGCCCACCGACCTTACCATCATGGGCATCTCCAGCGTGGAGATAGCCCAGAAGACCCTGGAGATCCTCACTTCAAAGAAGGCCAGGATCATAAATCTGGACGTGACCATCCTGGCGGAAGAGCCCAAGCTGAAGCCGCATTACGAAGCCATCCGCGATTCCATCTGCAGGATCTTCAAACTGGACAAGGCGGACGTCAGCGTAAAGGCCAAGAGCCGCGAAGGCCTGGGCGATATCGGCCACGGCGAGGCCATAGTCTGCTACGCGGTGGTCAGCGTGATAAAATGAAGACTTTAGCCGGCCTTGCCTGCCTCTCCCTGGCGCTGCTCTGCGGCTGCTCGGGCGGGCGGCCCGGCCCGGCCTCTAACGGGGCCGCGGTGGTCTTCCAGAAAAAGAATTTTTCACTGGTGAAGGTCCCGGACCCGGACCTGGAGGCCGCCCTGGAAGGGCTGCTCTCCTCCAGCTACGCCGTCGCCGTAAAGGAGCACTCCGGCGACACCCCGATGGATATAGGGTTCACCTATTCCCTGGCCCCCAGGGGGGCGGTCTACCCGTTTTCGGAAATTGAAGTTTCCTGCATTATCCAGGAAAAGTACGCCAGGCGCAGCGGCCCGGTGCTCTGCGGGGATTTCTTCCGCGAGCTGGACCTTAAGATCAAACGCGCGCTGGCAGATAAGCAGCCCTTTTAAAAGGAACACGCCATGCAATTCAGGATCTACAACACGATGACGCGGCAGAAAGAGGTCTTTAAACCCATTAAAGAGGGCGAGGCCGGCGTCTACACCTGCGGTCCCACCGTCTACCATTACGCCCATATCGGCAACCTGCGCACCTATGTTTCCCAGGACGCCTTCGTGCGCGCCCTGAAGTTCTTCGGCTACAAGCTGAAGCGCGTCATGAACATTACCGACGTGGGGCACCTCGTCTCCGACGCCGATACCGGCGAGGATAAGATGGAGGTCGGCGCCCGCCGCGAAGGCAAGTCCGCCTGGGACGTGGCCAAGTTCTACACCGAGGCTTTCTTCAAAGATTACAAGTCGCTCAACTGCCTGATGCCCGACGTGCTGTGTCCCGCCACGGACTACGTCCAGGAAATGATAGACATGGTTTTGGTCCTCGAAGCCAAAGGTTACACCTATAACATTCCCGGAGACGGCGTTTATTTTGACACGGCCAAGCTGCCGGATTACGGCAAGCTGGTGGGCAAAAGCCACATCGAAGGCATCAGGGAAGGGGCGCGCATAGAGGCCAACGCCCAGAAGCGCGGTCCCACCGATTTTGCCGTCTGGAAATTCTCCACGCCCGAAGAGCAGCGGCAGATGGAGTGGGAGTCCCCGTGGGGCAAAGGTTTTCCCGGCTGGCACATGGAGTGCTCGGCCATGGCCGTTAAGCACCTGGGCGAGACCATAGACATCCACTGGGGCGGTGAGGACCACGTGGCCATCCACCACACCAACGAGATCGCCCAGTCGGAAGCCGCCACCGGCAAACCTTTCGCCAACTACTGGATGCACGCCCGGTTCCTGGTGATGGGCGATCTGGGCAAGATGTCCAAGTCCGCCGGGGATTTTCTTACCACTTCCTCCCTGCCGGAAAGGGGCTATGACCCGCTGGCCTACCGCTATTGCTGCATGCTGACCCATTACCGCAAGCAGCTGGAATTTACCTGGGAAGGCGTTGAGGCGGCGGCGCGCGGCCTGGACGGCCTGCGCGCCCTGGCTTTAAAGGTCAAGGCCGAAGCCGCCGGCCCGGTCCCCGCCGTGGACAAGGAAGCTAAATATTACAAGGATTTCGCCGAGGCGCTGGCCGACGACGTGAACATGCCGGCGGCTTTAGCCGTGCTGTGGGAAACCCTCAAGGACGCCTCCATCCCGGCTTCGCAGCGACTGGCTTTCGCCCTAGCCGCGGAAGAAGTGACCGCGCTGGACCTGTTCAAAGCCGAAGCCGAGCAGCCCCTGCCGGCCGACGCCGCCGCGCTGATATCTGAGCGCGAAGCCGCCCGCAAAGCCAAGGACTTCAAGCGCTCCGATGAGCTGCGCAAAGCCCTTTCGGACAAGGGCGTGCTCATAGAGGACACCCCCAAGGGCACCAAGTGGAAACTGGTGCGCGGCTAGGTTAGCCGCGCTTTATCGCGCTTTTTGTTTTAAAAACGGCTTTTTTTTGGTAAAATATCTAGGTGCCTTGAAGTTTAAGGTTCGTAACGGCAAATGCGGGCGTGGTTCAGTGGTAGAACGCGACCTTGCCAAGGTTGAGATGTGGGTTCGATTCCCATCGCCCGCTCCAGATTTAATGAATTAGGCCATCCTTTCAGGATGGCCTTTTCCTTTTATGCGGGTGATGGGAATATATTCCTTATGGGGAAAGCTCGCTGACGCTCGCATGTCGCCCGCTCAAGACAATGGGGGAGGCGATGGGAATCTTACTTATGGGGAGAGCTCGCTGTCGCCCGCTCGAGACAATGGGGGAGGCGATGGGAATATATTCCTTATGAAGAAGCTCGCTGACGCTGCGGGTTCCGCGCGGTGGTGGCCTTCGGCGAGGAGGCGGCGGTAAAACTGAGCGCGGGGCTGGTTACTTGGCTAGCAGCTTTTCTTTAAGAAGTTTCCTTAGGGCGGCCAGCCGCCGCACGCTGGCGGGGATTACCAGCACGGTATTGTCTCCGGCCACGGTGCCGAGTACTTCTGGGAAGCGCCGGGAGTCTATGAATTCCGCCACAGTGCCGGCCGCGCCCGGCAGGGTGCGGATCAGGACCAGCGTTTCGTTGGCGGCTATGTCGGTGACGCTGGCGCCCAGCAGCGTGTTCAGCGGAGGTATGACGCCGGGCGTCGTCAGGGTGTATCGGCCGCCGCCCGGCCCAGGCACCCAGGAGGCGCCCAGGTCCTTCAGGTCGCGCGACAGTGTGGCCTGAGTTACCTGGCAGCCTTGCCCGGTCAGCGACCGGCGCAGTTCTTCCTGGCTGGCCACCGCGCCGGAGGCGATGATCTTGCGTATGGCGTAGATGCGTTCTGTCTTGGTCATTTTTTTTCCGTTCCCGACCCGCTATTGTATAATTATACAGCAATTTGTATAGTTATACAAGGCTCACGTGGAGCCCCGGCCATATATAAGGAGAGAAAGGACATGAAAGAGAACAAGAAAGTGGTGCTTGCCTACAGCGGCGGGCTGGATACCTCGGTAATACTCAGGTGGCTCATAGAACAGGGCTACGAGGTGATCGCCTATATCGCCGACGTCGGCCAGGCCGGGGATTTCCAGGCCGCCAAGCGCAAGGCGCTTAAAGTGGGCGCCAAGAAGGTTTATATCGAGGACCTCAAGAAGGAACTCGTCACCGATTATATCTTCCCCATCTTCAAGGCCAATGCCGTCTACGAGGGCCGCTACCTGCTGGGCACCGCCGCCGCGCGGCCGCTGATAGCCAAGCGCCACATAGAGATCGCCGCCAAAGAGCATGCCGCCTTTGTCTCGCACGGCGCCACCGGCAAAGGCAACGACCAGGTGCGCTTCGAGCTGGGCTATTACGCCCTGAACCCCGCCATCAAAGTGCTGGCCCCGTGGAAGATGCAGTCCTTCCTGAACCAGTTCAAGGGCCGCACCGACCTCATCAACTACGCCAAAGAGAAAGGCATAGAGATAAGCTCCACAATAAAGAAGCCCTACAGTGAGGACGACAATTTGCTGCATATCAGCCACGAGGCGGGCATATTGGAAGACCCCGCTCACGAATGCGCCGAGGACATCTACTCCCGGACCGTCTCGCCGGAGAAAGCCCCCAATAAGCCCACGCGCATCAGCATACAATTCAAAGACGGCATCCCGGTGAACGTAAAGAACCTCGACACCGGCCGCTCCGAGAAGGACCCGCTCAAGCTCTTCATGATGCTCAACGACCTGGGCAGCCGCAATGGCGTGGGCCGGCTGGACATGGTGGAGAACCGCTTTGTCGGCATCAAGTCGCGCGGCGTGTACGAAACCCCCGGCGGCGCCATCCTGCTGGCGGCGCATAAGGACATAGAGGGCATAGCCATGGACCGCGAGGTGATGCGCCTGCGCGACATGCTGTCGCCCAAGTTCGCCGAGCTCGTCTACAACGGCTTCTGGTTCAGCCCTGAGATGGACTTTCTGCGCGCCGCGCTGGACAAGAGCCAGGAGGCCATAGACGGCACGGTGACGCTGAAGCTCTACAAGGGCAACATCATCATCACCGGCCGGGCCAGCCCCAGTTCCCTCTACGACAAGAACCTCTCCAGCATGGACATAGAGGGCGGCTTCAACCAGAAGGACTCGGAAGGCTTTATAAAGATCCACGCCACCCGGCTGATGGCGCACAGCGCCATAATGAAAAGGCGGGGCGCGAAATGAAGCTCTGGGCCAAAGGCTGCGAGCTTAATAAGGATATAGAATCCTTTACCGTCGGGGATGATTATCTCCTCGACCGCCGGCTGGTCAAGCACGACTGCGCGGCGTCGATCGCGCACGCGAAGGCGCTGCGCAAGGCCGGGCTGCTGACCGCCAAAGAACTGACGGACATCTCCGACGGGCTCAAGGCGATAGCGGCGCTGGACGCCAAGGGTAAGTTCGTCATAAAGCGGGAGGACGAGGACTGCCACACGGCCATTGAGGGTTGGCTGACGGCTCATTACGGCGAGGCCGGCAAGAAGGTGCACACGGGGCGATCGCGCAACGACCAGGTGCTGACGGCGCTGCGGCTTTATGAGCGCGAGGCGCTGACGGAGCTTAAGGCGCGGCTGGCCGCCTTTGCCGGGGCCGCGGGGGTGCTGGCGGGGAAGCAGGGCCGCCTCCCCATGCCAGGCTACACCCATACGCGCCGGGCTATGCCCACCACGGTTGGGACCTGGATAGGCTGCTTCGCGGCCGCGGCCGCGGACGACGCGCGGCTGGCCGACGCGCTGATCAAGATAATGGACCAGTCGCCGCTCGGCTCGGCCGCCGGCTTCGGCGTGCCGGTGCTCAATATAGACAAGTCCTACAGCGCGAAGCTGATGGGTTTTTCCAAAGCCATAGAGAACCCGATCTATGCCCAGTTCACGCGCAGCAAGTTCGAGCCGGCCGTCATGCACCTCTGCTCGCAGATCATGCTGACGCTGAACAAGCTGGCGTCGGACCTGGTGTTGTTCAGCACGCCGGAGTTCGGCTTCGTCACGCTGCCCGGGGCTTTCTGCACCGGCAGCTCCATCATGCCGCAGAAGAAGAATCCCGACGTGCTGGAGCTGGTGCGCGGCAAGTACCACGTGGTGCTGGGCGAGGAGTTCAAGGCGCTGTCGCTGGCGGGCAACCTGATCTCCGGCTACAACCGGGACGCGCAGCTGGCCAAGGGGCCGCTGTTCGCCTGCCTGGACATCACGCTGGCTTCGCTTAACATTATGGCCACGGTCGTCGCCGGCCTTAAGATGGATAAGACGCGCTGCGTGCTGTCCCCGGAGCTGTTCGCTACGGAAGAAGCCTATAAACTGGTTAAACAGGGAGTGCCCTTCCGCGACGCCTACCGCCGGGTGGGGGAGAGATTTAGGGATAAGGTGATAGAGATAAGGTGAGAGATAAGGTGACACAGAACTTAATTGGACGCAATTAAGTTCTGTGTCACCTTATGCTGGTTATTTCAGTTCTTCTATGGCTTTTTCGACGAGGGTGACGTAGGTCATGACGCTGGAGCCGCCTACGAGGACGGCGACCATGCTGGCTTCCAGGATCTCCTCTTTGGACCAGCCGGCTTCCAGGCAGTGCTTTACCGCGGGGGGGACGCAGACGGGGCATTTCTAGGAGACGCTGGCTACCAGCAGCAGCAGCCACTTGCTCTTTTCCGGCAGCCTGCCGGCCTTGGTCAGGGCGGCTTTATGGTTTATGAAGGCTTCGTATTCGGCCGGTATGGTCTTGCGGATGTCCACCATCAGCCTGTTGAACTCTTTCATCGTGTTCTTGACGTCGTATTGCATGCCCGGTCCCTCCGTAACTTTATGTGTTATTGAAAAATTTAACCCGCCCCGGATCCCAGGGAAAACGCCGCACTTTTTGTTATTATAGATAAAACAGGCGGTGCCGAGCGGAGGTTTTATGAACATGGAAAAATACGAAAAATTTCTGGCGCAGGGCCGCGACGCGGGGCTGCTGGCGCTGCGGCTGGGCGTGGGTTTCTTTTTCTTCTACGTGCACGGCCTGCCCAAGATAATGGCGGGGCCGGAACTCTGGCTGAAGATCGGCGGGGCGATGGGCAACCTGGGGATACATTTCGCGCCTGTCTTCTGGGGCTTCATGGCCGCGGTGGCCGAATGCGGCGGCGGCGCCCTGCTAATACTGGGACTGCTGACGCGCCCCGCGGCGGCCATGCTGACTTTCAATATGTTCGTGGCGGCGGTGATGCACCTGGCCCTGGGGCAGGGCCTGAAAGAGGCCGCCCACGCGGCCGAATCGATGTTCGTCTTTCTGGCGCTGCTGCTGGCCGGCGGCGGGCGCTGGAGCCTGGACCAGCTGCTCTTTAAGGGTAAACTTTAGGGGATACGGGAAGGCCGCGGCATCCAAAATAAAGAACCGGCCCTGGAGGGCCGGTTCTTTATTTAATGGCCGCGCTTAGTCGGCGGCCGTGCCCCTTATTAATTATCTTTATAATACCTATTATGAGAAGACGGGGCGGGGCCTAAGGGCCTAGAGCAGGGGCCCAGGCGGGCCTAGGCGGGCCTGGGTATTAAAACGGCGCCGCCTTGGGCACTTGGCCTCTGCCCGGAAATCGTATTTTCCGGTACACTATAGTAATGAACCACAACAAAACCACCTCCAAAGTTGTTTTTACTGCGTTCTTCCTGTCACTCACCTGCGCCGCTTCGGCCCCGGCTCGCGCCGCGGACGATTTCGGTTCCTTCTTTGAAGGGGCCGGCCAGAGCTCCATGGCCGAACTAGTCGGCGGCCTGCGCGCCGAGAGCGCCAAAGCCCAGGACCCCAAGGCCCCCGAGGCCCAGCCCAGCCAGCCCGTTGCCGGCAATAACGAACTCCTCCATTTCTGGGAAGACCTGAAGACCGACGTTTTTGACGATGTGTGTAAGGAAGCCCAGCTGGACCTGAGCCAGGGCGCCAGCATCGACAACGTGGGCGGCATAGAAGGCAAGTTCAAACGCTATCTTAAGCAGTATCCCGATAACCATATAGCCCTTATTGACGAGGTGGGGGTGAAACTGGACGCCGGGCATACGATCAGCGACCTGCTGAACATAGGCGGCAATTCCTTTAATATAGGCTTCTCCGGGGCCCTCGAGGGCAAGTCGGTGGTGGTTCGCAAGACCGAAGAGACCAGGTACTGCAAAAACCTGCTTACCCTGGTGGATTTGCGCAAGGTTAAGACCATTCTCCCCGTAAACGAAAAGCGCATCTCGGAGATGAAGGTCAACGAGATCTGGAAGTTCCCCGCCGTATTGCGCGCCGGCATCAGCGGCGGCATGGGCGTGGCGGTACAGCCCTGGGCCACCGTCTCCTTCTCCCTGGGCACTTCCAAGGAACTGAAGCCCTCCGTAACCCTTTACAGGATGAGCGAGAACGCCCTGCGCCTGCGCATCCGCCTGGACCGCATCACCGTCAAGAGCGGCGGCGCCTCCGTGGGCACCTCCTTCGACGCGGGCATGATCGGCCTGCCGGAAGCCGAGGGCTTCCTGATGAAAGAGCTCAACAAGACCGTAGTGAAGGAATTCAACAAGTACCTGGCGCTGCGCATGGGCCTTTCCCAGAGCCGCGTAAAGGGCAAGAAGCTGCTGCTCGAGTTCATCATAGACCCCAAGAATCCCGAACAGGTGGCCAAGCTGACGGAGTTCCTGAAAGGCGACCTGAGCATTATAAAGAAGCTCATCCAGATGGGCATCCGCTTCAACGATTACTCCGACACCGACGACAACTCCAACGGGCAGAACGCCCTGAACGAAGTGGAGAACGTGGCCGAGCAGGGGCTGGGGCTTAACTCCACCTTCGCGGGGTCCAACCACTTCAGCGGCACCTCCAACGGCTTCAACCTCACGCTGCCGGTGCTGGTGCAGCACGAGTCCAGCACGGGCCAGCGCTACGACAGGTACCAGACGATGAACGGCGCGCAGGTGCTGCACGTCCACAACGTTTCCAAGAACTCCTCCAACAGCAACATCAACATCCCCGTGGTCGGCAAGATCTTCAAGCACAACACCAACCAGAACTTCTACGTGGTGAACTACGAGAACCGCGACGGCGCCATGTCCGAGGGCGCGGTGGTCTACCAGCGCTACGAGGGCTACATAAAGCACGACGAGCGCGACGCCCGCGGCATGGTCACCAACATGAACGAGATCCTCAAGTACGCCGGCACCAAGGGCAACGGCGTCAACAGCGAATTCATGGTGGACGTCAACACCCTGTTCCCCAGGCTGGCGGCCGAGGAAGCCAATCCCTCCGGCAGCGACAGCGAGGGCAACCCGGCGGTGGACTCCAAGAGCTACAAGTCGGCCCTCATGTCCTTCTCCCTGGTCTTCACCAAGGAAGCCGTGCGCGACATCCTGGCCGCCCCCGCGGTCACCATAATGAAGGCCGTCCTTAACGTGATGGAAGGCCTGGACCGCGAGATCGTCAGCAAGGTGCAGCACCTCTTCAAGATGAATACCGAGGGCAAGGTGGACTACGACTGGAAGGCCGCCAACAAGCTGCTGAGCGACTACAAGCGCGACGGCGACAACGCTTTCGACCCCCTCAGCGTCGTGAACTCCTTCTGCTACAACGTGTCCCGGATAGTGGCCGACCTCGCCACCGTGCGCAATACCGCGGACCAGAAAGAACGGGCCGCGCGCCTCTCCAAAGTGCTGGCGGGCAAGGGCAAGAGCGGCCTGGGCTACGAAGGCCTTATGCAGGTGCTGATACAGCTGGTGGACGTGAAAGACCTTTACGCCAACCTCAACGTTCAGACCGACAAGCGCATCAAGGGCGAGGCCGACATAGCCAGCACCTACAACGTCTACAACAACAACCTGCAGGCCGGCTATAATACGCAGCTCAACAACGCCAACGCCCTGCGGGACCGCTTCTCCGACCCCTCGCTGCTCAGCGACTAGCCCCGCTGTATAGATAAAAAAAGCCCCCCGGCAAAACCGGGGGGCTTTTTTGTTGGCTCCGTGCTGCTACCTGATCTTGCCGTCCACGCCGAAGATGTAGGCCATCAGGGCGGCGCGGGCCCACATGCCGTTGCGCTCCTGGCGCCAGAACACGGCGCGCGGGTCGTCGTCGACGGTCACTTCGATCTCGTGCCGGCGGGGCAGCGGGTGCAGGATCACGCAGGTTTTTTTTATGAGGTCCAGATGTTCCTTGCGGAAGTGGAAGGGGGAATAGTCCACGGCTTTGGACTCGCCGGACTTGTCGTGCTCGTCCTGGATGCGGGTCATGTAGATGGCGTCGGCGCTTTTCATCACGCCTTTGAAATCCTCGGTCTCGGTGAACGGGATATTGTGGCGCTTGAGGAACTCCAGGATGTCGGGTTCCATGCAAAACTGCCGCGGAGAGACGAAGGAGAGCGAGACGTTCTTGTAGTTCTTCATCAGGTAGCTGAGGGAGCGCACGGTGCGGCCGCGCTTGAGGTCGCCGACCATCACTATGTGCTTGCCGTCCAGCTCGCCGCCGAAGCTGCGGTGCAGGGTGTACATGTCCAGCAGCGCCTGGGTAGGGTGCTGGTCCTTGCCTGAGCCGCCGTTGACTATGGGCACGGGGCGGCCGGTGCGGTTCATCAGCCAGGCGGTCTTTTCCACGAAGCCGGGGGCGGGGTGGCGCATGATGATCATGTCGACGTAGCTGGAGAAGGTGCGCACGGTGTCTTCGGGGGTTTCGCCTTTTACTTCGGAGGAGGTGGTGGTGTCGCGGATCTCGGAGGTCTTGATGCCCAGGATATGGCAGGCGTTGAGGAAGGACATGAAGGTGCGGGTGGAAGGCTGCACGAAGTACAGCATGGCGCGCTTGTCGGAGAGTAGGGCGGAGACGTAGTCGGCGCCGTCTTTTTTCTGCGTGACTGCCCTTAGCCGGTCGGCGGTGCTGAAGAGGTGTTCGAGCAGTTCGCGGTTGAGCTGCTGGGCGAAGAGGCAGTCGTAGAGGCGCCCGTCCTTCGAGAAGAAGGGGGTTTTTTCGGAGATGGGGCGGGGGTAGAAGTTCTCCCAGTCGGGCTGCACGCTGGTCATGGCTTGTGTTCTTTGCATTGTCTTCCTCCTGGATTTTTAAAGCTATTTATAAATCTTTAACTGTGAGTTCTGGGTAACGGGGCCGCGGGGTGCCCGGTCGGGGCAGCCATGGGGACCGGAACGCAAAAACAGTGTCTCGCACACCGTGCTCGCACTTCCCCGCCTCGCCCTTCGCGCTTACGCAAGCTCAGGGCTCCGGCAGGGTTTTGCTAACCCGGTCCCCACGTCTGCCCCTCCGGATTGGTGAACGCTGGTCGCGTTTGGCTGGTTATAAAAAGAGCTGTTAAAAAACCACTCGTCAGGGGGCGGTTATTGCTACGAGGTCGAGGAGGACGAGTTTGTTGGCGCGGCCGAGTTTTACTTTGGCGACCACGGAGCCGGAACGGGCGTCTTTGAGCGGGTTGTTCTCGTTCAGGTAAAAGCGCTCTATGCCGTAGGTGGCGCGGAAAAGGCCGCGGAAGCTGAAGTTTACATAGGCTTTGGCCCATTGGCCTTCGCCGGGGGTTTCGGCGCAGGCGGCAGCTTCGTATATTTTAACCGGGCCGGCGGCCGTTTGGGCGGTCCTGCCTTTGTCTTCCAGTTTTACGTAAAGCTGTAGGCCGGCGTCGTGGCGGGCAAGGCCGCGGCAGGGCTCCGGGGTGTTGATGGCATAGCTGAGGGCCACGTAGGTGCCGCTCAGCCAGTCGCGGGGGTCTACGGGGGCGGTTTCCAGGTAGAACACCGGGGAATCGGTATTCCTCGAGGACAGCAGCCAGCCGCCCCAGGCGGCGAAGAACAGCAGCTGCAGGCCCAGCGCTATTTTTAATTTATTCATTTCTTCACCGACTCTATCAGGGCTTTTCGGCCCCGGTTAACGAAATAGGCCAGCGCCGCGAAGGCGAGGCCGGTTATGATGAAGGCCACGCCGCTCTTGAGCAGGCCGCCGAAAATATCTACGAAGCGGGTGACCGCGGTCAGCGTTATCACCAGCACGCCGCGGTTAATGAGCTTCTCGTCGGAATTCCTGGCGCCGCTCATGATGCAGCCGACGCCGAAGGCGGCCAGGATGAAGTTGGCGGTCACGGCCAGGGCTTTGGCGTGGACCTCGGTGGCGCCGAAGAGGAAGAAGGCGCACAGCACCGAGGCCGCCAGCAGGCCTTTGGCCACAAGGTCCTCTTCCCGGCCTTCAGGCAGCAGGCGCTGGGGCCTGAAGAGCGCGGTCAGCAGGGCCCCGGCGAAAATTATCCAGGTCAGGGCGGCGCCGTAAACGGTATCGGTGCCGCGCAGGCCATGGTAAGCGTGCGGCTTGTAATGCCAGAAGAAGGTCATGGCGTAGACCGAGGCCGTCCAGACGGTGAGCGGCAGGCCGGCCTTTTCGCTGTCCGGCCGGCGGCCCCAGGAAAGCCACAGCACCGCGAGGGACATGCCCGCCAGCAGCACCAGCGCCTCGGAGCGCACCTTTATGGCGGTGTCGGCCGCCAGCATGAAGAAAGTCCAGACCGCGGCGGCGCCCAGGGGCGCGCCCAGCTTCTGGCCCGGGTACAGGGCCGCACCGCCGGCCAGGACCACGAGGGCCAGCGGCCAGTGCCACAGCGGCTGGGCCGCGCGGCCATAGTTGGCGGTGAGCGCCAGCATATTGGAAGAACCGAGGGTGCCCCAGAAAAGAACGGCAAAAAGCAGGAACGAGACCAGGTAGGCGGCCAGCGGCCTTTTGGAGAAGGCGGCCAGCGGGGCGGAGATAGCCGCCCAGGCCAGGTAAGGCTTTACCGGGTCGCCGCTGAGGTTGAAGATCTGCGCGTAAAGGCCTATGCCCAGCGCCGGCATGAAGAACCAGAGTATCTCCAGCGGGGCGGCGGCGGGCTTGTCCTGCAGCCGCAGGGCGGCAGCGGCCGTTCCCGCGAAAAGCAGCAGGTAAGCGCACATCTTGGCGATGGCGCCTATCTTGTCCCAGTTATGCGCCGCCACTAAAATGAACCCCAGCGCTATAAAGAGCCCGGCGGCCGCGGCTATCCAGTGGACGGCTTTAAAAGAGGCCAGGGGCCTGGAGGCGTAGGCGCTGTCCCAGGTCCCGGCGGCCTGTTCGGGCGTAATAAGGCCTTTGGCCGCGGCTTGCGCCAGGTCGTTCTTTAATCTTTTGTAATAGGACATAACTTTGTTCGCCGCGTACGGCCGCCCGCCGCGCCTGCCAGGCCTTACCCGGAATCAATTATATTAAAAAAGGGCCGCGGCTATTTTATAGAATTGATTCATGCATGACCGCGACAGGATATTCGGCATACTGGGGTGGGGCGCCTTCGCCTTCGCCGCTTCTGCTTTTTTCCTGCCGGTCATAAACCCGGATATTTTCTGGCACCTGTCCGCCGGCAAATACACGCTGGCGCACCTGGCCCCGCCGCGCGCGGATTTCCTTTCCTGGCCTCTGGCCGGCGCGGATTGGGTGGATTTCGAATGGCTGCCGCAGGTGATTTACTACCTCATTCACCGCGCGGCCGGGTTCTGGGGGCTGCTGTTCTTCAAGGCCGGCCTGCTGGCGCTGACGCTGCTGGTTTTCAGGGGGATACTGCTGCTCTACGGGCGCGCCCGCCTGCTGCCGCTGGCGCTGCCTTTTTTCGCCGCGGCTATTATCACCAACAGCGACCTGCGCCCCGAGAACTTCACTCTGCTGTTCTTCACCATAACCCTGTATTACCTGGAAAAAAGCCGCCTGACGGCGCTGCCGGCCGGGTGGCGGTTCAAGGCGGCGGTATTCGCTTTCTTCGCGCTGTGGACCAACCTGCACGCCGGTTACCTTTACGGCCTGGCCCTGGTGGGCCTTTACGCCGCCGGTGAATTCTTCGAGGAAGAACTGCCTTTCATCTACGGCAAGGCGTCTTTCGCCCGCCCGCAAAAAAGCCTGGCCTACCTGGGCCTGTTCTTTACCGGCCTCGTTTCCAGCCTGGCCAACCCCTACGGCTGGAAGATCTACTCGGTCATCTCCAACCACCAGCGGCACATAACCACTTTGCAGGAACACATCCAGGAGTGGAACACCTTCGACCTGACCAACGCCTACCAGTGGCCTTACGTGCTGGCCCTGGCCGTGGTAATGGGGAGTTTGGTGTTCTTCCTGCTGCGGCGCCGGCATACGGCGTACACGCATTTCGCCTGCCTGATGTTCTTCCTGTGGGCTTCGGCCAACCACGCCCGGCACATACCTTTTTTTATCATTACCGGCCTGGCTTTCCTGCTGGCCCTGCCCTGGCCCGGCCTGCCCGAAAAGGGGTTGAAGCGCGCCGCGGCGCTGGGCGCGGCGGCCGCCTGGCTGCTCGTCAACGCGTGGTTCTACAACAATTTCATCTGGACGCAGTATGCCGCCAAGCCGGAGCTCTTCAAGTGGGGCTCGGCGGGGCTGTCTGATTTCCTCCGGACCAATAAAAAAGAACTGTCGGGCCTGAAACTTTTTAATCCCTGGGGCTGGGGCGGCTGGCTGGGCTGGGAACTGGCGCCGGACTACAAAGTGTTCATAGACGGCCGCTACCTTTTCCACGACAAGATCGTGGAAGTGGTGGGGGTGCGCAACGGCCCGCAGAACTGGCGCGAAATGATCGGGAAGTACGGTTTCGACCTGATGCTGATAACTTTGGACGAACCGAAGGTCCCGCTGAAGCAGAAGCTGGCCGACGGCAGCAGCGGCATTTTCTGGCGGCCCTCGTACTTGTTCTACCTGCCGCGCTCGGAGTGGGCCGTGGTGTACTGGGATTATTCCGTGGCGGCTTTGGTCAGGCGCTCCGCGGTGCCTGCCGGCTGGCTGGCCGGGCGGGAGTTCCGCTACCTGCGCCCGGCCGACAGCCTTAACCTGGTGGCCCCGCTGATGGGGGGAGAACTGCCTCTTTCCGCGGTCCGCCGCGAGGCGCTGCAGTATTTAAAGAACCACCCGACCTCCGGGGACAGTTCGCCCGCAGCCGATATCATGAGCTTCATGGGCGGGCTGGAGACGCTGTGCGCCCAGAAAGGAACCAGATGCAGGCAATAATTTCCGAGGTCAGGTCCCACCCGCTGGCGCTGTTCGCTGATTTCCGCCGGCTTTTCGCCGGCCGGGTGATCTCGGCCGTAGGCGACAAATTCTTCGCCATCGCCATCGCCTGGTGGGTGCTGTCCGAGGCGGGGCCCAACTCCAAGTTCCACCTGGGGCTGGTAATGGCCGTGAACGTGCTGCCGGTAGTGGTCTTCGGCCCGCTGCTGGGCACGCTGTCGGACAGGTCCGACAAGCGCAAGGTGATGCTGGGCGCTGACGCGGCCCGGGCGCTGCTGGTGCTGCTGCTGGCGGCGCTGCTCTGGAGCGGCCGCCTTAACCTGTACTGGCTTTATTCCATCTGTTTTCTTATCTCCGGGTTCGGCCCGCTGTTCGAGTCCGCCGTGGCGGCCTCCATCCTGCGGCTCACTTCCCCGGAAAAAATGCCGCAGGCGGTGGCCGCGGACTCCTCCGTGCTGCAGCTGTCCAACGTGATCGGCTCGGCCCTGGGCAGCGTGCTGATGGCCGCGGCCGGCGTGGCCGGCGCGTTCCTGTTCAACGCCGCGGGCTATCTGGCGTCGTTCGCCGCCGTCCGGGGGATAAAAACCAGCCTGGCCCCGGAGGACAGGACGGAGAGTTCCTTTATCGCGGAGTTCAAAGAGGGCCTGGCCTATACCTTCGGCAACAAGCCCGTGCTGGCCCTCATCCTGTCCTTCGCCACCTTCAACTTCTTCGTGTCGCCCATTCTTATCCTCATTCCCATGATCGTGAAGTTCACGCTGAAGGAGTCGGTGACCTGGCTGGCCATCTTCGAGGCCTTCTTCGCGCTGGGGTCGGCCGCGCTGGCCGTCGGGCTCAGTTTCAAGAAGTCTTACGGCAGCATTTACGGCTGGCTGTTCGCTTCGCTGCTGCTGGTGGGCCTGTCCTTCGGCGGGCTTTATTTCATCGCCGATAAATACGCGGCCTGCGCGCTGCTCTTCGCCGCCGGCGCCGCGCTGGGCGGCGGCAACACCATCGCCATCACGCTGTTCCAGGCCACCGTGCCGGACGCGATGAAGGGCCGGTTCTTCTCCGTGCTGACCACGCTGGCCTACGCGGTAATGCCGCTCGCCTTCATGGTGAACGGGCTGCTGGCCGAGAAATTTTCAGTGGGTTTCTGCCTGGCGCTCAACGCCCTGGCCGTGCTGGCGCTTTCCTTCGTGGTGCTGCTGATCCCCCGCCTGGAATATAAATAAAGACCCCGCGGGCTGCCGCGGGATCTTTTCCGGTCTTGAAAGCCGTCCCTCCCGGGGCGGCTTTTTGCCGCCCGGCTAGGCCGGGTTGGGGATGTCTATGAACTCGGTCTTAACTTTGAATTTCTTTTCCAGCAAGGCGGCCAGGGCCTGTACCCCGGGCTTCTCGCTGTTATAGTGCCCGGCCGAGATAAAGTTGGCGCGCGTCTCGCGGGCGTACTCCTGCGTGCCTTCCAGCACGTCGCCGGCTATGTACAGGTCCAGGCCCGCCTTCACCGCGTGGTGCAGCATGCCCGCCGCCCCGCCGCTTATCACCCCTATGGTCCGGATCTTCTCCCTGCCGAAGCGGAAGCAGAGAGGTTCAGCGTCCAGCTTTATGGCCAGCGCGGCGGCTATGTCGCCGATGGCCGCGGCTTTCGGCAGGGCGCCGCTGAAGCCCACCGTCTCGCCGTTGTAGACCCCGAACGGCTTCATTTTTTTTACGCCGAGCATGGCCAGCAGGCGGGCGTTGTTGCCCACGACGGGGTGCTTGTCGAGCGGCAGGTGCCACGCGCAGAGCGAGAGCCCGCCGTTAAAGAGCGTCTCGAGCTTGCGCTTGAGCGGGCCGGTAAAGCGCTGGGACTGTCCCCAGAGCAGGCCGTGGTGTACTATCAGCATGTCCGCGCCGCCGGCGGCCGCGCGCCGGATGCATTCCAGCGAGGCCGAAACTCCGAAGGCGATCTTCTTCACCTGCTCCCGGCCTTCGGCCTGCAGGCCGTTCATGGAGTTGTCTTTGATATTCTTTGAATCCAGGTAGGAATCCGTGAAAGCAACTATTTTATCCCTGTCAGCCATGTGCCCCCCTATTTTCTGCCCGGCCGCAGCGCGTAGATATAGCCGTTGGAAATATCGGCCGCGATGTAGTCGGTGATCGTAAATTTATTGACGCCGTCGGGGGCCAGCAGCAGCGCGGCGTAGCCCCACAGCAGCGGGCTGCCTTTCAGGGCGGCGCGCGGCACGCTGACGGTGACCGCCCCGCCGGCGGCTTTGGGTTTAAAGGTGCCGGCGGGCACGGGGCCCTTGGGCGTGACCGTGTACAGGACCGCCCGCTCCGGGGTGATCTCCAGCGCGTACTCCCAGGCGTTGTCGGGGAAAAGCCGCAGCGGCCTTCCCTCCAGCGGGCGCGACATGCCGGCGCGGGGCCGGTGGTTGATGTCGATATAAAGGTCCAGCCTGATGTGGCTGAAGCCGGACGGGTAGCGGCCGGGGTTTTCCAGCGCGGCCGGGGTGAAACTGAAAACGAGGTTGTCGGAGCCCGCCGCTACTTTCATGGAGGAGAGCTTCCAGACCTGGTAGGGGTCGGCGGTTTTGGACAGCTGCGGCCCGCCGGCGGGTACTTCGGGTTTGCGGGCGACGTTGGTTATTTCAAAGCCGCCGTCTTTTACGGACGTCTCCGGCTTGTCGGTCTGCTTGCCGGCCACGGCGGCGTCGGCCAGGCCGGAGAAGATCCAGGGCGGCGGAGGTTTCTGCATCAGCCTGTAGGCGTTGCCCAGCGCGTTCTGTATCTCTATCTCGGTTTCCCTGCCCGCTTCGGAGCCGGCTTCCGCCAGGGCTCTTAATTTGACGCCTTCTTCCGCGGAGAAATATTCCTCGAAAGCGGCGGCCGCGGGTTTATAGTTCCCCTGGAAAGAGTTCAGGTGCAGCATCAGGTCCGACCTGGTCTTGGTTAAAGCCGTCAGCGCCCCGGCCTGGGCGGGGGTAGAGGCCCAGGCCGTATAGTCGCCGCTCCAGGGCGAGGAGAGGCCGGCTATTTCGGCCGGGGTGGCCCGGGAGGAAACGGCCAGCGCGAGGGCTTCGGAAACGGTAAGGCGCCCCTGCGCGGCGGGATCCGCCAGCGCGGCGGCCAGCGCGGCGCGCAGCCAGGCGGGGTCGGGCTCCAGGGTCTCGTCAAAAACAAGGAACGCCGGGGCGGGGCCCGCGGGCGCGGCCGTGGAATATCTGACGAAGGGGACGGCGTAAACACCGTCCGCTTCCAGTACGGCCGCGGCGGTGGAGGCCAGCGGGCCGGTAGCCAGCCACTTCAGGCCCATCGCGCGGGCCAGCGGGAAATAATCGGGCGTCAGGCCGCCTGGCGTATTGATCAGGCCGCCGGGAGCTTTTTTAAGGGCCTTGAAAGCCGCGTCCCGCGCGAGGGACAGGCGCAGGGACAGGAAATACGGGTCGTTGGACAGCGTGGCGGTGGAGGGTTTGCCCGCCCACCTGACCTCCGGCTCCGCGGAGCCGTAGAGCAGCGGCAGCGGCGGGTCCCCGGCGGGGCGCAGCGCCAGTTCCAGGCGGCCTTCGGCGGAGAGCTTCTTTACGCGCTCTTCCAGGTCCTTGGGCAATTCGGCAAAAGCGGCCGTAAGCCGCAGGTCTTTGGAGCTTTCGAGCAGAGCTATTATTTCGGAGGCCGCCTGCCCGCCGGCCGGGATCCAGAGGAGGGCCTGCTGGGCCGGCAGCGCGGAAGCGAAGGTGAGGAAAATGGCCGCGGCGGCCAAAAGTTTAAGCATGGCTTTTTATTTTACGGTCAGCACGGAAACCTTGCGGCCCGCTTCCAGGTCAGTGTCGGGATTGAGCGGGTCCAGCACTTCCTGCCCGTCTATGCGGCAGATGTACCTGTATTTTCCCGGCGGCAGGGGTATCAGGGCTTCCCAGCGGTTGTCCTGCTTTTTCTGCAGCACCAGGGCCTCCGGGTTCCACTTGTTGAAATCTCCGGCCACCTTTACTTCTTTGGCGCCGGGGACTTTTACCGAGAATTTTACGAAGCGCAGCTCCGGCTGGGGCGGTTCGGATTGGCGGTCGGCGCGCACGCGCGTGGGCGGCAGCGCGCCGGAGCGCGTCGGCTTCAGGATGGCCACGTTCCAGTGCCCCATGAAGCCGAAATATTTTTTTATGGCGTTGTTGAAAAGCACGCTGGGCACGCTGACCAGGGCGAACGCGGCCAGCGCCGCGGCCATCAGGACGGCCTTGCGCTCTATCATGCGCCTTCCTCGTCGAGGCGCGGCCGCACCCGCGGTTCCGCGCCCAGTTTCACGGCGAGGGCCTTGAATTGTTCTATATCCACGCCGTTGCCTTCCACGGCCGTGGCGAAGGTCTCCGGCAGCAGCAGCGAGGCTTCCCGGATAAATTCTTTTACCTTTTCAAAACCGGTGGCGGCCCAGGGTTCCATGGGGCGCATCAGCGCGGCCCACTGCGCCGGGTCGGAGGTGTTCAGGCTGACGTGCACGGAGTCGATAAGGCCTTTCATCTCGGGCACCACGTTGCGGCCCCAGACGGCGTTGGCCAGCCCGTTGGTGTTCAGGCGCACGCGCGTGGCGGGAGGGATCGGGGGGGCTTTGCCGCGCTTGACCAGGCGGGCGGTGGTAAGCAGCGCTTCCAGCCGCATGGTCGGCTCGCCGAAACCGCAAAAAACCAGTTCTTCAAAAGGCGCCGCCGCCCATTCTTTGCCGGCCAGCGCTATGATCTCCGCCGGCGAGGGTTCCGCCCCGGAAAGGTCGAGGTTGCTGCCGCGGTAATCCATCTTCCACGCGTTCTTTACGCAGAAAACGCAGGCCGTAGGGCAGCGGTTGGTGAGGTTGACGTAGAGTCCGTTCTTGTAGCGGTAAACCACGCTGGGTTTGGCGGCGTCCATGGTTATTATTCTATCATTTAGGGATGAGGATTTTGATAGCCCCCAACGCCTTCAAAGGAACGCTGACCGCGGCGCGCGCCGCCCGGGCGGCCGCGCGCGGGGTAAAGACGGCGCTGCCGAAGGCGCGCGTTACGGCGCTGCCCATCGCCGACGGCGGCGACGGCCTGCTGGACGCGCTGCGCCCGGCGCTGGGGGGCACGGTGATCAGGAGCCGCGTGGAAGGGCCTTGCGGCGGGCTCGTTACGGCGCGGTGGCTGCTGGCGGGCCGCACGGCCGTCATAGAGATGGCCGAGGCGTCGGGCCTGAAGCTGCTGCGCGGCGCGCGCCTGCGCCCGCTGGACGCCTCCACGCGCGGCGTCGGCCAGCTTATGGCCGCCGCGGCGGCGCGCGGCGCGCGCGAAATAATAGTGGGGCTGGGCGGCAGCGCTTCCAACGACGGCGGCGCGGGCTGCGCCGCGGCTTTCGGGTTCCTGCTCAACGACGGCCGGGGGGCGGCCATAGTCCCCGGGGCCCGCGGCCTGGCGGGGCTTCGCGAAATACTGCCCGGCGCCGGGCTGGCGCGCCTCAGGGGGCTGAAGGTGGAAGGTCTGGCCGACGTGAAGAACGCGCTGCTGGGCCGCCTGGGGTCGGCGCAAGTGTTCGGCCCGCAGAAAGGCGCGAGCCCGAAGGAAGTCAGGTTCCTGGAAGCGGCCCTCGGCAACTACGCCGCCGCCGTCGTGAAATTTTCGGGCCGGGATATCTCCCGGCTGGAGGGCGGGGCGGCCGCCGGCGGGCTGGGCGCGGGCCTGGCCGCTTTTTTCGGCGCCGAACTGGCCGACGGCTCCGCCTTTGTGCTGGAGCGGCTGGGTTTCGAGCGCGAACTGGCCCGGGCGGACCTGCTTATTACCGGCGAGGGCTGTTTCGACCGGCAAAGCTTTTACGGCAAAGCCCCGGGCGCGGCCATTGCCGCCGCTGTCCGGCTGGGCAAGCCGGTGGTGATCGTCTGCGGCCGGTCCCTTATACGGGGCCGGCGGGAGCTGGCCAGGCTGGGAGTGGCGGGGATCATAGAGACCGGGGAGACCCCGCACCCGGCCGCCGCGGTCAGGCTGGCCGTGGCGCGCGGCCTCCCGCGTATCCTGTCGTCCATTGAGTTCTCCTTATAATTTTAATAATATATAGGTCCTATGTTGAAAAGGGGGCGGCAGGCGCCGCCAGGGCCGTTCTGGCCGTTCTGAGGCCGCGGGTTTTTAAGGAGAGCATAAAATGAGTTCCCACCAGGCAAACCATATTTCTTTCGGCACTGACGGGTTCCGCGGCATTATAGCCAGGGATTTCACCTACGACGTGGTCAGGAAGACCGCCCAGGGCATGGCCGACTATATCGCCTATAAATATATGCGCACCGAGAAGCCTTCCGTGGCCGTAGGCTACGACCGGCGCTTCATGTCGGACCGCTTCGCCCGCACGGTGGCCGAAGTGCTGGCCGCCAACGGTTTGGAAGTCGCGCTCAGCTCCACCCCGCTGCCCACCCCGGCCATCAGCCTGCTTACCTCCAAGGGCTACGGCCTGGGCGTAATAATCACCGCCAGCCATAACAAACATTATTACAACGGCATCAAAGTGAAGCAGAACGGGCGCTCCGCCCCTCCCTCGGTGACCGCGGAGATAGAGAATTACGTGGCCAAAGCGGTGCCCATGAAGCCGTCCGGCGCCCCTATAACCGTAAAGGATTTCCGGCCCGTCTACGTGGATTACCTCAATTCCAAGGTTTCTTCGTCCAAGGTGCTGCCCAAGCTGCCCGGCACCGTGGTCATAGACTTCATGCACGGGGTGGGCGCCGAAACCGCCGCCTCCCTGTTCGGCGCCAAGAACGTGGTCAGGCTGCGCGAGCGGCACGACCCGCTCTTCGGCGGGATGGCCCCGGAGCCGGTGGAAAAGAACCTGGCCGAGCTGGTGGCCGCCGTGAAGAAGCACAAGGCCCTCTTCGGCGTGGCCCTGGACGGGGACGCCGACCGCTTCGCGCTGGTTTCCGACAAGGGCCAGTACATGACCCCCTGCCAGACCGCGCCGCTGCTGCTGGAGTACCTGCTTTCAAAAGGCAAATTCAAGGGCAAGATCGTCCAGGCCGTTTCCATGGGCTACCTGACCAAGCGCATAGCCCGCGCCGCCAACCTGGCTTTCGACGAGGTCCCGGTGGGCTTCAAGTACATAGCGGAAAAGATGCTTTCCGAGGACGTCACCTTCGGGGTGGAGGAATCCGGCGGGTACGCCTGGAAGGGGAACCTGCCCGAGCGCGACGGGGCGCTGACCGCGCTGTTCGTGATGGAGATGGCGGTAAAGACCGGCAAGCCGGTCTCGGCCCTTTACGCCGAGATCGAGAAGAAATACGGCAAGTCTTTCTTCACGCGGCGCGACTTCGCCCTGGAAAAAGCCATCCCCAACAAGCATTCTTTCGCCGTCAAGATAAAGAAGAAGCTGCCCAAGATCCTGCTGGGCCACAAGATCACCGAGACCAACACCATAGACGGCCTGAAGATAGTGCTGGACAACGACTGGTGGGTGCTGATGCGCCCCTCGGGCACCGAGCCGCTGCTGCGCACCTACGCGGAGACCGACAGCCAGGAGAACACCAAGAAATTCCTGGACCTGGCCTTCAAGCTGGTGGAACATAAGTAACCCGGTGACCGTAAGGCGCCCAACTTGGTATAATTTGGTAATAATACAGGGAGGAAGATAACATGAACTTCAAAGGTAAAAGATACGTCAGCTCAGAGTCGGTGACCGAAGGTCACCCCGATAAAGTATGCGACCAGATTTCGGACGCGGTACTTGACGAGATAATGAAGAAGGACCCCGCCGGCCGCGTCGCCTGCGAAACCTTCATCACCCGCGGCATGGTAGTGGTCGGCGGAGAGATCACCACCAAGACCTACGTCGACGTGGACACCCTCGCCCGCCAGGTCATCAAGGAGATCGGCTACACCCACGCCAAATACGGCTTCAATTACGAGACCTGCGCCGTCATCAACGTGATAGGCCGCCAGTCCCCCGATATCGCCCAGGGCGTGGACACCGGCGGCGCCGGCGACCAGGGCCTGATGGTAGGCTATGCCTCCAACGAGACCCCGGAACTGATGCCGCTGCCGCTGCAGCTGGCCCAGCGCCTTTCCATGCGCCTCGCCGAAGTGCGCAAGAAGAACATTCTGCCCTACCTCGGCCCCGACGGCAAGACCCAGGTGACCGTGGAATATCACGACGGCAAACCGGCCCGCATCGAGACCATCGTGGTCTCCTCCCAGCACACCGAGGAGATCCTCGACAAGAGCGGCCACCAGATCACCGAGAAGTCCCGCAGGGAGATCATCGAAGCCGTGATCACGCCCATCATCGACAAAAAGATGATGGACAAGGACACCAACATCTACATCAACCCCACCGGCAAGTTCGTCGTCGGCGGGCCCCAGTCCGACACCGGCGTGACCGGCCGCAAGATCATCGTGGACACCTACGGCGGCGTGGCCCCGCACGGCGGCGGCGCGTTCTCCGGCAAGGACTCCACCAAGGTGGACCGCTCCGCCGCCTATATGGCCCGCTACATCGCCAAGAACATCGTGGCGGCCAAACTGGCGCAGGAATGCACCGTGCAGCTGGCCTACGCCATCGGCGTGGCCGAGCCCGTGGGCCTCTACGTGGACACCCATGGCACCGGCGTCATCGCCGACGAAAAGCTGTCCAAGATCGTGCGCTCCAGCTTCGACCTGACGCCCCGCGGCATCATCAAGACGCTGAAGCTGCGCTCTCCCATCTTCAGGAAGACCGCTTCCTACGGGCACTTCGGGCGCCCCGGCTTCGAGTGGGAAAAGACCAACGCGGCCGAGATGCTTAAGAAGAAAGCGGCGGGCCAGCCCAAGAGCGAGTGCGCCTGCTGCTGCTAGAACCGTAAAGCTGTGCGCGCCGGAGACAAATGGGGGTTTGTGCCGGCGCGCGCGTTATGATCCGTACGCGGGCGCCGTGCCCGGGTTTTCAGTTCCGCGCTCTTCCTGCACAAGGTGAGCGCGGAACTGTGCCCAGGCCGGTCAAGGGGGAGCTATGAAGGTATTGCTGGTAGAAGACAACGCCCTTACAAGATACACCCTGAAGTCCCTGCTGGATAAACTGGGACACGAGGTGGTGGCGGAGGCCGAAGACGGCCCCAGCGCGGTGAAGTATTACCAGGAGTTCAAGCCGGACGTGGTTTTCCTGGACCTTATCCTGCCCGGCAAATCGGGCGTGGAGATCCTGGAGGACCTGCGGGCCCTGGACCCGGCGGCCCGCGTGGTGGTGGTGACGGCGGTGGAGCAGGACGAGATCGACCGGCGCCTGGCGGACAAAGGCGTCAACGCGATACTGCGCAAGCCGTTCTCTTACGACGATTTCAAGGCGCTGATGAAGGGCCTGGCCTGAACCTACAAGCCGAACCTTAAAATGGACACCAAAGCCGGACAAATACTCGAACGCATAGCCGTAACCAGCCTGGAGAAGTGCGTGGCCAAGCTTTCGCGTATTTCCGCGGGGAAATGGAGCGTGGCCGACGCGCGCGTTTCCTGCCGCAGCATGGAAGAGGCCATCCGCGACCACGCCGCCCACCGGGGCACCGGCGCCGCCGTTTATTTCGACGTGAAAGGAGAATATCCTTTCACCTCCATGGTGATCTTCAGGCCGGAGGACATCGACACCATCTCCAGGGGCTTCATGGGGTTTTCCTTCTCCAAGCTGCCCAGCCTGAACCAGGCGCAGGAACTGCTGCTGTCGGAGCTCGGCAATATCATCCTCAACGCCCTTATCAGCTCTCTTTCCAACACGCTCAAACAGAGTTTCCTGCCCACCGCGCCCAAGTGCGTGCAGGGCGAAACGCAGTACCTCCTGGAAGCGCTCTGGACGGCCGTGGGCCGCTCCGGGCGCCACAGCCTGGTCACCGTGACCCTGGATCTGCAGTGCGACAGGACCGTTACCCGCAGCGAGGTCATCGCCCTGATCCCGGAAAGCATGGAAAAAGCTCTTGTAGCCGCCGAAGTCGAGGGAGAAAATAAATGAGCATACACCGTACCGCCTCCGTTCTAGCCTGCGCCCTGGCCCTTGCCGCCGCGCTGCCCCCGCCCGCCCCGGCCCAGACCGAGGTCCTCAGGATCGACTGGGAAATTTCCAAGATGGTGGGCAAGAACCGCACCCCTTACGCCCCCGTGGCCGAGCTGCGCGCCGCCCCGGAACTGAAGTTCTCCGATTACCTGCGCGCGCTCGTCACCCTGCGCAACCCCGCGGCCAGGCCGGTGGAGGGCCTGGTGCTGCGCTACGCTTTGCGGCTGCGCCTGAACAGGAAGGGCGACGCCCCCGAGAAAGCCTTCTGGGGAGTGCCTTTCTACGTGGAGGAAGTGCGCGTTTCCAAGATCAACCCGGCGTCCGAGCGCCAGGCCAAAGTCATCCATTTCGAGCTTTCCGAACAGCTGCGCAAGCTGCGGAACACCGGCTTTCAGCCGGAAGCCCTGAAAATAGAAGTGATGCTCTGCCCCCGGCAGGGCGACGAACCGGCCGCCATAGTGCGCGAAGCCGTTCTGAATATTCTTAAACCGTAACCAGCGCGTTCCCGGCGCGGCCGGCGGCACGGAGTCCCTAATGCTCGATATTAATCTCATCAGGACCAATCCCGAAAAGGTCAGGCAGGCCCTGCTTAAAAGGCTCGACGCCGTAGACCTGGAGCCGCTGCTCGCGCTCGACCGCAAAAGGCGGGAGCTCATCGTGGAGGCGGACGCCCTCAAGATGAAGAAGAACGCCGCCTCCGCGACCGTCAAAAAACTGGACCAGGCCGCGCAGCAGGCCGTCTTCGCCGAGATGAAAGAGATCTCCGCTAAAGTGAAAGCTTTGGACGCCGAAGCGGCCGCGGTAGAGGCCGGGCTGGCCAAGCTTATGGCCGAACTGCCCAACCTGCCGGCCGACGACGTCGTGGCCGGCGGCAAGGAGAGCAACGCCGTCCTGCGCGACTGGGGCGCGAAGCCGGAGTTCGGCTTCCCGGCCAAGGCGCACCTCGAGCTCTGCAAAGACCTCGCCCTGGTGGACTACGAGCGCGGCGTCAAGCTGGGCGGCACCGGTTTCTGGGTTTACAAGGACCTGGGCGCCAGGCTGGAGTGGGCGCTGCTTAATTTCTTCGTGGATACGCACCTGAGCAACAAGTATTCTTTCGTGCTGCCGCCCCACATCCTCAATTACGACTGCGGCTACACCGCCGGCCAGTTCCCCAAATTCAAGGACGACGTGTTCCTGCTCGCCTCCGCGGAGGAGAAGGTCCAATTCCTGCTGCCCACCTCGGAAACGGCTTTGATCAGTCTTCACCGCGACGAGGTCATGAAGGAAGACGAGCTCCCGAAGAAATATTTCGCCTATTCTCCCTGTTACAGGAAGGAGGCCGGCGGCTACGGCTCCAACGAGCGGGGGATGATCCGCGGGCACCAGTTTAACAAGGTGGAGCTGATCCAGTTCACGCGCCCCGAGGACTCCCCGGCGGCTTTCGAGGAGATGCTGGGCGTGGTTGAAGGCGTCATGCAGAAGCTCGGCCTGCATTACCGGGTGGTGAAACTGGCGGCCAAAGACTGCAGCGCCTCGATGGCCAGGACTACGGACATAGAGGTCTGGATCCCCAGCATGAAGGCCTATAAAGAGGTCAGTTCCGTTTCCAGCGCCAACGATTACCAGGCCCGCCGCGGCAATATGCGCTTCAAGCGCGGCGAGACCGGCAAGAACGAGTTCGTCCATACCCTTAACGGGTCCTGCCTGGCCACCAGCCGGCTATTCCCCGCCATCCTCGAACAATTCCAGCAGGCGGACGGCTCCGTAACGGTGCCGGAAGCTTTGCGCAAATATCTCGGAACGGATAAGATAACGTTATGAAAAAACTTATTTTGACTGCAGCGCTCTCGCTCTGCGCCTCCGCCGCGCTGGCCGCCGTGCCCAAGGCCGAACCTTTGCCCGAGGACCTGCGCCTGCTTTCTAAAAAAGGCATCGACGCCATTTATTCCGTGGACATCCCCGAGGCCAAAAAGAACTTCGGCGAGGCGCTGGCCAAATACCCCGAGCACCCGTACCCGCATTTCGGCATGGCCATGGCCACCTGGGCCACCCTGGAGTACCTGGAAGACGAGTCCGACCCCAAGCTGGGCCAGGAGTACGGCAGGATGACGGACGAGGCCATCGACGTGGGCCTGGCCTGGATAAAAAAACATCCGGGCGACGCCAACGCTTACTTGTGCCTGGGCGGCATGTACGGCCTGCGGGCCCGCCTGGCCGTGCTGCAGCACCGCTGGATCAAAGCCTATTTCGACGGCAAGAAAGCCCTCTCCTACATGCACCGGTCGCTCAAGATAGACCCCGAGCTTTACGACGCCTACCTGGGCCTGGGCATGTACGAATATTACGCCGGCACGCTTTCCGGCGTGGTGAAAGTGCTGGCGAAGCTGGTCATGCGCGGCGACGCGAAGAAGGGCATAGAACTGCTGACCATCTGCAAGGAAAAGGGCTATTTTAACGCGCTGGCGGCCAAGCTGCTGCTGATAGAGATCTATACCGCCACCGGCAGTCCGTATATGAACACCGACCTGGCGGTCAAATGGTCCAAGGAACTGCGCGCGGCCTATCCCGTTCACCCGCAGATGCATTTCGTGGAGATCGTCTCCCTTTACGAGAACAAGCAGTACGAGGAATCCCGCAAAGAATCCCTCGCTTACCTCAAGGCGGTCAACGAGGGGCTTCCCTCCTACCGCCGGCGCTACCTGCCGCGCGTGCTTACGGCCATCGGCACCACCTACCTGGTGGAGAAAAAATACGACGAGGCCGCCGACTATTTCGCCCGGGCCGCGGCCACGCTGAAAGAGGACGCCTCCGCGCACCCGGCCCGCTGGGGCGTGTGGGCCATAGTGCGCCTCGGCAACGTCCACGACCTGAAGGGCGCCCGGGACAAGGCCCTGGGCTTCTACAAGGAAGCCAAAGCCTACAAGGACGAGTGGGGCTTTTCCGAGGCCATCGCCGGCTACCTGAAGAAGCCTTTCGCCGAAACCCAGCTGCCGGGGACTTTGCCCCCGCCTTAACCCCGCGCCAATGGAACTTTCCGCCGTCATCTTCCTGCTGCTCGCCATTCTCGGCTGGGGGCTTGGCGCGTTCTTCGACAAGGTCAGCCTCAAGCACATGGACCCGTCGGGCGCCTTCTACGTGCGCTCGCTGTTCATGATCTTCATCTTCACGCCGCTGGTGCTGTGGAAGTACTCCCACACCAAACAGGCCCTGCTGGGCTCGGACAAACTCGGGCCCATTTTCGTGCTGTCCAGCGTTATCGTCTCCATGGGCGGGGTGTTCTTTTACCTTAAGGCTCTGTCCGGAGGGGACGCCACTAAAATAGTCCCGCTCAGCTCCACCTATCCCTTCGTCACCTTCGCCCTGGCGCTGCTCTTCCTGGGCGAGAGCTTTACGACGAACAAGCTTGTCGGCACGCTGCTGCTATCTGGCGGCATTTACTTCATTTCCAAATAGCCGGGGGGGCTATGACCGTTCCTGAATTCGAAGCGCTGGCCGACAAGGCCATCAGCCGCCTGCCGCGGGCTTTCCGCGCGCGGCTGGACAACGTCATCGTCACGGTAAAGGCCGCGCCCACAAAGGCGCAGGCGGCCCGGTTCGGCCGCGGCCTGCTGGGGCTGTATGAAGGCGTGCCGCTGCTGGAGCGCGGTACCGCCTACAGCGGCGCCATGCCGGACAAGATCACCCTGTTCAAGAATAATATAGAAAGCTTGTGTGAAAGCGACGCGGAGGTCGGCGCCAAGATCCGCCACACCCTGATGCACGAGCTCGCGCACCACTTCGGCATGGACGACGAAGAACTGATCGAAAAAGGGCTTTACTAGAGAACAACGCCGCGGCGCAGGTAGCCGGCCGCGTGCGTTATTTTGACTTTCACCAGGTCCCCGGCCTTGAGCGGCTGTCCGCCGGGCTTGGCTTCCACTTCCACCCGGCCGTCTATCTCCGGGGCGTCGCGGTAGGTGCGCCCGAAAACCGGAGAATCCATCAGCACGTCGAAAGTTTTTCCTTTCATGTCCGCGTTCACGGCGTCCACCACGGCGCTCTGGGCGCTTATCAGCGCCTGCGCCCGCTCTTCCTTGACGCCCTCGGGCACCTGCCCGGGGAAAGCGGCGGCCGCGGTGCCGGGCTCCTTCGAATATTTGAAGACCCCGACATTGTCGAAACGGGCCTTTTTAACGAACCCCAGCAGGCGGTTGAAATCCTCGCTGGTTTCGCCCGGGAAGCCGACTATGAAATTCGTGCGGATGGCCAGGTCGGGCATGGCGCGCTTCAGCTCCGCTATCTTGTCCTTTATGGACTTCTCCGTGGAGGCGCGGTTCATCCGCTTGAGCACCCGGTCCGACACGTGCTGCAGCGGCATGTCCAGGTAGCGGGTGACGCTCTTGTTCGCCCGCATCACCTCGATCACTTCCGGGGTAAGGCGCTCGGGGTACACGTACATCAGCCGCCACCACTTCACGCTTTTTATCTGCAGCAGCGTGTTCAAAAGCCATGGTAGGCGCGGGCGGCCGTAAAGGTCCGCGCCGTAAGAGGTGGTGTCCTGCGCTATCAGGGAGATCTCCACGGCCCCGCTCTCGGCCAGGTTGCGCGCCTCTTCGGCCAGGGCGTCCACGGTCTTGGAACGGAAACTCCCGCGGATGGACGGGATCAGGCAGTAGGCGCAGCGGTTGTCGCAGCCGTCGGCGACCTTGAGGTAGGCGCTGTGCCGGGCGGTAAGCCGGGCCTTGAGCCGCGGCGAAGACAGCGGCCCCTGCGCGGGCAGGATATAGTTTTTGCCTTCTTCCAGGGCCCTGGCCGCCTGCGCCAGGGCGTGGATGCCCACCACGGCGTCCAGGCCGGGGAATTTGGCCGCCAGCTTCTGCTTTTCGCGCTCTACCAGGCAGCCGGTCACCATTACTTTGGAAAGTTTGCCCCTGGCCTTCAGGGCCAGCAGGCGGCGGATCTCGCCTTCCGATTCCTCCACCGCCGAGGAGAGGAAAGCGCAGGTGTTCACCAGGGCGGCGTCGGCGCCTTCTTCGTCGGCGGTCAGCTGCCAGCCGGCGGCGGCCAGTTCCCCGGCCATCACTTCCGCGTCGGAGAGGTTCTTGGGGCAGCCGAGGGAGACGATGAAGATTTTAGGCATAGAGATAAAGAGGCGTTGAACGGCCGCGGGGCGGGAGTGTTGCTGCGCTTTGAAGCCGCTGTTAGTGTTTTTCCAGGCGTTTGATCAGGATGAAGGTCGAGATGCCGACGAACAGCATCGAAGCCAGGAAAACGGGATAGGCCAGGCGCGGGTTGGTGATGCCGGTGATGGCGTAAAGCTCGGACATGCCGCCCACGCCGGCGAAGAAGCTGGGAACCGCCACGGCGATGACGATGGCGTTGAGGTTCTTCATCAGGATGTTGAGGTTGTTGGCCACGATGGAGGCGCGCGCCCCCACCAGCGACGCGAAAATATTGGAATAGATCTCGGCCTGCCGGTAGCACTGGTTGTTCTCGATGATGATGTCGTCGAGGAAGTCCACGCTCTTCTGCGTCAGCTCCATCTTGTCCGTGTTGTGTTTCAGGCGGTCTATCACGTAGGAGTTGGCGTTGATGGCGTTGAGGTAGTAGACCAGGCTCTTTTCCAGCGTGAAGAGGTTCAGCAGGTGGCGGTTCTCCATGGAGTGCGTTATCTTGGTCTCGATCTCGTCGGCTATCATGTTGATGACCTTGAGATGCTCCATGAAATGAAAGATGGAATTGTAGATGAGCTTGAGGAAGATCTCCCTGATGCCGGAGACCTGCTTGAAATATTTGCCGGAGAACATGTTGATGTCCTCGGACAGCGCCAGGATCAGCTTGTCCTTGAACAAAAACAGGCCCATCGAGGAGACCTTGAACATGAAATGGTCTTTGGAGGAATAGTTCTTGGGCCGCTTGAAGATCAGCGCCAGGTGGTCGGGCTCGAACTCCATGCGGGCGGGTTCTTCCGGGTCGAAGGCCGAGGCGAAGTTGTGCTCGTCGAGGTTGAAGTTCTCGGTCAGCCACTTCTTCTCGTCGTCGTTGGGGTTGATGACGACCCAGATGTCGGGCGTTTCCGCTTCGACGGGGGTGATCTGGCGGTCTTTTATCTTGTATCTTTTGATCATGTTAACCGGCGCCCGGCGCCCGCTGCGTGTGGAGCGGCGCCTTTAGCTGCCGCAGTAATTCTACTATTTACGGGCCGTCCTGGCTTTTGTTTTAGTTTTCAGCGCGGCGGCCACCGCCGCGCCGATCTCCGAAAGATTGTCCACCACTTTGGCCCCGGCCTTTTTAAGCGCCGCCACCTTGGAAGCGTGGGTGCCGGCGGTTCCTTCCACGATGGCGCCGGCGTGGCCCATGCGCCGCCCCGGGGGCGCCGTCTTGCCCGCCACAAAGCAGAACACCGGTTTGGTCAGCTCTTTCTTTATGTAGCGGGCCGCGTCCTCTTCGGCCGAACCGCCTATCTCGCCGATCATGATGACGGCTTCGGTCTGCGCGTCGGCCTGGAACAGCGCCAGCGCGTCCACGAAATTCATGCCCTGCACCGGGTCGCCGCCTATGCCCACCACGGTGGACTGGCCCAGGCCCTGGCTGGTCACCTGCCAGACGGCTTCGTAGGTAAGGGTGCCGGAGCGCGAAACCACGCCCACCGAGCCTTTCCTGTGGATGTAGCCGGGCATGATGCCGGCCTTGCATTCGCCGGGGGTGATCACGCCGGGGCAGTTCGGTCCCACCAGCGTTATGTCGCGGCCGGCGGCCTTCATGGCGCCCAGGCGCTTCTTGACGCGCACCATGTCCAGCACCGGGATGCCTTCGGTGATGCAGATGATTACTTTGATCCCTGCGTCGGCCGCCTCCAGGATGGAATCCGCCGCGTACGGCGGGGGGACGAAGATCAGCGAGGCGTTGGCCCCCGTGGCCGCTACGGCTTCGCGCGCCGTGTTGAATACCGGCCGGCCCAGGTGTTCTCCGCCGCCCTTGCCGGGGGTGACGCCGCCCACGATGTTGGAGCCGTATTCCAGGCACTGCTGCGCGTGGAAGGTGCCCTGCGCGCCGGTGAAGCCGTGAACGATAAGCTTGGTCTTTTTGTTAAGAAGTATGGACATAGGTGTTACCTGGCCGCCGCCACCGCTTTCTGCGCGGCTTCCCAGAGGGAACCGGCCTGTTCGATCTTTATGCCGGACCTGGCTAGGATCTCCCTGCCTTCTTTCACGTTCGTGCCTTCCAGGCGCACTATCAGGGGTACGCGGATATGTACTTTTTTGGAAGCTTCCACCACGCCGGCGGCTATGTTGTCGCATTTCATGATGCCGCCGAAAATATTGACCAGCACGGCCTTCACCTTGGGGTCCTTGAGGATGATCTGGAACGCGCGGGTGATCTGGTCCACGTTGGCGCCGCCGCCCACGTCCAGGAAGTTGGCGGCGTCGCCGCCGGCCATCTTCACGGTGTCCAGGGTGGCCATGGCCAGTCCCGCGCCGTTGACCATGCAGCCGATGTCGCCGTCCAGGCCTATGTAATTGATGCCGATGGCTTTGGCTTCTTTCTCTATTTCGGAAGCTTCATGGTCTGGCTTCGCGGCCTGGTCCTTGTGGCGGAACAGCGCGTTGTCGTCGGTGACGATCTTGGAATCTATGGCCAGCAGGCGCCCGTCCTCGGAAATTATCAGCGGGTTCACTTCCACCAGGCTGGCGTCCGTTTCCAGGAAAACCTTTACCAGCTGGCGCGCGAAAAGGGTGAACTCGCAGAAGTTCTTCTGGGGGATCTTGAGGTCGAAGGCCAGCTGGCGCGCCTGGTAGTCCAGCAGGCCGGCTTCCGGGTCCACCTGCACTTTTATGATCTTCTCGGGGTTGCTGAGGGCCAGCTCTTCTATGGACATGCCGCCCTCGGCGGAAGCTATGATGGCGGGGCAGGCCTCTTTGCGGTCCAGCACCACTGAAATATAGATCTCGCGGGCGATAGCGCAGGCGTCTTCCACCAGCACTTCCTCCACAATGAGGGCCTTGCCCTGCGTCTGGTGGGTGACGATCTTCATGCCCAGCATGGCGCCGGTCAGCTCCCGGGCTTCGGCCGGGGTCCTGGCCAGCTTGACGCCGCCGGCCTTGCCCCTGCCCCCGGCCAGCACCTGCGCCTTTACCACCCAGGGGCCGGGCCCGTCCAGCTTGAGCCGCTCCAGGCTGTCCCCCAGTTTAAGCACGCCGCGGCGCGCGGTCATGGGGATGCCGTAGCGCTCGAAAATTTCCTTGCCTTCGTATTCCAGTAATTTCATTAAAATCCTCTTAAAAAGCCGGTCCGGTACGCGGCCCTCGCGGGGCGGCGGGCTTTGAAGAATTATAATATAATTTGTAGTATAATTCTCGTCATCAAGTCTAGCCTGTGGCGGCGCCGTAGCCGCGGGAAATTCCCGCAAGACGGCCCGGTCTTAAAGAACGGTTTTTGCCTTCTAAAGCGGTTTTCAAGAGGTGCCGAAATGAGCGAACCCAGGAGCGACAAGAACGTCAACGTCAGCGAGCTAAGCTCGGTCACCGTGAGGTTCGCCGGGGATTCGGGCGACGGCATCCAGCTGGTAGGCACCCAGTTCGCCAACGCCACGGCCGTGGCGGGCAACGACCTCAGCACCCTGCCCGACTACCCCGCCGAGATCCGCGCCCCGGCCGGTTCGCTCGCCGGCGTCAGCGGCTTCCAGATCAGCTTCGGCGACGATTCCGTCCTGACCCCCGGCAATAAGCCCAACGTGCTGATGGTGATGAACCCGGCGGCCCTGGCCGTCAATCTCAACAATCTCGACAAAGGCTCCGTCATCCTCGCCAACTCCGACGCCTTCAGCCAGGCGGCGCTGGCCAAGGCCGGCTATACCTCCAACCCGCTGGAGGACGGCTCCCTCGACAATTACCGGGTGATAGGCGTGCCCGCCAATACCCTGACCGAGAACGCTCTCAAGGAGTCCGGCCTGTCCCAGGCCCAGGTGCTCAAATGCAAGAATTTTTACCTGCTGGGCATCCTGTTCTGGATGTACGGCCTGCCGCTAGGTCCCACTAAGGACAGGATAAAGAGCAAGTTCGCCAAGACCCCGGAGCTGGCCGCCGCCAACGCCCGCGTGCTGGAAGCCGGCTACGACTACGCCGAAACCACCGAGATCTTAGACGCGCGGTTCCAGCTGAAAAAGAGCCCCGTGGCTCCGGGCAAGTACCGCAACCTCACCGGCAACGAAGCCGCCGCCTACGCGCTGATCACCGCGGCCAGGCTGCTCAAGAAAAAGCTTTTCTACGGCTCCTATCCCATCACCCCCGCTTCCGAGATCCTGCACACCCTGTCCAAGCACCGGTCCAGGGACGTGGTGGTGTTCCAGGCCGAAGACGAGATAGCCGCCATGTGCGCTACCGTGGGCGCGGCTTTCGGCGGCGAGCTGGCCGCCACGGGCACCAGCGGCCCCGGCCTCTCGCTGAAAACGGAGGCCATCGGCCTGGGCGTGATAGCCGAGCTGCCCATGGTGATCATAGACGTGCAGCGCGGCGGGCCTTCCACCGGCCTGCCCACCAAAACGGAACAGTCCGACCTGCTGCAGGCCGTCTACGGCCGCCACGGGGAATGCCCGCTGGTGGTCATGGCCGCCGCCAGCCCGGCCGACTGCTTCAATACCACGCTGGAAGCCGCCCGCATCGCCGTAAAATATATGACGCCGGTCATCGTGCTGTCCAATTCCTACCTGTCCAACGGCTCCGAGCCTTTCCGCATCCCCAAACTGTCCGAGCTGCCCAGGTTCCAGGTCAGCCCGCTGCCCGCTCCCGAAGACTTCAAGCCCTTCATGCGCGACCCGCAAACCCTGGCGCGTCCCTGGGCCTGGCCCGGGCTGAAAGGCTACGAGCACCGCATAGGCGGGCTGGAGAAGGCCGACGGCAGCGGCGCCATCAGCTACGAACCGGCGAACCACGACCGCATGACCGCGCTGCGCGCGGAGAAAGTGGCCCGCGTGGCCAAAGAGATACCTCCCACCAAAGTGAACGGCGAAGCCGAAGGCGAGCTGCTGGTGCTGGGCTGGGGCTCCACTTACGGCGCCATCACCTCCGCCGTGGCCAAGGCCAGGAGCGCCGGGCTCAAGGTTTCCTCCGCCCATATCCGCCACATCTTCCCGCTGCCGCCGGACCTGGAGACCGTCATGCTCCGCTTCGGCAAAGTGCTGGTGCCGGAGGAGAATACGGGCCAGCTGGCCACGCTGCTGCGTTCGGAGTACCTGCTGGCGCCGCTGGGCCTCAACAAGGTGCAGGGGCAGCCCCTCAACGCCGACGAAGTGCTGGCCAAGATCAAAGAAGTCCTGGGGGGCAACTAGCATGGAAACCAAGCTTACCGCCAAGGATTTCTCCTCCAACCTGCCGGTGAAATGGTGCCCCGGCTGCGGCGACTTCGCCATTCTCAACATGGTGCAGAAGACGCTGGCCGGCATGGGCCTGCCGCACGAGAAGTACGCGGTCATCTCGGGCATCGGCTGCTCTAGCCGGCTGCCGTATTACGTCAACACTTACGGGTTCCATTCCATACACGGCCGCGCCGCCGCGGTGGCCTCCGGCGTGAAGCTGGCCAACCCGGACCTGGCGGTCTGGGTTATCACCGGCGACGGGGACGGGCTGTCCATCGGCGGCAACCATATGATGCACGCCATCCGCCGCAACATCGGGCTGAAGATCGTGCTGTTCAATAACCGCATCTACGCGCTGACCAAGGGCCAGGCCTCCCCCACCACGCAGCCCGGCACCAAAACCAAGAGCACCCCGGCCGGCTCCATCGACTACCCGTTCAACCCGGCGCGCTTCGCGGTCGGCCTGGACTGCACCTTCGTGGCGCGCGGCATCGACAACGATATCCCCGGCACTTCGGCCATCCTGGAACGCGCGGCCAGGCATAACGGCACCACCTTCGTGGAGATCCTGCAGAAATGCGTGCCGTTCTCCGACAAGGAATTCGACCCGATCAAGGACCCCGCCACCCGCGAGGACGTGCTGCTGCGCGTGGAACACGGCAAGCCCCTGGTGTTCGGCAAGAACAAAGACAAGGGCATAGTGTTCAGGAATTTCAGGCCGGAGATTCTGGCTTTCTCCGGCGCCGTCCCGCCCGAGGTGGCAGTCTACGACGAGACCAACGCCGAAATGGCCTACCTGATCAGCGGTTTTACGCAGCCTGAGTTCCCTGTGCCGCTGGGGGTGCTGCTGTCCACCAGTAAGCCCGCTTTCGAAGACCTCTACTACGCGCAGGTGGAAGCCATCGGCAACACCAAAGAGCAGGAGCTGGAAACCCTGCTGGCCGGTCCGGACGCCTGGGAAATAAAGTAAGCGGCCCGGGGCGTAAAAAAACCCGCGGACAGCCGCGGGTTTTTTATTTATTCCGCAAGTTTTATTTCTTCTTCACGTACTTTATATGCCGGACATCGGTGCCGGGGAAGTAGAATTCCATTATTTCTTTGTAGGATTTGGCGTATTTGCCGGCCAGGCCCGCCGCGCCGCTCTGGCACATGCCTATGGAATGGCCCCAGCCGCCGCCGTAGATCCAGTAATTGCGCACCTTGCCGTTCTTGTAGCGGTTGATCTCTATCTCGAATAGCGTGCTTTTGAGCGAGCTGAAGCCCATGATGTTGCGGATCAGATGTTCTTTGGTCACCGTGACGGATTTCTTTTTGCCTACCAGCCTCAGCGAGTTCACGTTGCCCGAGGGGCCGCGCCGCAGCGGGATGATGTCCAGCAGCTCACCCACGGCGTAGTCCTTGTTGACGCGGAAGGTCATGTCCTTGTGGCGGATGATCTTCATCCAGCGGAATTCGGAAGAGCGCACGCGGCCGGGGTAATTGCAGTTGGCCTGGGGATTGCCGGTTATCCATAAATGGAACTCCCACGGGTCCAGCGGCGCCTGCGGTTTGCTGGGCTCTATGTCCGCTTTGGTCACCAGGTACGGCGAGTCGCCCCAGCCGGTGACCTCTTTGGAGGCCTGGATGGAGCCGCCGCAGTTGGAATGGTAAAAAGTGTAGGCGGGGCGGCCGTGGTAGGTGAGGATCTCGCCCTCGGTCTCCACCACCGCGCGGGTGGTGGTGTTGGCCTCTATGGACTTGCCTTTGTAGGCCTGGCAGTGCTGCCCGTCGCACAGGTGGTAGCCTTCCTTCTTATGCTGGCCGCCGCGCGCGCGGCGTATCAGCACCTGGGTGCGGGCCAGGACGGCCTGGGCCTTGAGGGATTCGTAAGGCCACTGGGGGGCCACTTCGCTGGGCACCACGCCCAGCAGGTACAGCTCGTTCTCTATCACGTTCACCACGCCGACGCCGCGGTCGCCGTTGGGATAAAGCTCTATGTAGCCGCGGTACTGCCGGTCGGCGCCGCGGAACCAGGGGTTGTTGGTCCTGGGCGAGGCGTCGAAAATGACGGTGCCGCTGCGCTGAGCGGGTTTTACCAGGATGGGGCCGGCGAAGCGGCCGTAAACCTTGCCTTCTTTGTCCTTCAGCACCACGCGGCCGCCCTCCCCCGTAACTATCCAGGCCTCGTCGGGCGGGATGCTGGCGAACAGCTTGCCGCTGGCCTTGCCGGTCACCGTCAGGCCTTCGAAGGACTTTACGCGCAGGAGGTTGTTCCTCCCCTGTTTGCCCGTATTGCCGGCGCCCAGGCCCACCCGGATCTTGACGGAGGAAGAGAGGCTTTCCAGCGCGTCCAGTGGTTCCATTACCAGTGGTTTGGTGATCCGGAACGGCGGCCTTATCTCTTCGGGCTGGCGGGTCAGCTTGCCTTCCAGCACCTTCATCATCTTGGACGCCACCGGGTGGCCCGGCGCGTAGTCCAGCACGCGGTAATACTGGTTCCAGGCCTCGTTGAACTTGCCCTGGCGGGCGTAGATGCCGGCCAGCGGCAGGCGCGCCTCGGTGAACGAGGGGTCCTTGCGCAGCGCCTCCACCAGCGCCTCCTCGGCCGCCTTGTGCATCTTGAAATTCATGTAGTTCCACGCCAGGATATAGTCCACCCCGGCGAAGTCGGGGCGCAGCGCCCGGTATTTCTCCAGGTGGGCCAGGGTCTTATCTTTCTCTTCCAGGTTGGAGTACACGCTGGCCAGGCCCAGCTCGGCCCGCGCGTGCAGCTGCTGAATGCGGATGGCCGTCTCGAAGGCGGAACTGGCCCCGGTGTAGTCGGCCTGGTGGAAGCGCAGCCAGCCCAGTTCCGAGTAGATGTCGGCGCTGAGGGGGTCGCGTTCCAGGGCCCGCACCATGGCGCCGGCGGCTTCGTGGTAGCGGCCGGCCTGTTTAAAGCACATGGCCGCGTTGAGCAGCGGCCTGGGGTTCGCCGGGTCCGCCGCGGCGTCGGTGAAATAAGAGGAGGCGGCTTTCGAGAGATCGCCCTTCAGGTAGGCTTCATATGCGCCGGCGCCGGCCAGGCAGGGCCGGGATTGAAAGAGGCATAATAAAAGAATAACATCTATTCGGCGCAAGATAACTATATCGTATGAAATTACCATTGACCCGCACAAAAAAAGACCTTTGGAGGCCGGCGTGGAACTGACCGACGCCGAACTTATTTCGGCCTTCAAGGCCGGCGACGCGGAAGCTTTGGGCCCGCTGATGGAACGGCACAAGGCCGCGCTGTACGGCTACCTGCTGCGCCTTACGGGCCGCCAGGACGCCGCCGAAGATATTTTCCAGGAAGTTTTCCTCAAGCTGGTGCGCAACCCGGCGGCTTACGGGGAAAGGGAAAAGTTCAGGGCCTGGCTGTTCACGGTGGCGCGCAACGCCGCTATGGACCATTTCAGGCGCGAGGGCGCCAGGGGCGAGGTGCCGCTGGAAGGCGACGGCGAACGGCCGGGGCCGGCCGATTACGCCGCCTCCCCGGAGCCGGGCCCGGAGGCGGCCGCGGTCAACAAGGAACTAGGGGAAAAGATAGCCGCCGCGCTGGCCCGCCTTTCGCAGGATCAGCGCGAGGTGTTCTACCTGCGGCATTATTCCGGGCTGTCCTTCAAAGAAATAGCCGAAATGCTTTCGGTCCCCATAGGCACGGTGCTGGCCCGCATGAGCCGGGCGGCCGCGCTGCTGAGAAAAGAAATTTCACGTTAACCCTGCAATAAAACGCGGGGGCCGGGCGTTGCATATACAGGAGACGGTTATGAACTGCGATTACGGGGAAAAACTGATTCTTTACTTCTACGGTGAAGCCGACGGCGCCCTCAAGGCGGACGTGGCGGCCCACCTGCAGGCCTGTGCCGGCTGCCGGGAGGAATTGGCGGCCCTCGGAAAAACAGGGGCCTGGCTGTCCGTAGAGGGGCCCCGCGCTTTCGTGACCGAGGCGGTTATGCGGGCGGCCCGGGCCGCGGTCCGCGGCGGCGCGCGGGGGTTCACGTTCAGCTGGCGCGAGCTTGCGCTGTCGGGCGCGCTGGCCTCCGTGCTGGCCGGGGTGTTCGCCGTCTCCGGCCGCCCCGCCGGGCAGAACCTGGCCTGGAACAGCGGCCTGGATTCCGGCCTGGATTCCGTGGAGTACTCGGTGTATCAGGCGCAGTCTGAGCTGTCCGCCTCCTCGGGAGACTGGGATTACCGCTACAGCGAACTGGAAGACGAAAGCGCGAAAGCCGAAGAGAACGCTTGAAAGATAAGGAGACTTTTATGAACAAGAAACTTATATTGTGGCTGGGGGTCCTGGCGCTGACCGCCGCTCCCGCCGTTAACGTTATGGCGCAGGGCGGCCCCGATGAGGACGGCCCCGAAGCCGGCATGATGGACGACGGCCCCGGCAGGCCCGAGATGGGAGAAGGGCCCGGCCCCGGTTTCGGTCCTAATCATCCCATGGGGATGAAAGGCGGAGAGAACAGGGAGATGGGCAAGAAGAAAGGGCTGCGCGGCGGCCCCGGTATGGGCGGCCCCGGCCTGCTGTCGGAGGAGGCCACCCTGGCCCTGATAAAGAAGCACGACGCCGCCTTCGGCAAGAAAGTCGAAGAGCTTAAGACCATACAGCCGGCAAAATACAAGATAGTGCTCAAAATGTCCGAAAAACTGTTCGCCGTGGCCAAGATGGAGCAGGACGAGAGCATTGAAAAGGACGCGGTACGCGGCCTGGCGCTGGAGTTCGAGACCAAGGAACTGTCGCTAAAATACGGCCGCGCGGCCGACGCCGACAAGAAAGCCATAAAGGAAACCCTGCGCGTAAAACTGGCAGAGCTTTTCGACCTGAAGAGCAGAGCCCAGGAGCTGCGCGTAAAGCATATGGAAGACGAGATCGCCAAGCTGAAGAAGAACCTGGCGAGCCGCAAGGTCAACAAGGCCAAGATAGTGGAGCAGCGCCTGGAACAGCTGACGGGCGAGGGCCTGGGCTGGTAAACGGCGGCGGGCCGTTGGCGTCAGGGGTATAAAAAGGCCCCGCGGTTTTAAACCGCGGGGCCTTTCTGCGTCCGTACGCCGCTTTAGTCGCGGCCGGTTATATTCTTTACAAGGCGGTCGGCCACCGGCACGCCGTAGCCCTGGTGATAAGCCGGCAGGCCCAGGTCGAAGGAGGCTTTGACCAGCGCGGCTTCCAGGGCGGCCGGCCCTTTCACGCCCAGGCTCACCGCCAGCGCGGCCAGCCCGGAAATATGGGGCGCGGCCTGCGAGGTGCCGTTCATCAGCTTGAACTGCCCTCCCGGCGCCGCCGAAAAGATCCTGACGCCCGGGGCCGTAAAATCCGTCTCGGGCCCGCTCGAGGAGAAACTGGCGAGCTTGCTGGCGTAGTCCAGCGCGGTGACCGCCAGGGCCTCCGGGTAGGCAGCCGGGTAGTTCACCGCGCCTCCGTCGTTGCCGGCGGCGCAGACCACCAGCACGCCGGCCTTGCGCGCCGCTTTTACCGCTTTGCCCTGCGCTTCCGAGAATTTATGGGCGCCCAGGCTCATGTTTATTATGTCCGCCTTGTTCCTGACGGCCCAGTCCATGCCGTCTATTATCTCGGAAACTTTGCCGGAGCCGCTGCTGTTCAAAACTTTTACCGGCAGGATCGCCGCTTCGGGGGCCATGCCCACCATGCCCTTCCAGTTAAGCGCCCCGGCTATAATGCCGGACACGTGCGTGCCGTGCCCCTTGTCGTCGGCCGGGGGCAGGGCCGGGTTAAAGACGTTGTAGCCGGCGGCGCAGGCCGCCGCCAGGTCCGGGTGGGAGCAGTCCGTGCCCGTGTCCAGTACGGCCACGCGCGCGCCCCTGCCTTTGGTAAGGGCCCAGGCTTGCGGCGCGCGCATGCGGGCCAGGCTCCAGGGCATGCGGTCGGCTTTGCCTTCCGCGTTGACCGTGCTGACGTACACCGGGGCGACCGGCGCGGGCGTGGAAACGCTTACCCCGGCGGCCGGCGGTTCCGCCAGGCCGGTCCCTCCGGCCAGCAGGTCCCCGGCCAGCGCCGCCGCGGCTTCCAGCGTCGCGGGCGCGTCTTCCGAGCCCAGCCAGTAGATCTCTTCGTCGTCTTCCGCGGCCGTTACGCCGGGCGCGCGGGTTATGTCGGCCGCTTTTGAAGCGTCGGAAAAATCCGCCAGGACGGCGCCGATAAAGGCGAAATCTTTAACCACGCTGCCGCCGCGGCTTTCTACCAGGCGCCGCCTGGCGGCGGCGTCCAGCGCATCGTCGAAAGTGATTATTTTCTGGGCGGCGAAAGCCTGCCCGCACGTTAAGAACGCGGCTAAGAGAAAGGTCAAAGTCCTGAACATCGTTTAAAGGCCCCCTGGTTTAGGATACGGCGTAAATTTTAGCAAAAAAAGACCCCGCGGCTTTTGCCGCGGGGTCTTTGCTGCGTTGTGCCGGAGGGGCTCAGCGCTTGATCTCGTAATACCACTGCACGGCGGCCTTGATCTTGCCGGCGTCTACCATGCCCGCGCCCTGGTCGGTGGGCTTAAGGTTCGGCAGGGGGGTCGCCGCCGCCCTGAGAGCGGTCCTGACTTCCTCGGCGGTCTTGGCGCCCGCGCCCACGGCGAGGGCCGCCAGGCCGGCCGCGTGCGGGCAGGCCATGGAGGTGCCGGACATGCTGGTATAGCCGCCGCCCTTCTTGGTGGAGTAGATGCTGACGCCGGGCGCTATGATGACGATCTCGGCGCCGCGGGAGGAGAAGGAGGCTATTTTATCGGAGGAATCCGAGGCCGAGATGGCGATGGCCTGCGGGTACTTGGCGGGATAGTTGACGGGGCCGGAGTCGTTGCCGGCCGCGCAGACTATGGCTATGCCCGCGGCATGGGCCTTTTCCATGATGAGCTTCAAAGCTTCCGTGCCGGAACCGCCGCCGAGGCTCATATTGATGACGTTCATGCCGTTATTGACGGCCCACTCTATGCCGGCCACGATCCAGGAATACTGGCCGGAGCCGTTCTTGTCCAGAACTTTCACGGCGTACAGGTCGGCCTCGGGGGCCACGCCTACCACGCCTTTAAGGTCCTTCACGGCGCCTATGGTGCCGGATACGTGCGTTCCGTGGCCCTGGTCGTCCATCGGGGAAGCGCCCGGGGTGACCGCGTTCCAGCCGCCCTTATAATGCGGGGCGAGGTCCGGGTGGGTGAAGTCCATGCCGGTGTCGATGATGGCTACCTTGACGCCCTGGCCGGCGTTATAATTCCAGGCCGCAGCGGCGTTCACGCGCTTTACGCCCCAGGGGATCTCTTTTTCTGCGGGGTCCACTTCGGGGCGGATCTCGGAGAAGACCGGGGCGGTCCAGCCGTCTCCGGAGCGGATCATGGAAAGGGCGTGCTCCACGGTGGGAAGCGGCACCGCGTTCATGGAGGCGGGGGCCGCCTCTATCCAGCGGAGGTACTTGTCCTCGGCCACGTTCTTGACGCCTTTGAGGGAATAGATGCTGGCGTCCTTTATGCTGTCGGGGAAAACGGCTACCAGGGAGTCTATCAGGGTGAATTTGCGGGTAACCTTGCCGCCCAGGCTTTCGATGCTTTTGTCGATGGAGCCTTTATAGGAATGGTCGAAGGTCACTATTTTCTGCGAAGCCTGCGCGCTTACGGCCGCCGCGAGCAGTAAGCCGGCGAACAACGTGGTTAATTTCTTCATATTTTCCTCCAAGAATGAACAGGGGGCTAAAGTACCTATGCCCAATATAGGACTTTTGGTTGATTTGTGTCAATAGTGCGGGCAGGGGGAGGAAAATACAAGGCTATTCGGGCTGGTACCGCTTTTATCTTTTAACCTGCCCGCCGCCGGCCAGGCCCGCGGCCAGGCCGGCCGTCTGCGGGTTGTTCATCAGCGCGTTCAGTACGTTGGGATTGGTAAGGGCCTGCATCACTTCAGGGTTGGTCGACATCATACTGCTTAAACTGTCCGGGTTCTGCAGCAAGCCCTGCACGGCGGGGGAGGCCAGGATGGCGCTGGCCATGCCGCTGCTGGCGAAAGTGTTGACCACCGCCTGGTTGTTCATGGCCGCCTGCACTACCGGGTTGTTGAGGAAATTGCTGACGTTCTTGGGGTTGCTGAGGTAATTCTGCAGGCCCTGCTGGCTGCCCAGCGCGCCTTTTACCGTGTCCCTGCCCATGAAGCCTTTGACCACCCAGGAATTATTGAACATGGCGCCTACGGCCTTGGGGTTGTTCATCGCCTTGCCTACGGCGTAGGTCAGGTAGCCTTTCTGGTTGCCGAATCCCATCTGGGCCTTATTGTTGGTGTCGCTGGAATTCAGGGCGGCCTGGTTGGCCGAAACCGGCCGGCCCTGGCCCTGGGCGGCCTGCCGTTTTTTGGTGTCGGCGGCCGCGGCTCTCGCGTCGGCGTCAGCCTCTTCTTCATCTTGCTCGATGGCCCCCTCGCCGCCCTTGCCGGAGCGGTAGCGCACGGTATAGCCGATGTCGCTCAGGCCCGGGTCATAGGCCTTGTGCTCTATCTTTTTCACTTCGCCTTCGGCCGCGTTGAAGGCGCCGTATTCGTCGTTGGAAAGCTGCACGTCCCCGGAGTTGAGCTTCGCGACCCACTTAAAAAGCATCACGCCCAGCACGATGTAGACCGGGGTCATGTATAGCCAGATGCTCCAGCCTGATTTTTTGTGTTCCCCGTCCATATTCATAATATAACACCGAAAGGCGGCCAAGTCAACAGGAGTTATTTTTTGTGTATAATCTAACGATATCCATAGCGGCGCTTTTTTTGAGGCGCCCCGCGGGTATTTTATGGGGAAAATAACAGCGGCGGTTCTCTCCAACCTGGCGCAGGTCTTCCTTTTCCTGACCGGGCTGTTCTACCTGCTCCTGAGCTTCAGGGGCTTCTGGGCCTGCGCCCGGCCGCCCCGGGCGCTCAAGCGCCGCCGTTTCGCCCTGCTGCTGCCCGCCCATAACGAGGAAGGGGTGGTGGGGCTGGCCGTAGAGAGCCTGGCGCGCCTGGCTTACCCGGCCGGGTTCTTTGATATTTTCGTCGTCGCGGACCATTGCACGGACGGCACCGCGGCGGCCGCGGCCGCCGCCGGGGCCAGGGTGCTGGACCATTCCGGGCCGGGCCTTAAACCCGGCAAAGGGCGGGCGCTCAAGTGGGCCACCGCCGGGATAATCGCCCAGGGCTACGACGCCTTCTGCTATTTCGACGCCGATTCCCTGGCCCACCCGGATTTCCTCTCGGTCATGAACGCCCACCTGGAAGCCGGGGCGCAGGCCGTGCAGGGCAGGCAGCTGGCCAAGAACACCGGCCCCTGGCTGGCCAAGATCCTGGCGGCCGGGCACCTGGTTTCCAACAGGTTCTTCCAGCTGCCCAAGCAGGCCTTGGGGCTTTCCGCCACGCTGCACGGCAAGGGCATGTGCTTCTCCGCGGAAATAGCCGCCAAATTCCACTGGGACGAAACCTGCCTGACCGAGGACTTGGAGATGCAGATGCGCCTGATAAGGCACGGGGTGCGCATCGCCTGGGCGCAGGACGCCGTGGTTTACGACGAGGAGCCTGAGACGCTGCGCCAGTACCTCTGCCGCACCATCCGCTGGACCCGCGGCTCCCTGGATACGGCGCGGCGGCACCTGCCGGGGCTTTGCGCCAGGGCGCTGCTGCGCGGCGACGCGCGCGCCCTGGAAGGCGCGCTGTACAGCGCGCAGACGTACCGCTTTGTGGTGGTGGCGGCCGGGGCCGGCCTGCTGTGGGTAAGCCGGGATTCCTTTAACCTGCTGGTCTGGCTGTACGCCGGCCTGCCCGGGGCCGAGCACGCCTTAAAAGCGCTTTCCCTGCTGCCGCTGGTGCTCTACCCGGCCGTCGCGCTGCTGCTGGAAGGCGCGCCCGCCGAACTGCTGCTGGCGTATTTTCTTCAGCCCGCGCTGGGCGTGCTGCGCCTGCCGGTTTTTGTGGCCGGCGTGCTGCGGGGCACCGAAGATTGGGGCCGCACCGAGCATACCAGCCGCGTGGCCATAGCCGACCTGGTGGATTGACGGGAAAGAAAGAAGCTTTGGATCTAACTGGAGGAAACGATGAAAAAACTTATTATTCTGGCGCTGCTGGCCGTCCCCGCTTCGGTTTTCGCGCAGGAGCTGGCCAGCACCGACCTGGAGAACCTGCCCGGCGCCGCCGAAACCGCGGCCGCGGCCCCGGACGGCGACGAGGCTGTCCAGCGCCCCGACCCGGCCAGGCTGATGTCGGAGATCTCTTCCGCCCTGCGCCTGAGCTCCAAGCAGGAGGACAGGATCTCCGCCGCCGTGAACAAGAAAGCGGCCGACTTCGACAAGCTGCTGAAAGATCATGAGAAAAGCTCGGCCGAAGAGAAAAAGTGGCGCTATAAGATGAACGAGGCGCGCCACGCCATGCAGAAGATCAACCGCAACATGCCGGATACGGTGCGCGAATTCCTCGACGACGAGCAGCGCCAGGCCTTCGACGGCCTGATCGCGGCGAAGAGCAGGCCCGCCCGCGGCGAGGCCCTGGACGAGCGGTCCGCGGCCGGCGAGGGCGCGGTAAAACCTCTTAAGAAAAAGCGCGTGCTGCGGCGCAAGAAGCTGCCTGCCGCCGACGAGGACGCGGGCCAGGTAATGGTGGACAAGGACTCCGGCGCGGCCCAGCCGGCGCTCCGCAAGAAGCGCGTGCTGCGCAAGAAAGCCCCCGCGCAGGGAACTGACGCCCCGGCTGACGAGCCGGCCGGCTCCAAACCTACCGGCAAGGAAGCGGCGGCCGAAGAAGACGCGGGGTCCTATCCCTAGCTGAGGGAAAATCTTTTGCCCGCGCCTTGCGCGGGCGGCGGTTTGCGCAAGATTTGATTTTTTTTTGTTCTTTCCCTTGGCCCCGGGAACGTAGACTATGAGGGCGGGAAGAACGGCGGCCGGATAAAACAATGCAGAACAGAAAAGGCGTGACTCTGATAGAGCTGATGGTGGCCACGGTAGTTATTTCCGTGGGCGTCCTCGGCATGGTCGGGTCGTTTAATTATATAAACCGCGCCATCCAGGGACCTAAAGGCAAATCCCTGGCTAATAACCTGGCCCAGGAAAAGATAGAGGTCCTGAAGAATAAATCCTATTTCCGGGTGCTGGTCAGCACGGGCATAGCCGAAGACGAGAACTTCACCCCCAAGTACGAGTACGACACCTGGCCGAACGGCTCGGAGACGCTCAACGTCGGCGGCATCAATTTCACGCGCCGGGTCATGATCCAGAAGGTCAGCGAGGACAGCGCCGGCAAGCTGAAATATTTCAACTGGAACACCCCCGACACGGGTCTTAAAGAGATCGCGGTGTTCGTGACCTGGCAGGAAGGCAGTTCCTGGCGGAAAGTGGAGCTGCGCAACCTGGTGGGGAATCCGAACCGCACTAATCTCACCGCCAGCTTCTACGGCACCGTGCTGGAGGCCGGCACCGGCACTCCCATAGAGGGCGCCATCATCCGGGCGCAGGAGAACCCCGCCAGGTACGATACCACCGACGCGGCCGGCAGCTACGATTTCGCCGCCGAGCCCGGGCAGTATACGCTGCAGGCGACCAGGCCCGGGTATTTTCCCTCCGTTTCCCAGCTCTACACCCTGGTGACCACGCAGGAGCATGATTTTACGCTGACCAGGATGTCCAGCGGCACCGTGAACGGCAGCGCCTGGGTGCGCGACCACCTGGTAATAAGCCGCATCGTGGGAAGTTCGGTCAACGATTCCGGGTATTACCAGGAATACGTGGAACTCTACAATCCCACCACCTGGACCTGGACGGTCAACGGGGATATCGGCTTGAAGTTCCAGAAAGCCGGGGGGAGCAAGGCCGCTATCGGCGTAGATCTTTACGTGCGCGACGCTATTCCCAGCCAGGGCTATTACCTCTTTGCCAATACCGGTACCGTGCGCGCGGTGGGAGCGAACGTGGACGCGGACGCGACCTGGGACGAAGACGTTATACTCGTCGTAGAGGACGGGGGCGGGGAAGGGGCCGGCGCCCTGGAGCTTTACCGCATCTCCGACGGGCGCATCCTGGACCAGGTAGGCTGGGACAGGAATAATGAAGGAAAAACGGCCCCTTTCTACGAGACGAACGGCTACGACCAGGATATAGGCCTTCAGCTGGGTGAAACTTATCTCCGGCATCCCAGCGCGCTCGGGGCCAACTCCGCCTATGGCCCCGCCTATGACACCAATAACAACAACACGGATATAGAAGGCGTTACTTCGGCCGGCATCTGGAATCCCCCGCACAATTCCCTTTCTGCCGCCAAGCCCGTGCTCACCGGCACGCCGGCGGCAGGGGCCGTGGTCTTCGCCAATGACAGTCTTTCCGCTTCCACGCGCGCCGCGGCTTCCGGGAGTTTCTCTCTGCCGGGCGTCGCTACGGGGTACTGGTCCCTTTACGTCTCAAGCGGCATCTCTTTAAGCACCGGCGGGTTTTACGGCGGCGGCGCCGCAGGCTTTTCCGCCTCCGCCGGGGATATCACCCTGAGCAGTGCCAACGTCTTCGGCTATATCTCCGGCGTGGTCACCGGCGTGGACGGCGCCGGCCTGCCCAGCATAAAAGTGGCGGCGGGCGGCCGCCAGACCGCCACCCTGGCCAGCGGGGCTTACTTGCTGCCGGCGGACCCGGGCGAACAGACCGTCATGGCCAACTATCAGAACGACGATTCCAACTATATAGAAACTTCCTCCAACGGGGTTAACGCCGTTATCGGCGACATTACGCCCGGGGTGGACTTCGTGCTGCTCGCCGGCGGCAAGCTCCGCGGCTGGGTAACTACCAACGGCACCGACCCGCTGCCCAATATCCCGGTCTCGGCGTTCAGGAGCGGCATCGAGCAGGGCAACGGGATCAGCGGCAGCGACGGACGTTTCCTTATCTGGGGAGCGGGTATCTCCGTCGGTAATTACGAGGTGGTGCCCCAGCTCGAATCGGGGGAAAACTCCTCTCCTTCCACCCACACCGTTACGCTGGCCGCGGGCGGGGATATGTTCGTAGGGACCTTTACCATCGTAGGCGCCATGGGCAGCATTACCGGCGCCGTCACCGCGGGCACCGCCGGCATTACCACCGGGGTGCTGGTCTACGCCAGCACGGGCACCTTGTCGGGTTCCCCGCTGCTGCCGCCCGTCATGAATTCCGTCACCAGGGCTTCCAGCGTGATCTACTACGCCGTTTCCAGCAACGCGCAGGGGCGTTACGAACTGCCCGTGCGGGGCGGCTACACCTACAACGTTTATTCCTGGTATACCGTCTGGAACGACGGGACGCCTGTCACCACGTCGAGACAAACGACCGCGGCCGTGACCGCGGGCGAATCGGTCACGAGGGACTTCTCATGGTAGCCGCGCGCCGCAAACTGGGTTATACCCTGGTAGAACTTATGATCGTGGTGGCCATCCTGGGCATCATCGTCACCGCCGCCCCGCGCCTGCTCAACGGCATCTACCGTTTTACCCGCATGGCCACCGCCAGGCTGGAGATACAGAAGAACGCCAGGGCGGCCCTGTCCAATATAAACAGGGGCCTGCGGCAGGCCCAGGCTTCCACGGTGGTCATCGACCAGCTGAGCGGCATGCCGCCGCATTCGCGCATCACTTACGACCGCTATACGCCCGACGGTACCATAGACAGGATCTCCTACTACCAGTCCGGCAAAGCGCTGTACCTGTCCGCGGACGGCGCCCCGGGCAAGAAAATAGCCGACGACCTGCGCTATATAGCTTTTACCTATCCGCAGAGCGACAACAGCTATATTCTTTCTATTTCCATAACGTTCGAAAGGGCCACCTATGAAGGCGGCGCCAAGGCCCTGCAGATGGCCGTGGAAAAAGTCAGGATAATGAACTGAGCGGCAGAGGCTTTTAAGGTCAAGCATATGAAAACGATACGGGCTCACGGCGGCAAAACAGCGTTCTTCCCCCGCGCTGCCGGCTGCCCCGCTTTCTTTGGCCGCGCCCGCCGCGGCCAGATGGCCATCACCATGGTCATAGCCACGCTGCTGCTGCTCATGATCATTATTCCCATGCTGGACCATTACGTGAAGAACGAGGCCAAGTGGTCGGTGAAAGAAAGAAAGAGCACCCTGGCTTTCCACCTGGCCGAGGCCGGCCTGGACAGGGCCTACTGGAAGCTTAAGGAAAATTCCACCAACTGGACCACCATAGCGACCGGGGGCGTGGTGGACGGCTACCACGACGACGTGGTCTACTCCGATATCGAAGGCGGCAGCTATAAGGTCAAGATGGAGCAGGGAGATACCGGGCTGGAAATAAAGATAACGGCCACGGGCAAGGACTTCAGCAACAACGAGTACCGGGCTATAAAGGCGGTCTATACCAAGGAAGGCGTGACGGCCGCCCTGCAGGCCGGTTCGGTGGGAGCCGGCGGCAACGCCAACGTGCATTGGGGTCCCATGATGTCCGTAAGCTCCATGGAACTTAAAGGCGGCTCCAACGAGCTTTATCCCAGGAAATACGCGCGGGGCTCCATAATCAAGGGCGGTGGCGGCGGCGCCGGGAATTACGGCACCAGGGACAACGACCCCAACCAGCCAAACAAGGGGCCGCATACTTCCGGCGACCATATAGAGTGGTGGAGCTATAACGAGCCTCCCGGCGTGCCGGACGTGCTCACCCCGGACACTTCCTACTATATGGAACTGGCCAAAGCGCAGACTTGCACCCCCGCCGGGACCATAGGCTGTTATTACGAGGGCAACCGCACCGGCGGCGCGGCCATCGGAGGGCTGGTCGACACCACCTGCACCGTGGGCGCGGACCCCAAGGTCAGGTTTTTTACCAATAACGCGGAGTTCGGCAGCACTAAATATTTCTGCGGCGTGCTTATAGTACTGGGCAACCTTACTTTTAAAGCCGGCGGCAAATCCCCCGAGGGCGACCTTACCGTAGATCCTCCGGCCACGGCCTGGAAGGAATACCAGTGCAATGTGCCCACCCATAACGGGGATACCGACGCCGGGGATATGACGACCTGGACCTATACTCCCGACGGTACGCATCCCGGTACCTGCGACGGCCCCCACGGGGACACCGCCGAGCCTGATGAATATCCGGGCGACGCCGGCTACCGTATCGTGAGCCCGTACAATTTCAAGACCGGCCGGGTAGCTACAGGCGAACTGGGCTACGGCGGCACAGGTAAAGAGCTCAGCTATAAAGGTTATATCTACACCGGCGGCACTTTCGACAACGCGGGCGGCGGCCGCATCTTCGGTTCCGTGCAGGTGGCCGGGGCCGGCGGCATGAGCGGCGGCGGCGATATTTTCTACGACAGCGGCCTGAACATCCGTTTCCTTAACAACAACATCACGCGCTCGTCCTGGCACGAGGTGGCGGCCGTCCCGTTCTGACCATGAGCCTGGTAAAAGTAAAACCGGCAAAAAAAAATCCGGCCGCCGCTGCCAGCGGCTTTGGCCTGGAACTCGCCGGTTTCGGCCTGAATTTCAGCCCGGCCGCCGCCGGTTTCCTCCCGGTTTTAAAGCGCAGGTACGGCCGGTTTGCCGCAAAGCGGGCTGGCGGCCTGCGCCTCTCCGTCTCCGGCCTGGCCGGCAGCCAGAACCCCTTTAAACCCGCGGTTCTTCTCAGCGGTTCCCGGCTGGAGATCAAAAGAGGGGATTTTAAGGCGGCCATGGACCTGGCCTCGGGAAAAGGGACGCTGGCCGCCGCCTGCAGCGAGCAGTGCCTCGACGCTTTTTTGCGGGCTTTGCTCGGCGCTTTGCTGATCCGTTCGGGCGGGTTGATGCTGCACTCCGCCGGCCTGGTAAAGGGCGGCAAAGCGTATCTTTTTCTCGGCAAGTCCGGGGCCGGGAAGTCCACTCTGGCTAAACTTGTTGCCGCTTCGCGGCAGGCGGAGGTCATCAGCGACGAGATAAACCTGGTCCGGTTCGAGAAGGGCCGTTTTTGCGCCTACGGCTCGCCGTTCTGGGGCGAGATGCGCTCGGACGGGCGGCAGGGCTCCTGGCCGCTGGGCGGCCTGTTCCTGCTGAAAAAAGCGCGCGGGCACAAGATCTCCGCCTGCCCGAAGGCCGAAGCGTTCAAGGCGCTGCTGCGCTGCACGCTGAATTTTTCGCGCGAAGCCGGAACCGCCGCCGGGGTAATGCTTAACGCGGCCAGGCTGCTGGCTGCCGCCCCCGCCCGCCGGCTGGAGTTCTCAAAACTGGACGCGGAGTTCCTGGAACTTATAAGGTAAAAATATGCCCGTGAAAATTAAAAAAGAGCTGGCCTTCAGGCGCGTGGGCGAAGAGTTGTTCGTGGTGGACGCGGCCAAAGCCCGCCTGCACGAGCTGAACGGCTCCGCCGCCCTGGTCTGGGACGGCCTGGCCGGGGGAAAAAGCGAAAGCGCCATCGCTGCCGCCCTCGCCGAAGAATTCGAAGTGGACCGCCCGACCGCGCTGGCCGACGCGAAGGAATTTATCTCCGAACTGCGGGCCGCGGGTCTGGTGGAGGAAAAATGAAAAAGAAAAAAGTCTATGAAAAGCCGAAAATGAAGAGCGAAAAGGTCTTTGAGACGGCCGCGCTGGCCTGCGGCAAGTGCAATACCGGGCCGATCAGCCAGCTGGCCTGCAAAACGCTTAAAAAGGCCTCGTAAGAACATGGTTTCCGCTTTCCGCCTGGAGGGCTCGAGCATGCTGCCGGTCTTCAAGCCCGGAGAGATCGCTCTTGTATCCGGGGACGGGCTTAAAGCGGGGGACTGCGCCGTTTATTCCTACAAAGGCAGGGTTCTCCTCCACCGCGTTCTTAAAACGGCCCCGGCCGGAGCCTGGTTTTCGGACGACGCCGGCCGCCTTGAGCCGCATTTTGTTCCCTGGGGCGACATAAAAGGCCGCGCCCTGGGCCGTCACCCCCTGTCCGGCGGCTTCCTCGGTCTGGCCTATTCCAGGCTCCGCCGTGTTTGGAGGTTCAACCTCCGTTAATGTCTTTATCCTCTCCTTCCGCCAGGCTCAATACCCTTACGCTTGAGCGCAATATCCCGGTTTCCGTCACTATCGAACTGACCCGCCGCTGCCCGCTTGGCTGCCTGCATTGCTACCTGCCCGAAACGCGGGGACGCGCGCCGGCCGGCCGCGAACTGACTACCGCCCAATGGAAGAATATCCTCGCCCAAATGGCCGAAGCGGGGGCGCTTTACCTTGTTTTCACCGGGGGAGAGCCGCTGCTGCGTCCCGACCTGCCCGAACTCTGCGCCCGGGCCAAAGAATTGAATTTCGACGTGCGGGTATTTTCTACCGGGCTGGGTTTGGACAGGGCGCTGGCGCTTGAACTGAAAAAGGCCGGGGTTTCGGGGTTCGAGCTCAGCTTTTACGGGCGCCCGGCAACGCACGACGCCGTTACCGGGGTTAACGGTTCTTTCAAAGGCAGCCTTGAGGCCGCCCGCCTGCTGAAAAAAACGGGCATAAAAGTAAAGATGAAAACCCCGCTGATGAAAAAAAACCTGGCCCAGGCCGGCTGGCTTAAGGCTTTGGCCGCGCGGGAAGGCTTTGGCCTCTCCTTCGACCCGGTGCTGACTGCAGCTAACGACGGAGAGACCGCGGCGCTGGCCCTGCGCCTTTCCGGCCGGCAGTTGGCTGAAGCCGTAAAACTTTACGGCGCGGCGCGGTCTGCTTCGTCCCCCGCTGTTCCCTCCCAGCTTGATTTCCTGTGCGGCGCGGGCCGCAATGTCTGCGCCGTGGGGCCGGACGGGGAACTTTATCCCTGCCTGCAGCTGCCGGTAAAACTGGGGAACCTGGCCACGCGCCAGTTCGCCGCCGTGTGGAAAAACTCTGCCTGGCTTAAAAACTGGCGCAAGACAGGTATGGATGACCTGAAAGCCTGCGTCTCTTGTTCCGATGCGGATTTTTGCAGCCGCTGTCCCGGGGTCAGTCTTGTGGAGGAGGGTAGTCCGCTGGCTCCCAATAAAACGGCCTGCGCCATAGCCAAAGCAATGCACCGGCTTGCTGTATCTTAAGTCAAAAAAACAGCCCTTGACTGCTTTAATATGCCTGCTATACTATAAGGGTGGGAAACGGCTGCGTACAGTGCCGTTTATTTTTTGGGGAGCCATTGGATAAAACTTATCCAATGGCTTTTGGTCACTGTGATTTTTTGTTCTTTTCGCCTTTAACAGGTAACTTTATGAAAATGAACCGCACCTTAGCTTACGGCCTGGCCTGCCTGCATTATTTGGGGCAGAATAACGGCGGCAGCTGGAACCAGGTGGCCGATATTTCCCGCTTCCAGGGTCTGCCCGCTCCTTACTGCAACAAGGTGCTGCAGGCGCTGGTGCACGCCGGTTTCGTGGAATCGCAGAAGGGCAAAGGCTACCGTCTCAGCAAGGAGCTGGATGATATTAGCGTCTGGGCCCTGATGGAGGCCTTCACTTTCAACGGCGCGCCGGAGGCCGAACGGGAAGAGATCCCCGGCAAGCTCTACAAAAGGCTGCGGGAAGAAGTGAACCACTGGCTGGTGGGCCTGACCGTGCAGGATATCGTGGAGATGATGAAGGAAGAGGAGCGCTACAAGGACGAGAAGGCGCGCGGCGGCGCGAAGGCGCAAAGCGAAGGCGGCGCGGCCGAAGAATAAGTTATGAAATTAAAGGCGCGGAAAAACAAAGAGTCTGGCGGCTTTAGGCCGCTGGTCCTCCTTTTTGCCGCCCTGCTGCTGCAGGCGGCGCCCGCTGTTTTCGCGGCTACTACGGTTTATCTGGGCGACACGACTTCTTCCATCAATCCCGGTGACGAAGACGAACGCCGGCTGAACAGGGTACGCGGAACCGCCGCGGTAAGTTACCTGAAGAGCACCATGGCCGGCCCCGTGACTCCGCCTGTTACCGCCACTCAGTTCACTCGCGCCGCGGGCGGCACAGTAATGATCTGGTATTCCGACCCGCTCGACGCGGTCACCATCAGCGGCAATGTCAGTTTTAATATCTGGGCCATGGAGAGCGCCAACCAGGCCAACACCGGCCTTACCGGCGAGCTGCTGCGCGCCAGCGCTTCCGGGGCCATCCTGTCCGTTATCGCCGCCGTTCACGTGCCCACGGCCGAGCTGGGCACTTCCCTGGCCGCCCGCACCTGGACAAAAACGCCCACCCCTACCGCCCTCTCGAACGGAGACCGCCTGGCCCTGAGGCTTCACATCGACGATTTCGGCACTATGGGCACCGGCAGGACCATTACCATGACCATAGACGGCCCTACTACCGGCGCCAGCGGCGACAGCCGGTTCAGCACGGTAGAGAACCTCGCCCCGGCCCGACCGGGCATAGGTTCTATCACCGGCCTGACGCAGACGGAGTTCTCCGGTTCCTGGACGCTGGTGGAAGGAGCCACCGGCTATACCCTGGCGTCTTCGGTGAACTCCGGCGCCGCCCCGACCCCTATTTACTCCTCGGTGAATACTTCGGAAAATTTCGCCACGCTTAACAGCCCGGCCCTTGCCTCCAACACCACCTACTACCCTTTCGTGCGCACCAACGGGCCCGGGGCTTCCAGTTCCTGGGCGGCCTTCCCCGTGCAGGTGACGCCGGCCTATGCCCCGTCTTTCTCCAATTTCACCAATATCTCCTCCTACACGGCCCTGTTTAACTGGGCGGCTAACGGCAATCACGCGGCCACGCTCTACCACGTGGTCATGTCCACCGCGGCGGACCCGCTGTCGCCTTTCGGCGCGCCGGTAACTTCCTCTTTTACCTATAACAACTACCTCTCTTCCTCAGGACTGATGGCTAATACGCCATACAGTTTTCGCGTGGCTGCCATAAATCACGCCGGGCTTTACACGTCTTATACTCCGGTGGTTTCCACGTATACTCTGGCGGCGCTGCCTGTGTCCGGCCTTTTCACGGATGTTTCCGAGTCCGGCATAACCGCCTCCTGGACCGGCGGCGGCAACCCGTCCGGCACGCTGTACCGGCTGCTGGTCTCCACCGCGACGGACCCGGCGGCGCCCGTGGGGGCGGCGGTCAGTCAGCATGAGACCTATAATCTGTTTTTCAGCACCGCGGGGCTCTTGCCCGATACTACGTATTACTTTACGGCCGCCGGGATAAACGGCGACGGTGTGGCCGGCACTTACTTTAACGCCGTGGCCACGGCCACGCTGGCCGCCGAGCCGGTTTTCTCCGCTTTCAGCGAAGAGGCTTACGCCTCCCTGCGCTTCGCCTGGACCTCCGGCAACCCTGCCGGCACGCGCTACCGCGTCCTCTCCTCCACCGCCTCCGACCCGCTCGTTCCCGCAGGGGCAAGGGTAGCGTCTTCCGACACCTACAACCTTTCTCTTTCTTCGGCCGGCCTGGTGCCGGATACCCGCTATTATTTCCGCGCCGCGGCGGTTAACCGTAACGGCGTGGTCACCGCGTATTCGGCTCCGGAGAACCGCGCCACCCTGCTGCGCTATGAGCTTGCCTCGCCGGCCTTCACCGGAGTATCCGAGACCGGTATGACTTTGGGTTTTTCGGCCAACAGCAACGCCTATCCGGGCACGCTGTTCCGCGTGCAGGCTTCCACCGCGGCGACCCCGCTGACCCCCGGCGGGGCGGCCGTGGTTTCCTCGGATACCTATAACGCTTTCCTGGTCCTGGCGGATCTTTCGCCAAACACGACCTATTATTTCCAGGCGGTCGGAGTGAACAAGGACGGGGCTTTGATGACCTATACCGCGGCCGTCGGCACCTCAACCCTGGCCAGCGTTCCCTCCGGGCTGCAGTTCACCGAGACCACCGACAGCAAGGTCCGCCTGGAATGGGCGGCCGTGAGCGGCCCCGGAACGCTGTACAGGGTGCTGGTCTCCACGGCGGTGAACCCGCTGGTTCCGGTAGGGGCCGCGGTGACCAGTTCGGATACCTATAATCTTCACCTCTCCACCGAGGGCCTCACTTTCAGTAAAAAATATTATTTCCTGGCGCGCGCCGTGAACAATAACGGCAATGTTACGAACTGGAGCTCCTCGGTTTCCACTACCACGCTGGCCCCGGGCACGCTTGCCGCCCCGCTGGCCGGAACCCTGTTGCCCCATGTGTCTTCCGCGACCGCCGCCTGGTCGCTGGTGGCTGGCGCCACGGGATACACCCTGGCCGCCTCGCTCTATGCCGACGATGCCCCGGTCAGCGTCTTCGCCTCCAGCACCACGCTGGGCGACCTGAGCGCCGCGGTGCCGGGGCTGGCCCCCGACACGGTCTATTACCTGTTCATCAGGGCCAACGGGGCTGGCATAGTCAGCGCCTGGAATAAGTACTCTCCGGCGGCCACGCTGCTGCAGTACGCGCCGGTTTTCGGCTCCTTCGGCGCGCCCGCGGCTGACTCCGCTGTTCTGTCCTGGACCGGGGGGGGGAACCCGGGCGGGACCCTTTACCGCGTCCTCTCTTCTACCGCCGCCGACCCTTTGGCCGCCGCCGGCGCGATCGTGGTCGCTTCGGACACTTATAATCTTTCACTGTCCTCTTCCGCCCTGGCGGCCAATACCGCGCATTATTTCAGGATAGCCGGTTTGAATAAGGACGGGGTGGCCACGGCTTACACCGCCCCCAGAGGCACCTCTACCCTGGCAAACCAGCCGGCGTTCTCGGGCTTCTCCGGCACCGGCACCTCCGCCATGACCTTTGCCTGGACCGCCGCCGGCAATCCGGCCGGCACGCTGTACCGGGTGCTGTCCTCTCCGGCGCCGGACCCTTTGAGCCCGAACGGTGCGCCGGTGGCGTCTTCCGATACCTATAATCTTTCGCTTTCCACTTCGGGCCTGACCCCGGATACTTCCTATTATTTCCGTGTGGCCGCCAGGAACAATGACGGCGTCATTACCGCCTATTCATCTCCGGAAGCCAACCCTACCCTGCCGGAGGCGCCCGCCTTTCCCGGCGTCGGCACCGTCACGGATTCTTCGGCCGATTTTATGTGGTCCGGAGGCAATAACCCCGCCGATACGTTGTACCGGGTGCTGGTTTCCCCCGCGCTCGACCCGCTGAATCCGGGCGCCGAGCTCGTTACCTCCTCGGACACCTATAACCTCTACCTCAGTTCCTCCGGCCTGGCCGTGGACAAGGCTTACTATTTCGCGGTAACGGCGCTGGGCCACGACGGCCAGCCCACCGCTTATACCGCCCCGGAGCGGGCGCGCACCCTGGCGCGGCAGCCGGTGTTCTCTCACTTCGACGATGTGGGGGCGGCGTCCATTGACGCCAACTGGACCGCCAACAGCAACCCTCCCGGCACCCTTTACCGGGCGGCGGTATCGGCGGCGGCGGACCCGCTTAATCCCGGGGGCGTCGAGGCTACGCTGCTGGATTCCTACGGCCTTTTTGTCAGCAGCGCCGGCCTGGCCTCCGACACCACCTATTATGTCAGGGTGGCCGCCGTTAACGGCGACGGCGTGGCTACGGCCTATACAGACGCCCGCGGCACCGCCACTCTCGCCGCTTACCCGCCGCTGTTCTCCGGCTTCAGCGACATCCAGACCGACGCCATCCGCGTGCTCTGGGCGCCCAACGGCAACGCCGACGGCACGCTGTACCGGGTGGCGGTCTCCTCCGTGGCGGACCCGCTGAACCCGGGCGGGGCGAAGGTCACTTACGAGGACACTTACGATCTTTCGCTGGCTTCATCGGGGCTGACCACCAACAAGCTTTATTATTTCCGTCTGGCCGCGGTGAACAAGAACGGGATCACCACCGCCTATACCGCGGCCCAGTCGGAGCGCACCCTGCAGGTGGTTACCAAACTCTACCTGCGCGACGACGTTTCCACCGCCGCCGCGCCCGACACCGGGGAGGAGCGCCGGCTTTCCCTGCTGCGCGGCGCCGCTTCAGTGAGCTATATTAAGAACACCGTGGCGGGCGCCGTGGCGCCGCCTTCCAGCGCTCTTCAGATCACTAAAGCCGCCGGCGGCGCGGTGCAGACCTGGTATACCACGCCGCTGGACGCCTTTACCCTTATAAGCAGCGTTACTTTCAATATCCGGGCCCTGGAGAGCGCTACGGGCGCGAACGCCGCCGTGACGGCCGTGCTTTACCGTACGGACAGCGCAGGCGTCATCATTTCCACGGTAGCCGCCGCCCTGTCGGGCCGCGGAGAGCTGACCACGGCGGATTCGGCGCAGACCTGGTCCATCCAACCCACGCCGACGGCTTTCAGCAACGGCGACAGGCTGGCCTTGCGGCTCTATATAGACGACTATAGTAACCTGGGGACGCTGACCTCGGGCCGGACGGTAACCGTGACCGTGGGCGGCCCGACGGCCAACGCGGCCGGCGACAGCTGGCTGCAGGTGCTGGAGGAACTGCGCCCCGCCCGGCCGGCCTCTATTTCAGTTACAGGAGTGACCGCGGCGCAGCTCTCGGCCTCCTGGCCGCTGGTGAGCGAAACCACCAGCTACACGCTGGCCGCTTCCGTGAATCCCGGCGCCGAGCCGCAGCCGGTCTATTCTTCCAGCGATACCCTCGGCAATCTCTCGGCCACACTGGCCGTTCCGACCCTTTCCCCGAACACTACCTACTACCTGTTCGCCAAGAGCAATTTCGAAGGGGTTTCCAGCGGCTGGCAGATCCGCGCGGGCACGGCCACGCTGCTGGCCTTCGCTCCTGCTTCTTCCGGCTTCGGCGCGGTGGTTTCGGGTTCCATCCTGTTCGACTGGACGGCCAACGGCAACGCCGACCCGGGCACGCTGTACCGGGTGGTTTCCTCCACGGCGGTGAACCCGCTGAACCCGCTTGGGGCTGTGGCCGTAAGCTCGCTGACCTATAATACTTATCTCAGCACGGCCGGCCTTGTTGCCGATACTACCTACTACTTCAGCGTGGCGGGCCTGAACCACAACGGCGTGGCCACCTTATACACCGCGGCCGTCGGCACGGCTACCCTGCTGGCTTTCCCTCCGGCCTCGCCGTCTTTCAGCGGCGTCGGCCAGACCGGCGTGCAGTTCAACTGGACGGCTAACGGCAACAGGGACCCGGGCACGCGGTACCGGGTGATCTCGTCCACGGCGGCGGACCCGCTTAGCCCGCAGGGAGCGTTGACGGTCTCTTCCGATACCTACAACCTGTACCTGGCTTCTGCCGGGCTTGCCGCCAATACCACTTATTACTTCAGCGTGGCGGGCGTGAACAAGAACGGCGTGGAGACGGCTTATACTCTCGCGGCCGGTACGGCTACGCTGGCTTATGCCCCGGCTTTCGGCGCCTTCTCCGCGGTCTCGGCGGGGGAGATAGGCCTGAACTGGACCGACGGCGGCAATCCCGCGGGGACGCTGTACCGGGTGCTCTCCTCCACCGCCTCCGACATGGGCAGCCCCTCCGGCGCCGTCCTGGCTTCTTCGGAAACCTATAATCTGTCCCTGAGCTCCGCCGGCCTGGCCGCCGACACGACCTATTATTTCCGCGTGGCCGCGCTGAACCATAACCGCGCCGCCACGGTTTATACCGCCTTGCGCGGTACGGCCACCCTGCTGGGCTTCGACCCTGTTTTTGCCGGCTTCCAGAACGTAGACGCGGGTTCGCTGCGCTTTAACTTCTCGGAGAACGGCAACGCGGCAGGCACCTTGTACCGCGTGGTCTCTTCTACCGCGCAGGATCCGCTGGCTCCGGCCGGGGCCGTGGCGGTGAGTTCCCTGACCTATAACACTTTTCTCAGCACCTCCGGCCTGGCCGCGGATACCACCTATTATTTTTCCGTGGCGGGCGTGAACAAGAACTGGGTCTCCACCGCCTATTCCGCGCCCGCGGCTACGGCGACCCTGCTGGCCTTCCCGCCTGTTTTCACCAGCTTCACCGGCGTGGCGGAAGCCGCCCTGCAGTTCAATTTCTCGGCCAATAACAACAGGTACCCCGGCACGCTGTACCGGGTGGCCGCCTCCACGGCGGCGGACCCGCTGGCTCCGGCCGGGGCGGCCGTGGTTTCTTCGGATACTTACAGCCTCGCGCTGGCCCTGGACGCACTGTCGGCCGACACCACTTACTATTTCACGGCCGCGGGCGTGAACAAGAACGGGGTGCTTACCAGCTGGAGCCCGGCGGCTTCCACCTCCACCCTGGCCAATGTTCCCGCCGGCTTCTTCGCCACCGGCGTGACCGAAGACTCCATGCTGCTTAACTGGGCAGCCAGCGGCAACCGCGACCCCGGCACGCGCTACCGGGTGCTGGCTTCCACCGCGGCGGACCCGGACGCGCCCTTAGGGGCCGCGGTCTCCTCTTCCGATACTTACAACCTCTATCTGAGCACCTTGCCCCTGAATCCCAGCACCGTCTACCGCTTCAGGGCTGCGGCCATCAACAATAACGGCGTGCGCACGGCCTGGAGCGACCCCGCTTTCAGCGCGCTCACGCTGTCCCCGGGGTCCATTGGCAGCCCCGCCGCCGGCGAGATCACCGGCGTGCACGTGAGTTCCCTGGCAGCGACCTGGGCCCTGGTGCCCGCCGCTACCGGGTACACTCTCGCCGCCTCGCTGTCCCCGGACAACCCGCCAACCGCCATCGTGGCGTCCAGCGATACCCTGACCGGAGATAACCAGGCCTACGTCCCGGGCCTGGCTCCGGACACGGTCTATTACCTTTTCGCCAGGGCCAATAAGCAATGGGTTTCAGGTGACTGGTTCGCCTTCCCGGCCAGGGCCACGCTGCTGCAATACCCGCCTGTCTTCACCTCGTTCTCCGGCGTGGCCGCAGATTCCATAGGTTTTAATTTCTCGGCCAACAACAATGTTTTTCCCGGTACCAGTTTCCGGGTGCTGGTTTCCACCGCGCCCGAACCGCTCGCCCCCGGCGCCGCGGCTTACAGTTCTTCCGACACCTATAATGTCGCGCTGACCACGGCCGGTCTGGCCGCCGATACTACTTACTATTTCCGCGCTGCGGGCGTTAACAAGGACAACGTGCTTACGGCCTATACGGCCGTGCAGGCCACCGCCACCGCCGCTAATATCCCGGTCTTTGCCGGCTTTGCCGGGGTAGGCGCCGGGGCTGTGACTTTTAACTGGAGCGGCAACGGCAACAGGGCCCCCGGCACCTTGTACCGCGTGCTGGTCTCCACCGCGGCGAACCCGGCCGCCCCCGGCGGGGCCCCGGTCACCAGTTCGGATACCTACAACCTCTACCTCAGCACCTCCGGCCTTGAGGCTGATACCACCTATTATTTCAGGGCCGCGGCCCTGGGCGCCGGCGGCACGGCCACCGCCTACAGCGCGCCGGTCGGTACGGCCACCCTCGTGGCCTACCCGCCTGTCTTCTCCGGATTCACCGGCGTGGGGACAGGGAGCGTACAATTCAACTGGTCGGCCAATAGCAACAGATATCCGGGCACGCGCTACCGCGTGCTCTCTTCCACCGCGCCCGACCCGCTTAATTCCGGCGGGGCCGTGGCGGTCTCCTCCGAGACTTATAACCTGCAGCTCAGCAGCGCCGGGCTGCCGGCCAATACTACGCACTATCTCCTGGTCGCGGCCGTGAACCAGAACGGCGTGCTGACCGACTACACCGCCGTCGCCGGTACGGCCACTCTAGCCAATATCCCGGCGACAGCCCTTTCCACTTTCAGCGCGGTCGCTTCGGGCGGCTTTACCGCCGCCTGGAACGCTAACGCCAACCCCGCCGGCACGCTGTACCAGGCGCAGGTCTCCACGGCCCCGGACTTTAACTCCGGCGCGGCCGGGCAGATCGCTTCCACGGCGCCGGTCAGCGGCGAGGCCTACGCCTTTTTCGGCCTCCTGTCCAACAAGGACTATCACTTCCGCGTCCGCGCCCAAAACCTCAACGGCGTTTATACCGGCTACGCCTCGCTCGGCTCCACGCGCACCCTGGGGCTGGCCGCGCCGGCCCCGCTGCCGGTGACGCAGGTTTCCACTTATTCCATCACGGCCTCCTGGTCCCTGGTGGCCGGCGCCACCGGCTACACGCTGGCGGCCTCGGTGAACTCCGGGGTTTCGCCTTCGCCCGTTTACGCTTCCAGCGTCACTGCCGGGACTTCGGCCGCTCTGTTAAATCCGGCCCTGGGGCTGAACACGACCTACTACCTTTTTGTAAAGGCCGGCGGGCCCGGCGACGAGAGCCCCTGGGCGGCTTACCCGGCCACCTCCACGCTGGTCAATATTCCCGTCGCCCCCGGCAGCCCGTTCAGCGCGGTCGGCGACAGCGGCTTTGTCCTGTCCTGGCTGGCCAACTCCAACCCGCTGGGCGTCACCCGGTATACCGTGCAGGCTTCCACCGCCCTGGATTTCAACGCCGGCGTCACCAATAAAATCGCCCTTTCCACGGTCCCGGAAGCCGGGCCCGGCGTTACCTTCAGCGGCCTGAGCAGCGACACCTATTACTACGCCAGGGTGCGGGCGGAACATAATAACGGCAACTCCACCGACTGGGTAAGCCTGGGCGTGATCAAGACGCTGCTGCTGGCCCAGCTGCACGCCGCGGGCGACGGCGTGCTGATCTACGGGCAGTCGGGCAACAGCCTGCCGCAGTTCAGGGACTACGTGAGCGCCGCCAACTCTTTCAGCGCCGTGCGCAATACCGTCTCCGGCGCGGCCGGCATGCTCTTCACGGTGAAGACCAACCCCCTGACCACCAAGCAGGAAGCCGTCGCGGCTTACGTTAAGAGCGGCACGCTGCGCGTGCTCTGCACTGACGGCGCCAACTGGTACGAGGAATGGACCCAGACGGTAGGCGGCGCGGACGCCACCCGCCGTTTCGACATAGCTTACGAGACGAACAGCGGCGATGTGATGGTGCTCTATTCGCGCGGCGTAGCCGCGACCAATGAACTTGGCTACCGCACCAAACCCGGCTCCCTGGGCTGCGGCTCGGGCAACTGGTCGGGCGCCGCCACGCTGGACCCGCTGCGGACTTCGGGCGCGGCGCACTGGGTAAAGATGGCGCCGGACCGCAGGGCTGATTACGACAATATCGCGGCGATCTGGGCCGACGCCAATTCCGACCTGTCGGCCATGGTCTGGAACGGCAGCGCCTGGGAGAACGAACCGGCCGCGGCCCTGGAGACCTCGCTGGAGATCGTGTCGGCCGCGCAGGACGTGGAGAGTTTCGCCGTGGAGACGGAATCCCTCACGGGCGACATCATGGTGCTCTGGGGGCACAGCGGCGGCGGCGACGGCGTCAACGGCGTGCGCTACGCCACGGCCACCTGGACCGGCCTCAGCCCGGAACACGCCTGGGGCGGGGTGGTTAACGCCCCCAACGCCTATGACGACGCCACCAACCTGGACCTGGCCGCCAACCCGGCCTCGGACGAAATGGTCTACGCTTCCATAGGCAACGCCGGCTCGGACCTCCAGGCCGGCTACTGGAACGGATCGATCTGGGCGAATTCCTCCAACCTCGATACCTCCGCGCAGACGCCGCTGGCCGGCACCAAGCTGGTGTCCGCCGCCTGGATAAGCTCCACCACGGCTACGCGCAGCATTGTAACCTACAACGACTCCGCAGTCACCAACCTGGGCTGGTACGTCGGCAACGGCTCCACTTTCACGGTCCAGACCGACTTCACGCCTTCCCCTGTTTTTGCCAACCCGCAGCGCTATCACGACCTGAAACAGGACCCCGTGAAGAGGAATACCCTGGTCCTCACGCTGGCGGATTCCAACGCCGACCTTTTCGCCAAGCGGCTGGTGATGACCTCCGCCGCCGCTTTCACCTGGACCAACGCCGAAGGCGGGGCGGCGCTGGAAGCCAACCTGGGCTCGGCCCTCTCCGGCGGCTACTCTTTCGTCTTCTGGCCCGCCCCTCCTACCACTACCTTCGAACAGAGCGCTTACCGCTTCTTCGCCAATACCGCCACCACCGACGTCGGTGCTCCGCTGGCGGCCCAGGACGCCCTGGCTGTCCTGCCCGCAGCCGGAGACCCGTTCCGGCTCAGGACCCTGGTGAATATAGGCCAGGTGGACCTGCCGGTCTCCAGCCAGAGTTTTAAGCTGCAGTTCGCGGGCCAGGGCGACGGCACCTGCGAGGCGCTCTCCAACGGCGTCCCCGCCGACTGGACCGACGTGACAAGCCTCACGGCCGTGGCTTTCAATAACAACGCGCCGGCGGACCGCGCCGCGCTGACACCCAACGCCGAAGACCCGCAGCACGGCGTGCAGGCGAATATCAACCAGGTTTACGCCGAATCCGGCGGCTTCTCCAACTCGGCCGCCGGGATAGCCCGCAACCGCGACGGCCTGTGGGACCTGGCGCTGAAAGATAACGGCATGGCTCCCGGCGCGGTGTACTGCCTCAGGCTTGTCAGGGACAGCGGGGTGCCCCTGGAATTCTACGGCGCTTATCCGCGCGTGGTCTCCCCGGCCGTCCTGGCCCTTAACGAGGTCTACCCTTCCGCGGCCGCGGCCGCCGACGACTGGGTGGAGTTCTATAATAATTCCCAGAGCACGGTGCCGCTCACCGGCTGGCGGCTGGACTACGTGGAGAACACCATCGACCTGGGCGGTTCGGCCAATACGGTCTGGACCGGGCAGACGGGGCAGTATGTGAACGCCATGTCCACCTTCCTCGTCACCGGGCTCTCCCTGGACCTGAACGGGGCCCAGAGCTATCACGTCAAACTGCTCGACGCCGCCGGCGGGCTGGTGAGCCAGGCGCAGTGGCCGGCCGGCCTGCAGCCCGGCCAGTCGTTCGCGCGCATCAGCGACGGGCACCCTGATTATTTCGAGATAGACCCTACGCCTACCAAAGGCTACGCCAATTACGTCTCTACCGACGCCCTGACCATAAACGAGGTCTCCTATGGGGCGCTCGAATCGGAGTTCATCGAACTCTACAGCTCCGACCCGGCTTCCACCCGCCCGCTCGCGGGCTACGCGCTGCGCAACGCGGCGGCCTCCGCCGCCGGGCAGGTTTTCAGGTTCACGCGCAAGATCTACCCGCTGGATTTCACGGCGCTGGACGGCTCTTCGGCCGACAATGGCGGCCGTTCTTACGCCTCCGTCTTCGGGGCGCAGGGCCTGTCGGCCGCCGGGGATTTCCTGGCCCTGGAAAATTCCAGCGGTTCCACCGTCAGCCACCTCACCTGGCAGTCCGGCGCCGGCTACACCAGGTATAATTACGCCGCGCAGCTGGTCTCTTACGTAAACCCGGCGCCGGCCCTGGCTGTCCATTCCATAACCCGCGGGCCCGCCGACGGCGCGCATACCGGGGTGGACTCCGCGGATTTCTCCGCCTCCACCGGCACCACGCTGGCCTCGCGCAATAACGGCGCCGCTACGGCCGCGGCCAATACGCTGCATTACCCGGACCCCGCTGCCGGCGCCAGGTACCTGTCGCGCAGGTTCCCGCTGCGCCTGACCCTCGGGGCCGACGTCTCCGCGGGGCGCGGCAATAACATCGTGCTGACGCGGCGGTCCGGTGCGGCCGACCCGGCCTCCCCGCACGTCTACAGGCTGGAGAATATCGGCTTCGATCTTTCTTCGCTGGCGGAGCAGGCCACTGTCCAGTTCGGTCTGCAGTTCGGGGACCAGGACTCCGGGGTTCTCGTGAGCGGAACTCTTTACCGGCTTATCCTTAACTCCGGTACCGGCGCCGCCACGGCCCCGCAGGTGGTCCTCGCTTCCGTTACCTACGACGCTTCGGTGCATTCCGCCACGGCTTATGCCGCCTCGGCGCCTTCCTGGATGAACAACGATTCCCGCGGCAGCCCCCTGCGGCTGGCGGTCTCCAACAACAGCCCGGCCGGCGCCAACGAGGTGCGCGTGACCACGGTGGCTTTCTCGCTGTTCAACCACGACCTCAGCGCGCCGCTGACGCAGCAGCAGGCCAAGGATCTTTTCGACGCGGTAATGCTGGTGGCTGATTCCACTTCCACCGGCCTGGCCGGGGTCTATGAGCCCGCCATAGACGTCGCGACCGCCGCCTACGTGCCGATGGCCGCTATTTCGGTGGACTCCGCCGGGCTCTCCACTTTTACCGTGGCCGGCCCGGGTCTGGCCGAGGCCGGAGTGGTGGCGGGCTCCACGCGCTCTTTCTTCGTGGTCTTCGCCTCCACCGCGGACGCCTCCGCCAGGGTGCCGGCCACTTTCAGGGTGCGTCTCGACCCGGCGTCCGGGTTCTCGGTGGAGGACTCCTCCGGTTTCCTGCAGCAGGCTTTTTCGCCCGGGCCGCAGGTGACCGCCTCTTCCTTTACCCTTATCGCTCCCGCCCTGCCCCCGGTCAACAGCAGCTGGCCTTATGTGTCGGAATCTTCGGCGCCTATAACAGCGGCCATAACGGCTTATTCCGGAGACCTGCTTGCGGAAGACAGGACCTACCTGCCTTCCACGGACGGGACCGTGGTGGCCCTCAGCACTGCGGGCGTGCCGCTGTGGACCTTCAGCACCGACCCGCCGACGCCTATCAGCGTGCCGCCCTCCCTGCCGCAGGAGGAGGGAGGCCAGGTCTACCTCTATTTCGCCGGCGAGAACGGGGACGTCTACAAGCTGCGCGACAACGGCGGCACCGTGACGGAGGCCTGGCCCAGCAAGGTCTCCCTCGAGGCCGCGGTCAAGTCCATCTCGGACACCGACAGCAGGCTCTACGTCGCTACCGCCGACAATAAGCTTCATTGCCGCAACAAGGCGGACGGTTCCGCCTGCCTTACCTGGAGCTTCGCTTCCGCCATTACCGCGCCTCCGGCCGGCGCGCCTTCCATAGACGAACGCGCCACGGTGATCACGCTCTGGGCCGGGCTGGAGGACGGCAAGATCGTCAGCCTTAAGACGGGCGACGGCACCTCGAACAACACCTTTACCACCGGCGGCCCGGTAAAGTCCTCGCCTTATTTCGACGCCTACGCCGCCAGCCCGGACAACGCGCTGTATATCACCTCCACCGACGGCAAGATCTACGCCATCAATTCCGGCAATATGACCGCGATGTCGGGCTGGAACCATTATGACGCCGGGTCGGCCATCTATACCTCTCCTTTCGTCTCGTCGCTGGACGCGGGCAAATACGTCTTCTTCGGCGCGGACAACGGCAAGCTTTACAAACTCGACGCGGCCACCGGCGGCCTGGCCTGGGCTTTCCAGGCGGGCGGGCCCATAAGGTCCTCGCCGGTAGTGGTGCCGCATGACCTGGGCAGCATCGGCCTGCCGGCGGGAGAGGACTATGTCTATTTCGGCTGCGACGACGGCAAGATCTACGGCGTCAACGCCAATACCGGGCAGATAAGGACCGGCTGGCCGGTAGCCACGGGCGGCCCGGTGCGCGCCGATCCCGTGGCGGACGTCAGCGCCAAAACTTTGTCGGTGGGTTCTAACGACGGCAGGCTCTACACGCTCACCATAGCGCCGTAAGCGCCGAGTGGCCGGAGATGATCTTATGGGAGAAGAACGAACCATTCCTTTTTTAAGCCGGACGGCCATCCGGGCCGCCACGCTGCTGCCTTTTTTCCTGGGGCAGGCGCTCGCGGCCGACTGGCCCATGTTCCGGGGCGGCCCGGAACGCACCGGGTACACGGCCGAGCAGGCGGCCCCGCCGCTGGTCAAAAGCTGGGAGTTCCAGGCGCCGGGCGGCATAGTCTCCAGCCCCGCGGTCTACGACGGGCGCGTTTACTTCGGCACGCGCGCCAATAAGTTCTACGCCCTCGACGCGGCCACCGGCGCCAAACTCTGGGAGCGGCTGACGGCCGGGTGGGTGGATTCCTCTCCCGCGGTTTCCGGCAACGCGGTGTACGCGGCCTGCCAGGGCGGGCGGCTTTACGCCATGGACAGGATTACCGGCGACATGCTCTGGGTCGCCGACCTCGGCGCGGCTTCCGCCTCTTCCCCGCTGGTGCTGGGCGGCCGTGTTTACGTCGGTACCGGGTCGCCGGAGAACAAACTGAAGGTTTATGACGCGGCCACCGGCGCTCTCCTGGGTTCCTACCAGGCCGCCCAGCCCGTGGACTCCGCTCCTTCCACCGACGGTTCTTATGTCTATTTCGGCGCCAATGACGGCCAGGTTTACGCCCTTGGTGCCCTCACGCTCGTTCCGCGCTGGGCGGCCTACCCCACGCTCGGGGCCTTCGTGCATAACGCCGTGGCCGTCTCCAGCGGCGCCCTCTATTTCCTGCCCGGCCGCGACGAAAAGAAGGCCTCAGCGCTGGACGCCGCTACGCGGTCTCCGCTGGCCGTTTCCCCGGACCTCGCCAGGACCGACCCGCTGCCGGGCGCGCAGTCCGTGCCCTGGATGCAGGCCGGCTCTCCGGCGGTGGATCCCGGCGGCTTCGTGTACTTTACTGCCGGCTCGGCCCACGCGGCCGAGGCTTCGGCGCAATTAGCGGCGCTGTCCTCGGGCACGCTGTCGATGGTCTGGCCTTCGTCAGCTTCGCTGGAGGGCGTGTCGGAAGTGGGGATGCTCGCGTCCCCGGCCGTGGCCAATGAGGTTGTGTACGCGGCTACCCCGGGCGGCCGGCTCATAGCTGTGAGCGCCTCCGGCGACCCCCTGGCGGACCTGGACCTGGAGGGGCCCGCCTACGCCTCTCCCGCCGTTTCCAACGGCATGGTGATAGCGGCGAACTACGCCGGCAAGGTGTTCGGTTTCAGGGCCGGGCGCCGCTCGGCTATCTCGGAACCGGTTTCGGGCGCGGTGCTGAGCGGGACCGTAACGGTTAAAGGCTGGTTCGGCAATCCGGCCCTGGCCGGCTACGAACTGGAGCGCAGCACGGGCGGCGCTCTGCCGCAATGGACGCGTATAAGTTCCTCAGCGGTGGCCACGCCCCTGGACGGCGGCGTTCTTACCGATTGGGACGTCTCGGACCTGGAGAACGGGGAATACCTGCTCAGGCTGCGCGTACTGGAAAGCGCCGCCTCCGGCTACGATTCTTCTGCCGTCGCACGGGTGCGCGTCAACGCGGCGCCGCTGCCGCCCACCGGTCTGCTGGCCGCCGACGTGCCGGGGGACTCCGGCAACGCGGTGACCCTTTCCTGGACCGCCTCTCCCACGGCCGGCGTAAATGGCTACCGGATCTACCGCAACGACGGTTTCGGTTACGCGCTGCTGGTCTCCACCCCCGGCCTTTCCTATACCGACGGTTACGCGGTGACGGGCGTCACTTACGCCTACGCGGTCTCGGCTCATGACGGCTGGGCCGAGTCGCCGGTATGCGCCGAGGTAGAGGTCTTCTCGGTCAACGACTCCGGGGACGGCGTGCCTCCTTCGGCGGTGCAGGACCTGCTCGTGGAAGCCGGCTCCGTCGGCGGTTCGGTGCTGCTGTCCTGGACCGGCTCCGGCGACGACGCCGATTCGGGCGCGGCCTCATATTACCTTATCAGGTTCTCCACCGACCCGGCGCAGGACTGGGGCGCCTTCTCCTCCCTCGCCGGCAGCAGCATGCCCGCCGGCGGGCTTGCCGGCATTACAGAGAGCGAAGAGGTCGGCGGCCTGTTGGGCGGGGTTACTTACTACTTCTCGCTCAAGGCCGTGGACGACGCTGGCAACACCGCCGCGCTTTCCAACGTGGCCTCCACCTCTGCCGCCAGGGATCTTTACCCTCCGCTGCCGCCTTCGGGGCTTTCCATTGCGGACGCCCCCGGCGACGAGGGCGGCGCCCTGGACCTGGCCTGGGCCCTTTCCCCTGATGACGGCGCCGGCGCCGCCGACGTTTACGGCTACCATGTTTTCAGGCGACTGCTCGGCGGGGACTACGTTTCCACGGCTCCTTACGCCTCCGTCGGCCGCGGGGTCTCCGCCTACAGGGACCCGGCTACGGTCATGAACGTGCGCTACTACTACTCCGTGGCCGCCTTCGACAGCACCAACGACTCGGCCCTGGCCGGCGAGGCCTCCGGGGTCTCGGCGGACAATTGGCGCTTCTTCGACTCCTCGGGCGGCGGCGTGGTCCGGCTCGTGGACGGCATGGAAGTGCTGGTCCCGGCGGCTTCCGCTACGCAGAACGATAAGATCATGGTGACGCGGCTGGACCCCGCCACCTACGAGCCGCTCGCCCGCGTCAGCGCGGCGGGCTCGGCCAATCCTACGTCCATCGTTTACGAGGTCAAGTTCCAGAACCCGGCTACCAGGCTGCTGGCGCCGGCGGTAATAAACCTCCCTTATACCGAAGCGGAGGTGGCCGGTATGGAGGCCGCGAACCTGCGGATCTACACGCTGAAGGCCGGGGCCTGGGTCATGCTGAACACTTCCCGCGTAGACACGGCGGCCGGGAAAGTCAGCGCGGAGGTTTCCAGCTTTTCCATCTTCCGCGTGATGGAATACCTGCCCTCCGGCGCCTTGCTGGCGGACGGAGAGGTCTATACCTATCCCAATCCCGCGGCCGGCGATACCGTGACTTTTAAGTTCAGGCCGGCTTACAAGGCCTACGTGAAGGTGGCGGTGTACAACGTGGCCGGCGAGCAGGTGGCCTCGCTGGAAAAGGCGGATTGCCCGGCCGGGCAGACCTCGGAGATAGTCTGGAACGTGAAGCGCATCGCCAGCGGGGTTTATATCTTCCGGCTGGAAGCTTCCAGCTCCGCCGGCAACAAGACGGTGACCAAGAAGTTCGCGATAGCGCATTGAGGCGTGAAAGAGGAAGCTTTATGAGAGAAGAGCTGGCGGTAAAGAACTCAGGAGCCGGGCGGCCCGCCATGCGGGCCTGCGCCCTGGCCCTCGCCGTGCTCTGCGCCGCGGCAGGCGCGGCAGGCGCGGCCAAGATCCACCCTTCCGCCGGCAGTACCTCGGCGGCTTTTTTGAAACTGGGCGTGGGCGCCCGCGCCGTGGCTATGGGCGGCGCCTTCGCGGCGGTGCCGGGCGATCCTTATGCGGTTTACTGGAACCCCGCCGGTCTCGCCGATCTGGACGGGGAGCGCAATGCCGGGCTCTTTCACAACGAATATTTTCAGGGCCTGGGCCAGGAATTCCTTTTTTACACCGCGCCCGCTTCCGCCTTCGACCTGCCGCTGGCGGGCCGTCCCAAAAACGGGGCTTTCGGCCTGGGGCTGAATTACTTCTATACGCCCAAGGAGATGGAGCGCCGCAGCGGCCTCTACGAGGCGGACCCGGTGAACCCTATCTCTCCCGTGGAGGGCAAGTTCGGGGCCTACGACGTGGCTTTTTCCGCCGGCTACGGCTGGCGCCGCCGCGCGGACCTGGCGCTGGGCGCCGCCTTCAAGGTGATACGCCAGAGCATCGACGGAGAGTCCGGCAGCTCGGTGGCGCTGGACCTGGGCCTGCTCCGGGAATTCAGGCGCGGCGGCGTGCCCTACACCGCGGGCTTCACCGTGCAGAACCTGGGCCCGGGCCTCAAGCTGGCCTCGCGCCGCTACGATCTGCCGCTGGTCTTCAAGGCCGGCCTGAGCCGGCCGCTGCCCGGCCCCGGCGGGCTGCTGACCCTGGAGATCGCCAAGCCGGTGGATAACTATCCTTCCGCCGCTATCGGGGTGGAGTACCCGCTGACCGGGCGGCTGGCGCTCAGGAGCGGCTACCGCTACCGCCAGTACGGCAACGAGCTGGGCGCCTGGTCCGGCTTCTCGGCCGGGGCGGGTGTGGCCTTCGACCGGCTCTCTTTCGATTACGCCTTCACGCCTTTCGGGGTGCTGGGGAATTCCCACAGATTTTCCATTAACCTGCGTTTCGGCGCGGCCGCGGCGGTAAGCGGCGCCGCAGTTACCCGGCGCGAGAGCGCGGCGGCCGCGGCGCCGGAGGGTTACAGGAATTTTGAATTCAAGGTCTCGCCCAGGCCCGTCAGCTTGTCCACCCGCGGCGCCAAGTACGAGATCAGGGCGGTATCCGACGAGTGCGGGCTGTTCTCGCTGATGTTCGTCACGCTGCTGCGCGGGGAGGTCCCCGCCGGGTTCAGCGTGGCTCAGGCCCCGCCTTCCGGCGCGGCGCCCGCGGGCTTTCCCGTCGGGACCGTCTTGCTTGACGCCTGGCGCCCGGCCGCTTTGCCCGGCAGCGTGCAGGGGGATCTTAAGGTGGAATTCAGGGTAGCTAAAGAGGCGGCGCCCGCAGAGAAGGTGGCGCTGCTTTATAAGGCCGGCCGCTCCTGGAAGGACGCCGGCGCGGTATTGTCCGGCGGCGACGAAAAATATAATTTCTTCACGGCCCTGGTCCAGCAGGCCGCGGAGTATGCGGCGGTAAAGAAGGACTAGTATTCCCCCAGCGTGCCTGTTTTCCTGGCGCGCCCGACGGCCAGGCCGAACAGCCAGGCGCTGGCCGGGATCAGGACGATATCGAAAGCCGCCAGTATCAGCAGGTCGCTTTTCAGGGCGGCCAGTCCCGCGCCCTTGTGTACGGCCAGCTGGAAGGCCCGCACCGCGTAGGTGACGGGCAGCAAATTCGAAATGACCGCCAGCCAGGCCGGCAGCACCGCCGCCGGGAAGTAAACCCCGCCCAGCAGCCCCTCGAAATTATTCAGGACCCAGGCCAGCGGGTTGCCCCGCTTGAAAAGCATCACAAAACAGGCCGACAGCACGCCCAGCGCCGCGAAGCAGGCCGCCGATAGCAGGAAGACCAGCCCCGCGGCCGGCCAGTTGGCGGCGGAAAAATCCAGCTTGAAGATAAAGACCCCGGCCAGCGCGTAGACCAGGAGTTCGAAAGTGGCGAATAAAAAATTCCAGGCCGACATGGCGGCCAGCAGCGGCAGCACGCCCAGGGGGGTGGAAAGCGCGGCTTCCAGCGTGCCCTGGGTCTGCTCCAGGCGCAGCCGCCCGGCGTAAGAACCGGCCCCGGTGCCGATATAGCCGAAGAAAGCCATGGCCGTGAAGACGTAGGCGAAGTAGGTGGTCCCGAAAGGCTCCAGCTGCGGCGCCGCCGCGCTGCCGAAAAGCCTGCCGATGAAATAAAAAACCGCCAGGTTGGCCAGGGTGGCCAGCGCGCCCAGCGCGAAGGAAAGCCTGTAGCTCTTCTCGGCCAGGTAATCCCGGCGGATGAAGGCCGCGATCACGCGCAAGGCGCTCATGCCGGGCCCCCGGGCTGCAGCCTGCCGTTCTCTATCCGCAGCGTTCTGCCGGCGGCCGCCGCGAGCAGCTCCCGGCTGTGGCTGGTGACCAGCACTGTGGAAATTTTGCCGGCTTCGGCTATCAGCTCCAGCAGTCCCCGGCAGGCCACCCCGTCCAGGCCCCTGAAGGGTTCGTCCAGCAGCAGGAACTGCGCCCTGCGGGACAGGGCGCGGATCAGCGAAACTTTCTGCATATTGCCTTCGGAGAGGCGGTCGAAGCGGCGCTTCAGGTCGGAAGGCGACAGGCCCAGCCTGCCGGCCAGCTGCTCCGCCCGGGCGGCGGCCTCGGCCGAAGTCAGGCCGGCCAGGGCGCCGAAGAAACGCAGGTTCTCCGCGGCGCTCAGGCGGAAATAAAAGCTTCTGGGGTTGGAGGGGCAGTAGGCGGCGAGTTCTCTCAGCCTTTTGGCGTCGGCCGGCAGCCCGCCCGCCAGGATCACGCCGCCGTCCGCTTCCAGCACGCCCGCCAGGGTCCTGAACAGCGTGGTTTTGCCGGAGCCGTTGGAGCCGCCCAGCCCGGTAACGCCGGTTTCGGCCGCCAAATCCGCGCCCGCCAGCGCCCGCAGCGGCGCCAGCCCGCTGAAAACCGGGGCCGGGAATATCTTCACCAGACCTTTTGCCTCAAGCCGCATTCCACAATAATAGCACACGCCCCCCCGCCCGCGGTAGCTTAAAAGGGCGGCTCCTTCCCACTTAATAAATACTCAATTTGTTCGGGTGGTAATAGTAAGTCTTGAATATCACGGTTTCATCTGTTATAAACTAACCGGGGAGTAACTTGGGTTACACTACGCTGTAAGTCAACTTAAACACTTAGGGAGCCTATATGAACAGGATAATCGCTGTTTTCATTTTTATGCTTTGCGCCGCTACAGCGGACGCGCAGACGCGCAGGTCCTTTAAAGACATAGACCAGGACCTTAAACAGGCCAAAAGCACGGCAACGGCTATGGCCCTGATAAATTCCATAGGCGAAACCGAGCCCCAGACGGATGAGGATATAAGAATACTGGGGCAGTTGATGGATAGTTATCCCAGGGAGGGACAGAGGGCCTTATCAAGGGCTAAGAATCCAAAGCTTGCCAATGCCGTAATGAAAGAATGTGACAGGGAAGTGGCCAAATTTAAAGCCGACAAGGATAAAGACTGGAAAAACCTGCCCGAAGCCCAGCGGCAGGAGAAGTTTAACGCCCTATTGAATACCCAGGCCATAATGGCAACCCTCGGGAACCTTAAGAGTCGGGAAGCCCTGCCCTACCTGAAGCAGTATATAACCCCAGAATACGATGGCACCTTAAGCTACACGGCTTCACAGGCTATCGGTAGAATAGCACCAGATGATCCTGCCGTGTTCAAAGAGCTTTGGGATAAGCAGGGCGTAAAGAGTATAAGCTACAGCGCCTATGGCAAAAGCGTGTTAAGGGAAGTGGCCGAGAAGATGCAGGACCCGAATGTGCCCAAGGAGGAAAAAAATCAGATTCTTGCAAAAGCTAAACCCTCACTGTTAAGTGGAATGGACCCGGCCGAGAAAAAACTAATTAAAGATATTCTTTTATATCATCCCAATCGCGATTTAAAAGGAGAAGTCGGTGGAGCAATGGTTCACGCCGTAATTAATAACCCCGAGGAAAGTGATAAGGATTTTGTTGTTGAATGGGTGAAAAAGGAAAAATCCCTCGCGGTTTGGAATGCCCCATACGTTATGGATAGGGTCTGGGATGTACGGTTTATTCCCATCCTGCTGGAGATGCTGAAAAATCCGGCCGATTGGATGCCTAAGGGAAATGTGGCGCAACTTTTAGCGCGACGCCAGGTAAAAGAAGCGCTCCCTTCCCTGGCAGAATGCATCGAAAAAGATAAAGAGGAAAATGTTAGAGCTGAATGTCGGGATAGTTACTACAAAATAACAGGAAAGATGCCTGTTATCTTTCACCCCAATGACGTTGCATACTTCGAGAAACAATTTAAAGACCCCTATACTATTGATTTTTATTCCAAGCTTAAAAGTACCGACCCCGAAAAAAAGAGACAGTTAGCTTTAAAAGCCTCTCTCGAGGAATTCAAAAGGGGGGTGGGCAAGTGAAGAAAGTTTGCCTATTTGCCGGCTTGGCCATCTTGCTTGCACCTTCCGCACAGGCGTGGTGGTCTATTGAGCTGCTTTCAACCCATAAAACCATTAGTGAGCAGGCCGTGTCTCTTGTTAATCCACGCCCCGGGTTAAAGGGGTCAGGTCTTGAAATTTAGCAACTCTGCGTTTATTTAACCCGACAACACGTTGTCGCGGTGGCCTGTTAGACTCTAAGCGGGGGTGTTGTTATGTCCAGACCGCTTAGGATAGAATATCCCGGTGCCGTTTATCATATAACCACGCGCGGCAACCGGCGGGCTCAAGTGTTTCTTGACGAAGAAGACCGGAGAATTTTTTTCACCATTCTGGAAGAGACAGTGCGCAGATTTAATATCCTCTGCCATGCGTACTGCCTGATGACCAACCACTACCATTTGATATTTGAAACCCTGGAGGGAAACCTTTCCAGGGCGATGCGCTATTTTAACGGGGTTTATACGCAGGCGTTCAACAGGAAGCACGGTAAAGTGGGGCATTTGTTCCAGGGGCGTTATAAAGCCATCCTGATAGAAAAGTCTTCGCATCTGCTTGAGGCCTGCCGTTATATTGTGTTGAACCCTGTAAGGGCTGGAATCTGCGGCAGGCCGGGCGACTGGCCGTGGAGCAGTTACCTGGTAACGGCGGGTCTTTCAAAGGCCGAGCCATTTTTAAGCATAGGCTGGGTGCTGGAGCAGTTCGAAACGGACCGCGCTATTGCAGCCGGGCGATACGTTGAATTTGTCGCGGATGGGCATGATGTTGATATCTGGGATGATTTGGTCGCCGGCATGGTTCTCGGCAGCCCGGAATTCACCTCCAGGCATTTTTTAGATGCGCATGGCGCTGGGGATATGGGAGAGGTGCCGAAGGTGCAGCGCTATGCTGACCGGCCCGACCTCAAAGAAGTAATGTGCGTGCCAGGGGGTAAATGGGCTAACGCCTTAAGAGCGGTAGATCACTTTGGATATACCCAGCAGGAAATCTCCAGATACCTCGGCGTCCACTATACTACAGTGAGCAGGCACTTGCGTCCCAAGATGCTAAATTTCAAGACCTGACCCCTTCCCTTGCACCGGAAGGTAAGCTGGGCAGCACCCAGCGCATAACGCTGAAGAAGAAGTTTTAGGGTTTAATCGCCGGCTGTCCGAACACGCGGGCCTCATTGTAAAGGGGGCCCAAATTAATTAAAATATAAATAATAGCACCGCCTGCGCCTAAAGCGCCGGAAAGGTCCTGTTTTAGCCCAACGCAGCCTGGAGGAACAAATGAGAATACATATAGTGGCCCGCAAGATAAAGATGACCAAGCCGATAAAGGACTTTATCGAAGCCAAACTTTCGAAACTTCACGAGTACCTGGACAACATAGTCTGGGCCCAGGTCATCGTGTCCGTGGAAAAGAAGATCCACGCCGCCGAAGTGATCGTGCACGCCGGCCACCAGACCATGAAGGCCGCCGCCAACACCGACGAAATGTATTCCGCCATAGACAAGGCGATGGACAAGATGGAAGTGCAGGTAAAGAAGTACAAAGAGCGCTTTACCGACCACCACGCCACCGAGACCGTCGACCTGGGCGAGTTCACCACCCTGGTGGGCCCCGAGATCCGCTTCTCCGTGGTCAAAGACGTGCCCCTGAAGCCCATGAACAAGGAAGAGGCCGTGATGGAGATGGAAAAGATCGGCTATAACTTCTGGGTGTTCCAGGACCGCGGCTCCAAACAGCTGCAGGTCGTCTTCAAGCGCATCGACAGCACCTACGGGCTGCTGCAGCCGGTAAAGAAGTAGCTTTAAGCGCCGCCCCATGTCCGAACAGGCCAAGAAGGAAGGAAAGTCCCTGACCGTCAGGGAGCTGCTTAAGTCCCGGGGAAAGATCCTCGGGCTTAAGGCGGTTTCCGGCTCCAAGAACCTGGGCCGGCGCATCACCGTCAGCGAGATCAACCGCCCCGGCCTGGCCATCGCCGGCCACATGGAGCAGTTCCGCTCCGAGCGCATCCAGATAATAGGGCAGGGAGAATACGCCTATTGCCGCAAGGAAGACTCCCGCCGGGTGATGGCGAACCTGCAGAAAATGTTCGCCGCGCCCGACATTCCCTGCGTTATCGTGACCGGCGGGGTAAAGCCCCTGCCGGTCATAAAACAGGCCTGCGCCAGGGCGAACATCCCGCTGATGATCACCACCGAGGACACCTCGGCCTTCATCCGCGAGATCACCACCTACCTGGACGACCAGCTGGCCGCGACCACCTACGTGCACGGCGTGCTGGTCAACGTTTACGGCCTGGGCGTGCTCATCCAGGGCGACTCGGGCGTGGGTAAGTCGGAGTGCGCGCTGGAGCTGCTGAAGCGCGGCCATATCCTGATCGCCGACGACGTGGTGGAAGTCAAGCGCCGCATCGGCTACATGCTGGTGGGCAACTCCCCCAAGAACATCAAACATTACATGGAAGTGCGCGGGCTGGGCATCATCGACGTGGAACTGCTGTTCGGCATCGGCTCCATCATGGACCAGTCCCTGATAGAGATGCACGTGAAGCTGGAAAGCGTGGTGGCCGGGACGCTGGGCACGTACGACCGCACCGGCCTGTCCTCGGCCGAAGTGCACATCCTGGACGTGCCCGTCTCTTCGCTGCGCCTGCCGGTGACCCCCGGCCGCAACCTGGCCGTCCTCATAGAGGTGGCCGCGCTCAACCAGCGCCTCAAGAACCAGGGCTACTTCGTCGCCAAAAAATTCAACGAGAGCCTCATCAGGGAGATGAGCAAGAAACAATGACAAAGAACGGCAGGATCTTCATTATTACCGGCATGTCCGGCGCCGGCAAAAGCCAGGCGCTGAAATCCTTCGAGGACATGGGCTTCTACTGTGTGGACAACCTGCCCATCGCCCTGATCCCGTCCTTCGCCGCGCTGATCCAGAGCCGCCGCTACCTCAAGAGCGTGGCGCTGGGCATCGACATCCGCGAGGGGCGGTTCTTCAAGGATTTCGTGCGCACGCTGGACAGCCTGGGCAAACTGGGCCTGGACTGCCGCGTGGTGTTCCTGGACGCTTCCGACGCGGTGCTGATGCAGCGCTTCTCCGAGACGCGCCACCGCCACCCGCTGGGCAAGAACATCGCCGCCGCCGTCAAGGAAGAGCGCAACATCCTCTGCGAACTGCGGGCCCGCGCCAACAAGGTCATAGACACCTCCAAGCTGACCCTGGGCGAGCTCAAAGAGATCCTGTCCGGCATGCTGGAGCTGAAGCGCACCGCGGAAATGAAGCTGTCCGTCATCTCTTTCGGCTATAAATACGGCATCCCGCTGGACGCCGACATCGTGATGGACGTGCGGTTCCTGCCCAACCCGTATTACGTCACGGCGCTGCGCGCCAAGACCGGCCTGGACGCCCCCGTCGGGCGCTACCTGAAGAACAAGCCCGGCTTCCGCAGCTTCGTCAAGAACTACACCGACCAGATAAAGGCTCTGCTGCCGCTTTACGTCAAGGAAGGCAAGTCTTACCTCACCATCGCCATCGGCTGCACGGGCGGCCGCCACCGCAGCGTTTACATCGCCGGGGAAATAGCCGGAAGGCTGGCCGCCGGCGGTTTTTCGGTTTCCGCGTACCACCGGGATATCAGGAAGTAAAAGGCCCGCCTGGCGCTGGGGGTTCAAGAGTATGATCAATATCATCGTTATCACCCACGGGGAATTCGGCGCGTACCTCATAGAGGCCGCCGAGGGCATAGTGGGCGTACAGGCCGCCGGCCTCAAGAACGTCTCCATCTCCCCGCGCATGACGCTGGAGCGCGTGAAGGAATGCGTCGCCGGGGCCATAGAAGAGATGCGCTCCGAAGACGGGCTGGTCTTCCTGATAGACATGCCGGGCGGCACCCCTATGAACGTGGTGCTGCCGCTGGCCAAGGACATCGACAAGAGCGCCGTGATCTGCGGCGTGAACATCAACATGATGACCTCCGCTTTCGCGTACCGGGCGACGCTGGATTTCGACCGCCTCTCGGCCAAGATCATCGAGGACGGCCGCAAGGCCATCTGCGAGGTCAAGAGCCTGCTGATCAAAAAGTAAGACTATGATAATTCTTTACAGGGTTGACGACAGGCTGGTGCACGGCCAGGTGGTGGAAGGCTGGGTGCCGCACCTGCGCGCCGAAGAACTGGCCGTGGTTTCCGACGAGATCTCCGGCGACGAGATGCGGCGCGCCATCATGCGCTTCGCCACGCCGGAAGAGGTGGACCTTAAGATCATGACGGTGGCCGAGGCGTCGGCTTACCTGCCGGAGGCCGCCACGTCCGCCAAAAAGGTGCTGCTGCTGCTGCCGGGCCTCTCCGAGGCCGTGGCCCTCATGGACAAGGGCATAAAATTCCCTTCGCTCAATATCGGGGGCATGCACTATTCCGCCGGCAAGAACCTTTCCATAGGCAAGGCCATCTTCCTCAACGACCAGGACTGCGCCTCCCTCAGGACGCTTTCTTCCGCGGGCATCAAGATAGAGGGGCGGGGCGTGCCGTCCGACAGCCCCGTGGACCTGATGGAAGCCATAGCGTAACCGGTTTTTTTCAATGGTAAAACTGATAATAGCCCTGCATAACCACCAGCCGGTGGGCAACTTCGACAGCGTGCTCGAAGAGGCGTATAACCTTAGTTATAAGCCCTTCTTCGACGTGCTGGACCGGCATCCCGGCGTGAAGGTGGCGGCGCATTTCTCGGGCATCCTTTACGACTGGCTGGAGGTCAACCACCCCGATTACCTGGACCGGCTGGCCGCGCTGGTCAAGGCGGGCCGCCTGGAGATCCTTTCCGGCGGTTACTACGAGCCCATCCTGGCGCTGCTGCCCGAAGAGGACCGCCGCGGCCAGGTGAACATGATGCGCGACTACGTGCGCGGTCGTTTCTCGTCCGACCCGGCCGGGCTGTGGCTGGCCGAGCGGGTCTGGGAACCGGAGCTGGCGGGGTCGCTGGCGGCCATGGGCGTGGGCTATACCGCGCTGGACGACGTGCATTTTTTCTCCGCGGGGTTCGAGGAAAAAGCCCTGACCGGCCGTTTCACCACCGAATACGCCGGCCGGCACCTGGACGTGTTCCCCATCAACCACCGCCTGCGCTACCTGATGCCTTTCGCCGAACCGCAGAAGACCATAGATTACCTGCGGGGCTTCGAGGGCCAGGACGCCGTGCTGGTGATGGCCGACGACGGCGAGAAGTTCGGGCTCTGGCCCGGCACGCACGAGCTGGTCTATAAAAAAGGCTGGCTGGACGGCCTCTTCACGCTGCTGGAGGCCAACGCCTCCTGGCTTTCCACCGCCCGCTTTTCAGACTGCCTGTCCGGCCCCTCCAAAGGGCTGGCCTACCTGCCCACCACTTCCTACCACGAGCTTTCCCAGTGGTCCCTGCCGCCCGAACGCTCGCGGCGGCTGGCCGGCCTCTGGGAAGACTCCACCGAGGACTTCCGCCAGTTCCTGCGCGGCGGCTACTTCCGCAATTTCTTTTCCAAATACCCGGAAGCCAACCGGCTTTACCGCCGCATGCTCCGGGCCAGCGCCAAGGTGCGCGCCTCCGGCTCGGGCCTGGGCCTGAAGAGCCTTTACAAGGCGCAGTGCAACTGCGGCTACTGGCACGGCGTTTTCGGCGGGGTTTACCTGCCGCATATCCGCATGGCGGTGTACCGCAATATCATCGAGGCGGAAGCGGCCCTGGGCCGCCCCGACGGCCGCTTCGTCCTGGCCCGCGAGGACTGGGACGCCGACGGCGTCCCCGAACTGCTGGCCGAAGGCGAAAAGGCCAATTTCTATTTTTCCCCGGCCAAGGGCGGCGGGATGTGGGAGTGGGATTATAAGCCGCGCGGCGTGAATTTCGGCTCGCTGGTGTGGCGCCACCCGGAGGCTTACCACGAAGGCGGCGCCAAGAACATCGCCGTCAGCGAAAAGCGCCGCGCCGCCGAGGAAGAGCTTAAGAAGGACCTGGCCTACGACTGGCACCCGCGCATGTGCCTGCTGGACCATTTTCTGCACCCCGACACCAACCCGGCGGCTTTCGCCCGGGCCTCCTACGGGGAGCAGGGGGATTTTGTGACGGGCGAATACGCCTGCGAGCACGCGGAAGCCCCCGAAGGCCTGCTGCTGAAGTTCAGCCGCGAGGGCTCCGTCTGGTCCGCGGGCGCCGCTACGGCCGCGCGCGTGGAGAAAAACGTGCTGCTGCGCCGGGACGGTTCCTGGCGCGCGGAGTACAAGGTGTCGAACCTCGGCCGCCACAAGGCCGAGTTCTGGTTCGGCCCGGAGCTGGCGCTGGCCTTCTCCGGCGCCGCCTGCTGCCCGCCCGGAGAGAAGGCCGGGGTGAAAAAACTTTCCCTGCCCGACCCGGTTTACGGCGGCGTGGAGCTGGAATTCTCGGAGCCGCTGGACCTCTGGGCCTTTTCCCTGGAGACCATCTCCCGCTCGGAAGAAGGCGCCGAGAAAACCTACCAGGGCGCGGTGCTGCTGGCGCATGCCAGGCGCCAGCTGGAAGCCGGCGCTTCGTTCTCTTTCACGCTGGAGGTCAGGCCGCTGTGATCACCCTCCTGAAAACTTTTATTTCCGCCGGGCTGGCGGGCCTGCTGGGGCTGGACGCCGTGCAGGCCGGGCAGTTTTTATTCTCCAGGCCGGCCTTCGTGGGGCCGGTGCTGGGCTGGCTGAACGGCTGCCCCCTAGAAGGGGCGCGCCTGGGCATCCTGCTGGAGCTGCTCTATATCGATTTCATCCCCGTGGGCGGCGTCGTGCCGCCCAACGGCACCGCGGCGGCCGCCGTGGGCGTGCTGGCCTATTCCGCCGGCGGGCTGGCCCCGTCGCTCTCTTTCTTTATCGGGATGGCGGCCGGCGTGGCCTACGCCCCGCTGGAGTCCAGGCTGCGGGCTTCCCGCTCGCCGCTGAATAATCTGGTGGAAGCGCAGGTTTCCGCGGGCAACTTCGAGCTGCGCCGCTGGCTGGCCAGGGCGATGCTGCTGGAGAACGCGGCCATGGGCGCTTACGTGCTCTGCGCGGCGGGCCTGGCCGCGCTGCTGGGGCTGGCCCCGGGGCTGCCCCGGCTTTACCCGGGCACCGATTTCGCTTATTCCCTGATGCCGTGGCTGGGGCTCAGTGGGCTGTATTTCAGGTTCAGGACGCAGGTGTACAAGAAATAAATTTATGTTATTTTCGATGTTTTTAAGGTCGTTCTTCATACAGGCGGGCTGGAACTATGAAAGGTTCCAGAACCTGGGCTTCGCCTTTTCGCTGCAGCCCGCCCTGGAGAAGATCTACCCCGACCGGGAAAAACTGAAGGCGGCCCTGCTGCGGCATTTGCAGATCTTCAACACGCAGCCGTACATGGCGTCGTTCGTGCTGGGCAATATCGCCCGCATGGAAGAGCGCGCCGCGGCGGCGGGCGAGGGCGAGCTTAAAAGCCTGCCCGGGGTAAAGCAGGCGCTGGCGTCCAGCTTCGCCTCCATCGGCGACCGGATCTTCTGGGGGCGCCTCAAGCCCATGACCGTCCAGGTCTGCCTGCTGGTCTGGTCCGCCTGCGGTTTTTACGGCTGGCTGTTCACCGGCATGAACGAGGAGGCGGCTTTCGGCGTGCTGCTGGCCGGGCCACTGTCGGGCATAGCGGTGTATTCGATCTTTTCCATCTATATCAGGTGGACGGGCCTGGCCGCCGGCTACGCCTGCGGGGGCTCGGCCAACTGCGCGCTGGACGCCGCCAACTGGCCCAGGCTTATCCGGCTGCTCAGCGCCGCCGGCTTCGCCATGTCGCTGGCCATAGCGCTGCTGTCTTTCGGCCTGCTGGCCGGTTTCAACTGCGGGGCCTGCCGCGCCCCGGACCTGCTGCTCAAGATAGGCCTGCCGGTGGCCGTGCTGGCGCTGCACCGCGTGCTGCGCGCGCTGGGGCGCTCCGTCTTCTTCACCGCCGGCCTGCTGCTGGCCGTTTCCGTGCTCGCTTTCAGCCTGCTTAAACTGGAGCCTTTTAAACTATACCTATGATAAAACGAGAGATCACCATCATCAACGAACTTGGCATCCACGCCCGGCCCGCCGGCATGGTGGCCAACACCGCGTCCAGGTTCGTCTGCGACATCAAGCTGGTCAAGGACGGGATGGAAGTGAACGCCAAGAGCATCATGGGCATCATGACGCTGGCGGCCGGCAAGAACAGCGTTATCGAGGTGACGGCCAAGGGCAAGGACGAGGCCGACGCCGTCAAGGCGATCGAGGACCTCTTCGCCAGGAAGTTCGACGAGGACTGACGGTTTTTTGGGCCAGGATACCAATATGAACACGACCCGGAGCGGATCATGCTTATAAAAAAAGGCGTAGCTGCCAGCCTCGGCATTGCCATAGGCAAGGCGCATATCGTTAAGGAAGAGAACATCCTTATCGAGCAGAAAGAAATAGCGCCCGACAAGATAAAGGCCGAGGTCAAACGCTTCAAGGAAGCGCTGGACAAGACCAAGCTGGACCTGGACGCCATCCGCGCCAAGATCCTGACCGTGCTGGGCAAGAACCACGCCAAGCTGATAGACGCGCACCATTTGATCCTGCAGGACCCGATGATCACCAAGGACGTGCCCAAGCTGATCATCGCCAAGGGCATGAACGCCGAGTTCGCCCTGTCGGAGATCCTGGACAAGGCCGAGGAGCAGTTCGAGAAGATTGACGACGAGTTCTTCCACGAGCGCAAGCACGACGTTTTCGACGTGGGTAAAAAGATCATCTCCAACCTGGTGAACTCCGAGAAGGTGTCGCTGAAGGACCTCAAGGAACCGGTCATCATCGTGGCCCACAACCTGTACCCGTCGGACACGCTGCACATCCGCGAATCCAACAAGGTGCTGGGTTTCTGCATGGACCTGGGCTCCAAGTCCAGCCATACCGCCATTTTCGCCCAGAGCATGGGCATCCCGGCCGTGGTCGGCCTGTCCGACATCAGCCGCCAGATCCAGAGCGGCGACACGCTGGTGGTGGACGGCGAGCAGGGCATGGTGATCATTTCGCCCTCGCCCGAGATCATAGAGAAATACAAGGCCCGCAAGGAAGAGCTGCAGAAGCAGGAGCATTTCTTCCACCGCCTGCGGGGGCTGCCGGCCACCACGCGCGACGGCCACAAGATCAGCCTGATGTGCAACCTGGACTCCGCCGAGGACGCGCCGGAGCTGGCCGTGGTGAAGACCGAGGGCGTGGGCCTGTACCGCACGGAATTTCTGTACATGAACCGCAATTCCGTTCCCAGCGAGGAGGAGCAGCTGAAGGCTTACTCCTCCGTGGTCAAGGGCGCCCCGCATATGCCGCTGACCATCCGCACGGCCGACATCGGCGGCGACCGCGCCACCGAACTGGGCATCAAGGGCCTCAAGGACGAGCGCAACCCGTTCATGGGTTTCCGCGGCATCCGCCTGTTCATCAAGTACCCGGAGCTGCTCAAGACGCAGTTGCGCGCCATCTACAAGGCCAATACCGAGGGGACCATCAAGATCATGATCCCCATGCTTTCCTCCGTCGACGAGCTGCTGACGGTCAAGAAGATCGCGGCGGACGTGAAGACCGAGCTGGCGGAAGAGGGCTTCGCGGTGAAGAAAGACCCGGAGTTCGGCGTGATGATAGAGATTCCCGCGGCCGCCATCATCCTGGACTCGCTGCTGGGCGAGATAGACTTCGTGTCCATCGGCACCAACGACCTGGTGCAGTACACCCTGGCCGTGGACCGCATCAACCAGTACGTGTCCGAGCTTTACGAGCCGTTCCACCCGGCGGTGCTGCGCCTGATCAACCTGGTGGTGCAGACCGCCCACAAGAAGGGCAAGCCGGTCTCCGTCTGCGGCGAGATGGCCTCCGACCCGTTCGCCATCCCGCTGCTGGTCGGCATGGGCGTGGATATCCTGTCCGTCCCGGCCAAGATGTACCTGCGGTCCAAGCACTCGGTGCGCTCCATGAATTTCGAGAAGTTCTCGGTCATCGCCCAGCGGGCGCTGGGCCTGCCGACCTCCGACGAGATCCGGCGCCTGATAGAAGAGGAAGTTAAATAGGAACAGCGCTTTTTACACCATGAACATACGCAATTTCTCCATTATCGCGCATATCGACCACGGCAAATCCACGCTGGCGGACCGCTTCATCAACATCACCAACACCGTGCCGGACCGCCAGATGCACGAGCAGTTCCTCGACGGTATGGAGCTGGAGCGCGAGCGCGGCATCACCATCAAAGCCAAGGCCGTGCGCATGCTCTATAAATCCGAGGACGGCCAGGACTATATCCTGAACCTCATCGACACCCCCGGCCACGTGGACTTCTCCTACGAGGTGAGCCGCGCCATGGCCGCCTGCGAGGGCGCCATCCTGCTGGTGGACGCCTCCCAGGGCGTGGAAGCGCAGACGCTGGCGCACGCCCACCTGGCGCAGAGCCTGGGCCTCACCATCATCCCGGTGATCAACAAGATCGACCTCGAGCACGCCAATCCCGACGCTACCGAAGAACAGATCTGGGAAGTGCTCAAGAACCCGGTGGACTCCTCGCGCATCAGCGCCAAGGACGGCCGCGGCGCCCGCGAAGTGCTGGAGCGCGTGATCAAGGAGATCCCCGCGCCCAGGGGCTCGGCCGAAAAGCCGCTGAAGGCGCTGGTCTTCGACTCTTTTTACGACGTGTATAAAGGCGTGGTCATCTACACCCGCGTCGTGGACGGCGCCGTTTCCGCCGGCAAATACATCACTTTCCACTCCAAGGGCACCAGCTACAAGGTGGAGGAAGTCGGCTACCTGACGCCGAAACTGATCAAGGCCGACTCCATAAAGACCGGCGAGGTGGGCTACATCATAGCCGGCATCCGCGACATCCACGAGATCAAGATGGGCGATACTATCTTCGAGAAGAACGCGCCCATTGACGCGCCCCTGCCGGGCTACAAGGACGTGAACCCGGTGGTGTTCGCGGGCTTCTACCCCGTGAATACCACGGACTATACCGGGCTGAAGACGGCCATAGAAAAGCTCAACCTCACGGACTCCTCCTTCAATTTCCAGGGCGAGACCTCCAAGGCGCTGGGCTTCGGGTTCCGCCTGGGCTTCATGGGCCTGCTGCACCTGGACATCATCCGCGAGCGCATCGAGCGCGAATTCGATATCCCGCTCATCGCCACAAATCCCAACGTCATCTACAAGGTGCTGGCCCGCAACCGCCACGGCGTCAAGGAAGAGAAATACGTGGAGTTCACCAACCCGGCCGACTTCCCGCATTACGGCGACGTGGTGGACATCATGGAGCCCTACGTGCTGGCCAATATCATAGCGCCGCTGACCTACATGGAGGGCATCATGAACCTCCTGAAGGAAAAGCGCGGCGAGCATATAAAGATAGAGTATATCTCCACTACCCGCGTGATCGTGGAGTACTACCTGCCCCTGAGCGAGATCATCCTGGACTTCTACGACAAACTCAAGTCGGTCTCGCGCGGCTACGCTTCTTTCGACTATGAGCCGTACGAGTACAGGTCCTCGGACATGGTCAAGATAGAGATCCTGCTGCACGCCGAATCGGTGGACGCGCTGTCCTTCATCACCCACCGCACCAAGGCGCTGAGCAATTCCCGCCAGATCTGCGAAAAGCTCAAGGGGCTGATCCCCAAGCACATGTTCGAGATAGCGGTGCAGGCGCAGGTGGGCGGCAAGATCATAGCCCGGGAGACGATCGGGGCCATGCGCAAGGACGTGCTGGCCAAGTGCTACGGCGGCGACATCACCCGCAAAAAGAAGCTGCTGGAAGCGCAGAAAGAAGGCAAGCGCAAGATGAAGCTGATGGGCTCGGTGGAGATCCCGCAGGAAGCCTTCATGTCGCTCCTGAAGATCAGCCAGGACAAATAATTTCGATTTCAACAACGGAGAACGACTAATGGAAGAAAAACTTTTCTGGATAGGCATACTGATGGGCGCCCATCTTTTCCTGTCGCATAATTTCAAGGAGAAAGGCCGGTTCGCCGGGGATTCGCGCTTCTCGCGCGCGTGGCACGCGGTGTTCGCCGCGCTGATCTCCTTCGTCGGCATGGTGCTGCTGACCGTCAGCCTGGACAACCGCCGCGGCGACGTGGTGACCACCGCGCTGTTCAGCGGGCGCCAGCTCGTGTACGGCCTGCTGGCCGCCGCCGCCGGCGTAGCCTACGCCTACTGGAAGGCGGGCTCCAAAAAACCGGCGGTCAAGGACGGCCTGAACCAGGCGATCAAGAGCGACATGGAATGGTCCGAGACCGTGTTCTCCGCCGTCCTGCTGGCCTCCGTGGTGATGTACCTGTTCGTCCAGGCCTTCAAGATCCCTTCGGGCTCCATGGAGCGGACTTTCCTGGTGGGCGACCACCTGTTCGTCAACAAGTTCATCTACGGCTTCCGCATTCCTTATACCCACAAGAAAATACTCCCGTTCAGGGACGTCAAGCGCGGCGACATCGTGGTCTTCCAGTTCCCTTCGGAGGACCCCGCAGAGTTCCAGTGCGGCGGCAGCCAGTACCGCAAGGATTTCATCAAGCGCGTGGTCGGCATGCCGGGCGACAAGTTCGAAGTGCGCAACGGGGCGGTGCTGATCAACGGCGTGCCGGTCAAGGACGAGCCTTACGCCCAGTACCTGGACCAGGCCCGCTATCCCGCCGGCACGGAGAAAGTGGCCCCGGCCGACTACCAGGCCTTCTGGGAAAAGCGCATGCTGGGCAAGATGTTCTCGGAATACATCAGGGACAACTTCGGCCCGGTGTCGGTGCCCCACGGCAATTACGTGGTGATGGGCGACAACCGCGACCGCTCCTGCGATTCCCGCTACTGGGGCCCGGTGCCCGAGAGCCTTATAAAGGGCAGCGCCTGGTTCACCTACTGGCCGCCGTCCAGGATAGGGTTCCCCGAATGAAGTTCACGGAACGCCTGAAGGCCGGCACCAAGGTCTATTCCTTCGAATTCTATCCGCCCAAGACGGCGGAGGATACGGCCAGGCTGTTCAACACGGCGCTGGAGCTCAAGGCGCTGTCGCCGGATTTCGTCTCGGTGACCAATTCCTCCAGCGGCGTCACGCCGTACCGCACCGTCGCGCTCTGCGGCGTGCTGAAGGCCCAGTTCGGGCTGGACGTGGTGGCGCATTTGACCTGCCTGGCCCATACCAGGGCCGAAATAGCCGAGATCTGCGACGGCCTGAAAAAGATGGACATCACCAATATCCTGGCTTTGCGCGGGGACGCGCATAACGTGGCGTCCGGCGCGCTGCGCAGGGATTACGACCACGCCTCGCAGCTCATCGCCGACCTCAAGCAAACCGGCGGCTTCTCCATAGGCGGGGCCTGCTACCCGGAAAAACACCCGGAGGCCGCCAGCCTGGAAGCCGACATCTCCCGCGTGAAGGAAAAAGTGGACGCCGGGGCGGAGTACCTGATCACCCAGCTGTTCTTCGACAACGCTTTTTATTTCCGGTTCCTGGAAAAAGCCGCCGCGGCCGGTGTCAGCGTGCCGGTGCTGCCCGGCCTTATGCCGATAACCGGCTACAAGCAGATGCAGAATTTCACCAAGCTCATGCAGGTGTCGGTCCCCGCGGCGCTCAGGGCCGGCATAGAGCGCTGGGACGGCGACAAGGACGGGATGTTCAAGTTCAGCGTGGAGTACGCCTCCGCGCAGGCGCAGGAACTGCTCAAGGGCGGCGCGCCCGGCCTGCACCTGTACACACTCAACCGCAGCCGCGCCGCGATAGCCATACTGAAGAACGTAAAAGCGGCGCTTTGATCTAGACGGGGGTAAGAGGGAAAATGGAAACAATTCACACCGTGGAGGCGAAGGCGCTTGTGGAACTTCAGAAGCGCGACACCGCCATAGACGCGCTGGCCGCGCGCGTGGCCGACGTCCCGGTAAAAATAGCCGCCCTGGCCGAAGCCTTCGAGGAAAAAAAGAGGTCCATGAGCGCCGCCCGCGACGCCCTGGTCGCCCTGCAGGTGAAAAAGAAGGGCGTGGAGCTCAAGCTCGCCGAGGCGGATGAGGGCATCCGCAAGCACCAGCGCGAGCTGAACCTCGTAAAGGACAATAACGCTTTCAAGGCCCTGCTCACGGAGATAGAGCACGACAAGCAGAGCAAGGACGACCTGGAGACCGAGGAGCTGGTGCTGCTGGAGGAGATAGACAAGGCGGCCGTCCAGGACAAGGTGATGCAGGTAGAAGTGAAGAAGACCGAGGATTTCAAGAATTCGGAGGTCGCCGTGCTGGAGGCCGCCGGCCGCGAGGCGGCCGAAAAGCTGACTGCGGCCAAAGGCGAGCGGGCGGCCGCCGCCGCCGCCCTCAGCCCGGACCTGCTGGAGCGGTACGAGACCATCCGCGCCAACCGCCGCGGCCTGGCCGTAGCCGCGGCGCACGAGGAGCCGGGGACGGGCAAGCTTTCCTGCGGCGGCTGCCATATGTCCTTGACGCCCCAGAAGACGCTGGACGTTAAAAAGCAGGATACCCTGACCTTCTGCCAGGACTGCCGCTGCCTGCTGTACCTTGAGAAGACCATATTCGGGTGAGGCCATGAAGAAAGAAAAAAAACTCAGGATCTTTATCGACGGCGGCTCGCGCGGCAACCCCGGCCACGGCGCCTGCGGGGCGGTCTTTTACGGCGCTTCCGGCGCGGTGCTGAGCGAGGAAGGGAAATACCTCGGGCGCTGCACCAATAATTTCGCCGAATACAGCGGGCTCAGGCTGGCGCTGGCCTCCGCGGCCCGCATCGGGGCCGAAGAGCTGGAGATCTTCTCCGACTCGGAGCTGCTGGTAAAGCAGTACAACGGGGAGTATCGCGTAAAGGACGCGGCCCTGGCCTCCATGATGGAGGTCATCCGTACGGCCGCCGCGGGTTTCAAGGCGGTTTCACTGGCCCACGTGCCGCGCGCCAAAAACAAGGAAGCCGACAGGCTGGTGAACCGGATCCTGGACAACGCCCGCCACGCGGCGCCGGCGCTGGATAAAACTCTGGCCGAGGAGAACGCTCCCGCCTCCAAACAGGCGGAGCTATTTTAATTTAGACCGCGGATGGAGGGCCGCTCTTCCCGCAAGGGAGGGGAGGAACTTCCGAACTTCACAGGGCAGGGTGCCGGTTCAAAGCCGTTAAGCGGCCATAGGCCGGGAGGCGGGGGCGACATCCCCCGTCGACGGATAGCGCCACAGAGAACATACCGCCCGCAAGGGTAAGGGTGAAAAGGTGCGGTAAGAGCGCACCGCGCGCCGGGAGACCGGCGCGGCAGGGCAAGCCCCTCCTGAAGCAAGGCTAAAATTGCGCCTGGACTGCCCGTCCATCCCCCTCCGGGGGGAGGCGCAGAGTAAGCCGCAAAAGATAAATGGTCCTCCAAGCGCCGCAAGGCGCCGGACAGAATTCGGGGTATAGTCCGCGGTCTAAAAAGTTTCGGACTTGCCACGGGGACCAGAACGCAAAACGCGTTCGGCCACACCGTGGCCTCACTCGGTATTCGCCCGCCGCGCTTATGCAAGCGGCGGGCTCACCGACGGTTTTGCTAACCTGGTCCCCGCGGCAAGTCCTCCACAGGGCTAATATAAGGAGCAGCTTATGGATTCGTTTGGGCAGAAGGTGCCTGAGATAAAATATTCTTCGGACGCCAATGAGATACCGTGGGAAGACGCGGTGGTCTGGACCAGCATGCCGCGCGTGGGGCCCAGGGTTTACGAGTGGCTGGAGTCTTCTCATATCCGCTACGTTTCCTGGACCAACGGCATCGTCAATATCATGCCCGAGAACGACTCCATCCTCAGCGATAAGTGCCAGTGCATGGTGCTGCCGTCGGCTTTTGTATGGGTGGGGAAGAACGTAAAAGTGGCCTGACCGGCCCTGGAGCCGCCGGGGCTGAAGTCGGGGGCCTAAATAAGGTAAAATATAGGTATTAGCCCTTAAGTAGGGGGGGACTATGTCGGAGGTAAAAAGCATAATGAATAAAGTTATCTTAGCCGCGGTTGTTTCTTTCGGCCTGCTGGCCGGCGCAAATGCCCAGATGGATTTCAACCAGGGCGTCAGCGTGGATCAGTTCATCTCCCAGGCCAATAACCAGGACCTGGTCATACCCCGCCCCATAGCGGGTTTCTCACGCTACACGCGCGATTGCGCCCGCTTCTCGTTCGGCCCCAGCGATGCCGCCCTGGAGAGCGAAAAAGTATGGCTGCGCAGCACCGAATATATTCAGGAATGCCACACGCAGTACGTGCAGCAGTGCCACACCGTAATGGTGCCCGGCCCCAACGGCACCCAGGTGCCCACCCAGCAGTGCCACTCCGTGCCCGTGCAGAACTGCTACGAGCGCCCCGGCCAGAGCTGGAGCCAGACCGGCCAGATCAAGGTCGAAGCCCGCAAGCTGTTCCCCTGGGAACGCGAGAGCTTCGAAGTCTGCCTTGAGGGTCCCTGGATGAGCCTGTACATCAACGAGGCCGGCTACAAGTACACCGCCCGCCGCGTCGGCGACTACAACACGGTCTACGAACTTGCCCCCCAGTACAAGGTGGCCATGAAAGCGGACGAGAACGGCCTGAACTACGGCTCTTTCTCCTACGCCGACGGCAAATACACCTTCGTCGTTAACGACAAATGGGCCAAGGAATACGCCGGCGAGAAGGTCGCCATAAAGATCGACCTCTACAAAGACAACGCCTTCTTCTTCGACGGCTATAAAGGCTCGAAGGAATTCACCTTCGACGTCGCCGAAGGCTACACGATGACCTTCACCGAGAAGGACCTCGAGCAGCCCGCGGTCGAAGAGAACAACGACTTCCGCGGCGCCAAGAAGTACTACCTTAAGTGGGGCTTCAAGCGCGTGGGCGCCATCTCGAAAGACAACTTCATGAAGAAAGACAAGACCCCCGTCATCGAGAAATAACTCTCCCTGACCCGAAAAATACCCGCCCTTCACCCGGCGGGTATTTTTTTGTTCCGAAGATAAGAATGGCCTTTGGGTAATAGGGCCGCAGGATGCCCAGTCGGGGCCTGTCAAGGGGGCCGGAACGCAAAAACGGCGTCGCGCACACCGTGCGCGCGCCTCCCGCTCTCGGCCTCGGCGCTGCGCAAGCCTCGGCCTCCGAGAGGGTTTTGCTAACCCGGCCCCCTCGCCAGGCCCCTCCGGGTTACTGAACGTAGGAATAATTTCTTTCATTTTACGGCCCAAAAAATAACCAGCTTGTGCTAAACCGGAGGGGGCGGACGGGGGGACCGGGTTAGCAAAACCCTGCCGGAGCCCGACGCTTGCGTAAGCGCGGAGGGCGAGGCGGGGAGTGGCGAGCACGGTGTGCGAGACCACGTTTTTGCGTTCCGGTCCCCCTGGCCGCCCCCGACTGGGCTATCCTGCGGCCCTATTACCCAAAGTTATCAGCTCTTCAGCCTGAAAAGACAGTCAGGAATTATATTTGTATAATTGAGATAAGATTTTCGCGAAGAATATACGGAGGAACCTCAATGGCCAAGCTTAAAGTTAATTCTGCGATAGTGAAGAAGAATGCCGCCCTGTGCAGGAAGCGCGGGATCGTGATGCCCACTTTCGCCCAGATGAAGGACCCTTCCCTCATTTCGGATAAAACAAAGAAAGCCCTCAAGCCCGTCGGCCTCTGGGATATCAATCCCGTCAACCTTTTCCGCATCAACTGGCACAACGACCACAAGACCGGCACCTTCGGCGCCGTCAACATGCTGGAGATCCCCAAAGAGATCACCGGCATAGACGCCCGCGTGATCGGCATCGTCGGCAAATACTTCCCCACCGGCGCGCACAAAGTGGGCGCGGCTTACGGCTGCCTGGCCCCCCGCATGGTCACCGGCGAGTTCGACGCGCAGGCGCAGAAAGCCGTCTGGCCCTCCACCGGCAACTACTGCCGCGGCGGCGCCTTCGATTCAAAGCTGCTGGGCACCACGCCCGTGGCCATCCTGCCCGAGGGCATGTCTAAAGAGCGCTTCGACTGGCTCAAAGAGATAGGCTCCGAGGTCATCGCCACGCCCGGCACCGAAAGCAACGTAAAAGAAATTTACGACAAGTGCTGGGAGATCAAGAAGACCCGCAAAGACTGCGTCATCTTCAATCAGTTCGAAGAGATGGGCAACCCGACGTGGCATTACCACGTCACAGGCTCCGCCCTCGAGGAAGCCTTCAACGCCATAAAGGGCCCCAAGAGCCGCCTGGCCGCCTTCACCTCCGCCACCGGCTCCGCCGGCACCATAGCCGCCGGCGACTACTTGAAGAAGAAGTTCCCCGGCATGAAGATCACCGCCTCCGAGGCCCTGCAGTGCCCTACGATACTTTCCAACGGCTTCGGCGAGCACCGCATAGAGGGCATCGGCGATAAGCACATCCCGTGGGTGCACAACGTCCGCAACACCGACGTGATCACCGCCATAGACGACGAGGCCTGTGTGCGCATAGCCCGCCTCTTCAACGAGCCCGAGGGTAAGAAGGTGCTGGCCCAGTACGGCGTGAAGAAAGAGGTCATTGAGAAACTCAGCCTGCTCGGTTTCTCCGGCATCTCCAACCTGCTGTCTGCCATCAAGACCGCCAAGTATTATGAGCTGGGCAAGGACGACGTCGTCGTCACCGTGTTCACCGACTCCATGGACCTTTACGGCTCACGTATCAAGGAGATGGAGAAGGAAATGGGCAAGTACACCCGCGAGAACGCGCTGGTGGACTTTGAACGCCGCCTGCTGGGCGAGAGCGTCAACTACATGAAGGAGCTCACCTATACCGACCGTAAGGCCGTGCATAACCTTAAGTACTTCACCTGGATAGAGCAGCAGGGCCGCACTTCCGACGAGCTGCGCCAGCTGTGGGACCCGGCCTACTGGGACGAGACCTTTGGCATGGTAGAGGAATACGACAAACTGATAGAAGCTTTCAACCGGGAAGTGGGACTGTAAAATGGCGACCAAGGGCGTCTTCAGGGTCGAGTGTCCCCACTGCGGGGAGGGGTTCGACGCGGATTTCTGGACCGTGGTCCGCGGGGACCGCGACCACGACGTGAAAGAACTCATTCTTAGCGGCGAGTTCGACCTGCTGGTCTGCCCCCATTGCGAGGAGATGGTGCAGCACGAGGAGCCTTTCCTCTACATCGACCCGCCCAAGGACCTGCTGGCTTTCGTGATGCCCGAGTCCTACGAGTCCGATAAAGAGAAGTGGATAGCGCGCATGAACGCGGACTATGAACCCGTTAAGGCTTCCCTTTTCGCCGGCCAGGGGCTGACCGCGGCCCCGCTGTATCTGTTCGGCCTGGGCCAGCTGTCCGCCAGGCTGGCCGATGACAGGGACCGCGAGGAAGAGACCGAAGTAATGGAATTCATGGCCCGCGAGGAAGGCCTGAAGCTGCTGCCGGTAAACCCGGTGGCCGCCCGCGAGCTGGACCTGCCTTTCAGCCTCCCCATGCCGGCCGGCCTCTTCAGCCGCGCCGCGGCCTTGAAGGCCGCCGAGGGCCTGTTCGCCAGGAACGACGCCCTGCCCCGCCTGAAGAACCTGGTGGGCGCCCTTAAAACCGGTAAAGACGACACCATCCCCTTCGTAAAGATCTGATGCTCCTGAGCCCGCTCAACGACCTGCCGCTCCTGCAGAAGGCCGCGTCCCTGGCGGACGCCGCCGGGCTGGAGCTCTACGCCGTGGGCGGCTGCGCCCGCGACTGGGCGCTGGGGCGCGCCAGCGCCGACGTGGATTTTCTGCTCAGCGGGGACGCCGCGCCCGTAGTGGCCGGCCTGGAAAAAGAATACGGCGGCCGCCACCAGAAGTTCGTGCCTTTCCTTACCGTCAGGTTCTTCTCCGCCGAAGGCCGCCGCCTGGATTTCGCCAGGTTCCGCAAAGAAACCTATGCCAGGCCCGCCGCCCTGCCCGCGGTGGAGCCGGCCGCTTCCGCGGCCCAGGACCTGGAGCGCCGCGACTTCGCCTGCAACGCCATGGCCGTGCGCCTCAACGGCCCGGACGCCTTTACCCTGCTGGACCCTTTTAAAGGCCTGGCCGACGTGAAGGCCGGGCTGGTCCGCGTGCTGCACGGCAGGAGTTTCGAGGACGACCCTACCCGTATTTTCCGCGCGGCGCGTTTTGCCGGCCGCTTCGGCTGGCAGCTGGACGCCGTAACGCTGGAGCTGGCGCTGGCCGCCGTAAAGGCCGGCCTGCCCGGTTTGCTCAGCCGCGAAAGGCTGCGCAATGAGCTGGTAAAGCTCTTGTCGGAGGCCGACCCGCTGCCGGCGCTCGGGCTCCTGAAAGAGCTGGGCGCGCTTTCTTTCCTGCACCCGGCTTTCGTCTTCCCCTCTTCGCTTAAGGCGCTTCCCGGCTTCCGTGAGCGGCTGGCCGCGATAGCCGGCCTGATGGGGCCCGACGGCGGCGCCTTTCTGGCCAGCCTGAAATTCTCTAAAAACGAAACCGCCGCCCTGGCAAAACTGGCCCAAGAGCCGAAGCTTCGGGATTAGGCGGCTTGCGGCAAAAAAAAGCCCGCCGAAGCGGGCTCTTTTTTTACCTGGGCGTTCAGCAGGTGGTCTTCTGTATCATCAGGCGGGCCTTTATGATCTCGGCCAGCATCTCCAGGTTGATAGGCTTCTGTATATAATCGAAAGCCCCGGAGTTCAGGCAGGCCTTGGCCACGTCTTCGTCTTCATTGCCGGTTATCATGGCGACCCCGGTACCGGGCAGGCCGGCGTGCAGCTGCCTGAGCACTTCAAGGCCGTCCTTCCCAGGCATAAAAATATCCAGCAGGGCTATGTCCGGCTTGCGCTCCAGGGCCAGCCGCAGGGCCTTCGCCCCGTCTTCCGCCACCAGCACTTCGTAGCCGGCCGCGGTCAGGAACCGGCTCAGCACGTTGCAGATGGCCGCGTCGTCGTCCGCCACCAGCAGCAGGCCTTTGGACGGCGCGGGCGGAAGCGGCTGCGGGTGCCGGCGCTCTATGGCGGCGGCGGGGGGCGCCGTTTTAACGCCCAGGATCCTGTCCACTTCCATGAGCACGTTGGACAGGCCGTCGCCCTTGGAAAGAAAAGAGGAGGCGCCGTCGCGCAGGTAGGCTTCGCCGTCTTCGGGGGCGTCGTAGCCCGTCAGTATGATCACCGGGACCAGTTTGGAGAGCTCGCGGATCTTTTGCAGCACGACCGAGCCCGTCATTACCGGCAGGTCGCGGTCCAGGATCACCAGGCCGGGCTGGTTGTTCTTGAAGGCGAGTACGCCGTTGCCGCCGTCGGAGGCGGTAAAGACCTGGTGGCCGGCGCGCGAAAGAAAAACCGTCAGCGCGTCGCGCACTATGCCGTCGTCGTCAATGATAAGTATTTTAGCCATGGTCTTGTTAGTCATTATATTATAAAAAGCAACGGCGCGCCCGCGCGCTTCAGTCCAGCCTGCGGTCCTTCAGGTAGACGCTGCCGGTCCTGTCCTTCAGACCTTTCAGGTATTTCTTGATCTCCGAGGCTATGTCCACTATTTTGGCGTAATGGTCCAGGGTGCGCTGCTCGTTGGTGGCCAGGGCGATGGTCAGCGTCATCAGCGGGAACTGGCGGACATTGCCGGCCCGGTCCTTGGCGGTGATGAAGCCGCGCTCGCGGTCCTCGCGGTTGTACAGCTTGGGCGCCAGCGCGTCGAACCGGGCGGCCACGGCGGCGGCTATTTCCTCGCTCCTGGCCGGGGCGGCCATCATCACGAAGTCGTCCCCGCCCACGTGGCCCACAAAAACGTCCTCGGCGGGAAAGGCGTTCTGCACGTCGGTGAGCAGGGCGGCGGCCTGCTTGATGGCGTTGTCGCCGTTGAGGTAGCCGTAATTGTCGTTGAAGGCCTTGAAATTATCTATGTCTATGTAGAAGAAAGCCAGCGGGGCGGCCGTCTTTATGCGGCTGGCGGCTTCCTCCTCTATGGCGGGGCCCCCGGGCAGGAAGGTCAGCGGGTTGGCCGCCAGCATGCGGCGGGTGCGGCGGCTGGCGCTCTCTATCCTGGCCGCCAGTTCCACCGGGTTGAACGGCTTGGAAACGAAGTCGTCGGCGCCCAGCCCGAATTCGGCGGCCTGTTCCATGGGGCCGCTGTCGCCGCTGATGATGATAATGGGGATCGTGGCCAGGCGGGAGTCCTTGCGCAGCCGGCCCAGCAGCTCCCGGCCGCCCATGCGGGGCATGTTCAGGTCCAGCAGTATCACGTCGGGGGCCTGGGCGGCTATGCTTTCCAGGGCCTTTACGCCGTCTTCGGCGGCTACCACTTCCCAGTCCGTGCCCGCGAAAATGCGGGTGATTATGCGGTGAAAAGTTTTGTCGTCGTCGGCTACCAGAAGTTTCCTGTTCATAACGCCCCCTTACCTGACATTGATATTCTATCAGGGCGGGCTACTATATAGTTCAGGCGGAGTTCAGATTTTCCTCAAATCACGGGGGCCCGCCTTTTTTGCCCAGGGCTTCGTCTATGGCCCCCAGCAGAATTTCCACCGAGAACGGTTTAGGAATGAACCTGTGCCCCATCCTGTTCATAAAGTCCCAGTTGGCCTTCTCTTCCAGGTAGCCGCTGGTGAAGATAAAACCGGACCGGGGGCTCAGCCTGGCCAGTTCTTCCGCCACGTCCATGATCTTGCCGTCGCCCAGCACCATGTCCGAGAAAATTATATCGAACCTGTTGTCGCCCGCCTTCAACAGGGCCAGCGCCTCCGCTATGCTTTCGGCTTTCTCGGGGCTGTGGCCGAATTCCGTCAGGGCTTTGAAAGACAGGCTGCGCAGCACCGGGTCGTCCTCTATTATGAGTATCCTGGCCCCGACGGTCCTGTTTTCCCTCCGCCCGGCGCGGCACGCGGCCTCCTTTTCGGGCGCTTCGCAGCGCCTGAGCGGCAGGTAGATAGAGAATTCCGCCCCCTGCCCGGGTTCGCTCTCCACGGTCACCCAGCCGTTGTGCTGCTTGGCCGCGCCGTACACGGTGGCCAGCCCCAGCCCGGTGCCCCTGCCCTTTTCTTTGGTGGTGAAGAACGGTTCGAAGATATGGTCCCGTGTGGCTTTGTCCATCCCGGTGCCGGAGTCCTTAACGGAGATCAGGATGAAGTCCCGCCCCGCGTCCCCGGGCCTGGGGGAGCGCACCCCGTCCGGCGCCAGGGCGACCAGCCGCGTCCGCAGCGTGATCTTGCCGCCTTCGGGCATGGCGTCGCGCGCGTTCACCACCAGGTTCATCAGCAGCTGGTCCAGCTGCGCCTGCTCCGCCAGCAGGCAGGGCAATTGCGGGTCCAGGTCCAGCTCCAGCGTGATGTTCTCCCCTATTATGCGGGTCACCATCGCCTGGATGGCTTTGATCATGGCGTTGAGGTCGCAGGGTTTCTTCTGCAGGGCCTGCTTGCGGCTGAAGACCAGCAGCTGCTTTATCAGCGCCGCCGCCCGGGCCACGGCTTTGCGTATTTCCTCCAGGTCCTTCTTGGTCGGGTCGTCCTCTTTCAGCGGGTCCAGCGCCAGGGTGGCGTAGCCCTCTATGGCGCCCAGCATATTGTTGAAATCGTGCGCTATGCCGCCGGCCAGGCGGCCCACGGCCTCCATCTTCTGCGATTGGCGGGCCTGTTCCTCCAGCAGGCGCGGCCCGGTCACGTCGTGGAAAATGCCCTGCAGATAGAGCAGTTCCCCGTCCTTTTTCCTGGCGTGGAAAGAGCCCTGCGCCAGCAGCCGCTCTCCCCGCGCGGAAACGAAGGCCGTTTCCAGCGCCACGGCGTTCTGCCGCGCCGCGGCCTGTTCCAGGGCCAGCAGGAAAGCCGGCCGCTCCGCTTCCGCGGCCAGCTGCCAGGCCTGCAGCGGCTGCGCCTTTTTATAGCCATAGCCGGTGGCGGCCTGGAAAGCCGGGTTGGAATCTATTATCTCGCCTTCCTTTGAAACTATGAAGATCAGATCGGAAGAGGTGGTGAACAATTCCCGGTAGCGGGCCTCGCTTTCCGCCAGGGCCCGTATGGCGGCGTTCAACGCCGCCTTTTTCTCGTGCTCGGTGATGGCCGCGCCTATGGCGGCCGGCAGCCGGGCCACCCTGTCTTTCAAAATATAATCCGTGGCGCCCATTTTTAGCAGCTCTACGGCCGTTTCGTCGCTGAGCGCGCCGGTCAGCAGTATCAGGGGCAGGCCGGGGACCAGGGCCCCGCAGGCTTCTATCACGTCCCTGCCGTCGAACCCTTTCAGGTTAAAGTCGGAAAGTACCAGGTCGAAGTGTTTTGTTTTGAGCAGCCTTTTGGCCTCGGGCAGGCTGTCCGTAAGGCGCACTTCGCAGTCCGGGTCGGATTTCTTCAGCACCTGTATGGCTATCTCCGCGTATTCGGCAGAGTCTTCTATGTATAGGATCTCTTTAGGCATATAGTTTCCCCTGCAAAACTCTGCCTGGTCGTTAAATCCGGCGCCTCCGGGTGTTTTCGCTTAGTTTATCCCGCAGCGGTCGATCACGGTGTTCTCTTTGGCCATGAAGGCCTCGAGTTTTTTGGCCTGCGCCTGCTGCATGGCGGGGGCTTCGTCCTGGTCGTGATACTTGGACAGCAGCTCGTAGAATTTCTGCTTGACCTGGAAATCCTTGATCTCGCTGCCGGGATTGCGGCTGAGGCTGCCCATGGCGAAGCCCGGTTCTTTCATCTTGTTGGCCCAATAGCGGGCTTTCAGGTCCACGGCCGCCTCGTTAAGGCGGTTCATGTCCCTGAAGGCGCCCTGGCAGTCGAAGCCGTTGTCGGAGAGGGCGTCGCGGAAGTCGCTGGCCATAGGGGCCATGGCCACGGGTTCGCCCCAGTTGATCTCGGGCACGGGGGGGATCTCGGTAAAGCGGGCCAGGGACTTCATTTCCACGGCCTTTATCACGCGGCCGCTGCGGGCGTCCACCAGCTTTACCATTATGGTAAGTTCTTCGCCGTTCTGGAAAACCGAGCCTTTTATGAAAGCCTGGGGGCGCATTTTGGAGGGGATCCTGTTCAGCCAGCCTTCTTTGGAGCCGGCGCTGGCCTGCAGGGCCTCCTGGTCCAGCACTTCCAGGTCTTTCTCGCCCGCCAGGGAGCCGGCGGTCTTTTCCTGCGCGAAAGAGGCCTCGTTAGCCTCGCCTGTGAAGGAGCCCAGGGCTATGCGGGTTATGCCGCTGGACCTGGCGGCCAGGGCCATGTTCAGAGCCATGCCTTTGTAGTCGGCGGCCGAGGCGCCTGTTGAAAGGATCGCCAGGGCCAGGCCCAGCACCGCTAAAGTTTTAACATTTATCTTTTTCATAACTCCCCCTTGCCTACACTGATAGTATAGGAGGAGGGGTTACGGGATAGCTCAGAACGAGCTCAGGTTTTTCTCAAATCAGGGTGGGCAGGGGAGCCGGCAGGTATATCAGGAATTCCGTTCCGCGCCCTTCGGCGGTTTCCACGGTCAGCCAGCCGTTATGCTGCTTTACCGTGCCGTAAACCACGGCCAGGCCCAGGCCCGTGCCTTTGCCTTTTTCCTTGGTGGTGAAGAAGGGCTCGAAAAGGTGTTCGATGACTTCTTTGGACATGCCGCGGCCGGCGTCCTTGACCGAGAGGCGTATAAAGTTAAGTCCGGCCCGGGCCGGGTCGGGGGAGCGCACTTCCTGCGGCTGCAGCGCCACGGCCTTCGTGGTTATCCGGATAAGGCCGCCGTCCGGCATGGCGTCGCCGGCGTTAAGAGCCAGCGCCTTAAGCAGCCGCTCCAGCCGCGCGGGGTCGCCCGGCAGGGCGGGGAGGTCCGGCTGCAGTTCCAGTTCCAGCGCGCTCTTGCCCAGGGCGCCGGCCAGGGCGCTGGCCGCGCTGCCAACAGCGGCGTTCAGGTCGCAGTTCATCGTCTGCAAAGTCTGCTTGCGGCTGAAGGTCTGCAGCTGTTTTGTCAGTTCGGCCGCCCTGGCCACGGCATTGCGGATCTCGTCCAGGTCCGGCCTGAGAGGGTCGTCCTCTTTAAGCGTGTTAAGGATAAGCGTAGAGTAGCCCTCTATGGCCCCCAGGATATTGTTGAAGTCGTGGGAAACCTTGGCGGACAGCCTGGCCAGGGCCGCCAGTTTTTTTTCATCAGGAGAGATCAGGACGGGCTTAAGATCGGGTTGGGGCATAGGAGACCTATTCGAATTTGTAGCCGTGGCCGGTCACGCTGCTGATGCGCGCGGCCATCCTGGTCCCAAGTTTCTTTCTTAAGGACGAAATATGCGTTTCCACCGTGTGCGGGTTGTCGTAGGTGGCCATGTCGTAGCCCCAGACCGTTTCCAGCAGATAGGGCACGCTGAGCACGCGGCCTTTTTTCTCCAGCAGCAGCGTCAGCAGGTCGAATTCCTTGCGGGTCAGCGGCACGGGCTTGCCCGACACCTTCACGCTGCGGGCCTCGGGGTCCAGTTCCACTTCCTTGTCTTTTATCGTGCCGGCCTTGCCCTCGCCCGCGGAGCCGTAGCGCCGCAGCACCGCGTTGATCTTGGCCGTCAGCACCGGGAAGGCGAAAGGCTTGGTCAGGTAGTCATCGGCGCCCAGGTCGTAGCCCTCCACGATGTCTTCGTCTTCGGTCCTGCCGCCCGAGATTATTATCACCGGCGTGTGCGCCGTGCCGGGCGAGGTTTTCAGGGCTTTGCACAGTTCGAAGCCGTCCAGCCCCGGCAGCTGCACGTCGGCTACTACCAGGTCGGGTTTGGAATCCCGCGCCATCATCAGCGCTTCGGAGCCGTTGTCCGTGAAGATCACGGTGAAATCGTGGTTTTCCAGGTAGCGCCTCATCACGTCCAGCATCTTCCTGTCGTCGTCCACCAGCAGCACTTTTTTAGGCATCCCCGCCTCCCTGCTCGTCGATCTTGGGGTTCCTGGCGAAATCCTGGAACTTGGAGGTCAGCTCCGCGGCGCGCTTCACCGCCTCTATGATGCGCGAAATTTCGTTGGAGATAGGGCTGGAGGCCGGCAGGTCGTCGGCTATCAGCGTGGCGTAGCCGTTGATGGCCGCCAGCGCGTTGTTGAAATCGTGCGCCATGGGGCGGGCCACCTTGCTTACGGCGTCGGCGGCGCGCGCCAGCGCCAGTTCCGTTTCCATTTTTTTCAGGTCCGTGATGTCCCTGGCTATGCCCAGCAGCCCTATGGTCTGCCCGCCCACGCCTTTCAGGGGGGTCTTGATGATGTTCACGTAGCGGCTGCCCCCCGGGAAGGGGTGGTGGTTGTTGAGTGAAAGGGTCTGGCCGCTGCGCACCACCTCGCTGTCCGTGCGGAACACTTCGGCGTAGATCTCGGGCGGGAAATAATCGGAGTCGGTGCGGCCTATCATGGCTTCCGGGGTGGCGGCCATCATGTCGGCGCAGGCTTTATTCACCTTAACGTACATGCCGTTCATGTCTTTTATGAAAATGGCGTCCTTGGCCGTGTCGAAGACCATGCGCATCATGGCCTCGCTTTCTTTCAGGCGTATCTCCGTATTCTTCTGCTCGGTCACGTCGCGCATCACGCCGGTAATGTAAAGAGGTCTGCCGTTCTTCGTCACCACGCCGCTTTTCTGCTCGGCGTAAAAATAGGTGCCGTCGCGCCTGCTGACGCGGTACGGCAGTATGGGCAGCGTGCGGCCGGTCTTTACCGCGTTGGCGAAGGCCTTTACGATGAAATCCTGGTCGTCCGGGTGGGCGAACTCCACGATGCTGCGGCCTATGAGCTCTTCGGCCTTGTAGCCGTAGTCCTCCACCCTGGGGCTGATATAGGTTATGCGGGCGGACAGGTCGGCGGTATAAATGATGTCCTTGGACGAGGAGATGATGGCCTTGAACCGGCTGTCCTCCTCGCGCTGTTTGTCCTCGGCCAGCTTGCGCTGCAGGATGATGGCGTAGACGCGGGCCAGTTTCTGCGCGGCGCTCAGGTCCGCGGGGCCGTAGTCGGCGCGCGGGTTGGCCAGCCCCAGCATGCCCAGCAGCTTGCGGCCGGACAAGGCCGGCACGCCCAGGAACTTGTCTATGGTTATGTGGCCGGGCGGCAGGCCGGCGGCGCGGCTATCCGCGGCGGCGCGGTTGGTCAGCAGCGGCTTTTTACGCTTGATCACCCAGCCCCAGAGGCCGTTGAACTTGCCGAAGGCCGCCGGCTTTTCCTTCATCCGGCACTGGTCCCAGGTCTCCGTGGTCAGCGAGGGCACCAGCATGCAGCCGGTAGCCGGGTCTATGTAGCCGGCGAAGCCGAAGGTGCTGCCCGTCAGGCGCCTGGCTTCGTCCAGCACGGCCCGGGAGATCTCCTCTATGGAGATGCCGGGGAAGGCCAGGTAAAGCTCTTCCACGTGTTTTACGGCCGCGGCTATGTCCTTGGCGTAGTTCAGTTCGGCGTCGCGCGCTTCGCCCGCCAGGCGCGCCCCGGCTACTTTGGCGGCCATGTCCAGCATGCCGTGGACGGGGCGGCCCGCGGCCGCCGGTTTTCCCAGCAGCGCGGCTATGCGCCCGGCTTTGGCGTTGCCCAGCCTGATATCCGATTGGAGAAAGCGGCCTTTGCCCCAGGCGGCGGATTTCTTGTCCGCCAGCAGCAGCGCCTGCTCCGCGCGGGTGAATTTATTGAAAACACGTTTCTGGGCGGCGCCGTTCCGGCCTTTAATTATGATCGCCAGCTTCGTCCCGGCGCCAAGGCCGCCGGGCCCGCAAAGGATCTCCGCAAGTTTGCGCAGGAAAGGGTCGAAGTTATCCGGGGAAAAGGCGGTAAGCAGCATGGCCTGCAGCAGCTTGCCGAAAGCCTCGTTATCCTGACCTTGTATGCCGGAGTTTTTCATTTATCAGCCGAACCGCCCCGCGTAATCCTGCCGACAGGGCGGGTTTTATTCGAACTTGTAGCCGTGGCCCGCCACGGCTTTGATGCGCTTGCCGAAAGCGCCTATCTTGCGGCGCAGGTTGGAGACGTGCACTTCCACGGTGTGCGGGTCGTTGTAGTCGGCCGTGTTATAGCCCCACACGGCTTCCAGCAGGCTGTTGAGGCTGAGCACGCGGCCCGGGTTGGCCGTCAGCGTGTGCAGCAGGTCGAATTCCTTGGAGGTGAGCTTTACCGGCTTGCCCTTGATCTTTATGGTCCTGGCTTCCAGGTTCAGCTCCAGGTCGCCTTTCTTTTTTACGGCTTCTTTCTTCTTGCCGCGGGCCGCCCGGCGCAGCATGGCTTTTACCTTGGCCAGCAGCAGGGCGTAGGAGAAAGGCTTTACCACGTAATCGTCCGCGCCGTAGCCGTAGCCGGAAAGGTGGTCGGCTTCCGAAACTTTCTTGCCGGTCATGATTATTACCGGGATGTCGGCCAGCACCTTGTTGTCCTTGATGCGGCGGCAAAGGGTGAAGCCGTCCATGCGGGGCATTTCAACGTCGGTGATGATGATGTCGGGTTTGCCGGAGGGTGCGGCGGCCAGCGCTTCGGCGCCGTTGGCGGCCGTGATGGTCTCCAGGCCGTGGTTCTCCAGGTATTTCTTGAGGATGCCCAGCAGCTCCGGGTCGTCGTCCACGATAAGGGCGCGCTCTTTCATACTTCTGATTATAATATTTTACGGGACAAAAAAGCGCCCCGCCGGAACAGTCAGGGACTTACGGTCGACTGACGAAGATGAGTGACTTGTTGCCCGGCGGGGCTTTTAAAATAAGCCAGCGTTGCAGATGCATAGAGCACGGAGCCCGAAGGCCCCGAGTCTTGGGGGTTTGGGTTAGGGGGGCGCACCGTACAACGCTGGAGATCTGTTTGTAAAGAACCTGACTACCTGAAAAGTATAACAAAGGCCGTTCAAGAATCGCTCAAATCCGGCTCAAAAGCCGCTCAAGACCGGGGCAAGGCAAAAAAGCGCCCCGCCGGATCTTCGTGGTGAGTTACATTGCGCCTTACAGAGGAGTCTGATTTGATGAGGCCCGGCGGGGCTTTTAAAGTAAGCCAGCGCTGCAGATGCATAGAGCACGGAGCCCGAAGGCCCCGAGTCTTGGGGGTTTGGGTTAGGGGGGCGCACCGTACAACGCTGGGGATCTGTTTTGCCGTATCCGGGGCTTACCCGCTTACGGCTGTTTTGAAAGAGCGTCTTGCTACAAAGAAAGTATAACAGAACCCGTTCAGGAATCGCTCAAATCCGGCTCAAAACCCGCTCAAGATTGCCGGCCGGGCCGGCACGACGATAAACCCTGCACGGAGGGCCGCTAATTTTCTAAAATATAGCCTGCCGGCTGGCGTTGAACGCCCGCTTGTTGTTTTCGGCCGGTGATAGTTTCTTGCTTTTCCCTGCTGTCATGACTTCCATACAGTTCTTAAAAGGCGTGGGCCCTAAAAAAGCGGAATTATTCGGCCGGCTCGGCATAGAGTCGCTGGACGACCTGCTGTTCTATTTCCCGCGCGCCTGGGAGGACCGCCGCCTGGCTCCCGACAAACAGCCGCTGCCTTTCCTGGAGCCGTCCCCCGTCATCAAGGGCAGGATCAAGACCGTCCGCGACCTTTATACCTCCAGCCGCCTGCGCATCTTCAAGGTGACGGTGGAAACCGCCAACGGCCCCGCCGAGGCCAGCTTCTTCAAGCGGCACAGCCCGCGTTTCGACGTGTTCGCCCTGCTGCGCAAGGACCTGAAGGAAGGCCGCACGGTCTGGATCACCGGCACCCCCGAGGACCCGCTGTTCCTGAGCCGCCTGCGCGCCGACGAATATTACGGCGACGACGACGCCCGCGCGCTGAAGATGCACGTGGGCCGCATAGTGCCCGTCTACCCGCTTACCGAGGGCCTCACCGCCAGGTTCATGCGCGAGGCCGTCTACGAGGCCGTCCTGGCCGGGGCGGAGGCCGTGGGGGATTTTCTGCCGCCCGCCCTGGTGATGAAGCGGCGCCTGGCCGCGCGCGACCTGGCCGCCCGCGCCATACATTTCCCCGCGAATAATTTCGAGCTGGCGCAGGCCCGCCGCCGCTTCATCTACGAGGAGCTGCTGCTGCTGGCCCTGGCCTGGGCCATAAAAAAACGGCAGACCCGCAGCGTGCAGAAGGGCTTTTCCTACGAGATCAAGAAGAACCTGCTTACGCCCTTCCGCGAGCGCCTGGGGTTCCAGCTTACCGCGGGGCAGGCGCACGCCATCAAGGAGATCTTCGCCGACATGCAGGCTCCCACGCCCATGGGCCGGCTGCTGGAAGGGGACGTGGGTTCCGGCAAGACGGTGGTGGCGCTGTCGGCCATGCTGCTGGCGGCCGAGAACGGCGGGCAAAGCGTGTTCGCCGCGCCCACGGAGATCCTGGCGGAGCAGCATATTCTTACTTTCGAGAAATTCCTGGGCGGGCTGGGGGTGCGGTTCGCCCTGCTGACGGGCCGGCTGAAGGCGGCGGAGAAGAAAAAGATCCTGGCGGACCTGGCCGAGGGCAAGATAGACATTTTGATAGGCACCCACGCGGTCATCAGCGAAGGGGTTAAGTTCAAGAACCTGCGGCTGGTGGTGGTGGACGAACAGCACCGCTTCGGGGTGCGGCAGCGCGCCGCGCTGCGGGCCAAAGGCGACAAGGCTGACATGCTGATCATGACGGCCACGCCTATCCCGCGCACGCTGTTCCTGGCGCTGTACGGGGACCTGGACCTGTCCGTTATTAAGGAACTGCCGCCCGGCCGCCAGCCGGTCAAGACCACGGAGGCTACCGAGGACGTGGCTCTCCTGGCCGCCAGGGACGAGGTGGCCAAGGGGCGCCAGGTCTATATCGTTTACCCGGTCATAGAGGAAACCCAGGCCGAGGATATGAAATCGGTCAAGGCCGAATTCGCGCGGCTGCAAAGTTTTTTCAAGGGGCGGCGGGTGGACATGCTGCACGGGCGCCTGCCCGGAGAGCTGAAGAAGCAGGTGATGCAGGATTTCGCGGCCGGCCGCACGGACGTGCTGGTGGCCACGCAGGTCATAGAGGTGGGCATCGACGTGGCCAACGCCACGCTGATGGTCATCAATAACGCCGAGCGCTTCGGGCTGGCCAGTTTGCACCAGCTGCGCGGGCGCGTGGGGCGCGGCAAGTGGGATTCGCGCTGCCTGCTGGTGGCGCACGCGCGGGCGGGGGATTCGGCGGACCGCTTGCGGGCCATGGTGCAGAGCTCCAACGGCTTCGAACTCAGCGAAAAGGATATATATATAAGGGGCGCCGGGGAGATCCTGGGCGTCAGGCAGCACGGCGACATGGATTTCAAGCTGGCCGACATGGCGCGGGACAAGGAGATCCTGGCCGAAGCCATCGAGGACCGCGAGCTGCTGCTCCTGGCCGACCCCGACCTGGTGAAAAAAGAGAACGCCCCCCTGCGCCACAAACTCAGCTCCCTCTACGCCGCCCGCTGGAACCTCATAGACCTGTCCTGAATACGGAATTTAACCCCATAGGAAGCGGCGATAGCGCCGCAAAGCGGCACCGGATCCCTGATTTTACTGCGGGTTCCCGGCCTGAGCCTACTGTCCCCGAGATCGGCACTTACGCCTCAGGCGCGGCGGCGCGCGGGTTGGTATCCTATTGGTATAGCAGCCGCGGACCGGCGGTTAACGGCAGCGCGGAAACCAAGGAGGATAGTATGGTAAAAAATCTGTTAATAGCGGCGGGGGGGGGGGGGGGGCTGTGTTCGGCGGCGCAGGCCTCGGGCAGCGCCCTGGAAGCGCTTACCGGGTCGGTAAACGCGAACGTCAACGTCGAGGCCCCCGCGGTCGGCGCCGCGCCGGAAAGCGAGCGCGGCGGCGACCGCGTCTATGCCAACGCCGACGGCTGCACGGTGACCGTTGTGCGGGGGGAATACGGCAGCACGCTTGCCGTCCGGGACGGCCGGCAGGAGGCCGTGCTGGGGGTAGCCAACGATTTCAGCCGCGGCGACATCCGCTCTTACTGCAGCCCCGCGGCGGTGGCCAGGAACGGCGCGGTCCTGAGCCTGTCCTGCGGCAAACAGGATAACGGCTTCTTCCGCACCCGGGGCCGGGCCGAGGTGGAAATGTCCGGCGAGGGCGTGACCTCCGTGAAGGTGCGCGGCGAAGTGCGGCGGGCCCTGGTCTGGTTCACGGATAAAGAGATCACCTGCGGCGGCCTGAAACCCGCGGGCGGCGTTACCGCTGCGGCCGGGCTGGATAAGGCGGCCGCGGCGCAGACTTCCATAGACGGCTGGCTGGACGAGAAGCACCATGACCATATAGCGAAGGACCCCAACGGTTCCGGGCTTAACACCGTGCTTTATGTAACCCTGGTCAAGAGCGACGATAAGCTGTACCTGCAGGCGTTTTTGCCCGGGCATGGCAGTTACCTGGCGGACTTCATCACCTCGCCCGCCTTCGCGCGGGAAGATCTCGCCGCCCTGCGCAGCGACCAGGGGCATCCCTACCTCGTCGCTTTCGAAACGTACGCCACCACGGTGCCCAAAACCAATATGCTGGTGGTGCAGTTTAACGGCGCCGGAATGCTCCGCTTCGCGATAGTGCAGAAGTTCCCGACCAGCGAGATCAAGGGCGGAAAATTCAAGCCGTACGTCCCGTCCGACTCGGACAGGAAGGCCTGGTCGCCCTGGACCGCCGTCAAATGACGCGAATGACGCCGCCCGGCAAGGGGCGGCATGCTATAGCGAACGCGGACCGGCGGTAACCGGCCGCGAACCAACAGGAGAAAAATTAAATATGAAAAGAATTCTTATGACAGTAGTTCTGATGAGCCTGGCCGGCGGCGCTTACGCGGCGGAGTTTTCGGAGCTGCAGAGCTTTAAAGCCGGCGAAGTCGCCGCGGCGGCGGGAACCGCGGCCGCCGAGGCGCCGGAGGCTAAGGCCGCCATTGCCGGGGTCCAGGCGCAGAACGGGGATTTCATGCTGTACAACTCCCAGTCCGAAGCGCTGACGATGTCGACAGTATGCCGGATCCTGGAAAAACGCCAGGCGGACCTCGGCAAGACTACTTCGGTCCGCTGCGTCGCCAGGCAGGGCGGGCTCATGGAGCTGGTCGCCTCCGATATAAAAACGAATAAAACGAAGTCCATTCTGTTCAATATGACAGACAAGACCGTTATCGAATACAGGGGGGGCGACCAGGTCCACAACTACAGGAACAACCTGGGGCAGCATTTCTTTCTCAACCTGAGCTTCGTTAATAACGGGCAGGTCCTCACCCAGGACGGCGTCCTGGTCAAGGGGTGGTACCGGGCCGACTTTTATCTCCGGGATAGCGCCGGGGAGAACAGGTTCGGTTATTTTTCAGGCGTGAACTACTGAGCTCTGACCGGGAAAAAGAGAAAGGCCGTCCGCAGCTGAGCCGCCGGGGTAATGCCCGGCGGTTGTATTTAGCCCCCGCGCGCGCGCAAAAAAAGCGGTATTGACAGTTCCGGCCGGCGCCTTTATACTATAGTGACGTCCATGATTTAGCGGCGGCGAATAAAATACTGTGCCATGCTTAAAAAACTGAAATGCCCCATTCTTGAATTCGACTCCGACAGGAAGGCGGTCATTGATCCTTCCGTAGTCCGCCCCATCAAGGCCAAGCTGCCGCCCTGCGCGGTGCTGTGCTACCAGGGCGATACTATGGCCCGGCTCAAGCGGGAGGGGCATCTTAAAAAAATATTTACAGTGAAGAACATAGCCGTGGACTATCCCGTTTACGAGATCAAGTTCAAAGGCAAAAAAGTCCTGCTGGTGAATCCTTATGTCGGGGCCACCATGACCGCCGCTTTTATCGAAGAGCTGGGCGCGGCCGGGGTCACTAAGTGGATCTCCTGCGGTTCGGCCGGGGTGCTGGCGCCGGATATCGCGGTGGGGCATTTAATAATCCCCAGGTCCGCCGTCAGGGACGAGGGCACCTCCTACCATTATCTCAAGCCTGCCCGCGAGGTTTCCGCCTCGCCCAGGGCAGTAAAGGCCATACAAGCCGTTCTGAACAGGCACGGCGTGCCTTATTTGCTTTCAAAAACCTGGACTACGGACGGCTTTTACCGCGAAACCGCCGCCAAGGTGGCGCTGCGCAGGAAAGAAGGCTGCCTGGCCGTGGACATGGAAGCCGCGGCTTTGTTCGCGGTGGCTAAATTCCGCGGCTACCAGGCCGGCACCATCCTTTACGGCTCCGACGACGTCAGCGGCAAGGACTGGGACCGCCGCCACGCCCACGACCGCGCCTACATCCACGAAAAGATCCTCTGGCTGGCCGTGGAAGCCTGCCTGGCCATATAAGAGCCGCCGGGCAAATAAAAACCCCGCGTCCTGCGACGCGGGGTTTTTTAGTCTCCTTGGCGCCTTAGTAGGTGCTCCAGGGCATTAAGGCCGCTACGCTCTGGCCTTTTATGTCCTCGTGGGTGCAGTTAGCCACGAACGTGCCCCATTGGGCCGACGAGGTGGGGGCGTTGAAGTAAGCCCAGCCGCCGGCGTCGACTACGCCCGTGCCGCCCTCGAAGACCCCCGCGGCGGTGGCGGAACTGAACAGCGCCACCAGCCTGGCGTCCCCGTGCCCGGTGGTAGGCAGTTTAGCCACCGGTATTTCGTTGATGTACTTGGCGTTCTCTATCAGTATGTTCAGGTTGTCCGTCGGGAACCAGCCTTCGTTGTCGCCGTAGTACACCTGCAGCGCGCTCCTGACCGAGGAAAGCGCGCCCTTGGTGGCGCCTTCCTTTGACTTGTTGATAAGGTCGGCGAACTTCGGTATCGCTATCGCGGCCAGGATACCAATGATCGCCACCACTATCATCAGCTCGATCAGGGTGAACCCCTGTTTTATGTTTTTCATTTTGCTACCTCCCGTCACGGCGCCTCCCCGGGATAATGGATAGATGATGCCCGGTTCCTCACCGCAACACCATGTTATACCCCCCGGGCCCGGGGTTAGCAATCACCGGTAGGTCACAGTTGTCCAATGTTACAGTTTTGCCTTCTTTCAGCAGGTAGTTTTAAGAGCGAATATCTCCGCGTATTTAAGACCTTAATATAAAAGCGGGGCTTTTTAAAAACCTGTCAACTTTTATTTTCTCCAATGAAAAATAACCCTGAATTTGCGCTTAAAACGGGATATGGTGTAAAATATCCTTGATACTACTAATAGTGGTGGGGGAAGTTTAAGACACAACTTATAGTGGTTTGCCGGTTGCCGAGCATAGTATAGTAAAGGCACCGGGCTGGGGGGCCTTTCGGCCCTTATGTCAGCAGGAGAATACGAATGAAGTGCCCTTTTTGCGGAGCGGAAGACACCAAAGTCACCGACAGCCGCGACTCAGCCGAAGCCTTTGAAATAAGGCGCCGGCGCGAATGCGAAAAATGCGAGAAAAGGTTCACCACCTACGAACGCATCGAGGCGCACCCGATGGTCGTCATAAAGAAGGACGGCCGCCGCGAGAGCTTCCTGTACGAGAAGCTGATGGGGGGCATCACCAAATCCTGCCAGAAGCGGGATGTCAGCGTGGAAAAAATGGAGGAGGCAGGCAGGGAAATAGAGAGCAGCCTGAGGAACGAGGACAAGAGCGAGATCCCCAGCGGCGTGATCGGGGAGCTGGTGGCCCGCAAACTCAAGAAGCTCGACAAGGTCGCTTATATAAGGTTCGCATCCATCTACAAAGACTTCGAAGATGTCACCGATTTTGAAAAAGAAATCAAATCAATTAAAAAATAAACAGGGGATATAAAGAAAATGAACGAATTTTTTCCGAAAGTGATCAAGAAGCGTGACGGCAAAGTGGCGCCTTTCAACCTTGAGAAGATAAAGAACGCCATCTACAAGGCGGCCTACACGCTGGGCGGCCGCAACGAAGAGAAGGCCGTGGAAGTGGCCAACGAAGTGGCCCGCCGCCTCAACAACAATTTCACCGTGCACAGCAAGATCCCCACTGTCGACGACAGCAACACCGTCTGCGTGGAAGTGCTGCGCGAAAAAGGCTTCGACCGCACCGCCGACAAGTTCGAGAGCTACTCCCTGGACCGCTCCCGCGTGCGCCGCAGCGGCCTGACGGTCAAGAAGAAGGCCGGCAAGGCCGACATCACCGACCAGATGCTGCTGGTGCAGAGCATCACCAACGAGACCATAGAGGCCTTCGACCGCAAGAAGCTGGCCGACGCCCTGGAGAAGGAATACCAGCTTTCCCGCGACCTGGCCGACATGATCGCCAAGGAGACCGAGAACGACGCCTACGAGCTGTCCGAGAAATACGGCACCAAGAACTTCGACACCCAGTTCCTGCGCCGCATTTCGGAATCCCACCTGTCCATGATGGGCATCCCGCTCAAGAATTCCGCCCTGGCCATGCCGCTCAGCACCATAGAATCTTTGGTGTTCGGCAGCAGCAAGGAAAATTCCAACATCACCTCCAACAACCCCGAAGCCGTCAACCTCGGCATCGCCGAATACGTGCTGAAGCAGTACAACCTGCGCAAGGTGTTCTCCGACGAGATCGCCGAGGCCCACAACAGCGGCACCATTCACATTCACGACCTGGGCTACCCCCAGCGCGTGTACTGTTCCAGCCACTCCATCGAGTACATCAAGAAGTACGGCCTGGACAAGATCGTCTCAAACCTGCAGAACAAAAGCCAGCCGGCCAAGTCCGCCATGGTCCTGAACGGCCACATCCAGACTTTCCTGGCGTCCATGCAGAGCCGCTACGCCGGCGCGCTGGGCTTCGGCTTCCTTAATATCCTCTACGCCCCCATGCTCAACTGCCCCGAAGTGCTGGTGGAAGGCGAGCTGGAAGGCAAACCGGTGAAGATGAAGCGCGACGTGTTGGAGGCCATGGTGGAGGCGGGCGCCATCAGCTACACCGACGGCACCGGCATCCCCTACTTCAAGAAGACCAACGAAGTGCGCCAGCTGGCCAAGCTTTCCAAGAAGGAAATGCGCCAGATAGCCCAGAACCTGATCTTCTCCGCCAGCCAGAACGCGTTCAGCCGCGGCGGCCAGACGCTGTTCATCGACTTCAACATGCACACCGGCGTGCCGCAGTACATGCACAACGTGCCGGCCATGGGGCCCGGCGGCAAGTACATGATAGAGGACGCCCAGGGCAACGTGGAGCTGGTGGACGAGGCGCCCCGCTTTAAAGGTGTGGAAGGCGACAGCCGCAACGGCGACGTGGTGCACCCTTCCGACGGCCGCAAGTTCATCACCTACGGCGATCCCCGCATGGTAAAAACCTCGCAGGAATTCGCCATAGAGCTCATGAAGGTGTGGGAGGACGGCGACAAGTACGGCATCCAGTTCGCCTTCCCCAAGTGCGACCTGCACGTGAGCAAGGAAGCCCTGGAGAACCCCGACGAAAGGGAAGTCTACGAGTACGGCTGCAAGCTGGCCACCAAGAACGGCTCCACCTACTTCATGTTCGACCGCGACGGCGCCGGCGCCACGCTGGCCCAGTGCTGCCGCCTCAAGGAAAAGGTCACGGACCCCTTCCTTTTAAAGCACCCCGAGAACATCCGCTTCACGGGTTTCCAGAACGTCACCATCAACCTGCCGCAGGCCGCCTTCAAGGGCAAAACCCTCAAAGGGACGCTCGCGCAGATAGATAAAGCCATCGACCTGGCCGTGAAGGCCCACCTGCAGAAGAAGGCCTACACGCAGACCCTGCTGGACACCGACGGCTCCCCGCTGCGCTCGCTGGGCATCCCCTCCGACGACGGCACTCCCTACGTCAACCTCGAAAAGGCCACCTACATCATGGGCCTGATCGGTCTTAACGAAGTGGTGCAGTACCTCACCGGTAAGGAACTCCACGAGAGCAAGGACGCCTACGAGACCGGCCTGCAGGTTATCGACCACATGCACCAGACCATCAACGCCATGCGCGCGCTGTACGGCCTGAAGATCACCCTGGAAGAGACCCCGGCGGAATCGGCCACGCAGAAGCTCGCCAAGGGCGACATGGCCCGCTTCCCCGAAGCGAAGAAGGTTATCAAGGGCGACCTGAAGAAGGCCCCTTACTACACCAACTCCGTGCACCTGAACCCCGGCGCCAACGTCTCCATCATCGACCGCATCGAGCTGCAGTCGAAGTTCCACGACATGATCGAGTCGGGCTCCATCATCCACGTGTACTGCGGCGAGAGCCAGATCCCGCCGGAGTCCATCGCCCAGCTGGTGGAGAAGACCTACCGCAACACGCGCGCCTCGCAGATCACCGTGTCGCCGGAATTCACCCACTGCAATAACTGCCACACCAACTACTTCGGCTTCAAGGACAAGTGCGGCCGCTGCGGCAGCGCCGACATGACCAAGAGGACCAAGATAGTGGGCTACTTCTCCAACCTCAGCGGCTGGAACGACTCCCAGCTGGAGATCAGCCGCGCCCGCGAAGCCGTGGCGCACCACTACGCCGACTACACGCCCAACGTGAACTGGCTGCACGAAAAGGACGCCTCCAAGAAAGTGATGGTGTTCGGCAAGGAAGGCTGCGCCATGTGCGAAGAAGCCAAAGCCAGCCTGACCAAGGCTCTTAAGGAAAAGGGCATGGAGATCCCCGTGGAATTCCACGACCTTACCAAGCAGGAAGCCCGCATGGTAGCCGCCAAATGGAACGTCCCCCTGGACCCCATCCCCACCGTGCTCGTAAAGAACAACGGCACCATGAACCGCTACGAACTCGAGTTCAAGCGCGGCAAGCCCGTCCACCGCAAAGAAGTCGAGTACTTCAAAATGGTGGAAGGCGCCTACGTAGCCAAATAGTGTTATAGGCATAAAAACGGCGGCGCCCCGTTCGGGCGCCGCCGCTATTATAAGTTCTCTTTAAAGAAGCAGGTGAGGGCTGGCAGGCGGACGCCAATGGGGCCGGAACGCAAAAACGTGGTCTCGCACACCGTGCTCGCCACTCCCCGCCTCGCCCTTCGCGCTTACGCAAGCTCAGGGCTCCGGCAGGGTTTTGCTAACCCGGCCCCACCGTCGCCCGCCTGGAACAGCTTTATGTAAATGGAGTGCCTGCCTGCGGTTTGGAGGGTCGGGCGGGGGACCGGGTTAGCAAAACCGTCGTTGAGCCCGCCGCTTGCATAAGCGCGGCGGGCGAATACCGAGTGAGGCCACGGTGTGGCCGAACGTGTTTTGC